>Ga0326727_10000715_pt1 | contig 133940 bp, 111 predicted proteins | sample MB2enrmetagenome_FD_207643 | JGI IMG/M metagenome (GOLD analysis project Ga0326727, IMG submission 207643) | Lab enriched peat soil microbial communities from McLean, Ithaca, NY, United States - MB29MY | ecosystem: Environmental > Terrestrial > Soil > Wetlands > Peat | place: USA: New York... | reverse complement strand
AGGCCATTGAAGCCTTCATCCGAAGGCACAACCAGCGTGCCAAGCCGTTCCGCTGGAAGAAACGCGAGGTCAAGGGCAGTCAACTCAAGAATACAATCGTCAATTTACGCAATTAAACACTAGATAGACAGGGACTGGAGATCATTCCCCACGCGGGCGATCGTCAGCGGAATACTGGAGTTGGGTACGTACCGCCAGCGCCTATCAATCCAAGCCGTGCGCTCATTTGTGGGGGCATGCGACCTGGGTGCTGTGCAATTCTAGACCCGGGAGGATGAAATTCCTGCATACCGTGCAACAAGTAAACTCCGGCCGGCTTTGTATCCTCCCAGACGCCGAATCGGTATCACTGACCCCTTTTCTCGCTCGCTGGCTGAATCCGATCGCCTCCGAAGCATACGCTAATGTCAAGGAACGTAGCGAACCCAGGTGTCTTGGAGGTCAATTCATACAAGCCACTCCGGAATTACTCCCGTCCTATCCGATGTACTCGCTGGAATCGACAGAACTGGCGGCAGTTTGGCGCCAAATTGTCACATGGGAGACAATTCGCGATTGGCAGGCGGACTGCACTGAGTACCCACGTTCTCGTCCTAAGCTTAACAGCCGAACCGCACCTAAAACGGAACACGATCCGGTTCTATGACCACGAACAAAAAGACGATCCTGTTGGTGGACGACGAGGAAGCCACGCGTAACCGCATCCGTCTGGCACTTGAGCAGGCCGGCTACACCGTCCTCACGGCCAAGGATTTCGACGACGCGGTGGAAACCCACCACAGGCGCCGCGGAGGAATCGATTTGCTGCTCACCGATGTCGCTTTGCCGGGTTTGAACGGTTGCGATTTGGCTATTGCCTTGCGGGAAATAAACCCTGCACTTCGCGTGCTACTGATTTCAGGTTATACTGGCGCCGAGTTATTGCAGTATTATGGCGTGCATTTTACAGACGTGCATTTCGTCCAAAAACCCTTCCGGCCTGCCGATCTCTTGCAGCGAGTAGCATATATTCTTCAACGCGTCGGCTCAGCTTCCGCCTAAAGGCCGATTGAACTGATCCATGCCGGATACCATCTGCATTGACGCCGCGCGACGGCCCACGCCGTCTTGCGGTCTCTGAGGGCTGCAGGCGGAGGCTGCCGCGAAGAGCGTGCCCAACGTCGTTCGGGTAATCAATGACCAACAGGTGGTCGCCTCAGCCGGACGGGGGTGAGTCCGAAGTCGCGATCGGCTGCGTGCAACCGCGTCGCTCCGAGTAAACCATTGCGGCGCTTCATCGAGACGGTCGGCGGCGGAACGTTTTTGGATCGAGCTCGGAGGTGACGCCGACCATACACGTAAGCAACAATAAACCGCCTGATCACCGAGTCAGCAAGAGCGTCGCCGGGAAAGTTCGTCTATTCTCCCGAGGCATATCAATTACCTTTGGTGCGAGACGTGCGTTAATCGTCGGCGGGCATTTTACTGGTCCATTCCTTGCACGGAAAGGTAAACATCATGGCGAAGCCTTGGTACGGAGGAATCGGAGCTTTGCTTCTGGGCATGATGCTAGCGGCATCAGCGCACGGACAAGACTCCGATGGCGCAACTCCCGTGACAGCCGCGAAAGTAGTGACACCGCCTCCAGTGACCCTGAGCGAGCGTGGTAAACAATACATCAAAGAGCTGTTCAATCCCTTCTCGTTTGTGGAGAGCGCAGCAAGCGCCGGTTTCGGGCAGTGGCGAGACCGGCCGCCGGAATGGCGGCAGGGCGCCGTCGGCTATAGCAGGCGTTTCGCGAGTTCGTTTGCACAGCACGTCACGCAAGAGACGCTGACGTTCGGTTTGGCGAGCATCCTGCATGAAGATAACCGATTCGTCCCGAGCGGACAAGCCAAATTCGGATCGCGGCTGCTCTATGCCCTGGAGGGCACATTTCAATCGCGAGACGACGATGGCCAGCGCCAGGTTTCGTATTCGAACATCGGCTCCCTGGCGGGCGCATCGCTGATCTCCCGGACGTGGCAGCCGAGGAGTACGGGGGGCGCCGGCAATGGAGCCGTGAATTTCGGCGTCTCCGTTGTCTTTGCTGCCGGCCTTAACGTAGGGCGTGAATTCTTTCATCGATGATTGGTAGGATCGAGCGATCGAAGCCTTGGATAGATCCGCTGCGGCCGCAAAAAGCGGTTCTGACTTTCACGCTATTGGCCGCGGATCAGTGAGGCATTAACGGCATTGCCACTCCCGGATGTGTGACCGCTGGGCCGTGTGACAAACATTTACGCATACACCAGGCTCCGATGCATCCAATGTAGTGGAGGTGGAAAAATGAAGTCGCTACTCAGAAAACTTGGAATTCCTGCCGTAGCATTGGCGGGGATGTTGGCGCTCTTCACTCCCTCTCATGCTGACGCGCGGGTCCGGTTCGGTGTTGGGGTTGGGATAGGTGTAGCGCCCTACCCGGTGTATCCCTACCCATATCCTTACTACGGCCCGTACTACGGTTACCCCTACGGCGGCTATGTTGGGGTCGGTGGGGGATGGGGTCACGGCCACTACTACCACGGCTACCATCATGGCCGCTAGGCTTAGAGTAGGCGGGAGCGGTGGGGGCCCGACGAAATAGGCCCCCACCGCGATCCGATTCACTGGCCCCGGCTTCGGCGAATCCTCAGTCTGACATGGACCTGAGCAGCATGCGCCGAGTGTCGGGCCAGAATTCCTTCGCCGTGTAACTCAGCGCGTCATACCCCAACACGCGTGTTCCCAAACATCCAGCACGCTGGACACGTTCCGCGCATATTTTCCGCGCATATTTATGGATAACCTGGGAATTCCTTCGTCACCACGTTGGGCGGCGTGACGGCGTCGCAGGGATTGCGAACAAGCAACTGCCAGCGCACCGCCATCTCCAGCGCCTCGCTCAATAGCCGATGCTGGTCGAGGACCGTGCGCGGATTGAGTGCTCCCTTCCGGCCGTCCTTTCGACCACCTTCTTTCAAGACGTTGGCGTAGTGCGTCTGGATCTGAAGCGGCGATAACTTCTGCAGCGACAGCGAGCCAAACGCCGGCTTGAAATGGTGCTCGATAATCGACTTCTAGCCTTCGAGCGTCTTCGCGCTTACGTTGCCTTCGGCATAGGTGGTGATCCACTTATCGAAGAAGTCCTTCACAGTGATCCGCGAGTTCTCCCACCGCTGGAGCTTCGACAGCTTCGAAACGGTTACATTGATGACCAATTGGTCATCCGATTTTGGCCCGCCGGCCGGGCCCGCCGATAGAAGACCAGATGGCAACATCGATCAGACCTCTCGACGTACCGGAGTCTATCTCCTCGGCGGTGGACGCGCCGTTCGAAACCGCGCTGCTGCCCGATCCCGACCTGGACGTAAGCGAGTCGGCGGATGAATACCCACGCTGTCGCGCGTCTCGGCCGGCGAGCCGGGCCGGTAGCGCACGACGCGGACGCCGTTCCTGCGCGAGATCATGGATTGCCTCTCGCCCTCGTCGCCGTTCACACGGGTGGTGTTCGTGAAGCCCGCGCAGATCGGCGGCTCCGAGGTCCTGCTGAACTTCCTGGGCTACATCATCCACTACGCGCCGGGTCCGACGATGCTGGTGCAGCCCACAGTCGAGTTGGCGAAGCGATTCTCGCGCCAGCTACTCGATTCGTCTGCCGAACGCCGCCATGCCCTTCGTGAGTACCGTCTTCGGATACTCGCCTGAGCCGCACAGCTTGAACGAACCGAAATCCTTGTACCAGTCGCCGTCGGGCGCGAACGGTTCGGACTTGACCCACTCTTGCAACCGTCCCAGATCGCCGAGCGTGATCTCGCGCTCCCGCACCCGTTCGAGCAGATGCTTCCAGAGGCCGTGCGGCAGATCAGAGAATCGAATCTTCGGCAATCGCGTCCTTCCCGAAGATCGCGCGAACGAGATCCTGCCCGGCCTCGTTCTTGCGGGCGGGCTCCTGCTCGTCCATGAACCGCTTGTACGTGGCCTTCAGATTCTCTTTGGCATCGAGCTCGGCGCGGACGCCGCGTTCGGCCAGCGAAATGAGCGCGCGGCTCATCGTGAGATGCTGTTGTTTCGCCACGCGGCGCACCGTGGCCGCAAGCGGCGCGGGGATCGTGACGCTCTGGCGCACCGTCTTCGCCTTGGGAGAGCGGGCCGTCTTCGTTCGGGTCGGCATGCTTCCATTGTACGCGCCGTCCACCAGCGTGGTGCAGTGTGGTTCGGCAGCGAACGGAAGCACTGCCACCTGAGATACCATGGCGAAACGGAGGAGCGATGGACGGCGAGGACACCCCCAGATCGAAGGTGGTTCGGTTACCGAGGAAGCTTGACGCGAGCGGCAGTCCGTTGCGTAAGGAAGGCCCATGCTACGTTTGCGGCGAGGCAACGGCGTATCGATATTCGGGTTACCACGGAAGGTACGGAGACGCGTGGATCGACAAATGGTTCAGGCCCGAGGTGCGCGCGGTCCAGAGCGAACTGCTGAAGAGCGGCCTCTTTCTTCGGCAGCGGGTGAGGGACAACAACATCCTCCGGCAACTCCTGAAGTTCGTGTGTCGCCCGTGCCGCGACTTGATGGAAGACCACCTTTGGCCCGAGGCGCAGGAGCGCGACCGGGCGGCGGCCCAGGAATGGCTCGCTAACATCGAGGCCCAGCGCAACACGCCTCAGCCAGACTGTGGCGTGCGGATGGTGACGCTCAACGACCGCCAAGTCCAGATCTTCTACGGAGACTGTGTGATCGGCGTGGTCGATGTCAATATCTACAACTTCAGGTTGCGGGTGATTCTGGGAGACACTTACATCGGAACGAAGGTGCCCCACGTTTGGACCGGTGGTCCAGCGGCCATTGAGATCGATCTCCACAGGGGCATCGAGTTGATGTTGGGCGAGGCGCGAACGCCGGACGACCAGCGTCAGGAATAGCTGAGCGCCAGTAAGCCGTCGCCCAGACTGCGCTCGGCCATTGGATCAGGTGGCGCTCGGTTCCTTCACGTAGCTCACACCGCCGTCGGGCAGCTTCGCGATCACCTCGTCCACCACGGGCATCGTGTTCACGCTCCATTGATTGCTGAGCGCGTACGTCCTGCCCGCGATGTGGAATAGCTCGCCCTCATCGGAGAAGTACCGGCGCAGATTATACTTGCCGCCGAGCTTCGCCTGCAGCTTGGACGCTTCCTCCTGGAACTCCTCGGCGTTCAACTCGCCTTCGACGGAGATCCACTTGTTCGGCGGCACGAGCGCGGCGACCTGTTCGGGTGAGAAGCCTTTGGCGAGCGCGGCCTTGACGACCTCGAAGACGAGCCGGCGCTTCGTCAGGTGCGGGTAGACCACGCCGTCGACCGTGAGATCATACTTCGAGAAATCGAAATCGAACTGCTTGGCCTTCCGGCTCTCCTCGGCCTTCTTCTTCAATTGGACGGTGTAGGCGTCGGCCTCGGGGAGCGGAATGACCTGCTGCACATCCAATAGGACGCGGGCCTCCAGCGCGTAGGGCCGCAGCCGGACACAGCGGATATCGAGCTCGTGCTCGTTGAGCCACAGCACCGAGGTTGTGATCTCCTTCGAGAATTCGGCCGACACCAGGACGATCCGAACGTCGCGCCCGAAGATATCCTCGTCGGCGGCGTCCCAGTTGAGAAATTGCAGCAGGCCGGTCTCCGGGTCGTCGGTGCTGTTGTTCTGCGCCAGATACCTGCCGTATACCTCCACCGCCTTGGCGAACGTCATGGCCGAGACCATCGCGGCATACCGGACGGCCTGCAACTCCATGTGGCCGCCGTCCTCCGTGCGCTTCAGTTCGATCACGACCAGGTTGGCGTCGCGGTCCACTCCCAGGAGATCGACGCGGCGCTTGCTTTCATCCCACTCGCAGAACTCCTCGGCGATGACGACCGTGTCCGGCGCGATCACGTCGATGTGCTGCTTCAGCAGCCGTTGGAGATCGAAACGTTCCGCGATCTCCTGGGCGGCGAACGTAGTCCGGTCGAGCGCGATGATCGCGGTCTTGGTGAGCTCGTAGAGTGCCATGGACGCCTCCGGCGCGGTGCGGGAACGCTTATCTTAGCGTCATTTCGGCGGGCGCATTCCACCTGCGGCAGGTGCACCATCAGCCCGGTGTTCGAGCCTAATCGGGTCGGCTCTGGCGCGCTTTAGCGTTCGCCTCGGGTGGTTCGGGCACCGAATTGGGACCCAATTTGGCACCCAAATTTCGGATAACCTACCGAACTGCGATCACGAACCAGCACGAATCAGCAGATAAGTCTTTTACTATCCGGCACTAACGGGGATAGACCGAACTGAGGCGAACCGAATCGGAATGGCCCCCCACCGGTTGCTAAACCGTCGTACGGTCTAAAGCTGTACCGGGGGTTCGAATCCCCCCCTCTCCGCCAGAAGATTCTAAAGGGCTTTCACCGCATCGCCGTTCGCCGTCGGGCAATATCGGGCAATCTGGCGTAGAATGGGGTATGGCCCTAAACCTGTACCGCCGCCATCGCCGCGACTGCAAGGCGGACCATCCTGAAGACACCAAATCAAGCGATCTCGATGAGCGCCGCAAGGGCTGGAAGCGTTGCGAGTGTCCCATATTCGTATCGGGAACGCTTCAGGGAAAATTCCGGCGCCAGACCACCGGCGAGTGGGAATGGGAACCTGCCAAAGCTGTCGTCGCGGCCTTGGAGCGCAACGGCACTTGGGGCAAACTAGAGTCTGCACCCCAAGCGGCTCCGACCAGCGAGACTGGTCCAAAGCGCATCGCCATAGACCACGCGGTTGAGGTTTTTCTTGCCGAGCTGAAGGAGACCATCGCGGCAGGGACGCACAAAAAATACCGGCTCTTGCTCACCAAGCTCAAGGAGTTTTCGACCACGCGCGGCTACGTCATGATCGATCAGTGGGAGACGTCGGACGTTCGCGAATTCCGAACCTCATGGGCCATCAACCCGCGTACCGGCGCGCGGCGCATGGCGATGCTGAAGCCGTTCTTCGAATACTGCGTGAGCAATTCCTGGATCAAGCAGAACCCCGCGAAGGCCGTCAAGAATCCGAAGGGCCGTGAAATGGAAGCCGCCATACAGAGGCTACCCTTCAGCGACGACGAACTGAAGAAAATGTACGACGCGTGCCCCAAATACGGCGGCGAGAAGTTTAAATGGACCGGCCAGGACATCGCGGATTTTATCTCGCTCTCCATCTATACCGGCCTGCGCATTTCCGATGTCGCGCTCTTCCATATCGACCGCATGAACAAGAATGGCGAAATCCGCCTCCGAACAACCAAGGCCGGCACCCACGTCTATACCTGGGTTCCGCAATGGCTTCAGGAACGCATCCGCACCAGGTCGAAGACCCACGGTGATTTCATCTTCGGCTCACACGCCACGAAGGATCTCGACGTAATCACGGAAGGCTGGCGGAGAAGGCTGCAAAAAATTTGGGCGCTATGCGGCCCTTGGAAGGTCGAGCCCACGCCGCATCGTTTCCGTCACACGTTCGCGCGCATTCTTCTACAGAAGCCGGGTGTCACGGTCCGGGACGTGGCGGAGCTGCTTGGCAATACCGAGGAGATGATCAGGAAGCACTACGGCGCCTGGGTTCCAGAGCGGCAGGAACGGCTTACCCGGATTCTCAGGGAAGCCTTCGACGACAAGCCAAAGCCGAAGATCGTGGCGATTGCCGAGCCTAGATTGGCCGAAATGCCGTCTCGATAGACGGCAGCCGTTCGTTGAGCACGGATCGAAGAATCCGCTCCCGCTCGATTGTCGGCATAGCGAAGCATTCACGCCTGCTAATGATATATCCGTGGTCGGAGGTATCTTCACACGTCCTGTGGCAGGAGACATCACGGCGCACAACTTCCATCGTCGGCTCGGTGTAAATGGGAATTCTTCGCTCTGCCCCTGGCGGGAAACGGTTGGACCAGCCACCCAGGTCGCCGGAGCAAGCGTGCCAAAGCAACATATCATCGCTTGCCGCGTCAAAATCGCGATCCAGCACGGTGTACTCGACGTAATGAGTCACACAAAACTCACCTTCAATCGCCCAGCGCGCCGAGCAGCTTAATTCACCGACGAACTTCTCCGTCTCGATGAGGATGCCGTCGAGGGCCTTCCGCCCTTGCTTGCGGCAGCCCACCGCATAGTGTTTGTTCGGATATGGCCGTCCAGTCCTCAAATCGACACCCTCCACAAGACGAAGGTTCAGAGGTCTGACGACTAAGTCGATGAGCACCACATTTCTGAAAGGTGAGTACAGCCGCGGCCGAATGTGCAATAGCATAACCTTGCCCCGCTTCTAACGCTCCCATTCTTCCAAGAGGACCTTCCAACAATCCTCAACAGGCTGCCCGGACAACTCCGCCATAAATTGAACCGCGTCTTCCTCGCAGAAAATTGGCAATCCACGATCGTTCTTTTCAATTAGGCGTCCGAAACGCGTCCGATCGGACTCAACGATGTCGTCCGTGCAGATGCCCCCAGGATCTGTGATCCCTATAAGGACCGCATACCGCCACGTCAGATCGATCAATTCCTGATGCTTATCTTGTTCCATTGAGTAACCTTGTATGTATCCTCTGCGCGGCGCTCTCCGGCACAGAGTAGAATGTGTGGGCCTTTTTCCGACCCATCCTGATCTTGATCACGCCGGGGTCGTCCTTCACCAGCAAACGCACCGTCTCCCTGCCCAGTTTCCAAAGCTCCGCCAAATCGCCAACGCGATAGTGCTTTTCGGCGTAGCTCATATCGGAGGGCATACTATAGTTGCAGACCCTCCACTTTCCGCGGCGCTATCGCGACGGCAGCGGCGCTCAGTTGCACCTGCCGAGTAATGACCAGCGCTTTTCCCGTATCCCCGATCAAATGCGCGGTGAAGGGCAGGGGGCATTCATCCGCCAGCAGCCATTCATTCAAGCACACGCCGCGCGCGAGCCACCGACGGCCGACTGTGATCGAGGGCAGGGTCGGCGTGTCCCGCACGTTGTCCGTGAGACGGGCGCCGCCAGCGGTCTCCAGATCCCTTATGGCTTGGGTTTGCATAGGCCATTCCTCCATCGCGCCTCACGCGACGGAAGGCACCTCCGGCCGGTAGGGAGGAGATAGTTTGTGTTTGGCCTTGAGAACGTCGTTCCAGTCCTTAAAGCCCTCAGGTTCGTGAATGCGGAATTGCAGATCGGCCCGCCCGGTAAGCTCGGTCGCGTGGCGCACGACCTCCGCCAATCCGCGGCCGTCACTGTCCGCATCCATGGCCGCGATGATTTCAGATCCAACCGGCATGCGCGCGGCAGCCGCCCTGATGAGTTCCGGCTGAACCGGATTCGGCTTGCCGCCGATCGAGGCATATCGAGCATGATCGTCGGGGAATAGCACCGCGTAGCTGAGCGCATCGATCGCGCTCTCGCAGAAGATCATCCGGGCGTCGTCATCTTTCGCGTTGCTGATCCACAGCCCTTTCGAGCCGCCACTGGCGAAGCCCGTGAAGTCGCGGTTCTTGAGCTCGTACCCGCACAGGCCGTCGGCGTCAAAATGCGGGAAAACCGCGTTGCCGCGAGCGTCGATCCTCACCGTGCCGGCGAAACGTTCCGAGCCTAGAACCTTGCCGGTAATTCTGCGTTTGATCAGAAGATAGGGATGGTCCGGTGCGTCTGCCATCCGCACATACGCGCGTTTGACGCGCAGGCGGTCTTTGACGAGTTTCCGCAGTTCCGGATAGGCGGGTAGTGTCGAAGACGGCATGCCGACCCACGGCCGCAGTTCTTTGCGCACGGCGCCGAGCGAGAGGCTGAGGCGGCGTTTGGCGAAATCGATGATGCTGCCGTGGTCGGCGGTGTCGCGGACAGAGAAGTACACGTAGTGAGAGTCGGTGTCGCGCTTGATAATGATCTTGTCGCCGTTCGAATGACGCATGACGGCGGAGCCTCGGCAACTCTCCTTGCCGTCAAGCGTGTATCCTTGCCCGGCCGCGAAGGCGCGCAAATCGATGTGCTTGAATGCTTCCAATTCGGAATCGAACATTCATTCTCCTTTCCCTACTGCCCGCCTTTCGTTTTTTCGCCCTGCGAAACCGGCCGCATTCTACACGGCGAATTCGAAACGTGCCAGAAACTATTCGCCCTTATTTGGCACCTTCGATTTTCCTTTTCAAGTGGTAAGGATCGGGTCCGTACATCCCGTTGAACTCCGGCGTTTCCAGATATGACCGGCGATACGCCTGCAGCACGCCTTTGTAGCCCTCAACGAACATCAGCATCCGGTCTTCATCCATTTGTCGAGCTTCGTGAGGGTAGAGCAGGGGCCGGACCCTATCCGAGATCGACACGTTCACACCAGAATGCCCGTGCATCAATTGCTGCAGCGTAACGTCAGACGTGCTGGTCGACTGTGTGGCAACTTCAACCACCCCAGCGAGCTTGGATATGTATTCCATGCTGAAAACGTCACGGGGCGAAAAGTAGATCTGCGCGCCGGCGTTTGCCAAAAAAGTCTCGAAAGCGTCGCGGTAGTGCTCCTTCAAGCGCGTCAAATCCTGCACCACGATGAACAATTGCAGCCGATAGCCCGCGGCCAGAGCCATGGCGTTTTCCACGGACACCATGCGGCCCAATTGGCTGAATTCATCGGCCACGAGTAGCACGTCCAAGTCATCCTCCTCCGGCTCGCGCATCAACTCGTTAAGCGCCGAGGCGACAATCAGACGGAACCACTTCGCACACGGTCCCAAATACCGGGTCGGAAGGATAACGTAAACCGTCGTCGGCTCCCGCCTCAAGTCCGAGAACCTGAACGACGATGTCTTCAGACTGTTGGCAATGGCCTCGTTCGAAATGAATTTTGTCTGCGTCTTCGCCGTCGAGATGATCGAGGCGATCTCATTGGCGTTTTTTGCCTCTTCTTCCGCGAACCGCGCGAGCCGGTCTGCACTGAACGTGTTGCCGGACGCGAGAGCGACCTTGCAGAAATTGACCAGATCGCTGTTCGGCGCGGCCACTATCCGCCGCACGGTCGCCAGGTTCCTCTCATTCGGCAACCAATTGGTCGCGAGTTCCATGATCATGCCGGAGATAAGCTCGTGCGCGCTTTCCGACCAATGAACCTCGCGATTATGCTCGATGGTCACGATGCCGTCCGTAAGACTGTCGCAATCCGCCCCGAACGACTCCGCGTCCGGATCGAGCGTTTCCATGGGGTTGTAGGTCGCCTCGAAATCGCACTTTTCAGACACGCCTTTGAACCGCTCACTGCCGGCACTTAGAACCTTTCGCATGATCTTGAAGGGGTTCAGAATGATAATTTTCTGGCCCATCCTGGCCCGGCGTGGTGCCGTCTGTGCACAAAGCTGTCCCTTCGGGTCGATGACGACGCACGAACCTTCATATTCGAAAAGCGCCGGGATCAGGATGTCTCTCCCTTTCCCTGTGCGCGTCGGCGCCACCAGAATGGCGTGAGCATCACCGCCGTAACGTATGGGCTTGCTGAATTGTCCATCAGCATAGCCGAGCCTGATCTTCACTCGATTAATCCACCTTTCGCTAAGACTGATCTGTTAGGTTCGCTCGACGGCAACGGCTTCTGTGCCGCCTGGATGGCTTGAACTCGCCGGGCCATCACGCCCTGCTTCGGCATCCCAACGCCCATAATCACGCACACAAATGCCACAACGCCGGCGGCCATCAGGCTTACGAACCAGAAGCCCCACATCGTTCCCCACACCGAGCCCCAACCCTGAAAATAGATGCCGGTCAAAGCCACAGCCGGCGTCAGATGAATATGGGCGTTCACCCCGATCAAAAGCCGTTTGGGTGTTTTGGAAACCGGCTGTGTCGGCATCCCCCGAAATATCCGCCAAACAAGCGCGCCGCTCACGAATCCGGTGAACATCATGCCGCATGATAAAAGTACGGCAATTCCCCAGAAAAACCATCCGCCGATGTCCATTTATTGCCTCCTCGCGCATCTACGCGCCACGTCCACGGCCGCAGCATCACCGCTGTAGCTAATCGGCCTGCTCAGTTGACCATCAGCACAGCCGCCATCGATCTTCATTCGATCAGTCCCGACCCGAACAGCTTCATCTGCTCCGGCTCCGTCGACGGTACCGGTTTTCTTGCGGCTTCCACCGCGAATTTCCTTCTTTGCGCCGCACGGCTTGCAATCCAGATCTGCATCGCGAACGGGGCAATCGTCGCCACCGCACCAATCGTCACAATCAGAAGCAACCCTCCGATCCAGACGGCATCTTCGCCAAGCCCAAATGATGGAAGGCCAACACCGTTTCTCACCACGAAGAACAGCGAGCCGAAAAACATTACGTTACACACGATCATGACGCCCGCCTCGAATGGCTTAACCTCCCCGCCGGCCATCACCATCTTCTTTACCCGTGCGTTAAATCTCAGAAACGGAACCCACAGAACCACAATCGCCCACCAGAAACTCGTGAATAGCCATGACCATCTGCTGACCAAAAGCGCCAAACCAAAGACCGGTAGGTACGCCAAAATATCGAAGATCATAACCCTCCCATGTGCGATTTCAGCCGATAAGCCTGACTCGCTTCAGCCTCTCGATTTCTGGATCAGGTGACGGTACCGACTTCCGGGGCCGCTTCCACTGCCGCTGTCCGTCTTGCGATCGCATCGGCTGACGTCGTGCTCTGTCTGCCATACTCCAACTCCGCCAGCGCCGAGCCTGATCGTCATTCGATTAGTCCCCCTTTCGCCAAAAGGGATCTGTCAGGTTCGGTCGATGGCAACGGTTTCTGTGCGGCTTCTATTAGTCGTTTTCTTCGCCGTTCTGTGCTTCCCGTTTTCCAAGCAGCAACCGCCGCCGCCGATCCGAAAGCTATCAAGAACAACAGAACCGGTCCAATCCACTCAGACCACCCTTGCCAAGTTTCGATCACTAGCAACTTACCGCGTGAAGTCGCGGTTACGTAAAAACATAACCCCGCCATGCCAGCCATCGATACGTAGACCTTCAATACCCGCAACCACCACAACCATAGTGCCTTTCTAGTTCTTGGAAGGATCACCCAGAAAGTGATCACTAAATCGATCAGGTAGGAGACGAAAACCGCCCACCAGAAGCGATCGTAGAAATTGGCACCAAGTTCAGAGGCACCGAGCCATACACCCACCGCAAGCGTGGCGCCCACAACCGCTATAATCACCAACCACTCCGCAAGCCATTTTCTGAATCTCATTTGATTAGCCCTGCCTTAGACAGACTCACCTGATCGGGGTCTAGTTTCGGAAGCGGCTTCTTCGCCGCTTCAATTGCAGATACTCTTCTCGCGGTGGCATCGCTTATGTTACGTTCGGTCTGCCAAGCTGCGAGCACGAAGCAGTAGGGCACCATCAACAGAATCGGGAAGAGCCAAACCCACCCAGCCGAAGCGTCTACCACCAAAGCCACCAGCCACCACGCGATTGCCGCAATTCCAACCGCCATGGTGCATTCATCTGGAGTCATGACATTCCTCCCACATTGGCTAATTTGGATTTCGCGGAATGAGGCCGCCGATACGGATCACTCAAGCGCCCGAACAGAAGACAACAATTACTCACCGGAAGCGGCCGTGAAATCCGCGCCAGTTTTATGAAGCACCGCACGATGCGCCAGGCCAATCGCGGCGGCCACGAACACGACAATCACTTGCCGCTTCAAACGGGCCGCGTGGATCTCATTCGATCAGTCCCGCCTTGAAAAGGCTCAACTGCTCCGGGTCAGTTTGCGGCACCGGTTTCTTTGCCGCCTCCACCGCCGCGGTTCTGCGCTCCTGGGTTCGGTTCATGTTATGCAAGCTCAAGAGAATCAGCAGGACCACAAAGCCCAGCAACAGCAAAATAGGCACGCTGAAAAGACCTACCCAACCCAGCCACGCCAGATTCTGATCGACAATCTCGCATAACCTGCGCAAAGCAGATGCCAACTGATCGGTTGAGTACAGGTAGTATGTTGCGCCATAACACGGCACTCCACAAATAATAAGCAGCCACTGCCCCCGGTATGACATCCCGTCCATCCAGCCGTGTTTTCGCACCCGGCACAGCCAAATGGCCCAGTGCAGAAACGACGCGGCCACGCCGAGGCCTATCGCCCCCGCCCAATATTCCTTGAAAAGCGCATCCAGCAATTCAGCGATTGCCGGAATCTGGTACAGCAGGGCGAAACCGCCCCAAGCTGCAACAGGCCCGCCAACGAGACCCACGGCGAACCAAAGCCAAAATTCTTTGTTCTTCACGGCCTACCTCCCTCTGTCGTTCTCGTAGTAGTTCACAACTCTGGCCTTGTCTTCGGGGAGCCAGGTTTCCCGCTCAGGCTTCAACTGCTTCAGAATGTCGATGCTCTCCAGCGCCGGCAGCGTCGGTTGCTCGTCGTTTTCCGTTTCCATCGTTTTCTCCTTTTCCTACCGCCATCTCGTGTACTCGGTGCGGTGCGACAACCGCTGCTGGAGCACGCCTCGCTCCGGCGTTCGCCAGAACTCCAAGCCATCCGTTTTCTTCGAGCAGGGCCCGCGCGCCGCTGCCCTCGGCGTAGTAGTGGTTCAAGATTTCGCTGATGTACGTCTTGCGCCGCGGCGAGTCCTCACCCGCGGCTTCGACGTCCGCGGTCACGGCGGCGCCGATTAGCGTGTTGATTTTGCCGGCAGTCGCGCGATTGATACTTCTCTGCCTTTTTTTCTCTTCTCGCAGCGCACCCAGCGCCGCTTTCACCGCGGCCTCCCGGCGCATCAGCGCCGTGAGCTTTTCGGCGGCCGTTCCGTGCGGCTCGTGGCCGGTTCCGTTGCCATTCCGTCCAGTACTCCTCACTGAGCACCTCCTTCTCTCAGTGACAGAATGCACCACCCATCCCAGCCTTTTGAATGACCAGAAACTATACTCTTATGAACAACGCGAAACCGACTGGCGGGCAGCTAGGAACAGCCCTGGAAGGGGCGCAGCCTTCGCCCAAAGGCGGGGGATTATCCGGCAGGCGCCGGTGGGAGCAGGGGGGTCTGGTGGAGGCCAGGATTCACTCGGCGTTTGACCGAACGCCGCACAGTGATTTCTTTGCCGGCTTCAAACCACTTGGTCAAATATACGCTCCCATTCGGTCTCCGCAGAATGATCGCGGGGGCGCCCTCGCGGTGGAGCTGACCGTGGCTGTACCATTTCTCAAACATCAAGACCCCCGTCATCGGGTCTCGACGAAACCGCGCAGGACCGCCATCGAAGTGTACCTTCCCGTCTTTGCTCCACTCTTCGCTCACGACGATTCCGGTGACTAAATCCCTTTTGATCACGACCGTATACGTTTCTTCCGGCCCGGCCGGTCTATACCTAGTTCTCCTCCCCATTTATCTCTCCTCGATTTTTCAACCCTTGCTATGGCGGGAGCACACCACGGAATCCATGCAAGTAATAGAAAATACAACAGTTCAATAAACATGATTAACAGAGCCCGAACTCCTCTTACCCTCGCCACAGCGCGGCACTAGGGTGATATTCTGGGGTTCTTCAGCCTCTATGGGAGATCAGGAGCGCATCAGGGACTACTACTTCGATGACAAGAAGGCCCCCGACGGCCCACGCCGGTACCGTCTGAGCCGGCAGGGCCAGAGCCTCGGACTGTTTCGGGAGACGCACCGGAAATGGGAACGCGTCCACGCTCAGCCCAAGGTCCTGAGAGTTCTGGAATACCTCGTGCGGGCAGGTGGGCTCGTCGAAAGAGCGGCATTGGCGGACCCTCCTCTGAACTGCACCGAGCCCGAGCAATACATCAAGAAAGTCAGAGTGCTTCTCAACGATTTAGATCCCTGGCGGCTCGTCCAAAAGGCCGACACTGGTGACATCGTTTTCGGCGTTCCTGTCAGGGACACGCCGTCCGCCTATGAGGCCGCCTACCGTACCGAGCTTCGCGTCCACTGGAAGCCACGAGCCATGGGATCAAGCGGTCTTTTTCAAGGGGAGCATTGGTACTTTTCCGGAAGAACCGCGGCACTTCGTCGCATCGTTCACTGGTTAGCTGGAGACTCATCCAGAGGACAGGCCTGCGTTGTTACCGGCGATCCCGGCGCCGGCAAATCGGCCGTGTTGGGTTACCTTGTCACCTGCAGCGATAGAGAGGAAAGACAACGGCCAACGACCCAGCAGTTTCTCGGGTCGATGCCGGAGGGCACGATTCCCTCAGAAGGCTGCGCGGATTTCGCAATCAATCTCCGCGACCGCACACTCGACAGCGTTCTTGCGGCCCTTGCAGACAGTTTTGGATGTGAACACGACAGGGTAATCGCTGAACTCGCCAACCTGTCTCACAAGACTGTCCTCGTCTTCGACGGGCTTGACGAGGCCGCCGAACCGACCCAGATCGCCGAAACGCTATTGCGCTCCCTCACCGGCTACGATCATCTTTGGCTGATCGTCGGCGCGCGCCGGCCCGAGGTACCCCGCCTGGGCAGCAGTGTCTTCCTGCTCGACCTCACCGCGCCGGAGTTTCAAGGTGACACTGACCTCGCCATTTACGTGGAACGAATTCTGCTCGCTTTAGGGGAGACGCGCACTTCTTCTTATCGCGCCAACCGCGCCGCAGCCAAAGCTGCCGCCAATGCCGTCGCCCACGCCGCCAACGGCAATTTTCTGGTTGCGTTCATCATTGCGCGGTACCTTCTGGAAGCGCGTCTGATCCCCTATCCTGAAACCCAGTCATTTCCCAGAACACCGAAAGATGCCTTTGAAGAATACCTCCGGCGGCTGGGGGAGCGAAGCGGTCTCGGCTATGGACGGCTGCGCCAAGCGCTCATTCCATTGGCCTACGCTCAGGGTACCGGTTTGCCCCGAGAAACCTGGGCAACGCTCGCGGAAGACATGGGCAAAGTCCTCGACATTGCAGCCGCCTTCATCTCGGAGCATGAGCAGGATTCCCATACCGTCTATCGCCTCTATCACCAGGCGCTCGTGGACACCGTGCGGGAGGGACTCCGAGACAGCGAGCAGCACCGGACCATCGCCGAAACGCTCATCGCGGCTGCGAATCACGACTGGTTCCGAGCCGGGTGGTACACACAGACATATCTGGCAGTTCATGCGGCAGCGGGCGGTGTCCTCGATGAGTTGCTGTGCGACACCAGATTCCTCGCAGTCGCCGATCCCACGCAATTGGTGAGTGTCACTTTAGAAGCATCCTCTCGTGACGCACAGCGACGGGCCAAATGGTACCGCCTTGCAGCGGAGCATTCTCGGATCCGGGACGTCCGGTTCGCTTCACTTCATTCTGATCTGGCCGATCGCCTCAGTTATCTGGCGTTGTCCGCCGTGCAGGCCGGTGCCGCGGACTTGGCTTCCAGTACCGTCATAGTGGACATCTCCCGGCGCTGGTACGCCCGGTGGGCCAGGTGGGTTCCCGTCACACCCCACCTCGCATTAGTCAAACACCTCCGAGCGCCGTGTATCCTTTCCATCAGCGGCCAATTCGTTGCGTCAGCCTGCCGCCACAACGACGTAACAATCAGCGATTGGCGAACCGGCCAGCGATTGGCGACGCTTCACACTCCGGCAGCCCTTTGGGACGTCATATTGAAAGAGAACGTCCTTGTCACTGCGGGCAACAATTTCGTTCAAGCCTGGGATTGGCGGAACCGCAAGCTTCTATGGCAAGCGGAAACTCACCGAACGTCGCACACACTCACCATGGCCGGAAGATACCTCGCCTGCGGGAATATGGACGGGAGCGTTCAAATCTGGGACTGGCCCACCGGCAACTTCGTCAGAGATCCTTGGAACGGTTACGGAGTCGCTCCCGGCGACGATCGTTTTATTCTTGCTCCTCTGTCTTTTGTTGGCGATCTCATAGTTTGCGCGAATGTAAGGACCGGCACGCTCTATCACTGGGACGTCGAAACCGGCCGATTGGTTCGCGAGCAACAGTTCGACACACTATCCCCGCCTGAGGCCCCCATGGCAAGGATGACGGATTTCGGATTCCTCTTCCGAAGCCCGGATGGATCAATCAAATGGTGTCGATTGCCTGACGGTGAGGCCATGGGGGAACCTATCCCATGTCAGGGTGTCTCGGAGCTGTCTTTGGGAGATGCTGTAGCGATCGGCACCGAAAACGGAACCATACGACTGCGAGACTTTGAGACTGCCGCAGACATAGGCGATCCTCTGCGTGGGCCTCTAACTGACGTTCACAGTTTGGCGGTTAGCAAGGATGTTGTCGTCTCCGGAGGTCGGGACTGTATCGTTCGCGTCTGGGACCGCAGCACTCTATTCCCACCCAACCTCGGTCACGCAGATCCCCTTGTCGGTTTGGATCACGCCGACGCAAACAGCGGAGTAGATTCAATCGTACTGACCGGCAATATCCTCGCAGTCGGAACGCGCGATGGCCGTGTTCACATCCTCGATCCCTCCACGGGTAGGGTCGCGCAAGAACTCAAGGACCCGTTCTGCAATTCCAAGGGCTGCTTCGTCACGGCGAATGAAACCCTAGTCTTGGCCCACAGCAGCACCGGAGAAATCGCAGCCTGGAGCCGCGCAACCGGTGACCGCATCGCGCCGCCAATCCGTCAGGGCGCTGCAGCTCCAACGAAATCACTGCTGCTATCAGACAACCTGCTGATCGAAGTGGCCACTGATGAGACAATCAGTCTTTGGGATAGCCGCACGGCCAAGCCGATTCTCTCCTTCGACCGGGACGACTTTCGCGGTTTGGCCGTTGCCGCAACTCGCAACACTCTGGCCGCCGGGGATCGCGAGGGCTACGTACGCCTGTGCCAACTACGGCACGGGCGCATCGTCGGCAAGCCGACGGTTATTTACCAACCCGATAACTGGACACCGAAAGAGCCGATTGACAACATCGCCGTGAGCGACAAGTTTGTCTATTTCAGCACCGGCGAGTACGCGCGCGTGTATGACCGAAAAACCAACCGAGAGATCTGCTTCTTGCCCCGATATTCTGACGAACACTTCGGACCCCTTGTCATCAGCGGAAACACCATTTTGTGTGGGCTCAATAATAATGTGGTGGTCTGGGATGCCATGACACGAGGCAAAGCAGGGATCATCTCCGTCGGTTCCCCGGTGCATTGCATCGCAGCCAAGAACTCGGCCCTGTTTGTCGGCTGCAGCAACGGCCTTCTGCGCATCGACTTCGCCGACAATTAAGCACTTCGCAGCTTTTCGCGCACGTGTCCCTATTGGCAGAAACTCAGGATTTGAATATGTTTCAAATGCCACGCTTCGTGCCGCATGGTGATTCCAACCAGCCATTGTCGGCTGTCTCGATGAGCTTCGTCGTATTGACGCAGCCTAAAGGCCTCCCGCAAAATATCGCCGTGCATTTCAGCCGGTCGCAGCCATCCGGAGGATGCCTGCTCAAGAGAACAATTTTTCTCGCCGGGGCATTGACGCTACGCGTCAAGCCCGCGCGCAAAGCGCGCCCCCTTGCGGGACTCTGAGAAAAATTTTTCTCTTGCCCGTCTAAAAAGCCCGTCGACCTTTTGCACTCCATGAGACGCGGAATGGGCCGCGCTCGTAACAAATGGAGGAAAAGATGGGCCTTGATATGTACGCATTCACCACAACGGAAGATGTTCCCGCCGTGGACTTTGGACGACCTGAGAATATTCAGGAAATTCACTACTGGCGGAAACATCCGAACCTTCACGGATGGATGGAAAGGCTTTACCGCAAGAAGGGCGGCCAAGCCGAGGACTTCAACGTCGTGCCGGTACTCTTGACTGAAGCCGACCTTGCAGCTTTGAGACGAGACGTTATGGCCGAGCGGCTTCCGGTTACAACCGGATTCTTTTTTGGCGAATCAAGGCCCGAGGAGAAGCAAGCGGACCTTGATTTCATCCAGAAGGCACGCGCCGCGATAGCCGACGGGAAGAAGGTCTTTTACACGAGCTGGTGGTAAAGGCCCACTGGGGGGAGCCGTCGAAAGGCGGCTTCCTTCCCTATGCTCTGTCCTCAGCCATATTTTCGGAAACGCGCCCCCGGTTTTTCAGTTCACAGAAATTCAGGATTTGGTCATGGACGAGGAAATCGCAACAGATCCATCATGCTTCCAGGCAGGCATTCAAAAAGGGCCACTTCGACGTCGCTTTGAAGATTGTCAGCCGGCTTTGCTTATGGACTCTCTACTCTTTGACGCTTCCCCACTCTGCCATTGCCGCCGGACCGGCGTTTCGGCAGCGCTCATGCCGTGGCATTCTTTGGCTGAAAACATGGGCTCCTTTCGTCCCAGTTTTCCACAACGCGAATTTCTACTACCAGTGAATGCAAGCGTGATCCAAACGCGGCTTAATGCGTTCAACCTGCCGCCGAAAAGTCAGCGTTCGTTTCGCCTGCGGCGAAGACGAACGTGCTTTTCGGTTCCGCTGCAAGCAGCGCGGCATCGGTTGACCGCAGCCGCGTCCGAATCCCGCTCCTTTGCATCACTGGCGCAATTCCGCGCCGGGACATCACGAAAGGAAAACACATGTCCAACCACAAAACAGCCACAACCCCAGTCACCACCCACAACGCCTCGGCCGCGGCGGAACCTGATCCGATCCCTGCCGCAAGCAGCAAACAACCCGCGGCGAGAGTCAACCTTCATCCCGTGTCTGCCGGAATCTGGCGCAACCAAAATACTGAAGGTGCTGTCTTCTATTCCGTCACCATCCAGCGCAGGTACCGGGACGCCCAAGGCAACTGGAAGAGCTCTGACAGCTTCAACGAGGGCGATCTGCTCCTCGCAGCGAAGGTCCTCGACCTGGCTCACACGGAGATTTCCAAACTCCGGGCGAGTGATCGACAAGCTCAAAAGCCTGAAGATCAACCAGAGTAACTTACCGGGGCAGGGCGCTCTTCGGGGTGCCTTGCCCCATTTTTTTCTTCCTACTGCCCTTACTGATTCGCAAGGCTGGAGATTTCGTCTCCGGCCTTTCGTGTGTTTGACACATCGATTTCGCAGCCGAATCGATTGGGACCAGTTTAGTACCGTTTTCTGTGGCGTGTGTACTGCCGCGTTGTTACGATTCGGCCCCATGATTCGCGGTTATAAAACAGGCAGCAAGTTGTGCGCGTTATCCACGCGCCACGCCAACCAGACGGCCTGGCGGCCCTCTGGTATGGCTCAACTTGGCAAGGGGAGCCAAGCTCCCCGTTGCATCCCCTCGTGCCGCGCATCGCGGCAAATGGAACCCGTCGCCGGTTCCACACCTCTGGGGGTGCGCCCGTGACCGCTAATGACAATGTCTCGCCGGTCCCGAGGCGCAGCGGCAGCCAGAAGCGCCAGCGCAATTTGAAGATCGGCGTCGCCTGCGATCCCACCGAGTTCGTCGTCATCGATGATAAGGCCCGTACCGCCGGCTTAAGCCGTGGCAGCTTCCTCCGCACATGTGCGCTCGGCAGTCCCGGTCCGCGCGCCCGGCGTTCGCCGCCGATCAACGCCGAAGTGCTGGCCCACGCCGTCGCAGCACTCAATAAAGTTGGGAGCAATCTGAACCAGCTTGTTCGCATCCTGAACTCAAGCGGCGCGATCGGCATTGCGACGCAATCCTTCGCGGCGCTCGCCGACACCCAGGCGGCCGTCACCAGAATTCTGGAGATCGTGAGGCGCAAAGACCGCGCATGATCGCCAAAGGTACGACGCACAATAACGGCGCCCGTTTGGCGCGCTACATGACGACCGGCAAGGAAGACGAACGGGCAGAACTCTGGCAGCTTTCGGGCTTCGCGGCGAACGATATTAGCGAGGCGTTTCGCTCCGTCCATGTGATGGCCGAAGCAACACGTTGCGAGCAGCCTTTCTTTCATGTCCAGGTCCGAAACCCCGAAGGCGAAGAGCTTAGCCGGGACCAGTGGCTTCAGGTCGTCAACCGGATCGAATCCAAGCTCGGCTTGACCGATCAGCCCCGCGCGATTGCCTTTCACACCGACCTGAAAACCGGCCATGAACACATGCACGTGGCATGGAGCCGCATCGACGGTGAAACCCTGACTGCGCGGCCTCTGCCGTTCTTCAAAGAACGCCTCAAAGAAGTGTGCCGCGAATTGGAAAACACGCTCGACTTGACCCGCGTGAAGAACGAGCGAGACGGCCAGGTCATGGCACCCAAACGCAATGAATTCGAGCAAGCCCGGCGCCTCGGCGTGGACATCCGGGCTGTGCGGCAGACGATCCGCGATTGCTTTGAACATTCCAATAACGGCCGCAGTTTCGAGGCCGCGCTTGCCGAGCGAGGATTCATACTGGCGAAAGGCGACCGGCGTGATTTCGTCGTCATCGATCACGAAGGAGGAATGCACGCCCTCGGCAAACGCATCCTCGGCGTTACCGCCGGGCAGGCCCGTGACCGTCTGTCCGATCTTAGCCGCGAACAATTGCCAACCGTCGAGCAGGCCCGCGAGAAGATCGAGCGCGCCCGATCGGGCGAACGGGATCAAATCGCGTGGGAAGATCAGCTTGCCGCCGCGGCAATCGCGAAGGAGAAGATAGAAGGCCGGTTTGCCGAGCCGGCGACAGCACGCTCTGACGGCGAAGCCCGTCCCCAGCGGATGCCCAACGCGGACCGTGACGAGATCGCCTGGCAAGATGCGCTGGCCAAAGCGGCTATCGAAAAGGAAAAGATCCAGCGCCGGTTCGTCGAGTCCGCGCAGGGGCCGAAGCCGGCAAGCGCCGAGAGGGAACTGACAGGAACCATCGCCGACATTCGGCTTACCGCTGCATTGACCGATGCCGGGCCGAGCTTCGCTGCGGCCTTGCGAGATCGCGGTTTGATGTTGGCTCGGGTGACGGCAGAGGACATTGTGTTGCGCGATCTTAACAAGCGCGCGCAGGACCGCGCCCAAGTGGACGCGCTCGTCAAGGCCCGTGATTGGAAGGCGCAAAACGCCGGTTTTGACGCGCTTGAAAGCGAACAACGCCTTGAGGCACAAGCCGCGTTTGATCGATGGACCGAACGTCAACCGCAAGATAAACGCTGGGACGTTTCCGCTTACGTTGGTTACGTTCAGCACCGCTTCGCCGAGCAGCGCGATCGCGTGAACGCGATGGACCTTGAGCCACAGCCGACACCGGAGGTTGCGGCGCTTGCGGGGCTTTCCAGACGTGTGCACGAGGGCGACCTTGTTGTCGTCAACAGATGGGGCACTGTCTTCAGCCTCACGCCGGAGTCCACCGGGAAATCGTGGGATGAGATGCGCGGCTTCATGGCGGGCATACCTCCGCACACTCTCCACTCGGTTGCGACCGCGCAACACTTGCAGGAGGAAGTCCGCGCGGCCCGGCGGCCTCAAGCGGAATTAAGCGAAGTTGCGGCTGACATTCGTCTTGCGCGGAGCTTCAGTGACACCCCTCAAGCTTTTATGGACGCACTATCCGAACGAGGGCTCTGGCTCGCCGTGGTGACTGAGGCGGAAGCCACGCGCAGTCAAAATGCCCGCCAGGCCCTTGACGAAAGAGGAGAGGGGACCAAAGTTTGGAATCAACACGGAAATCGTGAATACTTGAACTCGTTTTCTCCCCGTCACGAAGAGGGAGAATTCGTCGCGATCGACACCGTCGGCCACGTGTACGGTCTGAACCTGCACACAACGGGTCACTCCCATGATGAAATGCAAGCGTTTTTGGGCACGCTCGACGCTACGCAGTTCAAGGGCATCGACGCGACACGCGGGGACTTTCTGCCGGATCGGAAGGACCGCCACGCGAGCACTGAAGACACGCGCGGCGTACAAGGCGAGGCGCTATCCATCGCACCACGTGACTCGTCCCTGGTGCCGCGCGCCGCGCCAATCGCCGGCAAGGTGCTCGGAGCCGGCGCCCACTTGGCCGAGGCAGGAATTGAAATGCTGGCCAGCATATTCGACCCGCCGTCGCGGCCAACGCCGCAACAGTTGCAAGCCCGCGCCGAAGCGCAGGAGGAACGCCAGGAGCGTCTTCAGTTTGACGTGCGGCGCTATATTGAAGACCGCGACTTTCGTGCTCGTTTTGACGCGCAGGAACGTGAACGGCGGGAGGCGGAAGCGCTTGAACGCGCCGAACAGCGCCGACGATCCGAACGCGAACGATAAAAGCCGGGAGGCTCGCGAAACCTCCCGGCGAGAACCACCGAAACGCACCGATCACAGACAATCTTTCAGGCAGGCTTCACGCCAGACCACCTGCCGCGTACCAATACCGATACCGTCATTCACCGGAAAGAAACGCCGCACCGGCAGCGGCGGAAGCCTCGGCGGGTTTCAGCAGACGGGAAACGCCCTCACCCGCGCAATGCGCAGCCTGCACGCTCTCATCAAACTTGTGGAGCGTTTATCGCGCGAGCCGTACAGTCCGCCGGAGGATTGGAATGTGGTGCCATGGCTCGACAGGTGGGAACAAGAACGGCACCTCCACGAAAACGCCCTGCCGACAATCGGAATGCCTGAACGCCCGCCCACCATGGGCGAGCTCTACGAGTTCTTCAAATCCAGGGGTGAAATCGATTACTTCTTCGCGAACATCTGCTTGGACCCGGCGGCCCTAATTCCCTGATTGAAAATTACGCGGCGAGAACATATAACCTACTGTTCAACTGATACACGGAGGAGCCATGCTCGACAAGGAACCGACGAGGCGCTTGCCGCCACCGACGCACAAGGTTTATTACATCGAAATGACACGCGGCGGTAAGGAAGGAAGATGGCTGGAACTGGGAGCCGGGTGGCAGCACCCGGACAACCAGGGTTTCGAGCTGTTCCTCGATGTGTTGCCGATCGGCGGATTTCGCGGCCGGTTGAGAGTCAAGGTCGCCGGCTTTGTTCCGCCGCCAGCGGAACGGGCGATCGAAGGCGCCGAGCAGGGATGAACGCGAACAACGATGAATATTATCGGGCAGGCGCTTTGACGCCGTCACCGTCGGTGCCGAACAGAATCATGTTGCGGGATTCGGGAGGGAAGTTCCAATGTTAGGCTCCATCGCATGAATCAACCACCCCATATGAACAACCTCGCCACAACGTTCATACGCGCGGCTGCTGCCGCTGTGTCGGGCGCTGGTTCCCAGTTACTATCGCGTCGTCTTGGCTATTCCGAGGCGACATCGAGGGAATCCGCCATGGTTGTTGCGCTAGCCGTTGTCATCGGCAGCAATTTGTGGGGGCTGTACAAACGCAATCGCTCATCTTCTTCGCTCGACCTCTAAAAGACATGCTGTCGGCGGCTTGTTCTTCAAGGGCACAGCTCAGCTCTTCGGTGTTCACCCGGCCACGATTTCACGGTTGGTATCCCAGGCCCGTTCAGGTACCAAATAGCGTGAAAGGAATGGTGCTATGGCAGAGAAACAGATCGGAAACCTCTTCACTGCAGAGGGTTTGAATCCTTGCAGGCATGTCGAAAACAGCTTACCGTTAATCTAGAGGCAGAGAATATCTGAACGGAAATTCAGGGGGCCGCCGCCCCGTGTAAGCTTGAACAATATGACACCCTACATTCTCCAGGTCCGCAAGAAGCTCCCTCCCGAGAGAACACCCGAGCCCGAGCACGTCTACGACAGCGGCCGACAGATTTGGATTGACAAGAATTCCGGAGCACCGCTGGTGTCCTCAATACGACCGGGGGCTCAGCCGACGCAGTTCGGCGAAACCACGCTCACTGAAACGCGCGAAGGCGCGGACAGGACCGAGGGCGCCGTCCATGCGTCCGATTTCGGCGAGACGATCCAGACCCGGTCGCGGGAGGGCGTGGACCAAACCGAGGGAACCGCGCTCATGCTGGCGTCTCAACTCGGGGAGACGATACTGACAAAAACGCGAGAGGGGGCGGATCAAACTGAAGGCGTCGCCGTCCAGGAATGTGATGCTCCTTATTCTCACTTCTGACCAGGACTTCACCGCGGACTTTCTCATCGTCGAACTGCTCAATCGCCAGCTGCCCTATTTCCGAGTGAACGCCGAGGACTTGGCAACGGCCAGCTTCACCTTCGCGCTGAACGGCGACAGGGTACGGCGCGACATCTCGATCGCCGACAAAACGCTGGATCTGAACGAGGTCCGAGCGGTCTGGTATCGCCGGGCGATCCATCCTGGGCCGGTCGCCGGCGTATCGCGCGGCGAACAGGCCTTCGTTGCCGGCGAACTGCGCCACCTCACCATGGGCCTTGTCCTGAACCCGGCGGTAACGTGGGTGAATCCGATTGACCGCGTCTCCGTCGCCGAACACAAGCTCTATCAATTGCAGGTGGCGCGCGAGCTGGGCTTCCGGACACCGCGCACGCTGGTGTCGCGGGACGCTGGGGAACTGCGTCGCTTCGCCGCCGAGAATAAATGCGGCACGATCTGCAAGCCGATTTTTCACGGGATGCTGGTGGACGGCGCGGACGCCTATTCCGTCTACACGCGGCGCGTCATGCCCGAGTCCTTCGACGCGGAGAGTGTCAAGGCCTGCCCTGTATTCTTGCAGGAAGAAGTTATCCGGTGCGCGGATGTGCGCGCAACGTTCATCGGGCCGCGATACTTTGCGGCCGACATCAAGGGCGATCCGTCGCTAGTGGACTGGCGCGACCCTGATCTGCCAGTTTCGTACTCCGAATGTACCCTGGGTGCCGACGTGGAGACGATGTGCCGAGCGATACTGGACAGGCTCGGCCTGCTCTACGGCGCGTTCGATTTCGTTCGCACGCCAGGGGGCGAGTTGGTCTTTCTAGAAGTCAACCCGACCGGCGAATGGGCCTGGCTGGAGGACCGGCTTGGCTTCCCGATGCGCGATGCTTTTATTCGTCTCTTCTATGGTGACCGCACATGAGCCCCAAGTTTATTGCTGATCCGCCGCTGCCCGTGAAACCGGTTCTATTGGGAAAACATCTCAGGCATCTACTCGTCAGTTTTGGGTGGATCGTGTGGCAGGCCGTCACTCCATTCAGATCGCGGCCCGAGGCTATCGATGGTTTGCCGGAGCCGACCGTCAAGGTCGCGGAAGCGCAAGTAAAACAGTGTCAGTGGATCTTCGATCAGGCCGCAGCGCGGCGCTTGCAGCTCGAACAGAAAGCGCAATCTACCTTCGGTCTGATGTTGTTCTTGGTGCCGGCGCTCGCGTCCCTGTTCGTCTTCGTCGTCAGCAAATCGTCGGCTTCCCACGCAACGCTGTGGTTGTTCACGATCACCCTGTTGGTCTCATCCGGCATACTCCTGTTTCTTGGATTCATCGCAGCCGTCCGCGCCATCAGCGTGAAAGAGTTTGAGACACTCTACGTGCATTCGGTCATCGACGAGGCCGGCCAGTTCCGAGAATACAATGAAGGGTTTCACGCGCGTGGCCTGCTCTACTGCGCTGCTATGAACGAGGCGATGAACGACCATATCGCGCAGTTCGTGAAGGGAGCACATGTCCTGACGGCGGCGGCCGTCATCATGATCGTGATAGTGGCAGCTCCCGCGAGCTATACGTTTTCACGTGTGCCACCTTCTCCAGCGGAGACGAAAATCGTGGGGCCTGTGAACGTATCCTCCCCAGATGTGAGCTCCATACGCGATGATGTGGCGAGGCTGAAGGTAGACGTTGCAAAGCTGCTCTCAAACGGTCAGGCCGCGGGAAACGATCTAAAGCTGCGAAGCAAAATGCAGAAAACAATGCCGGCAGCTCCGGCGAAAAAGTGACGGCCGCTGTCTCCGGTTAACCGCGTGTTTTGTTCCGTTCCTCCCGAATGCGCAACGAGGAGAGCTCTGCCTCTTGTCCTCCGGGCTACTACCCGGGGTTCACTCGTACGGCGGTTGCGCAAACGATCGTTTGTGCAATCGCGTTAACTAAACAAAGTTCTTTTTCCTGTTAGGCTCAGGGCGTATACTGATCCCGTAGTAACATCACTAAACCATGGAGCAAGTATATGCAGGACCCGTACACAGACTTAAGTAGCCTCGTGGACAGACTTCCTGAAGATACGCGCGCCGGTGCTCGGAGGCTGATCAGCAGGGATTCCGACACTCGGCACGCCGCTGCCACGCTCTGCTGGTTTATGACTCTCGACCCGCTGGACCAATTCTGTGGCGAAGATAAACGCGGGCGCGTGCTCCCACTTGAAGTGCACCTTCATACTCCACTGGTTGATTTTGTCCTGCTGGGCTTAATCGATGACCCTGTCGCCAACGATCGTCGCAGCCTTCCTGCGCTAATGGGGGAATTGCGGAGCTACGCCCAACCGTCATCTACGCCAAAGCTGCCGGCGTTCGTATACCGGCTTCGTGCCATGGTGTTTGGGGCCGATCTAAACTAAACTCCATAAGCTTGTCATTAGCGGTCGATGCATTGGATCACGATCGCTGGCGCGCTTCTTGCTATCCGCGAGAAAGGCCTCCATCAAAGAAATCGCATACTTCACATTTTGTTATGACTGCTTTGAATAACTCTCGGTGTCGGACGATGTGCGGACTCGTTTCCTGCTTGTGCGGTTGTACCTTCTGCCTGTACAGAAGACACAGCCTCCTTACTCTTGATAACAGATTTTATCAAGAGTAAGATCCTGCGATGATTCAGGCCAGATGTCGTTTTCCTTAATTCGTAGAATCCATGCCCCGCAAGAACTTCTGACCCCAAACTGTTCTTTAATTAGGAGAATGGCGTCATGGCTCCGGTCGGGTGCCAAATAGGCTGAAAGAGAGGGCGCCATTTATCCTAAAAGATCACACAGAACACCCGCCAAAGTGCCCGTAAAAGCCCGGCTGTTAACAGCGGCCGAGTTCCAGCACCTGGCCGATGTCCCGCCCGAGGTTGAGTGGTTCGCGAATATCCGCAACCCCAATACAAAACGAGCGTATGAAAACGCGGTCAAAGACTTCATGCTGTTTACCGGCATCAAGCGGCCGGAGGAATTCCGGACGGTAACACGCGCACATGTCATCGCCTGGCGCGACGAGCTTGGAAACCGCGATCTGATCGGCACGACGATCCGGCATCGAATGGCGGCGCTATCGTCACTCTTTCAATATCTCTGCGACAAGAACGCCGTGACCCATAATCCGGTCAAAGGGGTGAAGCGGCCTAAGGTCGAGAGCGAGGAAGGCAAAACACCGGCGATTGCCGATCACCAGGCCCGCAAGCTGCTAATGGCACCGGCGGAGAAAACCCTGAAGGGCATGCGGGACCGTGCAATTCTGGCGACCCTCCTTTATCATGCCCTAAGGCGGGAAGAGCTATGCAAGCTCAGGGTCAGGGATTTCAACCACGAGCGCAGCGGCGTTCCCCATCTAAAAGTGTCCGGCAAGGGCGAAAAGACGCGCTACGTGCCTCTCCATGGCATCGCTGAGGATCTGATCCGTGATTACCTGGAAAAGGCCGGACATGGTGCAGATTATGCCGGCGCGCTGTTTCGTCCCCTGCGCAACAGCCGTGGCACCGGTCTCCAGAAAGCGATCACGCCTGATGGCGTCTACAAGCTGGTGAAGCAGTATTCAGCTCTGCTGGGATTCGAGATTGGCGCCCATTCTTTGCGGGCTACGGCGGCTACCAACGCCCTCGACCACGAGGCGGACATAGCCAAGGTCCAGGAGTGGCTTGGGCATGCCAACATCGCGACAACGCGGATTTATGATCACCGCAAAACCCGACCAGAGGATAGTCCGACGTTCAAAGTTACGTACTGACGGCTGTGGTCACTTCCCCGGGATCTGGTACGTTTCCCGGCTAGCCGCTTTCGCACGAGGATTGGGAGCCGTGCTATTAATCGTGAACGGGGGTTGGAGTCCACCAAGATGCTACTGAGAATCTCGACCGACGCTACCGTGATGAAGAATGCGCGCGCGCAGTTGATCGCCGCCTTCCGGCGCGACCAAGCCAAGAAGGTCACGACCGTAATTGGCTATCCAGGCGGAAACCAGTCCTCAGAAGTTTACTGGGCCGAGGACCTCGGGATATGGCTTGCTTGCGATGTTATCGAGAAGAGCCGTTACTGGAACGCCTTTGGCACATGGAATCCAAGGCAAAACAAAATGGTGCCCATCTGTTGTGAAATCAATTTCCCCCTCGCCGGCATCAACCGGCAAATCAGCGGAGCTGTAGCTGAGAACGAGCGCGGCGGGCTGTTCCTCGTGCATCGGGGCCAAATAGGGGGTGGCCGAAAAGGCATCGGCGCAGAACTGTTTTGGAAACATTACGAAGGCGAGCCATCGGTCGTCATCGACGGTGACCGCGAGACCGAACTCGTAGTCGTAGGATCACTTCAGTCTCCGAGGTTCTTGCGGCAGATCCAATGCTTTGTGCGAGAAATCGAGCGTATTAAGGCCCTCGCCCATTCTGAAGACGAACAGCACACCGAAGAGGGGAATCAGATTGAGATTCGCGACATCGGTGAGGAATTTCTGACCAGAATGAGGTATTCGTTCACCCGCACAGTCGATCCAACCTGCGACCATGCCATTATCGTGAACGGCCTAAGGCGGGAATTGCGCAAACGCGGCTATTCCATCGGGAAAGACCAACTTCGGGATCTCTATGTGCATCGAAAATCTCACATTACGTCCTTGTTCGAGGTCAAGCCGGACACCTCCACAACCAGCATCTACAGCGCTGTTGGGCAGCTCCTCCTCTACAGCGTCGTTTTGCCGATTCGGCCGAAGCTCATATTCGTCGCACCCGAGGAGTTGAGCGTTGAAACGCAAGGCAACCTGAAGAAGATCGGTATCGAAGTGCTTACGTTTCGTTGGGTAAGCAGTGAACCAGAATTCCCCGGTCTTGCGGATTGGAACTTCTGAGATATCGTTTGTTAAAGAGGGTTCGGGCCGATGCCAATTTCATCGGTTTCTATCGGTTTCTCTTAATCTGTGGGAAGCAATTTACAGGCGTGGCGAGGTTGGCCCGGCCAAATCCAGGAGCCACCCGACCCCCAAGCTAGAACCACTGGCAGCGTACAAGGCTAGAGCTCTGGCACTGACGGTAACATTCCGTCCAGCTTTAGTCGGCTTTACCAGACTCATCTTGTGGTATGGTTGACTTTATTCGTGAACCGAATCCACTCTCTCGATCGAGGTGTAACGAACTCGTGACCAATCAATGCAAGTCGGCAACCGACCTCACTCGCGCGTTTTGTGCTTACAAGATCGGTGTGCGACATTCCATCCAGCCGCAGTTGATGGACTGGATAGAAACCGATATTTTGGACGGCATCGAACACCTCGCCCGAGAAAACCGACTTTCGCGGCTCACTGCACTGCATGCGCAGCTCATGGATCTACTTGGCAAGCTGGCGATCTCGACCACTGAGCAACTCCGCAGCGATTTTGAAACAGTCTATCGTGAAGCAGAACAGCTGGCTTTTCGGGCATCGAGTGCCTATGTGAAGCAGACACAGTCGCTCACCAGTTGGACCCGCAATCACAGCCTTGCCTCGGTTGATCTCAAGCGATTGCGGGCCCTCGACATCCGGTCTCATAGCGATCCGACAGTCAATACATTCGTCGTCGACATGAGTGCTCGACTTTCCGGTGTCGTTTCACCACCTGATGTTATCTTGTATAGCCAGTTTTTTGAGATTTACGGAGAGGCGCTAACCTATGACTTTCTCAGTAGCAAGCTACGTACACGACGCATAGCGGAGGGCGAGACGAAGACCCCCGATTTCGAGTGCCGGACACCTGAAGATAAGGTCTTTTACGTCGAGGTTAAGACACTGGATATCGTGGGCGGCGAATTTCGCCACGATCAGATAATGGTTAACGCCGTCGACCGTGCCATCGACCTTCGGCGGCAGCTTGCAGCCGGGGAGACCATCGCGATGAGTGAGGGTGAAGTTGCACCGTATAAGCGTTTCGGTGAGACCTACACCTACGACCCGCGATCGCTAGTTCGTGTCATTGATACCCTGCGCGAAAAGTGCTGGCAGGCGTTCAAACCGGGTCAGTTCGCACTCGGTCCGACTTTCGCTCTCGCGATCACCAGTCGTCTGATTGTGCCCGCGGGCAAATGCGCTCTAGCGCCCTATTATTTTGACCCGCACGATGGCGGCGCGTGTGTAAGCGGCACGCTGTGGCATTCCGCCTTTGGTCATGTCGGGACACCGATTTTTCGTTGGCCCGACTTTCCAGGGAAACCCACATTGGAAGCCCATCTTACAGTACCTGGCCTCTTCGTTGACGAGGGCCGCCATTTTCCTGGTCCTGGTCTCATTGCACTGTCGTTTGGCTCGGACGGCGATGCCGCCTTCGGCCTTTACCCAGCGCGCCATCCGCCGATCAGGGATTGGGGCCCTGATGAAACCCTGTCTGCCATCGTTTCTATCTGTGGGGCCTTCAACGACGACGAAAACAGCCAGGCCTTCAACTTATCTGAACATTCATGCCCCCCTACCGCTCCTCTAGAGTCGCCGCTTCGTACCGAGAAAGGCGGGATGTAGACCGATGTTCAATGCAAAAACGCTCGCCGCGCTGCCCGTCATATTTACGAGCCGATAACATACTTTATCGTCTAGTAAAGGGGGGCGTGAAATATCGTGTTAAGTGCCCACCCGTTACCGTCTCACTGGATGTAGGCAGGCAGCGCACACCTGTAGAATCCGTGTCCTGCGGTTGGAAAGGGGTCTTCGACAAATGGGCGGCCGGCCTCGGCCATCGCCTTGGTGATAATCTTCTTGGCGGCAAGCTTGGCCTGTCGGGCCGTGGTCGTGTCATCCTGGCGTCCCGCTGAAAGCTTGGTGCAGACCTCGCCATGAGAAAGGGGCCCAGATGCTCTTGCCATCATTTCGATTAGCTTGAATGGGTGAGAGTCGGCTTGAAGTCCTGAGATCTCAACACCGTCCAGCCAAACCTTTTTGAACCGGGTATCGACCACAAGTCGCGCGCCATCCGGAGCGCTGTGGATTGCCAGCATATTCGTTTCGAGCCCACAAGCTTGGATCGCGCCACGAATAACCTGATTTCGCGTTGGGAGGGTTGTTTCGAGGTTTACCCTTGCCAATTCGCAGGCATCCGTCTGCGACGGTGGAATGAGCATAACAGGATGAGCGCCCTCAGCATGGCTTCTAGTACGATCGCCGATGCCGGCCGCGGGTTGCCGGATTGCATAGGTGAAGTAAATGCGCTGGCCACAGAGCTCAACAACACCAAGATGAAGCAGATCCTGGCCGTCCCAAGATACACCGCCATGAGTGATGCCCAGGACGGAGCGAAGGTGCAGGCGGAATTTCTCTGGGATCAGTTCCAGTCCATCAAGATCTGTAGCGCTGAGTGACCGGGAGGGGATTTCGTCGACGTCACTGACACCATAAAAGTCTCCGTCAGACACCGGCTGGGGGCGAAGCACACGTCCGGCGTCCGGATGTTCAGGATGTGGAACCGAATCCAACTGTATCGGGTTAAGAACGCCGGCCTGCACCAGCGCATCCATCTCGGCTCCGAAAATGGTCCGCCAAACCGCAACCGGCTGGCGCCACGGGTAAGATAACCAAAGAGTGACGCTCTCGGGCATTCGAGTTGAGCTTCGAACGCCGATAGCTCTGAGGAGTTTTTCAGCCAAATGTTCATGCGTCTTCTGGCTGACTTCAATGCGGCTAGGTACACGGATATTCACGGTGACAGGCCGCGTACTCTTTCTGACAACTTCAAACTTGAGTTTTGCCTGGAGCAACTCTCCCTCCTGAAAGGGTAAGCGAAGTTCTTCGATGCTCCGAAAGCAATCACCGGACCGTATCTGATGAAGATTCCTGTCACCCCGTTCCCAAAGACACTCAGTCATCCAAATACGCCCGACGCCGAAGACATGATGATTCTCAAACGCCGCGCGACCGCGTTCCTGGAGGACTCTCAGGCTATATACTGGCTCGCCACCAAAGAAGAGTTCGTCGTCGAACAATACTCTCCCTAACAAACCCCGGTAATATTCGACAATGGAACCTGCGCGTGCCGCGACCCTTAAACGTCCCGTGAAGGCCTCATACCGCAGGATATCTCCGTGCACAGGGCGAAATCTTATGGTTGCCCTTGCCGCATGTCCTGGCACCACGGCAAGCGGTTGCTGCGTGCGATGGCTTCGAAGAATGTTGAAGACGTAGGTCCCATCGTCTTCAAACGCCTGAACCTGGACGTGCTCGCCCAAGTCAGATTCACGGCAATAGCGGAGAATTTCATTGCGGAGCGTTTCCTCTTTCGCACGGAGGTTGGTGATGTTCCGCGTCTCCTTACCGGTGAACTCATGATAGCGATGCTGATCACTTCCCTCCTGGACGTCGAGCTGTGCCCGCGCGAATACATCTGCCAGGGAAGCATCACTCCGTTGCGCGAGATAGAAGCGCAACGCAAACTCCCTTTGACCTGTTTCTTTAGGCAGTCCATCCATTCGTACGCCACGATCAGCCATAGCCGATACAATCGCCTCGCGGCCTCTCTCGGTCCCTAAGGTGTGAACAGTTTCAAGAGCCTGAAGTAGGTTATCGGTGGGGGCATCTTGCTCCAGCGAATGGAGCACGTCTTCGTGCGTCAACACACTGCTTTTGGTCGCGAGCGATCCCGGCCAGCCGATCACCTCGAACACATCCCTCCACACGGCTATCGGGACTTCTTCGATTGCGGCAGCGTCAAGAAAGGCGAGTGGAAGTTGCATTTATTCAACCCGTGATTACTTTGAGCAACGAACCTGTACCTCTACATTAGTGTGATACGCACCATCGATCCATGCAAGCAGATCCTGCAGCCGGCCCCCTCCGGGAGACGATTTCGCCGGATAGTCCCATTCTCGAAATCGAAGCTCAGCCGGATGGGCGGGTCGTCCGCCCCGGCAAACCCTGTCACCATGCGCAGGAATTCAACAACAGCAGCCCCAGCTATGGCTGTGTTAAACGCGATTACGCTTGGCTGCGCAACTTCGGCGCCGTCAATATAACCATCAGCTATCTCTTGCGTTCGATCGGCTTCTGACAGTGCCTCGATTCGGATACGATCTGGATCAATATGCCCCCAACAGGCAAGGCATGGTCGGCCAGGCCCGACAATGACCACCCGGCCTGCACCGGCCGTCACGTGACCAGTCGAATCCACACGAAAGGCGCTTCCCATATCAATCAGCGGCACCGCCTTTTCGTAGGCCAGTCTGTTCAACAAGGCTCTCGGCAGGTGTTTGTCCACACAGGACAGCACGATGTCGCATCCTTCAATGTCCACCGGCGCCACTTCTCTGCCCAAATGTCCTCGTAGGCATCGTATCTGCGTTCCCAGACCGAGACGCTCCGCATACTGGGCGGCAATCTCGACCTTCAAGGTTCGTCCCGCGTCGTGAGCCGTCGCGCCGAGAATGCGGCTCACGTTGGATTCCTCGACGCCGTCTCCGTCGACAACCGTGATGCGGCCAACGCCTAGATGCGCGAGTTGTGTAAAGACAACGGACCCTGTTCCGCCCAGTCCCACGACCGCAACGTGGAGATCGCGAAGGATTTCCTGCCCACTGCTCCCGAGAGCAAGGCGCTGCCGATCAAACCATGGAGCAGCGTCATCAGATATGGCGGTTTTCAGGGGAATGTGAAGCATCTTTCCAACAATCCGCGCCTGGAGGTCGGACTTCATTCCGCCCTCATGCCAGATACGACCAGCGGGAATGCCTGTGCTACCGGCAATCACAACTGAACCATGCGGGCCTGGCATCTGATGGAAAAACGATGGCATCAGCCGGGTGTCACCCTGGTCGTCGGCGATGGAGAACCACGGATGCGACGTGCCTGGGTGAGTGTGGACCGTAATGACGGATAGGCCTCCGTCACGAGCTGGCCGTATTATGCGGTTCAGGGCTACGGGGTCGAGACGAAGCTGATCGGGCTGTCGAATCAGATAACCTTCATCTGGTACCTCAATCATGTGACGCGCCAGAAGCACGTCACCGCCGTTAACTCTCTCCGCCAAGATGACGCCCGCCGTCTCAACATCCTTCCGGACACAAAGCAGGTCTGTGAACGGCGTCCATTGCGATTCAATCATGCGTAAATTCATGGCAACCTCAATTCATCCTGAGGAAACGAGAACGGATGCACCGCAAGAAATCGCGCAGCTCGCTGATGCCGGGTTTCCATGCGCCAGAGACCAAATGCCAGGAAAACCGCTGCCAGTTGGTCCCCAACAACCGCTCGCTGCACGTCGCACGAGGCACCTGTCCGTTTGGTGCCCGGACGGCCGGCTGAACCCAAAACATATCTGGCGCAGAATCGGGAAAACCCGGTGGCAGCTTTATGAGGAGTTCCACTCGATCCGGTTCGAATCCCGCGGGCAACTCGAAGTCGGAAATCACGGCAAAAGTCCATCCGCCGTTCTCGGTGTATAGCCGTGCACGTTCAGGAGCAATGCCAGCCTCTTCGAGGGTTGTGGCTCCAAGGCCATAGTTGGCTGGAGGCTGGCTATGGAAATGCTCACCGTCCTTAACGGTTATCCTCATGTCATTGGGGATGACTTCATCCTCACCAGGACGCTGGAGAAACAGAACATCGTCCAGCGGGATACCAGCAACGTTCTTCAGGCTCGCTCCGGTCTGTTCAGCATGCTCCAGGTCGTACTTCTTTTTGTTGATGAATATATGGATTGAATGTTCCAGCTGCATAGCAGGCTCCTTTTCGTCAATGACGAAGATTGGTTATTTGTGGCTGATATTCGGCTCACAACACCAATCTAAGGGTTGACCGCCCGAAATGCAGTTATGTCGCTGTTATTTCAACGCATCGCCACAACGAACAGGATTCTAACGGATCGCTGCCCACACCTTGCATCGGCGTTTCTTGGGGCCTCCAAAGCCGTGTGTGAAGGCGTTGCCACTCGTTTCAATGTTTCTATAGTGCAATACCGTTCGGCGACTCGATTAGTATCGCATATTCAGCCTCGGTATCGAAATACACGCAGCTGACAGAGAGAGTCCCTCAGGTTTAGGATATTACGTGCACCAGGCGCGCTGCCATCGGGTCATAAACATATTGGGTAATTGTCCCGTCCTTGATGCGCTCGACTACGTCGTTCACAACAAATAGTGGAACGAGGAACCATTCGCGCGGTCTGACCGGGTTGCCAAACCGATCGCGGATTTCAATCTCCAACTGCGCGGGATCGAATACACGATGGATCAGGTTTTCGAGCTTAACTCTGTTGATGTTAAAGAGCTCATAAGTGGCGATCACCTCGACGTCGGCCATGAGGAAGGTTGGGTCTAGCGTGGCGTTCGCGATGCGACTTTCGATCTTGCCTCCAGTGACGCCGATCTTGTGTAGAACATCCTTGTTCGCCGCAACAAGCGGGTGGTTGGACTTGCTCCGCAGAACATAGATCGTACCGCTTGCCAGATCATCGTCAGCGGCCTCCTCGGCGAACAGGGGCCCGGTCTCGGGGTTAGAAATGAGGCGACCCGCCGCATCGCGGTGCAGCGCGCGCTGGAAGGAGCGCATCAACAGATTGCTCTCAGTTCCGTTATCGTAGATGACGCGTAACCGGCTATCACGACGGTCATATTGCGTTCTGAAACCCTCGCCCACCTCGGCAACATAGGCGATTTGACCTTGAACAATGAAATACTGGCCCCTCTGAATCTCGGCCATCTTGATTTCGTCCAAAGTCTGAACGGGAAGCGTATGACGGATAGCGCTTTTCAATTCCCTCTTCACCCGCTCGAAAAGCGGCTTGAACTTCTCGAAGTCCGCGCAGACAGCGCGATTGGCGATTTCCTCCGCGGCGCGCTTGTCAATGTTCTTTCGGACGTGCCGCAGCTCGGTAATTTCGTTCGCGCCCGCCGCCCCCTGTAGCTCGGCCAGTAGTTCGTCATCGCCAATCGTCTCCGCCGATGCGGTTGCGGCAATTTGCGTATCAGAGAGCAGCCCCTGATCATCCAATGGCGCCAGCAAGGACCGGCACTCCTCTTGCGCGCGCAGGCGGTCAAGGCGCACGGCATACAGCCGCTCGAAAATGTCGCGATCTTCCAAGTGTTGCGGTCTGTGACCGTGCTTCGCGACAAACCGCTGAATCTCCTCAAATCCGGCGATGATGCGCTCCTCGCGCGGCGAGCGTCCGCCCTTCTTCTCAGGCTCCGCGAAGTCGGCCAGTTCCGAGCGCAGTTCGTCCAGGTCCATGTCACTCATAGCGACCCTCATCCTTGTAGCGGACAAAGGCGGCGGCACCTTCAGCCATCCGCCTTTCCCAGGCATCCTGCGAAGTGAGTGAGGGCAGCCGGCCCCGTTCCTTCTTGAACTTGAAGGCGCGCACAGCCAGCTCTTTCGCTTCCTCCGGCGTCAAGCTCGTGCGTTTTGCGGCGATGGCTGCAGCGACCTGTTTCAGGCTATCCTCGCTCATGGTCTTTGCGAGGATCGCATAGGCTTCGCCGAACGGATTGATACGGTCAATCAGGTCGATATCGAGTTCGCGCACGTCCATGGCAAACCTGCGCACGCCGTCGACCAGGGCAGTGTTGGCGGCCTGATCGGTGTTGTCCCCACCGCCAGCCGCAACCTGCTTGGCTTGCTGTGTCAGATTGAGGGCAGCAATGGCATGCTGGCGGACGGCCTCGTGGTCTTCGGCGCCAAGTTCCGGGTACTTGTCCTTGATGATCTTGCCCATGCGCACCTGCGTTAGCTCCTCGGGCACGAGTTCCTCGTCGAACAACCCGCGCTCAAGAGCAGTCCTGTCCTGAACAAAGGCGGCAATAACCTCGTTCAAATCCTCCTGGCAGATGCGGGTGGCTTCCTTGCTCTTGGGTTCAGCAAGCCCTTTGATCTCGATCTGGAACTGCCCCGTGTCCTCGTTAAAACCGATATTGCATTTGTTGGGGTCATAGCCGCCTTCGCCGTAGTCGAAGCCTGGCGTAGGTCCGGTCTCCTGTTTCTTTGGCTTGAACTCGAAGCGTGGCGCAAGCACCTGCTCCATAAGCAAGCTCGCTGCGATGGCCTTCAAAGTATCGTTGACCGCCTCGGTGACTGCCTCCTCGGAAGCGTCTGGTTCGGCAATCAGGTTCGTAAACCGCGCGCGGGTTTTGCCCGGCGCGTCGCGGGTCGCCCGCCCGATGATCTGGACTATTTCAGTGAGGCTCGATCGATAGCCGACCGTCAGCGCGTGCTGACACCAAATCCAGTCGAAGCCTTCCTTCGCCATTCCGAGGGCGATGATAATATCCACGTAGTCTCGGTTGTTTTTCTGTTGTGGGTCTTTCAGCGCGGCCGAAACCAGATCGCGGCGAGCAGGATCGTCATCGACCAGGTCGGCGATGCGCAGAATGCGGCCTTCCGGAATCTTTACGAGTTGGAACCCCGTCGCTGCCTCGATCCCCTGCCACTCGCCCAACGCCCCAATGATGTGCTCCACCTCCCTAATTTTGTCCCTTGTGCTCTCCCGCGAATTGACGTTCGGAATGTGAATGATCGTTTTCTCTGACCGGTCGAGCACGTTCAGGATGTCATCGACGTAAGATCCGCTATAGAAGAAGTAGCCGATATCGAGTTGCTTCAGGTATTCGTAGCCGTTGAGCTGTTCATAGTAGGTGTAGGTGACGCTGTCGAAGTTTGCCTCGTCCTGCGGCGCGAGGACTGCTTCGGCATCACCTCGGAAGTACGAGCCGGTCATGGCGACGACGTGCACGCGGTTGCGAGCGATGAACTGGCCAAGATGCAAGCCCAGCTTGTTGTCGGGATTGGCCGAAACGTGGTGAAACTCGTCCACAGCGATCAGCCGATCGTCGAACCTCTCCACGCCATATTGATCGACCGCAAAGCGGAACGTTGCGTGCGTGCAGACCAGGATCTTGTCGGCACTGTCAAGGAACGCACCAACTGATTTGACCTTCCCGCCGTTGTCATCGCCAGGGGCATTACAAAGGTTCCATTTTGGCTCGACGCGCCAGTCGGCCCAAAAGCCAAACTTCGACAGGGGCTCATCGCGAAAGCTCGCGCCGATGGCTTTTTCGGGCACGACGATGATTGCCTGCTTCAGGCCCTGATTCTGGAGTTTGTCGAGCGCGATGAACATGAGTGCGCGGCTCTTTCCTGACGCGGGCGGCGATTTGATCAGGAGATATTGCTCTCCCCGTTTTTCGTAGGCACGCTCCTGCATCGGCCGCATTCCGAGCGCGTTGGCCTTGGTCGAGCTGCCATTGCGGGCGTAGGAAACCGAAATGGTGGGAACTGAATTCACATCATTGGTCATGTGCTTGCATCCGCCTTTCGTTTCTTGGCCGGTCCGTGTACTGCGGTCATTCTTGTATAGAGATCGAACAGCTTTTCCAACCGCTCCGTATCGTTCTTGAAGCGGCGGCCGATATAAATTCTCTCCAGCACCTCATCGTTCCGATCATGCACCGAGCGTAGGTCGGCGGGCATGTTGTCGGAGTCGTAAAGCTCGGCAATTGTCGCGGGGAAATGGTGCTCGCGCGCCACCAAGATATCCTCGGCGCAGCGAGTTAAATCAGTTTTGTTCTTCTCGGTCAGTGTCGGAACTGGGAAGGTGTTCCAACCGAGGGTGTTGGAGTAGCGGAAATCACTTTTTAGCTTGCCACAGACCGTTGCAATCCAGACCAGATGGATACGCGAGGCGATGACCGCCATATTCCAGAGAGGGGCGTCGTAGACGCCAAATGCTAAGTTCGTCAGCACAGTCCTCTCATCGACGAGGCCAACCGGGAGATACGGCCTGCGTTCAGAAGAAACGCCTGGCACCACGATTGTGCTTCGTACGCCAATCCGCATGAGTTTGAGCTGGTGAGCCCGCTTTGCTAAGGCGTTAGCCCCTTTGTCGGGGCTGGCAAGTCGCACCTGCTTTACGGCTTCGATGCGCTCTCTAATGGCCTCAATACATTGCGCCTCCTGTAGATTGCGATCCTCGATCCAAATGCAGAACCTGCCACCGCCATTTATGAAGTCATCGGATCCATAAATGCGTCGAATGAACTTGTCACGTTGCACGGCATCAAGATTGAGCGAGGGCAACTGTTCCGGTCGCAAGAGGAGATGACCGCCATCGGTTGGCTTGTTGCCGAACTCCATCACGCTCAGGTTGCTTATTGGAGAATCGCGCTTCTCGACAATGACGCGAGACCCAAGGGTAAGATAAGGTGTGATCGATGCTCCCTCCCTGATGACCACCTCGTCTTGCTCGTCATGTTCATAGAGTCGACGAGGTCCGCTGATTGATGGGCCAATCCCCACTACCACCACGATTACGCCCGCTTTATTGCTGGCAAGATTAGACCACTTGAACGACGAGTATGCGAACAAGATATCGCAGCCCGCCTGAAATAGGACCGGCCACAATATCGATACTGATTGCCCTTGGCAGATCGAGTTGGTAGCGACGAACGCCGCAACCGCATTTGTACTCTTCTCATACTCAGCCGCCTTAATGAACCAACCGGCAACGTAATCGAGAAAGCCACTGGAAGACGTTCTTCCTTTGAGGAGGTCGCGAATCTCCCGCTTCTGCTCGGCGCTTTGCCACGTGAAGCCAAGATATGGTGGATTTCCGCAAATGTAGGTTTCGCCCCCTTCATTCTCGAAGTCTATCTGTGCTTGATCCAGGGGCGTGCTGAACAGGTCATCGGCCTGAAGTTTGACGCCCGTCCCTGTTGGGGGGCAGATGCCGAGCCAATCCAATCTTAAAGCATTTCCGCAGGTGATCCAATTCTGTTTATCAAGCGGCAAGAACTCGGCCAACGCTAGCTTATGCCCGCGATAGAGCACGTCGCATTGAAACTCGGCGATGACGAGAGCTAGGCGGGCAATCTCCGCAGGAAAATCGCGGAGCTCTATTCCGCGAAAGTTCGTCTTTGGAATTTCGGAGTGCCGACCCACTTCGCCGCGCCGCTTGTTGATCTCGGCCTCAATCGCGCGCATTTCTTTGTAAGCAATCACGAGAAAATTACCAGAGCCACAGGCCGGATCGAATACGCGGATTCTCGCCAAACGGTTGCGGAGGTTGAGGAGCGTTCGGTTATTGTCTCCGGCTTCCTGAAGTTTCGCGCGTAGGTCGTCGAGAAATAGCGGATTGAGGACCTTCAGGATGTTGGGCACACTCGTGTAGTGCATGCCAAGGGCACCGCGCTCCTCATCCTCAGCGACGGCCTGAATCATCGAACCGAAAATGTCCGGGTTGATCTTCGTCCAGTCCAGATTGCCGATGTGGAGAAGATAGGAGCGAGCGATCTTGCTGAAGCGCGGCACGCCCAGGCTGCCCGAAAACAGATCGCCGTTGACATACGGAAACGCGTCTGCCCATCTTGGCAGCTTGGCGCTCTCCCGACCTTCAATCTTAGTGTTCATTGCACGGAACAACTCACCGATCACTTCGTGGGTGTTAGAAGAGTCCCTGGCGCTCATCTGAGCAATGGTGTCGGTGAAGAGGCCGCCGCCAAGGAAGATGCCGGTGTCCTCGGCGAAAAAGCAGAAGATCAACCGCGCCATGAAGTGATTCATGTCATGCCGACGTTCTGCCGTGCCCCAAGCGGGATTGTCCTTCAGGAGTTCGACATAGAGCCGATTCAAGCGGCTGGTTGCCCTGATGTCGAATGCGTTCTCACTGATTTGCTTGACGGTCGCGATGCCGGCGAGCGGCAGGAAGAAGCCAAAATGGTCGGGAAAATCCGTGTACCCACAGGCAAGGGTTTCACCGTTCGCCAAATTCTCGGCCTCAAAGTCCACGCCATCGGTCGCGAGAATGAACTTCGCTTTAGCTTTGGCGGTCGCGGGGCTCTCTTTCAACGCCGTCAGCGTCTTCGTGACCTGCCCCGTGTCGCATGTGGCCATGTGAATGTTGTTGGTCTGAAGAACACCGCCAAGGTCGGACTTGTTCGATGCGCCGGCGCGCAACCTCTTGATCGTTGTTTCCTTGTTCCCGAAAGCTTCAAGGAAGGCATACGGGAAGTTCTGGGGCTCAAACGGTTGATCCGCCAATTGCGAAATGGCTTGTTCTATCTCAACGGCGTTCAACTGTTCACCCCTGTTGGATGTGCGCGCGGCCTTGCTGTATCTGTTTGCGTCTCGTATTCTACTGCTAGAGAAGTCATATTCGACGTGAGCTCTGATTGCGCTTTTACCACATTTCAAATATCCGGGTCGAGAGCTAGACTTTATGCGCGAGGACGCGGGCGCACGCGCAGACGTGCTTGAATCTCGTCGTAAATCGGAAGCGCTGCCTCCGCCTCGATCGTGACAGCGATCCCGTAGCGGACTGGGCCTTCCTCGCTAATACCTGCATCTTCCTTACACCACACTAGTAAAGAGAGGTGACCATCCTCTATGAACGGGACAGCAGACGTTCCATCGAAACGCTCATGAAAAATGCTTCCGCGTTTCACGGATACATCAGCCGGTTGGCTCTGCACTCTCTTAACGCCGAGCACCTCAATCGGAGGGTGGGCCGCAGCAGCCTCCAAGCGAACACACCGATAACTTTGATGTCCCGGCTTGATTGGTGAGAACCATGCCAGGGTCACCGTAAGCGACCGCGGGTCCGTCACCCGTTCCAGGCAGCCGGGCAGCGGTATGCGATAACGTTGCGCGCTATCCGGCTCGATAACGCCGTAGCCGACGAGGGTGGCACGGTTTGGTGCACACTCCAGAGCCTTCACGATGTCCGGCACGCCAAAACCCACAAACCGACAGGAGTTCTCACCGCGTTCGACATGCCTACGCTTGTCGTCAGGGCCACAAATGTCCTTCAATAATTCATGGTCGCCGTTCCATCTTGCACTATGGACGAGCAAGCACTTCACCACCACAGCATAGAATTGCGGGTCCATGTCTGCCAGCATTGAGCCACCATCGCGATCCATAAGCGCATCGAAAATGCGGTGGGCCGACCGCGTTGCAAGGGCCGTAGCTGAACTTGTCCCGTCGCTCAGTGCCGTGTAGTCAAGCCGACCCTGCCCGGACGGGTCAGGCGCTGCCGCCTTCAGCCCAAAGAGCCGGCGGGCTCCAGCGACGGAGATTTTCAAGCCATTCCCGGTACTCTTCATCCGAACATATTCACGCCCGCCCGGAAAATAGACGTCGGGCTTGATCATACGGCGGTAGCCGAGCCCCATCCCCGAACTGACGTTCGGAAGTGAACTGTCGGCAAAAGGATCGACAACGTTAACCACGCCCTGGCGCACCGCGACGTGATCTTGATGCTGCGCTCCAATGGTCAAGGCGTTGAGCGACTCCGCCGGTGAGAGGATGGAGCGCTCGTGTTTCGCGGCATTCAGGGCACTCACCACTGCCCGCTCACGATCATTGGGCGCAGCCGTTTCGAATGTCGTCCAATTGCGGAACGCCGGAACATCTAAAGGAGCGGAAACGTTGCCGCCACTCACGATGAACAGGACATTGTACCGGACCGATAGGAAATCGATCAGTCGTGCGAGCGGGCTCACAAAACGTGTGAACGGCCGGCGCGTGTCGCCCATTGAAATATTGATTAGGAACACCGCCGGTGCAACGGCTTCCTCGCCTTCGCTACCTTTGATGCGCAATACGGCGCGGTAGAGCGTGTCAATGAACAGCCGGTCCACCTCGGTATGCTCATCTCCGTTCTGCTCCGCCACCATTACCGGTCGCACGTAGATGGGCCGCGATAGCGCCGGCCCAGCCTCGTTTCGATCACCGTGCAAAATCAAGGATGCCATGGCGGTGCCGTGGACGCGCCGCGCTACCAGGGCCCGGCCTTGCAAATTATCCGGATCATCGAGGCGTAGCCGGTTTGTCAAAAGCGTATGGCCCTGCACTGGCACGCCATCGAGCAACGCCGCGATAGGATCGCCTGCAGCCACACCGCCCGCGCCATCGAATGCCGCATCGGGTCCCGGTTCGACCTCGATTGGGCCGAGTAACACGCTTTGCGGTCGCAGGAACATAACGTCGTCGGCAAGCGCCAGGTTCACGACGCGTTGCTCGATCAAGTTCCGCACTTCGGCCGCAGGAATGTCGATAAGGGCACCGTGATATGCGATGTCCGGAATGACCGCTTCATGAACCATCTGTCCGCCGGCGGCCACTACGAGGCTTGATAGATGCCGAGATGACTCATCCCTCCGGGCCGCGCTATCGCGATACCAGAGCTCGACTTCCGTGCGTACCGGCTGACCGGGATGTCGCTCGATTTCTTCACGCCAGAAGGCAAGCGTCTCCTCGGGAATGCGGTCTTGCGGACCCCAAGGACGGAGGTCATGCAGTTGAGCAAAGAGATTAGCGAAAGGAGCAAAGCCAAAGTCCATCGGCTCGCCACGACCCCACCGGTCCCAAAGCGCCACCAGTTGCCGCAAGGCGAGGACGTCCGGCATTGCGAGATAAAACCGGCTGGGAATTGCCTTGTCGGTTCGATCCTGCCCTTCCCTACCTTTGCGTGAGTCCTGAACCGCAAAATCCCGGTCTCCCGCAAAGTCGCCTTCGTATTCCGCCATGAACTCAAGCCCGTCAACACGGGCGACGGCCTTCAGAAAATTGGCAACCGTACCCGCAATCTCAAACACGATGACGCGTTCCGGCGCCAGGTTGTGCGGATCGTCACGAAGCTCAAGGACTGCACCCGGGCGGCCGAGCACGCCGCGTAGGCGGTCAAACAAAGGCCCAAATTTCTCCCTTTGCCGTCTGTGGGAGGGAAATCGTAATGGTGCCGGCCCGCCATGCCCGGCGGGCGCGGCGACCGAATTAGGCGCCGGTAGTCGAAGCAGTGGACGTGTCGGCATCGCTCTCATCCCCTTCCGGCGGCTGCTTAGCGCGTACCTTGGACGTCCATATCCTCAGTTGCTCGCTCACGATCGTTTTCAGGTTCCTGCCACCCATGGCCAATACCTGCCGCCGTTTTACGTCAAGACAAAACTGCTCAGCTTCGGCGTAGCTGATGTTACCGAGGCTCCTGGCAATCGAGAGCGGCGTGACAGCGAGAGGCTCGCCGAGGTGGCCCATGAACGCCTCAATATACGAACTCAACTCCTTCTGCGTGGGCAGTGGCAAATTGAGGCGGACCTGAAAACGCCGCCATGAGGCTCTATCGAGGAGCTCCGGATGATTGGTTGCCGCGGCCACGATTGTATAGCTCGGCAATTCGTCAATCTGCATCAGAAGAGAGGTAACCACCCGCTTGATCTCGCCGGTCTCGTGAATGTCGCCCCTTTCCTTGCCGATTGCGTCGAACTCATCGAAAAACAGCACGCATGGAGTTGTCCGTGCATAATCAAAAACCCGCTTCAGCCGTGCGGCCGTCTCTCCTAGATAGCTGCCGATCATCGACTCGTAGCGGACCACAAACAGGGACACCGCTACCGCCTCGGCCAGGGCCTCGGCCAAAGTCGTCTTTCCGGTCCCCGGCGGTCCGACGAGCAGGATACGGCTACGCGGTTCCAAGCCGTGGGCGCGAAGAACATCGGCCCGCCGCTGTTCCTCGATCAGTTCGTCGACAGATTCACGCGCCGCCAACGGCAATATCAGGTCTTCGAGACGTCGCCGCGGAGTCACTTCGGCTATGAAATCTTTTCCCCGTTGGGCACTATTCGCAGCGACGATCGCGCTCTCGTTGCCCGCGCCATTGCTATGGCCGTTGGGCTGAATCGCTTTGGTTAAGCGATCAGCGAGAACGTCATGTCGCTTCGCACGTTCCTCGGCGATGACGGCCTCTGCGGCCGTCAGAAAGCTGCGCTTATCTCCGGCAGTGCCGGCTTTGACGAGCGAAACTAGCAGGTCACTACGCGCCATGCGACCCTCCTGAAACGCCCTTCCGCAATTTCTCAATCGCGGCTTCCAGTAGCCAATTGTTTCGGGACAGGGGAATGTCCCTCTGTTCAAGATCCTGGTCTATTTGGTTGATTACGTCTTCGGGCAAGCGAATGGTGACGGGCACCCGCATCAGGTTCTGCCGCCGCTTGGCTGATCCATTGTTTGCCCGACGCTTCATAATGCCATCATAGTGCAATCAGAATGAAGCGCAAGGGCCATTCTCTTCTCCTCGCAAACATAAATGGATTAAAATGTTTTAACGTGCTCCTTAGCGGACCACAAAACGACGGATTATCGCTCTACGACCAGCTCCAGTTTGGCCGTTGATGGAGCCCGCCGTTAGAAGCACTCCCTCACCCGCACGACAACAGTTTGGCTTCGCGCAGATACTGCACTTGAAGTCGCAGCGCTTCAGGCCGGCTCAGGTGCCCGGCGCGCTGCAGCGCTATCAGAAGCAGCTCGATTTCATCAAGCGCGACACTATCGTCTGCCGGCCGCGTCACATCGTTCGCCCAAGCATCAGCCTCGGTCGGCGTGTAAACAACGCCATGCTGCTTCGCCAGTGTGAGAATGGCAGCGGCCGTATTCGGTAAAGAGTTACGAGTTTGCATACCCCGTCCTCACAAGTCTGTTCACCGCAAAAGCCTTTCCGAAGTCCATGAATACCATAAACGGAAATGATTTATCGCTCAAGCGTCAGCTCCAGATTGCCGTCACGGAGCCGGCGCGAGAAACGTCCCCTCACCCGCACGACCGGGTTGAGCGGCCTTCGTTATAGGCCCGCTCCGCTTCGGTCGGCTCCCAGCTCACGCCGAGCTTGGTGAGGGCTTGTCGTGCGGCGCCGAGAAATCCATTCGGGCTGTAGAGAAGAGGCTCTCCCGTGAGACGCGAGACGACGGCGCGGCCATAGACGCCGTAGCCCAGGCGCACCAGGCGCTTTTCACGGACCAGGCGGCGCAACGCACGGAGCACCTGATCCTCGCCGCCGAGATCCCGGAATTCACGCGGAAGGAATACGTCGTCGCGCCGCTTCCGATCGATGTGCTTTACAGGGAAGTGAAGGCGAAGGGATTTGAGATCTATACGACTAAACCAAACCTAACATACGGCGCGCCCGAGTGAGCGACCAGAAACAGCGCGTGGGCTTGGTCTTTCTCAAAGGGTTTGGTTGGTGGTTGACGGAAAGGCCATACCCAGCGGCCAACTATGTTCCATCAAATACAGCGATAGTAGGTCGCCGTGTGAACTGAATAAGAAAGGCGTGCGTTCTACCTTGCAGGAAATCGCACGCCTTCAAAAGGACGTTTCTGAACACGGCTAGATCCCGTGCTTGGAAACTACTATCCCTACGTTGCTAGGGAATAGGCGAACGGCGTTCATCCTCATTGAGGATGGGCGCCGTTACGTATATGAAGAATCTGACACACGCGAAGAATCCTGTCTAGCATAATTTTGCCCCCCAGTTGCGACGCAGTCGTGCGAAGTGATGGTAAGGTTCTCTTGTCATCTCCCTCTGCACCCGGCAGTTCCGTTCGTCAGTTGTCCCCGCTGCTGACGGTCACGGTCTTAAGAAATAGTAGCTTCTATTTCTTAATGAGAAGGCACACTTCGTGTGCCAAGAAGGGCTGCCCCATGTACATTCGTTGGCCGAGAACGGCCCTACGCAAGGTGGAGAGCTACGGCCGTTCCGGCCTGTTTCTCAAACGCTGACAGCGGCTCTTTTTGCAGCAGGCGGAAGTTTCTAATTGCGTAAGAGCCGGAATTATCTAACTGTTGACAACATCGCGATAGGCCGGGAATTTAGGTCCTGAATGACCTGCAGCCGCGTCAACTCCTGTTGGCTCATCACTATAAGACCCATGATCCCGTCCTCCTTGTTGTTCCACAAAAGAGGACATTTCTACTTTGGAAAAAGCGGACATTTCTACCTTTACCCTATAGCAGATCGCAGATATGGCGCACGAGAGTCGGGTCGCGCGGCCCGCCAGCGTCGGCCATCTCAGCACCGGCTCGCCTGGTCAGCGCGACAAACTTCTCGGCTATCACCTCGACAACCGAAACGCAGGGAATTCCCGGCACCTCGGGCGGCCGTTCGACGGCCGGCAAACGCAACGGCCAGATCGCCGCTTCGATCTGGATTTTGGGACGCAAGATCCCCTGCCCCGCGGCAATAGGATCATACGGCAGTCGATAGAGGGTATACCGGCTCGCATTGCCGGATTCACGATGCTCGGGATTCTCCGGATCAAACTGAAAGTCGGCATCGAGCAACGCCGCGGTCATCGCGTTGCGCAAACGACGGTAGGGCGGGCGTGGGACCGGACTGTCCGAAATCGCCTTGAGGTCGATGTCCTCCGACATCCGGCGGATCAGGCGATGCGCGCGGCTTAAGGCCGTACCACCGCTGAACACCAAGCGCCCTGAACGAGGCCGGGGGCCTCAAGCGATTTGCCGGAAGCATCCTCTAACCCTGTGTCCCAGGAACCCAATCCACACCGTCCTTGGCTTTCCACAAGAGGCGCGTCAAGAGCACCCTCCGTTCGTTAAGTGCCGCAGCCTAATTCTCGATGCGAACACTAAACGCAGTTGGTCCGCCGAACGCAAACGCGATTCTGAAGATTACACGCTTTCTGACAGACAAGCTGGTCCAAAGTAAGCCAACGTTGTCCCGATAGGCATAGATCCAATCTCCCTGACCATCTCGCGCGATGAAACAATAGGTTGTTTCCGCCCGCACGATTTCGCCGCGAAACTCCTCGGTTAAGGGATAGTGAAGGGCGAACTTAACATCAAGACTTGTCGGAGCAGCTTTGAGCGCTCTAAACACCTTTCGCGCTTCATCAAGCTTGCCATCAACGTAAAGTTGCCGACCGAAGAGAAGCTGAGCCTCATAGTTTGAGTCTCCAGGCGTAAAGGAGCGTTGAAGGTGGTAGAGAATGGTGTCCTTCTCTCCCCCAGTGTCCATTAATAGCCACGCATACGCAAAATGTAGCCGTCGGTCACTGTTATTGGCCGCCAGGGCAGTTTCGAGTACCCGTTTAGCTTCTTCATCCTCACCCTTTTTCCGGTGCAGCCGTGCAAGCCGGTTTGCAATAAAGCCGCTGCGGGGATTCGTCTGCAAAGCTTTCTCCAGCGCATGAAGGGCGCGATCGGAGTCTTCCAGACACTCGGCAAGCCTGGCTTCAGCTTCCCGCAGGTACGGGTCACCCGGGAACCGCTGAAAACCATCCTGTAATGCGCTCTCTACGTCTTTGACCGCTTGCTCAATGCCAAGCGCATCACCGGAGTCGAGCGCATCGGAAAGCCTGTTCAGCCCAATCTTTGCGAGCGTCGTATAGCCATACGTGTCAGCGGTTGCTCTGTTGTTGTAATCGCGGCAAAGAAGTGTCGCCTCCCTCAAGTGTTTATCCTTCTCCAAACCCGTTCGCGCCACCTCAGAGAGCCGAACGTGCAATTCTGCTTGGCTGTGTTTTATGCTGACATCGAAGGGCCTCAGTTCTGCGGCCTTACTCAACAACGTCGAACTCCGTTCTAGGCTACCGTTCGGTCGGTGCAATTCGTACAGTGCGATCTGGTGGATTAGCGTGCCGTCCTCCGTGCCGGTACGCTCCTGTGCCTTGGCGTAGATCGATGTCGCCATCGCGTGATCTGGAAATAATTCCAATACTGCCTTGGCGCGGGTCATCTGCCTGAATGCAATTCTGTCTGTAGAGTAGTCAATATTCAGCGCCCCTAAACAGCGGATGAAGGAATCGAAACGGTCTTCTTGTTTGACCAACACTGTATCGAAAACCATTTGCGCGATGTGCGGATGGCGCGCGCGGTAAACATAGTCGCGCGTGGTATTGTCATATTCGGCTTGAACGATGTGTTCGAGGGGCTGGAAAAGTCGTCGTTTGAAATCCTCGAATGGAACACCATGAATTCGAGAGACAATGCCGGCCCTAACCGGGACGTTTAGTCGATTAAGCACACAAATCGTAAGGTAAATCTGTTTTGCCTCTAGCGGCCAGATGTTGTCGAACTCGTTTTGGATTATCTCCTGGAAAGGTACCCCTAACGTTGCTTCGTGCAAGGCGACAAGGAGTTGACGTCCTGCACGTTCTTCAAAGGCAGTCCGTTTTTCGGCCGTTGTCCTCCCGTGCAAATATCCCTCAGCCTTATGAAGTTCCAGTAAATGAAGCAGGTCATCAATCTCAGGAGAAGTGAGGTAGCGAAGCACGTACATGTCCGTCACCCGACCATCGAGCGATTGGCACGACACATTCCACTCATTGATGCGTTCGCCCGTCACAATCGTAAGGCGGCGCCCCGAGGGGCCGATGTGCTGGAGGAGTGATTCAAGCTCTCGCACCCTGTCGGCAGCATCATCCGCGAACAAATAGATACGCTCTGGACAGAGTTCAATCAGCTCCTGTATCGCCGGGGTGCTAATGATGCCGCCGGGCCGCATGAACAAACAGAGGCAGTTGTAATCATGAGCTGCATCCCAAGCAAGACGACGCAAAAGAACTGTCTTGCCGGCTCCTGCGTGGGCTTTAATCAAAACCAATTCGGCTCGGTCCGCATGTTCGGTTTCTCCGGCAAGAAAAACATCTGTGAGTATTTCATCTCCGATCTTTCTTCTTAAATCGAGAGCTTGCTCGACCGCGGAAAAGCCAGGGTTAAAACCCTTGTAAAAATCGGCCGGTGATACGGTATCCGTTGCAACAAGTGTGTTTACGTAGTCAGTGTCGATAGTGAGAAACTGTATCAACGCTTTGCTGGGTACGGAGGCTTTGTTTGCGAAACGCAAGGCTATCGGTAGTGTTGATTTGGGAGCCGAGACTGTGACCCGCCGGAAAGGCGACGGAATCTGAACGTCCAGGGCTTTCATGAAGTCGTCGAATGATGCTGAAAGCACGGTGATGCGCTGCTGTTCCAGCGATCGTTGCTCAATCGGGTCAGCATCCGGTGCCACGCAAAAAAAGCGCGCGCGCGCCGTGGCATTGTTTGTAAGGTCCTTTATGAGCTGCCGGATGTCCGGGTCTTGGAGACTGTGCCCGATGAACACAAATACGTGCTCATAACCCCAGTCCATCAGTTGGTCGAAGAGCCTACTCCTTCCGGCTCTGTGATCGATATACTGATCTACCGTCAGGATCAGCGGACAGCGCGGATTTGCCGTACGTGTTATGCAGCCGTGAAGTTTCAACAGGATGAGGTTCACTGGGCTACGCAAATGCTCATCTATCCGGTCGCCGTTTTCCACAAAGGACACGAGTTCTTGTGCCGGATCAGAAGCGACCGCGTAGGCGGTTTCGATGAGGCGGTCATAATTGGTAGTAGCAATGCCCCACCACTTAAACTCTGGTAGGAGCTTGTGAGCGTCAGTGGGTTGGAGTGAATCGAAGCGCTGCCGGATGAATTCTTGTACTTCGAGGATATTGCTCTCGCTAATGGCGTATTCTGCCACCTGAGAAAGAGAGCGGTTCTTGAGCTTACCCCCGAGGAACTTGTCTGCGATCAAATCCTTGAGCTGGTCAGTTTTCGGAGCCGAATTGCCCTTGGCGTCGACTGCGCCCAGGGACGCTCCCGCGCCAAGGATCAGAACAGCGCGCCCTGCTCGGATCTGTTCTTCAAGGTACGGAGGAATAAGCATACTGGAGCGAATTATAGCTCGCAAGGGACTGGATTAAAAGGACCTTATATTCGTGAACCTTTGACGGGAAGCGCGCTCGAGCCTCCAGCACGTCGTTCCATAGAGCACCTGCCGGTTTGGGTAAACCTCCCCTGCTTCCATATCTTCCTGCAATCCAGAATAGCGGCAGTAGCCGAGATTCGGCTCAAAGCAATTCTTTTGCCCTGCACCATCTACCGCGGATTCGGCGCAGTGCTTGGCAAACTCCAACATCGTTAGAGAGGCTTTTGACCGCCCCATGGTCTCCGCTACCTGTTTATCTCCCGTTCAAGCACGCCCAGCATTTCCATAATTCTGTCCAACTTGGGTGGCTCACCGAAGATCATCACACCCATATTGCGGTAATCCCGCTCCAGTGCCCCCATGCGTCCAGCCGCCGGCAGCAGGCGGAGGCTTCCCGGTCGCGCCAGATCGTAACGAGCCCAGGCGGAAGGATAGAACATCCCTTTGTGCCTCACCACCTGGGCAAGTAGCGGCATGTCAGCCAGTGCTTCGGCCCGGATTGGCCCTTCGGCCAGCAGGGCAACGTCGTAGTAGTGACGGGAATAGCGTTCGGGGAGCGGCTTGTCCGGCGGGCGGTGGTATTCCGCGTGAAGGATTGTCGCCTTCTCCCAGAAGGTCCGCTTGGCGAGCAGCGCCACAACCGCCACCTCGCCATCGGAAACCACTTTCGGAAATTCTTCGGCGGCGAAGGAGCGAATGGTGAAACGGTCGCGCGGCACGAATTCCGCATGGGTTCCGAGCTCAAGCACCACCTGGGGAACGACGTAAGCAACGCTCTTGGCGGTGGCGGTAGGGTAACGAAAGCGGACGACGTTCGGGTCGTGCTCGCTCACGCCCAGGCTCCACGATGCGCTCGCGCCGAGCACCTTCTCGAAGCGCACATTCACAGCATGCAGGAATTCACCCGCAATGTACTGTCGGCAGGCGGTCATCATCTCGCCGAGAATGCCTGCCCGCCTCGTCTTTGAAATCTCTCCCCGCCTTGGGTCCATCTCGCCGACGAAGCCGAGCGCCGTGTAGTCCACGGCCAGATCGATGTCTTCGGAAAACCGGTTGATCGCGTGGAAGATCTTCGAGAGCGATGTCCCGCCCTTGAAGAGGAGGCGCCCCGACAGCTCCTCAATCGAGAAAAGCTGCTTCAGCACCCAGCAGACCCAGAAATCCTTTTCGATAATGGCTTCGGGCAAACCCTTGCGCTCCGCCGTTTCGGCGAAGAGTTCAGCCCGCTCGGCGGCGAGCATCTGCGCAATGCGGTTCACGCGGTCTTCTCCGCGATCGTTCTTGCCACCTCGTAGATCCAGTCTACGCCGAACCGCGTGTCTTTCACGAGCTTCTGCTTTTCCGCCGCCGATAACGCCGCCCGCAGCGTTTCAATCTCGCGCGAGCCCACGCCCTCCTTGCCAAGATAACGGAGCGCCTGAACCACGAGCGCGTACTTGCCCTCCAACCCGGCCAAGGCTTTGGGACGGGCGTGTTTGAAATGAATGCTGCGGCGTCCAATCGGCACCACATTATTCGGGCCATCGGTCAGGTAGACGATCTTGGCCGGCACTTGCGTCGAGAGACCGAGCAGATTTGCTGCCCACGCACCCTCGGGCACAATCTTCCAGCGCCGACTGCGAGCGACGGCGCGCGCCGCTTCGTCAATGTCGGGGCTCAACTTGCCTCCCAGCGCCGGATTGATTTTGGGCATGTCGTAGAGGCCCCTCCGGACGCGGCGGATTTTTCCACCCTCGGCCAGGCTGGCAAGGGTGACGTCGATGGTCGTGCGGCTGGCAATGTCGAGAAAATCCTTGGCCGAGAAGGCCTTCCCACCGCCGAAACGTTCGATCCTTGCAACTATTTGATCGCGCATGGTTTGCATGTTTTGCCTGCTTTATTGATTAAGAAAAACTGTACTAGTTGTTCTTAACAGTTGCAAGCACCGCGGTCTGTCACGGCTGTTCATCGTTCGACGGCCAATTCGAGATTGCCGGCCCGGAGGCGCCGCGAGAAGCGCCCAGGTTCGCGGGCCCGGAAACGGATCGTGAAGCTTCAGTCCCAGCGGATCATTGCACGCGCCTACGGCCTCCCGCTGGATGAAACTCCCGCTCTGCGTAACGCGGTTCACGCGGTCGTCTCCGCAATCATTTTTGCCACCTTGTAGATCCAGTCTACGCCGAAGCGCGCGTCTTCCACGAGCTTCTGCTTTTCCGCCGCGGAGAGCGCCGCCCGTATCTTTTTAATCTCGCGGGAGCCCACGCCCTCCTTGCCAAGATAACGGAGCGCCTGAACCACGAGCGCGTACTTGCCCTCCAGTCCGGCCAAGACTTTGCGGCGGACGTGTTTGAAATGAATGCTGCGGCGCCCGATCGGCACCTCGTTATTCGGGCCATCGGTCAGGTAGACGATCTTGGCCGGCACTTGCGTCGAGAGGCCGAGCAGATTTGCTGCCCACGCACCCTCGGGCACAATCGTCCAGCAGCATTGCTGGCGAGCCATAGCGCGTGCCACCTCGTCAATGTCCGGGCTCAGCTTCCCGCCGCGCGCGCGATTGACCCTGGGCACGTCATAAAGCCCCCTGCGGAGACGGCGGATTTTTCCACTTTTGGCCAGGCTGGGAAGGGTGACGTCGATGCTCGTTCGGCTGGCGATGTCGAGAAAATCCCTCGCCGAGAAGGCCTTCCCCTTACCGAGCTGTTTGATCCTTGCAACTATCTGAGCACGCTGGGTTTGCATGAGATTATCCACCCTAACTACTAAGAAAACCTGTACTGTTTTTTCTTAATGGTTGCAAGCACCGCGGTCTGGGACGGCTGTTTATCGTTCGACGGCCAACTCCAGATTGCCGCTCCAGAGGCTGCCACATTCGGCGCATGCCGGCCGACATCCCGGGCCTTATTTCTGTGGCGAATTCGCGACGGGCGGACTAGGCTCTATACGCTTCGCGCACCTTTGATGAAGTCCAGGCCATCCGGTTACCTTTCGCCATTACGACTAAGGGGCGCCGCCCCTCGCGCGCGCAAGGGCGCCGCCCTTCGGGTTTTGGTTCCCCCGCCGTCGCTTCGCTTGCGGTCCCCCCCAAAAAAGTTGCTGCGCAACTTCGCAACCCTTGCACTTGCTACCCCCGCCCTCGCCGGGAGGCAGAGGGTATGCACCGCATACCCTCTGAAACCACAGACAGCGAGGACACCATGACCATAACCACACACACGCCGGGGCCGTGGGAAACCAGCGGACAATTTATCGTTGCGCCAGACCCGAACGGCATTCACCCGGATATCTACATCGCGGAAATCGTGGAGACAGACGATGAAGGCCGCATGGCAACGCCGGAACAACAGACAGCCAACGCCCGGCTGATTGCCGCCGCTCCTCTCCTGTTCGAAGCAGCCTCGCTAGTTATCGGCCGCTGGACGTCCGGCGATTTGGCCGAGGCTGTCAGAATGCTCGCTGCCGCCGTCGCCCAAGCGAAGGAAGGCGCAGCATGAGCGAAGACATTTCACCTATCGGCGCCGCCAAGGCGATTACGCCATGGTGGATGATGAAAATCTGCGACTTCGACGGCCTCGAAATCCAGCCTTGCGCCGTGATCGGTCGCGACAGCACAGGCGAAAACATCGTGGAGCCGTGCGATCCTGAGCGCGCGGCTTTCTGGACGGTCTACGGCCATTACCGCCCCGGCGGAGCCATGGGTGGCGTCGATGCCCTGGAAGATTTCCCAACGGAAGCCGAAGGGCAGAAATTCCACGACCGGCTGATATCGGTTTACCCGCACCTCGCGGCGGACGGAGGACCGTCATGAGTGTCCTTCGCTTCATCGAGATCGACGGCAAGCGCCATCTGTGGCGCGATGTCTTGCAGCTTCGCCGTGAGCAAAAAAAGACCCACGCCCGAGCGCAGCAGCCCGCCCTATTCGAGCTCAAGGACGACCGCCGACCCATTACCGAGCGAACACCGGCGGGACGCTATCAGGAACCATCGCTTTTCTGGAGGTGAGCGCACCCCTGCCCTCACGCGTCATCGTTGACGGAGATGGTTGTGCCCCTCTTTTTCCTGCCGCCCCGTTTGCTAGCCGCCGCCTACCCAACACGAAGCCGCCGAAGATGCGACGCCATACGGCACCAACCCAATCGCAACATGACGGCGAAGCGCCGGAGACAAGACCTCAGGCCGGCGGCAACGCGGTCGAGATAAGTCCTGGGTTCCCTCAACACCTCGTCCGCGAGGATGCATTCCTTTGAAATCGCGATCGATATTCTCGGCCGCTTTTCCCGCATCCCCAATTCGCCCAGCGCCTCGGCAAGATTGCCTTGCGTTATCTCCCAATGCCGCCGTGCTTTTTCCGGAGTCCATACCATCAACGCCTGGCGAAACGCGCCAATGGCTTCCTCCACCAAGTCCGTTCCGTCGTTTTCCAGCGCCAGTTCGAACAACGCAACCCCGAGGTTGTTCTGCGCTACCGCCCATGCCTGTGGTGAAGCATGACGGGTACATTTTCCGAGCGCATTCCGGCACCTCGCGACCGCCTGCTCAGGGGTTTCGAGGTTATCGCTCATGATCTCATTCTGACTCGCCATTCGTGCGCATCGCAACGTCCGGGCACTTTCGATCATCCGTTCAGCCGCGGCGCCACGCCTGCCCCGGCGGAGAGGACCGACCGTCATTCGCGCTTCCGATATGCCTTGAGAATCCACGGCGAGCGCCGCCGGGCGCACTTCAGAACTTCGTGGAAGGGACCAGGAACGCATGGACCGACACCCGCGCCCATGAGCTTTCTGGATGCCCGAGCCTATCCCAAACCCGAGAGTAGTTTAGACATGGTCGTGCCAAGTCCCTTGGCGATAATCCCAAGGCTCTTGAGGGTCAGGTTCTGCCGGCCCCGCTCGACCGAGCCCATGAAATTGCGGTGGAGCCCGCAAGCGTCCGCAAACGATTCCTGCGTGAAGCCTCGCTTCTCGCGCAAGCGCCGGATTCGCAAGCCGAGCTGGGTCTGGAACTCATCCATTTCCAATAGTTTGGCTGTTCGCATGACAATGCGTCTCACATCTATAGATGGCCCACTTATAAATGGTCTGTTTTAAAATGTGGTAGAGTCGTTACGAAACGATCTCCCGTGCTTCGGCGCGTGGCTCGGAAAGGAGGTGCCCCCTGATGCCCAAACCACATCTCGCCTCTGGCGGTGGCGGCGGTGGTGGTGGTGGCGGCGGCGGTCGATAGACCCTCGCCGCTTTGCCGCTTCCCGCAATTCGCTTGATCCGTCCCTGTCCTTCGGGCATAGTTACCGCCTGATCGAACGTACACCCTAAAATCAGCCGCGGGCCACCGACGCGCCGCGTCCGTGGCTCGCAGGCCTTTCCATGCCCCTCCTGCAATCCCTCACTTCCTGGACCGCCGTCATCGCACCCATCGTTACGCTGGTGGGACTTGTTCAGTCGCGCGGCTGGCTGGCTGGCCTGGGCGCGCTGTTCGCCAGTGCCTCAATCATCGCCCTCATTTACGCCAGAAGTCAGCGGCTCCGGGTCGATGCGGCCGCCATCGAGATCGAGGGAATAAGCATCGATTCTCTCAACGCCGCAAATCTGCGCCGCCGCGTCAGCCAGAACTTCGCCATTCAGACGATACACCAGATCGTGACAGTCGAGGGCGCGGATCTTGAAATCAGTTGGCGCTACGCGGGCTACTGCCGAGCGGATGAAGCGTCGGCTTTCGAGTTCAGCGTAGATTCAGAGAACAGCATTCCTTTTAGCGAACTCGACTGCTTCGGCTACGATTTGAAAAGCGATCCGGGGAAACAACACAGGATTCAGCCCCTTCTCATCGGGCCTGACAGCATCTCGAAAAAAATCGCCGTGCCGTTCCTTGAGCCGCTCCGCGCCCAACAGCCCTTTGACATTGTGCTGAACTGCCGGCTCCCCAAGACATTCAAGCCAGGATTGGCGTATTACACGTCGACGCTGTCCTTCGATCAGGACACGGTAGGAGAATGTACCGTGCGCCTAATCTTTCGCGGCCAGCAACCCGACTGGGTTCGCGTTTATGAGTGCGAGGCCGGCGGCAGCCCACGGCTGCTCCGAACCCTGAGCCCGCTTCGAGAACAAACGGAATCCACCGAGTACCTCGATGTCGCCAAGGACCGGAACGGGCAATCCGCGCGGGTCTACCTTTTTCGGCGGGGGAATGGTTAAAGGCCGCTGCACTCCTCATTGACCGTGCGTTTGTACACCGCTTGCCAGTACCTTGCGACTTTTTCCCCTAGTGGTTTCGAGATTATCGCCCACGGCTCCATTCTGCCGTGCAACTCCCGTCCCGCAAAGCGTCGGCGCTCCTGAGCTGGCCCAGTGTTGCGTCCTCGCGGCTTCCGTCTACACCTTTTCTCGTGACCCAGGTGCCGTTCCGTTCTGACGGATCAGGCAAGGCAATCGCTAGTCAGTTTTGTAGAGCGGAAGCATGGCCAGATCGAGCCGTTCCAGCGCGGCACGAAGAGCAGCTTCCGCGCCGCTGAATCTCAAATGCCGGCCTGTCTCTACCTGTTGCCTTGGCGGCCTTTTCCAATGCCCGAGCGGCCTCTTGCAAACTGCGAAGTTCCACCACAAGCATCGTGGCATGAAGTGACAAGGCCTCGCCCTGTTCAACTAGCCCTTGCAGATCGGGCGAGTCGGGCTCAGTCATATCAACGCCCGAACACTGTCGTTAGACCAAACTGCGTTAATCGCCCGACACCGTGTCCTGCTTTAATGTGCCCCTCCTGGGTGGATGCCACCTGAAAATACCTCATGACGAACACCCTAATCGCAGAGGTCACGGAAGTGCCGATTCCCTTGTGCGAGGCGACAGAAGTGGAGATGTCATTGAGAGACACCTTTTCTCGGGCGCATATCTCGTCGAGAGCACTCCACTCCTGTGGTTCGAGCCGCATGCTGGTGCGATGACCCTTTATACAAACGTTGTGACTCACGAGAGATCCGTGTGGTCTGATTGTCGGCTTAGGAATGGTGACCTTAGAGTGAAAGGACGAACGATAACCAGATGGCATCACCACACCTACTTCCTATCTAACCCGCCGGGTGTTCCCGCTCATGTAGCGTTATACTATGACGCACGCGTTCTACAATGATCTTTTACTTATCCAATACAGTACTTGCATGGTGCTGATACGGTAGGTGTTCTGTAAACTATTTGAACGGTATCGACAATACTCGTGTATGTCTTAAGTCATCTTTAATGATTCGCTTCTGATAAGCGACTACAGATCGATATTTTTTGGAGGTTTCAATGAGTATTAGCTCGCGATTCAAAATCAGCACGAGGATCTATACCGGTTTTAGCTTAGTGCTCGCCCTGCTCGTGGTGGTGGCGTGGATCGGCATCGGCGCCTTGAACAGCACCGGCGCACGAATTGAAACATATTCCTCCGTGTCGAACAACGCCGTGCGTGTTTCAAATATACTCAGCGACGTTCGCGAAATGCGACGCAACGTCGTGCGGGTGGCGACGACCGGGGATGAGCAGGCTTTGGCTGCCGTTCGCAAGATGCAGGAAGAATTGAAGGCGTTGCTCCCCGAAGCCATCAAAGCGACAATAGATGCCAAGCGTTTAGAAAACCTCAAACGCATGGATGCGCTTTTCGAAGAGTATTCGCAGAAATTTGAAAAAGTACCGGCTCTCTATGCACAAAAAGAAAAGCTGGTTACTGAGGAAATGAACGTCTACGGCGCGAAAGCTCGCACCAACTATACGAACATCATTCAGTCGGCGATGACAGATGGTGATATGGAAGCCGCAGCTCAGGCCGGTATCGTCGAGGAAGCATTGTTCCTCGTACGTGTTTCCGCACTGCATTATCTGGCAGACCCAACTGAAGCTAATAAGAAGGCCGTGGACGAGCACATGCCTGACTATGTGGACAAGGCAAAGAAGCTTGCTGAGCGCCTGCATAATCCAACAAGGAAACAGTTGTCGCAGGAAGCCGAATCGCTGGCCGACAAATACGATGCAAGCTTCAAGTCCGTGTCATCCACTATGTCGGATCTCAATCAGCTATATATAAAGGACATGGGGGTGTTAGGGGCTGAATTCGCCCAACTTGCCGAAGAAACCATGAAGTCGCAGGGCGAATATCTGAGCACACTGGAAACCCAAACATTTTCCGATATAGCCGCGTCATCGCATACTGGTAAAGTGATGTCCTGTCTCGCGCTTGTTCTTGGCATCCTGATTGCCTATGTGATTTCGAAGGGCATCGTACAACCGATCAACAAGATGACCGAGACCATGACGGTACTTGCGGACGGCGACAAAACAGTCGAGATACCTGCGCTGGATCACAAGGACGCGATTGGGCGAATGGCGAAGGCCGTCCTCATCTTCAAGGAACACGCGATCGAGAATGAGCGGCTCCAATTGGCGCAGGAAGAGCAAAAGCGCCGGGCCCAGGAAGAGCAGAAGGCAGCGTTGCGCCAGATGGCAGACAGCTTTCAGGAACAAGTCGGCGGCGTGATAGAGTCCGTCACCTCAGCAACCGTCGAATTGCAGGCTGCCGCCAAGCAGATGGCTGCCAACGCCACCGAGACCAGCGCGCAGGCGACAACTGTGGCCAGCGCCGCCACCGAGTCCTCCAGCAATGTTGAGGCTGTCGCCTCGGCCACGGAAGAGCTATCGAGTTCCATCAAGGAGATCTCGCAACAAGTCGAACGAACCAAAATTGTTGCGACCAAAGCCGATGAGGAGGCAACTCAGACAGCGCAGTTGTTCAAGAAACTTGCGGAAGACGCCAACAGTATCGGCGCCATCGTTTCGCTCATCACCGATATTGCGAGCCAGACCAATCTCCTGGCCCTGAATGCCACTATAGAGGCCGCGCGTGCTGGCGACGCCGGCAAGGGCTTTGCCGTTGTGGCCAGCGAGGTCAAGGGTCTTGCCAGTCAAACGGCAAAGGCCACGGAAGAGGTTTCGGCGAAGATAGCGACAATCCAGAGCGGAACGTCGGAGGCCGTGACCGCAGTCGGTTCCATCGCCAAAGTGATTTCGGAGATGAACACAATCAGTGGTTCGGTAGCCGCAGCGGTGCAGCAGCAAGGAGCCGCCACAAGCGAGATTTCGCGTAACGTGGAACAGGCATCCGCCGGTACACACGAAGTATCCCGCAATATCACCTCTGTTGAAACAGCTGCGAAGGAAACCGGAGCTGCGGCGCATCAGATCGCCGCTTCAGCGGAGGATTTATCGGTTCAATCGGACAAGCTGAAACGTGCCGTGAGCGCATTCCTCGACACGGTGCGCGGAGACACCGATCAAATGCGTCTTATGTCCTGGGACGAAGGCCTTTCGGTCGACTCTGGCGGCGAAATTGACGCGCATCACAAGAACCTCATCAATCAGGTCAATACCTTTTACGGCCGCATGATGAGCGGCGATGCCGGAGTGGGAGCCACTCAGATGCTCAATACGCTTGCTACAACGCTCAAACAGCACTTCGTGGATGAGGAGAACCTGATGTCCCGGAACAAGTATCCAAGGTTCGCCGAGCATCAGCAACAACATCAGGACTGCATGAAGAAGTACGACCAATTGCGTCACGGAGTCGAGACCAATAAGGCCGGAGCGACGAAAGATCTGTTCGAGTTCGTGGTCTTCTGGCTCAAAGATCATATCGGTAAACAGGATCGCGCTATGGCTGACTATATGCGCAGCCGTCGTGGCACCGCCTAGATTGCCCGGTTCCTACCTGCGGTCGTGATGACTGGCGTCCCTACTCTCGCCCCGGACCGCGCGTTCACCAAGCCTGGGCCCGTTTTGGGGATAGTCGGGGCTACCGATCCCGCTGCTCATATCGACTAACCACAAACGCGCTGAACACAAAACCGAAGGTAGCGAGGCCCGCGAGCATGGTGAGCTTCCTTCATCGTTCATTCGGTGGATCCTACCAGGAAATGACGGCACCAGCGCAACGACTTTTCTGACTCGGTTTTCCGCTGTCCTGGCGGCCACTCTTTTCTCGGCTCGTGACACCGGAAGCCGGCGGGGCGAAGGCACTCTAGCCGCCGCCGCTTGCTGTCAATGACGGATTTTGGCTCCCCTCCCCCGCCGGCCGGCTTCGCCGTGGGGCGGGGCAGTCACCCCAAAATTCTATGACAGCTGCGCTCGGTTGCGACGGCCGACGTGCCTCTTCTTCGCCCCCGCCGTGGGGGTCACTCAAACGAAAAGGAAGACCACCATGCCTAACTGGACATTCAACTCACTACACATCGAAGGCGCGGAAGCCGATTTGCGGGCTTTCCTCGATGCCGTCAAATGGCAGGACGAAATATTCGATTTCAACCGCATCATCCCAATGCCCGAGCTGCTCAAGCACACCGGCAGTGGATACCGCTCCATCGACGGACAGCAAGTGCGCGAATGGTACGTCATCGGCAATGAAACGCCTCTGCTCGACGACAAGTCGGTCCGGCTCTTCACACCCGAGGAAGAAGCGACCCTGAAGGCGATTGGACACCGCAACTGGTACGACTGGTCAATCGCCAACTGGGGCACGAAATGGAATGCGCGTGGCGCCGAACTGGATGACGATTGTATTGCCGAAGGCTACATCGAAATCCGATTCGAGACCGCTTGGGATGCTCCCCAACCCCTCTTCGAGAAGATGTTCGCGATGTTCCCGAAGCTATCGTTCGATTGCTCTTGGCAAGACGAAGCCGAAGACCAACTGCACTCGATCGAGCACCGTGCCATCCCGGACGGAGAGCCGAACACGAAAGGAGGAAGCCTATGAGCGCCCTTTCTAACACTATCGTCCATGGCGACTGTATCAAGGTGATGGCCGGTGTGCCAGCCGGCAGCGTCGATTTCATCCTGACCGACCCGCCCTACATGGCTGCCCATAAGAGCCGCAACAAGCAGACGGTCCGAAACGACGACAATGCGGACTGGCTGGCGCCATCCTGCGCGGAGATGCACCGCGTCCTGAAGGAAGATGCTTTCGCCGTTAGCTTTTACGGCTGGCCGAAAGCGGATGTGTTCTTTGCCGCTTGGAAACGCGCGGGGTTCCGCATTGGCGGGCACATCATTTTTCGCAAACGCTACGCTTCAAGTTCCGCGTTTCTGCAATATCGGCATGAGTGCGCCTATCTGCTTCTCAAAGGCAATCCGCCCTATCCGGCATCGCCGTTACCTGACGTGATGGACTGGACCTACACCGGCAACAAACTCCACCCGACGCAAAAGTCCATCCATATCCTCAAGCCGCTCATTGAGGCCTTCAGCCAGCCAGGCCAACTCGTCTTTGACCCGTTTGCCGGCTCCGGCACCACCTGCGTCGCCGCGCAGCGCACCGGACGCGAATACATCGGCATCGAGCTTGACCCCGTACACCATCAGACCGCTGCCGCGCGCCTGGCGGCCACCGACGAACGGAGGGCAGCATGACGAACACGACGAAACTCAGCAAAACGGACCTGATGCAATTCACCGGCACCGAGCAGTGGTATCGGCACGCTATCAATCGCAAGGTGCTTTTCACGGATGGAGCGAAGTACGTTGCCGACACGGCCGGTGCCTATTGGCTCCTGGACGAAATAGCCCTCGCTCAGCGCTACGACAAGCGGGTGGCTGCCGAAGAGTTTCAAGTCTGGAAGCTCGCCGTACGCCTCGATCACACTGCAACGCTCACCTGCGACGACGGCAACGGCCACATCGTGTATAAGAAGGAGATCGAATTCACGGACTTTCCGCTTGACGAGATCACGTTCTACTTCGCCAACAGCGTGATCTATCTGCCGAGCGAGCATTGATCGATGCACGGCACCCCCGCTATGCGGGGTGCCGCCGAGGCGCTTCAAGTCTAGGAGCTCGCGGCACGCGTTTAAGCAGCGCATGCCTTGATTCTGGTGCACTCGCTGTCCGTCATTTCCGCAAGCACCGCATAATAACCACCGTCGTACCCAGCAGCAGATCATACGTCTGCTTGTAAATCGGCAAATGCTGATATTGTGCCATCAACTAACCACATCATCGTCACAACACACGGTCGCTACATGCACCCGAACAACCACCAACTGATACTTGATCTCACTTCGCTGAACTGCCTATTAAAATAGTTAAATGACTAAATGGCTGGCTTCCTTCACCCGGCAGGGGCGGCAACTCAGGCGAGTGATGTCCTTATAGTCCCAATCGTCGCCACCGAACGAGAACTTGACAGACCACACATAAGATGAAAAGACACGATGCTCCGTAGAGGACCAGTACCAGAGGCCGTAGTCCGAACCGCTAGCGGCGGTCGTAAAAGTGCCTTTGAACACCCCCTCGTTTTGATTCACCTGCAGGGTTTTGACCAGGTCAAGCGGGGGTACGAACAACTCGCCCTTATAGCTACGGTCTTCGATGGCGTTACAGAGCTCCGTGTCATTTCTAAAGCTCCGCCCTCCACTGCGAAATGCTACCTCTTTGACGGCTTGATTAAAGGTCAAGAGAAGCTTCTTGCCTGAAGGGTCAGTAAGGTCCTTGGGAGCGGAGTAGACGCAGAACACCCTGTTCAACTTTTCGCCGCCGGTACCGGCAAGCTCCCGAAAGCCCATGAAGACACCCTCGCCCTCGATCATCTGACCGATTCCGAAAGGACCAAGGATTTCAGCTTCCGTTTTTGCGGGCGGCGTAAAGCCGAAGTCTCGGTAGAAGAAGCCCGCCACCTTCAATCGGGCATCGACGGCCTGAACATTGTCACGCGCGTCCCTCGCCAACACCAAAGCCGCTTGCATGGTAGTAATCCTATTGATAGTAGTTTCCGACGCCGGAACCAACATACTCATTCTTAAACTCCCTCTGATGACCAAAACAATGACTAAATAATTAAAGGGTTAAGGCTTCCACCCGGCAGGGGCGGCAACTCAGGCGAAGGCCGTACTTAAGGCTCCAATCGACGACACCGTCCGAGAACTTGACAGTCCACACATCTGACGAACCGTCACGACGCTCCGTAGAGGACCAGTACCAGTGGCCGTAGTCCGAGCCGCTAGCGGTGCTCGTGAAAGTCCCATTGAGCGCCCCCTTATCCTTGTTGTGATAGAGGCTTTCATTCGCAACTCCGTTTCCATCCACATCGGTGCCGATCAGGAGATCACGTGGCGGAATGAACCATTCGCCCTTGTAGCTGTTGTATTCAAGGGCCTTGTAGAGTGCCGCGTCATTCTCGAAAGTGCCGCCATCGTGACCGTGCCAATTCCGGAGCGAAGCCACCTGCCGCGCGGCTCCCCTGAAGGTCAGAAGCAGTTTTCGTCCGGATGCGTCAGTCAGGTCTTCAGGTGCGGCGAAAACGTTGAAGCTCTTGTCAAGACTTCGGCTGTTGCGTGCCTTCGGCTGCCAAGGCCCCATGAAAACGCCTTTGCCTGCGATCAATTGCCCGATTTGGAAAGGACCAAGGATTTCAGGTTCCGTCTTCAGGAGCGGTGCCAAACTCAGGTTCTCGCAAAGGAAGCCCGCCGCCTTTAGCTGAGTTTTGACGCTCGCAAAATCCCTCTGCGCGGCCTTTGCCAGCAGGGAAACCGCTCCCGCAATCGCAGCCTCATCCGATGTATCGGGATTCTCTGTCGAGTTTATCGCGCTCATCATTAGCTCTATTCCTCCGTCGCAAGTTCATAAAATAATAGTCGCCCTCGTGCATTAAATAGGGTGCTTATTAGCATGAGACGTGTCGAGTATGCAAGGACTGTAATTACTTTCATCCTTTGAATCGCCGTGGCTCGACGACCGCCCTACACGCACTCAGAGGCCCAACCAGCGATCCTGCCGAGACTTTCAATCCTACCGTGTACCGCGGTCGGACTGTTGGCCTGTTCGCCTTCCTGCCCCACTGCCCCCCCGAATCACCAACCCGAATCACTTGCATATGGGACTAATTTAGTTACATTTCGCAACCCCGAATCGAACACGAGTGATTTAATGGGCCTTCAGTTCCGGAATGCGAAGCAGTGGATTACCAAGAGAGTCATCCCCGACTACACCAATCAGCTCGATCTATTCTCGGAAGCGCCTGAAGAAACGGCGACACCGGTCGCTAATACTCCGGCGCGTACTTCCCGCGCAACTCAACCGGAGCCGCGCCAGCAGCAGCTTGATTTTGGTCCGTTGGAGCCGCTCCTGCCGGAAGATGATCCGAGAACGCCAGCACCACAACCGGCTCCCGCAAACACCGGCGGGGATGAAGAAAGGCTTCACCCACCTCCCCTACCGTCAGCTATCGCCGCGCGGGGTGGAATATCGCCAGCCACGGGAACCGACGACAGACGTGATCCTTCCACTGAAAGAGTCTTCGACATCGAGCCGGAGGAAAGGCCTTCCCGCGATTTCCGCATAACCGCCGAACATCGGATCGGCCAAGGCAGCCTGCACGAGAAGGCCCGCGACAATATCGCGGCCATCCGGCTTCTGAAGACTCTGGAAGCAGAGGAGCGCGATGCCACCGACGATGAAAAACCCGTGCTCGCCCGTTACGTAGGCTGGGGTGGCATGCCTAGCGTCTTTGGATATTACCCGCCGGACGAGTGGAGGAATGCGGCGGTAGGGGTGAAGGAACTGTTGACGGGGCCGGAGTTTGAATCGGCCCGCGCCTCAACACCGAACGCTCATTTCACGTCGCCCCAGGTGATCGAGACCATCTGGAGTGGATTGCAGCGTCTGGGTCTCGGCAAGGGCGCGCAGATCCTGGAGCCAGCCATGGGCGTGGGACACTTCTTCGGCCTCATGCCGGAATCCATGGAAGGAGGCCACCGGACCGGCGTGGAGCTGGATTCCATCACGGCACGCATCGCCATGAAGCTCTATCCCGATGCCACGATATTCGAAAAGGCCTTCGAGGAAACACCTCTCCCGGATAATTTCTTCGATGCCGTCGTCGGCAACGTGCCGTTCGGGGATTACGCCGTCCATGACCCCTCGATCAAATATCCGCTCACCCGCGCGGTTCACGATTATTTCCTCGCTAAGTCGCTTCAGAAACTGCGGCCCGGCGGTGTGATGGCGCTCATCACCAGCCGCTACACCATGGACAAGCAGGCGGATACCATTCGCCGGCATCTGGCCGAACATGCCGACCTGCTGGGCGCGATACGTCTGCCGAACAACGCTTTCAAGGGCAATGCCGGAACCGAAGTCACGACCGATATTCTGTTCCTGCGCAAGCGCGAGCCCGGTCGGCCCGCGGGCCATGCCTGGCAGAAGCTTCAGATGATCGACACCCCAGACGGGCCGATTGCGGTCAATGAATACTACGCCCGCCACCCGGAGATGATGGTCGGGCAAATGAAACTCCAGGGCACCATGTATCGCGCGGCCGAGCCGACGTGTGAGGGCCAACTCTCGCCGGAGTTGCTCAGACGCGCCGTCGAATCCCTGCCGGAAGGCGCATATATCCAGAGGGACGAAGCGCGCGGCCCGCCGCCTGCCCTGCCCAAGGCCGATGCGTTCAGCGATGTGAAGGACGGCGCTTATGCCGCGCGGGATGGCGCCATCGTCGTCCGCAATGGCAATCGCTTCGAAGAAAGCGGCATAACGGGACCGGCTGCCGCCCGCATCAAAGGGATGATGGCGGTGCGCGATGCCGTGCGCCTGGTGTTCAGGACCCAGCTCGACGAAGCGCCGGACGAACGCATCGCCGAAGCCCGGAAGCTTCTCAACAACATCTATGATTCCTTCGCCGCAAGATTTGGCGCGCTCTCCGCGCGTGAAAATCGCCGGGCTTTTGCAAACGACCCTGATCTTCCTCTCCTACTGTCCCTTGAAAACTATGACGCCGAGTCTAAGCGCGCGCACAAAACCGCCATCTTCCATCGCAGAACCCTGGAGAAGCATAAAGTTGCCGAACAGGTCGAGACCGCGGCGGAGGCGCTCGCCATCTCCCTGAATGAAACCGGCAGGATTCACTGGCCGCTGATGGAGAAGCTCACGGGCCATGGCCCGAAGCAACTGCAGCGCGAGCTTGACGGATTGGTCTACCGCAACCCAGAAGGCGAATGGGAAACGGCCGACTGTTATTTAAGCGGCGACGTGCGCGCCAAGCTCCGCACGGCCGAAGCCGCGGCCGCGCTCGATCCCGCCTACCGCCGCAACGTCGAGGCCTTGAAGGAGGTTCAGCCCGTCGATCTCCTCCCCGGCGATATCAGTGCCCGCCTCGGCTCCTCCTGGATTCCGGCCAGCGATGTGAAGACATTCGTGGCTGAACTGCTCGACATCCCCGAGCGCATGATCACGGTCAGCCATTCCGGCGCCATAGCCACCTGGGCGCTCACGCTCGACAGCCTCGCAAAATCCGGCGTCAGCAACACCACCGCCTGGGGAACAACGCGGGCGCTTGCCTCCGATCTGATCGACGATGCGCTCAACGGACGCACCCCCACCATTTACGACCAGATCGACAAGGACACCCGCGTAGTGAACCAGCAGGAAACGATTGCCGCGCGCGAGGCGCAGCAGAAAATCAGGGACCGGTTCAGCGAATGGATATGGCAGGACGAAGAACGCGCCCGGCGTTTAGCACGGCTCTATAACGACACGTTCAACAACATCCGTCTACGCACCTACGACGGATCGCACCTGACGTTTCCGGGCATGGACCGGTCGCTGCTGCGGCGGAATGATCTCGATAAGCACCAGAAGGATGCGGTATGGCGCGCCATCCAGAGCGGCAACACCCTGCTCGCGCACTGCGTCGGCGCCGGGAAGACCGCCGTGATGGCAGCATCCGCAATGGAAATGAAAAGGCTTGGCCTCGCGGCAAAGCCCATGATGGTCGTCCCCAATCATCTCGTCGAACAATGGGGCGCGGCCTTTCTCGCGCTTTACCCTCACGCCCATATCTTCGTTGCCGGCAAGGAGGCCTTCGCCACGGGCAATCGCCAGAAAGCCATGTCGCGCATCGCCACCGGCCATTATGACGCCGTCATCGTCTCGCACAGTTCTTTTGAGAAGCTCCCCGTCTCGGACGAGACCTTCGGCCGCTTCGTCGGCAAGCAGATCGAGCAGCTCGAAGAGGCGATTGTCGAAGCCAGGGCCGAGAAAGGCGACAACCGCCGTATCGTCAAGGAACTGGAAAAAGCGAAGAAGCGCCTCACCACCAGACTGAAAGACCGCGCCGACCGCGAAAACAAGGACGATGCCATCACTTTCGAGCAAATGGGCATCGACCGTATCTTCGTCGATGAATCCGACCTTTACAAGAATCTCGGTTTCACCTCGAAGATGACGCGCATTGCCGGCCTGCCCAATACCGAGAGCAACCGTGCCCTCGATATGTATATGAAGACCCGCTATCTGGCGGAACGCAATGGCGGCATCGTCTTTGCCACCGGCACGCCGATATCGAACACCATGGCCGAGATGTACACGCTACAACGCTATCTCGCGCCCGAGACGCTCAAGGCCGCCGGCGTCGAGCATTTCGATGCCTGGGCCGCCAATTTTGGCGAGGCCGTCACCGCGCTCGAACTCGCACCGGATGGCTCGGGCTACCGCATGCACACACGCTTCGCGAAATTCGTGAACCTGCCGGAACTGCTCTCGATGTTCCGCTTTTTCGCCGACGTGCAGACGGCGGATATGCTTCACCTACCCCGCCCAGCAACCCAAGGCGGCAAGCCGCATATTACCGCAGCGCCGGGCTCCGAGGAATTGAAGGCTTATGTCGAGACGCTGGTGAAGCGCGCGCAGAAGCTCCGCACATCAAAGATCGACCCCTCGGTCGACAACATGCTCAAGATTACAGGGGACGGCAGGAAAGCAGCGCTCGATATGCGCCTGGTCGATCCTTTCGCCCAGCCGGGCGATACCAAGGTCAGGCGCGCTATCGACACAATTTACACTACATGGGCGGTAGGAAAAGAGAGACGACAGACGCAGCTTGTCTTCTGCGATCTTTCGACGCCCAATCCCGAGCGCTTCAACGTGTATGACGAAGTCCGCGACAATCTTATCGCCAAAGGCATCCCGCCGAAGGAAATCGCCTATATCCATGACGCCGAGACCGACCTGCAGAAGAAAACGCTATTTGACGCGGTGAATGCTGGGCGCGTCCGCGTGCTTTTAGGTTCCACCGAAAAAATGGGCGCCGGCACCAACGTGCAGAAGAGGCTCGTTGCGCTCCATCATCTCGACGCACCCTGGAGGCCGCGGGATATCGAGCAGCGCGAAGGAAGAATCCTGCGCCAGGGCAACACCAATCCTGAAATCCAGATCCACCGCTACGTCACCGAAGGATCGTTCGATGCCTATATGTGGCAAGTCTTAGAGACCAAAGCACGCTTCATCAATCAGGTCATGAACGGCAGCGTCACCGTCCGCCAGGCCGAAGACCTCGAAGGCGGCGCCCTCACCTACGCCGAGATCAAAGCCATTGCGTCTGGAAATCCCGCCGTCATGGAAAAGGTCAAAATCGATACCGAAATCCGCAAGCTCGACCAGCTTCGCGCCTCCCATATCAATCAGCAGCACAATATCCGCTGGCAGGTTAAGAGCCTGCCCGAGCAGATCGCGCGCGCCATCAGGTACCACGCCGCGGTCGCGGCCGATATCGTGACCCGCGATGCGTCTGCGGAGGAGGAATTCGCGATGCAAATCGGCAACCATATCTTCGCCGGCAAAGGCGCCCGCGAGGAAGCCGGCAACGCCCTGAACGCGGCCGTCCTCTCCTGGCGCGACGATAAGACCGTGCAGGTGCGGGGCCACTTCAAGGGCTTCGAGATCCTGAGCCGGGGCAGCGCCTATAAAGATGGCGAGCCGGACCTCTTCATCCGGGGCAAGGAAACCTACAAGGCCAATCTCAATTTCGACAATCCGCTCGGGACAATCGCGAGCATCGAGCACACCCTCCGCGGTCTTGATCGGCGCGCCGCGGACGAACAGTATGAAATCGAGCGGCAGGAGAAGGCGTTGGCCGATTACCGTGCCCAACTGGGCCGGCCTTTTGAGCACGAAGCCCTCTTGAAAGACCTCCTTACGAAGCAGGCGCAGCTTAACGCCTGTCTCGATCTCGACAAGCACGAGGCGCAAATCGTGGACGAGCTTGGCCAATATGAGCAAGAGGCGCTTCCTTCCGCCGCGCGCCGACCGCCGCGCAACTCCCCTGGTGTGGCTCTCGGGGCGAATCCTCCCATGGTTTCGTAGATTTGAACCGTCGCCAATCGCTCCCGGTAGGCAGCCCACAAGCTCCCTTCAACCCGGTCACCGGCAAGCGCTATCACGGCATCAATGTACTCATTCTCGGCATGGACCTCCGTGCCTTTCAATCCAGCGATCCGCGTTGCATGACCTACCAGCAGGCGCTGGAAAATGGCCGAACATGTACCCCCTCCAGCCCCCACCGCCCTTAGGGCCGACAAGCCCTCGAACACGCCGCCATATGATGTGCCGACATAACGAGAAAATCGCAGCACGACGCCGGAAGAAGGCGGTAAAGGGAAAATAGGGAAAACACTGAAGCTGTTCTCGCTCGTCCCAGGGTACAGGGTGAGCAGCCGGTGTGGGCCCCGGCCTTCGCATTTGGGGAGACATCAGCACTGCCTGCATTTCGGATATACAGCCGCCACGCGATTTAGCCCTCCCAAGCAGATAAGCGTGTTTAACGAAATATAAAGGAATGGTTACCTAAGCTGACATCTTCCCGAGTTGATTCCCTGGACTGACTCTCGGATAGGCAAGGAATTCACCATGAGTGCGGGCACTTTCTGTTTTCGCGCCGCCATTATCTTGGTCCTGACGATATCCGTTGTGCTGGTTTCGCCGCCGGTGCGAGCAGCCCAGCTGCCGGACGGGCAGTGCGCCTTAGCAACAGGTTCGACAGTAACGCCGCCATGTCCGGCGGGCCCGACTGTTGCTCTTACGACTCCTCCAAACGGAAACTATGTTGCCGTACGTTCCGATCCCGGATTAGCCGTGTCACCCATCGATAGCTGGGGCTATTGCCGCTATGTTGACAACATGGGTCCCTCGACATCGATATTCGTGCCATTCCGGTCACCCCTGGAGTGGCAGGCTTTCATTAGCAACGCACCGAAATCCAATACGTTTCTAAATCTAGTTCGGTGCGCCGGTCCGGAGCAACTCCCTGTGCCGGACAACTATCCAACCTACCCGGACGGCACGACAGTGAACCCTTACTACAGCACCACCCCCCCGGCAATTGCCGCAGCTGTGCCGCAGGTTCAGTATGTCTCTTTGCCCTACGGACGTACGGGTTCCACCTATCAGGTTTCACTGAAATTCTCGGGAAACGGGTTCTGCGATGACAACACGCCCCCGAATTGCGAAACGGCAACCGCGACTTTCACAGCAGGCACTTCACCGGACAATCCCACCAGCACGCCCAACGCACAACTGGCCTCCAGCGGTTGGGTGCTGTCGAATGTAACCTATGCGAACGGTCCGTCTGCCCCCAGTTATTCGGCAACTGCACAATGCCCGACAGCCTGCGGCGAAACGGCCAGTATCGTGCCGGCTACGGGCTGCGTCGATCAGGACGGAAACCCCGCCGATCCGAGCCTTTGCCCAAGCACCGTATCCTGCCCGGCGACTTCGGCGTGCATATGCAATACTCCTGAAATACCTACCTACTACACACCCCCATGGCAGCCGTGGGCTTGTGAATGGCAGGTATATTGCCCGTATAGCGGCAACGATCCCTGTCAGAACGGGGGCCAAGTATATTACTGTGAATGTGGCCAAGTGTTGTGGTCACAGTGTGATGACGGTACTCATTCGGATTATTATATCGCTTTTGAGGGTGCTAATTTCCCTGGTATTTTTCCCTATGTTGCAGTTCCTGGCGCTTGCGCTGGCATGCAATTAGAACAAGTGCACTTCTATAACACTCCGCCCTCTTCTTGCTCCGAGGGTTATCATTACAACGATCCACCCGCTTATGGCGGCTGTTTTACTGACCAGCTAACTAATCCATAGTGTTCACTCAGACTCGCGCGTGCGAACAGTCTCCACAGTGTATATCATTGTATAACCACTGACCCAGCGAAGTCAGACTATCCCCAAATGGGTCCGGCCTTTAATCTTTAATTGCCTTTTTCCCTGAGGCACATCGAATGATCGTGGACGAGCTCGGCCAATATGAGCAAGAGGCCTTTCCTCCCGCCGCGCGCCGACCGTCCATAAACGCACCAACGGGCAGCAGAACGCTCGGCGGGCAGGCGACGCTGTCTTAGTGAGCGGCCTTCATCTGTCTACTCCTCCGCGCACGCGTCCGTATAGCTTCTGAAGCGCTACGAACGCGTGATCAAACTGTTCCATGGCCGTGCGGAGAACGGCCTCTGCCGCGGAGAGCCGCATGACATACCATTGCTTCGGAACTGTCGGCTCGTCTCTCTCCATTTCACGAATTGTCTCTTGCAGCCGGCGAAGGTCCGTAGCAAGCTTCGCACTGTAACGCGACACATTCTCCCCACATTTGACCGCCTTTGAAAACCCCGCTTCGTTGGTTTCATTCATGTCAGCTCACTACCCTTTGGTTGTTTCCTCCCAGCATCCACTTCTTTTGACACGACTCTGGCAACACACGCAACCGTTATACTTGAATCGATTTCATTTTCCTCGCCACAACGACGCAACGGAGCGCCTAGAGCATAGTCCGAGCAGACGGAATCGAGGGGGATTCACAAACGGGGCAAAATGTGATTCAAAATGCTGGCTGAGAAGGAGGTCAGCATGAATGACACGTCCCTTATCAAACGATTTGAGAGAACGCATTGTCCGCGCTGTTGAAGGCGGGATGTCCTGTAACGCCGCCGCCAAGGTCTATGATGTGGCCGTAAGCGTTGTTGTCAAACTGATGCAGAGGTGGAGAGAGACCGGGAGCTTTGCCGCAAAACCGATGGGCGGTTATCGGGGCCACAAACTCAGCGAACACACGGAGTTGGTACAGCAACTGGTCAAGGCAAAACCAGATATCACGTTGGCCGAACTAAGGGCAAAGCTCAAAGCCCATAAGATCATGGTGGGCCAAACGAGCATCTTCCGCTTTTTGAACCATCTGGGCCTCAGCTATAAAAAAAACGGTACACGCCAGCGAGCAAAAGCGGCCTGACGTCCAGGCTGCTCGGATGGAATGGAAAGAAAATCAGCCTGCATTGGATCCGGCACGGCTTGTTTTTATCGATGAGACAGGTGCTTCCACCAACATGGCGCGGCGTTATGGGCGTTGCCATGTTGGCGAACGCCTGTTGTGCAAAGAGCCGTGGGGACACTGGAAAACCGTAACCTTCACCGGCGCTTTGCGACTATCCGGCATGACGGCCCCGATGCTTTTGGATAGCGCAATGGATGGCGACGCCTTCCGTGTTTACGTACGCCAGTTCCTTGTTCCGTCTTTGCGCCAAGGCGACATTGTTATCATGGACAATCTGCCCAGCCATAAAGTCAGCGGCATTCGTGAGGCCATAGAAGCCGTCGGAGCCAAACTCCATTATCTGCCGCCATACAGCCCTGACTTGAACCCTATCGAACAGGCTTTTTCTAAAATCAAAGCCTTGCTTCGTAAAACCGCGGCTCGTTCTATCTCCGCCCTCTACAACGCCATCTCCCGCATCATCAGGTCTATCTCTCCCTCAGAATGCTCCGCCTATCTCAATAACTCAGGCTATCTCGTATGATAGGAAAATGCTCTAGATGACGGCCCTATCTCTTCCCAGCCCGGATTTGCTCGACGGCTTTTTGAAGATCGAGGATAGCCTGATGATCGGCGTCGACCTGATGTGCGAGGTTATCGTTCGCGGCTTTGAGGGATACGTTATCCGCCTTGAATTGATCCACGGTCCTGATCCAATCCGGCGATGGCAAGGGCTGGGGTCAAGGCCTCTCGGTAAAACCTATAATGTCCGAGCGCCCGACGAGCCCGAAAACGGTTGAATCGATTGAGCCGAAGGGATTATCGCCAAAAATAAGATAGGCATCGGTCGGTATGATGCCGTGATAATCATGTTCATAAAGCGACAGCATATTGTGACCCCTTACGCTGAGCACATAAGGCATCCCGGTGGAGTTCTTGGCCACTGCGCCGTTGATGAGCAGGTTCCAGCCGTCTTTCGTTTCCTTGAAGCCGAACGTATCGCCGGGAATTCCAAAAATGACTTTGACAAGGGGATCTAAACGTTTCACGGCATAATGAACGAGCACCAGATCACCACGCTGCAAGAAATGTCCACAATCGCCCACATGCCCTATGATTTCTGCGCCGTCCTTCAAAAGTGGCACAAGGGACGTTCCGTGCACGTGTACAGTGACTTCTTTGCATTCCTTTAGTTTTGTTCCGGAAGCATCGCCTTGAACGGTAGCAGGCGTGGCAGCAAGACTTTGTTTCGGTTCATAGAGAAACACGCTGAACACCGTACTGCCGACAAGCACGACAGCCACAACAATTGTAAAAGACGAAACGATTGTTTTCTTCAATATCTAGCCAATTAGCTTACTGTTGCCACATCATGAGGACGTAACCGCTGCCTCCAGCACCACCGTTTGCTCCCGTCGTGTTACCGCTGCCACCTCCACCGCCGCCACCGCCTCCAGTATTTGCGGCGGCTGTACCGCCGACACCACCATTACCTCCACTTGAGTCTCCAGCGCCACCATTGGCACCACTTCCGTAACCGCCGCCGCCGCCGCCACCACCTCCGGAGTAGGTATTGTATACGCCGTAATTGCCGCCGGAGCCACCACTACCAGAACCGCCGTAGATTGAAATCCCGCCACTAGAACCGGCAGTGCCTGGGGAAGCGCCTCCGCCGTTGCCACCAGTACCGCCGTTGCCACCACCTGGGACTGAAGCGCAAGAGCTAGCGCTGCCGCCGAGCGCGCCAGCCCCTCCATACACACCACCAGCAGCACCGCCGGAGCCACCCGCCGCCATGAGTGTTATTGGTCCACCAGTAATTTTACTAGCATTGCCTGCAGAACCGTCGCCTTGGCTGGTACCGCCAGCACCGCCGGTACCAATTGTTATTGTTAGGTTGCCGGTGACTGGAATTCCTGGGGCCCATCCCACAACACCTCCCCCCCCGCCGCCGCCGCCAGTACCACCACCGTTTCCATACGCACCAGCGCCGCCGCCGCCACCACCACCAACGATGAGAACCGACACTTCGTATGTCGTGCTCGGTTTGGTCCATGTTCCACTGCTGGTGAATACTTGTGACGTCCATGTCAAGCCCCCCGCATGAGCGTCGACGTAGGCCTTATTCGCCGCATCGGTGGTGTTCACCGGCGTCGAAAGGCCCGTCACCTGCGCCGCTGTCACTGTGCCCGTGAGCGTTGGTGCTGCCGAAAATACTACGTTGCCTGTGCCCGTTGCACCGCCAATGGTCGTGCCGGAAATCGAGCCGGTATGGTTTCCGGTCACGGTTGTCGCGGTGACGGTACCGCCTGTAAATGTCGCATTGCCGCTGTTGTTCGTAATTTGCCCATATGCTGTCAGCGGCCATGCGAGGCCGAGACAAACGGAAAACGTCAGTAGCGAACGGCGGAGAGAGACAATCATGGGTAAACGAGCCTCAACTAGAGTAAATTATCCGGCCACTCATAGCCGGGTTGTGGTGGTCAGACACTTCAGCTTCATGCCCGCGCAGGAAGGCAACCATCTTGCTGCAAAGAAAACTCGATTCCGGCTTTCCCGAGAATGACGTTGTATTCTTTTGAATCGTTCTACTGTGCATGCTTCCGCAGTCCCTCAACCGCTTTTTGAAGTTCTTCAAGCGCTTTGTGATCGGCGTCAACCTGATGCGCAAGATTGTCGTTTGCCGCTTTCAAAGTTGCATTGTCGATCTTCAATTGATCCACGGTCTTGGTTAATCCGGCGATGGTCAGCCACTTATCTTCCAGAGCTTTTACACGATCTTCCAGCGCAAGCAATCTCGCGTGCATTTCTTTCACCGCGTTGATCAGCAAATACGTCAGCTTGCCGTAATCGACGGTCTTGATCGTTGTCTTGGCCGCGTCCGTGGGATGAAGTTTGACGTCGATTGTTCCCACCAGCTCCGGCGCAACTTTCTGCACTTGCTGCGCGATCAAACCGACATTGACCATACCGTCGTCGGGATTGCCACCCAAGCCGTTATATTGGTAAGTCACAGGGTTTAGACCCACGACTTCGGCAAGGCCGCCGATGTAGGGCTTGATATTCTTCTTCAACATCTGATCGGATGAACAGGTGCCGATGGTGCCACTGTTGTAGTGGAGGCATGTGCTGGTGCGGATATCGCCGGCGACATCGAGGGGATAGCTGGGGCCGGTGTTCAGGATACCAACAGCGCCAGCCGGAGATGCAACCGTTCCCGTATTTGTGTTGGTGGCAAAAACTGTATTGCCGATGTCGAGGAAATTGCTTGTTGCCGCAGCGGGCGTATCCACTGCGCTCGACGTGCCGATCAAAATGTTGTTGGAGCCGCTAAACAGCGTCGACATTGCAACTTCATAACCGAGGACAGTATTATTGTTACCTGTTGAGTTGGCCTGTAGTGAATAGTAGCCCACTGACGTGTTATTGCTGCCCGGTGAGCCGTAACCACCCTCGGTCCATTGCGAATAGTATCCAACCGCCACGTTGGCGCCCCCTGTAGTGTTTTGGTTGAGCGCGTAAGGGCCAATAGCTACGTTGGATCCACCCGTTGTGTTGTTAGCGAGGGCTATCACACCCATGGCCGTATTACCGTAGCCGCTTGTGTTTCTGGTAAGCGCGTTCGCGCCCACGGCTGTGTTCCAATTGCCTGTCGTGTTTGATTGAAGCCCCGATACTGCAACATTATCGCTGCCTGTCGTGTTCAACATAAGAGACTGATCACCGAGACCGGTGTTGTAATTACCCGTCATGGTGAGGTTGCCCGCGCTACCGAAGAAATAGTTATACAGAGACGTTTGACCAGACGCGATAACCGTGCCGTTGTAGTAATAGGCTTGTCCTGAACGCACATTGAGGTTGCCAGCGACATCCAACGAATAACCGGGCGCCGTCGTCCCGATGCCGACGTAGCCGGAGGAAGTTAAAGTTACCTGCTGGGTATTGTTCGTCCATAACTGAATGGCTTTATTAGTATCGTCGATCACGATATAACGAGATCCACCATTATTGCCTGTAATGCAGACCTTGTTTGCATTGTCACACCCTGGCGATATACCGAGACCACTCGAATAGGTCGAATTGTATACAACGAATGGATTTTGTGGCCCTGTCGTCCCGATGCCGACGTTGCCGCCAATAAACCATACCTGCCCACCGGGGTTTATCGAGAGGGGTTCCCATGCGGAGAAGCCCGTGTTGAAAGCGCCAATCGATGCCGCTCCTGCGGTGCTATTGAATGCGCCAAAGTGATATCCGGTGGAAGTTTGAACATCAAGCAGTGCCGCCGGAGCCGTCGTATTGATGCCGACATTGCCGCCGTTGGCAATTCTAACGTATTCCGTCCCGGCGTTGCCGAATGCTAAAGCGTCGTTTCCGTTGACCGGGTTGAAATCGATATAGCCCTGGTTGGTGACGTCAGTGACGTTCTGTATGCGCGTCGTTGCCGTAGTCCATGATGTTCCCGCCGTCGTGCGGATTTGCTCGAAGTTTAAATAATTGGCGTTGGAGTTCGAATTATAGAGCGACAAAAGATTGGTCGTATTGTTCAACGCAGTTCCGAGCGCGGCCCCGTTTGCCGTAACCGGATAAGTGCTGGTGCTGGGGGAATTCAGAATTGCAGCCGTCGCCGTCACCGTGCCGACCACCTGTAACGCTGTGCTCGGCGACGTTGTCCCGATGCCGAGGCCGGTGCTGGTCACACGCGTCATTTCCGTGCCGCTGATTGCTGTGGCAACGGTTCCCGTCGCGGGAGAGAACAATCCGGTCGTCGCATCGCCTGAACGTTGCGGGCTTGTCACCGAGGCCGATGTGCCGAGAGTAACGGTGCCCGTGCAACCCGTGCAGCTTGCCACGGTGATGGCTCCCGTGAACCGTCCGGTGCCGGTTACGTCGAGATTATACGCCGGGCTGGACGAGCCGATACCGACGTTGCCGGTACCCCCGTTCGTTTGCAGAAGCAAATATCCAGTGCCTTGCGAGTCAATGTGCAGCATATTGTTGCCGTTGCTGCCGATTTCATGGATGCCGTTGTAATACTCACCGATCCCTTGCGATTGGTTAAGGGCATAAATCTGGGAAATATCTTCAGTACCATTGTCGGCGGAAGTCACGTCTAGTTTCGCAGATGGGCTCGTTGTCCCGATGCCGACAGAACCCGCCGGAGCCGCAACGGTGCCCGTGTTTGTGCTGGTTGCAAATATCGTATTGCCGATGTTAAGGAAGTTGCTCGTCGCCGCTGCGGGCGTTGTCACTGCGCCCGATCCACCGATCAGTATGTTGCTGGAGCCGGTCGTCAATGTTCCGTCTCCCACCTGATACCCGAGAGCAAGGTTACTGGCACCGGAGGTTATGGTATTTCCGGCGTTGTATCCCAAAGCCGTGTTGTTACCTCCCGTGACATTTTGAAGGGACGAGGCACCGACCGTCGTGTTGTAGGAACTTGTAGTGTTATTAACGAGCGAAGCTATGCCGACTGCCGTGTTGTAACCGCCGGAAGTATTATTATAAAGAGCGCCAGCTTGACCGATGGCCGTATTTCCGCCACCCGTTGTATTGTCCTGAAGCGATTGGTAGCCCATGCCTATGTTTTGGCTGCCTGTCGTATCGGCTGAAAGCGTGTAACCTCCAATAGCAATGTTTTGGCTGCCGGTTGTGCTGAGATTCAGCGTCTCATAACCAATGGCCACGTTCAGGGTACCTGTCGTGTTGGCTTTCAATGCCTGATAACCAATGGCCACGTTCTCCTGACCGTTTCCTCCTGTCGCATTCAATGCCTGATAGCCGATGCCAACATCGTACGATCCCGGCTTGACGCCATAACCGATGCCGATGGCGTCAGAAGTTGCAGCGGCATAGGTGTCGGTCGTGCTGTCATTGCCGATTAAGATATTGTAGGAGCCGGAGGATAATGTTGTAGAGGCAACATAATACCCCATAACAGTATTGTTCGAACCAGTCGTTCCAGCCTGCGAATAAGCTCCTATGGCGGTGTTATAGTTACCAGAGGATATATTCCCACCGGCGCTGGCGCCGAAAGCGGTATTGGCTGTGGTTCCAACGGCTGAAGACAAGACCATATTACCAACGGCAGTGTTGTAACTACCCGTGGTTATAGCCTTTCCAGCCCATTGGCCGATGGCAGTATTTGCACCACCGCTGGTAAGACTAGAAAGGGCTAACGATCCAAGTGCGTTGTCCTGAGAGCCGGTTGCTGTTGCATTGCCAGCATTGCCAAAATAGTTACTGGTGCCCGTATTCGACACCATATTTGTGCCGTTGATCTTGTAAATCTCCGTCGCGGCCGGCAGGTTGATACCAGTGGAATTATAATCTGCTACATCCGTACCGGAGGCGGAGATGCTGACCGTCCCGGTCGAGGCACTGAATAACCCCGTCGTCGCATCGCCCGAACGTTGCGGGCTCGTCGCCGAAGCCGAAGTGCCGAGAGTGAGAGTGCCCATGCACCCCGTGCAGCTTGCCACGGTGATGGCCCCCGTGAACCGTCCGGTGCCGGTTACATCCAACGTATAAGACGGGCTCGTTTGATTGATGCCGACGGAACCCGCCGGAGCCGCAAGAGTTCCCGTGTTCGTGCTGGTGGCAAATATCGTATTGCCGATGTTAAGGAAATTGCTCGTCGTCGCCAAAGGCGTATCCACCGCGCTCGACCCGCCGATCAGGATGTTGCTCGTGCCGCCGTTGAGGGTTGTACCTCCTACATGCCCGCCAATAACAGTATTGTTTGATCCTGTCGTATTGTTGCCCAGAGCTTCATATCCTAATGCGGTATTGTTGCCGCCGGTTGTGATGTTTTCGGCCGTCACATAACCTACGGCAACATTCGTTTGGCCCGTCGTATCGGACGTTAATGCGCTATAGCCTATGGCAGTATTTAGGTTGCCATTCTGAGAGGTTGCCGCAAGAGCTTGAAACCCGACCGACGTGTCATATTGTCCCGCCTTACCGCCGATGGCGATGGCGTTGCTTGTGCTCGCCGTGGCCGTTGTCGTCGCACTCGACGTGCCGATCAAGATGTTACTGGAGCCGGTCGTCAGTGTTCCCAAGGCTACCTGGTACCCAAGAGCAAGGTTGTTTGTCCCGGTAGTGATAGATGCTCCAGCACTCTGGCCAACCGCCGTATTAGCTGAGCCGGTTGTGCCTATAAGCGACCCCTGCCCGAAAGCGGCGTTGTTGCTGCCTGTAGAGTTACTTTCAAGCGCATTGACGCCAAAAGCCGTATTCCAACTGCCTGTGGTATTGGTGATTTCAGCCCCCGACCCGACGGCAGTGTTGTTAGCACCCGTTGTGTTCGGGTAGAGACTATCATATCCAATGGCAGTATTGTGGCCACCGGTCGTATTATCATAAAGAGTATTGTTGCCAATCGCAACATTACCGCTGCCTGAAGTGTTGGCAGTAAGGGCCTGATAACCGACGGCGACATTGAAGTTGCTGTCTGTGTTCGTCGCTGCAAGAGCCCCAATTCCGACCCCTGTATCATACGTCCCGGCCTTGCCGCCGATGGCAATGGCGTTGCTCGTGCTTGCTGTCGCTGTATCCGTCGTGCTCGAAGTACCGATCAGAATGTTGCTGGAGCCCGACGATAATGTGTTTGTTCCAACACCATTCCCCAACAGAACATTATATGAGCCGGAGACGAGAGCATTGCCTGCCCAATATCCTACAGCCGTATTATTAGTTCCTGTAGTGTTTTGCCAGAGAACCATTGTGCCGACAGCTATGTTAAAGCCACTCGAAGTGCTTTGAAGTGCGTAGTCTCCGATACCAATATTGTTGTTGCCCGTGGTGTTGGCCCAGACAGCTTCTTCGCCAATTGCGATATTAGAGCCACCGGTGGTGTTAGATTTTAGAGAGGAATTGCCAACGGCGACGTTTCCACCGCCGGTTGTGTCGGCATGGAGCGCAAAATAGCCAACAGCCGTATTGTTGTTGTTGTCTGCAGACGTTGCCGCAAGAGAACCCACGCCAACGCCCACCTCCTGCGTTCCCGCCTTGCCGCCGATGGCAATGGCGTTGCTCGTTGCTGCCGTAGCCGTTGTTGTCGAACTCGATGTGCCGATCAGGATGTTGCTGGAGCCGGTCGTCAACGTTGATGAGGCTACGTCATATCCAAGAATAAGATTGTTGGTACCCGTGGTTATAAGATCGCCTGCATAATATCCCACGGCAGTGTTGTTGCCCCCCGTCGTTTGGGAATAGAGGGATAAAGAACCCACGGCAACGTTGTTGGAGCCCGAGGAATTAGTATATAGGGCTTGAGAGCCGAAGGCTGAATTGTAGCCACCCGTCGTACCGGAATTGAGCGCTTGATAACCGGCGACGATGTTGTCGATACCGGCATTTGCAGTAGCGCCACCTAGATAGAAGCTGGTGCCGCCGCCGCCGCTAAACGCGATAATGGAACCGTTGTGGCGATAGTATTGTCCGGAACGCACGTTCAAGTCGCCATTGACATCCAGCTTATATCCCGGCGCGCTCGTTCCGATGCCGAGGCCCGTGCTCGTCCAACGTTCCATTTCTGTGCCGCTGATGGATGTTGCAACGGTAGCTGCTGCAGGAGAGAAAAATCCCGTCGTCAGATCGCCGGCGCGGCTCGGGCTTGTCGCCGTAGCCGACATGCCGAGGGTGAGCAGTGAATCCGCTCCCGTCGTTGTCGTTATCGTTGTCCATACGCCGCCGATATAGGCCTCGAGATCGGGGATTGTGCTGTTGTAACGGATCATGCCGTTGACTGGAGCTCCCGGCTCCTGCCCTGTCGTGCCGACAGGCAGCGCCACCGCATCGGTTCTCTTGCTCAAATCGAGAGAAGCAACCGGCGTGGTCGATCCGATGCCAAGGCCAGTGCTTGTCCAACGGCCCATTTCCGTGCCGCTGATAGCCACCGCGACGGAGCCCACGGCGGGAGAGAATTCACCTGTCGTCGCATCGCCCGAGCGTTGCGGACTTGTGCTGCTAGCCGAGGTGCCGAAAACCAACGCTCCGGTGATCGCCATCGGCGCCCATGTTCCATTGACGTAGGATTCAACTCCCGGCAACGAGCTGTTGTACCGGAGCATGCCGTTCGCGCCCGATGGCCGGTTACCCGTCGTGCCGACAGGCAATGCAATCGCATCCGTTTTTGTACTTATATCAAGTGATACCTGCGGTGATGTCGATCCGATACCGACGCTGCCACTGATGATCAGTCCGGACGCGGGTGGAGTATTAACGTTCGCGTAAGAACCCATCGCCGTACCGCCATTCGTATTGACCACTAGAGCCCAACTGCTGGCAACGGTATAAAATCCTAGTCCCGATGAACCGGAACTACCCACAAATTTGGTATCGGCACTATCGACCCATACGCCGCCATTGCCATTACTGTCCCCCGTTTGTATCCGTCCGTTGACAGCTAAATCAACGGTGGTGTTTGCACCTCCATAGATTTGTAGTGTGTTGCCCGGCGTCGCCGTCCCGATACCGACATTACCCGAGAAATTCGCCGCGGCTGCCGTGATCGTGCCCGTCAATGTCGGCGAGGCGGAGAATACGACATTGCCGGTGCCCGTCGTACCGCTCACCGTCGTGCCTTGGATCTTGGCAACCGTCGTTGCCAGCGACCCGGCTGTCGTCGTCACATCGCCTGTCAATGCCGGGAATTGCGCTGCTGCCAGAGTGCCGCTTAAGGCCGTCGTCGGGATCGTCGTGCTTGCCGTCACCGGGCTGGCGTTGTTGGCATAAACGTAACCCGTCAATCCCGTCAGCGTCAGGCTCGATGTCGTGATCGTACCCGACATAGAACCCGCAAAATTCGTCGCCGTCACCGTGCCGTTGACTTGCAACGTCGAAGTTGGGGCCGATGTTCCGATGCCAACGTTGCCCGTACTCATCGTTGCGCCGACGGAAAGACCTGTGGCAAAAATCAAGTTGCCGATGTCGAGTTGATTGGAAGAGGTTGGGGTTAGCTTCTGTAAGTCTTGACCGATCAGGATATTGTACGAGCCCGAAGTGATGCCGACACCCGTGGTCGGATAGTAACCGATGATGATGTTTTGTTGACCAGTGGAGACGTCGTATCCGGCCTGATAGCCCAACGCTGTATTGGCGGCGCTGGCGGTGCTGGTATAAAGCGTCTGCATGCCAACCGCCGTGTTGTTCGAGCCTGTCGTATTAGCGGGGAGCGCGTATAAGCCTACCGCAGTGTTGCTGCCGCCGGTTGTGTTGGCTCCCATCGATTGTTTGCCGACAGCCGTATTCGCACCCCCTGTTGTATCGGAGCTGAGCGCAAAAGCGCCTAGCGCCGTGTTGAGCGTACCCGTCGTATTCAACACCAGCGCGTTTGTGCCTAATGCGGTGTTGCGCGTACCGATCGTGTTGGCGTTCAACGCCCCCATGCCCACAGCTGTATTGGCCTGCCCGTTAGTGCCTCCGCCTGCCTGTGAAACCGTCGTCGGGAAATTTGTCGCACCAACAGCAAGATTGTTGTTCGAGCTTGCATCCTGCCAAACAGCATTATTGCCGTTGAGTTGCAGACTGCCGTTATAGGTGCCTCCCGAAGGAGCAATGGGAATATTTAGAATGCCCGTATTGGCGATGCTGAACACTTTCGTGCCTGCTGCTGCCATTTCGATTGTGTTGACCGTATCGCTGAAAAATCCTGTCGTCACGTCGCCGGTGCGTTGCGGGTTGGTTGCACTCGCTGAGGTGCCAAGCAAAATGCCCGAGCCAATGTTGCCCGCGACCAGCACCGAGGTCCACGCGCCGTTCACATAGGCCTCGATGGCGGGGATTGAACTGCTGTATCGGATCATGCCGTTTGCCGGTGATCCGGGCCGCGTTCCCACTGTGCCGACAGGTAACGCCACGGCATCCGTTCTTTGGCTCAAATCCAGAGATACACCGGGGCTCGTCGACCCGATGCCGACGTTGCCGCTGACGATCAATCCATTGGATGCACCTGCCGTACCGGCATAAGCACCAATCGCCATTCCACCATTGACATCCAATTTATTGGCCGGAGTTGTCACCCCAATGCCGACATTGCCCGCCGGAGCCGCGAGCGTTCCCGTGTTCGTGCTGGTGGCAAATATCGTGTTGCCGATATTGAGGAAGTTGCTCGTTGCCGCTGCGGGCGTGTCCACCGCATTCGACGTGCCAATCAGGATGTTGCTGGAGCCGGTTGCCAACGTCGTCGAGGCCACATTGTATCCAAGCGCAAGGTTACTTCCACCGGTTGTTAGAGTCTTTCCCGCGTTGTACCCAAAAGCCGCGTTATTGCTGACAGTCGAAATGGCGAGGGCATTTGCACCATAGGCGGTGTTGTAGCTGCCGCTTGAGGTGCTTCCGAGAGCACTAATGCCGGTAGCGATATTGTAGCTGCCTGTTGTGTTGGAAGAGAGCGCAAGTGAACCAATAGCAGTGTTATAGTTGCCCGTGGTATTGGCTTGAAGAACACCGATATTGGTGATAGCTCCACCGATGGCGATGTTGACATTACCTGTTGTGTTGCTCGATAGGGCAAGTAAGCCAACGGCGGTGTTCTGGTTCCCTGTGGTATTGGCATAAAGGGCTTGATAGCCGATGGCCGTATTTCTGTTACCATCTTGAGAAGTCGCTGCAAGCGCTCCAATCCCAACTGCCGTGTCGTACTGCCCCGCCTTGCCGCCGATGGCGATGGCGTTGCTTGTGCTCGATGTAGCGGTGTCTGTCGAACTCGACGTGCCGATTAGGATGTTGCTGGAACCGGTTGTTAACGTCGTATAAGCAACCTGAGATCCAATGACTGTATTGTTGGAACCCGTTGTGTTGACCGGAAGGGCTTTCCAGCCGAGCACTGTATTGTTCGAACCCGTCGTATTGTCCGCGAGCGACTTATACCCTACCGACGCATTGTTACTGCCCGTTGTGTTGTAGGACAATCCTAGTCCGCCAACCACAACGTTTTCACCTCCGGTCGAGTTGACAAGCAGTGTGTCCCAGCCGATAGCCGTATTCGCGCCGCCAGTTGTGTTTGCGTTCAGCGCTTGGCTGCCAACTGCCGTATTGTACTGCCCGTTAGGTGCTCCACCAGCTTGTGAAACCGTCGTCGGAAATGCTGTTGGGCCAATCGCAACGTTGCCATTCGTCGCATCCTGCCAGAGAGCGTTGTTGCCATTGATGCGATAGTATTGCCCGCTCGCCAAATTGATATCGCCACCCGCGACATCCAGCGAATAGGCTGGGCCCGACAATCCGATGCCAACCTTGCCGCTGACGATCAATCCGTTGGGGGTGCCTGCTGTCCCGGCGTACGAACCGATGGCCACAGCGCCGTTGACATCCAGCTTGTTGGCCACGCCTGTCGTTCCGATGCCGACGCCCGTCGTTGTCCAGCGTTCGACTTCACCGCCGCCAGCGGCTACAGCGACTGTGCTTGCTTGCGGACTGAAGAAACCGGTCGTGGCATCGCCGTTACGTTGCGGATTGGTCGTCGTAGGAGAGTTACCAAGAACGACGCCGGATGAAATCGTCTGCCCGCCGCCGCTGGTCACAAGCGAAGCCCATGTGCCGTTGACGTAACCTTCGATATTCGTGATGCCCGCCGAGGTGTTGTACCGCAGCATGCCGTTTACGCCGGGGCTCGGGCGTTGCGCTGTGGTGCCGGAAGGCAATGAAAGAGCATCCGTTCTCTGACTCAAATCCAGCGAAGGAACGGTCTGCCCCGTTATGGCCGAGAAGATCAAATTGCCGCTGGTGTTGAGAACCATTCTGGACGCATTGCCGGTACCGAATGTGATCCCGGTTGTACTATTCAAGGTGATCGATTCACCGGCGCCGTCAGTCAAGGAGCTGGAGGCCGGGTATCCCGTTGTGCCCGACGTCACGCGGCCCGAGGCATCGATCATCACCGAGTAATAAGGTCCCGCCGTCGATGAGCTTGGCGCTGCCATCATTACGGAAGTGATTTCGCCGGTGGCGATGACCGCTGGCGGCAATGTGCCCGCACCGACTAACACCGAGGCCGGAATCGTCGTGCTTGTGCTGACCGGGCTCGTGCCGTTGCCATAGAGGTAACCTGTCAGCGTTGAGTCACCCGTACCGCCGTTGGGCACCGGTACAATGGTGGTTCCCCAATTGATGTTGCCGGCACCTATGGTGCCATTGAAACTGGATGCCGTAACCGTGCCGGAAAATGTCGCCGTCGATCCCGATAAATTGCCCGTGATCGAAACCGTGCTGCCAAAGGTCGCCGCACCGGTAACACCCAACGTGCCGCCGATGGTGGTAGCGCCACTCACCGTGAGGGAGCTGACCGCCGTAGTTCCTGCGGTCAAGCCACCGAGTGTTGTCGCCCCGGAAACTCCCAATGTGCCGCCGACGGAAGTATTGCCGCCAAGCGTTGTCGCGCCGGTAACGCCCAATGTGCCGCCGACACTGGCATTATTCGAAACCGTCAGCGAGTTGAGCGTGCTCGAACCTGCTGCAAGGATGTTAAGCGTCGTGTTCCCGGTAACACCCAGCGTACCGCCGATGCTCGTGTTATTCGTGACTGTCACCGAGTTAAGTGTGCTTGCTCCTGCCGTCAGAACTCCAAGCGACGTATTGCCAATGACGCCCAACGTTCCGGAAATCGAACCGCTGCCCGCACTGACCAAACCGCTGAAAGTGCCTGTGCCGCCGCTGACGCTGCCGGTTGTCGATAAACTTCCCACAGTTGCCAGACCGGAAGTATTTAACCAGCCGGGAATCGTTACATCGCCGTTTTGATCGACGACGACTTTCGATCCGGTCTGGCCAAACTCGACTTGCGTCGAACTGCCGTTCGGCACGGCTTGCCAAACAGCCGAGCGATTGATCGCCGTCGTCACCGGCCATTGAACCATCAGGTTATCGCCCTGCGCCGTCGTATTGCCGCAATAGGTTTGAAGATTGCCGCTGGGACCGGCGGAGATGATTGAGAACGCCGCGCCGCTGCCGGGATTGGTGGGGTTTTCCCACCGGCAGTAAATGTAATAATGGCCGTAGGCATCGAGTTGCTTGACGCCTGAACCTGCCGTGAAAATGCCGACTTCCGTCGGCGATCCTGTACTTCCTGCGCTGCTGGCATTGGCAGGCAATTGCGCCTGGCCGCTGATTGCCGTCATCATCACAGGTATGGATCCCGAGACTGAGGAACAGTTAGTCCCTGGGCTTCCCCCCGTTGGCGGGCAAAGATATTTGGTATCTCCACTGAGAATTGCCGACGCGGCTAATGTCGTGGCATTGCCGTTGAGATCGTTTTTGGTCGCCAGATTGTTCGTGACTTGAACGTTGGTACGCAGAATTTGGCTGTAGCCGCTGAACAGAACAGCAGCGCCAACACCGACAAGGCCCAACACATAGAGAATCGGCGCAACGGCAAATCCCTTGCGCCGACGTCCTCTGTTTTCCCGTTCGGAAATAACAGCCCTGACGCCAAATCCAGGGGGTTTATCCCTGATTTTCAACTCTTGTTCATCCATGCGCGCACACCCGCGGGTGCCCGGTTTCCTGCAGTGCAAAGTCAGATCGGCATACTGCTTTGACTCTGCGTCTAAATTATTAAGATTTGGTCAACCCCGCGGAGAACCGGTCGATTTCGGGCGGCTATATTTTTGCGGCTGCTCAGCCGTTTGTTCACGTCTGCTTAACCATGACGGCGGGTGTCCTCCCCCAACTTGGCACCGGTCGCTCCTCGCGGCCAAAGCCCTTTACCCGGAACGCGCCGAGGGGGGCCTTCCGTACACGTGGATTGGAATTCCGTCTCCAGTGGTAACCGAAGAAGACCGTCGGCCAACGTGCGCACGCTACTCGGATCTGCGACACAGACGAGAATGGAGCGATTGTCGTTGCGCTCGTGGACGATAGCGAAGCAACTATTTCTAAAATGCCGCACGAACAGCCTTGACGAAAAACCGATTCAGTACTTTCGGGTTGGAACGTAGTATCCCATGTTCATGGGCATTGCCCTGGTTGGGACTGCACAGTACAGTTGCCCCATGCATCGGTCTGCATGCCAGAAGCACAGCAGTTTCCTGAACAGGCATTAAGGCATTCATATCCACAACAAGGACAGAGCTCAGGGTTACGTATAAACGGTGACTCGCCCGGGCACAAACAAGAACCGGGGTCGCCTGGACCGCTACATCCCCCACCGCGGTCTCCACCTCCACTGGGATCCGTCATCGAACAGGAATCATTGGTACCGTTGTTGCTGCCTTTGCAGGTCCAAGTCGAGGTCGTTCCATCGTCTTTTTCGGAATTAACATCAGGAGTCCCGGTTGTACACGCATACTGCGATGCGTTATTACATTTACCGTTGACCGGATCGGCAAGCCTGCACGGCGCATTGTTGCCGCCGCCATTGCCATCGCAAGTCCACGTCGATGTCGTTCCATTGTCAGATTTTGAATTGACATCAAGGGTCCCGGACGCACATGAGTACTGTCCCGAACCGCAAGTCCCGTTGTTGGATGGGTTTAGATTTGCACAGTTCAGAGTAACACCGTCATACGTCGTTAAGACTTGTCCTTGAACGCATTTAGGAAGACTACTCGTACAAGTGAACTCTTTACCGTCAAAACCAAGGACTGATGGCGTAAGGCAATTTACTTGATTGGCCGGAATTGCAGGTATTGTATTCAAGTTAATCCCTGCCGTGCTTCCTCTTTGCCATATGCCATTAAGACAAGCGAGAATCTCCGTGCCCGCCGCGTTCATCGCCGTTGCGCCAGCTTGAGTGCAAGTGCCACCCACGGATACTGTCTGTGCTGCATAACATGGTGAAGCCAAGGCTGCACTAAACAGCATCGCTCCCAGAATTATCACAACGGAAGAACGTACCTTGCGCATGGTTTTTGATCACTCCCCTTGTTGCAAATAAACATTTTCATGGACTGTTTCCGCTTGCACACGCGCCATCGTGTACTTTGTTCCAGCAATAAGGTCCTTGAGTGGTACAGCTGGTAGGAAACACGCCATTTACCTCGCAAAAACTATTATCAACCTGAGTGCCAATCACGTTATTAGTACAGGGCATGGTTGGATCGGGATCGAATCTGTAGCAAGTGGTGCCCGTTAAACACTGGGTTGCCATTTCATAGCAATTACAACCATCGGTGACATCCCAATTGCACCAAGTTCCATCGTCCATACAATTTGTATAAGTTCCGGCGCCAATTTCATACGTATTTGTAAAATCTTCCGGCGAATAATAAGTATTTTGGGTCGGGCAAGAAGGGGCACTTGATCCATCTGAGCTATTGCACCCCGTCGCATTGGTGCCGGTGCCACTGCCATCGCAGTCCCATGTCGATGTTGTTCCGTTATCATTTTTATTGTTCACTATTCCTGCCGTACATTGATATTGTGTTGTTCCACATATACCGTTGACGCTGATGACGGGCGTAGTACAGACATACGAGTTTGTGTTGGAGCTATATGTCAGGATTTGTCCCTGTTGACACACCACGGAAATCGGGTTGGCACATGAAAAATTTGTGCCGTCAAAATGAAGCCCTTGGCCGGGGGTACATGTGGGCATGCCGCTTAAATTTACATTCGATGTACCGCCTCTTCTCCATACTAAATTGCCATTCGAATCCGGCAGGCACGTAAGAATTTCTTTGCCGGACGTATCCATGGCTGACGTACCAGGCGTGATACCATTATTATTGCAAGGGGTATTTACGGTCGCATTTACGGCGGCTAACACATGTTTAGGTTCTATGAACAGTGCGGCAACAAACACGCTTGCCAGAAAAAGGATGAAGAAAGACACGCTGTGTTCGCTTACGATCCCGTTCTCACAAAGATCATCACTAAACATGTCTAAACTCCTTCCATCACGATCAGTTTTTAATTCACGTTCACGCAGGTCAAGGTCTTCCCGTCATACGTCGTTATGGCTTGCCCTTGCCCACAGGTTTGAAGAGGGGGAGAACAGGTAAAATTGGTACCGTCAAAAGCAAGAATCGATGGCGCGAGGCAAGTTGTTTGATTGGGCGGAACGGCTGGTATAGTATTCAGATTCACTACTGAGGTGCTTCCTCTTTCCCATGTTGGATGACCTGTTTGTGAGTCGTTAAGACAGGCTAACACCTCAGTATTCGCATTAATTCCCGAACTCCCTGTGTTTAAAGCCGTCGCGCCAAGTTGAGTGCAGCTACTACCCGCGACAACGGACTGCGCTGCATAAGATGGCGGAACGAAAGCCGCGTTTAGCAGGATCGCTGCCAAAAGCGTGACAGAGAGACAGAACATATGACATGCACTGATTGCTTTGCTGGAGCCGGGAGGAAACATCGTGTATCTCCGTTCGTGCGCGACGAACGCCGAACAAGGTGCGTGTGCGCGCAGGAACGGTACCAGTGAATGTCTTAAAAACCTATTAAGCGATTGAAGCGATGGGCAATATCATCGAGAGTCCGCTCGGCTGGCGCTTGCGTCCGCAATCCTACGATGTGGCCAGAGTGCAGCTTAGACGTTCGGCGCGAGCATGTGCGCTATACAAATGGGAATGCACAGACCCAACGGCCACGCGGCCTTCGCCCTTTCTTGGCGGCGCGAGCAACTGCTAGGAAGCGCCCCCTGTTCTTTCCAGAGCATCGAGTGCCTGTTCGAGCAGCGCGCACAACGGAACATGGCGCTCGTCCGCCATTCTGTAAAAACGATCAACCGTTTCCGCCGTCGCCTTGAGATTGAATTGCCGGTTGCGGCCGGTCGTGTAGACGCGGCGTTTACGCCGCGGCTCCTTTGGCGCTTTCGGCGCTTGGCGGCTGGGAAAACCGTTGTCCTCGGCAATACGCGCGATTGCCTCTTCGGTGACCGGTTTCTCTTTTCTCGGCTTCGTCGTGAAGACCGGCGGCTCGGCGATGTTGGCAAATGGATTGACGCGTGGGCTCATGCGGCACCTCCAACGGCATGTCTCTCAATTGCTTCTTTTTCTCTACCGCCCTGCTCGTCTGCAAGCTTCGCCAGAATCTCGCGGGCGAATTCCTCGACGTTGGCTTTCGCCTTGTCGAGATTGGGAACGTCCGCTGGGCTCAGATCGTCGAGGGCTTGCTGGAATGAGAAGATCGCCCGGAAGGCGTCGCGCTCGTTGAGCTCGGTTTCCAGAACCGGAATGCCGGCGCCGATCAGCCCGTTCTGAATATGGGCGAGGCCCCGCGTGCGTATGGAGGAACTCGTGCGCGTAAGCAGCACAGCATAGGGCTTCGCCCTGCCAGTCATCTTCTGGCTTTGCAGGACGACGCGAATCGCACGGCTGGCTTCATTGGCATCAAGCTGCGAGCCCTGCGTGGGGATGATGACAAAATCCGCCTGCGAGATTGCGTAGATCACGGTTTTGGAGGCGGTTCCTTCGAGATCGACCACCACGAAGGGCGTTTTGGTCGCCGCATCCTCGATTCGCTCGATTATGGTGTCTTCATCGGCGTCGGATATGATTGTCAATCGCGGCGGCGCGTTGCCGCCGCCGGCCCAGGTCTGAATCGGATGATTGGGATCGGCGTCGATCACGGTTACGTCATAGAGCTTGGCGAGGGCCGTGGAAAGCAAAAAGGCCGAAGTGGTTTTACCCACCCCTCCCTTGGGCGACACAAAGGCGATGGTCGGCATGGTCCTCACTCATAAAGGTAGCTATCAGGAAGCCGCATAGTACCAGATAGCTAGCCGATAGCAAGAGGGTTGTTGTTCTATCCGATAGCTAGCCGATATTCAATGAATATACGACGAGTAGCTATCGGATATCGTGTTGCTACCATAGTGGTACTCTTAAGATATTCTATGGCTACTCGATAGCTATCTGATACCTTGTTGCGGAACAGGATCTTTGCCGTCGCCTCCCAGCCAGAATCGACGCTACGGCACCAAGGATCGGTAGGGAAGGGGGGTGGTGCGTTTTCCGCCACTCGGCCCAGGCATTTCCGTGCAGCCTCTCTGCGAGCCTTAAATGGGATCGCCCGGTTCATGAAGGGGCAGCCAATTTCTCTTCGGATGGCTCCCAGTCCGCCTCGCTCGGCCGCCGGATCGGGGCGCGCTTGTGCCGGCTGCGGCAGAATCCGACGAAGGCCGCCGCCGGATTGTCGAGTTTTGGCTTACCCGAGCTTGCCCACCATTCCCGCCATTCGCTTTCGAGCCCGTGGATGTCGTAACCGGGCGCCGCGGCGCGGCCTTCTTCATAAGCCTCCGCAGGCAGGGGCTGAAGCGTCTCGCCATCCGAGGGCAGGGGGCGTTCCAGCCATTTGCCCTCGCGGCTAAAAAACATCACCAAATCCCGCTCCTCGTCGAAAACCAGGTGATAATCCGGCAGATGATCGTGGCGCGCAACAGTTTTGACCATTTGCCGGAAGAGCTTGAGGGAACTTTGCGAGCCGGACTTCTTGAGCAGCGTATCGAGGGAGATCTGCCAGGTGCTTTGCCGTCCGCAATGCTTGCGGGCCAGTTCGTATATGCGCCGCTCCAGGGGCTTGCCGAGCCGGAAGTAGTCGCGGTTCAGCGTCAGCACCTCCTGGCTTCGGATGGCGTTGAAAACCCAATCGGAAAGCTTGATCTCAACCCAGAGCAGGCGGCCATCGAGCCCGTGCTGCCGGCGGATCGACGAGGCATCGACGAGACCAAAACTGTCCCGTTGCTCTTCGTCGCCGGTCCTGATATTGGTGGTGATGCGCGTTCCGGCCAGGCGGTCAATGCCTTCGCAGAGGGCCTCGTAGTCCTTGCCGGCGGTGCCGCGATTGGTGAATACCAGAAGATCATAACTGGTGATGCGCAGACGCTGGCCAACCGGCTCGTTACGCTTGAGCTTTTCCATAATCTGTGAAATGCAGTAGATCAATATGTCCTTGTCGTAGATCGTCGCCAAGCCCTTGACACTCGGGATGATTTCGAGCCAGCTGCCGTTGTGCTCGTAACGCCTGACTTTGGTTTCGGGCTTCTTCGACAGGGAATAGAAGGGATGCTCCATCTGCGGCATGATGTCCTTGAGAACCGCATCGGCCACGTCGCAGATGAAGAGATCGCCCTTGGTGTGCCGCACCGGCAGAAGATATTCGTCTGGTTTGGGAATCTCGGTTGCCATCGTACACATATTCGGGGTTTTACATACCGTGTCAAGGGAGAATCGGGGTTTCACATACCGTTCGGGGTTTTACATACCTGTCAAGACGATTCGGGGTTTCAGATACCGATCTTCGGGGTTTCGAATACCTGCCTTCGGGGTATTAGATACCGATCTTCGGGGTTTCAGATACCGGGGGATAAAATTGAGTCAAGGCGTTCAGGGGGTTATCATAACTTATCCCGAGCGTAACACTATGTAACACAGACTCTAACCTTTTTAACACAGGATATTCACATGACTATACACAGGGGCTGTAGATAACACCCTCTACAACTGACCGACGCAAAGCACAAACAGGACGGTAGGAAGAAGAGAGCAGGTCAGCCAAGAAAGATGCAGCTTTCTCCGTAGCGTGGGACAAGGGGAAGTTGTGACGCGCCGGGCAGACTGAGAGTTGTTTTTGATCGCGGAGGTCGGTGCTATAAAGGCCATAACAGGCCAGGTCAGGAACATGAGCGATCTCACTTTCATCGAGCGGAAGGTTTATCTCCTTAAGGCAGACGACGACCTTCTCGATCCGTTGCGGACCGGCGATCTTCAAAGGATCGTGGAGGTTTTGTCCATGCCCAACGCGGTAAGGGATTTGACCTATAACCAGCAGACCGGTCTGCTCATTGAGCTGGTGAAGGCGATGAAACCGAAAGAGCAGGCGACCGTTCTCGCGGCACCCAATGCCGTGTGGGATCTCGCCTATAATCAGCAGGCCGAAACGGTAATCGAGCTAGTGAAGGCGATGAAACCGAAAGCACGGGCGGCCGTTCTTGCGGCGCCGAATGCCGTGCGAGGACTGGCGAACAATCAGCAGGCCCATGCCGTTATGGATTTGGTGAAGACGATGAGACCATCGGCGCAGGCGGCGGTGCTGTTGGCGCCCAATGCCGTGCGGGGTCTGGCGGACAACGGTCAGGCCGCCGCCGTGATTGAACTCGTGAAAGTAATGAAACGACCGGCGCAAGCGGCTGTTTTCGCGGTTCCCAACGCGGTTCGCGATTTGGCCAAGGCATATAAGAGGCGGGACCGCGGCGTGACCAAGCTGATCAGGGCCATGAAAACCGAAGAAGACGCATCTGTCCTTTTGCCGGCCACCAACCCGCATCGCACGAGACCCCGGAAGGATTGACAAATTCCGGAAACGCTATCAGGTTATTCCCGTCAGCAACTGACGGATGAAGCCCTGCCGGGCAAGAGACCAACTTGGAGATTTCTGACGAAGGATGACGGGGGGCAGCTTCAGGAATTAGGCGCAGCGTGGGCAACGTCGAAAGCCGACGTGTTCAGCGTGACGCTCGACCTTGAAGGCACCGGCGAGAAGATCAAATTCCTGATGGTGAGAGCGGACAGGCCAAAACCGAGGCCGCAACCCGCGTCCGGCGAAACACCTTCCGCCTAATGGACCGTCTGCTCACCTGCGCGGCCTATTGGATTGTGGCCAGCCGTCATCATAGCGGCCAGTGGAGTAGGGGCTATGAAAAGCTTTCGCAGCTCTGCCGCATCGGCTACAACCCCGGCCTTGCAAGTTGGCGGAATGAGCGCGGATCAGAAGAACGGCAGGCAGCAGCGGCCTTGCTTGCGCGGCGCCGGCGCGAAGTCAGGCTTGAATGGTAAGCGCAAGTTGCTGGAGGCAAAGCCGAAATCACCGCGCGCCGCAGACCAGGATATCTTCGCGGAGCATCCAGCGGATGGCCCCGCAAGCCTGACGAACACGGCATCTCGAAGGGTCTCGAAAAATGGCTGAGCGGCGGGGCGGGTTTATGCATTCTTAAGGGCAGCCCTAAGAGACATTCATGAAGGGCGCGGTCTCTGCGTCCGCGAGGCCGGAGACCTTCTGCCCGTCGTAATTGGCGTTATCCTGGGGCAGAGCACAAGAGATTGGTCAATGGCGCTTTTTGACAAACAGGTCGAGTTGATCACGGAAGGGGACTTGTTGTCTCTGGTAGAGAACCAGGTTCGTGAGAGCTATCAGATCGAATACAAGCAATCGATGTTGCGAGAGAAGAAAGAGAAACAGGACAAGCTTGACTTCCTGGCGAGCGTAACGTCGTTTGCGAACACAATTGGCGGCGACTTGCTGATCGGCGTGGAGGCCAGGGACGGCATTCCGGTCGCAGTCCCCGGCTGGGAAGGGGTCGAGATTGATCGCGAGAAGCTGCGTATCGAGCACCTGCTGCGAGATCTTGTCGAGCCACGCGTCGCGTTCACCGTCCGTGAGATCGTTCTCGCGAATGGGAACAGCGTATTGCTCTTGCGGATGCCGTGGAGTTGGGCGCAACCGCATATGGTCCGCACAGATGAGGTGAACCGTTTCTACTACCGGCACTCCGCGGGGAAGGACATCATGAACGTCAGTCAGCTCCGGGCGGCATTCGCTCTCACGACCAGATTGGACGAACAGATTGCCGCGTTTCGTACCGAGCGCACCGCCGGCGTTAAGAACGGGACTGCCGGTCATCTCACGCCGCCGCCTGGACCAACGGTCATTGTGCACGTGGTGCCGTTCGAAGCATTCCGCACCGGGTTCACGATTGACCTGCAAACCGCGATGAGGAACGCACAAGGGGGCCTCCTGCCGCTGGGATCGGGAAGCAACGGACACCAGTTCGCGCTCGACGGTATTTACTGCTTCGATGATGTGAACCCGTGCAACGCGTACACGCACGTCTTCCGCAACGCCATCATCGAGAGCGCCAGCAGAAAACTCCTGCCAACCTACAAGGGAAAAAAGCTGATACCCAGCGGCGCCATTCCGCGGGACATCCTCCAACACTTGCGCTCCATCATCGCGTACTACCAGAAGCTCAATGTTCCACCGCCATTCGCCGTCATGGTCACGCTCACAGGCGTTGGCGAACACGAGTTCGCGACGGGTGCAGATGGCGGCGGGTATTACACTCACAAAGTCGACCGTGACGACCTGCCCCTTCCAATAGTTTTGATCCAGGACTTCGGCACCCCGCCTATCGAGGCGTGCCGGCCGATTTTCGATGCGCTCTTCAATGCCGCCGGATTGCCGAAATGGCCGGGGAACCCCGGCTAGGAGCAACGGCGACGGAAGGTGGCAATGCCCTCCAGGATGTTCTTCTCCCGGCCGAGCGCCTGGTCGCGCCGTCATGCGACCAATAGCGATCAATTCGTGTAGTGTTCAAACGGAGTTCATGGCTGTTAAGCTGGTTCCCATGAAAAAGCGCCCGGACCCAACCTTGAAAAAGCCCCCGGACCCAAACTCGGCGGTGATGCGCCTGATCATGGAGACCATCAGGAAGGGAAAAATGATGAAGCTTCCTCCCTCAAAATGAACTCCCTCATAATATTGGGCCGCGAGCCAAGCGAAACCGGTGCCGGCGTCTCGGGATCGATCAGGGGGTAGGTCCCTCGCCGTTCCCAGCGCTTCAGCAATGCCGTGAGGATGTCAACGCCAACCGGCTCGCGGACTATGCGGAAGAACGGGCGCACTGCGGGAGGTTCTTCTTCACTTCGGTTTCCCGAAAAATTTGGGTGGTTCTACCGCTTGGCTGAACGGAGACCGTCGGGCAATATCGGGCAATGCTCCCCGGCAACGGTGGCAATCCCGGCATCCTCGGCATATTGTAATCAGTAACTTACAGCTGGCTCACGCCCCGACCGGAAGCGAATCCCCCCCTCTCCGCCATTTAGATTCAATAGCTTGCGTGTGCCGTCGGGCAATATCGGGCAATAGTTCCCCCCTCCTTGCTCTTGCCGTGACCGTTTTGCGGTTGAGATGGGCAATAGACAAACAGTATTCTTCAATGCGCAAAATGCGGTTCGCTGGGACCGAGGGACTTTGGAGTACCGGACCTCTCCCGTTCCAGATTGAAACTCAATCAACCGCCACTAACTCCCGCGGTATGCCCCCGGCGGACCGCTGCCGAATGCGACGTACTCCGCTTCAATCCCGGCCCACTTTAGGCCCGACGACCTCCCCCGGTCTCATCTCGGCCAACACCGTCAACCGATTCACATAATTTTCGTTCGGGACGTCGGCACCTCGCGGGGGCGTAAAGCGAAGCTTCGCGGGGTTGCGCGACAGGATGCCTTCCGCAACTGACGGCGGTAATCTTTTCAATAGCTTGCGCCGATCACGACCAGGATGAACCTCCTCCGCGAACATTGCCCGAGCGAACCCTCTCCGTGAAGAATTGTCTGAAGTCTTGAAGTTGGCGCTGGATACAGGTTCATCGTTCGTGCTGGACGTTCGGCGGGCCAACCGGCCCGCAGTACCAGTGCTTCGGCTACTCGTCTGCGAGCGTTACCATTTTCGGCTAAAAGAATCCGTTTAATATCAAGATGCTTTGTCTTCAGGCTGTGCGATGGGTTGCTCTATCCCTTCCAGATTCGCATTGCGCCCGGTATTTTTTGGGTTCGACGGGAGAGCGATATGGTTGTTGGCAATCGGCCGGACGGATGTCTTTCTACCGTGCGTCGCGCCCAGTAGTGCAACTGCAAACTACTTCTTGGGACAGCAGCCCAACAGATCTGAACGGTGACGGCGTCGTGAGGGGCTGCCCAGGGGTTCTCTCGAAGTACCAGACGCCAGATCCTGGCGTTTCCCAGCTGGTCAGCGAAGCTCCGACCGCGAGACTTGCTGCCAGTGAGACGAGGCATATGCACGACCGAACGCCGGCGCTCGGCTTCCTTGGCGAACGTCATTGAAGTCATCGACAGCCTCGTTGAAGTGTGAGTGCATACCAACGGGCACTACCGCCTGATTGCGTACTCCGGAGGCAGGGCGGTTGCCTAAAGAAATGAATTACAATATTTAGGAGTAACAGGCCCTCAGATCTCAAAAAAGGACGGAGATGACAATCGATGCGTCCGGCGCCGAGTTTTCTAGCCTGCGTATTCCTGGTCCTCAGCGGCTGCCCGCTCGGATGGTCTCAGAGCCATGTAACGCTGTCCAGTTCTGTCAATCCCGTGGCCCTCGGCCAGCCAGTGACATTGACCGCAACGGTGTCGCCCTCGGGGGCGGGCGGAAAGGTAACGTTCTATGACGGCGTCACGATCCTGGGACAAAGCACGCTCGTTGCCGGCCGGGCGGCGCTGACTACCAGTTTCCTGCCCTTCGGGCCGCGGGTGCTCCGGGCGTACTACAGCGGCGACGCCAGTCACCCGGCCAGCCTCTCGGCGACTCTGCCTGAAACGGTCCACGCCCTCCAGCAGAATGGGCCGAGCATTGGGGGAAGCTACAACGCCGATACACAACCAGTTTCGATCGCGGTAGGGGACTTCAACGGAGACGGCATTCCTGACATGGTTGTCGCCAATAGTTTGTCAGACGACATCAGCGTGCTTTTGGGTAACGGCGATGGGACCTTCGGAGATCCGGCGAATTACACCCTCACAGCCAATTCGGTCGTAGTAGGGGATTTCAACGGGGACGGCAACGCCGACCTGGCCGTCGCCTTCGGTGGCGACTTCCTGAGCGTGCTGCTGGGCAACGGCGACGGGACGTTCCAATCCCCGGTTAACCTTGCCGTCGGAAGCTCTGGCCCGGGAACAATCTCAAGCTCGGTTGTGGTGGGAGACTTCAACGGGGACGGTATCGCGGACCTTGCCGTCGCCAGCTCCAACTTCTACAGCGGAAGCGCAGGGAATTACGTGAGCGTGCTGCTCGGCAACGGAGACGGGACCTTTCAAACGGCGGTCAACACCGCCGCTGGGAAGTACACCAGTGCCGTCGCGGTGGGGGACTTCAATGGGGATGGCGTCGCGGACCTCGCGTTCGTCGGTCCCGGAACTTCCGTCGCAGTGCTTTTGGGCAGCGGCGACGGCACCTTCCAGACACCGGCGAACTATGCCATCGGCAGCTACGCCTCTTCCCTTGCGGTGGGAGACTTTAATGGAGATGGTAAGGCAGACCTTGCCGTCGGCAGCAGATCCGGCGTGAGCCTGCTGCTGGGCAATGGGGACGGAACCTTTCAGACACCCATGAGCCTCGCCATCGGAGTCGCCGTCAGCGTGGCAGTAGGGGACTTCAACGGGGACGGAAAGGCGGATCTCCTCGTTGGGTTCAGCGGCGCGTATACCGGCGACGAGGGTATCGACGGGGGTATCGTCAGCCTACTTCTGGGCAACGGCGATGGAACCTTCCAGCCCCCGCTGAACTATGGCGGCGGGTCCCTTTCTATTGTAGTGGCGGACTTCAACCGGGACGGCAAGACCGACTTCGCCTTTGCTTACCCGGGTGATGATGAATACTTCTTTGGCAATGTCTGGGTGGCTTTGGGCGGGGGCGCAGCGCAGATCGTTACCTTCCCGCCCTTGAGTAACCAAACCTACGGAGTCGCGCCATTCAGCATCACCGTTGCTTCCAACTCTGGCTTTTCGCCGACCGTGATCACGACAACTCCGGCGGTTTGCACTATACTCGGCGGTTCCTACGACTTGGTGACCATCGTTGGCGCCGGTACCTGTTCGATCACAGCAAGCGCGTACCCAGTGAACCAATTCGCACCGGCGCCTCCTATAACGCAGACTTTCACCGTCTTCCAGGCGCCCCAGACCATTACAATCCCTACGTTGTCCGATGTGGTCCTCGGTACTGCGCCGTTCGGAATCGGCGCAACCGCGAGTTCCGGACTCCAGGTCAGCGTTGTCACGACTACGCCGGGTGTCTGCACGATCACCGGAGACGATGTTATTTCCATTAGCGCCACAGGTGTCTGCTCGGTCACCGCGAGCCAGTCCGGAAATGCGGATTACCTCGCGGCAGTTTCGGTAACCCAGAGCTTCATGGTCAACGCGGTTACCCGGCCGAGCACGATCAGGCTGACGAGTTCCGTGAATCCCGCCAACTTGGGTCAGCCGGTGACGCTAACTGCGACGGTGTCGCCGGCGGGGGTCACTGGCGGAAAGGTGACTTTCTATGACGGTACGTCGATGCTGGGAACGAGGGCACTGTCCTCCGGCCAGGCAGCGCTGACCACGGCTCTCCTGGGCTCCGGGGCGGGGTCTCTACGGGCTTACTACAGTGGAGGCTCCAACTATCCGGCCAGCGTCTCGGCGGTACAGACCGAGACCATTAACGCACTTCCCTCGGATGGGTTCCGCGCGGCTGTAAACTACGCCCTCCCATATAACTCGATCTATATCTTGGCGGGTGACTTCAACGGGGACGGAAAGGCAGATCTTGCAACTATATCCAACGGCAACCCGAGCATACTGCTAGGCAACGGCGACGGAACATTTCAGACGGCGGCGAACTTTGAGGTGGGCCCTGCGTCCGGTTGCTCGCCCCAGTCCGTTGTGATGGGAGACTTCAACGGAGACGGAAAGGCGGACCTGGCCGTAATTAGCAGGGCAAACGACGCCCTCAGCGTGTTGCTGGGCAACGGCGACGGCACCTTCCAACCAGCTATGACATACCCCCTCGCGAGCACCGGTGTCCTGATAGTTGGGGACTTTAACGGAGACGGCAAGACAGATCTCGCTTTCCCCGACGGCACCAATCTCAGCGTGTTGCTGGGCAACGGCGACGGCACCTTCCGTGCGCCGGTGCATTATGGGAGCAGCACGGCGGCGGTCGTAGTCGGAGACTTCAATGGGGACGGGAAGACAGACGTCGCCGCCACCAGCTACGGCAACGCTACCGGCACCGTGAGCATTCTCCTCGGAACGACATTCAGCAAGTGCGATATTGGCAGAAACGGGAACACAACCGTGTCGGATGTACAATCGGTCATCAACGAAGCCCTAGGCGTTTCCACCGCGGTTCACGATCTTAACAGCGATGGCGTCGTAAATGTCGTCGATGTACAAATTGTGCTTAACGCGGCAGTGGGCCTGGGCTGCATAACGCAGTGACTCGAGAACTCGGCGCTTAATTTAGGCGCCTCGATCGCCGTTTCCCGCCCGTCGTTCAGTTGCCTGTCCGAGCGTAAGTTTTCCGCGCGTGTCCCCGTTGCTGACGGAGTGTCAGACGCTACCTTGCCGCGCGCCGGCGTAAAACGTCGAGTGCTGGGTACGGCGCTCGCCATTCGCAGATCTTCGGCCAAAGCGTACCGAGGCCCCTCCTCACTTCGGTTTCTTCCAGTGAAATTCGCGAGATCCACACCGCTTGGCCGAGGCCGACCGTCGGGCAATATCGGGCAATGCTCCCCGGCAACGCTGGCAATCCCGGCATCCTCGGCATATTGTAATCAGTAACTTACAGGTACCACAAGCCCCGACTAGAACCGAATCCCCCCCTCTCCGCCAGTTTCTCCTCCCGGCACTCTCACACAAAAAGCCCCACGCCGAGGTTTAACGTTATTCGGCAAAGCTGCGGCGGCATTCACCAGCGCTTTTGCGCAGTGAGTTCTGCCCATAGCCGCCGCGAACCTTCGGCAGTCTTTGCCCCACATTCCACCAATTTCGTCGCTTTAACCTTTTCGGCACCACTTTGCTATATAAGGCTCAAAATCGACATTTACTGAAGCGATCGGCTTGGACGCCCATAAGTAGGCACTGCGTTCAGAGCTTTAACGTTGTTGTTAAGGCCGGAAAGCAAGCTTACTGGGAAAGCGCCGGCAGTGCATGCGAACTTACAGACTGCGGGCACTTACACAATGCCGGCATCGAACTCCGCCGTCCGTACTCCCGTACGCGGCCATCTGTTTTTACTATTTTGAGAAGTAAATTATGCGGCACTTTCAGCGTCTTTGTGCGTATGTGTCAGCAGGGGGGAGAAATGAAGGCGCTGAAGTCCGCGGCGGTGGCGGTTTGGATGGCGACGGGGGCAGCCGCTGTCACTGTCCCGGACAGCCTCACGGTCGTCATCTTCGATTATGCCGGGATCCCGCGCAGGGTCCTGGTCTCGGCAGCCAGAGAGGGCCGCCGCGCTTTCCGTGCGGCGGGAGTCGAAACCAACTGGATCCTTTGTGGCCCTAGGCAGAGCTGCTATGTACCGGAGAGATTTGTACAAGTGAAAATCTTGCCGCGGGCGCTCAAGAGCACGCCCGTGTCGACCGAAGGACTGGCCTCTACGACGATGTGCTCCACCACGGAACATTGCGCCGCATCGTACGTGTTTTACGACCGGGTTCTGGCGTTCGCCGGCGATGTTTGTTCGCCGGCCGATGTCACCCTGGGATATGTCATGGCTCACGAGATCGGACACTTGATGGGCCTGGGTCACAGGCCGGGCGGGATTATGGAAGCAGGTTTCACTGCGCGCGACCTGCACAAAGCCGCGGCAGGTTGGCTGAGTTTCGCGCCAGAAGATGCCAGAGATCTCCGCGCGGCGGTTGCACGGCCGCAGAGGGCCAGTGAGCCGGCGCGCCACATAAAGCTGCCGGCATCGCAAGGAGAATGACCGTCTAAATCCAGCGATAAGTTGTACTAAGTCGGCGATTGGCATAATATTACTAACAGACATTCCCGGAATTCGCCGGTGAGCACGTCAAGGTGCGGCTGGCAATCCTGTCCCGGACATGAAAGAGGCCCTCGCCACCGAGACATGTCCCGGCATGCTAACATCGGTACGACCACGCGACGGGGGTGGAGAGGATCCAAATCTGTCCAGCCATATGACCGACCGATCGTTCGCTCGCCGGGATTTCCTTCGAACCACGGCTCTCGCTGGTTCCGCCATCGCGTTATCGGGTGAAACCGATGCTCTTGCCACCCCCGCCCCGGAATCCGCTCCCTGGTTCGAAAGGCCCATGCGTTGGGCCCAGTTGACCCTCGCCGAAAACGACCCCGGCCAGTACGATCTGCGCTTCTGGCTGGACTATTTCCAGCGCACGCACTGCGATGCCGCCTGCCTCAGCGCCGGGGGCTGCGTGGCCTATTACCCCACCAAAATTCCGCTCCACTATCGCAGCCAGTGGATGAAGGACACCGACCCGTTCGGCGATCTGGTGACCGGCTGCCGGAAACTGAACATGGTCGTGCTGGCGCGCACAGATCCCCATGCGTGCCACCCGGATGTCTACGATGCCCACCCCGATTGGATCGCCGTCGATGCCGATGGCCAAAAGCGGCCGCATTGGGCCATGCCGGGATGGTGGGTCACCTGCGCGCTGGGGCCTTACAACTTCGAGTTCATGACCGAAGTCACGCGCGAAATCGTGACGCTGTACCGGCCGGACGGCATCTTCAGCAATCGTTGGGCAGGCTCGGGCATGTGCTACTGCGGCCATTGCCGGCAGAACTTCAAGACCGCGACCGGTTTCGATCTCCCGCGCACGCTCGACCCGCAGAACCCGTCCCGCCGCGCTTACATCGAATGGAAGCAACAGCGGCTGTTCGAGCTCTGCGCCGTGTGGAATAAAGCCATCCGCGAGGTTAACCCCGCCGGCTCTTTTATTCCGAACTCCGGCGGCGGCGCGCTGAGCGAGTTGGATATGAAGACCATCGGCGAACTTGCCCCGGTGATGTTTGCCGACCGGCAGGCGCGCAGCGGCCTTTCGGCTCCATGGTCGAACGGAAAGAACGCCAAGGAATATCGCGCCACCATGGGCTCAAAACCGGTGGGCGCGCTGTTCAGTGTAGGCGTGGAAGAGGTTTACCGCTGGAAAGATTCCGTGCAGACCGCGCCGGAAATCCGCCTGTGGGTGCTGGACGCCATCGCCAACGGGCAGCGGCCCTGGTTCTCCAAATTCTGCGGCACGCTTTACGACCAGCGTTGGCTGCCGGTGGTCGAAGAGCTTTATGGCTGGCACTTCCGCAACGAGCGCTATCTGCGCAACGTGGCGCCGATGGCTCGCGTCGGCATGGTCTACTCGCAGCAGACCGCGCAATACTATGGCGGCGAGCACGCCCGTCAAAAGGTGGAAGACCACACCCTGGGCTTTTACCAGGCGCTGATCGAAGCGCGTATCCCCTTCGAAATGGTGCACGACCGCCTGCTGGATTCCGCGCACCTGGCGGCGTTCAAAGTTCTCATCCTGCCGAACATCGCGGCCATGTCCGACGCCCAGTGCCGCCAGATTCGCGAGTTCGCGGAGCGCGGCGGCAGCGTGGTGGCCACTTACGAAACGTCGCTCTACGACGAATGGGGCGGGCGGCGGGCGGACTTCGGGCTGGCCTCGCTGTTCGGCGCCTCCTACGATGGCGGGATGGACGCGCGCATGATGAACTCCTACCTGCGCCTGGAGAGCGACCCGCAAACCGGCAAGCGGCACCCTCTGCTGGCTGGCCTCGAAGGCACCGGGCGCATCATCAACGGTGTCTCCCGCGTCCACACGCGCGCCTCGGCGGAGTATCGCAATCCGCCGCTCACGCTGATCCCCTCCTACCCCGATCTGCCCATGGAAGAAGTTTTCCCCCGGCAGCCCAAGACCGGCATCCCCGAGGTCTACTTGCGCGAGGCCGGCGGGGGAAGGGTGGTCTACTTCCCCTGGGACATCGACCGCACCTTCTGGGAGGTGCTGGCGCTGGACCATTTCAAGCTGTTGCGCAACGCAGTGGACTGGGCCGCCAACGAGCCGCGGCCCGTAGCAGTGGACGGGCCGGGCGTGCTGGACGTCGCCATATGGCGGCAGAAGGATTCCATGACCGTGCACTTGGTGAACCTCACCAACCCCATGATGATGAAGGGGCCTCTGCGCGAATTCCTGCCGCTGCCGCCACAACAGGTTACCGTCCGCCTGCCGGAGGGGCAAAAGGCCCGCGCCGTGAAGCTTCTGGCGAGCGCACAGACACCCCACGTGCAGCGGACCCCTGGGCAGATTCGGCTGACCGTTCCCTCGATTGTGGACCATGAAGTGGTCGCCATCGATTTCTGATCTGCCTTGGCAGCACAATTGCACGGCGAGATACTCTCGATGAGCTTCTCAACAACTTTGAACGATAGTAGGGGCGTATCACCCTCCGAATCGGGGCAAATGACACTGAACCAGGTTCTGCGGAACCACGCTTTCACTCGCGGGCTGGCCGACGCGCAGATCGCCGCGCTGGCATCCATTGCCTCCGAGGCGACGTTTGAAGAAAACCAAGTCGTTCTAGTAGATGGGGAACGGTCCAGGGCCTTCTACTTGGTGCTTACCGGAAGTGTTTCCGTGGAGTTGCGCACGCCAAGCTACGTGGTCTCGGTACAGGCGCTGGGTCCGGGCCAGGTATTCGGGTGGTCCGCATTGCTCGAAGATCACGAAACGCTGTTTCAGGTGCGGGCGAGAGAGAATACCACAGCGCTCCGCCTGGACGGCGCCGATCTGAAAGCCGCGTGTCACCAGGACAGGCTGCTCGGCATGGAAGTTCTCCAGCGCGCTCTGGCAGTGGTTGCCGGGCGCGTGAAAGCGACGGAAATTCGCTTCGCGGAGATGTGCGGCGTGCGCGTTTAGGCGCTCCGGGCCGCTATTGGACCCGCTTCAGCTCGATTTTGCACTTTTCGGATTGGCCTCCCTGCGTGACCGTGACTTCGCCGGTCATGCGATCCCCATCAACCGTGCCCGACATCGTATAGGTTGCCCCATCGGACGGATTGACGGTGGCGGTGATCTTGTTTCCAACGATCTTGGCGTTTTCGAGGGGCCACTGCTCGCCCTCGTCGGCGCCGGCAGTACCGGTGAGCGTGGCGCCGCTCTGTTTCAGGATCACAAAAGCGGGATTCGCCTCTCCAGCCGTTCCGTCCGGGCCAATCACGGAATATGTGCCCGACCATTTGCCTGTCACATCGGCAGCGGTGACCGTCATCGCGAGTGCCAGCAGCAGAAGAATACAATATAGAGCTTTCAAGCGTCCTTCCCTTCTTAAAATTCACCTTACCGCATATCGATGGGGCCGAGCGCGCCTGGCGCCAATTTGGCGCTGATCGAGGCGGGAATCTTCCTGCCCCGGGCGGGTTAAAGCCCGCCCCAACCAAGGACGCCTTGATCCTGTGGTGGGGCGGGCTTCAGCCCGCCAGCCATCGCCGCGCAGCTCGGTTCGCCAGGTGGTACCGCCGGGCTAAAGCGATCTATGTATTCCGCCGATAGATGGACGGAGCATATGTTGCGAGCAGTTTTCATCCTCTCTTGGGCGGGTTGCGCCACGGCGGCAGGGCCGGGCGTGCCGGTGTTCTTTATCGCCAACCGTGGCCAGGCTCCACGAGCGGTCCGGTTCACGGCGAAAGGCTCGGGGCTCACGGCCTATTTTCTGCGCCGCGAAATTCTGTTGCGCGCGCAGGGCGCATGGGTGCATATGCGGTTCGAGGGAGCCAGTTCCGCGGTACAGGTGGAAGGCGCCAGTCCTCTACCGGGGCGCGCCAATTTCCTGATGGGAGACGAGCCGCAGTGGCATCGGAATGTTCCCACGTTCGGGGCCGTTCGATACCGGAATCTCTATCCGGGCATCGACATGGTCTATGAGGGCGCGGGATTCCGGCTGAAGTCCGAGTTTATCGTAGCGCCCGGCGCGGACCCCGCTGGCATCCGCATCCGCTATGGCGGCGCGGGGGCGCCCGTAGTCCAGCCCGACGGAGCTTTGTCGATTGCCGTAGGAGCACAACGCCTGGGCGAGGCGCCTCCCTATATCTATCAGGAGCGGAACGGCGTAAAGACGGAGGTGGAGGGCCGCTACGCGCTGCGCCCCGACGGCTCCGTAGGATTTTCGTTGGCCGCTTACGATACCGCGCGGCCGCTGATTATCGACCCTCTCGTGTCCTACAGTATCCTTGTGGGCTCCAGCAGTTTCAACGCCGCCACTGCCATCGCGGTGGACAGCACCGGAGCCGCCTACATCGCGGGCTACACCGACTCGGACACCTTGCCTACCTCCAACCCGGCGCAGAGTTTCAACCTGGGAAGCGTGGCAGTGTTCGTGGCCAAGCTGAATCCCTCGGGCACCGGCCTCGAATACTGCACGTACATGGGCGGGTCGGACGACGACCGGGCTTATGGAATTGCCGTGGATTCGACCGGCGCGGCGTATGTGACGGGCACCACCACTTCCCCGGACTTTCCCACGCGGTACCCGGAACAGAGCCGTTTGGAGGGATCCCGCAACGCCTTCGTTTTCAAGCTCAACCCCGCCGGCGACATGTTGGTGTTCAGCACCTTCCTGGGTGGGAGCGGCGCGGATACCGCCAATGGAATCGCCGTCGATGCGTCGGGGAACTCTTACGTGGTGGGCGACACCACATCCCTGAACTTTCCCGCCACCGGTTTCCAGACCGCCAATCAAGGCTCGCAGGACGCCTTCGTCGCCAAGCTCAACGCCAATGGAGAGCAGTTGCTGTTTAGCACCTATTTGGGAGGTGCCGGCAGCGATCACGGAGGCGCCATCGCGGTGGATTCCAGCGGCACCGTATACGTTACGGGCTCTACCTGGTCCAGCAATTTTCCCGTGGAGAATGCCTTTCAGACCACCATTGCCGGCCCATGCAACGCCTATATCGCGCGGCTCAGCTCCAACGGCAATACTCTGATGTTCAGCACGTACCTGGGCGGCAGCGGCTGCACCATGTCCTATCCGGAATCCGGGCAAGGCATCGCCCTCGACGCGCAGGGCGATACTTATGTGGCGGGTGTCACCAGTTCCAGCAACTTTCCGTTGTTGAACGCCGTCCAGCCGCAGTTGCTCGGCTCTACGGACGCCTTTGTCGCAAAAGTGAATTCCTCGGGCAGTCTTCTGTTCAGCACGTTCATGGGCGGATCCGGTGTGGACGTGGGAAATGCCATCGCGTTGGATGCAAGCGGCGCCGTATATGTTGTTGGGTACACCTACTCCACCGATTTTCCCGTAACTGCCGGCGCCCTTCGGACCGCCAACGCCGGCTCCTGCGACGCATTCCTGTTCAAGCTCAGCCCCACCGGCAACGCGCTGCTGTACGCCACTTACCTGGGCGGCAGCGGCGCCGATACGGCTTCGGGAGTCGCGATCGACACGAGCGGCAACGTGTATCTCGGGGGTTGGACGCTATCCCCGAATTTCCCCGCGGTGCGCCCGGGCACATAGGACTTACGCCATCTATGACATGCTTCAGTTACGGCTATTGCCGCTCCGGCGAGGCTTCTGAGCCGGCTCCCGAACGCGCGCCAGCGCCATTTTGACTTCTGGCCTGCGACTTCCGGTCAAGTCTTTTATTTTCAGCATCGGCTCGAACCGCGAAAATGTTTGCCAAAACGCCCAGGCGGCATGTCCTCCGGAGTCACAGGCTGTACAATCCGGCGCCGCCGGTGGCAGGGCTGACCTGTGACTCCCATATCCTGAAAAGGAGATCAAGGGTGCAGCCCTTGGCTTAGAACCTCAACTTGACCGAGAACTGCAAGGACCGCGCCGGCAGTTGGGCGGTAATGCCCACGAGCGGCGCCCCAAATCCGGCGCCAGGGCTCGCACCGTTGCCGTAAGTGCCGCTATATCCCACGAAGTTGGCGTGATTGAACACGTTGAAGGCCTCGGCGCGTAAGTCCACGTGCAGGCGCTCCGTTCCAAAAGCCCGTTCCAGGACCGGGGCGATGTCGTAAATGGGCCTGCCGTGGCCGGCGTTGCGCCCCACTACCTCGCCGTCGATCACCGGCCGGTCCGAAGTGGCGCCAGTGTCACCGCTATTCGTGGTTCCGGTGGTGAAGTTGTAGGGTAATCCCGACGCCAGGGTGGCAACTCCGCTGAAGTGGATCTTCAGGGGCAGCACGTACAGGCCGCTCAGCACAAAACGGTTGGCTTGATCGAAGATGGCGTTGCCATTCTCAATCTTACCGGTGAAATTCGGATCGTTGGGATTCTGGCTGGGAAGGTCCGGGTCGACGTTGTCGATGGCGTGCGACCAGGTGTAACTGACCAGCATCGAGAGACGCCGGCTAAAGGTGTGGCTCAGGTTCACATCCAGGGCGTCATAGTAAGAGTATCCATCGTTCACGTCGCTTTGGATCACCGAATAGGGCGGTTGCGGGTTAGTCGCGGCGGATGTGTTACAGACCGTGCCGTTCTGGCTGTACCACCAGATCCAATACGGGCGCGTGCAGTTGGCCGCCTGGGGGGTGCGCGTCTGTCCGGGCGCCGTGCGCACGAAAGGCGAGGGCGGGTCCACATCCAGGGGCCGATTGATGCGCAGCGTGTGCGAGCCGACGTAGTCCACAGCCAGCACCCATCCCTTGCCCAGGCGGCGCTCCACGCCCATGCTCCACTGCTCCGAGTATGGACTCCGGAGTCCGCTCTGGTAGCCCACCAGCGTGCTCGCCGGGAAGAACTGGTTGAGGTATCCGTGTTCGCCGGGGCGAACGTAGAGGCTCCGCAACGGCACCACCCCGCCGGCGGGGAAAACGGGAAGGGGCACATCCGCGACGCTGGTGGGGAATCCCACTTGGCCGGGCGCGGCGGTGAACGTGAATACGCCGGTGGGGCCCGTGAGCGCATAATTGGCCTCGCTGTTGTCGACGATCTGCGAGTAGTAGATCCCGAAGCCGCCGCGGATTACGGTCTTTCCATCGCCGCCCACGTTGTAGGCGAAGCCCGCGCGCGGCGCGAAATCCTTGCGGGAATCGGTAAACGTCTGCAACTCGTATCGCAGGCCGAGATTGATGGTGAGATCGCGGCGCACCCGGAAATCGTCCTGAACGAACGCCGAAAAGAGCTTGTCCGTAACGGTGTAAGCCGCGTTTCCGTAACTCTGCGAGTAAGTTTTTACGTTTTGGATGTTATCCAGATAAGCCGGGCCTTCGCAGATAGACAATGCCTGCGTGCAGGTGTTATAGGTCAACACGCCCAGGTAACTCGGGCCACCGAATTCCTTGCTGTCGCCGCCGTTATGCGCCACGATCACTTGCCCGCCGAACCGGATCTGGTGCCGGCCCAGGACCGCCGAAACGGTGTCGTTGGCTTCGTACTGGCGATTCATCAACAATGCCGATTGCGATGTGCCCGAGGTGAATGTCCCCCCCGTCGAGATGGGCACCGAGTACTGCGTGCCGTAGATCACCGGAATGAACTGCGTAATCGGGTCGGCCAACTGAAACTGGATGCGCACATTGTTGACGAACCGCGGAGAAAGCACCGCCGTCTCACCTAGTTCCGGTGCGTACGTGCGCTTATGAAACACGCGCGCCACGCTGGGCAGGCTATTGCCGCCCACGATGCCGTTGGGGTTGGTGTCGAAGAACGCGTCCAGATCGCCGCGGAAGAACAGGGTGTTCTTTTCGTTGAGCTGGTGGTCCAGGCGAAAGAATCCCAGCCAGCCGTGATAATGGCCGACATAGATGCCCGGTTCGACCGGCGAGATCACCGGTGAAGCCTTATCCTCGCGGCTGAACTCGCCGGCCACGAAGAAGTGCGTGGCGCCGCTCGATCCGAGGGGCCCGCCGAGGTCCACATCGGACTGCCCCAGAGTATCGCTGAGCAGTGTGTTGCCGGCGGCGTTGGAAGAGATTTGCGAAAACCCGGAGAGGGCGGCGGCGGTATCGCCCGGCCGCCACGTTTCCATGGCTTCGCCATGCAACTGGCTGCCTCCGCTCATGCTGACGATGTTGATGACGCTGCCGGTGCTGCCGCCGTATTCCGCCGAGAACGCGTTGGTCAGCACGTCCATCTCCTCGACCGCCTGGCGCTGCAGAGTGGGAATCAGGGTCTGGCGGCCCCAGGCATCGATGGCGTTGGCGCCATCCACCTCGAACCATGCCTGGCGCCGGCCGGCTCCGTTGGTGGTGAACAGGGTCTGGTTCATGAAGACGTCGCCCTGGCTGATGGCCGGGCGATTGGCGGCGTTCAGCATCGGGAGATTGGTAATCTTGTTGCCCAGAAGGGGAGTGGCGTCCATCTGGGCGGTGTCGAGCACCGTGCCCAGTTGGGGCTCATCGGCACGTACCTCGCCGGCCACGCCGGTGACGGTGATCTGGCTCTGGCCGCCGGCCACGTGGAGCTGCAGCTCCAGGTCCGCGGAGGTATCGCCGGTGAGCGTCACTTTATCCAATGTGGCATCGGCGAAGCCGGCTTTCGTGGCGGTGATGGTGTAGGCGCCGGCGATGGGAAGTCCCGCGAGCGAAAAATCGCCCGCGGCATCGCTCTCGGCGGTGCGTTTCAAGCCGCTCTGCGTGTTGGTGGTGGTAAGCGTCACGCCGGCCACTCCCGCATGGCTTTGATCCACCACGTGACCATGGATAGTTGCGGTATCGGGCGTCTGGGCGAATAGGGCGGCAGTGGCGACAAAAAGCGCCGCCAAAAATACAGGTACCTTGTGCATAGACCCTCGCGTGGAAAGTAATTCAGGCTAGCAATTCAGGGCGGGTACTACCACGGGTCGTATTTGCGGCCGAGGGTGGTCAGGTAATGGGTTTCGGCCAGCTTCTGACGCGAGCGTTGCGCAATTGGAGCGCGCGCTATTGGCCGGGCGCAGAGGGATCGACGCCGAAGCAATAAACGTCGTTCGAGCTGGAGGGACTGAAGGTGTATTCGCCAGTAGGCAGATCCCTGACGGTTAAAGCATAGGTGATTAAGCTGGACTCATCGTTTTTCTCGATATCTACCGGCCATGTCACGAGGCCGCCCTGACGGCCGGATTGGGACCGGGTCCGCCGGCTGCCGTTGACAGTCTCCAAAGGGAACAGGCCGTAGCTGGCGGGGTCGACTCCTGGAGGCAAGCGGAGAATGAACACCAGACTGGAGGCCTCATTTAGACGAACGCGCGATTGGGGGGCCGGCATCTCCCAGTATTGGGTGGAGCCCTTCTTACGCTCGACGGCTTGAATGCGTTCGAGCGGGGTAAGAACTTTGCCGTTCCAAAAGTAGACCATCCCGATTTCTTCCGGTTGCGAGAGACCGCGCTGGGGCGCCGAAGGCGGCGCGCCGTCGGAGGGTCGCGTCAACGTGGGAGGCTGCGGCGGCGGGCCGGCGGACGGTCGCGCCAACGTCGGAGCGCGGGCCGGTTGGGCTGCGCTGGCCGGAGGTTGCGCTGGTGCTGCCAGCGGCGGCGGCGAACGCGTAGGCGGCGGAGGCAGGGTTGCGTTGCCGAAGGTCACCCCCAACACGTCGTGCCGGGGATAATGTTGGAGCTGATTATTCACCAGGAAGTGCAGGTTGGTGGCATCGATGGACCACCACCTGCCGGTGACGTGCGTGCCGTCGTTGAGAATCAGGCTGTTGGGTTGGGCCGGCGCAGGTTCGGGCGCGGCGGGCGCGAGGTCTGCCGCTTTGGGTGGAGGCGGCGCGGCTGTCGGCGCAGGCAAGGAAACACCAAACTGGATGGCCTGAACCTCATGGATATCGATTGTCTGCGACTGATCCCCAACCTTGAGGTGAAGCTCCTGGATGTTGCCAGACTCCACCAACCCTGAGATCTGGCGGCCATTCTTCAGAGTGACGACGTCGGCGAAGAGCCGGCTGCCGGCCAGCAGGCCGAACTGCCAAATGATGAGCAGCAGGATTCTTCTCATAACCGCATCCCCGATTGTGGATTTAGGCTCAATGCACAACGCACGTTTCTCCAGGCCGGAGCCGATCGGCTGGAGAATGGTCTTGAAATCGAGTTTACGTCTGATAGATCATGATACTGCAATGTGAGCCGGGGAACCGAGGCGTTGCGGCGGATGCAGATGGGCATTGAGCGAGCAGGGGCGCTGAGTCCGTAATAGATCCGAGATTGCTTGGCAGTATTAGCGCCTGCTCCACCGGGCCCCACTACTTAAACATCGACATCAAAGGTATCTTGGGCAGTCGCCACTCGCCGAAAAGCATGGACGTTTAACGGCGCCGTGTAAGCATGATTCAAAAGTCGCGATTCCTGAATTGTGTCCGCCAGGCGGTTCCCAAACGGCATCGTAAGCTCAAACCACGAAGTGACCGTCACCTTGGATTGCTGTCGCGAAATCCTTATCCGCGCCTCCCGCGGAATGCCAGCAGCCCGGTCCCTTACTGAATCAAAAACTCCAGGCACTCATGCGCGGAGCGGAGCGTCACGGGGTGCGCCGTTACCGCGATCAGCGCGCCCGTCAACAACAGGCCCGTGCTGGCCGTCAGGATCGGCTCGCGATGCCCGCGCCGGGCAGTCGGGCGGACGGGCCGCAGCAGACGGTCGACGCGTTCGGAAAGATCGGCCCCATCGGCCATCAGCGACGTGGCCAGCGCCGGCGCCGAAACTGAGGCGCCCAGGCGCGCCACGCGCACCAGCGCCGCTGCGAGCTTGTGCATAGACCCTCGTGTGGAAAGTAATTCAGGCTGGCAATTCAGGGCGGGTACTACCACGGGTCGTATTTGCGGCCGAGGGTGGTTAGGTGGTGGCCCAGCCCTAACGGAACCGACAGCGATAACGGCCTGCGGTCCCGCGGCGGCGAAGTATTGCATAATGGTGGCAGGAGAAGCAGTGTGCCGCTGTCCATTGACGTACCGGACGATGTGCGGAGCGCCCTTGAGGGGCGGTGGGGAGATTTGTCGCTGCGCCTCCGAGAGACTCTGGCACTCGATGGTTACCGGCAAGGGCTGCTAAGCCTGGCCCAAGTCAGGCGGTTAATGGGCCTTGCGACCCGCTGGGAGGCGCAACAGTTCCTTGGCTCGCGTGGCGTCCCCGTTTTTGATTTCGATCCATCCGACCTTGATCGCGAGGCCGCCCTTCAGGAGTTGGCGCACTCGCGGCCGTCCGAACGCGGATGATCGTCGTCTCGGACACTACGCCCCTGCGACACTCGATCGCCATCGGCGAGGCGGAACTCCTGCCCAGACTCTACGGGGTTGTGGTTGTACCGGACGCAGTTTCGGCCGAATTACAGGCGGAAGCCACCCCTCTTACAGTCAAGACTTGGGTGGCGAATGCCCCCGATTGGCTGGAGGTGCGTTCTTCACGTACAAGCGTTCCCTACGACCTCTCGACGTTTTGGATGCCGGAGAGCGGCAAGCAATCCAACTCGCGTCAGAATTGAGAGCGGATTTGCTACTGATGGATGACCGCGAAGGGCGCTCGTTCGCCACCAACCGCCACTTGCCGGTTACCGGCACCTTAGGTGTACTGGAGAGAGCCGATGTCGTTGGCATACTCTCCGATCTCCCGTCGACGCTGGCGCGGCTGGAAGCGAGCAGCTTCTATTTGTCGGTGAGGCTGCGGGATTCCGTTCTCACGCGTTATCGAAGCCGCCACGGCATCGGTTTCTGATTCCCGCGATTCGCTCGGAAGATGGTCCGAACGCGGTCTTGCCGCGATGCCGCGGCCCGATTAGTTTCTAGCACGGCCAGATCTGAGAAATCATCTCTCAGAATTTCATCTCCGCCCCACAATTTGTAACATGTTACATGTTCCGCGCATCCCATTGAAATCGCGGGCCAAGATGAAACTCTTGGCGAGCCTTGCGGCTTTGCGTGACATTGTGTTTCGATATCGGCCGGAACGGCGGTTGGATTGGAACTCGACGGAACGTGAAACGCTATCACGCAAAGCCGCCAAGCCGCAAAGAGGCGTAGGGATACCTCGACACCCTCTCCTTAGGATTTCAAGGGCGCAGCCCTTGGCTATCATTAGCGGTAGAAGTCCGAGATGGCGACTACACGTCCAAGTTGCCCGCCGAAAGCGAATCCGCGGCAACTCAGTCGCTGCCGAGGCCCGCTTTGAAGCACGCGCGAACCGAACTCCAATCGGATTCAGAGAGCCGCCCAATCAGGCGTACTTCCCGCTGCAACAGTGTCACGGGGAACAGCCTGAAGTACGACGGATGATGAAGTCCCGCCTGTCGCCAATCGCGTAATTCGCAGTCTGTAGGAGCGAGTTCTATCGGGGCCTGTGTTGTGGTCAGGCCAACAATGACGTCAGGTCGATGGCGATGGTACAGTTCAGTCGAAAGCACTACGGCTGGCCGGATCTTCGTCGTGTCTGCTCCTGGAAAGGTTCCGACTACGACATCACCTGGCTTCAATGCCCTTCCTGCTCCTGCTGCTCAAACCTTTCGAGAGATGCGATTGTAGCATCCCGAAGATCGTCGTCCGACCAGGAATCCGACCAATCAACACGCCGTCCACCCCCGAGGTCCGCAAGTTGCTGCGCCCAAATCAGCACTTTCCCAGCCTCTTCCGGCGTCAGCATCCGCACAACTTTGATGAGCGATTCCTCATTGGCACTGAGAACCATGGCCTACATTCCTCGTTTCCAGTTTAACGCCGTAAGCCCTCCAGCGTACTCCCCTACGGGGACATGGAGGCCCCAATTCATGAAACGTAACAAACAGGCCCGCGGTCGTAAGTCTTCCGCGAAGCACATTTTGAATCTGCCTGACCTCGACCAAGCAAAATCGGCAGTCCTCAATAGCCTGCCTTCGAAAGAATCGCAGCGATGGTACCGGCACGCCATCGACGAGTTCATCAGACGGTATTGCTCCGAACCCAGACTATCGTTCAACAAGGCCGTTGTGACCCGCTATCGAATCCATTTGGAATCGCGTCAACTTTCGCCGGGCACGATCAACGGCAGGCCCGCGGCCGTCAGGCGCCTCGCGTATGAGGCCGCCGATTCTGGCCTGCTGACCCCGGATCTTGCCGCTGGCGTCAGGCGAGCCAAAGGGCCGAAGAACCTCGGCGTTCGTCTGGGCAACTGGCTGACAGTCGACCAGGCGAAGGCACTCTGGCAAGTGCCATCCCAGCACGCTCAAGGGCAAGCGAGACCCGAGCGCTGCTCGGACCCCTCTTAGTTTCTAGCACGGCCAGATCTGAGAAATCATCTCTCAGAATTTCATCGCCGCCCCACAATTTGTAACATGTTACATGTTCCGCGCATCCCATTGAAATCGCGGGCCAAGATGAAACTCTTGGCGAGCCTTGCGGCTTTGCGTGACATTGTGTTTCGATATCGGCCGGAACGGCGGTTGGATTGGAACTCGACAGAACGTGAAACGCTATCACGCAAAGCCGCCAAGCCGCAAAGAGGCGTAGGGATACCTCGACACCCTCTCCTTAGGATTTCAAGGGCGCAGCCCTTGGCTATGCTTAGGTTGCGGGCTGCGCCGGAAAGAGGCGGCAGAACTCGATATCGCACATCTTCAACGCCGTGACGATCACGGGGCTGTTGTCGATTTGGTTGGCAAAGGCCGGCATGTTCGGACGGTGCCCGTCCCGGATTGGGTCAAGATCGCAATCGATGCCTGGCTTGCGTCCGCTGGGGTGGGGGAAGGCCGCGTGTTCCGGTGCGTCTGCCGGGCGGGTAGACGTGGGGAAACGGTGTGACCGAGAGAGTAGTCTGGCACGTCGTGAAAGCCTGCGCAAGGAAAGCAGCCATTGGAGGCGGCCAAAGGCGATTCGCAACGAGGGAATCGGAGCACGATCTCACCGCCCCCTCGGACCAAAATGGTCCGAGCCGTTCTTGACCACTATTGAAGGGAAAGGAGTTATCGAAAGAGCGGCGGACCATTTTGGTCCGGGCTCCACCTGGCAAGTCACCCCCTTCGCCGTCTGGTCGGCCGCGTAACGCCACGCCGAAGCGGTCGGAAAGGCCCCCCAAATCCCGTTGGGGGAAGTTGGAGCCAGACGCGGCCCCGGCGCTGCGTCGCGCGAGCCTGCCTTACCTTACCTTGGCAACGGCCTCATCGTGGAACCCGTGCGAAATACCAGCGGGCCATCCCCTACTGAATCAAAAATTCCAGGCACTCATGCGCGGAGCGGAGCGTCACGGGGTGCGCCATCACCGCAATCAGCGCGCCCGTCAGCAACAGGCCCGCGCTGGCCGTCAGAATCGGCTCGCGATGCCCGCGACGGGCAGTCGGGCGGACGGGACGCAGCAGACGGTCGACGCGTTCGGAAAGATCGGCCCCATCGGCCATCAGCAATGTGGCCAGCGCCGGCGCCGAAACCGCGGCGCCCAGGCGCGCCACACGCACCAGCGCCGCTGCGAGCGAGAGAGAACGCCGCGTTTTTCCCGCGGCCGCGCGATCGTCCGCGGCCCATTCCGAAATCTTCACCCAGGCCCGTTCCAGGTTTCGAAACCCGGAGGCGAAGGGCAGGATACCAGGCGCCAGCAGCACCAGCAGCCGCTTGAGGTTGTCGCGCGAAGCGCCATGCGCCCTCTCGTGCCTTACCACCGCCGACAGTTGCTCCGCCGAAAGCGCCGCCACCACCCCGCGGGAGATCACCATGCGTGGACGAAGCACCCCGGCGAGCATCACGCAGGGCCCGGCCCCCTCGATCACCCATGCGGCCTTCCGCTCGCCCAGCAGCCGGATTTCGCGGCTGTGTTCGCGGCACTGGCGAAGGTGCCGCAGCGATCGCACCATGGCGCGAGTGGCGCGTGCCAGTGACTGTCCCCAGACTGCGAGGCCCATCAGCGCCGCGGCCAGACAGGCCAAGCCCATCTCTTCGGGAGCGCCTTTCGGCTCGAGATACAGGTAGCTCGGGGTGCACAGCCCGGCCACCACGAAGAGCGCGAAGGCGGCCGGGAACAGCCGTAGCGCCAGCAGCAGCCGCGCGCCATGCACCGGCGGCATCCGGCTGGCAAAGCGCACGGCCTGGGGAGTAAGGGCGGAAACCGCCAGTCCCAGTGCCGCGTGCATCAGGAAAAATGCCGCCAGGCACAGGCAGACCAGGCGCGCCAGATAGGGAAGAATCATGGCTTCCTCCGCTGGGTTAGCTCCTTGCGCTTCACGCGGATTTTTCGCTCGAGCTCATCGAGCAACGCTTCGTCCTTCTGGCCCACCGCTTCCACCAGGCAGGAGATCAACAGCTCGCCGGCCGCCTGCGGTCCGTTCAGAAACCCGGCCACGAACTCGCCGGCCCGCTTCTGCTCAAATTCGAGGCGCGTTTGGCGGGTGGAATAGAGAAAGGCGCGCTCGGATTTATGACGGCTTAGCAAACCTTTCTTATATAGCCGGTCGAGCGTCGTCATGACCGTGGTGTAGGCCAAGGGACGGCCCAGCCTCGCCACCACATCATGAACATTGCTCTCGCCCTGTTCCCAAAGAATCTCCATCACGGCAATTTCCAGGGGGCCTAGAGCCGGCGGATTGCTCCGATGATCGAGTATGCGATGTTTCAGAAGACCCATCATGCTTGCCCGTTATAGTACCAAACGCCGATCCCCTTCGCGGCGGGTGATGTGCTCGCGGTCCAGGTATTCCAGCAGTGGGATGGCGTATTTCCGCGAGATTCCGGTCCATTCCTTGAACTCGCCCACCCCGAAATACTCCGATTTGCGCGGCGCCAAAATCTGCCGCAGACGTTCGATGGCGCTCGCGTGAAACACCAGTTCCTGGTTGATCCGCAGAAGCCGTTTCTCACGGATCAGAGTCTCCAGCAAGGTGCGCGCGCGCCGGATTTCCACGCCCGATTTCGCCAGCGCCTCAGCCATCGGAGGGACGGCCAATCCCGCCGCTTCGAAGGTACGTTCGATCGCCGCTCGCGCCCGCTCTTCGTCTTCCTGCAACACCACGGTGTGGCTCCGTAGGCGGACCGTCTCGCCTTCCACCGCGATCTCCGCGGCCGCGGCGAGCAGTGCGTCCAGCAGGAACGGCGGAACGCGCAGCATCTCACGGGCGCGCAGGTCCTGTTTGGCGATTCCGGCAGCCAAGGGATTTTCGCGATGAAAGGCGCGCACCGCACCCGCCAGTTTGCCGCGCGCCGACCGGAACCAGCCCGCGTCCACGTACCAGGAATCGGCCACGGCCATCAGCGACGCGCGTGACGCAACCGCCGCCACCCTCGTTTCGGTCCATCCGGTGCGCGCCACCAGATCCTTGATGCCGGCGCCGAACTCCGCTTCCCGCACCAGCAAGGCGATGCGCCCTGCATCGCCGGATTCCGCCAGCAATGCGAGCCGCTCGGCGGCCCCGGTGGAGCGCATACTGGCGGGAAGGTCGAGCACCACGCCGCCGCCGATGGTGATCACCGGCGAAAACATGCGGATGATGAAGCGGTCGCCGGGCAACAGCAGCGCCGGCTGCTTGAGCACCAGCCGCGCATATCCCGCGGCCCCCGGCTGGAGCACCGCTGCGCCGCCGAGCAACCGCACTTCCGCCCCGATTTCCGCCGTCCCTTCATGAAAGTGGACCGGCGCGCGATGCTTCAGCGGCTTGGCCGAAGGCAGCAGTTGCAAGCGGCAATCCACGCGGGTCACCGCATGAAATCGGCCCGGTTCGGAAAGCACGTCGCCGCGCGCCAGGTCGGCCGGCTCGATATCGGCCAGGTTTACCGCGGTGCGCTGGCCGGCTGCCGCGCGCTCGGCGGGCTGGCCATGCACCTCGACCCCGCGCACGCGCAGCAAGCGCTCGCGGGGATACACTTCGACCGCCTGCTCCTTCGCGACGGAGCCGGAGATCAACGTGCCGGTAGCCACCGTTCCGAAGCCTTTCACCGAGAAGACGCGGTCGATGGGCAGGCGGAAATGGCCGGCGGAGCTTTTTTCCGGGACTGCCTCCGCCGCGCGCGCCAGCTCACCGCGCAATTCCTCCAGTCCGGCGCCGGTGAGCGAACTGACCGGCACGATAGCCGCGCCTTCCAGGAAAGAACCCTGCACCATCTCTTCCACTTCGAGCCGCACCAGGCCGAGAATTTCGGCATCGACGAGGTCGGCCTTGGTGAGCGCGATCACGCCGCGCGCGATCCCCAGCAGGCGGCAGATATCGAAGTGTTCGCGGGTCTGCGGCTTGATGGATTCGTCGGCCGCAACCACGAACAGCACCAGATCGATGCCGCCCACTCCCGCCAGCATGTTCTTGACGAAGCGCTCGTGGCCGGGGACGTCGACGAAGCCCAGCCGCAAGTCGGGCGTGAGCTGGAGGTGGGCGAATCCCAGGTCGATAGTGATGCCGCGGCGCTTTTCTTCCTCCAGGCGGTCGGCGTCGATACCGGTGAGGGCTTTGACCAGAGCGGTCTTGCCATGGTCGATGTGGCCGGCGGTCCCGACGATGATGTGTTTCATGAGACTTGTTACAGTGTAAAGTAGAGTACAGAGTGATCGTCGTAACGTTGCTGGCCCTCGTGGCCGGCTGCCTGGCATACCAGGCACTGGTAATTGTCGCCGCGATTCGTTATCGCTGCGTCCGCCCTCTGCCAATGGGCGTAGCCCCGCCCATCAGCCTCCTCAAGCCGCTCGCCGGCGCGGAAGAGGGGCTGGAAGAAAACCTGCGATCTTTTTTCGAGCAGCGCTATCCCTCGTTTGAAATCCTTTTTGCGCTACGCAGCGCTACTGACCCCGCCATCCCGTTGGTGGAACGACTGCGGGCGCGTTATCCGGCTGTCCCGTCGCGGCTCATTGTGACGGGCGAGCCTCCCTACGCCAACGCCAAAGTGTACAGCCTCGACTGCATGTTGGAAGCCGCCAGCCACGACCTGGTAGTGATGGCCGATAGCGACATCCGTGTGACGGCCGACATGCTTTCCTCGCTCGCCGCCGAGTTCGCGGACGAAAAGGTCGGCATGGCGACCTGCCCGTATCGCGTAGTACCGGGTCCTAGTTTCTGGTCGACGCTCGAGGCTATCGGGTTGAATACCGAGTTCCTCGCGGGAGTACTGGTCGCCCGCATGTTGGATGGAATGAAATTCGCGCTCGGCCCCACCATCGCCGCGCGGCGCGAAACCCTGAGGCAAATCGGCGGATTCGACGCGGTGAAGGATTACCTGGCGGAAGACTTCGTGCTCGGCAGACTGGCCGCGGATCACGGGTTCGGCGTGATTCTCTCCTCCTACGTGATTGAGCACCACATCGGCGCGCAACCCTTCGCCGCCAACCTGCGCCACAGGCTCCGCTGGAGCCGCAGTTCGCGCCGCTCGCGGCCGTGGGGTTATTGGGGCCAGGTTTTCACCCACGCGCTCCCGCTAGCGATGCTGTTGTGCGCCATCAGGCCGGCTTGGTGGCCGGTGCTGGCGTCGACCGCGGTATTTCGCGCCGTTGCCGTCTGGGCCACCGCCGGCCACGTGCTGCGCGATCCGCTAACGCGCCGGCAGTGGTGGCTGGTGCCGTTGCAGGACACCGTCGGTTTGCTGGTTTGGTTCGCCGGCTTTTTCGGAAATACGATTCTGTGGCGCGGACGCCGGTACTGGCTGCTGCCCGACGGCCGGTTCGAGCCGGTGCAGTAAGGCAGCATGGCTTCCTGGGATGGCATCCTGCGGCGGGTTGGTAACCCGCCCAAACTTTTACTCCCTCGTGCGGCGCGAATCGTGACGCGGTAATTGTTCTCGCCGTTCAGATTGATCCGCGCCAGGAACGTGCGGCCCCAATAGGTGCCGGCTGTGACGCCGTCGCGATATCCCGCCGTACAGCAGCCGAATACCAAGTGCCAATGAAATGAAATAAACGGTCCGAAGTCATAGATAGTTTCTGTCGCGAAACTCGGTCTCTGCGCGTAAGGCCGCTCCCTAACGGTCGCGGCTCAGATCGGAAGTCTCATATTATCAATGACGCCATCGGAGCCCCGACCGTGAGGGAGGGGTTGCTCCGCCGCCGAACGGCAGTGTCGCGACAGAAACTAGATAGCGGCCAAGGATCTATTTGCAACCCAAAACCAACGGGCCCTCCTTAATTTAATCACTCCGACCTCAGCAAATCTGCCAATTCCCAAACACAATCTGCGACTCCTGCCTCCCTCTCGGGTGTCATGCGCAGGGTCTTGTGAATCCGGCAAAAGGCGTAGCGGGCGAAGTGCAGGCAGTACGGGGCCCCGCCGGGAACAGGCGGGGTTGTATACTGAATCAGATACGCGAGTCTGAAACCGGAACTAACCCCGTGAAAGGACACGCACGTGAACAAAGCGCAAGTCGCTTACCGATGTCTGGCCGTTGCCGTCTTGTCGGCTCTGGCCTTGCAATCTCCCAGTAAGGGCAATTCAGAGTCGCCACGGCGGAAAGGACCAAATCGCCCTCCGCCGAGATGTGGATTCGCCCGGCTCCCCGGATGCGCAGCCGGAGCTGCCGGGGATCGGCATGCGGGGCCAGGATCGCATCGTATTCGAGTTGCCGCTGCTTGCCGTAATAGACCAGATCGATGCTGGGATAGACGCCGCTGAATTTCACCCGCCCGAACTGAGGAATGTCCGTCCGCCACCTGGCCGGATCGTTGCCCAGGAGGTAGTTGCTCACGCCGGGCAGCCGGGCCTGACCTTCCACTCGGGCCCGCCGGCGAGCGCCGATCCATTGGAGATGCACCACCGCCTTGCGGCCGGCCAGCGCCAGGATGGCTTCATTGTCCGAAAGGACCAGGTTGTAAGTGCCGGGCGGGGAGTTAGTCCAGAGGAAGCCGCTCCTCTACCAGATGCTTGGCGAGAACCGGCGGCCCATCGAGGGCCGGTACGAGCTGCGGGCTGACGGCGAAGTGGGCTTCGCTGTGGAGTCGTATGACGCTGGCAAGCCGCTGGTCATCGATCCGGCTCTGAGCTACTCCACCTATCTCGGGGGAACGGGCAGCGATGAGGCATGGGCAGTGGCCGTGGACGGCAGCGGCAATGCTTACGTGACGGGCGACACCACATCCACCAACTTCCCAACGGTGGGGAATCCGTTGCTTCAATCGGCTCTCACGGGATCTACCGACGTCTTCGTAGCGAAGCTGAATCCGGCCGGAACGGCTTTGCTCTATTCCACTTACCTTGGAGGCACGCAGTCGCAATTCGGGAGGGCGATTGCCGTGGACACCGACGGCGCGGCGTATGTCGCCGGGTACACCAGCAGCACCGATTTCCCGTACACGCTGGACGCGTTTCAGAGCGGTGAGACCGGTGGGAACATTGAGCCTGTTGGATTCGTGGCCAAATTGAATGCCAGCGGCTCCGCCCTGATCTACGCAACCTCCATCGGGTCTGCCTCTGGCAACAATCCCACATACGTCTACGGCATCGCGGTGAACGCCGCCAACGCCTACGTCACCGGGACGACTTCGGACTGGGGCATTCCGATGTCGGCCACTGCCTTTCAGCAGCATCTCAACGGCTACCAGAATGCTTTCGTCATCAAGTTGAACTCCACTGGCACCGGAGAGGCCTACGGCACCTACCTCGGAGGCACCGGCTTCGATGGGGGCAACGGAATTGCCGTGGATTCTTCCGGCAACGCCTACGTCACAGGCTTCACCGGCTCGACGGACTTCCCTACCGTGAACCCAATCCAGGCGAGCAACCACGGCATCGTCAGCAACATTTATAATAGCGCCTTCGTCTCCAAGCTGAACGCCGACGGCAGCGCGCTCTTGTACTCAACCTATCTCGGCGGCGAGAACATCACCAGGGCGAACGCCATCGCCGTGGACGGGAATGGGAACGCCTACGTCACAGGCGTCACCTATGAGCCGACCAGCGGAGCATCCGACACCTTCCCTCTGCAGAACCCGCTACAGCCGGCGCTTGGCGGGGGAACCGACGCCTTTCTCACCAAGATCAATGCCGGCGGGACCGCCTGGGTCTATTCGACCTACCTGGGTGGATCCGGCAACGATAGCGGCTTGAGCGTGGCCGTTGACGCCGCGGGGAACGCCTACGTTACCGGCCAGACGGTCTCTGACGATTTCCCGGTGGTCGATGCGTTCCAGCCCAATCGCGGCGGCGCTGACCTGCCGGTCCTGAAGAGTTTGGATGGCGGGACCACCTGGAATGCCGGCATTGCAAGCGGGCCCACCGGAGCCGTGAACACGCTGGTTGTGAACCCCGTGAATACCACAACGCTATACGCAGGCACGGCGACCGGCCGGGTGTACCAGAGCATCGATGGCGGCGCGCATTGGAGCCGCAGCGACAGCGGGCTGCCGGGTGCGCCGGTCTCCTCGCTCGCCATCGCCGCCACCAACACCGCCACGCTGTTTGCCGGGACGACTGCAGGCGTCTTCGAGAGCACCAGCGGAGGCGCCACCTGGTTCGCCCAGAACTCCGGGCTGACCAACACCACGGTGAATGCCGTCGCCGTGGATCCGACCAACGCCAACATCGTCTATGCCGCCACCGGAAGCGGCACCAGCGGCAGCCTCTTCATGAGCACGAATGGAGGCGGCACCTGGACGGCAGTCGTGACCGGCACCGGTAGTTACTTCACATGCCTGGCCATCGATCCGGTCGAGCCGCAGTGGGTGTATTCCGGCACCGCGAGCGGCTACATCGTTTACACGTTCAACGCATTCGCCACCGCGGCGCAGACGTACAAAGACAGCAGCGTCACCAGCGTCAACGCGCTGGCGGTCAATCCAGCGGCTGGGTTGCTTTATGGCGCCGTTAGTGCCTACTGCTGGTCCCCAAATCCATACGCGGATACAAACTGCAACTTCGTGCCGTGGATAAGGACCACCGGCCTGCAGTGTGTTAACGGGCTTTGTGAGACGTCTCAGTACGATGGAAACGGGCCGGGCCTTTCGGTGGCGATCGATGCTGCGGGGAAGGTCTACGTGGGGAGGACGAGCGTACTCTATGGGGTTGCCAACACTGGCGACTTCGTCGGCCCTTTCCAGGCGATTGCGGCCGACACTTCCAACGCCGGCACGCTTTATATAGGCAACAGCGGGGCCGCCTCCGACGGGTTTCTCGCCGTAGTCAATCCCACGGGCACCGCGCTGCTTTCATCCAGCTACTTTGGCGGGATCTTGCCCGATGCGGCCCAGGCAGTCGTGGTGGATACCAACGGAAACGCCTGGCTTGCAGGCGCAACCAGTTCCACGGATTTCCCCGTGACTGCTGGCGCCATGCAGCCAGCCAACGCCGGAGGGCAGGACGCCTTCGTGGCCAGATTTTTCCCTCCCGGCCCCATGCTCAGCGTCACTTCGTCACACACGGGCGACTTCATGCAAGGCCAGATCGGCGCGACCTACACCGTAACGGTATCGAACGCCCCCGGTGGGAGCCCGACCAACGGGACGGTCACTGTGTCCGAGACGGTCCCCGGGGGGATGACGCTGATGTCGATGGCGGGCACGGACTGGACCTGCCCGGCGCACCAGACGACGTGCTGGCGAAGCGACGCCCTCAACGGCGGGGAGCCCTATCCGGCGATTGCGGTGACGGTGAATGTCAGTGAGAGCGCGACGTCTCAAGTGACCAACCAGGCGGGCGTGTCGTGGGGAGTTTCGGCAAGTGCGACCGCTAGCGATCTCACGAACATCTCGCCGTTAGCGTGCAACGTCAGCGGGGATGGATCGCCGAGTGTCGCCGATGTGCAGCTTCTTGTCAACCAAGCGCTGGGCGCAATAGCGGCGGTCGACGATATGAACGGCGACGGAGCGGTCAACGTTGTGGATGTCCAGATCGTGATTAACGCCGCCCTTACCTTAGGCTGCAAGGTGAGCGCGGTTAAATAGAGCACAGGCCTGACGTTTCCAGACGTTGACGGGTAGCTCCTTCTAGTCAGTATCTGGTATAACAGAACAGCCATCTATACTTTTGGATTCGCAAGGAGGCAGAAAATGCGACGCTTCCAGATGTTGGCAGTACTTGGCACTCTGTTCCTACTTTTCGGCGACGGCCGGCTCCGGGCACAACAACAGCCGCCGCCTTTACCGCCGCCGGATCAGACGCTTAATCCGCAGCAATTGGAAAACCTGGTGGCGCCCATCGCGCTGTACCCCGATCCGCTGCTCACCCAGATCATGGTTGCGGCCACTTATCCGTTGGAAGTGGTGGAGGCGTATCAGTTCGTGCAGCGCAATCCCGGCCTCACCGGCCCCGCCCTCACCGACGCCGCCAAAGAGCAAAATTGGGACCCCAGTGTGCAAGCGCTGGTGATCTTTCCCGACGTCCTCAAGCGCCTCAATGACGACGTTACCTGGACCACCAACCTGGGCAACGCCTTTCTGGCTCAGCAGGCGGAAGTAATGGACGCCGTCCAGAGGCTGCGCCAGCAGGCGCAACAGGCCGGCAAGCTGAACTCGACGCCGCAAGAGACGGTCACCACGGCTCCTCAGCAGTCCGGTCCGCCGGCCATCGAGATTGAACCGGCCGACCCGGCTGTGATCTACGTGCCGGTGTACAATCCCGTGTGGTTTTGGGGGCCGGCGCTGTGGTATCCGTACCCGGGCTGGTATTGGCCTCCGCCGTTCGGGGCGGGCATCTATTTCGGCTGGGGTGGTGGCATCAACATGGGATTCTTTTTCGGCGGCGGATGGGGGGGGTGGGGCGGTTGGGGCTGGCATCCCGGATGGGGCGTCCACACCGTCCTCATCAACAATGCCTTCATTCACCGGTACAATTTCAATTCCGCCCACCTGGCGCAACTGCATGGGACTTCGGTTTGGGCGCACGACCCGGCTCACCGCATGGGCGTACCTTATACGCGTCCGGAACTGGCCAACCGCTATCAGTCGTCTGTGCGCGACAATCTGCGGACCGCTGCGACGCAGCAGGCGCGCCAGGCAGGATCCCGATCCAACGAGCGCATAGGCAATCGAAGCGTCCCGCAGAATAACTCGCGCGGCGGCCTCTTTGGAGGAATGGGAAACGGGCAGGCCGCGAGAATCAACAGCGATCACGGTTTCTCGAGTCTTGGCGCCGGCCGCACCGGTGGCGGCGGTGGCGGCGGCAGAAGGAGATAAGGAGGTAGCCATGAAAACCAACTGGCAGACCATACTGCGGCCGGCTGTCACCGCGGGAGCCCTTGCGGCGCTGACGTTTACTCTTCTTCCCGCGCAAACCACAACGCAGCCCACTTTCGCCACTCCCGAGGAGGCGATCCATGCGATTGGCGAAGCGGCCGAACATAACGATACGGCCACCATGCTGAAGCTTCTCGGCCCGGCCGGCAAGGATCTTGTGGCGTCCGCCGCCGATGCCGGCGCGCGGGAAGATCGGGCGAATTTCGCCAAAATGCTGCATGAGAAGATGCAGCTCGAGCGCGATCCGACCAACCCCAACCGCGTGACGTTCTCCGTCGGTACGGAGGATTGGCCGTTCCCGGTCCCGCTGGTGCGCAATAAGGCCGGCAAGTGGTATTTTGACGCGGCGCAGGGCAAGATCGAGGTTCTGGCCCGCCACATCGGGCGCAACGAGTTGAATGCGGTGGAAGTGTGCCGTGGCTATGTGGAAGCGCAGATGGAATACGCCAACGTGGACCGCGACGCCGACGGCAACCTGGAATACGCCCAGAAAATCGTCAGCTCTCCCGGCAAGCAGGATGGGCTCTACTGGGAAGGCGCGCCCGGAAGTCTGGTGCCCAAGTCTTTTGCCAGCACGGCTGAGGCGGCGGCGGAAGCCGGCAAGAAGCCGGAACCCTACCACGGCTATTTCTACCGCATCTTGAAGGCGCAAGGACCGGCAGCCGAGGGTGGCGCAGTCAACTACGTGGTGAAGGGCGAGATGATCGGCGGATTCGCGCTCGTCGCCTGGCCGGCCGAGTACGGCGTCACCGGTGTGAAGACTTTCATCGTGAACCACCGCGGCATTGTCTACGAGAAAGATCTGGGACCCACCACCGCCACGCTGGCTCGCCAGATGACCCAGTTCAATCCCGACAAGACTTGGCACGCGGTGGAGAAAGAGTAAGCTCACCACAGAGACACAGAGGAACACGAGGCGAGAAAGGTGCGTTCAGGGCTGGCCACTGCCGCGTCTTCCGCGGGTTCGGCCACAGAGGCGGCAGAGCGCACAGAGACGCGTCGTCCTTGGGGGTTTCGCGACTACTCTTGCCATTCCTCGCTTCTGCGGTGAAATCTCTCCGTGATCTCCGCCCCATCCGGGCCCTCAAAGCCGGCGGGCATACGCGGCGCGATCAACCCCCCGGGGCGGCCATCTTTCTTAAGTGTTCCTCTGTGTCTCCGTGTCTTTGTGGTGGACAAATGCGTTCTACTGCTTGATCACCGTGCCATCCGCCTTGCGAATTTCTCCCCATCCGCCGTTTAGTCCATTACGGTCGGTGTAGGGCGCTTTGGCGGCGGCCTTTTCGTCGATCTCGATGCCCCATCCGGGCTTCTCGCTCACCCACAGGTAGCCGTCTTTGCACTCCGGGCAGCCATGGAAGATTTCCTGCGTGCGGGGGCCAAAGGGCGAGTATTCCTGGATGCCGAAGTTGTAGCTCACCACGTCGAGCGTGACGTTGGCCATGTGCCCCACGGGCGACACGTCGCCGGGACCGTGCCATGCGGTCTTCACCCCGAACGTCTCGGCCAGAATCGCGATCTTGCGCGAGGGCGAGAAGCCGCCGGCCTGTGAAACGTGCACCCGGATGTAGTCGATCAGGCGCTCGCCGATGAGCGGGGTCCACTCGTGCGGACTATTAAAAAGCTCGCCCATGGCGATGGGGCTGGCGCATTGCTGGCGAATCTGCCGGAAATAGGCGATGTCCTCGGGCGAGAGGGGATCTTCCAGGAAAAACAGCTTGAACTTTTCGGCGTCCTTGCAGAATTGCACCGCCTGGTTGGGCGTCAGACGTTCGTGCATGTCGTGCAGCAGTTCCACCTCGTCGCCTAACTCCTGGCGGCAGACTTCGAGGAGTTTGAGCGCGCGGCGCGCTTGGTAGGCCGGCTCGAACAGCGGCTTGTCGGTCAGGGGTTTCAGCATGGTCGTGGTGGCGGCGCCGCGGCCGCTGCCGTAACCCGACATTCCGGGCAGACCCACCTGCACGCGCACGTGGCGAAACCCCTGGGCCATGTACCGCTTGGCCGATTCCACCACCGCCGGATACTCGGCGCCATCGGCGTGCGCGTAGGCCGCGGCAGCCTCGCGGCACTTGCCGCCCGCCAGTTGGTAGACCGGCATCCCCGCCTGCCGGCCCTTGATATCCCACAGCGCCTGGTCGATTCCGCTGATGGCGTTGTTCAGCACTGGACCGTTTTTCCAGTACGAGCTGTCGTAGCAGGATTGCCAGATGTCCTCGATGCGGTCCGTGGTTTTGCCCATCAGGAACGGCTTAAGGTAACGCTCCACGGCAGGCTTTACCAGGTCGGCGCGCTGCGTGAACGTGGCGCAGCCGTAGCCGTAGAGGCCGTCCTGATCGGTAGTGATCTTCACCACGGTGAGCCGCACGCCTTCGGGCTGGCACTCAATCACGCTTATGTCTTTGATCTTCGGGATGGGCAGGGCGCGGGTGGCGCGAGCGATTTGCTCCTGTGCCTTCTGTTCCCGGGCGGAAGCCAAGCCGAGCAGCCCGGCAGCTCCAAAATTCTTGAGAAGGGTGCGACGTTCGACAGGCATGCGCCTATTGTATTCCCGCGCCGAGCCTACAGCTTGCTCAAGATTCAATGGCGGGCGGAAGCCCGCCCCACCCGGTCACCCCACCAGATGGCAGCGCGGGCATTTCCACTTGGTGCCTGTGGGCCGGGCCGGATGCGCGATGCGCGCCGGGGGATTGAAATCGTGATACAGCGTACACTCTTTTTCGTACGCTTCCTGCGCCGAGCCGTAATATTCGAATTTGAACCGCTTGTATTTGCCCACGCGCTCCTGCAGGCTCGCGTTCACATCGGTGTCCGACCGGCCCACGTAGGTAATGTGGAAAGGCCCGGAGTCATGCGATTGATCGAGGGCGTACGCTCCGGGGGACTGCTGGCCGACTGCTTCATTAATGTCGGTTTTGCTCATTGGAAAAGGGCCGTTCAGACCGGTATCTGCCATAAGTTAATTGTCTTCTATCTGGACGATGGTTGGCCACTTCGGATAGCATGTCACAATAGGAATATGCTGGAGGGGTTCTCAGCGGTCCCGCAAGACCGCGTTCCGCGCCGCGCCTTTCTCTTCATGCCGTTCGCCTTCGCGGGGCTGGCGGCATTCGGACTGCGTAAAGAACACCCCGTGCCCGATCCTCGAGCCCGGGGCGCCGGAGTTGGGATCGATATCGTTGTCTTCTCCGATAATGGAAGAAAGAGGGAGACTGTCCACGTGAACAAGATTGTAAAAAGCGATGCCGAATGGAAGAGCGAACTGACGCCCGAGGAGTTCGCCGTGGCGCGTAAAAAGGGCACCGAGCGCGCATTTACCGGACGGTACTGGAACAATCACGAGCCCGGGATGTATCGTTGTGTCTGCTGCGGTACCGAACTGTTCCGCTCCGACGAGAAGTTCGATTCCGGCAGCGGATGGCCCAGTTTCACGGCGCCCGCGGCGGAACAGAACGTCGCCACCGAAACCGACAACAGCTTCTTGATGGAGCGCACCGAAGTTCTGTGCGCCAAGTGCGACGCCCACCTGGGCCACGTTTTCCCGGATGGCCCCGCCCCCACCGGCGCGCGCTACTGCATCAATTCAGCAGCCTTGCGATTCGAGCCGAAGAAGTAACAGCGGGAAGGCTCCATCTGCGATATCATTGCGCTAAGAGCACTCATTGAGGAGAGGAGTAATCCCATGACTCGCCGCGAATGGCTGGCGCTGATCGCCGCCACACCCCTGTTGAAGGCCGACGCCGCGCCGGCGCCGGTTGCGCCCGTTTCCATCGCCAAATGCGCCTCTTATGACGAGGACGTTACAGCCAAACTGGCCACCATGTTCGACCAACTGGGCGGCCTGCCGAAGCTGGTACGAAACAAGACCGTCGCTATCAAGCTCAACATGACCGGCGGCCCTTCTATGCGTGTGCATGGGCTGGCGCCCGGCCTCACCCACATGGTGCATCCCAAACTGGTCGCCGCGACGGCTTACCTGATGGGCCGCGCGGGAGCCAAACGCGTCCGCTTTGTGGAAGGCGCCTGGGGGCCCAGGTTGCTGGAAGACTCCATGCAGGCCTCCGGGTTCGATGTGAAAGCGTTGCAATCGGCCGCCAACGTGGAGTTCGAAAATACCAACATCCTCGGGCAGGCCAGGCAGTATTCGCGCTTCAAAGTGCCCAATCCCTACATGTACGCGGAGTACGTGCTGAACCACTCTTATGCCGATACCGACGTCTTCGTCAGCATGGCGAAGTTGAAGAACCACGCGGAATGCGGCGTGACCCTTTCCATGAAGAATTGTTTTGGCATGACGCCGGTATCGATCTATGGCGATGACGCCGGCGTCGATGAGCCGAACGAGCAGGCGTCGCGAGGCCGCCAGGCGGTGTGCCACATCGGGCGGCGGCAGCCGGCCAAGATCGCGCCCCCGGAATTGCACCCGGGCGTCAGCAATTCGGCCGGATATCGCGTATCGCGCATCGTGGCGGACCTGGCCGTGGTTCGGCCCATCCACCTGGGCATCGTCGATGGCGTGCAGGCCATTGCCGGCGGCGAAGGGCCGTGGAACCCCGGTATCCGCGTGGTGAACCCGGGGGTGATCGTGGCCGGCTTGAACCCCGTGTGCACCGATGCCGTCTCCACCGCGGTGATGGGCTACGATCCGCGCGCCACGCGGGGAAGCAAGCCATTTCCCCACGCCGACAACACTATGCTGCTGGCCGAACAGGTGGGAGTGGGCAGCACCGACCTGAAACGCATCGACGTCCGCGGCGTCCCCATCGAGCAGGCATTATATCGCTACGATGTGTAGTAGATGACCGCTCGTAAACTGGACCGCCGGTCCTACCGCGTCTTCCATCTGGATTCCTGGGAGGCGTTCCTGGCGCTGGTTACCAAGCCGCCTTATTCCAATTGGGCCTTCCGCGGCGAACGCGACGAACGCTGGCCGCTTTACAGTTCGCTTTCCCGCTATCTGCGGAATTTCGGCGTGGCGCGCGACGCCTGGCCCGCGCAGGAAGGCCGCATTCTGCGCATCTTCAAGCGCAAAGCCCACCAGTTCCTGGACAAGCCGCCCGACAGCGAAGACGATTTCCAGTGGATGGCGCTCATGCAGCACCACGGAGCGCCCACCAGGTTGATCGACTTCACGTGGTCGCCCTACGTAGCGGCCTTTTTCGCGCTCGAGCGAACCCTGGCCGATGGCGTGGTGTGGGCCATGAACCCGGCCCGCGTGGACAGCAGCCGGAACGTGAAACGGATCCGCGTGGATCCGCGCATTCACGGCAATTTTACGCGCTATTTCCTCTCCGGCAAGCGCCGCTTCATCTGGATGGGGGAGCCTCACACCATGAACCGCCGCCTGATTGCGCAGTCCGGGACCTTCGCGGTGCCCGGCGTGCTCGACGTGCCGGTGGAAGAGATTCTGGGCGACTCCGATCAGGAGAACATCCTGGCGAAAATCGTGCTGGCTAACGCGGTTCGCGAGGTAGGGATGCGCGAGCTGTACCGCATGAACATCACCTTCGCGACGCTGTTTCCGGATCTCGACGGGCTGGCGAGGTCCATGCGGTACGAGTTGGAATTTCACTGGGGCTACAATCCGCGGACCATGGAGAAGTACAACGTCTAAATCAAGGGTAGTCGCGACGTCCTTAATTCTCTGTACGACCAAACGCTTGCAGTCTGGTACAGGGCCGCGGCCGTGGGGGAGCGGGTACGCAATTATTTGTGGCGCTGATAGGACATACTTCAGCTTGTCCAGGCGAGCGGAGCTCGATTTGCCCCCGGAATGGCGGGCTGATGCCCGCCCCACTACAGGATCAAGGCGTTTTGGGTGGGGCGGGCTTTTAGTTTCTAGCATAGGCCAATCCGAGAGTTTATCTCTGAGAATCCTCAGGCAGCGAGCAGATCGAGGACCTGCTGAATCGCACGATCAGCCTTGTAATAGGCAGTTTCAACCTTGCTGGCAGGCTTGAGTGTTTCCTCGGGCCGGTGATGGAACAGGGAGTTTGCCAGAGGGCCGCAGACGCGCTTGTGAAACAGGATGAACATGAGGGCAGCTTTGACACCCTTGTCGGTGAGACGGTAACGGTAGCCGCGTCCGATGCGTTCGAGC
>Ga0326727_10000713_pt1 | contig 134120 bp, 142 predicted proteins | sample MB2enrmetagenome_FD_207643 | JGI IMG/M metagenome (GOLD analysis project Ga0326727, IMG submission 207643) | Lab enriched peat soil microbial communities from McLean, Ithaca, NY, United States - MB29MY | ecosystem: Environmental > Terrestrial > Soil > Wetlands > Peat | place: USA: New York... | reverse complement strand
CAGGTAGTCACTAGCTCTTTTCAGAGTGACTACCCTCCCATCTCAAAATCGTCCCATTATCATTGGCTTTCCTGCATCGCCGCGATCCAAAACCCAACGCCGACTTCACTCCGCTCCAGCCTGCTGGCTTCCGCTCCGTTCATTAGTCCTCGGCCTTCTCTCCCGTCCGTCTTTTGTTGTGGCTCGTTGGGGGGGGTGAAACAGTGAAATATGGTAGCGGACGGGTCGAGAAGGCCTCGGACGGAGGGGGTCTGAAATTGCTATAATTTAGGCGTACAGCTTCTTTATGCCCAACAATTTGCGCAAAAGGTTAGTCCGCAGGGAGGTAGCCGACCCCCTCCGTTTAATGCCCCGCGATATGGAGCTTCTCCGCGAGCTGGGAGAGTCCCGTTTCCTTAACACGGAGCAAATCCTTGCCTTGCACCCCGGAGGCAGACGCAACTTCCTTCGGAGGCTTGCCGCGATGTATGACCTAGGCTATCTCGACAGGCCGAAAGTACAGAGCCGCTCCAAGTTGCCTTCTTCGCATATTGTCTATTCTCTCGGCAAGCAGGGCGTGGAAGCCGTCTTCGGGGACGCGGGGCAGTACCAAGCGGTGTTACGCCGCCTGCGAGAGATCGAACGCTCCCTGCCCTTGATCGCCCACGCCCTGATGATTTCGCAATTCAAAGTGTGCCTTACGCTTGCCACACGGAAACGGGACGATCTCACGCTTGATCGGTGGTTGCAGGGCTACGACCTGAAGTATTCATTGAAGGGGAGGCACGGCGAGAATCCCGAACTCGTGCCGGACGCGTTTTTCGTCCTCGGATACAACGGGTACGAATATCCGGTGTTCCTTGAGGTTGACCGGGGCACGATGACGGAAGAAAGATTCGTGAACAAGCTGAAGCTCTATTGGCGATGGTGGCGGGAAGAACGGATCAAGGACACTTTGGGATTTACCAATTTTCGGGTGATTACCGTAACGCCCTACGAGACGCGGAGCGAGAACCTAAGGATCGCTTCCAAAGAAGCCAACACCGACAAGAAGGGAAGTAATATGTTCTTGTTCGCGGCAGACAAGAATTATTCTATTGTGAAGCCGGAGACGATTTTCGAGCCGATATGGAAGTCGCCGAAGGACGATCTGCCGAAAACGATTCTATAAAGGGCTTGCCCTTGCCCCAACCCTCCCGTTGCGCGGGCAAGAGGCGGTTAAAGCTCCCTTAAACTGCTATAATTTATACAAATGGAAAATATGAGGTTCGAGCCTCTTGTTTTGAAATGGGCGCGAGAAAAACGGTTTGGCTCAAGGTTCGACATTCTCGAGGCTAATTGGGCGGATTCGTGGAAGGAGGCCACGCCGGATCTAATTAAAGAATGGGAGAGCGGGACGACTCAGCCGACTTTTGCGCAGGTTAAAAAATTGGCAGAAATATATAAGAGGCCTCTTGCGGTTTTTCTCCTTGATAGCCCACCGGATGAAAAAAGAAATCCGCCCGATCTTAGAACTATCGGATCGACGGACAATGTATCTCTTTCTCCCGATGCGCTTTTGGTAATAAGGAAAGCTAGGAGGGTTCAGGAGATTGCGGCAAATCTCTACGATGAATTAGGAGAGAGCCATGCGTTTAAGTATTCAAAGCATGCATTGACCGAAAACGCATCCGAGTTGGCGGAGCGCATGAGAGACGATTTATCAGTTTCGATTGAAGAGCAGTTAAAGGCAAAAAAATACGAAGACTTTTTTGAGTATCTAAGAGCCAAGATCGAAGATAGTGGTGTGCTTGTTTTAAAGAGTGGTTCACATGACAGTTTCCCTATCGAGGATTGCCGCGCTTTCTCGTTCGTGGATGAGCAGCCGTATCTCATCCTAGTAAACAATAAAGACTGGGAGGGAGCTAAGAATTTTTCTCTGGCTCATGAGTTCGCTCACATTCTTCTGCGGGAGGCTGGTATTCGGCGTTAAGTGCATCAATCTTTGGGGATCTACTTTAAGGGCGGTGGATTTCTACAAACCACAAAATAATTTTTTGCAGGTTAAGAATCGTTCTAATTCAGAAAATAGTTCTAGTAGCTCGATTAGAAAGGGTACCGCCATTAAAAAATGGTTTCGCATTGAAGCCTTAACTGGTAAGACGCATTGGGACAAGCTTGAAGATCTTACTGGTGTAGCCGGAATGTCAGAAGCAGGCTTTTTCAAATTTATCGAAAAAGCTATCAAACTAAATCCGAGTCTGTTTTATTTTGGAGCTATTAAGTCCGATTAGAAGAGAGCGGCTGTCTTGGACTTTATTAAACCTTGAAATTCGCGATCGCTAGTTTTTTTGTATCGGGAATATGGAAAGTCGGGAATTTCCTTGTATGTTTTTCCTTGGAGACAATTCATAACTAATTTCCCGATTGCTAATCCAAAACTGGTTGGCACTGCATTGCCAATCTGTTTGTATTGATTAAGGACAGATCCCGAAATCAACCAATCATCCGGAAACTCCTGTATGCGCTTATATTCTTCAACTGAAAGAGGCCGCAATTCTGTAGGATGAGCTAGGTCAGTAGCTGGCATGGCGGGGTTGGTTACCAAAGTATAAGAGGGTCTATCCCAAGCAAGCCGCCTAAGAAAACCCGTTTTTCCGCCTCCTAGATAATAAGATTTACCCAATGCTTTCTTCTGCATGTCTTCGGGAAGGTGCCGCCAATATTGACCCGGCTTGAGAAGACGATAGTACTGTAATCTGGCTTCGGGAAAATTAATATGAGTATGTTTTTTAGGTAAACCCTTAACGGCCTCTCTAAACGTAACCCATTTTGATAAACCGTAATTTCCATTTTCGGAGTGTGTTGGTTTCAAGTAGAGGGGTTTAACACCATTTTTAGAACACACAACAACGACGCGCTCGCGGGTCTGAGGACTGCCGAAATTCGCGGCGTTATAAAGATTAAAAGATACTCCATAGCGTTATTGTTTGTTCATTTACCTTATCTTTTTTACTGGATGCTTTTTCGAGATTATCTAGACAAAAGCCACTCATTCGGAGAAAGAATACGGCCTTCCTTATCTTATCGATGGGCGGGTATCGCGTAGGTTTAAAATTCTTATTTTCTAATTTACATAAAACATTACCATTGCTATGGTAGCCAACAGATATTTCTCCCGTATGGGGATATTTGCTTTTAATACTTCTTACTCCACTTATAGAATCTGCGACCGCATTTCCTGCAAACGTCCAATCTTGATAAGGCTTTATGCCTTCAAAGGTTATTTTGAATTGCTGGATTTTTCCGCCAGAATCTGTGATTGACATGACGTTGATAAATCTTTTTATCAAAAACGATCCGTCAATCTTTATATAGAACCTTGTTTTATCAGAAGCCATTTTTATTTATTATACTCGCTCTCGGCCATGCGGCCTCGAGCGTTTTGTTTTATTTTTTTCACCCCCCCCAACGAGCCACGACAAAAGACGGACGGGAGAGAAGGCCGAGGATAATGAACGGAGCGAAGGTCAGCAGACCGGAGCGGAGTGAAGTCGGCGTTGGGTTTTGGATCGCGGCGATGCAGGAAAGCCAATGATAATGGGACGATTTTGAGATGGGAGGGTAGTCACTCTGAAAAGAGCTAGTGACTACCTGAATGAAGGGGTAAACGACTACCCTACATAGGGGTAAAACTCACGGATTTTCCGTAAAAAACGTTCGACTGGGAGCGTGGAGATGAGCAGCTATAAAACTTAGGTCAGTTTCAGAAAATTTTTCACGCGCTTCGCGGAGCGAAGCATAAGGTTTTGTGGGGGTAAATTCGATACGGCGGTTTTTAAGAAAGAGGTTCGAGATTTTTTGTTATAACACTTGCCCCACGCCACCCGTGCGCGTGTTATAAGCATTTATATTTTTCGCTGATCTCAGAAGATCGGCGAAACTCCCTAACCGATTGTGTAACCTTCTGTAAATACTAATCCTTTCATATCTTTGGATGTGTCGTAGGGTTGTGCAGCTTCATTCATTGCTTCGCGCGTATCAAAATGTTTCCAGCCGTGCCCGACCATATCTTCCTTTTTAGAATACGCATCAATGGATAGTTGGTGGTTTCCTTTGCCCGATACTACATTCTTCATAAATGAAGCGGGGAATAATTTTAAGTAATAATCAGCTACCACGATCACGTTTAGTTTTAGCTCAAGATAATAAAATTTATCAAGATTGTCGGCTGTACCTATTTTTACCACTCCAAAATCTGCGGTATGTTCACCTTCTTTGTCTTGTGGAAACATCTCACTATTCCATGCGTATGTAACTAATTCTTTCTGATCGAGTATTTTCTCGTCGAGATGAAATCTCCATTTTGTTGTATCTGTCGGAATTTCAAATGAACCGCCGCCGCTTGCGCGATGCTCTATACGAAGCTGGAAAGATTTTACATAAGGAACAACGTATCTCAATGGAATCCATTGTGTTGTATTTCCCAGCGCATGATCAAAAACTTGGAATAGCTGGATATCGTGTTGTGCGGCGGCTTTTATTGCCCCATCAGTGAAACCGAGCGGACAAACTATCGCGCCGAGGTTTCCACCAACATCGCCAATTTTTGTCTTCACTTCCTCCACGATGCCTATATCAACTTTCGTAGAATAATTTTTTGCCTCGATTACTATTTTTATATCGAAAGATTTATAGGTCGCCTCAATTAACACGTCGATCTGTCTTTCAACGCCAGATTTACCTTTAATCTTCGCGTTTCTAGTGACGTTAGCGTTCTCGTAATCCGCGCAGAGTTTTTCAACGATTTTCTCCAATAAATCACCCTTTTGTTTTGAGCTAATTTCGTTCATCGTTATTTCAATAATTTATCAACCGAAATGCCCATGGCTTTTGCGATCTTTTCTATATTTTTGAGGGTCGGATTTCTTTCGCCACGTTCAATTTGACTGATATATGCGGGGTGAACACCCAAAGTCCTCGCAATATCTCCTTGTGATAACTGCTTTTTGAGACGGATCGCCTTGATCCGTTCTCTGACCCTTGTGGATATATCTTTATTTGTCATTGTTTTCGCTATCATCATAACAGTTGCCGTGCTATTGCTCTATAGAAAGCAAATGCTTTATAATAGAACTATGCCAAACTATTTCCTCTACGCCCGCAAAAGCACCGATGTCGAGGACAAGCAAGTCCTCTCTATTGAAGGCCAGTTGCAGGAACTTCGTTCGCTTGCGAAAAGCGAGGGCTTGGAGATTTTGACCGAGTTTACCGAGAGCCGTACAGCCAAAGTGCCCGGCCGACCGATATTTAACGACATGATGAGCCGTATCCAGCGCGGCGAGGCGCAAGGCATTATCTGTTGGAAGCTGGATCGTCTGGCGAGAAATCCGGTGGACGATGGGCTGGTGCGCTGGTTACTCCAACAGGGAACCATCCAACGCATCGCTACGCCCGAAAAGAGCTACTATCCGCCCGACAACGTACTTCTTATGTCTGTCGAGTTCGGCATGGCTAACCAGTTCATCCGCGATCTAAGTTCCAACACGAGCCGAGGGTTGCGACAGAAAGCGCGGATGGGGATATTCCCCGGAACCGCCCCCGTGGGCTATCTGAACGACGTGCGGGCGAAGACCATCGTGATTGACCGGAAGAAGAACAAGGCCGTGATTGCCGCCATTGAGCTGTATGCCAAAGGCAACTCCCGCTATGAGGATATTTCCAAGTTTCTCTTTGAGAATGGTGTAAAAAGTTGGCACGGCAACGCGCTCCATAAAGACCAGATAAAATTCATTCTTACCAACCCGTTTTACTACGGCCATTTTCGCTATGGCGGCGAGATATATGAAGGCAGACATACTCCACTTATTAGCAAAGCTTTATTCGACAAAGTGCAGACTATTATCGAGAAGCGGGGACATCCACAGAAGACGGACAAAGAACCGAAGCCCCTATGCGGCCTGCTCCGGTGCGGCGAGTGCGGGTGCATGATTACCGCCGAGGAACAGAAAGGCCACACCTATTATCGCTGTACCAAAAAAGCGGCTACGCGCTGTTCGCAACCATACGTCCGAGAAGAAACCCTTATCGCCGACCTCTCCGAATTGCTCACGCATTTCGTCATGCCGGAGGCGTGGGCGAGAGAGATGTCGCGGCTCGCCGATGAGGACGAAAAGGACGCCTCCCGCACGACTGCAGCCCTCGTCCGAGGCTTGCAGGAGAAGGTGGGCGACGTGAGCCGGAAGATTGATCGGATCACCGATCTCTTTGTGGATCAGGAAATCGACCACGAAACCTATCTTGCCCGCAAGAAAACACTCATGTCCGAGAAGAAATCGCTGGAGGAGGTTCTAGCGAGATCGCAAAGAGGCCAGTGCCCGTGGCTCGAACCAATGCGAAACTGGGTAAAAGACGCGTCATTGCTCGCCAAAGTGGCAATCAATGACGATATAAATGCGAAAAAGACCTCCCTCCAAAAAATCTTCGGCTCGAACCTCTTTCTGAAAAACCGCCGTATCGAATTTACCCCCACAAAACCTTATGCTTCGCTCCGCGAAGCGCGTGAAAAATTTTCTGAAACTGACCTAAGTTTTATAGCTGCTCCGCGACCAGGACTCGAACCTGGAACCATCGCCTTACACGTTTCCTAGTGTTTCCAAGAGGCGTGGACTATATCATTGCCATGATCCACCGAAGTGGATTGTAGGCATCTCGGTATCTAGTCTCTACGGTGCCCCAGCACCACTTTTGGAAAGCACGCTTTCCAAAAGTGGTGCTGGGTTCCCACGGTATTCGCATATCCTTGCGGATTTAGCATTCACCGTTATCCCAAGATTTATCATCGCGCCGTTTCCGGTGCGAGCTGCCTTGCTGTCGCTGACAGGGCGCCGCTCTACCATTGAGCTATCGCGGAATCAGTCATCATTCTAGCAAACACACAGGGATTTTCAATAGCCATGATTTAATCATTTTTTAATCTGCCAGAGGTATCCTGTGAGATATGAAAAGAATGGGCTGCCCTAAGCATGGCAATGTCCTTGGTATTGTCCGTCCGGATGGATCTCTTCGGTGTGGTAAATGCGCTTCGGCGTGGGTTGTTTCTAGCCGTCGCAGGAAGAAGCAAAAATTAGTGGACTTGTTTGGAGGGAAATGTCAGCGCTGCGGCTATAAAAAATATATTGGAGCTTTGGATTTTCATCATGTTGATCCAGTGCAAAAATCTTTTTTATTAAGCGTCAAGGGACTTTGTTATTCTTGGGATATCATTCTAGAAGAAGCAAAGAAATGTATCCTGCTTTGCAAAAATTGCCACGCCGAAATCGAGGCTCGCATTTAATTTTTTTTCGTGCTAATCCGCGCTCGGCGGCAACTGCACGCTCAGATTGCCATCGGAGTTTTGCGTGACCTCAAAGAGTGTGTTCGCGGTCCCTCCGGTGGTGAGAATAATGGGGAGCGTAGCGGGATCATTAAGGGTAAAGACGATCGGCTGAGCGCTGTATATCTCACCCGGCGTGCCGGTGCAGGTGCCGGTATCCGGGAAGGTGAATTGCGAGGTGATGGGCGGCGAAAGATCGCCCTGCTCGTCGGCGATAAGGCGCATGGTAAGTGGTACGCACTCGCCGGTGGAACCCATCGTCACTTGCACGCCGAGCGTAAGTTGCGAACCGGAGATCGATGCGTTGATGACGGACAAGGTTTCATCTCCCTGTGCCCATGTGACGGCCGATTCGCCGGACGAGAGTGAGGACGATCCGGTGGAACTGGCGGATGACGATGCGAGCGCAACCGTGGATGACGTTGTTGAACTTGCCGCTTTGCCTGCTTGCGTGGCGGTGCCGCTCGTGCTCGTGGCAAATATTCCCGCGCCGGATCCGAAAGAGCTTACGACATATGTGCCGCCGGCACCATAAAAAACCACATAGAATGTGACGACGATGAGCAGTCCCGCGACACACGAGAGAGTGGTGAGAGTGGTCTTGAGATTCATAGCGTCCTTTTATTATATCAAATAACGCGCGAAATAGTTTAGATAGTTTTAATGCCCATTATGCTACGGTGTGTGCATGAAAAAGAAAAAATTTGCATCAGTGGGTATCTTTGCGGTAGTGATCGCTATCGGCGCGGGCGTTGCGTATTATTGCTACCCTTCGGCGATCAATAATGCGTTGGGAATAAATAGCGCGGGGATCGATACCATTTCGGAGAGCGATGCGTCGTCGTCGCTCGTGGCGATCGATCCGGATGCCGGCAGCAATGATGCGGCACCGGCGGCGGCTTCTTCGACGCCATCGTCAGCAAAAAAATCAACACAAAAGAAAGCGAGCGCGGCGGGATCTGGCGCATCGCAAGGATCCAGCGTTGCCACGGCGTCAACATCGGCATTGGCGCAAGCCGACGCATCACAAAATAACACCGCAGTGGATGATCGTTCCGATAGCGCGGCATCATCATCTGCATCTTCATCCGCGCTCGCCGTGCCGTGTTCATTCCCCAAGAGCGTCCATTCGCCAACGCACGAAATTATTTTCAACGAGATCGCGTGGATGGGCTCGCCATCGTCATCGGTCGCGGAATGGATGGAAATAAAAAATAATTCCGCACGCGAGGTCGATCTCTCGGGATGGGAAATTTTGAACGCGTCGGGAAAGATAAAAATATTTTTTACGGGCAGCGATGGTGCGTTTGCGCCGGGAGGGTTGTTGCTGCTCTCGCGCGGCACCACCACGCTTGCCGGTGCCGTCGGTGCGAGCAAGACATATTCCGGCGACCTTGCAAATACCGGCGACACACTTGCGCTTATGGATTCTCAGTGCGACATTTCCGATTATCTTGACGCATCGGGCGGATGGCCTGCGGGAAACAATATGACGAAGCAAACGCTTGAGCGCGATACGGACGGTATCGGATGGCATACGAGCGCATTGCCGGGCGGAACGCCCGGCGCGGAAAATTCTGCAGGGCCGGTAACGATCACGACGGAACCAGTGGTGCCAGCACTGCAGTCGCAGCAACAGAACATCGCACCTATAAAAAATACTCCGGAAGATACCTCTACGCCGTCTGACTCTGATGTCGCCGCGTCGACGGCGGTGACTTCGACGGATAACGCGAGCGCCGACAATGATGCGACCAATACTGCTACTGCGTCCGCTATTACCGCCGCGTCAGCGTCGAGTCATATCCTCATCGCCGCCGTGCAGATCGCAGGCGCGGCATCGGGCAACGATCTCGTAAAGTTGTACAATCCCACCGCCGCGGCGATTGATATGAGCGGTTGGAAGCTGCACAAAAGATCCAGCACGGGAGCGGATTATTCGCTGAAAGCATTTCCTACGGGGAGTGTGATCGGCGCTGGGCAATCGTTCGTGTGGGCAAATTCCGATGATGGATTTTCGGACGCGGTAAGCGCCAATGTGTCGAGTACGGAAACGTTGGCGGCGGATAACAGCGTGGCGCTCATGGACGCGGCGGGGACCATCGTCGACGCGGTCGCATGGGGGACGGGCACGAACCAATATGGCGAAGGCCCGCCGTATCCGACGAGCCCCGGCGCGAACCAATTGCTCTCGCGCCGCTCGTCGGATGGTGTGATGGCGGACACGGACAATAACAGCAACGACTTTACCATTCAATAAAAAATATCAATCACTATTTTTATGAAAAAATCATCAAAAGGAATTCTTTTTTTGTGGATGCTGATTGTGGCCGTTATCGCTGGCGGGACGTTTTTGCTGGCCGAGCATCTTGGCGTGGGCGGCGCGCCGAGTTCGGGTGCGTCGATGGGCGGAAGCGCGTCGCCGGACGCACAACCGTACGCGGACATTGGCATCAGCAATTCCGCGAGTGGCACCGCAACCGCCGCGGTAGCGATGCAAAACTTTTCCGATTCAGATGACGGATATGCATTCAGTGTGCCGGCACAATGGAAAATTGAAGAGACCGGAAACGACACCGTCGCGGTGCATCCAAATGCGTCGTCGTCCGTCGCCGCGTGCAAGATCGAGGTATCCGCATTCCCATATTCCGCAGGCGCGGACGGTATGGCGGATTGGATCGCGCACCGCATCGGCGCGGATCCGAGCGTTGCGGTCACTGAGCAGTCCAGTGCAGATGTCACGCTCGCGGACGGCAGCACCGGCACGGAGTGGGTCGGAACGATCGACGGCCTGCCGACGACGCTCGTCTATGCGTTCAACGCTATGCACGCCTATGAGATCGCACCGTCAGTCGTGGGTGAAGGCACCGTCGGTAATGTGCCATGTAGTGATATGCTCCAGACTTTTCTCTCGACATTAAAAATCTGATGACCTTTTACTCCAATGAAAAAATGGTTCACTATCATCATCATTATGTTTGCCGTTCTTGCTATGCCTGCGCGAATACTCGCTGCGTCCGGTGTATCCAGTACTATACCCCCGCCGATCGCTAAACTTCCGTATGCGAAAGGGCAGAGTTTTATCGTTACGCAGGGATATAACACGCCGCCGACACACATCAAAAAAGACAGCTACGCGCTGGATTTTACCCAGAACGGATGCAACGCGTATGGAAAAGCGGTGGTTGCGGCGACGTCCGGTACGGTAATGTTCGCGAGTCAGGAAGGATATAACGGGGGATACGGCACAGAGTTGATCATCAATCATGGCAATAACATTGTGAGCCGGTACGCGCATATGATCCCGAATAGTATCACCGTTGCGGCAACTGGCACTGCCATCCGGCAAGGGCAGAAGGTCGGACTCGTCGGCGATACGGGGCTGGTCGCCGGCGCTGCATGTGTTGCCCATCCTGGTACGCATCTCCATTTTGCGATGGATATGGTAAATGCCGACGGGACATTCTCCGCATATGATCCAGAGCCGATCTCCGGATACACCGACATGACGGCGGAGAGATGGTATCTCTCCGACAATGGCGATGACAGCAGCACTGCCGCTGTTGCTGCCAGTGTGCCAATCGTAACCCTGCCGATCATAGTGGCTACCGCCACGCCGGCGGCAGCTTCTTCCGTAGCACCCTTGGCCTCGATTGCCACTTCCGCGCCCGCTTCCGTCTCTATTTATGTTTTTTCCGGCGGCTCTTCCATAACGCCTTCAGATACGGCCGCGAGTTCCGATACTGATGACACCGACGCGACGAATACAGCCGGTGCGACAAGCATACAAGATACTAGCAGCACATTAAACATCGCGTCGAGTACGACGGATGACGTCACGAGTACTCCGAGTAATGCTACCACTACTACTCCTGTCGCTGCCACCACCACTACTATTGTGTCATCGTCCGCATCCGCTGCATCTTCAAGCGGCATTCTTTTTGAACAGCTTACTGACGACGTTCAATCTCCGCCAAGTTGGTATGACGACAACTGGTTTACGCTTGGCAACGGCTTTGCGGGTACGCTCAATGCGCTCACCCTCGAAGGCGCGATAAGCGATCAGAATTATCGCGAATCACAGGTTTCTTTACAGGAATTCAAAGATAAAGATTACACCACGATGGTGCAACAGTTTCCGATTTCCGACGACGCGCCATTCACAAATATCATGGCAACGGCAACTTTCAGCGGACTTTCCATTCCGCTCAAGCCATACTTTTATTACCGGCTTGCCACCTATCAGGATTGGCAGAATCGCAGCGTGATCCTTGCCGGCACTGCAACGACCACCACCGGCACGGTCATGTGGAATAATTTCATTTATGGTACCGGCCGCGTGGAATCCACCGGGCCGTTCTATCCGTTCATAATTATGAAGGGTGCTGCGACGACAACGCTCACGCCCCCGCCGCTTACCACACCGACGAACCTTGCGGAGAGTTTTGACGAACTTGGCATGCAACTGAACCTTTCGTGGTCCACTTCCACCGATCCCGACTGGCCGGCGAACCCGCTCTATTATGAGATGAACTATTCCACTTCCACGACGCTTTCCGACGCAAGTTGGACCTCCCCGGGCGTGATCCCGGTGACAATCGGCAACTCGTATCTTATCGGCATCCGTGCTCTCGACAATTATGGCGCCGTGTCCGCCGCCGCAACGACGACATGGAATTTCCCCGCGGGGTTCACGCCATATCTTTTAAGCCCGCCGCTCAGTGACGCACATCAATACTTCATCGTGCCTTCCACGTCCACGTTGCAATCTATCCAACTGTTCACGACAAATTTCGGAACCGGCGCACGATACAACACGAATATCATGTGTTTTTTGGAATTATTCGATGAAGACGACCTGTCCTCGCTCGGCATGACGCCTGCGGATAGCGGCGTGACTGGCGTCGCGTGCGGGAAAAACCCCGTGTTCACTTTTACCGCATCGCCGCTCGTGCTGTATCCCGACCATCGCTACCATTGGGTATTCAATGCATCGACGGGAAATCCATCCACTGGCGCGAGCGTGCAGTTCTACGGGACGGCGGCGCAGACCGCGGACAGTCCGTTCAGCGATCCGTCGCTTGGCAGCGCAAAGTTTACCGTGACGGGAGATTCGGGAGTGTTGTTTTCGAATTAGCGCTGACGAGCGTTGCGGTTTGCGACGCGGGCAGTCTATGATAAGGGGATGAAGCTTGCCGTCATCGCGCACGACATCCGGAGCGTCCACAACGTGGGATCGATCTTCCGCACTGCGGACGCGGCGGGTGTGGAAAAGATATTCTTGTGCGGTATCACACCCGCACCGATTGATCGCTTTAAAGAAGTGCGTACGGATTTTGCCAAGGTCGCGCTCGGCGCGGAAAACTACCTCGCGTGGGAATCGGCGCCAACGACGATGGGCGTCATCAAGCGCTTAAAGAAAGGAGGATATAAGATCTTCGCGCTCGAACAGTCGAAGCACTCGGTGCCGTACTATCAGGTTGCACGGGCCGCGCTGTTTGCCCGCGCGCCGCTCGCGCGCGCCGATGCGCGCGTCGCACTCATCGTTGGCAACGAAGTAAAAGGCCTGCCGCCATCCATTCTTCGCGCCGCCGACCGCATCCTAGAAATACCGATGCTGGGGAAGAAAGAATCGCTGAATGTCGCGGTCGCGTTTGGTATCGTCGTGTTCGGTTTGCGCTTTGGAAGCGGCGCAGGCGATAGCGCCAAAGGCGCTGCCGATGTTACTATATAGAGTAATGTCACGCCGCAAAAAAATGATGATCATATCGCTCGCCGCCGCTCTCGTCTTATTCATCATCGCCATCGGTGTGTGGTGGTATCTTTTCTTTGGCCGCGCGAACTCGCCGTTGCCGCAGACGAGCGTTTCCATCCAGAGCGCGGGTCAGGGCTCGTTGGCGGCGGCGAACGCCGCTGGTGCGACCTCAAGCGCCGCTTCCTCGACCGTCGTGCCCGGCGAAAATCCGCCGCTTGCAAACGAACAATTGAATATTGATAACGCCATCTTTACCGTCGAGATCGCGTCCACATCGCTCGAGCAGACACGCGGGCTCTCGTTTCGTCCATCGCTCGGCGCGAATGACGGTATGCTTTTTATTTTCACCATAGGCAGTGTCCAATCGTTTTGGATGAAGGACATGAATTTTCCGCTGGACATGATCTGGATCAGCGGCAATACCATCGTCGGCTTCGCGCAGAACGTTCCTGCGCCCGCGTCGGGAACCGCGCTGTTGAATCTGCCCGTCTATCTTTCGCCCGGCAATACCGACAAGGTTTTGGAAGTGAATGCTGGCACGGTGGCAAAATACAATATAAGAGTAGGGGACAGCGTGACGATCGGGGCGGGAAAATAAACAGTGGTAGAGCTGCCGATTGTTCGAATCCCTCCCTCTCCGCCGGCCTTTGTGTGATAACATTAAATAAATGGACAAGATTAATCCGGATATAAAAGCAGTTGTTTTTGATGTTGGCGGTGTTATTGAATTGAGCGAGGGAAAGGGCATTTGGGAACAGATCGCCGAGCTACTCAATGTTCCCTTGGATGAGTTTAAAAAAGCATACTGGGCGCATAATCATCTCTCAAATGTCGAAAATATGAAATGGGAAGATATGGTTGTCGAAGTAGTGAAAACTTTCGGCAAAGACAAGGACATGGAAGAAAAAGTGAGAAAAATCGTGCGCGCTCATGATGCTGCAAAGACGATTAACACCGATCTCTTGAAATTGTTTTCAAATCTACGTCGTTCAGGAATAAAGGTTGGTATCTTGAGCAACGCGACATCGGAATTGAGGGAAAAATTGAGGGAAAAAGGGATCACTCCGCTCGTCGATGAAATTGTTGTCTCCGGTGAGATAGGATATCAGAAACCGCACAAAGAAGCGTTTGATGTGTTATTCCAAAGACTCGGGCTAAAACCCAAGCAAGTCGTTTTTATTGATGATTCGGCAAAAAGCTTAGAGAAGGCAGAAGAGATAGGTTATATTCCCATTCTTTTTAAAAATAACAAACAATTAAAAGCCGATCTTAAAAGAATCGGGGTGCCTCTAAGCTAGGATCGTTCGAATTTTATTCCACGCCGCCCATTTGGGCTTCCACCGCTTTTCGCCCTATACTATAGTAGAGGAAATGGTCACCCCGCCAAAAACAAAAAAATAAACCTTAACTATTTTTAATAAATCCATGGCAAACGTGCGCGTCGCGATAAACGGATTCGGCAGAATCGGCAGATTGTTCTTTAAGGCGGCGTTCGAGCAGCCGGGCATAGAGATCGTCGCGTTGAACGATCTGGGTGACGTGGAGAACCTTGCGTATCTTTTGAAATACGATACGGTGTACGGCCGATTCGATAAAGAGGTGAAAGCGGATCTGCCGAACGGAAAACTGATCGTTGACGGAAAGGAAATAAACTTTTTACAGATCAAAGATCCGACCCAGCTTCCGTGGAAGGCGTTGAACGTTGACATTGTTGTGGAGTCCACTGGTTTTTTCGATGAATATGAAAAGGCAAAAGTGCATCTTGCGGCGGGCGCGAAGCGCGTAGTGATCACGGCGCCGGCAAAGGATGAGGACGGCGCGGCGGGGCAGACGGTGCTCGTGGGCGTGAACGAAAACAATTTCAAGCTCGCGCCGATCACGTCGAACGGTTCATGCACAACGAACTCCGCATCGCCGGTCATCCAGATATTGAGCGAGAACCCCGGCATCGTGAAGGCATCGCTTTCCACCGTGCACGCGTATACCGCCACGCAGTCGATCGTGGACGGCCCGATCCGCGGCGGCCACGATTATCGCAAGGGCCGCGCCGCGGCGATGAACACCGTTCCCGAAACGACCGGCGCCGCGATCAGCGTGGCGCGCGCGATCCCGGAGCTTAAGGGCAAATTCGATGGGCTTTCATTCCGCGTGCCGAACATCGTGGGTTCCATTTCCGATATCACATTCATCGCCAAGCGCCCAACGACGGTGGAAGAGATCGCAAAGATCCTTGAAGACGCCGCCGCATCGCCGCGATGGCAGGGGATATTAAAGGTGACACGCGATCAGCTCGTTTCGTCCGACATCATCGGCGAGCCGTACGGCGCGATCGTGCCGCTCGATCTCATTAAGGTGATCGACGGCGATATGGTGAAAGTGCTGAGCTGGTACGACAACGAGGCGGGATACGTTTCCACGCTCATCAAACACGTGCAAAAAGTGGCAGCGATGCTGTAAAAAATATCTTCGCACGCATATGACCATCTACATCGGCGCGGATCATAGGGGATTTGCGCTCAAGGCGATTATCGCGGCGGCGCTCAAGAATGACGGTTACGAAGTGATCGACGTCGGCGCCGCCGCGCTTGACCCTGCCGACGATTACCCGGACTTTGCGCGCGCGGTCGCGGAAAAAGTTTCTGTTGGCGGGGCGATGTCCGCCGGTGCGGTGGCGGGCGATGCCGGCGAAGTGCGGGGCATCGTGATCTGCGGATCGGGGATCGGGGTAAACATCGTTGCAAACAAATACAGGAGCGTGCGTTCCGCACTCGCGATATCGGCGGAGCAGATCCGCGCGGGGCGGCGGGACGACGACATCAATGTATTGAGCCTTGCCGCGGATTTTATGGAACCCGAAGCCGCACTCGCGGCAGTGCGGGCATTTCTTTTGACGCCGTTCAAACGTGATGAGGAACGCTTTTCGCGCCGCTTGGGGAAGATAGCAGAGCTGGAGAATAAGCCATAATTTTATGAAGGTCATCCCCGTCATCAATTGTCCGGATATCGCATGCGTACAAAACAAGATCGAAATCGCAAAGACGTTTTTGCGAGTCGGCGGCTTGTTGCATCTTGACGTGGCCGATGGATCGTTTGCCGCGCACAAAACGTGGGCCGATCCGCTCGAGTGGGTGAAGCTCAGGTCGCCGTTCGGCCTGGAGGTGCATTTAATGGTGGATCATCCGGAGCAGTATGCTGACGATTGGCTTGTTGCGGGCGCGCGTCGGCTGATCGTGCATGGGGAGTCATTGGATTTGCGATCGGCGCAAGAGATCATTTCTGTTGCAGAGCGATATCATGCCGAGGTCATGCTCTCGTCAAAGCCGGAATCCGATGTGGAAGATATGCTTCCCTTTCTAAGGCATTTTCATTCATTCCAAGTGCTTGCGGTCCACCCGGGGCCGGAGGGGCAAAATTTTCTTCCATTCGTCACGGAAAAGGTCCAGTTTTTGAGGGAGGAGCTGCCGGATGTTACAATTGAGGTTGATGGAGGCATGAATCCGAAAACTGCGCGCCGTGTAAAAGAAATGGGTGCTGACACGATCGCTTCGGAGAGCTATATCTTCAACAGTGCCGATCCAAGGAAGGCGTACGAGGAGCTTGCGAGTATTTAATAAGTTTTTAATATTCTATTTCTATGGAATCGCTCACTGAAAAAAAATTGAAGGAGATGGAGCTTACGGCCACGCGCTTGCGCGAAGATGTCATCAAGATGGTCTCGCACGCCGGATCGGGCCACATCGCGGGGCCGCTCGATATGGCGGAGATCTTCACCGCATTCTATTTTCATATTCTCAACCACAATCCAAAGAAACCGGCGTGGCCGGATCGTGACCGCCTGGTTCTTTCGAATGGACACATTTGCCCGGTCCAGTATGCTGCGCTCGCACGCGCGGGATATTTTCCGGTGGAAGAGCTGAAGACGTTGCGCCGGCTTGGCACACGTTTGCAGGGGCATCCGCACCGCGGCGTTCTGCCCGGCATTGAGACCACGTCCGGGCCGCTCGGCTCCGGCATCTCGCAGGCAAGCGGCATTGCGCTCGCGGCCCACATGGACGGTAAGAAATACCGCGTGTACTGTATCACCTCCGACGGCGAACACGAGGAAGGCAATACATGGGAAGCGGTGATGTTCGCAGGGAAGAACCGGTTGAGCAATCTCACTGTCATTGTAGATCGCAACAATATCCAGATCGACGGTTTTACCGAGAAGATCATGCCGCTCGAACCCTTCGCCGATAAATATCGGGCGTTCAATTGGCATGTACTCGAGATCGATGGGCATAACTTCGAGGAGATCGTCGCAGCAGCTGCGGAGGCGCGCGCGGTGCATGAACAGCCGACCGTGATCATCGCGCACACGATCCCGGGCAAGGGCGTGGATTTCATGGAGAACGATTATCTATGGCACTCGAAGGCGTTCAAGCTCGGTGAGGCGGAGAAAGCGCTCAATGAACTGCGTACGCTGCAGCACAAGATACAGAGCGAACATCAATAATTTTTATTAAAATATCATGAAAGTCGTGAATTTCGTGCTTGGGCTTGCAACGGCAGTGATCCTTGCGGCGCTTATCGCACTCGGCATTGCGGCATTCTATCCGGCGCCGGTCGCACCGTCATATCCGAACACCGTCGTCGTGGCGCCGATCGTGCCGTGCCCGTCGAATGACACTGCGTGTGTGCAGAACAATGCAAAGATCGAGGCGCAACAGCAGGCGGCGCAGGATCAGTATAACAACGCGGAAACCGCGTATGAGAATGCAATAAGCATATATAACCGGAATCTTTTCATCATTGCGAACATCGTCGGTATAATTGTTTTTGCGATCGGATTCTGGCTCATATTCGGTCTCGCGCTCGCGTCGAACGCTGTGCCAGTCGGCCTCATGCTCGCCGGGTTGTGGAGCATTATCTATGGCTACGCACGAGGGTGGGGGAGCGTCGGTGACCAATTGAAATTCTTTGTCGGGCTTGTCATCGCGGCGCTCATCATTGGCGGGAGCATGTGGCTCATCCAGCGATATCAGAAAGATCGCGGGCAAAATAAATAACAGAAGATCGATTATTTCATGCTGAATCCTGAAGCAAAACTGAATCCAAATATTTTTGACGAAGACGTGGCGCAGGTGCCGACCCGCGATGGGTATGGCGAAGGGCTTGTTGCTGCGGGCGATGCTAATCGCAACGTCGTTGCGCTGTGCGCCGATCTTATTGAGTCCACGCGCGTCGAAGCGTTCGCAAAAAAATACCCCGAGCGGTTCTTTGAGGTGGGCGTCGCCGAACAGAACATGGCGACGATTGCCGCCGGGCTTGGCATAAGTGGCAAGATTCCCTTCATCGCCTCGTATGCGACATTCTCCCCGGGCCGCAACTGGGAGCAGATCCGCACGACGATCGCGTATAATGATTCGAATGTAAAAATTGCCGGGCATCACGCGGGCATTTCCGTCGGTGCCGATGGTGCGACGCATCAGGCCACGGAAGACGTCGCAATGATGCGTGTGTTGCCCAATATGAAAGTATTTGTTCCGTGCGATGCCGTCGAGGCGCGCAAGGCGACGCTTGCCGCGGCTCACGTATGGGGTCCGATATATCTGCGATTCCAAAGAGAAAAGACGCCGATTATGACGACAGACGAAACGCCGTTCATCCCCGGCAGGGCGGAGATATTTTGGCAATCAAAAAAGCCGGAGGTGCTCATCATCGGTTGCGGGGGTCTTCTCTATAACGCACTTCTTGCCGCGCGTGAGCTTGAGGAAAAAGAAAAGATCGGCGCGGTTGTTTTGAATTGCGCGAGCATCAAGCCGTTGGATGAAAGGAAGATCGTCGAGTTGGCGAAGAAGATCGGCGCGGTGGTGACGGTGGAGGAACATCAGATAGCGGGCGGCCTCGGCGGCGCGGTCGCGGAAGTGTTGGCGAAGCATGCGCCGACGCCGATCGAATTCATCGGTATGCAGAATATATTCGGCGAGTCCGGCGCACCGGAGGAGCTCATTAAGAAATACGGCATGACGCCGAGGGATATCGTGGCGGCTGCACGGCGCGTGATACGGCGGGCAAAATGAACTATGATAAATATATGAAGCAGAAATACGACGTAGTATGCATCGGTGATGTGGTGATGGACGCATTCATCGGACTCAAGGAAGCAAACGTGGAGTGGGACAAGAAGCACGAACATCCGGAGCTCGAAATGCCGTTCGCGGATAAGATTCCGTACGAGTCGCTCATGGTGGCGCCGGCAGTAGGGAACGCGTCGAATGTCGCGGTCGGCGCGGCACGACTAGGATTGAACACGGCCATTATCACCGCGATCGGCGGCGACCATTACGGCACGGAAATCATGGATCGTTATCACAAAGAAGGGGTGAGTACGGAGTACGTGAAGATCAATAAGAGCAAACCGACCAACTATCATTTTGTGCTGACCTACAAAGCCGAGCGAACCATTTTGATAAAACATCAGGAGTATGAATATTATGATCCGCGGAAGATCGATTCGAACACCGATTGGATATATTTTTCCTCCATCGCGGAACACACGCTTCCATTCCATAGGAAGGTTGCGGAATATTTAAAGAAGCATCCAGAGATAAAGATGGGATTCAACCCCGGCACGTTCCAGCTCCGTTTTGGAGCGGAAAAATTGCGCGAGATATACCGGCACACCTATGCGCTTTTTGTGAACCGCGAGGAGGCGGAATTTATTTTGCACCGCAGGAACGAAGATATCATGCCGCTGTTTGCGGGGCTGCATAAATTGGGGCCGAAGGTGGTGGTCATCACCGACGGGCCGAAGGGCGCGTACGCATCCGACGGGATGAACAAATACTTCATGCCGCCATATCCGGATCCCAAACCACCGCTTTCGCGCACCGGCGCGGGCGACGCGTTTTCTACAGGATTTTTCTGCGGCCTCGTCTACGGGCTATCGGTGTACGATGCGCTGCGTTGGGCGCCGATCGAATCCATGCACGTCGTGCAGTTCTTTGGCGCGCAGACGGGGTTGCTTACGAAGTCAAAATTGACCGCTCTTCTCAAAAAAGCGCCAAAAAACTATAAGCCGAAAACGATCTAGCCTTTATTAAAAATCCATGAAAACCCTCCGCGAAGTTTTAGCCGATGTCGAAGCGCGCCATGTCGCCATCGGGCATTTTAATATCTCCGATCTTGCGGCATTGAAGGCCATCTTTGCCGCCGCGCACGAACTGCAATTGCCGGTGCTGATCGGCGTTTCGGAAGGGGAGCGCGAGTTCATCGGCGTGCGGCAAGCCGCGGCGCTCATCAAAAGCTACCGCGATACATACGACTACCCGATATTCCTGAACGCGGATCATACGCACTCGCTCGATAAAGTAAAGGAAGCTGCTGAGGCAGGATTTGACGAAATTATTTTTGACAATTCGTCCCTGCCGATGGAACAGAACATTGCAAATACGTTGGCCGCGGTCGGCGTGATTCGCGCCATTAACCCCGAGATCGTGATCGAGGGAGAGATCGGTTACATCGGTTCGTCATCGGAAATAATAGACACGCGCCCGGAGGAGTCGCTCACGATGTCCACGCCGGAGGAAGCGGCGAGGTTTGTGCGCGAGACGGGCATTGATGTACTTGCGCCGGCGGTGGGAAATATGCACGGGTTGCTGAAGAGCATGGTGAGCGGCCAGACGCACAAAACATTGGACATCAAGCGCATCGCGGATATTAAAACGGCGATCGCCACCGTTGGCGGAAAATTTATGACGCTTCACGGTGGTTCCGGCACCGACAATGCGGATTTCACCGCCGCTGCGCGCGCGGGCATGACGATCATCCACGTTTCAAGCGAACTGCGCCTTGCATGGCGCCGCGGCGTGGAAGAAGGCCTCAAAGACCCGAATGAGATCGCGCCGTACAAGATCGTGGCACCGTCAGTGGCCAATATTCAGAAAATCGTTACCGATCGGCTGAAGTTGTTCAACGGATTGGTGGTGTAGAGCTGTTCAATAGTGATGGTTTGGGGTATGATATTTTTAGTGGCAAGGATGCCATGATGGGAGGAGCGGGTATGGGAAACAGATCCACGCAGCAGAGTGTCTTCACCCCAAAGGAGAATTTGGCCGGTTTTCTGAATTATCTCCAACAAGCATATCCGGTGGTGGATTTTCCTCCGACCCATGATCCGGTTTGGAAAGAATTGATTTTTCGTATTGGAAGCGATCCGGAGTTAGGCATCTTTCTCTCGTGGGACTTCAACATACAAGAGGCGCTCGAGGACGTGACGATGATCGATTTGGATACGGAGCGTGTCTGTGTTGATGTGGGTGATCCTTACGGGAAAGCTGTTGAAAGATGCTTTCCTGAAGCCTTACGGCGCATGGCGGATATTGCGTCCATGGTGGATGGCTTTCTGCAATTTACATAAGGATCATAGGGAGTTGAGCCGCTCATTCTCGGGCGGCCTTTTTTATCTCTTTTATCCCATATACCAAGAAAAGCAAATGCCCCTCGCCTCCCGTTAATCTTTAGGGAGGCGAGGGGCATTTGCTTTTCTTGGGGTCTTTGCTATACTTTCCCCTATGGATTTAGCCGTCAAAACACGCGACGTATTGGGCAAAAAAGTGAAGGCGCTCCGCAGGGAGGGTCTTATTCCTGCAGAGCTCTATGGTCACGGGTTTGAGAATGTTCACCTCGCGCTTCCGGCAAAGGAGTTTAATAAAGTACTCAAAGCCGCGGGCTCCACATCGGTCGTTACGCTCTTGCTTGGAAAAGAAACGAAGTCAGCAATGATTCACGAAGTGGCGCGCGATGCGGTTACGAGCGAGGTTATCCACGTTGATCTGCATCAGGTGCGTATGGACGAGCTCGTCAAGACGCATGTGCCGTTGGAATTTGTCGGCGAGGCTCCGGCGATCAAGACGTTGAGCGCGGTTATTAACAAATCCATGTCCGAGATTGAAGTCGAGGCGTTCCCGCAGGATCTTCCGCGCAGCATCGCGGTGGATCTTTCCGTACTCGATGCTTTGGATAAAACCATTTATGTAAAAGACCTCAAGCGGCCGAAGGGCGTGACGTTCCTCATTGACGCCGAAACTGCCGTAGTGACCGCCACCGAACCCGCGCCGGAAGAAGTCGTCGCGCCGGTCGAGACGGTAGACGTCTCCGCTGTCAAAGTAGAAACCGAAGAGAAAAAAGCCGAGCGTGACGCAGGCAAAGTTGCGAAGGAAGAATAATAATAAGAAGAAGCTTTATTTTGATAGAACAGAGCGCCCCTTCGCAGGGGCGATTTGCTACAATTATACTAATGGCCAAAGAAAAGAAAGATAATTTTTTTGAAGTGAATTCGCACAAGGCGACGGTGAGGGTGGCCACCAACTCCATCATGATGGGCGGTTTATTCCTTATTCTCACCCTGATATGGACGGGCGACCCCACAAAATTAAATCTTTTTGTCGTAAGCCAATTGATCCTGGCGGTGCCACTCCTGTACGTTTCCACTCTGGCTTACTTAAAAATCGGGTATTCGGAAAAGGTTTTCATGTGGGACACGCTTGGTTGGTTCGCTAATAACATAGGGAGCATATTTGTTCTGAATGCCATTGGCCTTATGACGGCTCCGGTCAATAAAGACCTTACCCTTCTCTATTTCATTTTTATGATCGCTTTTATGCTTACGTACTCGATCATCAATATTATCTATAATCCGGAGGAGAAGACCGAAAAAATATTCAAATTTTTGTTCTTCTTAATCGTTTTGGCGATAGGGGGTTTGTTGCCGTTGGTGTTGGGATGGCTGCATTAATTCCATTTCCATTTTTGCGTTATAATACAAGAGTAATGAAAAGGCCTTTGAAACCGAGGGTTCTCGGCGATGTTTCGGTCAAAAAACATGGCGGTCGAAGCTGGAACTCGTTTGGGCCGCTCGCGGCGCGGGTGAATCTGGCGGGCGAACGGATCATCCGCATCCCGCTCACGAAGATCCTGCGCAGCGCGATCATCGCCTCGGCGGCGATTTTTTTCGTGTTCGGGTCCGCCGCGGCGCCGACATTTTTTAACAAAGCATCAGGTGACGCGGCAAACAGCGGCGCGGCAGTTACCACGAGTACCGATCCCGCCGCCGCGCGCACCTCGCTCGAATCCCAGCTTGCCCAGCTTGAAACGCAGATAGACCAGTATCAGGGGCAGATCGCGAGCTATCAAACGCAGGGAAAGACGTTGAATGACCAGATCAGCATGTTGAACGACAAGATTGCATCGCTTAATTTACAGATCCAAGCCGTCAATCTTACCGCCCAACAACTGAACAGCAATATCAGCGAGACGCAGTCAGAGATTGCCGCTTTGCAGACGGCGGTTACCACGAAGAAGACGGCGATGGGGGTCTTGATGCAGGAACTCTATCAGAACGATCAAGTGAGCCTCATGGAGGTGTTTCTCCAGAATCCACAACTTTCCGATTTTTGGAATGATACGCAGAATATCACGCTTGCGGAAAGCAGTTTGCGCATGACCGCCCAACAGGTTGCAGGCCTTCAGTCCCAGCTACAAAACGAGGAACAACAGTTCGCGGCGTCCAAATCCGATGCTGCAAGCGCGGCGGCGTATCAGACGGCACAGGCGCAGGAGGTGGCGAACACGAAGACGCAGGAAGCACAGCTGCTCGCGGCGACGCAGGGGCAGGAATCGAAATACCAGGCATTGCTCGCGCAAACGCAGGTGTCGGCGGCGCAGATCCGCAACCAGATCTTCCAGCTGCTCGGCGGCGGGCAATTGTCATTCGAGGATGCGTATCAATATGCGCAAGTGGCATCGAATGCGACCGGCATCGATCCGGCGTTCATCCTTGCGATCCTGGATCGCGAGTCCGCGCTTGGTCAGAACCTTGGCCAGTGCAATTATAAAACGGCAATGAGCCCGTCCGATCAGCCGCTTTTCCTTGCAATCACGCAGTCGCTCAATCTTGATCCGGGCGAAATGTTGGTGTCGTGTCCGAACGCGGATGGCGTATATGGTGGCGCAATGGGACCGGCGCAATTCGTGCCATCCACATGGGATAGCTATTCCGCCGCCGTCGCCGAGATCACAAAAGATAACCCGCCGTCGCCATGGAATGATACCGATGCGTTTGTGGCCACCGCATTGTATTTAAAGGATAATATGGCAGGGTGCCAGTCGCTCTATAGCACGGTAACCGGGCAGGAACGGTGCACGGCGGCGAAATATTATGCGGGCAGCGACTGGAAAAATTATTTATGGACCTATGGTGAAGCGGTGGTGGAACGCGCACAGAGCTTTGCGTCCGACATCCAGACGATCACGAACGCTGGCGCGAATAGTACGAGCAGCGAACCAACTTTCAATTCATGATAAAAAATCCCAAAAAAATAATTTTAAAGAATGGCTTGCGGATGCTGCTGGTTCCCCAGCCGGAGAATCTCGCCGCCACGGTGCTTATTCTGGTGCGCGCGGGATCGGAATACGAGGTAAAACGCCAGAACGGTGTTTCGCATTTTTTGGAGCACATGATGTTCAAGGGGACGACCGACCGGCCTGAGCCGGGGATGATCGCGCACGAGCTCACCGCGCTTGGCGCGCAGTTCAACGCGTTCACCGGTACGGAATATACCGGCTACTACGCAAAAGCGCAGGCGGAAAAATTGCCGAAGATCTTGGAGATCGTTTCGGACCTGTATCTTAACCCGCTATTCGATGAGGCGGAGATCGAAAAGGAGCGTGGCGTCATCATTCAGGAGATCAATATGTACGAGGACGATCTTCCGGCGCGCGCGCAGCGCGACTTTACGCGGCTGGTGTATGGCGACCAGCCGGCGGGATGGGATGTGGGCGGCGAGAAACCGATCATACAGCGGCTCGCGCGCGCCGATTTTGTTGCGTATCGCGCGCCCCGGTATGTGATGCCGGGAACGGTCGTCATTGTGGCGGGAAAGTTCGGCGAGACGGCAACGGTCGCGCAGATCAAAAAATATTTTGGCGCGCTCCCGCGGCATGCGGCACCCGCGAAGAAAAAAACCGTGGAACGACAATCATCGCCGAAAATAAAACTACATTTTAAGGAATCGGATCAGGCGCACATGGTGCTCGGTTTCCGCGCGTTCGATATGTTCGACGATCGTCGCTATGCCTTGCGCGTGTTGGCCGACCTCCTCGGCGGGGGAATGAGCTCGCGGCTCTTCACGCGCATTCGCGAGAAGATGGGCGCGGCGTATTACATTGGCGCCGGTACGGATCTGTCGCTCGACCACGGGCTGCTCACGATTTCCGCTGGCGCGGATCGCAAGTGGACGGAGGAGTTCGTTCGGGCGATCCTTGAGGAGTGCGCGACGCTTCGGAACGAGCCGGTCTCGGAAAAAGAATTGCAAAAAACAAAGGATCACATGATCGGTGGCCTGGTGCTTGGACTTGAGACCTCGGATGACCTTGCCAGCTTTTATGGCGGCCAAGAGGTGTTGACCGGCGGGGTTCTGTCGCCGACGGTGTTAACGGAGAGAATAAAGAAAGTAACCGTGCAGGATGTGCAAAAGGTAGCAAAGGCGATCTTTAGGGATAAGGGGCTTAACCTTGCCATCGTCGGCCCGTATAAAAAGGAAGCGGTATTTAAGCGGATTTTAACAATTGGGTTGTGAGGTCTATGCTATGAGCATGCTGTGCCGAGGCATTTAATCTTCTATGCCTCGGCACAGCATGCTCATAGCATAGACCTCGGTGTCTAGTTGCGTAAAAGTATTAAAAAATAGTATTCTCTCATCATGGACTCACGCGACGAATTTTATATCACGACCCCGATCTATTATGTGAACGACAAGCCTCACATCGGCCACGCGTATTCGACGATCGTCGCTGATACGCTCGCGCGCTGGCGTGAGGCGCTTGGCGAACACGTGGTATTCTCCACCGGCGTGGACGAGAACGCGCAAAAGACGGTTGATGCGGCACAGAAGAATAATGAGGAGATCCATGCGTACCTTGATCGCATGGCGGAGATCTGGAGCGGCACGTGGGCCAAGCTCGGTATCTCGAACACCGATTTTATTCGCACCACCGAAGAGCGGCATATTGAGACAGTGCGCGACATCTGGGGTCGTATGGAGGCCGCGGGCGATATCTATAAGGGGCAATATCAGGGATTGTATTGCAAAGGACATGAGGCGTTTATGAAGGAGGACGAATTGACGCCTGACGGACTGTGTCCGGAACATAAGACCGCGCCGGAGCTCGTCACCGAAGAAAATTATTTCTTCCGGCTATCGAACTATCAGCAGAAGCTTTTGGATTTTTATGAGGCGCATGGCGAGTTTGTCGCGCCTGCGCATCGGTTCAATGAAGTGCGTTCATTTGTGGAGAATGGCCTGGAAGATATCAGTTTCTCGCGTGAAAAGAAGGAATGGGGGATCCCGGTGCCGGATGATCCCGGTCAGGTCATCTATGTCTGGGCCGACGCGCTCGTCAATTATATTTCCATCGTCGGCATAGAGGGATGGGAGGAGCATCCGGCGGATGTGCACGTGATGGCAAAGGAGATACTCCGCTTTCATGCGGTGATCTGGCCGGCGATGCTCATGTCCGCGGGATTGCCGCTGCCCGGACAGATCATTTCCACGGGATTTCTTACCGTTGACGGCACGAAGATGTCGAAGTCCTTGGGCAACGGCGTCGATCCGCTCGATCTTACGGCACGCTATGGCAATGATGCCGTGCGTTACTTTTTGCTCCGCGAGGTCTCTTTCGGCGACGACGGCGATTTTTCCGAAACGAAGATGAAGGAGCGGTACAACTCCGACCTGGCAAACGGGCTCGGCAACTTTGCCGCACGAGTGCTCACACTTGCGGAGAAAGAGAAATATTTGCGGGTTAACACTGCGTATCCTGTTTTCGATATAGGGATCGAAACAATGCATCGGTTAGTATATGCTAAGTTAAAAGAGTATAAATTTTCGGATGCGCTCGCTGCGATATGGTTAAGAATTTCACAAGGCGATTCATATGTAAATGATGCAAAAATTTGGGAAATAAAAGATGATGCAAAGCGTGAGAGTTCTCTTGCTGCTCTTGTATTATTACTCGAGGCGATTGCTATTGAGCTCGCGCCATTTTTACCAGAAACATCGCGGAAGATCAAGGCGGCAATTATACGCGAAGACGGCTTGTTGAAGACGAAGAAGCCGGAGATTCTTTTTCCGAGGATAAAATAGTTTTTTTACGACCGTTGTTGTAAGAATAAAAAAGTAGAAGGTTTTCAAAGATTAAAAAATCATTAAAAACTTTTTGACATAGCTTTGTTAATTGTTATTATGGTTAGGTGCTTTTGGGGTTACCCACCGATCCCCGCATTATGCTCCTCCGCAGGAAGTGATGCGGGGTGACTATTTTCTGGAGCATAAAAGTTAGCAAACGATATTTTTATTTTCTCAAAATTATCTTCTGGGAGCGAGCCTATTTTATCTCTTAATCTCCTGCTATCAAAAGTTTTTATTTGGGAGAGGATCGCATATTGTTGTTTGCCTGCATACATAAATGAGATATATGCCGCACCTGTTTTTGGTTGCGTGGTCAGTGGAATCCCCAAAAAAGAATTTTCATCGAATTTTTTAAAAATAATGACTGGGCGTGCAAAATATTTTCCCTTTCCAAATATTTCAACGCCGACATTTATTCCAATACTACACCACCAAACGTCGCCTTCTCTAAAGAGATGGTTCGGTTGTTTGTCTTTTAATGGAACGCTTATTTTCCACCAGTCGAGGAGCGCAAGGAAATAATTTTGAAGCATTTTGCCATATTAGCAAGAGCAGATTAAATATATCTAAAATTTTGGCATTTATCCCCAGCTTGTCTTGCCCCCCCCCTCATCCGTGTTAATGTAGAGGCAATAGGGGAATAACCCCGTAAAAACTCCCTCGTCCGGAGCAAAAAATATTATTTGTGTATGGATATAAAAACTAAGTTAGTCGCGGCGCTTACCCTCGCCGTTTTGGTCGCGCCGGGCATTTCTATGGCGCAAACGATGTCGGTCGCGCAGTTGCAAGCGGAAATTGCCTCGCTTACCACACAACTCACTCAGCTCGAGACTCAGCTTTCTGCTGCGGGAGGGTCGGCTACGTGGTGCTATACCTTTAATAATAACCTCTCGATTGGTATGACGGCCAACGGCGATGTCAGCGCACTTCAGACCGCGCTGCAAAAGGACGGAGAATCGATAAACGTTACGGGGACATTTGATGATCAAACCGCTGCAGCTGTAACCGCGTTTCAGGAGAAATATGCGAGTGCAATCCTTACTCCTTATGGTTTGAGCAACGGCACTGGCTATGCGGGGAAAGCAACGAGAGCGGAGCTTAATTCATTATTCGGATGTGGAACGACCACCGCACCAACACCGACTCCTATTTTATCAACCCCAACTCCGATAGCGCCGGTTTCGCCTCCAGTTTCCAGTATTCAAATTATCTCGCCGACTGCGGGCGAGAGTTTCATCTCCGGCAGCACAATGAATATCGAGTGGGCACCGGCGAGTGTCGGAGTGGCACAAATATTATTGACGCCCGTAAGTGGCGGCAGTTCGTATCAAGTGTACGGATTGAAGGTTGATGGGAATCCGACAAGTTATAGTGGCTCCTATTCCGCTTCATTGGTTGGCATTCCGGCAGGAAGCTATTATGTGCGGGTGTATAGCGCGCTTGATAGCATCGGCAATGGCACTGGAGCCACAGGACAGAGCGGCGTGATTACCATTTTGGCGCAGCAGGTTGCCACACAGCAAACACCGACTATTACCAACCTCAGTTCGAATTGGGGAACCGCAACGAGCAGCATTACGATTTATGGAACAAATCTCACTTCTGGTGGCAATCCAACCATCCAGTTTTACTCATCGAACGGAACACTCGTGGGAACGATAGATTCCGTTGCGATGGATTATATATCCCCACAAAGTATCGTTTTTACTCCCACTGTTTCAAACTCATTGCTATCGGCGCTATCGCCCGGAACGTATCAAATAGATATTTTAACGCCAGATGGGACGAGTAACTCCGAAAGCTTTACGCTCCTTGCGCCGGTCGTTCAGGCTCCCGTCATTAATTCTTTCTCGGTGAGCGCGGGTCCGACATTCTCTTTGTCGGCATATAACTACAATACCATCACTTTCCAAGCGCAATGTGGAAACTTTGTAGCGGTGGTGCAGCCTCAAAATGGATCTCCGGCTTGGTATCCGACCGGCAGCGCGTCCATCTGCAATGCCCCGCAAACCTATTCTTCATCGAGTTTCAACGAGGCTCAGGGCATCGCCCCGCAAATGATCAATGTGCCTTTGAGTTTGTACAACGCGCAAGGCGTGGTTGATGGAAGTATAACCATGGTTGGTAGTCCTGCTGGTTCCAACAACAGCGGAAGCGCAATGCTCACGGTAAATGTGTGCAATAGTGTAGGGATGTGTGTTCAGAGGACGGCATCATTCCCGATTTATGCAAAGGGATAAAATTTTGCAGGCTTCTCATTATCTTCCTTTCTCGTCAAACAAGCTCTCGTAGACGCGATTGATGTCGCGTTCGAAGTGTTCCACGTCGTCGTAATTATTATCAAGTGCGATCTCCGCGCGACTGCCGATATCGGGAATCTCCACTTCGGTGCGCACCTTTTCCTGTCGTGAAAAATCTTCCCACGTCGTTGCTGCCTCGCCCGCGCGGTTGCGCGCGAGCAGTCGCGCATAGCGCACGCGCGCGTCGGCGGAGATATAGATCATGATGGTCTTGATCCCTTCGTCGTTAAGGCTGCGCAGCATTTTTTCGTCGCCGAGCCATCGCACGCCGTCCAGGATGGTCACATCGACGTCCTCGTGCATGATGCGGTGCTTCATCGCCCGCGAGAGTGCACCGTCACCGAAACCGGCTTCCGCGTTCATGATGATCGCCATTTTTTGCTCGTTGTCGCGCCCGTGGGGAATGCCCCACAGATCGAGCGTTTCGCGGAGGATCTCCGAAAAAGTATGGCGGCTCACCGAATAGCCGTCTTCGATAAGCAGTTTTTCCAACAGGTTCGCGCAGGTTTCCTTTCCCGCGAGCGGCGAGCCGACGATGCCGATGACGAGTTTCATATACCGATATTGTAGCAAAAAAATGCCGCGCTCAGGAAGTTGCTGAGAGCGCGGCGTTAGCCCGTGCTGAGTATTCGGGGGATTTCAAAAAGCGAATTCGTAATGTGGTCGGGATCGGCGGATCTGATCTTTTCCGCCGAGTTGAATCCCTGGGTGAAGCCGATGGTGTTCAATCCAAGGTCAAGATCTTTCGCGGCTTCGAGTCCGCTTGCGGTATCGTCGACATACCAGGTTTCTTCCGGTTCTTCTCCACAGAAAGCGAGAATATCGGCGATGTCATCATACCGCGATGTGCCGCCTCTCGCCCAGCCGCGAATAAGATCCCTGATGCCAAACTCTTTGAGGCGTCGCTTGCCGATCTCGTATACCTCCGCGGTTGTGAGAAATACCTCAAAACCGATCTTCTGGCAATGAAGAAAGAGCTCCTTCGCTCCCGGGTGCAGTTCAACGCTGGCCCAATTTTTTTCGAAATACGCAGAACGGATCAGATTAAGATCCTGTCCGGTCACGCTCCGGGGGATGCCGCGATCCCAATAAAATTGCATGAAATCGGGGGTGATGTTGTCGCGGTAGTCGTTAAGCGTCGGTGGTTCAACTCCATAGCTCTGGAAGATCTGAACAACGGCGCCGTAATAGACCGGTAGGCTGTTCAGGAGGGTCCCGTCCCAATCAGAGATGAGAAGTTTCATCTTCCCTCGCTTTCTTTGGTAATGAGTGACGAGCAGCTTCCGATATGATATAATATTTCTACTCTCTATGCAACCCTATTTCATCGACGCCCATACCCACGTGCAATTTTCCGGCTACGACGCCGATCGCGGCGCGGTCATTCGGCGCGCGCTTGACGCGGGCGTCCGGAAGATGATCGTCATCGGCACGCAAAAGGACACGTCGCGCGCGGCGGTGGCGTTGGCGGAGCAATATCCCGACAATGTCCGCGCCGCGATCGGGCTTCACCCCATCCACACGAGCCGGTCGTTCCACGATGCGCAGGAACTTGGTGGGGGAGATGATGGCGGTGCGGCACAAGGATTCACCTCGCGCGGCGAGGTCTTCGATACCGATTATTACAGAGCGCTCGCGCTGAATCCGAAAACGGTTGCGATCGGCGAATGCGGCTTGGATTATTTTCACTTCAACGACGACGAGCCGCGCGCAGTACAGGTAGAAAAACAGAAGGCGGCGTTCCTCGCGCAGATCGAACTCTCCAAAGAGGTGAAAAAACCGTTGATGATCCATTGCCGTGATGCATTTGCGAACCTTATCGAGTTCGTTCGCCCGCATGTGCGTGAGCTCGTGCCCGGCGTCGTACATTTTTTTACCGGCACGCCGGATGACGCGCGCGCGTTGCTCGATATGGGATTTTCTTTCACCTTTGGCGGCGTGATCACGTTTCCGCCGCGCAAAGGCAACGCGCAGGGCGATTATGACGAGACGATCAAACTGATCCCGATCGACCGCATCATGAGCGAGACCGATGCGCCGTACGTCGCACCCGCGCCGTTCCGCGGCAAGCGCAACGAGCCGGCGTATGTGGTGCGCACGGTGGCCAAGCTTGCGGAGTTGAAAGGCGTTTCAGTGGATGAGATGAAGGCGCAGATCTGGGAGAACGCGCGGCGGATTTTCCTTGAGAAATAAGTCCTGCGGGTCTAGAATGAGTATTATCTATGGCTCCCTACGACCCAAAGAAGATCGAGGAAAAGTGGAACAAGAAGTGGCTCGAAGAGAAGGTTTTTAAGGCTGCCGACGATTCAAAGAAGCCGAAATATTATCAGCTCGAAACGTTTCCGTATCCGTCCGCGGCGGGATTGCACATGGGCCATCCAAAGGGTTATACCGCCGAAGATATCCACGCGCGCTATATGCGCATGCATGGCTATGAGGTGCTCTATACGATGGGCTGGGACGCGTTCGGTTTGCCGACGGAGAATTATGCGATCAAAGTAGGAAAGCCGCCCAAGGAAGTCGCGCTCGCGAATGTCACCAACTTCCGCCGCCAGGTGCAGATGTTCGGTTTTTCGTATGACTGGAATCGCGAAGTGAATACCTCCTCGCCGGAATATTATAAGTGGACGCAGTGGCTGTTCATCCAGCTTTTCAAAAAAGGATTGGCGTACCGCAAGGATGCAAAGGTGAATTGGTGTCCGAAGGACCAGACCGTGCTTGCGAACGAGCAGGTGGTGGACGGCAAGTGCGAGCGGTGCGGCACGGAAATAGAAGAGCGCGCCATGGAACAGTGGTTCTTGAAGATCACCGATTATGCCGATCGGCTGCTTGCCGACCTTGCCGATCTTGATTGGCCGGCGCCGACGATCAAGCGGCAGGAGGATTGGATCGGAAAGAGCGAGGGCGCGGAGCTTAAATTTTCATTAAAAAATTCCAATGAGACCATTGAGGTGTTCACCACGCGTCCTGACACGCTGTTTGGTGCGACGTATCTGGTGCTCGCGCCGGAGCATGAACTGATCAATGAGTTAAAGCCGCAAATACAAAATTGGGAGGACGTTGAAAAATATAAAGAGGAGACGTCGCACAAGACCGATCGCATGCGGCAGGAGGAAGTTAAGAATAAGACCGGCGTGGAGCTGAAGGGCGTACGCGCGGTGAACCCCGCTACAAAAGAAGAAATTCCAGTCTGGATCGCAGACTATGTTTTGGGTTCATACGGCACCGGTGCGATCATGGCAGTGCCTGCGCACGATGAGCGGGATTTTGCATTCGCGAAGAAATTCGGGTTGGAGATCAAAAAAGTGATAGTACCGAAGCAGATCATCCCTGGGATGCCCGGAGGGGTGAGTGCGGCAGCCGGAGGCGCATCGCCTGAGCTGCGCCCGGAAAGCGAGTGTTGGACCGAATATGGCGAGTTGATAAACTCCGGTACATTTACCGGCCTTATTTCCGAGAAGGCGAAGACGGAGATCACAAAGTTCGTCGGTGGAAAAATGAAGACACAATACAAACTCCGCGATTGGTCCGTGTCGCGCCAGCGGTATTGGGGCGTGCCGATCCCGATGGTGCATTGCCCGAAGTGCGGCATCGTGCCGGTGCCGGAAAGCGAACTACCGGTGGTATTGCCCGATCTCGAGAACTATCGCCCGCAGGGGATGCCGCCGCTCGCGAGCTCGCCGAGCTTTATCAACGTGAAGTGCCCGCAGTGTGGAGGCGATGCCAAGCGCGATGCGGAGACGCTCGACACATTCGTGGATTCGTCGTGGTATTTCCTCCGCTATCCCGACTCGCACAACGCCACCGCGATTTTTGATAAGGAGAAAGTAAAACATTGGATGCCGGTAGATCTCTACGTGATCGGTGCGGAGCACACCGTAATGCATCTACTCTATTCGCGCTTCATCACAAAATTCCTCCATGACGAAGGACTTTTCCCATTCACCGAACCGTTCAAGAAGATGCGGCACATCGGGCTCATCATGGGCGCCGATGGACAGAAGATGTCCAAGAGCAAGGGCAATGTGGTGAATCCCGACGAGATCGTTGCGGAGTTCAGTGCCGATGCGATGCGGATGTATCTGATGTTCCTTGGCCCGTTCTATGAAGCGACGCCATGGGATGCGCGCGGAATCCTTGGTGTCGAACGATTTTTGAAGCGATTTTGGAAATACTGCAACGAGGCATCGGCAACGCCCACGGCGTCGAGCGGAAAGCCTTCCGCGCGCGTTGCACTCCATCGCACGATCAAAAAAGTGGGGGATGACATCGAGGCGTTCAAATTCAACACCGCGATCTCGGCGCTTATGATACTCTTAAATGAGTTGGAGCTGTCCGCGCCGCTTGCGCCGTCCGACCTTGCGGCACTCGTAAAGATCATCCATCCGTTCGTGCCGCATATGGCGCAGGAGCTGTGGTCGCTTATGGGCAATGCAAGCTATCTCGATTTCGAACCGTGGCCCGCATACGATGCCGCGCTCATTGCGCAGGAGAAGATCACGATCGTGTTCCAGATAAATGGGAAAACGAAGGATAGCGCGTCCGTGGATGCGGCGATAACGGAGGAGGAAGCAAAGGCGATGGCGCTCGCGAGCGAAAAAGTGAAAGCTGCGCTTGCCAGCGGCGCGACGCCGAAGCGCATCGTCTATGTGGATAAAAAGTTGGTCAACATCGTCATCTAAATGAACGGGAAGATCATTGTATTCATCATCATTCTTATCGTCGCGTTGGGCATCGGGCTGTATCTGTACAGTTCCGGCACGTTTGCAAACGGATTAAAAGGGTTCGATTCCCTGGTCAGCACCTCATCCTCCACTTTTTCGTTTTTTAGTTTTGGCTCGTCCACGATCGTGCATGGACCATCCACGCCCGTTGGACCATCTGCACCGCAACAAACGACGATCAGTGCGCCGTCATCCGGCGGTTCGAGCGGGTCAGGTACCACGTCCGGTATCAATCCTGCCAATATTCCCGCGGGATATACCGCGGCTCAGCTTTCGCCCTATTTTCATAAAGTGCTGTTCGGAGGTGTCTCTGCCGCGAACTTCTATTCCTACGGCACGATCACGCTGAACGACAACGATTATTATTCCACATCGACGATCGATATCACGGGGTGGCAGATCAAATCGAACGTCGGCGATGAATATATTCCGCAAGCGGTCGATCTGTATGATCCCACCGGGCTCGCGCTGGAAAGCGACATCAACGTCAAGACCGGCGACACGGTCCACATCTATTCGTCGTCCGCGCCGTTCAACCTGCGGCTGAACGAGTGCATCGGTTATGCCGCGCACGTTGCGAATTTCGTCCCGGCGTTGCCGCTGTATTGTCCGCAGGTCGATCAATCACAGATAGAGAATTTTACCGGCGCATGCCAGAATTACCTCAATGCTCTCTGGGGCTGTCAGGCACCCGACATGTCGAGCTCACAGATCCCGCGCAACGATTATGCCTGTATGGACTATTTGGAAAATAACTTTACCTATCGGTCGTGCTTCAATCAGCACTCCGGCGACGCAAACTTTTTAAGCAATCAGGTGTGGGTATGGACCGGCAGCAGCCCGGTGAACCAATATCACGACACGGTGCGCTTGCTTGATAAGAACGGGCTGCTCGTGGATATTTATAAGTATTGAGTTGACGGATCACTGTGCGGCGTGATATTTTGGCTTTAGGGAGGAGAAGTTTTTCAATGGCAAATGAAGTCAGTATTGATTGCGGACGATTGCGTAGGGATTACATCCGAGCGGTGAAAAATATTTTTGGAAAGGATGTTTCGCTCGCGAAAATAGACCCAGAGGATCTTTCCTTGATCAGTCATTTCCAGCATCACTCAGTCCAGTGTCCTATGTGCACCGCGTGGGAAATAAATAAGAGAGCGATCATTCTTGGATCGCTTGACAAGGAGTAAAAGAAATCGTTCGGCCGCCTCCGTGATCTTTCACGGAGGCCCTTTTTTATTTTCGTTCCATCAATACCATCTTTGCCGGGAACTGCTTTCCATCGCGGAGGATAAGCAACTCGATCTCGTCGCCGACGTTGGAGTTTTCGAGGAAGTCCTGGATCGGGTGATCATGATCGAGTTTTTTCCCATTGATCTCCAGAACGATGTCATTTTCTTTGATGCCCGCTTTTTCCGCCGGGCTTTCGGGGACGACCGCGGCATCGCGTTCGCTTTCGTTCGTGACGAACGCGCCATAATCAACGGACAACTTCATTTTTTTCTTGAGCGCCTCATCGATCATGATGTAGCGAAGTCCGAGCAATGGCCGGCGGATGCGGCCATATTTTTTAATGTCATCGATATCGCGCCGTGCGGCGTTCACCGGGATCGCGAAACCGATCGACTGCGCGCCGGAGACGATCGCGGCGTTCACGCCGACGACGCAACCGTCGCGGTCGACGATCGGGCCGCCCGAGTTGCCGGGATTGATCGCGGCATCGGTTTGGATGAGACCGCGCATTTCCTGCGGCGGCGCGCTGGGATCCTGCTGTGCGGTGATGGAGCGTGAAAGGCCGGAGACGATGCCGACGGAAACGGTGTTGCGGAAGATGCCGAGCGCGTTGCCGATCGCGATGAGTGACTGGCCAAGCTGCAATTTCGTGGCATCGCCGAGGCGCACGCAGGGGAGTCCGTCCGCGGCGATCTTTAGGATGGCGACGTCGTTGATCGGGTCACGGCTCAATATTTTTGCGGGGAATGTGCGGCCGTCACTCAAAATGACGGTATACTCCGCTTTGCGTTCGCTCACGACGTGCTTATTGGTGAGAATCAAACCATTTGGTGCCACAACAAACCCCGATCCGCCGCCGGTTTGCACCATGCCGTGATCGTCGACGGTGCCGGCGGGGATAGTGGAAGGATCAAATCCCTTTGGAAACTGCTTCTGCAGGTCCTCAAACTTCTCCGCAATGGCGATCGAAACGACCGAAGGCATCACTTTCTTTATGACTTTAATTACGCGTTTGTCGTCCATGGGATTATTCTAACATGAAATGTATATCTACCTCACAAACCGCACATAAATTCCCGACGGCACTACGCGGCCGGAACCTTTTTCATTGATGTGCAGTTCGCCAAATTCACCGTCGATTTTTTTGCCTGCCGTACCGATCTCGGGGAACGAGCTTTCTACTGCCTGAACAAAGGATCGCGGCGCGTAGCCTGCGGCGTAGCCGTTCAATAAAAAGAACGAGCCGGGCTTTTGCGAAAATATTTTCCGCACGGCATCGAGCAGGGGAATGACATCCTCTTCGATGTGCCATACTTCGCCGTCCGGTCCGCGGCCGAATGCGGGTGGGTCGAGGATGATGCCGTCATAGACCGATCCGCGCCGGATCTCGCGCTCCACGAACTTGAGCGCATCGTCGGTGATGTAACGCATGCTGCCGTCCGGCACGCCGGAGAGCGCGGCATTCTCGCGCGCCCACGTGTTGCTCTGTTTGGATGCATCGAGATGCGTGACGGTCGCGCCATGCTTGGCGGCCACGATGCTCGCGATACCGGTATAGCCAAAGAGATTCAATATTTTTGGTTTCTCTGCGCCGCCGCGTTTTGCGAGCATCTTTACGTGTTCAGCGATCCATTCCCAGTTCGGCGCCTGTTCCGGAAACATACCGATGTGCTTGAACGAGGTCGGGCGAAGCGTAAAGCGTGCATCGCTGTTCCACGCGATATCCCATGTTTCCGCGCCGCCGTTGCCTTTGAAACGCCACGAACCTTTTCCACCATCAAAACGAAACTCCGCTTTTGCGGTTCTCCATAGTTCCGGATGAAGCGGCTTCCAAATGGCCTGCGTCTCCGGACGGATCAAAACGAACGGCCCGAACCGCTCAAGCTTTTTATTGTCGCCGGAGTCGAGGAGTTCGTAGTCCGGCCAGCTGGAAGTCGCAAGATCAATGTGTTTCATGGGGTAAGAAAATTTTAAAGCGCGTTCGGATGTCGCACGCTCCATTGATATAAAACGACCGAAGCGGACACCGACGCATTCAGCGATTCCGTGCGCGCATTCATCGGGATGCGCAAGCCGACGTCGCAGCGCTCCATCGTTTTCTGCCGGATGCCGTCGCCTTCGTTACCGACAATGAACAGCGCCGGTGCGTCGAACTTTTCATCAGCGATGTTCTGTGAACCGTTCATCACCAACCCGTAGGTGCGGAATCCTATTTTTGCGAGCGCATCGACGGCTTGGTTGACGTTGCCGATCGAGACAAGCTGGACGCGGAATGCCATGCCGGCGGAGGTCTTTACGACGGTGCCGGTGATCGGCGCCTGGTTGTGGACGGGGAGCAGGACGCCCGCCGCGCCGAATGCAGCGGCGGAACGGATGATCGCGCCGACGTTATGCGGATCAGTCAGCTCATCGAGTAGCACCAACATAGTGCTCTCGGTCGGGCGTAGCCCGGCGAGAAATTCTTTGAAGTCGAGGAGCAGCGATCCCGGATCGGTCACGGCGATCACGCCCTGATGCGCCGTTTCGCGTCCGACCATATGGTCCATCTCGCGCGTCTTCAGGACGCCCGGCGTAAGGTTGAGCTTTTTTAACAGCGCGCGCAGCTCGGCGTCATCCACTTCCGGCGATAAAAAAACCTTCCGCACCGTGTGCGGCGCATTGGCGAGCGCTTCCATGAGCGCGTGTTTGCCGTAAATATATATCTTTTCGCGCGAGCCGTGCGCGGAGTATTGCTGCGCCCGCGACGAGTGCTGGCCACGCGCCGGGCGCGTGGAATAGGCGGAATGCGATGAATGGCGTGAGCGCATGATAAGTAATATGAGCAAGTTCATCCTAGCGCACTTTGGGAAGATTTTCTAATGGGCGGAGGTTAGTCTTCGACGTTCTCACCTACTTCCAGAAACGTACGGAATATCTATACATTCCGAAATTGTCGTGTGCCATTCCTCAAAGCCATGCTTAAGAACGCTATACAATCTAGTGTACTTCAAGGCGTTCCGGTGGCCAAGACCGCAAAGCAGTTTCAAATTGAACTCAAGGAAGTTGAAAAACAGCTTGATGAGCTTTCGGCTCCAGTGCAGCTTCTCGAAGCCGAAATCGGGCAAATCCGGGCGGCAATGGCGCGCGGCGAAGCGTTATCCGTTTCCGATCCTGACGAATTCGCTTCACAAGGTGGCGATCGTTTGATTGCTGAACTTTCCGCGATCTTAAAAAGCAAGTTTTCATATCTCGAAACGCTTACGGCCGAAATCCAAAATCTACAAGAACCGCTACAGATTACTAAAAGTAATCTATTGGCTTTTCTTGCCACAAAGCAAGAGAAAAGCCATATAAGAAAAGAAAGAGAAGCACATTTAAGGGAAAACGGGGAAAGCCCGATCAATCTTTCCCGATGGGTCGCACGGGCAAAAGTGAAGCCTACGATCTGGAAGGTGCTTGCGATGGCGCAGAGAAGAGAGGATCAGATACTGAATGAAATTTGCGAGCTATACCGCCTCAAGCTCGTCTCAAAAAAAGATTTGAGCGATCACTACGCCCGGAAATATAAGGCCTATCGCATCCGCCTCTATCGCAGAGGATATTACCTCATTCCGGACGGAGAGCCTAAAGGTCGAAATCAAGAAAATCAAAACAATGAGATTGCAATCCATGAATTATCGGGCAAGGAATCCCCGCAGTAAGCGCGGTGAAATCTGGATCGGCCTTGCGGGCGCTACATTCCCTATGCGTGCCGAAAACATCAAAGAAGCGAAGAACGGAGACATCACATTCCTCCGCCTTGTTGATGGTAAGGACGGTAAGCGCACCGAACAGGTGAAGACGAGGAAAGAGCACGTGATCTATGTTTCGGAAACGATCACGGCGGAATAACGCTGGACGGTTATTGACGCGCCAGTGTAAAATTGAGGGATCACCCCGTGCCGCATAACACCTGACTTCGGGCGGACGGCACGATCCCTCAATTTTAAAATTTTGACCTCATACTGGAAATAAAAGCAGCAAGCTCGTCTCTCGTTTTAATATTTCGATAATCCCCAATATAAAATTTTTCCTTGAGATTTGTTTTTTCTGCCGGCGATTTTATCTTCCGTATCTCATCGAAATATGAGATAGAGTCGTTGCGTCGGCGCACGAACGGGCCTTCCGTAAACGCGCAGGAGGCATAACTGATATATAGCTTCTTATTAATCTGATAGGAGGGAAAATTTTTTAATCCGATATCTGCCACCCGCAAAGATGCTTTATTTCTTAGCATACTTAAAACACGGGTTTTGGCACGATCGCCTTCGTTGCCATGTACATTTTCCTTAAATTCTTCTTCGAAAAAATTGCCATGAACCCACATCTCATGGAAGCCTGGTTTGATTGCTATTAATTCGGCATAAACCCGATTCAGTAGTGTTGCATCGTTTTGATTAGTGAGAAATTTTTTGATGGTAAGTAGGGCTGATGACAGTGCAGCGACTGCTTTATCGTAATCGATTTTTGCCTCAAAGCCCGCCTCCTTTAAAAAATGACCGCGTGGTTTCCGATTTTTTGTGTTCCCTTGGTAAACCGGTATGCCGCAGAGTTCCTGAAACGCTTTATTGAAGTTTGCACTGAAAAGCTCCCCGGGAGATAATTTGCGATTTTTTAGAACTGCTTGCAGATATTGATATCGCAGATCATTAAAAGCTTTTTCTATTTCCGTAAATGACTGATTGATGGCTGCGGGAAATTTCATTGAAATGGGTACTATTTCTTCGCGATGAGCTGCGAAAATTTATTCACATCATCCGAACTGAGCGGATCAAAATTGCACCATTCGAAATAATTTTCTATGGCGACACCTTTTATTTTAAGATCAGCATCAAGAATTCTCTTGGTTGGCATGAGGTGGAGCTCTGGCAAGATATATGGCGCAAAGTCTCGCAACGTGTCATACCAGGCTCGCTGTTCATCACGAAATTCTGGATCGTTGTCCTTTTCGTGCAGCTCTTCACATAGCTTCATCCATAGCTTTTTATCGAAATCAATTTTTATATCGTCTGGGTAGAGCGAAAGGGCAATCTTTCTCGGAATGGTAAAATGTTGCCTTTCATCGAACTCCAAAATAAAACCCGGCGACGGGACAAAAAAATCGACCTCTTTCAATTTTTTGGATCGCACGAAATTTTCATGTCCACGATATCTTTGCAAGGCTGTATAAATTTTTTCCAATGCCGCGTAGCATGAATAATCCATATAGCTTGAAAGTAGGGTGGATATATCCAACCTTTTGATAGCTTCTCCCTGCCCAAAACTAGCCTGTAGCAACAAGCTAATTTGGGCTTTGCATTTTTTGCATCGTTTGCGATGGGTTTCTGTACCCATATTTTTTTATTCCTACCACATTCAACGAGAGACCCCGAAAATGGAGGCTCGCGGGAAATCTAATATTTTCCGATACCCCAATTGAAATTTGTGCGGACGTTCGTTTCGTTGAAGGAGCAGTTTTTGTTTGAGCATTTTCCAACCTTACTTCCGTGTTCGCAGGTCCAATATTGGCTCAAATCTTGACCGCAGCTACACATTCTAGGCGGCGTCGTGGTGCCGGACATTTTGCCACCCTTCGAGCATTTGGGGCAACTAACGCTAAATGTACCAATCGATCCCATTTTATTATTCAATTTATTTTCTCCGACCTTTGGGTATCATCAATCACGCTATCTTTAACTTTTCTATGGTTTTTTCAAATACGTCCATTTCTGCGGTCGCTCGATTGATGTCGTTTTGAAAAAGCTTCACCAACACTTTCAATTCCTCTGCCTCATGCTGTTTGGTTTCTTCGCGCTTATTTTTCCCGTTATACATATTTCGCACATGCCGCAACACGCGTCCGCGTGTCGCAAGGAGATTTTTAAAAGCAATAGGGAGTGGATTGAGCTTTGCCATCTCCTCGCGCTGCCGTTGGATGCTAACGGGCTCTGAGCTATCAAAGGAATACGTCAGCTGATTCAATTTCTGTTCTGCAGCGGCCCATGCCTTCCAAATATTCGTCGAATCATATTCTTGGTTCTGTATGTATACCTGGAGATCGCCGAGATCATTCTTTTCTTCGGCTTCTTTCGCTTTGGCGTAGAGCCCATCGAGCTTCAAAACAGCTTCTGATTTTTTGAGCGCATCACGGATGCCGAGGAGAATGGTTTGAATGAAACTATCGATGTTGCCGGACGACAGCGGAGAGGTATCGTTCGCCGTCATGCCACCACCTGCCTCGAAACGTTTTTTCGCCTCTGCGACGATTTCTTTTACCTTGTTTTGTAATTCATTGTCCGTAATGCTTCGCCCGGTTTGCTTTGCGGCATCAGCGCAAAAAGCATTAATTATTTCATCCTCTGTGAGTCCTTTTTGAAAAAGCTTCTCAGCTCCGTCGATCACTTGTTGCATCGCAGCGCCACCCCCTTGTATTTTTTTGCCGAGCGAGAAAAGACCATAGGTTGTTCCGAAAATGGCGGCAAAAACAGCCGCGAAAAGACCGAAATTGTTTTTGTTGTCTGAACCAGCCATTGAAAATTTTTTTGCCTCTTCTTAATTTCCCTAAGCTACACCGCTAACTATAAGTCTCTGTATGCCGAAATTCAAGCTATAAAAATAAGCAGAATTGTAGGTTTTAAAAAAGCCGTCAAGAGGGTTTCTACTGTCGTATGTGTGGAAAACTTTTGCCCATTCTGTAAGGGTTAGCGTGCTGTCAAGGGGCAAATATATATATTTGTAAATTTATCCATCAAAAATAGAACATGCCGCTATAATTAAGGTGATGCCACAGTGGCGCAAAATGATGATATCAGATCAAGCATTGCAAGAATTCAAAACGATCTGGCGCGATGAAACCGGCCTTGAGATCACGGACAAGCAAGCCCTCGATGCAGCGGTGGCATTGCTGCATCTTTTTGATGTGATCTATCGCCCGATCTCGAAAGGGTGGAGCGATGAATACGATAACCAAACTCAAAATCATGGAACAGCCTAGCATCACCACCGGATACGAGCTTATGTTCTCGAACAAGCTCTTGAAGCGTGTCCTTGCGAGCACCCGCACGATCCTCTTGAAGTATTACACCGAAGCCGATATTGTTGCCGTGCTGGAAGACCTTGAGACAAAAGGCATTCCTCCGGAGAAGCTCGGTTTTCTTGAGGCAATCGATGAGTTCGAACTTCGTGGAGTGAACCGTCTTGCGCCTTTTGCCCCATGGCTTACAGTGAAGAAAAAGAACTATGAATAACACCGCACAAAAATATTTTCTGTATTGCCGTAAATCGTCCGAAGACGATGGGCGGCAGGTGTTGTCGATCGATTCCCAGATCGGCACGCTTACCGATCTCGCAAAATCGCAGGGCGTTGCCATCACGCGCACTTTTTCCGAAAGTAAATCAGCCAAAGCCCCCGGACGCGACAAGTTCAACGACATGCTTATCCGCATTGAAAAAGGTGAAGCGACCGGCATTTTGTGCTGGAAGCTTGATCGGCTCGCTCGTAATCCCGTTGATGAAGGAAGGATCAAGTGGCTGCTCCAGAAAGGCGTCATTAAAAATATCAAGACGCCGGATAGAGATTACCTTCCCGGCGACAACGTGCTCATCACGTCCGTTGAGTTCGGTATGGCAAACCAGTATCTCCTCGACCTCTCGAAGAATGTGAAGCGTGGCCTTACCACGAAGGCGCAGATGGGCTGGTACTCCGGTTATGCGCCGTTAGGTTATCTGAATACCAAAACACGCGAGAAGGGAGCGAACGCGATCGTGAAAGATCCTGAACGCTTCCATCTCGTCCGCCAGCTTTTTGACATGATGCTCACCGGCAATTATTCCGTTCTCCAGCTCCTCAAGCTCTCAAAGAAATGGGGCTTGAAGACCCGCCCGGCAAAGACGGGCGCAGGGAAAGCCATGAGCCGGAGCAATCTCTACAAGATTTTTCAAAATCCGTTTTACTACGGCCTCTTTGAATATCCGCGGGGCTCCGGCAACTGGTATCAGGGCAAGCACGACGCCATGATCTCAAAAGCCGAATTCGACAAGGTGCAGGAATATATTACGCGCAAGGATGCGCCGCGGTACCAAAAGCATGAGTTCGAGTTCACGGGAATGATCCGGTGCGGCTCATGCGGGTCGATGGTTACGGCAGAGCAACGGACGAAGACCCAGCAGAACGGCAACGTGCATCATTACCTGTATTATCATTGCACGAAGCGTAGCACGACGCCGTGCCACGAGAAATCCATTGAAGAAAAAGAATTGTGGCGGCAGGTTGATTTTGCCCTCTCAAAACTTGAAATATCGGAACGCTTCAAAGATTGGGCAATTCGGTATCTCCACGAGTACCGCACGGACGAAGCGAAAGCGAACGATGAAATTCTTGAAGCGAAGCAAAAAGAGCTTTTGGCTATCAACCGCCAGATCGACGCGCTTGTATTGAAATACACCGCGCCTGAAAATGAAACAGGCGAGCTCATCAGCGCCGACGAATTCAAGACGCTCAAGGGAAACCTCGTGAAGCAGAAGCTTGAACTGGAGCAGCTGCTCGCCAATCAAGCCACCGAAAAGGATCGCTGGCTTGATCTTACCGAGCGGACATTCAATTTTGCGAAGTATGCCCGATACCATTTTGCACATGGTGATCGGGAAGCACGTCGAGAAATCTTCTCATCACTCGGTTCGTACCTCTATCTTTCAGACCAGAAAATCAGCATAGAACTGCACTATCCTTTTCAAACCATCATGCAGAAAAAAGAAGAAATAGAACAAGAGCTTTTGCAGGTTCGTACCTTACAAAATACAGATAATAAAATGCTTATGATACAAATTCTACAAAACTGTCCTGTTTTGCGGGGGCGGCAGGATACGAACCGTCCAGGTCGCACTAGCGCCTAAGGACATCGGGTCGCACTAAAAACCTATATAAAGTCTGGCTATAGGAGCGTCATTGATCTTGGCTTAGCATTGAAAAATCTATTTATTTTCGATTTTTGGCCATGAGAATAAAACCCGAGTTTTGGTAAGTGTCTAATACTCTCATGCGAGGGGTTGATGCCGTTGTAACAGTTTGTATCCTCGGACGGCACAGCTATTGTCGATTAGATATCTTTACGGTAAAGTTAATATATGCCAAAGAGAAAACTTCACTATCCCGACTCGGTCCTTCAATACATGAAAGAGCTTCGTAAGTTCATGCGTTTCATGACGGACTGGGCGGAAGCGGTTGCGAAAACGATGGATATTCATCCCACCGACCTCTGGGCGTGTATCCGGCTGTATGATACGAAGGAGATGACGGCGGGCGATCTTGCAAAAACGATGGGGCTTACGACGGGCGCGATGACGACCGCAATCGGCCGACTGGAACGCGCGGGACTTGCCAGGCGGGAAACCGATCCTCGCGACCGGAGGATAGTAATCGTAAAACCGACCAAGATCCCCGCAAGAATCATCGCCGTGCGCGATGAGCTGATGACAAAAATCCATCCTGTTTTTTCTCATTACACCGCAAGCGAGCTTTCGCGCATGGTCGAGTCTACACGAAAACTTGCGGCGATCTTCGAGCAGGAGGCGGCGCGAATCAAAAAGGCTACTCCTAAAAACAAAAGGCGGCCAATTAGGAATAAGCGTGCACGATGAAGAATAGGATTAAATGTTTATATATCAATTAAATAAAAAATATGGAAAATACCGATCAATCAAAATCGCAGGTAAAACAGGAGACAATGTTCCGCCACACGGCGGGCCAAGCGAATAGATTTGAGGCCGCCATGTTCGATGCTTACTTCACGCGAGTAATGGGGAGGGGCAATTACGGTGGGTCGGCTGTGGGAGAATGTTACGAAACGGCAAGCCGGATCGTCGATGGAGATTTCCAAAGCTTTGCAGATGCGTGGGAGGTGACTGCGAAGCGGGTCGAAGCGATTGGATGGGATTGTCTCAAGAATGGTCACAAGGTGAGTGCCCGCGATGCGTTTTTGCGTGCCACAACCTACTGGGGTGCCACGACGGTGTACGCCGACCCCACTGATCCGCGCCAACGCTCATCATACGAAAAAGAGCGGGCATGCTTCCGCGAAGCCGCCAAGCTTTTCGATCCTCAAATTGAAATTGTAAACATCCCTTACGAAAATGGCGCGACGTTGCCCGGATACTTCATTCCTGGTGGCCCTAAGGGTGAAAAGAGGCCGACGGTTCTTGTGCTTGGCGGCGGCGATAGCGCCCTTGAAGAACTCTACGGTGTGGTTCCGGTGGGGGCACAGAGGCGGGGCTACAATGTGCTTATGTTTGAAATTCCAGGACAAAAGGCAATGTTCTTTGACCATCCCGACCTGTTCTTTCGCCATGATACCGAAGTCCCGATTGGCCATATCGTAGATTATGTCTTGAGCCGTCCCGAAGTCGATCCAAAGAGCATCGCTCTGATCGGCGCCAGTTTCGGTGGATATTTTGCCCCAAGGGCTGCTGCCTTCGACAAGCGTTTGGCAGCGGTAATAGCACTTCCACTTTTCTCTGATATCGGGGGAATGTTTATCGAGCTGTTAGGGTTGGATACGACAAAGCCATATCCGCGCGATTTGGAATCACGCCTCGACATGTCCAAATCTTTTATTAAGACGTTGGTCAAAAGTGATCTGCGAATGAGGAGTGGATATGCCAATAAAACCATAGCGGAGTGGCTGGACGCCATGCAAGAGTTTACGTTAGCAGGACACGAAAAGGATATCACTTGCCCATTGCTCATTATTGCCGGAGAAAGCGAGTACGATCCCGCGAGAATGGAAAAGGAGAAAGTCCAGTGGAAGAAAGTAATGAACAATCCGAAGAGCCAAGTGAAGATTGGAAAAACCGTTGAAGGAGGCGAGGGACACAGTATGGTTAACAACTTGCTGTTGAAAAACCAAATAGAGTTTGATTGGCTCGATGACGTGCTCGGCTGGAAGTCTTAACTTTTGCATGCCGAATAACAAGCTCTCTACCAAATTCGAGTCGAATTCCCACAAAAAGTTCGGGTGTCCTCCTGCCCTCAGGTAGGGCGGTCGCACCAAAAAGCTAGATAAAAAGGTCGCTACGATAGTAGCGCCTTGTCGGCGGAGGGGGTGGGATTCGAACCCACGGGCCCTTGCGGGCGGCCGCATTTCAAGTGCGGTGGAATAAACCACTATCCGACCCCTCCATCATTTATTCATTGTACGATTTTGTGGACAGAGAACGTAAAACATCGAACCGCCTAAAAAGCTATCTGTCCCGCTTCTGGGAATACTATCAGACCAGCCCAGCATGTCAAAAAGTACTGGAAAATGCGTGATTCTATGTTTGACGAGATCCACACAAGCAGTATTGAAACAGGAGAAGCTCGAGCCGGTCATCGGTACGATCGCAGCTGCGAAAGTGCGCGAGCTTATTTCATAAACGGCGAAACAACATTTCAATTTTTTTAACCCCTAATAACCACGAACTCAATCTGATGCGCAAACAACCCGAAATAGAAGGCGCTCTCAAGAGCTTCATCCGCGACGAGCTTGCGAAGAACCCGCTCGCGTCGGTGGAAACGATCCGCGCCGAGCTGTACCGTTGCGGCTACTATTCCATCTATCGGGGCCAGCTCGACTGGCATTATATCTCGAAGCTCATGCGAAAAGTGCGCGTGGAGAACATCGCGCGGCTCTCGACGGAAGACCGCCGGGCGCGGTGGGCTGCCGTGCGGGAACGCCATCGCATCCTTACGGAAAAGATGATGTCGATCGTCAACGCCAAGATGGTAAGAACCGTGAAGGGCGACGGATACCCGACTGTCCATGACCAGATCGCGGCGGCGAGCGTGGTTATGAAATGGGATGTTGCGATGCTCTGGGCAGAGACGCAACTCAACCTTATCGAGAAGCCGGAAGCAATCGAGAAGAAGCATACGCGGGAAGTCATCGTGATGGACACCGTCAAGATTTACGAATTGGAAATGGCAGCGCTCAAAGAGCAGTCCGTCGGAAAACCAAATGCGGCATATATGATACCCGAAGAAAAAATCAAAGAGGTCGTTGACTGTATGGTTCGGTTCGGTTTCTTGCGGAAAGCGAAATAATAAGGCGTCAAAAAAGCGATGGTTTGTTCTCGAATTGTCGCTACTTTTAATATCTCGACTAAACACCGCTCACGCGCTATCATAAAAGCACAACTGAACAGGATGCCTAAACCATCGCGGCATTGCGACGGCATGGCGAAAGTAAAGTCCAATCGGACGTAAAAAACCCACCAAGTGGGGTCGTCCGATTGGCCATACCGGGAAACTGGTGTGAGTGCCGCAAGGCACTACCTACGTGGTGGGCTTTTTGGTCGATAAGAAGCTCATGTACGCAGGTGGAATGGAGAAAAAATTAAAATAAAAAAATGGACACAAATACAAGCGCAGCGATGGAGGTAAAAATATCTCCTAAATTAAGATTGCCCGCGTTCCTATTCGCCTTCTTCTTGGGTATGTTTGGAATCCACAGATTTTATGTCGGCAAAACCGGCTCCGCAATCGCTCAGCTCATTTTGACGATAACTATCATCGGAATGCTGGTAAGCAGCATCTGGGTCTTGGTTGATTGGATTATGATATTATCGGGAAGTTTCACGGACAAAGACGGGCTTAAAATAATAAAGTGGACGGAATAAATCTCCGTGTAGAGCGATGAATAATTTGTTTCTCATCCTCTTTCTGCTTTCGCCCGTGGGCCTTGTTATTGGTCTCATAAAACCATCCACTCTCAAGCTGAAATCGCGCAAGGATGTGTCGCTCATTTTTGGCGGCGCGATGGTGATCTTCTTTATGCTATTTGGGATAACGGCGTCGCCCAATTCCGGATCGAGTCCAGTTGCGGTGGATGAACCTCAAGCGCAAACAACAAGCAGTCCTTCGGCCCAGCCAGCAAGCCCGATGATGACCGCGAATGTCTTGGTATCGGCAGAAGCTACTCCATCGAACCCCGTTTCCCAAGCGACATCCGACATATCTCCATCCGGCGCAGAATCCCTCATTATCGAGCCATCCGCGGGCATGGCCCCCGTTCTCGCCGCCATATCCGGAGCGACAAAAAGCATCGATCTTGTTATGTATGAGTTCGAAGACCCGCAGATAGAGGCGGCGCTCGCCACAGCGGAGAAGCGGGGCGTTGCTGTCCGCGTCCTCTTAAACCAAGGATATTACGGCGAGCAGTCAACCGATAACGAAGCCGCATACCAGTATTTCCAGTCCAACGGCGTGGCGGTGCATTGGACACCTTCATACTTCGCGCTGACCCATGAGAAAGCGATGATTATCGACGGAAATGAGGCGATGATCATGACCTTCAATTTCACGCCTCAGTATTACGCGAGCGATCGAGATTTCGCCGTCATTGATCGTGATCCAAAAGACGTCTTGGCTATCGAGTCGGTCTTCGGCGATGACTGGCAGAGCAAACAAGACACGCCATCGAACGGCGACGACCTCGTATGGAGTCCGGGATCGGCAGATGCGTTGATTGCCATGATCGATAACGCCAAGAAAACGCTCGACATCGAGAATGAGGAAATGTCCGATACCGGCATCGTGAGCGCTCTTTCGGCGGCGGCCCAGCGTGGCGTCGATGTTGAGGTGTCTATGACGTATTCGAGCGAATATGCAAGCGAGTTCCAAGAACTCGCGGCCGCAGGCGTGCATATCAGCACCTACGCTTCAAGCGCCCCGCTTTATATCCACGCGAAGATCATCGTTGCGGACGGAGCATCGGCGTTCGTCGGGTCGGAAAACTTTTCGGCGTCATCCCTCGACAACAACCGCGAGCTGGGAATCATTCTCTCGGATCAATCTGCCATCACGTCGCTCTCCGATGTGTTTCAAGGCGACTGGAGCGGCGGAACGCCTTTTGTGCCATCGGGAAGCGCCTCGCCTAGCGAGGCGATGGCTCCGACGGTATCATCAGCCAGCGCATCCTCGTACGGCACTGGCGTCATCAAGCTCAGCACTACCGGCATCTGCCATTATCCGGGCGATCCGTACTATACCGCGACAATCCATTACACTCCGTACGCCACAATTCAAGCTTGCTTGGACGCGGGTGGCAGGTTGCCGAAAAACTGATTTGAAAATGCAAAACATAAAAAATTAACGACACTAAAATGACAGCAGCGATACTCATCGTTTTCTTCATCTTCGTGGCTCTTATGGTGGCGTTCGTGGTTGGTATCGCGCGTGCCAGTATACATCGCGCCAACCAAAGAAAAATTAGATTGCAAAATATCCGCCGCGTCGGCATGGAGCATGCAGAGATACGAAAGCTTACCCTCGAAAAACTCCGCGAGGCGAAACAGCATGGCGCAAAAGATGCTATCGATCTCGAAAAGCTTGCCGACCTCAGAGCAAAGGGCATCATTACCGAAGAAGAGTTCACTACAAAGAAAAAGCAAATCCTTGGGATATAAATGGAAGATTGGGAGTATCGACGAGAAGAATTGGAAAACGAGCGTGCGATGCTGAAAATCAGATTTCGTGGCAGGGAGCCGTCGGATGATGACGTGAAGTGGAGTATTCTCAATAAAGACATCGTGCGTTGCATCGCCAGTCGTTGGTGGGTGCGCTACCGAAGCGTCCTTTTTGAGATGGCAGAAATATCGCGCCGCCGGTCGAAGTTGGGAGCCGCGTTCGATCTATATCTTGATGTCTCTTATCTCGACTGGAATGGCGTCCGGAGCACGGGGATCACCGATCCAAAGGAATGGAAAAAATATCCAATCCTCTCCGGCCCGTTTAACCCAATAAAACAATCTTTCGGGCCATATATTTCCAACATCAAGTCCACCTGTTTGACCCTCGGCATAACCATAGACGAACTCGAGGCATTGTTCATTCAGCGTGCGGGGCAGGTACAGGGAATCTGTGAAGCGCCCGTCTCGCCAAGCGAGTGCTGGGTCGAACTCAAAAAGGCAATTGCCCATGTGGACGAATTAGATCAACGGAAAGCGGAATGTCCCTCATGCCATCAAGCGCTCAAGAAAATCCCCGGCAGCAAGACGAAATGCCCGCACTGCGGGGAATACATGTATGTTCGCACGCGGCCGCAGGATCGGACGCGTGTCATCGTAAATAAAGCCGGAGCGGACAAGCTCGCGGTGGAATGGGCCGCATATTTCGAGGAGCGGGAAAACAAAGAGATTGTCGCCATACAAGAGGAGATGGCCAAGATCGCACACGATGGTCTCAAAACATGGAAGGAGATGGGAGTAAAGGCGTTCAAGTGCTATGCCGCGCCGGTCGGCGACGTGTGTGCCGAGTGCAGAAAGCGCGATGGTATGGTGGTGGATGTCAATGATGTCGAGATCGGCAAGAACCTGCCACCGTTTTCTACTTGCCTTAACACAAACAAAAAACAATGTGGCAGGATTGGATGCCGTTGCTATTGGGAGGTCGTATATGAACGTCAGCCGCTCGTTTAGCCCTTCTTTCCGCCCAATTTGCCCCGCGTTGGGGCTTTGGCCCTGAATAGTACACATCCAATCGCGAGTGAGTGCCGAAGCCCATATTTTACGGGCTATCCAAAGCACTTGCATAAACTATACAACGATGTATAGTTTAGTCATGGCATCCGAAATTGGAAAATTCAAAATCCAGCACAGTCATCCCATCTTGCCGAACGACCCGCCGAAAAACCAGAAATCGGGAAAAAGGATGTACGACAACTTCGCGATCATGAGTGGCGCGGTGCTTTCCGACGAATACTTCATCCCAGAATACGAAAGCAGCCCCGAACTCCAAGACATTCGCGCAATGTTCAACGAGGAACGCTTCACTGTCGCGGAAACCAAAATTCCATACCGGCAGATCAACTTCTGGGATGAGCATGGCCTGCTTGCGAACCGCATCAGGAACGACAAGGAATGGCGCAAGTTCAGCGCGGTCGAAGTGGCATGGATCAGGATCATAAAACATCTCCGCGACTTCGGCATGTCACTCGACAAGATCGCGAAGGCCAAAGAACGTATCATGCGGAAAGACGCACTACACGAAAACCGCTACGGCGAATTCGAATTCTATCTCTTCGCGGCACTCTTCTCCAACGCCGACCCCTACGTGGCAATACTCCCCGACGGCAAGGCGGGATTGAGCTCACCGGCAGAAATGGAATTCCAGCGACCCGTCCAAGAACCCATGGACATGATCGTTATCCCGCTTCGCAGAATACTCAGAGAAGTCGGCGTGAACGTGCCGGACGTCGAAACCCAGTCCATGATCAACAGAAAAGAGATGACGCTCCGCCAAAGCATCTACCACGAAGGCAACAAAGAAGTGCGCGTGAAACTCAAGGACAACAAAATCAGCGAAATCGAAACCACAAAGGTCGCCCAGCCGGAAAATCCGCACGTGAGAGACGTCCATCAATACGTTAAGGACAGCCGCATCTTTGGGGACGTAATCACGCACATGGCGGACGGCAAGCCGCAATCGATCGAGATCAAGCGACGCAGACGGTTCGACAAATAATTATACTGGCTATCGGCCAAAACGCCGGGGCCATTACTAACCCGATGACCACTATCAGACCACAAATCTGGGGCAGCATCACGAACACAATGTCCCATGATCTCAATCCAAGAGTATCGCAAGATACTCGGCGACAACACGAGCTCCGACGAGCAGGTGAAACAACGTCTGCAATACCTCGAAGCGTTTTGTCGCAACATCATCAGGGTCGAACTTAAATACAATGCCAAAAAACTCCGTAAACAAGTCGAAAGGCATAAGCAAAACCGTCGCTGATCTGCTCGAACCGCACGAAGCCCCTTCTTACGAAGGCAGGGAGGGGCTGATCTACCGACGCGTATCGAGCAAGCGGCAGGAGACCGAAGGCCACGGCCTAGAAGGTCAGGATACGCGTTGCAGGAATTACCTGCAGACCATCAACGTTCCGGCCACGGCGACATTCGCAGACAGCTTCACCGGCGGTGGCGATTTCATGATGCGGCCCGCCATGCGGGAACTGCTTGGCTACATAGACGCGCACCCGCACAAGAAATTCGTCGTCGTCTTCGACGACCTCAAGCGTTTCGCACGCTCGGTAGAATTCCACATCAAACTCCGCGCGGCATTCAAAGCCCGCGACGTGATGTTGCACTGCCTCAACTTCAGCTTCGAGGATTCGCCCACCGGCAATTTTGCGGAGATCGTCATGGCTGCTCATGGCGAGATGGAGCGCCTCGAAAATAGGAGGCAAGTAATCCAGAAACAAATGGCTCGACTCGAAAAGGGCTACTGGCCATTCACCGCTCTCAGAGGATATGAAATGGTCAAAGATCCGGTGCATGGGAAAATCTCGAAGCCGAACAGCGGCGCTCGCATCCTTGCTGAAACATTGGAAGCGTTTTCGACCGGCAACCTACTCCGGCCCATCGACGCCTGCCAATTTCTCATTGACAGAGGAGTTTGGAAAGGGAAATCAGCAGCACGCTACGTCGATGACTTCAAGGCGATGGCGCAAAGCTGTTTCTACTGCGGCGATATCGAATATCTTCCGTGGGGCGTTTCCCGAAGACCGGGCCATCACGAAGGCATCATTTCCCGCGAGACGCATGAGCTCAACAAGCAACGCCTCGATAAACCTGCATCTGAAAAACAAATCCGCAAAGATCTCAATCCCGACTTCCCGCTCCGAGGGCTGATATGCTGCCCGGCTTGCGGCGGTCACGTGACGTCGGGCAAGTCAAAAGGCCGCCACGGTCGCTACGCATATTACAAATACGCCTGCCGCAACGAATCGTGCGAGTACCGTGGCAAGTCGATCGGCAAAGATGAAGTCGAAAAGGCATTCAAGCAACTTCTTCGTCGGAGTCGCCTGAAACCAGAGACGGAAAAGCTCATCAGCGTCGTCTTCGATACAGTGTGGAAGGAAGAAGTGAGCGACGTCGAAAAACAGCAGGCCGCGATGAACCGAAAGGCAAAGGCATTAGGTGAAACCCTCGAGGAGCTCGCGCTCGCCGGTGCGAAGGCAAAATCCGAATCAGCACGGGCCGCATATGAAAAGCAGATGGAAAAAACCTCCGCAGAACTCGAAGAAGTCCGCAGTGAATCACTCGCTGGCATCGACCTATCAGTGCCTTATCGAACCGCCCTCGGCAAAGCGGTGGGGCTACTCAAAAAGCCCGACATTGCGTGGCAAAAGCTTGATGTCGCCGAGCAACACCGCATCTTCTTCTTCATCTTCGAGCAAAAATTGGCATACAGCACGGAGAATGGCTATCGAACCGCCGATATACCAACTGCTGCAATGCTTTTTGAGGAATTCGTGGACACGAATACCCCTTCGGTGGACCCACGGGGAATCGAACCCCGGTTTCGTGCATGCCATGCAAGCGCTCTACCATTGAGCTATGGGCCCTTGGATCTTTTCGAGGATAAGTCCGGGAATCATTTCCAGTTCAAGCTGGATAGTTGTACTGACACCCATAATAACACAGACTCCCTTATAATTTCCATCCTTCGTTGGCTTTCCGATAGTGCGGGGATCCGGAATACTTTTGTAGAAGTTTTCCAATGGAATTCCAATTGTTTGCGACCAATATTTCTCAAGCTCCACAAGATTTTGGTCGGCGCGATGCCCGATTCGGCATTTGAGATTTTTTGGAGGAATATTATAGCAAATAAATAGTAGACGTAAATAAAGTTTTATAATATTCGGGTCTGAGTTCCCAAACAACAATCCTTTATGAGATTTCCATTTTGCCCCTTCTGCGAAATGGAGCACAGATAATATCGCTTTGGAAAGATCTTTATCAAAATCCATAGTATGCAGGATGTCCGTATTACGGGATCGAATATTACTCAACAATGCATCCCTTTTAATTTCATTGGACGCGTGTGCGATGCGGAGAGCTTTCGAAATATTCTCCTTGTTTAACAGTTCTATTTTTTTCGTATACCAAGCGGGAAGGATGATATTCTAGCACCAATCAGACAATGTGCTTTTAGGGATATCTATACCGAGTGTGTTTTTTATCTCTGAGTATGTTTTGCCTTCGCTTCGCAAGGCAAGTACTTTGTTTTTATAGGGCGCATATTTTCTCATACCTATATCTTATCGATCGAAATAGCCGAGGGCAATCGATTTTTTAACAAAAACTTAATGATATTGCGAGCGCGGTTTCAATCGTCTATAGTGTTTGCAAAGCCCTCGTAGTTCAACGGATAGAACAAACCCGTCCTAAGGGTAAGATAGAAGTTCAATTCTTCTCGAGGGCACAAAAAAACGCAGCAACTCTTCGCCTCGTGATAAGAATAATTCGGCGAAGAGTTGCGGTGTTTTTGTTTGTGCTGGGGTGAAGAAGAGAAAAAGATAAGAAAAAACCCGGTGCGGTGGCCGGGTGGTGGATGGTGAAAATGGTCATGCTCGGTATCGGTAAGCAAGGTGCAGCTGATTGCTCTCGCTCTCGTGTGCCAAGGAGGTTGTCACTCGATACGTCCGATCGTCCGCGATGGTGGCGATCTGGGATTCGTTGATCTCTACTGGATGCTCTTCTGCCAGTTCGGCAATGCGCTTGTCGTCATCGGGTGTTTGTGGGATGAGCATCTGATAAACGATCCCGTTGGGCAATGGATTCGAAATGTCTAACATACGTCCTCCCGTCCTGCTATCTATATAAAGCGTTTTGGTGAGCGAGTCAAATTCTTCGGCGCCGACAGAGAACTTATTCACAGCTGAGCTTTTCTTTTTTTGGGGAAAATGGTATGGTAATGAAAGTTGCTTTTGGCTTTTCGAAGCTGAGGGCACATCTTGAACCCGGGGAGAAAGAAAATGGGAATGATGGCAATTGCTGTCGATTCTTATACTGGGTGTGTGCTTCGCACTCGGTATCGGATGCATCAACCACCCCAACCACCGCAGCCGCCACGGGCTGTTGAATGTTGCAGCCGCCCCACAGTCGCTGGTCTCGTGCCGGCGTTTGTCGAAGGCACGCTCTCTCCAGAAGATCGAATGATGGTTCGCGACCACCTCAACCTTTGCGGTCCTTGCAGGGAAGAGGCGCGGGCCTTATCGAGTCGGCGGGAGAATTAAAACCATTCACCACCCCAGATCAAAATGCCGCTGTCTCCACCCCTGAGGACAGCGGCATCTCTTTGCCTGGATCTTGAACCTCTTGAATTAGCGTCGCATTTCTGTAACCATAGAGGGGCACGTATGCAAAGCGGTGAGGTGGCTGAGTGGTCGAAGGCGCCGCACTCGAAATGCGGTGTACCTGAAAGGGTACCGTGGGTTCAAATCCCACCCTCACCGCTTTGCATGTGGAGGTTTTACTTATTGCGCAATCCCGCTATTTTCGTTATATTTTCTTGAGGCAGCGGCACCGTGCGTCGCGCCAACGTCGGCAAAATGCCACCTTAGCTCAGCTGGTAGAGCAGTGCTTTCGTAAAGCAAAGGTCCCCGGTTCAAATCCGGGAGGTGGCTCCAGAAGAGGATTGATATATAATAAAAGCATGACTTCACCCGAAAAAGAGTTTCTTCCACAAGAGCAGGAACAAGAGCAAGAAAACGATAATTCGTCGCATATCGAAACGGATGACGAATGCCAATACTGCGGAGCTCCATACGAGAGCGATCGTTCTTGCCGGTACTGTCAGGGCAATCCGACAAAAAAAGCATATCTTAGTGGATTAAAAAAATGACCGATTATACCGAACCGCTCAACGAATTGGATACCGAAGCTCGCCAGCTGGGCGAGCGTCTTTGACCTCGCAGCAAAACAAAAACGGATCGCAGAGCTCACGGCGGAGATGTCGTCCGTGGGTTTTTGGAACGACCGCGCGAATGCGGATGCAAGGATCCGTGAGTTGGGCGAGCTGAACGATATCGTTACAAAGCACGAAGAGATCCGCGCGGGCATTGGTGCGCTCAAGATACAATTCGATGAAAATAAGTTTCACGAGGTCAAGCGCGCATTCCATGAATTCGAATTGACGCAGCTTTTCACCGGTCGCTACGACAAGCAGTCCGCCGTGCTCGCGATCTATCCCGGCGCGGGCGGTGATGATGCGGAGGATTGGGCGCGGATGTTGCGCGAGATGTACGAAGGCTACGCAAAACTGCGCGGCTGGAAGGTGCACGTGGTGGACGATAATCCGCGTTCATGCACTATCGAGGTGAGCGGCGCGTACGCGTACGGCTATTTAAAGAACGAGCAGGGCGTGCACCGGCTTGTGCGCATCTCGCCGTTCAACGCAAAGCATTCGCGCGAGACGTCGTTTGCGCTTGTGGAGGTGATCCCGGATATCCCTGCGCTTGATGAATCAAAATTGCAGATACCGGAGAGCGATCTGAAATTCGAGTTTTCCCGCGCCGGCGGTCCGGGCGGGCAGAACGTGAACAAGGTGGAGACCGCCGTGCGGGTGGTGCATATTCCGACCGGCATCGCTATCAGCTCGCGCGCCCAGCGTTCGCAACAGCAGAATCGCGAGCAGGCGCTTAAGATATTAAAGGCGCGGCTATTCCAGCTGATGGAACAGGAAAAAGTGGATGAAGTGGGCGCGCTGCGCACAAAAGTAAAGCCCGAGTGGGGGAGCCAGATCCGTTCATACGTGCTGAACCCGTATCAGATGGTAAAGGACCATCGCACCGACGCCGAGACATCGCGCGTAGACGATGTGTTGGCGGGAAATATTGATATGTTCATCGAGGCAATGTTGGAGCGGAAGGGGAAATAGTGTATCATTATATACGTGATCGTTTTTCAAGGAGTTTCCAAACATTACACGGGCCACGGGGTCGCGCTTGAGGATGTGAATTTCGAAATTGACCCCGGGGAATTTGTTTCTCTCGCGGGTCGCTCCGGCGCTGGAAAGTCCACTATCATAAAATTGCTGATCGGAGAGGAAAAGCCGTCCAAGGGGCGCGTTTTTTTCGGGCAATATGAGGTGAACAAATTAGAGGACAACGAACTTCCTGCATTCCGACGGCATATCGGCGTTGTTTTTCAGGATTTCCGCTTGTTGCCCACCAAAACTGCATACGAAAATGTTGCTTTTGCTTTGGAAGTGGCCGGGCGGCCCCAGCGGGAGATTGCGGAGCTTGTGCCACAGGTACTCGATATGGTGGGATTGGGGGATAAGATGAAAAACTTTCCTCACGAGCTTTCCGGCGGCGAACGCCAGCGTGTCGCGATCGCGCGCGCGATGATCCATCGCCCGGAGGTCGTCATCGCGGACGAACCGACAGGAAACCTCGACCCGTTCCACACATTCGAGATCATCAAGCTGCTTGAAAAGATCAATCAGCTTGGCACCACCGTGGTACTCGCCACACATGATAAGGAGGTCATTAACAATCTTGAGCGGAGGGTAATAACATTGGACAAAGGCCGTCTCATCAGGGACGAACAGAAAGGAAAATACATACTGGTGTGACACCCTCCTCCTTTTTAAACGGAAATGCCACGTAGGAACGTGACCGTTTAAAAAGGAGGAGGGTGTCACACCAATCAGAGTATAATAAGAGAAATAAAAATGTTTACCATCATCTCAAGGATTTTCCACTTCGGTCTCAAGAACTTCTGGCGGAACGGCTGGCTGTCCACGGCAACAGTCGCCATTATGACGCTCGCGTCCATCGGATTCCTCGGGTTGATCATGTTCGGCGTCATTACGCACGCTGCGGCATCAGCCATCCAGGACAAGATAGATATCAGCGTTTATTTCAATACCAATACATCAGAGGATGAGATCTTGAATATTCAGCAATCGCTCGAGGGATTGTCGCAGGTGGCAAGCGTGAATTATATTTCGCAGGATCAGGCGCTCGCGACGTTCCAACAGAATCACGCGAGCGATCCGACGGTCAGCCAGGCGATCAATCAGCTCGATACAAACCCGCTCGAGGCATCGCTCAATATCACGGCGAAGGACCCGAGCGAGTACGGCGCGATCAATGACTATCTGACCTCGCCCGACCTTTCGCAGTACATCGACACAATCAGCTATGCGCAAAATCAGGACGTGATCAATCGTCTTGCGGCGATCGTGCGCGATGTCAACATCGGCGGATGGATCGTGACGATCTTTCTTGCGCTCGTTGCGGGACTCGTCATGTTCAACACGATCCGCCTCGCCATCTATTCCAACCGCGAGGAGATCGGTGTGATGCGCGTGGTGGGCGCATCGAACAGTCTGGTGCGCGGGCCGTTCGTGGTGGAGGGCATGCTGTGGGGATTGATCGCCGCGCTCGTGAGTCTCATCGTATTTGCTCCTGTGCTGTATTTCGTCTCGCCCTATCTGAACGAGTTCATCCCCGGGCTGAACATTTTCCAGTATTTTTACATGCATATCTTCCAGCTCTTCGTCTATGAATTGCTGTTCGGCGTGGTCATCGGAGGACTCTCCAGTTTCTGGGCGGTGCGCCGTTATTTGAAGAACTAGCTTTGAACGACATCACTCCACAAGATACCCCGCCATTGCCTCCGGCGATGGAACCACCAACGCCGCCTTCACCCGATGCGCCTGCCGCGCTGCGCAAGAAAAAGGCGCGACGGCGATTGATGATCATCGCTATTGCGGTAGTGGTCGCCGCAGGAGCTTTGTGGTGCTTCCAGCGGTCGCTTTCGCTTCCGCTGCAAAAACTTGAGTCGTTCAGAAATCCCGTCGGGATGCCGGTGGCAAACCAGTCCACACAGAATTTCCTTGCCCCTTCGCCGATACAGCAGGTCGCCAAAGCCGCGCCAAAAAAAACAAACACATTGACCGCCGCGGGCGTGATCGCGCAAACGAACGTCCAGCGCGCGGCGAACGGCAATCTGCCGGCGCTTGCGGAAAACGCCACGCTCGACGACATCGCCACGCTTCGTTTGGATGACATGTTTACTCAGCAATATTTCGCGCACGTCGGACCGCAAGGGGAAAGCGCGATCTCTGTGGCATCGAGCGTCGGATACGCTCACCTTGCGCTTGGCGAGAATCTCGCGCTCGGTAGCTATGCTGGTGATGCCGGCGTGGTCGCCGCATGGATGAACAGCGCCGGCCATCGCGCGAATATCTTGGACACGCACTACACGCAGATCGGCGTCGCCGTGCGCGAAGGAGTGTTTGAAGGGCAGGAATCGTGGCTCGCGGTACAGATCTTCGGAAGGCCGGCATCGGATTGCGCCGCGCCGGATGCGGATCTGGAAAACAGCATCAATCTCTCAGAGGAGGAGATTGCTTCCACGTCCGCAGAGCTCGAGTCCGATAAGACTGTCATTGCCGCGATGTCTCCGCAGTCCGGTCCGGCGTATAACGCGCAAGTGGAGGATTACAACAACCTTGCCACGCAGTACAACGCCCTCGCGGCGGAGACCCAGGCCGCCATCACTTCCTACGATGCGCAAGTGACTGCGTTCAACGCCTGTCTGGCGGAGTAGTGTTACTTTTCCCGCAACCGGCTGGACAATTTTCGAACGATTTTGGTGGGTGTTGCACTTGAAAGTTGAATCCGCCCATCTTTGCTGGTAAAAAATCCATTATTTTGTTATCATCTCCCTGTATGTTGAACATTTCGCTCAGGGCTGAGGACGTTTTCCATATCGGATCGTTGCCGGTGACGAATGCCGTACTTTTGGCATTCATCGTGCTCGTTGTTCTGACCGTCGTTTCGATCACGCTCAGGAACAAGATAAAGATGGTGCCGGGCATGCTGCAGAACATCGTGGAGGCGATGATCGAGGGCGCGCTTGGCCTTATGGATTCGGTGCTCGGCAATCGCAAGACATCGGAGAAATATTTGCCGCTGGTGTTCACCATCTTTCTTTTCGTGTTGTTCTCGAACTGGTTCGGGCTTGTGCCGGGCGTGGGATCGATCATGATCGGGCATGGTGCCGACGCGGTGCCGCTGTTGCGGTCGCCGGCGAGCGATCTCAACTTCACATTGGCGCTCGCGCTCATCGCCGTCACAATGGTGAATGCGTTCGGCGTCGCTGCGATGGGGATCAAAGAGCGCCTCTCGGTTTTTTTCAATTTTGGCAGCCCGATCAAGTTCTTCGTGGGCATACTTGAGCTTATCTCAGAATTTGCTAGAATTATCTCGTTCACGTTCCGTCTTTTCGGCAACGTGTTCGCCGGCGAGGTACTGCTCGCGATCATGGCGCTCCTCGTGCCATATCTCGTTCCGTTGCCATTCATGTTTTTGGAAATATTCGTCGGATTCATCCAGGCATTCATCTTTGGAATGCTCACACTTGTATTCGTGTCATTGGCGGTCACTCCTCACGAAGGCGAGGAAGCGGGTCACTAATGCGCGGATAGTAAGGAAACAAGGTCGAAACAGTCATTAAAAATAAATAAAAGCTTCAATTTTATCCATGTTATCTGATGTCAGTGTGCGGCTTATCGCAACCGCGTTCGTGATGGGTGTCGGCGCCCTCGGACCGGCCATTGCGATCGGCTGGATCGGTTCAAAGTCGGTGGAGGCTATCGGAAGGAATCCGGAGGCGTCATCCAAAGTGCAGACCATGGCGATCCTTGCCATCGCGTTTGCGGAAGCGGTTGCCATTTACGCGCTCGTTATCGCGCTCATCATCAAATTCGTCGCGTAAGGGATCGTGCGGAAGTTTTTTCAGCGTCATCGCAAAATATCATGCAACAACTACTGGATCAATTAGGCATCAATTGGCAGCTCCTGCTCAGCCAGGCGGTCAATTTTATTTTGCTTCTGATCGTGTTGCGGATCTTTGTCTACAAGCCGCTGTTGAAACTGCTGCACGATCGGCGCGAGAAGATCGAAAAAGGGTTGGTGCAGGCCGACGAGGCCGAGCGCCGGCTTCATGAGGTGGATATGATCGGAAAGGAGAAGATACGCCATGCGGAGAACGAGGCGGTCGGAATCTTGAAGAAGACGGAGCTGGACGCAAAGATCCTGGAAGAGAAACTGCTCGCCGAGGCGAAGCGCAAGGAAGAAGACGCGGTAAAGAGCGCGGCCGTGCGGCTGCGCTCGCAGGAAGAGGAATCCCGCCGCGCGATGGAAAAGGAAGCGGCGGCGCTGGTGCGCCTTGCCATCACGAGAACCGTCGAGCTCTCGCCGGAAAAGATCGATGACGCGCTGATCGCAAAGGCGGTGGGCGAGGCCACGCAGGCGTCATGAAGTATCCGGCGCATATCTATGCAAAAGCACTTGTAGAGGTGCTCGGCGATCCAAAAATAAAGGATGACGGGCTCATCGCAAGGAATTTTCTCGGACTGGTGGAGCGGAGCGGTGATATGGGCCACCTTCGGAAGATCCTCGAAGAAGCGTCGCGTTTCGCCCGCGGAAAGAGCGGGGTGCGGAAAATCACCATCGAGTCCGCGCGTGCGTTGCATCCATCACAAAGAGATACAATGAAGCATTTTATGAAGGCGGGGGATATGGTGGAGGAACGGATCGATCCGGATCTTGTCGCGGGGATCAAGATCACCCTCAATGACGAATTGCAATTCGACGGATCGCTGAAAAATAAATTGAACAAGGTGTTAGGGAGCGCATAATTATGTCATACGAAATAATCGAAAAATTAAAAAAGGATATTGAGGGATATAAAGAAAAACCCGAGTGGGCCGAGATCGGCCGCGTGATCGAGACCGGCGACGGCATCGTCAAGATCATCGGGTTGCGCAATGCGGTGAGCCAGGAAGTTTTGATCATAGAGACGGTTCATGGCGAACGGCCGGCATTGGCGCTCAGCTTGGAAGAGGAATCCATCGGCGGGCTCGTGCTCGGCGATGCGCTTTCCGTTGCCGTCGGCGACACCGTGCGGCGCACGGGAGACATCCTTTCCATTCCGGTGGGCGACGAGCTGATCGGCCGTGTGGTGGATCCACTGGGCGAGCCGCTCGACGGGCTTGGGCCTATATTTAAAACAGGGGAGAAGGCACCGCAGCGCAATCCACTGGAGGCGCGCGCGCCGGGCATTTTGGAACGCGAGTCGGTGAATACGCCGGTGCATACCGGCATCAAGGCGATCGACGCGTTGATCCCGATCGGCCGCGGACAGCGCGAGCTCATCATCGGCGACCGCCAATCCGGCAAGACCGCCGTCGCGCTCGATGCCATTTTGAATCAAAAGAACGACACCGGCCGGCGCACGCCGATCTGCATATATGTGGCGATCGGGCAGAAGGAATCCAAGATCGTCAAAATCGCGGAGACACTGAAGAAGTTCGACGCATTGAAATATTCCATCATCGTTTCCGCATCGGCGGGCTCGCCGGCGGCAATGTGGTATCTTGCGCCGTACGCGGGCACTGCGATCGGCGAATATTTCCGCGACAAGGGCATGGATGCGCTCATCGTCTACGACGACCTTTCGAAGCACGCATGGGCGTACCGCCAGATCTCTTTGTTGTTGCGCCGCCCGCCAGGCCGCGAAGCGTATCCGGGCGACGTGTTCTATCTGCACTCCCGTCTTTTGGAGCGCTCTGCAAAGCTTTCCAAAGAGAAGGGCGGCGGTTCTTTAACCGCTTTGCCGATCGTCGAGACCCAGCTTGGCGACGTCACTGCGTACATCCCGACGAACATCATTTCCATTACCGATGGCCAGATCTATCTCGAGACCGATCTCTTCAACCAGGGCCAACGTCCGGCGTTGAACGTCGGTATTTCCGTGTCGCGCGTCGGTTCCGCTGCGCAGACGAAAGCCATGAAGAAAGTCGCCGGCAAGCTCAAGCTTGCACACGCGCAGTTCCGCGAACTCCAGGCATTCGCGCAGTTCGCAACGGACGTGGACGAAGCCACCCGCAAGCGCATTCTGCAGGGGCAGAAGATCAACGAAGTGCTCAAGCAGAGCGACCTTGATCCGATGCCGGTGGAGGAGCAGGTCTGCGTGTTCTATGCGGTGCTTAACAATTACTTTGAATCCGTCGCGGTCGAAGATATCACCAAGACGGAGCGCGCGCTTGTGGAATATCTTTCCAAGTTGCACGAAGAAGATATTCTGAAGCCGATCCGCGAGACGGGTTTGTTCGAGGAGGCGACAGAGAATAAATTAAAGGAGGCAATAACGCATTTTCTTGCAAAATAATCACGCGTAAAAATCGCCATGGAATCCGGACAGAGCCTCAAGCGGCGCATGAAGAGCGTCCAAAATATCGGACAGATCACGAAGGCGATGGAACTCGTCTCCGCCACCAAGATGCGTAAAAGCCAGGAGCTTGCGCTCACGTCGCGTCCGTACGCGTACGCCGCGCTGCAGCTGCTCGGCATTTTGTCGTCGCTCAAGGACGTGCCGACGCCGGAGGTCTTGCAAAAGCGCACCGTGGAAAAGCGCGCGTTCGTGCTGATGACGTCCGATAAGGGGCTTGCCGGCCCGTTCAACGGCGCGGTGATCCGCGAGTTCGAACGGTATATCAAGGCGAACGATATCGACCTGCTTGATCCGAAATATTCCTTTATCGCCATCGGACAAAAATCAAAAGGTTATCTGGAGCGGCGAAAGGCGAATGTGGTGGCATCATTCAACCGCGTCGGCGATTTCAGCAGCCCGCTCGAGGCGGAGCCGATCGCGGATTTTTTGATCAACGGCTATGTGCGGCATGATTTCGACTCATGCGTGGTGTTCTTCACCACCTTTGTGACCGCATTGCGTCAAGATCCGGTCGCCCGCGAATTCCTTCCGATCGGCTATGATACGATCAAGCAATCCATCGCGGAAACGATCCCGCGCGCCGGCCGCTATGCGGATTACGCGAAGTCGGAGACGTTGATGGATGAGCGCGAGAAGGAATATATCATCGAGCCGTCGCCGAAAGAGGTGCTGAATGAGCTCGCGCCGAAACTGCTCAAGATCCGGCTGTATCACGCGATCCTCGAGGCGAACGCGTCCGAGCACTCCGCGCGGCGCGTGGCGATGAAGAACGCGTCGGACAATGCCTCCGACCTTTCTGAAACGCTCACGATGGTCTATAATAAGTCGCGTCAAGCGGCCATTACGAATCAGATCATCGAGATCACGTCAGGCGCACAATCGCTTCAATAGCAAAATCCTCTTAGAATTATCTTTTCGGGGACGGGTCGCGTTCTACTGAACGCGCCCTAACGCTCGGCACCTTCGTGCCTCCGCGATTCCCCTCAAAGATAATCCCAAGAGGATTTTGCTATTGCAGTGACTGTGTTAATATTAAAGTAATGAAGAAGCGAGGCTCGATTGCGCTCGTGGTCGCACTAATTATAGTGGTTGTTTTGGTTGCGGCGGGAGGGGTTTGGTATTGGAAGGCGCATAAATCTAGCGCGAATAATTCCCAATCTCAAAGCGCAGCTACAGTTCAAGCAACGTCAACATATCAGAATGCCGATTATGGCGTGAGTTTTGAATATCCAAGCAACTTGACTGTTAAACCGGGGGATACTGCCGAGGGCGATTATGGTCTTTATACCCCATACGGCCCTTACCAAAATGCTTCAACCACTGTTTCTCTTATCACCGTGGAAATACCACCAAGCTTCTACCCCGGCACCAACCTTGAAGGAGCGTATTTCAATCTGAGTGTTAATAAACAACTAAGCCAAAGCCAATGTCTCGCACTGACTTCGCAACCCGGTCCGAACAATGGCGGCGGGAAGACCACTATCGGCGGAGTGACGTTTAACTGGACCCGTGCCGGCAGCGCGGCTGCGGGAACCGATGAATTTAGTGAAAACTACTCTGGTTATACTAACGGCACATGCTACGAGTTCAATCTCGGGGATACGACCGGCAACGATGTCTCGCCAACTGGCACGAGGATGTCGGGTTCCGCTAATGATATTTCCGTTTTGGAGGGAGTGTTGCCTTCGGTGAAATTTACCGGCTCAGCACCGTCGGTCAAGGTGACGTCAGAAAATTTAAGAATTCCAACGAGCACTGAAAAACTTGTGAGTTTTGATAAATATGGAATCTTTTCGACACTTCCCGCTTTCGTTTCGACGTCAAGTTATGCTGGTGGCGGTGAAGGTCCAATCTCAGATTATTCTGATGGTGGTACAATCAATATGGGGAAATATGCTGGGTATCATCTCATTACTGGATCGGTATCTTTTGGTTTGGATGGCGTAGCGACGTTGTTATTTGCTACCAAGGACTACCAATCTTTTATTTTGGATAATAGTACTAGTTCCCAAGAGAGTCTTAATTTCCTGGAAGGTGAAGGTGTTTATCTGAATGTCACAAAAATCACTGGCGAAGATTCGCTTTCGTCCTATAATGGCACTCTCTCTACTACTACCGATGACGGTGGGCCAGGGATTCAGTTTTAAACAGTTATCAGGAGGATAGTGTTTTCTTTCTTTCCGATCCTTCACGCTGGAAACAACCGGGATGACTGGGTTAGGGCCTTACCCGGAGCTTTGCGCGGTGTGGTACTACCCCTTTTATGGATTTCAGTCCGGTAGGAGTTGCGCCTCGCACTCTCCCTCCTCCTGCCTCAAACACTTGCTCGTTGGCTTAGACGGTGGCGTTCCAGCCGCCGGCGTCAGGCGTTCGGAATCACCCTACTAGCCACGGGGGAGATGCCTTATCCCATACCACGGGGATTTGTAAAACATTAAATTTATATGAAAAACTTTTTGCAATCCCATGCTAAATCTCTATCATTGGGGTTATGGAAAAGAAAAAAATTAATTATAGGTATGCGAAGAAAGTTCTTGCGAAGCGTGATCCGTATGTGGGGGTGGTTCTTGAGGGCATGAGAGACGAAATTAAGATTATATCCGAGGGATATGAAGGTGTGTAGGATAGGATTGATCGATTGGACGGCAAAGTAAATAAATTAGAAGTAAGGGTCGATCAAATGGAGGGAAAATGATTTTACATATATAATCAGAAAATGGCACAAAAAATGAAAAGAAAACTGAGCGAATATGATCTTTGTGTGCGTGTGATTTTTGATGAGCTTAATGCTCAGCTGGGTGCTCTTGTAGCTATGCAGAAAAGATATGAGGAAAGGAATTCCCGGGAAGGATATCAGTCTGAGTCAGAGAATCAGATAGTCATTCCCAAGAAGAGCAGGAAGCTTGCGGTATAGTGTTTGCACCCGCCATCGGAATTTGCTACAATTCCAACTATCATGGCTTCAAACACAACTCTAAAAAAAGGAAAAGTAACGCAGATCATCGGGCCGGTCGTGGATATCGATTTTGGTGAGGGCACGGTGTTGCCGCCGATCTATAATGCGGTGCACATCAAGCTGGGCGGCGCGGGCGAAGCGGCCGCGGCCACGATCACGGCGGAAGTGGTGAAGCACTTGGAGCCGGGCAAGGTGCGCGCGATCAGCATGGCGCCGACCGACGGATTGAACCGCGGCGCGGAGGCGGAAGACACGGGCAAGATGATCGAGGTGCCGGTGGGGGAAGAGACGCTCGGCAACATCTTTGATGTTTTGGGCAAGCCGCTCACGGTGCCGGCAAAGCCGTTGAAGAAATATTCGCCGATCCATCGCAATGCGCCGAAGTTCACGGAACAGTCCACGAAGACCGAAGTGTTCGAGACGGGCATCAAAGTGATCGACCTCATCTGTCCGTTCATCAAGGGCGGCAAGGTGGGTCTGTTCGGCGGCGCTGGTGTCGGTAAGACGGTTCTGTTACAGGAGCTCATGCGCAACGTTGCCGAAGTGGGCGGCGGGTATTCCGTGTTCGCCGGTGTCGGCGAGCGCACGCGCGAGGGCAACGACCTCTATGGCGAAATGAAAGAATCGGGCGTCATCGCGAAGACCGCGCTCGTGTTCGGGCAGATGAATGAAGTGCCGGGCGCCCGTGCCCGCGTCGCGCTTTCCGCGCTCACGATGGCGGAATACTTCCGCGACGAAGAAGGGAAGAACGTCCTTTTGTTCATCGACAACATCTTCCGCTATTCCCAGGCCGGTTCCGAGGTCTCCACGCTCCTGGGCCGTATGCCGTCGGCGGTGGGTTATCAGCCGACGCTCGCATCCGAAATGGCAGAGCTCCAGGAACGCATCACATCCACCACAAAGGGTTCCATCACGTCGGTGCAGGCAATTTACGTCCCTGCGGACGATATCACCGACCCTGCGCCGGCAACGACGTTCAGCCACTTGGATTCCACCGTAGTGCTCAATCGTGCGCTCACCGAGATCGGTATCTATCCGGCCGTGGATCCACTTGCATCATCCTCGACCGCGCTCGATCCGAAGATCGTCGGCCAGGACCATTACGAGGTTGCTCGTGACGTGCAGCAGACCCTTCAGCGCTATAAGGAATTGCAGGACATCATCGCCATTCTCGGCATCGAAGAGCTTTCCGACGTCGATCGCCAGACGGTCTACCGCGCGCGCAAGATCCAACGCTTCCTTTCCCAGCCGTTCTTTGTGGCAGAGGCGTTCACCGGCGCGGCGGGGAAGTATGTGTCGCTCAAGGACACGATCAAGAGCTTCCGCGATATTTTGGACGGCAAGTACGATGACCAGCCGGAGGAGGCGTTCTATATGAAAGGCGGCATCGAAGAGGTCGGCGCACAGAACGCGGCAAAATAATTTTCACGCGAAATCTTCATGAAGCTCGGCGTTTACTCATTGCAAAAAGTATTGTTCCAGGGCGATGCCAAGTCGGTGAATTGCAATACGCGCTCCGGCGAGATCACCATCCTCGATCATCACGAGCCGCTTATCTCCATTTTGGAGAAGGGGACGATGACGATCGTGGACGTGGCCGGCGAAAAGCATTATATTCCGGTCGGTTCCGGATTCCTGGAAGTTGATTCGGGAAGCCAGGCAAAAATTTTGGTAGAGGAGGCGCAATAAATTTTTAATATTTTCGTGGAACCGTTCGTAACATTTGCATCGCAAAAGGAGCATTACATTGCTGACGCGTGCGTGGTTTGGTGCTTTGACGATCGTTTCTATAAGCTGCTGAAAGAGTTTGGGAAGCAGGAAAAATTTAACCATATCGATCTCGTAAAGATCGCCGGCGGCGCGAAGGCGTTGGCTGGAGAGGCGCCGTCCGACCGCGATTTTGTGTTGAACCAGATAAGGACATCGGTGCGGCTTCACGGAACTAAGCGCGTGGTGTTGATGCTCCACCGCGACTGCGGCGCGTACGGAGGCTCGAAGAATTTTACCGACGGGGAAGCGGAAAAGACGGAGCTAGTAAAACAATTGCGCGATGCGCAGGATTTTGTGAAGAAAGAATTTCCCGACGTTATCAGTCTTTCCGTCGATGGGTATTTTGCGGATTTTGATGGATTGTACAAAATTGTATAGTGTGATACAATATCCCTTAGCATCAAATCAAATTTCGTCTGGAGAGTATCATTTTGGCGACCACTGTTGAGTTAACCTCTCGCGTAGCGCGTTCTGGCAGACATCGTGCATTTCCTGGTGTCCGCACCACGACGCTCGTTATCTTTTGCATCGACCCGCGGTATCTCTTCGCGGCACTGTCGTTTATCACCAAAGATCTCGGTCTGAAGCCGGGAGAATTCATCGTGCTTCCCAGCCCGGGTGGCGCGCTTCATCTGCGCGGCGGTGGGGAAAACAGCATCGCGCGTATTTATCTTCACGACGTGATCTCATTTTGCTTCGGAGACTTTCCTCATCTGGAGCAATGCGTGATCATCAGCCATGAACAGTGTCGCGCTTACGCAAAAACCAAGGAGTGTCATGGAGATTCCTTTTTGAAAGGCATGAGTATGGAAGATCTGCAGGCGAAGCATCTTTCCGCTATTCTGCCGAAAGGATCCATCGCCGCCATTCCTCGGGAGACTTCTGTCCGCACATTCTACATGCGCATCGTGGATGCGCGGGGTGAAGAGGTTGTCTTTGACGAGATCGAGGCCTAGCCGGTTTTATGCAATGGGCCGTTCGCAATCTGCGAGCGGCCTTCCTCTTTTTTATCACGCAAGGTACACTTATTCATACGAAAAAACATTTCATCTTTCACCGAGAAAGTCTACGCGGTCGTTGCGAAGATTCCGCGCGGAAGCGTGATGACATATAAGGAGGTCGCGCGTCGGGCAGGAAATCCGCGCGCCGCCCGTGCCGTGGGGAACATCATGCACAATAATTCCGATACCAGGAAGGTGCCATGCCATCGCGTGGTTCGCTCCGACGGTACGCCGGGAGGGTATGCTTGGGGCATAAAGAAGAAGATCGAGCTTCTGAGGCGCGAAGGGGCGTATCCTTTTCGGTAGTAACTTCGCCGGTCACCCCGGGTTTGGTATACTAAAGGCATGAAAGCAGGGAAAATTATTGTCATTGTTCTCGGCGTGATCATCATCGTTCTGCTCGCGGTGCTCTTTTTCTATAACCCCGTCAAAGCGCCGGCGGTACCGACGGAGTCCACATCGACATCCCAAGCCCAATAGATTTTAATCATATGTCCCACGAAACATTTTCAGCCGCCGAACGTGCGAATATGCCAGAGCGGAGTTTTGAGACTGCTGACGGGATTGGCGCTTGCTTGCTTGAGCTCGGTTGGACCAAAGAACAGTTGGGAAATTTTCCGGCGGCGATGCAAAAAATGGCGGATGCCATGTCGCGCGGCAATAAGGAAGGTGCTTCCGAAAAGATAAACTTCGAATTGAATGTTCTGAACGACGAGAATGGCGGAGAGATCGCAGAAGTGACCCTTGCGGGCGAAGGCGAGAGCCTTGGTCCCGAGCGGATCGGCGAATTGATCGAAAAGAACGAACTTCCTGTAACGTTACTGACCGAAGCGACGACGCAATTTTTTTCGGATGAAAATAAAGTGATCTTGCGCCGAAAAAAAGAGCGCGCGGTGGAAATGGATACTATAAAATAAGGAAGAGTTATGATCTCTAAGGAAGACCTTCCGTATTACAAAAAACGCTGGGCAAAGATCGCGAAGGCGTTGCATAAGCTTTTTCCGAATCCAAAGATCGCACTGACATTTTCCAATAATTGGGAGCTCCTTGTGGCGGTTCAGCTTTCCGCACAGTGTACAGATAAGAAGGTGAATCAGGTGACACCCGCGCTCTTCAAAAAGTATTCCACGCTTGATGCGTATGTCCGTGCAGGGAAGACCGCGCGCGGCGTGCACGCGTTCGAACGCGACATCCACGCCTGCGGCTTCTATCGCGCGAAGACGCGCAACATCCTCGCTGCCGCTTGTGTGGTCAAGGAAAAGTTTCATGGCAAGCTCCCGCGCACGATGGCGGAGATGGTAACGATCCCGGGCGTCGGGCGCAAGTCGGCGAACGTGATCCTTGGCAACGCCTATGGCGTGGTGGAGGGAATCGCGGTGGACACGCACGTAATACGCCTGTCGCACGTGCTCGGTCTCACGCGCGAGAAGATGCCGGAAAAGATTGAACGCGACCTCATGGCCATCATCCCGCGCAAAGATTGGTTTGTGGCGACGTATATGCTGATCGACTATGGCCGCGCCTACTGTGTGGCGCGCTCGCACAAGCACGAGCTTTGCCCTCTGACAAAAGTTCTGGGATAATAACGATTATGGATAGCGGACCACAAAAAGAGGAACAGAGGATTGTCGATTTTCTCTTCGAGATCGGCACAATGCGCAAGCTCGCGCGCATGCACCGGCAAACGCTGCTGACCGACGACTTCTCGGACAATATCGCTTCGCATTCATATCGCACCGCCATCATCGGATGGCATCTCGCAAAGATGGAGGCCGCCGATCCCTACAAGACCGTCATGATGTGTCTTTTCCATGACGTTCCGGAAGCGAGGAGCGGTGATCACAACTGGGTACACAAGAAATACGTGAAGATTTTCGAAGAGGAGATTATTAAGGATCAATTGGGGGCATTGCCGTATTCCGATCTGAAAGAGATGGTCAATGAATATCATATCCGAGAAAGCAAGGAAGCTGTGATTGCCAAGGATGCAGATTTGCTGGATCAAATATTGCTTCTTCGGGAATATGAGATGCAGGGGAATAAAGAGGCAATCAATTGGCTTGGAGGAAAGGACGGAAAGAAGATCAATGCTCAACTCGCCAATCTTCATTCGGAAAGCGGAAGAACGCTTGCTGCTGAAGCGTTACTACGGAGTCCTTCGGCATGGTGGAGTGACGTCTGGACCCCGAAAAACAGGGAAAGTTAAGGGAGTGGTTGCTCGGTTGCTATCCACATTTTGCCTCGGGTAAAAGTGTGCTAGAATAGATATTGTTAGTTAGAAGAAAGACCGCTTTCCGGTGTGAGGCCGGAACGCGGTCTTTCGTTTTTTTGACTCCTCATTAAATTTCCATTAAACTGGTCTGGCGGAGATTTGCATGAGTACCCCCTATAGCCTTCGGGCAAGGGGAACTTTGCTTATTACCGCCTGATGCGCATCGCCATGAACCACTTCGAAATCATATCCGATAACCAGCCCGCAGGGGACCAGCCGAAGGCGATCGCATCGCTTGTTTCTGGTTTGCACTCCGGCCTGCGCGATCAGACCTTGCTCGGCGTGACGGGCTCCGGCAAAACCTTTACGATGGCGAACGTGATCCAGCAGATGGGCAAGCCGACGCTCGTGATTGCGCATAACAAGACGCTCGCCGCGCAGCTGTGCAACGAGTTCCGCGAGCTCTTTCCGAACTCGTCCGTCAATTATTTCGTCTCGTACTACGACTACTATCAGCCGGAAGCGTACATGCCGTCGAGCGATACGTACATAGATAAGGAGGCGCTGATCAACGACGAGATCGACAAGCTGCGCCACGCGGCGACGATGGCATTGCTCACGCGGCGCGATGTGATCATCGTAGCGTCGGTGTCGTGCATCTACGGCTTGGGCGCGCCGGAGGAGTATGCCAAGAATATCATTCGCTTCAAAGTGGGCGATGCGGTGGAGCGCCGCGATTTCTCGCGCAAGCTCGTTTCGCTGCAGTTCAATCGCACGACGGCGGATCTTAAGCGCGCCACGTACCGCTTGCGTGGCGAGAACTGGGAGATCATGCCTGCGGATCGCGAGATCATTTACAACCTGGAAGTAAGCGGCGGCATCATCCGTGCCATCTATGAGGTGGATCCGGTGAAGGGATTTCAGCCGGGCAAGACGCCGGCGATCCCGGATATTTTATTTGCGCCTGCGAAGCACTTTATCACCGCGCCGGAATCGCGCGAACGGGCGCTAAAAAGTATTAAAGAAGAATTAAAAGAGCAGTTGGTGAAGTTTGATAAGGAGAAGAAGTTTTTGGAGGCGGAACGGATCGAGCGCCGCACCAAGTTCGATCTTGCGATGATGGCAGAGGTGGGATACTGCCATGGCATTGAGAACTATTCGCGCCACCTTTCCGGCCGCGCCGCAGGCGAGCCGCCGGCCACGCTTTTGGATTATTTCCCGCACAAGGACGACGGCTCGCCGGACTTTCTCACCATCATCGACGAGTCCCACATGACCGTGCCGCAACTGCAAGGCATGTTCAACGGCGATGCGGCGCGCAAAAAGACGCTCGTGGATTACGGCTTCCGCTTGCCATCGGCGATCGACAACCGTCCGCTCCGATTCGAGGAATTCGACGCGCGCATCGGTCAGGTTATTTACACGTCCGCCACACCGGGGCCATATGAATTGAAAGTGAGTGGGCCGAGCCAGGACGGCCGCCCGGGCGGCGGCCAGATCGTGGAGCAGATCATTCGGCCGACCGGGCTGGTGGATCCAAAGATCACGATGCGTCCCGCGCGTGGCCAGGTGGAGGATCTTATCCCGCGCATTCAGGAGCGCGTGGCCAAGCACGAGCGCGTGCTCGTGACGACGCTCACCAAGCGCATGGCGGAAGACCTCAGCGCGTATTTGGAAGAGAAGAAAATAAAAGTGAACTATCTGCACAGCGATGTGAAGACGATGGATCGCATCAAAATTTTGACCGATCTGCGCCGTGGCAAAATAGAAGTGCTCGTCGGCGTGAACCTGCTTCGCGAAGGCTTGGATTTGCCGGAGGTGTCGCTTGTGGCAATTTTGGATGCGGACAAGGAGGGGTTCTTGCGGAGTGAGGTGTCGCTCATTCAGACGATCGGCCGCGCCGCGCGCAACGTTGAAGGCGAGGTACTGATGTACGCGGATAACATCACCGGCTCCATCGAGCGCGCCGTGCGCGAGACCGATCGCCGCCGCGCGATCCAGGTTGCGTATAATATAGAGCACCACATCACGCCGCGCACGATCGTGCGCAAGATCTCGGACATTTTGCCGAGTATCGATATCGATGAGATTTTGAAATTGGAAACGGCGCCGGTGCCGCGGTCCAAGACCGCGCTCCAACGATTGATCGCGGAAAAGGAGCGCGACATGAAATCTGCGGCAAAGGAATTAAATTTCGAACTTGCGGGAATCTTGCGCGACGAGATACGCGAGCTCAACAAGAAGGCGGCGGCAGTAGAAGAGGTGATGAAGGATGCGAAGATCATGAAGAAGCCGGGCGCGAAAAAAATCATTAAAAAACAATGAAACACGACAAAATAATCATCAAGGGTGCGCGCGAGCACAATCTCAAGAATATCAATCTCGAGATCCCGCGCGACAAAATGGTCGTGTTCACTGGACTTTCCGGCAGTGGAAAGTCGTCGCTTGCGTTCGACACGATCTTTGCCGAGGGTCAGCGGCGCTACATCGAGTCGCTCTCTGCATACGCAAGGCAGTTTTTGGGCCGCCTCGACAAGCCGGACGTGGATGAGATCGAGGGACTTTCTCCCGCCATTTCCATCGACCAAAAATCCCACTCCGCGAATCCGCGTTCGACGGTGGCGACCATCACTGAAATTTACGATTACCTCCGCGTGCTTTTTGCGCGCGCGGGAAAGCCGTACTGCCCCACGTGCGGCCGTGAGATTAAGAAGTTGACGAACGAGGAAATCGTGGACGTCGCGATCGAGATCTCGGATGGCAACAAGGACAAAAAGAATTTCGTCATCCTGGCGCCGGTGGTGCGCGGTCGGAAAGGCGAATATTATCAGATGCTTTATGATTTTCTCAATGCCGGATTTTCCGAAGTGCGCATAGACGGCAAATATCACTCCCTGCGCGATCGCGTTGAACTCAGTCGTTACAAGACGCATGACATCGATCTCGTGGTGGACCGCCTGCCGTCGGGGATGAACTTTAAAGATAAGGATAATCGCTTGCGCTTGGCGGAAGCGATTGAGAGCGCGCTCAAGTATGGCAACGCGGTGGTGACGCTCATCACCGACAAAGAGGTTTCACTTTCGGCAAAGTTCACATGCCCGCACGACGGGTTCTCGTTCCCGGAGATCGAGCCGCGCCTGTTCTCGTTCAACAGTCCGTACGGTGCGTGTCCGGAATGTCACGGCCTTGGCACAAAGGATATCTGGTCGGACGAGATCTGCTCGGTATGCGAAGGCAAGCGGTTGCGGCCGGAGAGCTTGAATGTATTGATCGATGAAAAAAATATCCATACCGTGACGGCGCTCTCCATCGAAGATGCGCACGCGTTCTTTTCGGAATTGAAATTCGGCGGTGGGTCGCTCAATGAGGTTGCCGAGGCGCCGCTCCGCGAGATTAAAAATAGATTAAAGTTTATGATGGACGTCGGCTTGGAATATCTGACGCTTGATCGCAAGGCGGGGACGCTCTCCGGCGGCGAAGCACAGCGCATCCGGCTTGCGTCGCAGATCGGCTCGCGTCTGGTGGGCACGCTCTATATATTAGACGAGCCGACGATCGGCCTGCATCAGCGCGATAACGCCAAGCTTATCCAGACGCTCAAGGATCTGCGCGATCTTGGCAACACGATCATTGTTGTCGAGCACGACGAGGATACGATCCGCGAGGCGGATTATCTGGTGGATATTGGGCCGGGCGCGGGCGTGCACGGCGGGAACGTGGTGGCGCAGGGGCCGATGCCGGAGCTTATCAAAGATACGAAGCAGAATTCGCTGACGCTGGATTATCTGCGCGGTAAGAAATTCATCGAAGTGCCGGAGGCGCGGCGCAAAGTGGTGCTGCCTGCGGAACGCGGGGAGAAAAGCGTAAAGGGCGGCAGGGGCAGTGGCGGCACGCAACAGGAGTTTCTTAAGATCCGTGGTGCGCATGCGAACAATCTGAAAGATGTGGATGTGGATATTCCGTTGCGGCGATTTACGGCGGTGACGGGCGTTTCCGGCTCCGGCAAGTCGTCACTCGTGTACGACGTGCTTTATAAGGCAGTTGCGGACAAACTGAACCATGCGAGCTTCAAAGCTGGCGGTTATAAGCAGATCCTCGGTTTGGAATATATCACGCGCATCATCAATATCGATCAATCCGCGATCGGGCGCACGCCGCGGTCCAATCCGGCAACGTACGTCGGCGCGTGGACGCACATCCGTGATCTCTTTGCGGAGACGGAGGACGCGCGCGTGCGCGGATACAAGCCGGGCCGGTTCAGTTTCAATGTCCCCGGCGGACGTTGTGAGAACTGCGAAGGCCATGGCACGATCGCGATCGAGATGCACTTCCTGCCGACGGTCTACGTCACGTGCGATGTGTGCAAGGGCAAACGCTTCGACCGCGAAACGCTCGAGGTGGAGTACAAAGGCAAAAATATTTTCGATATTTTACAGATGACGATCGAGGAGGCGGTAAAGTTTTTTGAGGACATTCCGTGGCTTATGGACAAACTCACCATATTAGAGGAGGTGGGTTTGGGATATCTGGAGCTTGGTCAGTCGGCGACGACGCTGTCGGGCGGCGAAGCGCAGCGTATCAAACTTTCCGCCGAGCTCGGTAAGCGTGATACGCGGCGCACATTGTATCTGCTCGACGAGCCGACCACCGGCCTGCATTTCGCGGATGTGGATCAGCTGCTCAAGGTGTTGCAGCGGTTGGTGGATCGCGGGAACACGATCGTTGTCATCGAACACAACCTCGATGTCATCAAGTGTGCCGATTGGGTGATCGACCTCGGGCCGGAAGGCGGTGCCCGCGGTGGCCGGGTCATCGCCACCGGCACGCCGGAGGAGATCGTGCGTAAAAAAGGCAGCGTGACAGGGGAATATCTAAGACCGCTGCTGCAGAAATAATACCGCACCGGGGTAATCTAATCGAATTGGCGCATATCCGCTATCATGAAGGATATGTACCAATTACGTCAAATACCGTCGGAAGCGCAGATCAAAAAATTCCTGCGGTAGGCGTAGGTTGACTAAATTTAGATTTAGTGCTAATCTATCCTTAGCATTCCGTAGGTACGGAAAATTCACTCAGCAAGGAAGGATCGCCGTGAAGAATTCGATAACGATGTTAACCCTCGGGTTGGCCTCGCTTTGGATGGGGTTGACTGCATGCGTGGCTCAGGGGTCCGGAGATTTTCCGGATGCACCTTCGGTCGTTGCAGAGGCCAACCCGGATCCATTATTTTTTACGTCCATCTCCCAGCGCCCATTTACTTCGAAAAAAATGGGCGAAGCGTCAAAAGGGGAGAGGATCACTCACCGCCTCCTTGTCGTGGGATTTCCTGCGGCACTTACCGCGGATATGTTCACGACGGGGATGATCATGACGCATCCCCTTCATTTTAGTTTTCACCAGGGGATGTGTACGACGATAACGAACGGAGGGCCGCCCGTGACCGCACCATGTCCCCCGGAGATTCAGGCGTTGGAGTTCCATGAAACAGTTCCTGTCGCCGCTTTCGAAGAAGGGGGATGGGCAAAATTCGTCGGTCCGCGCAACGCGCCGGGAGTCATCGCGCTGAATGTCCTCCTTGACGGCGTTGTGTGGGAGGTCGGCACGCGCCTGTGGCACAGAAATGAGTGTGGGCGGAAAGCGATGTTGGCTGTGATCGGATATAAAACTATCGGCCACGCGGTTCTGGCGTTTAGCAACGTCGCGCTTCTGCATCGATTAGAACGAGACTTCGTTCCAAAGAGTGCAATCGACGTTCATTGGTATTGAGGGTTTGTTTTTGTGGGCGGCTTGCTATACAAGTCGCCCATTTTCTATCATTTCCAATGCTGCTATAATGAATTCATGAAAATCTTCGAGAACAAGATCTGGCGTGACGGGCAGAAGATCGCGTGGATTGACGGGAATCATGTCCGCGCGGATGACAATAACCGCAAGCTCGGCTATTTCGAGAACAACTTCATTTACAATATGGAGGGCCGTAAAATTGCATATGTTTATGAGAATGAATTGCGATTTGAAAATGGCGGCGCGGCAGTTCCGCTGGAGCGTATCAACCAAGAGATCGAAGGCGCGGTGCCGTTGCTCGAAAAGTGCGCGGTACACGTGCTGTTGCAGGATTAGCCGAGCTGTCCCGATGGTGAAAACCTCCGTCCCGTACAAGAAATTCCCCGAAACGCCGGGCGTCTACATCATGAAAGATGCCGCCGGGCGTATTTTGTACGTCGGCAAGGCGGCGAATCTGCGCCGGCGCGTGTCGAGCTATTTCGAGCGGCCGCACGATGTGCGCATCCAGACGCTCGTCAGCAAGATCGCGACGATCGATTTCGAACAGAAGGACACTGCGCTTGAGGCGTTGATCCGTGAGGCGGAGCTGATCAAAAAGATCACGCCGCCATTCAACGTGCGCGAGAAGGACGACAAGAGCTTTCTCTATTTTGAGATCACGCGGGAGAAATTTCCGCGGGTGTTGCTGGTGCGCGGCGCGGGCGTGATCGCTGCGGGCGGCGGGAAAGGTGCCCGCGCGGCGGCACCGGAAGGGAGGCGTTTTGGTCCGTTCACGTCGGCGTCCAGTGCGCGTGAGGCATTGCGTATTTTGCGGCGGATCTTCCCATGGAGCACGCATGATCCGGATGAGATCGGGAAGATAAAGCGGCCGTGCTTCAACTACGAGATCGGACTGTGCCCGGGCACGTGCGTCGGTGCGATCACGCACGAAGATTACATAAAGAACATCGACCGACTCAGGTTGTTCTTTGAAGGCAAGAAGGCGCACATCATCCGTGCGCTTGAAAAGGAAATGCGTGCGGCGAGCAGAAAACAGGAATTCGAACGAGCTGAAACGCTACGGCGTCAGATGTTTGCGTTGCAGCATATCCAAGACACGGCGCTCATCTCGGACAACGAAATATTGATGGCGCGTGGAGTAGGCGCAAGTGTGGGCATTGGCGCCGGCGCCGCAGTGACGCTGAAGGACGGCTATCGCATTGAGGGTTATGACATTTCGAACATCTCCGGCACGTCCGCTGTCGGCTCCATGGTGGTGTTTACCGACGGGGAACCGGACAAAAATGAATATCGCAAATTCAAAATTCGCAGTATTTTCCAGCCGAACGATGTGGGCATGCTCAAGGAAGTGCTGGAGCGCCGCTTTGCGCATGCGACATCAGAATCGGAAAGCCGCTGGCGGATGCCCGATCTCGTGCTGATCGACGGCGGCCTCGCGCAGGTGAACACCGCACGCCGCGTGCTGCTCCGCGCCGGCATCAAAGTGCCTATCATCGGCATTGCGAAGGGTCCCAGGCGCGATCGGAACGACATCATCGGCCTTATCCCGAAGGGTGTGCAAAAGGCGACGCTCATCAAAGTGCGCGACGAGGCGCATCGGTTCGCCATCGGTTATCATCGCGCGCTGCGGCGCGTCAGGACGTTCCATTAACCCTCCAACGTCTTTAATATTTCTTTAATCCGGTTTTGGTATGGTTGATGGATGAAAACACGCGCCCGTGCCGTCTCGTATTTTTTATCCATCGCCGCCGTTGCGGTGATCTTTTTCAGTGTCGAGTTCGTCACGGAAAAATATTTTTATCCCGACGACGAAGTGGTGGACATCCTCGCCGCCATCATCGGTGCGCTTTCGTTCGCGCGATGTAAACGGTTCTTTGATTGTGCGACCGACCGGATCTTTTTCCGCGCCCCGCGCGACGAACGCGCGGAATTCATCTCCAATATTTCCCATGAGCTCCAGACGCCGATCGCCATCCTGCGGGGCAATGTAGAGGTGTTGCAAAGCGGATGTGCCACCGACGCGGAACGGGCAACGGCCGAGCGGGTGATCGTATCGACGCTCGATGGTATGTCGCGTCTGATCGGCAATGTCCTCGAAAGCGCAAAGTTAAAATTTTCCAGAAAAATAGCGTACGAACAGGATATTGCCGTGGGCGCGCTATTGCGTGAGACGCACGAGGATTGCCTATTGCTCGCGGAAGATAAGGGCATTCGTTTGTTACTTGAGCTCGATGAGGATATGAAAGATGACGTGTTCGTGCGCGGCAGCCGCGACCGGTTGAAGGAGGTGTTGTTCAATCTCATCAGCAACGCACTCAAACACACGGCATACGGTGGGACGATCGCGTTGCGGGCGGAACGAGCCCATGGTCATAGGGCCGTCGCCGTCGCGCGCATCATTGTGCAGGATTCGGGTTGCGGCATCGCACCGGAATCGCTGCCGCATATCTTTGAGCGATTTTACCGGATCGAAAACCGTCCACTTGCGTTTGCCGAAGGCGATGTACCACCATCGGCCGAACCGAGCCATGGCATTGGCCTCAACATCTGCCGCGAGATCGTGGAAGCGCACAAGGGAACGATCGTGGCGGAGAGCGAGCCGGGGAAGGGGAGCCGGTTCATCATCAGCCTCCCATTGTCTCCGCCCTCGCCGCCGCTATCGCCATCTCGCGGACGCATCCCGTCCGCAGGCAACGCTCGCGGCGTTTCTGCTATAATTAATTCATGAACACCATAATTATGCCTTCCAAAAAACTTTATTCCCAGGTATCATCCGGTGATCTCGTTCTCGACAACGATTGCGGCGGCAAGCAATATATTTTAAAACTGCGCGACCTTCCTGCCAATGAGAAGCCGCGCGAGAAGTTGGTCAAGTACGGGCCGTCGGTGCTTTCGCTTGCGGAGCTTTTTGCGGTTGTGTTGAATGTGGGAACGAAAAAGGAAGAGGTACTCACCATGTCGCGTAGGTTGCTCAAAGAATATGGCGACAGCGCGATCGTCAATCAGAAGGATCCGAACAAAATAAAAGAATTACTCGACGTTCCGCTCGGCAAGGCATGTCAGGTTGTCGCGTGCTTTGAGCTTGGCCGCCGGTTCTTCAAGGCGCCGGATGGCAGGAAGCCGATGACGATTCGCACTGCCGGCCAAGTGTATGAGTATCTGAAGGACATGCAGGATCTACAGAAAGAAACTTTGCGCGGACTGTATCTCGATGCGCATTACCAATTAATCCACGACGAGGTCGTTTCCATCGGCACGCTGACGTCGAACATCATCCATCCGCGCGAAGTGTTCCGCCCGGCGCTCGAATATTCCGCGTCGGCGGTGATCCTCGCGCATAACCATCCCTCTGGCGTGGCGAAACCGAGCGACGCCGACATCGTGATCACGCGCCAGATTGTGGAGGCGGGAAAGATCCTTGGCATCAGCCTCCTCGATCACGTGATCGTCACTAAGAATAAATTCGAGAGCGTGCCGGTGGAGTACAATTAGAAGGCTTTTTTTAGGGTTCATTTTTCTGCTATAATTTCCCCATGGTGGATTTCTCGCATCTGACAAAAGCCTATAAAAAGCGGGTGGTCGTGGATGATTTCACCCTCTCTGTCGATGTGCCGATTTTCGGGTTTTTGGGGCAGAATGGGGCGGGGAAGACGACGATCATGAAGATGATCGTGGGGTTGCTTGATCCCACAAGCGGCACGATCACAATCGACGGGGCGCTTTCGTCCCATCCTATTTTCAAAAAAAAGCTGGGCTATATGCCGGAGACGCCATATTTCTACGAGCGGATGACGGGTTTGGAGTTTTTGCGATTTTGCGACGAGCTTTTCGATAACAATAACAGCGGTGCGAATCCGACGGCGCGGACGTCACATTACGAAGGGATCCTAAAAAAAGTGGGCATCTTTGCCGCGCGAAACGCGGAAATCCGCACATATTCCAAAGGCATGCGCCAGCGCCTTGGCTTTGCGCAATCGCTCGTGAACGATCCGGAATATCTTTTTCTCGACGAGCCGCTCGATGGCCTGGACCCGATCGGCCGCCGTGAGATGAAAGAGGTGATGCTTGGCCTTAAGCACGAAGGCCGCAGGATCTTTTTGAACACGCATATCCTTGCCGACGTGGAGGAGATCTGCGATGAGGTTGGAATTATCCACCAGGGGAAAATATTGTACGCCGGATCGGTGAAGGCGTTCTGCGCGGGCAAGCCGCTCGAGGAGCGATTTATGGAAACGGTGCAGGCGCATGAAAAACAAGAAACACAAATATGAGAAACATTTGGATCATCGCAAAAAACACGCTGAAGCTCGAGATCCGGGACAAGATCCTGTACGGCATCATCGTGTTCGGTTTGCTCTATGTGTTTTTCACGCTTTTTCTCGCCGACCTCGTGCTCAAGGAGCCGTCGATGGTAAAGGCGTTCGGGTTGACCGGCATCTATTTCTTCAACGCGATCATCGCGCTCTTCCTTGGTACGACGTCATTCTTTAAGGATGTGGACCGCAAGGTGGTCTATTTCATCCTCTCAAAACCGGTGTCGCGCATGCAATTCGTGCTGGGAAAATTCTTTGGATTGTGCATGGTGCTCCTGCTCACGAGCGCGATCCTCGGCGTTGCATACGCGGGTGTGGTGCTTTATGAACACGCGGGGTTCGATTGGATCGGGCTTACCGCGATTGCGATGCAGTTCCTCGAGATGGCGCTCTTTCTTGCGTTCGCGATATTCGTTTCCACATTCGCCAGCTCGCTGCTTTCCATCGTATACACGTCCGGCGTGTTCTTCCTCGGCCACATCGTAAGCCAGCTCGTGACCGACGCGAAGGCCATCGGCCTCGGCGGCATCAAGTTGTGGCTCGTGGAGATCCTCTATTATATCTTCCCGAACCTGGAAAAGTTCGATGCCCGCGACTTTGCGATCCACGCGGTGCCTGCGCCATTCACCTCGTTTGCACTCGCTGCCGCGTACGCAGCGGTGTATATCATCCTGCTGCTCACTGCCGCCGTGTGGATATTCGATAAGAAAGAAATCTAAGGCATCGCAAACAATGACGCGCCTCAATGCATTTTCGAAGACCATCATCCTGATCTTACTGCTTGCGCTCATCGCGCTCCTGCAGTTCGAGTATGACGCTACGAAGATCATGCTGCCCGCGTCGGGCGCGCAGGAAATCTCGCCATTCATGGTGCGCCTGTTGGACGTTGGATTCCATCCTGCGGTCGCGTCGTTCCTCTGGGCGACGACGATGCCGGAGATCCTGGATCTGTGGAACAAAAAAACGGAATATTTTTCCGACCTTGCGTTCGTGAACGCGGTGGATCCGAAGCTGAGCTATCCATACGCATTTTCGGTATTGACCCTGCCGGCGGCGCCATCAGCCGACGATCCGCAGGCGGTCGAACAGGCAGATGCGATCGGCCAGCAAGGGATCGCAAACGGCGATACCGACTGGCGTATTCCATACTATATGGCGACGAACGAATTTCTATACGCCAAGAATGATGTGGCGGCTGCGGAATATTACAATATGGCCGCCGAGACGCCGGGCGTTCCGGGATATGCGGAGCGGTTCTCGCTGAACTTCGGCATTGAGACGAATCAGCGCCAGAAGACGGAACAGCTCTGGGAGACCATTAAGGATTCCACGAACGATCCGGACACGCAAGCGCGCGCGCAGGCGTACATCGACCACCTGCAGGATTTTGATTATCTTGACGCCGCGTCGGCGCAATACAAAAAAGTGTTCGGCGTCTTTCCCACGTCCACTGCGGAGCTCGTGACAAAGGGGATCATCCCGTCCGTGCCGGTGGATCCATTCGGGTTTACGTTCATCATCCAAGCTGATGGCACAAGCGCGATCGATCTGAACACCTTGCCGGCGTACATGTCGACAAGTACGTTGCAGTAGCTCTGTTGCATCCTTTTGAAGGTACGGCGTTTTGGTCTGCTAACCGGCCGCCTCAGCTCTTGCCGCCTTCGCGGCTCCGAGACGCCCTTCAAAAGGATGCAACAGAGCTACTGCAACGTCCCCAGCTAATTTGACAAAATCAATGGTTTTGCTATAACATGGATGTTCTTTAACAATAGGGATTTATAAGATTTCAAGTCGTATGAGGCGAGTGTTTAGTGGGCGACGATAGCCCTTTAAACACTCGCCTCATAACTGAGGCGCTTCTCTCTTCGGAGAGCATCTTACAAAAGGAGGATGATAACGATGACTACATCGATTACATCCAGTATCACGGAAGGACAGCAGGAGCAATATTGGCGTTTTGTCGAGGATGCAACCAGCAAAGGTGCGGAACTCGCACTCAAACAGGTTCCCATCGACAAGGACGGACTTCAATTGCTTTTCGGCCGCGATGGAGAATTCAATGCGGCAATCGCAGCGGTGATCGTTGCGAAGACCCGCGAGCTTTCGCTCTCCAACCAGTTCGCCAGTGAGGAAGTGAATTCCAACTACGGCTATCCGAGTGAATATCAAAGGAAGGATGTTCACGCCCAGGCCAACCTGTTGCGTCAGCTGATTCGTGGCGTTGGTTTTGCCGACGAGAAACTCGCTAAACAACCATTGCCGAACGGAGCCGAAGGATACTTTGCGATTCCGCGCTGGCAGACGATTGCTCCGACCTATCGCGAAGCGGTGGAAAAGGTCTTCGCGTTGCTCGCAAAGCAGCGCAAGGGCAAGTTCCAAAACTATCGTGAGGGCCAGCTTGGCGAGCAGTATCTCCGGGAGAGTGAGAAGACGGCGGCCGCGTTCCAGAAGCTCGGTGACGAGCAGAAGGGATACGATATCCTCGTCGTTCCCGCGCAGTTCGGCATCTGGCATCGTGGTCGTTCCGTCCGTCGGGCGCGTGAGGTCATGAACTCTTCGGAGTTCGGGCTTGGCGCATTCGCGGTCGGGATTATGCTGTTGACCCACCCTGAACGGGAAGTTCAATGGGAACAGTTGCACATCGACTGCGCCGGAGATGAATATTCTCCTGCTGGCGATGGCCAGTTCGTCTACGCGCCGATCTTTTATTTCTACGTCGACGAGCTGGGGTTCGGCAGCCGCTGGGTGGGCGTCCCGGGCGACGTCTTTGGCTCCGCGTCCGGCTTTGTCTCGCAGTAGAGTTGGCACTTGAACCCTCGAATGTTTGGCCCTTTTGATTCTCTCATCCCTTGATTCCTCGCATTCGATTTTTTCAGGGTTGTTCGCATATCATCGCGAACAACCCTGTTTCTTTTTATACTTCTTTATGAGATTAGGCTCATACACGGTCGTCCACGGATTGCCGTCGCCGAACTCTCTTTTCAAAAGAGAACCAACCAGAGTCCGGGCGATTACGATTTCCCGGAGTGTGTTGCATTGAGGGGATTACTGCTTGCTCTTGCCTTGTGTGGATGGCGTGTAACCTGCCGCCGAATAAAATTCAGGAATAAGAGATAGCTCAAGACCACGAAGAAAATTGAGCTTCGTGCTTGCAACCTCAAGCACTGATAATTTTTCATCCTTCTGTAGTTTGCTCGCCGCAAGGATGTTTTGGAGAACATCAAGGATCAAGGTATCGCACCGCTCACAGATTGTATAGCGATCTTGCTTCGGTATGATATTGCGATAGCCGTAGAATGAAGTTTCCCAGTACTTGAATTTTATTGAAAAACAAACGATAGTTAGGAACGTCGTAAACAGAATAACTATAGGCGGGGATGAACTACAAGTAAGTGGTTACATACCCCTACCAATTAACCTTAATGGCGAGTTACAAATTATCCATCGGCATCGTGGGCCTCCCGAATGTTGGCAAATCAACGTTGTTCAAGATATTGACGCGGCAGAATATCACGATTGCCAACTATCCGTTCGCAACGATCGATCCGAACGTGGGCGTCGTTGCTGTTCCGGACGAACGGCTGGAAAAATTGAACGCGATGAGACAGTCGAAGAAAAAGATTCCCGCAGTCGTGGAGTTTTATGATATCGCGGGTTTGGTGAAGGGTGCCAATAAAGGTGAGGGATTGGGCAATGCGTTCCTCGATGACATTCAGCTGACGCAGGCGATCGTGATGGTGGTGCGCGCGTTCGAGGATCCGGACATCATCCATGTGGAAAACTCCGTGGACCCGGTCCGCGACATCGATGTCATCAACTTGGAGCTGATGCTGAAAGATCTTGCGACAGTGGACAAGCGCCTGGTGCGCGTGGAGGCGGAGGCGCGCGCAGGAAAGAAGGAGGCGTTGCATGACAAAGATATCTTGGAGCGATTAAAGAGGTCGCTTGAGGGCGGCATTTTGCTGGTCTGCGACGCAGAACTCTTGCACGCGATCAAGAGCGAACCGCGCTTGAACGACCTGCGTCTGCTCACGATCAAGCGCCAGCTGTATCTGATCAACGGAAAGGAGTCGGATGTTTCGCCGGAACTGCTCGCGAAGATCGCATCGCTCGACGCGGATTATTTGGTGAGCGACCTTTCGTCGCCGGACGTAGAATCGGTGGAGATCCCGTTGCTCGTCAAAAAAGCGTATCACGTGCTGGATCTCGTGAGTTTCTTTACGACCGGCGAGGACGAGACGCGCGCGTGGACCATCGAGCGGGGGACGAAGGCGCCGCAGGCGGCGGGCGTCATTCACACCGATTTCGAGGAGAAGTTTATCCGCATGGAGGTCGTCCCGACGGACAAATTATTGGAAGCCGGCGGCTGGAGCAAGGCGAAGCAAAAAGGGTGGCTGCGCGTGGAAGGGAAGGAATATGTGGTCGCGGATGGGGATGTGATCGAGGTAAGGCACGGATAAAGCGTCAAATAAAAATTTTTAAATGGAGCGTCTGCCGCAAACAGAATCCGAACCAGTTCCGTCCATCGAAATACGACGTGAAAAAACGGTGGAGTTTGCTGCCCAGTTTAAAGATTTTTTTAGGGACGTTGGTGATGAGGAAGCTATTTTTATGCTGTCTCTTGCCTTGGATCATCCAGAGTGGGAATCGGCGCTTTTGGAACAAGTTGAAAAGAATAAACCCCATGTTGAAAATCCCGAAGAGGTTCTCGCGAGATTAAGAACGTCGTATCGGGAGTGGGTGCCGAATGAATCTTCGGAGGAAGGGAATAATGCTTTATGGTGGAAGGAAAATTTACCGGAAGTAAGAAAGCGTGTAGAAAATCTTATATCCTATTTTCGACCGCGCGAGGAAGATATCACGCGCCAACTGGTGATCGTGCCGTCGGATAATCTATTGCCATCTACGGAAAGCGGTCAGTCATTTCATATTGCCGGTACGACGATAGTCATATCACATACCAAAAATTGGGAGAATATGGAACATAAATTTCTTCACGGTATAGTGAATCCCGTCACTGAAAGATTGGAGGGAAAGATTCCGAAAGAAAAAGTGATAGCGCTTGCGAGTCGAGAGTTGAGGGAACGGCAGGAATATGGCGAACACGCAGAGAGTCTTCTCAACGAGGAGCTTATACGCACCTTTAACGAATCGATCGAAACCGGAAAGGGAATTTCCTCGTTTGAAGATTTTAAAAAAGCGGTTGACGAAAAAAATGACGAAGCGCTTGCCGGTGTTCTGAATGATTCAAAAATGAAGGAGCGTTGTGCGGAGGTTGGAATTTCTTCAGTGGAAGATTTCCGGACGCATTTGCAAGATTACTACGACGCATTCGAGAAAAATGAACTTCGGGAAAAGATCTACCCACTTTATCGGAAATTTGAAGTTGCACGGACGAAGGAGCCCACTCTTCGCTTTGAGGATTTTCTCGATCAAAATTTAGCTCAGGCATTCTAGCTCGATCGTATCATGAAAAAATTTCCCATCGCGCAGTTCAAAGATTTTCCGAAGGAGCTTTTGCTCTTGCGGCGGCTTGGCACGCCGGCGGCGGTGCAGGATCTTTTGAACACGCTGCCGTTCAATTTTGAAAAAGACAAGGAGACGTATCGCTCGCCGGCGCTTGCGTTGCACGCGCAGACGGCGCATTGCATGGAAGGCGCATTGATCGCGGCCGCCGCGTTCTGGCTGCACGGCCGCATGCCGCTCCTGATGGACCTCAAAACGATCGATCCCGACGTGGATCACGTGGTCACGCTTTTTAAGGAGGGGAATCGCTGGGGCGCGGTGAGCAAGACCAATCACGGCGTGCTTCGCTATCGCGACCCGGTCTATCGCGACCCGCGCGAGATCGCGATGTCGTACTTTAACGAATATTTTTTGGATTCCGGTGTAAAGACGATGCGGAGCTTTTCCGCGCCGTTCGATCTTTCGGTGCGGTTCGGCGGATCATGGCTTACGGATCCCGGGTCACTCTATCGCCTCGTGCTTGCGCTCGATCGCTCGCCGCACACGGACATCCTCGGCGCGCGCGGCGCGCGCGTCCTGCGCCGCGCCGATCCAGTGGAGATCGAAGCGGGGAAGATCGTGGAGTGGAAACATTAGATATTTATTAAATCCTGCTTGACAATGATGTTTATCTTAAGATAAACTTCGCTATATGAAGAACAACGCTATTGTCGGCCTCAGGGAATTGCGTGAGAACATAGATGCCTATATCTCCAAAGTGGAGAAGGGTGGTTCTTTTGTTGTGGTTCGGAAGTCAAAGCCGGTATTCAAAATCTCGCCGCCGGACGAGGACGCGGATCTATGGGAATCGGTCATCGATTTCACCAAGGTTAAAAAGGGCGGCGTACCGATCGCGGATCTGCTTTCCCGCCTTTAACGGCGTGGATATACGCCGTTATGGATGCTATCGCAAAAGCGCTTAAGAAGCTTACCGCCGAGGAACGAACGCGCATCAAGGATGTGTTTATTCGATTGCAATCCGGAAAAACCAGTGGATTGGACGTAAAAAAACTCAAAGGAAGAAACGATATTTTTCGCGTTCGAAAAGGAGACATCCGTATTATCTACAGAAAAGTGGGCAGGAATATTTTTATTTTGGCGATCGAGCGGAGGAACGAGAAGACGTACACGCTCTAATTCCTCCTGTCGAGCGCTGATCCCAGCGTTTCGTCATCCGCGAATTCGATCTCGCCGCCGGTGGGAAGGCCGCGTCCGAGGCGGCTGACCCGCTTGGCGAGCGGCGCGAGCTCCTTCAGTAAGAGCGATGCCTGAAAATCGCCGAGTGTGGTGGGGCTGAAGCCGAGGATGATCTCATCAGCCGCGCCGCCGAGCGCGTCTGCGATATATTTCTTCAAACTGAGCAGGCGCGTTTTCTGCCACGTCTCCAAAAATCCCGTCTTTGGCACGGGGCCGATGATGAAATACCGGCCGGTGAACTTTTTGGTGTTCTCGAGCGAAAGATAGTCGGTCTCTTTTTCCACCACCATGATGATGCGCTGGTTCCGCGCTGGATTCGCGCAGACGTCGCACAGCGTGCCCGCGTTCTGGTGGATGAAGAAGCACCGCTCGCAGATCTTGATCGAGCGGAGCGCATCGATGCTTTGCGCAAGCACGCGCAGATCTTCCTTCGGCCGCCCGATCAGATAGAACGCCAGCCGTACCGCCTGCCGCGGTCCGATGGAGGGAAGCTCCGCCAGTTCATCCACCACTTTCTGCACCGGCTCCGGGAGTTTCATCATAGCCCTTGGTGTTGGTTTAATTTTTTCAATTCATTTGTGTCCGTATTATATCCCCAAATGTTCTCATGATATTCAAAATCTTCTTTTAATGCTTCGGTGGCAACAATGATATGTGTTCCGCTGAAAAAATCTTGCGGGGCGTCGATTATTTTATTTATGAGCAATGAAATATCGGCAGGTTGAACAGTCGCGCTCCAATCGAAATCAGGATTATTTTTTTGTAGTGTTCTTAAAAGAGGAGTGTCTACATAACTTGGAAGAAGAGAAATAAACTTTATATTCTTTTCCTCAAGGGCAATAATATCAAAGTAGATGTTAAGAGCTGACTTCGAGCTGCAATAAAGAGCAAAGTTTTCTCCTATGACTCTATCGGATACCGAAGAAATATTAATGACGAAGCCGCGAAGTTTTTCCTTAAAGGTTTGGGTTAATAAGATAGGAGCACAAAAATTAATCCCGAACATTTTTTTAAAATCTATTTCAGTGAATGCGAGAGCAGGTGTTTCGAAAGCAACTCCTGCATCGTTAATAAGAATGTCAATATAATCTTCGGTAATACTATTTTTTATCAATTGATAGCTTGCTGGATTGGAAAGGTCTGCTTCAATGGGGACGAAGTTTGAATGTTGGATGTCTGCATATGTCCTGGCTATTCCGTAGACCTTGAATCCCTTAGTGAGCAAAGATTTTGTTATAGCCTTCCCTATGCCAGAACTTGTTCCGGTAACGACGGCTATTTTTTCTGACGCATTCATCATGAACAAATCATACAATCAAAACCATCCTTTTTAAATAGCGCGGTCAAGATGATAGAGAAGTATAAGAAAGCGTTGATCCCTCTGATCCCATTCCGGTTTGTCCTGAGGGGAATCGCGGAGCCGCGAAGGCGGCGAGCGTTAGGGCGCGTTCAGCAGAACGCGACCCGTCCCCGAAGGGCATGCCGGAATGGGATCAGAGAGCCGGCAGTTCTTCGTATCTCTTCTCTATCGTCTTGAAGCTCGCGCGTTCCGCGTCAAAGAAGAAGTCGATGTCCTTGAGCGCGCCGTTGCGGTGCTTGGCGACGCGCAAATGGACGGTATTGTCGATGGAAGAGGCGGTGTCGTTCGGGTTGCGCTCATCGCGATAGAGGAACATGACGACGTCCGCATCCTGTTCGATGGCGCCGGATTCGCGGAGGTCCGAGAGGCGGGGGATCTTATGGTCGCGCTGTTCAACGCCGCGCGAGAGCTGTGAGAGCGCGAGCACCGGCACTTTGAGCTCGCGGGCGAGCGCCTTGAGGCCGCGCGAGATTTCCGTGATCATATTCACCATGTTATCGCTGTTCGTGCGCGGGCGGATGAGCTGGAGGTAGTCGACAATGAGCAGGTCGAGCCCGTGTTCCACCTGTAGCCGGCGCGCCATGGAACGCATTTGGAGCACATTTAGCGACGGCGAGTCGTCAATGAAGAGCTTTATCGTGGAAAGCCGGTCAAGTGCGTCTTGGATCATGGAAAATTCGTTGTCGCTCGAGATCCGTCCGGTGAGGATGTTCCAGAGCGGCACCTGTGATTCGGCAGCGATGATGCGGTCCTGCAACGATTCGCGCGACATTTCGAGCGAGAACAGGCCGACGGTGAATCCCGCCTTGCCCGCGTTCCGGGCGATGTCGAGCGCGAGCGACGTCTTGCCGACCGAAGGCCGTGCGCCGAGAATGACGAGCTCGGATTTTTGGAGTCCGGAGAGCGTCTCGTCGAGCGCGGGGAAGCCGGTGGGCACGCCGCGCAGCTTTCCGCCGCCGGCGTGGAGGCTGGCGATGCGTTCGTACGCGGTCGTAAGGTCGTCCTTGAGCGATGTGAAATTCTGCGGCATGGATTTCTGCGAGATCGAAAGGATCTTCTGCTCGACATCGTCAAGCAGATCTTCCACCTCGCCGCCGTTCGAGAACACGTCTTCGGCGATCTCCGCCGACGCCTTAATGAGGTCACGCAATACTTTCTTCTCCTTTACGATCGTGGCGTAGTGCTGTACGTGTGATGCGTTCGACACGTGGTTTGTGAGGTCCGCAAGGTACGCCGAACCGCCGATGTCCTTGAGGATCTCATGCTCCTTGAGAAAGTTGGTAAGGCTCAACACGTCGATCGGCTGATGCTTCTCGTACAAGGTGAGGACCGCTTTGTATATCCGTTCGTGTTGGGGCGTATAAAAATCCTCGGGCAATAAAATATCCGCCACGCGGAAGATCGCGTTCTTGTCGATGAGGACGGAACCCAACACCGCCTGTTCCGCTTCCAGATTCTGCGGCGGAAGTTTCAGTTGTGATCTTTTGGTGACCGCCATGGTTTTTTCAGGTGAAGCTCATACCGACCCGACCCCGAAAGATTAAAAAAATCTTTTTCTGATCCGGGAACCATCCTTGGCATCCCTTATGGAATATCCTAATGCTTCTATCTCTTTTCTCAAAGCGTCGGACTGGATAAACTGTTTATTGCCGCGCAAATCGGCATATATTCGGGCCATTTCTGCGATTTTTGGGTCGTTCTCGACCGCGGTTGCGTTGACCATGGCGCTTTCCAGCCCAAGTCCCAAGACTTTATCACACTGCTTGACGAGGGCAAGCTTCTCTTTCGGTCTGCCGTTATCAGCAAGCATTTCGTGGAGTATGGCAAGCGCCCGGGGCGTGTTCAGGTCGTCGTCCATCGCCGCGCGGAACTCGGCGAGATATTGCTCAAGGGATCTTTTCGGCGCTTTTCTTGTCGCCGGCGCATCGCTGTCATCGTCTGCCGCGCGCGTGCTTTCTTCGTAGAGATCGTTCACCGCCTCGTAGAGCCGATCAAGGCCGTTCCTTGCCGCATCCAAACTTTCCCAGGTGAAGTTCAATCGCGTGCGATAGTGCGCGCCGAGCACGAGATAGCGATAGACGAGGGGATGGTATCCTTTTGCTTCCAGTTCCGCGAGCGTGAAGACATTTCCCTCCGACTTTGCCATCTTGCCGCCGTCAAGCAAAAGATGTTCGCCGTGCATCCATATATGCGCGAGCGGAACATCGTATGCCGCCTCCGATTGTGCGATCTCGTTCGTGTGGTGCGTCCCTACGAGGTCGATGCCGCCCGCATGGATGTCGAACGGCTGTCCGAGGAAGTGCCGTCCGATCGCGGAGCATTCGATGTGCCATCCGGGAAACCCTTCACCCCACGGCGACGGCCAATGCAGTAAGTGTTGTTTGAACTTTCCCTCCAATTTGAACCAGAGTGCGAAATCGGCGGGGTTGCGCTTGTCGTCGTCAACCACCACTTCTTCCCGTGCGCCGGTCATCTTTTCCGCGAGCGATTGTCCGGAGAGCGCGCCATATGCGGGAAACATACTCACGTCGAAATAAACGGCTTTCGATGTGTCGTACGCAAAGCCCTTCTCAAGGAGTATCTGGACAAGGGCGATCTCCTCGCGTACGTATGCGCTCGCGGGAGCTATGATGTCCGGCTTTATGATATTCAGCTTTGCAAGGTCCTCAAAGAACGCGTCGGTGTAAAACTGCGCGATTTCTTCCACGGATCTTTTTTGCGTTGCGGCGGCGGTCTCGAGCTTGTCGTCGCCTGCGTCGGTGTCGCCGGTGAGGTGGCCGACATCGGTGATGTTCATCACGCGCCGCACGGCGTGACCGTCAAAGCGCAACGTCCGTTCGAGGATGTCCTCAAAGATATAGGTGCGGAGATTGCCGATATGGGCGAAATTATAGACCGTCGGGCCGCAGGTGTAGACGCCGACCCAATCCGGATGAATGGGCGTAAGCGGTTCCTTCTTGCGTGAGAGTGTATTATAGAGCGTGATCATACTAAGATGAGAGAATCACGTGAAATCTAGAACCATCCTTTTCTCCGGAAGTAAACAGTAAGAGAGATCATGCCGATGACCATGATGCCGAGCACGATCCAGAACGCATAGGGCAGATCGACGATGGGCGTGCCGCGCGTGTTCATGCTGAAGAGCGCGGCGATAAGCATGAAAGGGAAGGTGAGAAACGAGAGCGAGGTGAATGTTTTCATGACGCTGTTGATCTTGAGGTTCATCAGCTGGTTGTTCGTATCCTCAAAATCGGCGATTGCCTCGCGATAATCCTCAAGCTGGTTCACTACCTTGAGTTGGTCGCCGATAAGGTCGTTCAGATATATCTCTGCGTCATCCCCCCAGAATTTTTTCCCCTTCGAGAAGAGCGAGCGCAGGATCGGTTCCTGAAGGCGTACCACGATGCGGTACTCCGATACATCGCGCTTGAGGTAGGTGATACGCTCCAGCACCTCCTTCTCTTTGTCCTTGAATATCTCCTTGCCGACCGCTTCCACTTTTTCGCGGATGTGCCGCAGCTGGCGTTCCTGGAAATTGATGAGATGTTCGATGAGGCGGTACATCACCGCGAGCGATGAATCGCATTCCGTTACGTCGAACCCATCCATTACGCCGTCCAGTTCATCGTAATGGACGGTCGCCACGCTGTTCTTGGTGACGATGAAGTCGATCTCGGTGCGTGTTGATGCCTCGTCGTCGCGGTCATAGACGGGGAAGTAATAGATGAAATAAAGATAATCCTTGTATGCTTCCACCCGCCCACGTGCGGAAGGCGCGCGCAGTTCATTTACGATGACGGGATGAAGCCGATATTCCTTTCCCAGCCACGCCAGATCTTTTTCCGATGGCCCTTTGACATCGACCCACTGGACGCCTTTTCCTTTTTTTGTTTTCATAATATTATTTTAACACACTGTCGCTTGTTGCGTGGCACTTTTCAATTTCCGTAACTATGGTATAGTTTTTCTAGAAGTGCCACTTTAGCGCAAGAAAGGTTGACGTATGACGGAAGGGAAGTTGTTAGCGATGTTTTCCGAAGCGGTCGGATCCTTAATGGACCGGGATTATCTTTCGGGTCTCGTTGCCGGTTACTACGGCCTTGAATGTCCCTGCAACCTCAATGCACGCTGTATGGAAGGATTCATTGCGGGTGAAGGCCTGCGGCAGTTGCTCTTGTCGCTCGACGGAAAGGCGGACGACGATCAGGTCAATGCGTCGATCGTTCAGATGTTGTTTCCGGAAGAGACTGAACGTGTTCCGTGCGCCGTTTTCAAAGGCGCCGACTGGAGCCTTGGGCAGCGCGCCTGGCCAGACCCCTTTGTTGTTGGGGAGGCCATCACGACAATTTAACCGTTTTTCAGTTTTTTCCACCCGCGGTCGAGAACCCCACTCGACCGCTTTTTTATCCACAAAACCGTGACTGGCACTCTCTTGACTAGATTGCTAATTCGGCTAAAATGAGAGTACATGACCGACCGAACAGCGCAAATTCTCGAGGCGGCGATCCAGGAGTTCATCAATACCGGCGATCCGGTGAGTTCAGGGTTGCTCTACGATCGATATGACTTTGGCATAAAACCGGCGATGATACGGCTTGAGCTTGACGAGCTTGAGGATGCCGGGTATCTTGAACAGCCGCATCATTCGGCGGGTCGCGTGCCGACGAACAGCGGTTATGAATTCTTTGCGAAACGGATGTTGGGTACCGCGAATGTCTCGAGCGAGCGCTCCACCGGCGGGGCAAAACAAAACGATCTTCACGTGCTCCTTAAAGAGCAGGCGTGGCCGGACCTCTTAAATGAACTTTCTGCCCAGCTTGGATTGTTGAGCGTGGCCGCGGACCTTGCGCGTGAATCGGTGTATAAAGCGGGATTACAGCACCTTATCGATCATCTCGATTGGCAGGACCAGAGCGGTATCCGCTCCGTGATCCACGACTTTGAAGAAGTGGACGAGCGCGCGCCGCGCGCGGCGGAGAAGATGGGCATCAGCCCGCAGATCTTCATCGGCAAGAAAAGTCCGCTGACGACGAGCGACAATCTTTCCGTAGTGGGCGGGAATTTCCAGGTTGGCGATGAGATGATATCCATCTTTGCCATCGGTCCCAAACGGATGGATTATAAAAAGGTCATACGCATATTTAAAAATTTATAAAATAAAATATCATGGCGGACGAAGAAAACAATTTACCGGAATCGACGGTTGCCGACCTGAAGGAGCAGATAGAAGAGATGGCGGCCCAGCGCGACGAATATCTTGCCGGATGGCAACGCGCGAAGGCGGACTTCATCAATTATAAAAAGGAGGAGGCAGTACGCATGAAGGAGATTACGCAATATGGAAGCAAGGATCTTATTAAAGACCTCATACTCATTTTGGATGGATACGATTTGGCCCTAAGAATGGCAAAAAATAATAATGAGAAGGTAATCGATAATGGCATTATCATCATTCGTTCACAGATAGAGGATATATTAAAGAAGCGTGGATTGACGAAGATCGAGATAAATCCGGGAGATGAATTTGATCCCGCAACCGCCGAAGCTATGCTGGAGGTTGAGTCAGAGCATCCGGCAGGATCAATAGTGGAAGTCGCGGAGTCGGGGTATCGGTTACACGAGAGAGTGTTACGTCCAGCGCGGGTGATCGTGAGCAAAGGCCCAAAAGAAAAAGCTGACCATGAATAAGAAGAAAGCAAAAGATTTATATTACGTGGCAGTGAAGGTTTTTCTCAAGAAAGAAGACAAACTCCTTATCTTTAAGGATGGCTTTGGAAACTGGGATCTGCCGGGCGGGAGAATTCGGTATGAAGAATTTAAAAAGCCGCTGGGGTCAGTTATTAAAAGAAAGTTAAAAGAAGAGCTCGGTGGGGCGATCAAATATAAGATAGGCGAGCCGTTCGTCTTCATGCGGCACGAAAGAGATGAAGCTATGCCCCATGGACCGACGAAGGCAAGAATATTCGCAATCGGATATCATGCAGAGTTTATCGGTGGTAAGGTTGTTCTGGCGTCGCATCATACAAAATACGAATGGGTCCCGATCAAAACCTTTAAGCCGGAAAAATATTTTAAAAGCGGATGGCTCGAAGGTACGAAGGAGTTTCTAAAAATAGAGAGAAAAAATAATAAAGTCGTAAAAAAGAAATAGAAATAATTAATCAAAAAAAATAACATGGCAAAAATAATCGGAATCGACTTGGGAACAACGAACTCGGCCGTCTCCGTCATGAAGAACGGCGAGTTGCAGATTTTAGAGAACGCGGAGGGCAACCGCACGACGCCGTCCATCGTGGCGCTCTCAAAGGGCGGGGAGCGGCTCGTGGGTCTGCTCGCCAAGCGGCAGTCGGTGACAAATCCGACGAACACCATCTTTTCGGTCAAGCGTTTGATCGGGCGTAAGTTCACCGACCCGGAGGTCCAGCGCGATAAAACATGGCTGCCGTATGAGATCCGTGCGGGCGCGACGGGCGGCGTGGAGGTAAAGATGGGTGACAAGTGGTATTCGCCGGAGGAGATCTCCGCGTTCATTCTGAGTAAACTGAAAGCCGATGCCGAAGCGAAGCTCGGCGAGAAAGTGGAAGGCGCGGTGATCACCGTACCTGCGTATTTTGACGACTCCCAGCGCCAGGCAACGAAGAATGCCGGCGAGATCGCGGGACTCAAAGTGGATCGCATCATCAACGAGCCGACGGCGGCCGCGTTTGCGTACGGTATCAATAAAGAAAAGAACCAAAAGATCGTGGTCTACGATTTCGGCGGTGGCACATTCGACGTTTCCGTCCTTGAAATGGGATTTGATGCCGACACGAAGGAACAGACCGTGGAGGTCCGCGCGACGGGAGGCGATACGCATCTCGGCGGCGATGACTTTGACAAGAAGATCCAGGAATATCTGGTGGCGGAATATAAGAAGCAGGAGGGCATTGATATCTCGAAGGACCCGCTTGCGGTGCAGCGGTTGAAGGAAGCCGCCGAGCGCGCGAAGCACGAGCTTTCGACCGCGATCGAGACGGAGATCAACATCCCGTACATTTCGTCCGACGCGAACGGTCCGAAACATTTTCAGATCAAGCTGACGCGGGCAAAGCTCGAGTCGCTCGTGGCTGATTACATCGATCGTTCAATTCAGCTGACGAAGGAGACCGTAACGTCGCCCGCGCCGAAAGGGGCGGGGTACCAGCTGAGCGAGATCGCGGAAGTGATCCTCGTCGGCGGGCAGACGCGCATGCCGGCGATGCAGGAAGCGGTCAAGAATCTTTTTGGCAAAGAGCCGCATCAGGGCATCAACCCGGATGAGGTGGTCGCGCTCGGCGCAGGCATTCAGGGAGAGATTTTGTCCGCAAAAGCGGAGGGTCGCAAGACTGAGGGCGAGGTGAAGGATATTTTGCTTTTGGACGTGACGCCGCTCAGTTTGAGCATTGAGACGTACGGCGGCGTCGCGACGCCGATGATTCCGAAGAACACGACGGTGCCGACCGCAAAGACGCAGGTGTTCAGCACGGCTGCGGACAATCAGACGTCGGTGGAAGTGCACGTGCTGCAGGGCGAACGCCCGATGGCGAACGACAACAAGACGCTCGCGAAGTTCATCCTCGACGGCATTCCGCCGTCGCCGCGCGGCATCCCGCAGGTGGAGGTCACGTTCGACATCGACGCAAACGGTATTCTGAACGTGTCCGCAAAGGACAAGGCAAGCGGGAAGATACAGTCGGTCAAAGTGGAAGCATCAAGCAATCTTTCGAAGGATGAGATCGAGAAGTTAAAAAAGGAAGCGGCGGAGCATGCAGTGGAGGATGAGAAGAAGAAGGCGCTGATCGAAGTGCGCAACCAGGCAGAGTCGATTGTTTATCTTGCGGAGAAATCGATAAAAGATGCGGGAGATAAATTGCCGGCGGATATCAAGGCTGGCATCGAGGGGAAATTGACAGTGCTGAAAGGAGTGAAGGATGGCGAGGATGAGGCGGCGATCAAATCAGCGATCGAAGCGCTTTCGACCGAGATACAAAAGATCGGGCAAGCGGCGTATAATGATCAGAATGAAACTCAGGGAAATAATGACGGGCAGCAGCCCAATGGATCCGCAGAACCAAAACCTGATCAATTCGTCTAAGATCAGCACGGCAGAGCGCCGACCGGGCACATGGCGGTCGCTTTGCCTTGATGCGGCAGCGGTATTATCCGCCGCATTGTTCGGCTATTGTTACTACCGCTATCTCACGCAGGGATGGTCGGTATGGTTCTTGTTCGCCTCGCTTACGTTGTTCGGGGTGGTATCCGTCATTGAAGTGTTTTTATCCAAGAGTGGATGGCGGAGCGTGCTTGTTATTTTTCTTGAAGTGACGGCGATGCTTGGATTCTTTTGGCGTGACAATATGACGGTGCTTGGCATCATCGCGGCCATCATGGTCGTCATGCTGCTATGGGGGCACTTCAGTGCGCACGCACAGGTGCGGAACGGGATAGAGATCCCGTTCTTCGGTGCGAGCGGGGATGTGCTGGGGAAGTTCACCACTGCGGTCCTGCTCTTCATGATCCTTGCGTACGTTCCACAGATCGGCGGCAACGCGCTCATTGTTTCCCAGCAAAGCTTCCGGACATTCTTCGACTGGACCTCGGGCCTCGTGAACGGTTTCTACCCGGGGCTGTCGCTTAATGGATCGTTCGGCGATTTCGCGCAAAGCGTTTCCAAGATGGAGCTTGCCAATAATCCCAGTTTTCAGAGCCTGAACGATGCCCAGAAAAATATCGCGCTTCAGCAGGCGAGCGCCCAGTTTGCGCAGGACTTTCTGAAGAATGCCTCCGGGACGATCGCCACGTCATCGCCCGCGAGCGACGCGTTCTATAACGTGTTGAACGGGGTGTTGAATGCGTGGCAAAGCCAATCGTCGGGATGGTTCGACGTCGGCTGGGTGACGGTGCTTTTCATCGGATTGCGTGCGCTTGGCATCCTCTTCGTGTGGTTCGCGCAGTTCGTGTGCCTCGTTTTTTACGAATTGTTGCTCGCGTCGGGATTTATGAAGATATCCGAGGAACCGCATTCGCGGGAGGTCATTGGATATTAAAATATCATGAAGGACTATTATTCTATTTTAGGCGTGCAAAAAACCGCCTCGGAAGAGGATATCAAGAAGGCATATCGCAAACTTGCGCATCAGTATCATCCGGACAAGGCCGGTGGCAATGAGGCGAAGTTCAAGGAGATTAATGAGGCGTATCAGGTGCTGTCGGATAAAGGCAAGCGCGTGCAATATGACCGCTTTGGCACGGCCGAACCGATGGACGGATTTGGCAACGCCGGCGCGCAGTGGAGCGGTGGATTTCCGGGCGGCGGCTTTGGCGGTTTCGACCCGTCGCAATTCGGCGATATGGGCGACTTTGGCGACCTTTTCGAAAGTTTCTTCGGAGGGATGAGTGGCGCGTCACGGCACAAGACCTATGAGTCGGGATCCGACCTTGAAATGCACGAACAAGTCACGCTCGAGGAAGCGTTTTCCGGAACGGTCAAAATCGTGAGGCTAAAAACATTCGTCCAATGTGCGAAATGCGGCGGCAAAGGCGCGGAGCCGGGCAGCGGTTTTGAGAAATGTTCCACGTGCGACGGGCAGGGTCAGGTGCGCGAGCAGCGTCGGACGATGTTCGGCAACTTTTCACAAGTAAAGATGTGCGCAAAATGTCATGGCACGGGCGAGGTACCGAAGAAACCGTGTGGCGCGTGTCGCGGCGCGGGGCGTGTGATGGCGGATCGCGAGATCAAGATCGATATTATGGCGGGCATCGATGACAATCAGATCATCAAAGTGAAGGGGATGGGCGAAGCCGGCGAGCGCGGCACTGCTGCGGGGGATCTTTACGTGCGCGTGCGCGTGCGGCCGCATGCGATGTTCACGCGGCGCGGCGCCGATCTTATCGTCACAAGAGAGCTCAAGCTGGTTGATGTGTTGCTTGGCAAGGCGATCGCGGTGCCAGTGATCTCCGGCGGTACGATCACGGTGGAGATTCCGGCGGGGTTTAATCTCAAGGAATATCTTCGCATCACGGGTCAGGGCATGCCGCATATCGGTTCGCGTGCGCGCGGCGATCTGCTGGTGAGCTTTGTGATCAAGGCGCCGAAGAAGCCGGGCGCGAAGGAGAAGGAACTGCTGGAGAAGCTCGAAAAAGAGCAGTAAAATCAGATCTTTTTGCCATTTAATAAAGATTTAATGTGCTTTATGGTAGGGTGGGGAAATGACAGAGAAAAATATCCTTTCCTCGATCGGAGCCTTGGTCGAACATTTCGACGCAAAGTTCAATTTGCTTATCGATGGCTATGCTGCGCTCGATAAAAAGATCGACGATCTGAGGCTGGAAATGGATAGGAGGTTCAATGAGGTAGATGAACGATTCAAAGAAGTAGACCGACGCCTTGAAGCGATAGAGTTGCGGCTTGATGAATCAGATGATAGATTTGAAGTTGTTTTTGAGGAGTTGCGTGATCTTCGCCATCCGGCACCGCAGGCAGTATAATGGCATTTATGGGCAAAGATATTATTATTTCGACCGATAAAAATTCGGTAAAGCCCGCCGAGGCGGCGGCGCTGTACATCGAGCTTGGCTGGGGAACCGCGAAAGAATATTCCGTGGCGCGGATGAGGCGTTCGCTCGCGCATTGCGATATCGTCGTTTCCGCGCGCAATGGCGTGGGCGAACTGGTCGGCATCGGCCGTGCGCTCTCCGACTTTGCGATCGATACGAAGATTTTGGATATGATCATCGCGCCCGAATATCAGCGCCAGGGATTGGGATCGGCGATGATGAAGCGCATCGCGGCGCTTGCAAAGGGGACGTCCATCTACTTTGAGACCGAGCGGAAAAATTTCGCCTTTGCCGCAAGGTGCGGCTACACGAAACGTCCCGGCCTGACCGTATTTCGAAAGAAAGGTTGAAATCCGCGCGTTTTTTCAGTATATTAACGGAGATGCGTTCACGCCGTGTCCGTCATGCGTCGCACCATATGCCCCTATAGCTCAGTCTGGTAGAGCAGCTCCCTTTTAAGGAGATGGTCCCAGGTTCAAATCCTGGTGGGGGCACGATCAAAAGAAAGAGGGCTCCTCTTTCTTTTGGCTACACGATTTAAATTTTTTAGGATAGAATAGATTTCATGGATGAGGAATGTCCGTTTTGCACAAGTACGCGAAAAGAGGATCGAATTCTCAAGGAGGGGAATTATGCGTATGTAATATTCAGTAATCCGCGACTTATGCCGGGACATCTTTTGATTATTCCAAAACGTCATATTGACGGACGGATAGAAAAACTCTCAAGCGAGGAGCGGAATGAAATATTCGATTTCCTTTCTGAATTTCAGGCAAAGATACTTGATAAGATTGCTTCTGGTTGTGATGTTCGCCAGAATTTCAAACCGTATGTGAAAAATAGCAGGACGCATGTGAATCACATGCATTGGCATCTTCAACCGAGGGAATTTAAGGATGTTATCTATGAAAAAGCGGACGTCTATCGCGATCCGCTATACATGGATCTATCAACTGAGGAAAAAGATCGTCTCTTTGCAATATTAAAAAGTTGATACCAGCGGAGTATTTAAATTTATAGAACAGCACGTGTTCAAAAATCACTATTTTCTTCTTCGCCATGGCGAGAGCACGCCGAACATCCGCGGCGTCATTTTGAGTCGGTTGGAGGAAGGGAAAAAAGATGAGTACACGCTGACGAAAAATGGGGAAGAACAGATCCGACGTTCGGTGCAAGAGGCAAAGGAGCGGGGATCATTAAAAGAGGATACGATTATTTTTTCCTCTCCCTTCTCGCGGTGCAAGCGCACGGCGGAGATCGCAAGGGAAGTGTTGGCCACTTCCACGGAAATTATTTTTGACGACCGCCTGCGTGAGCGCTGGTTCGGCGATTGGGAGGGAACGGGCAACGCCAACTATCAAAAAGTATGGGATGACGATATATCTGATCCCGATCATAAACATGCCAACGTGGAAAGTACCACGGAAGTTATGGCGCGAGTTTCCCATTTGATCCACGACCTGGAAGAGCGCTATGCCGGCAAAAACATCCTGGTCGTCTCCCATGGCGATGCATTGCAGATATTACAGACATTTTTTGAGAACAAGCCGTCGGCATCGCACCGCTCACTGCCGCATTTGAAGGTGGCGGAAGTGAGGAGGGTGAATCAATCGCACGGCCGTTCGTGGTAGAATGAATCTACTATGGATGAAGTGCCATTGCCTGCATCGCCAATCCAGCCGTCACAACAACCGCCGGCGCAGATCTGCCCGCGCTGCCATTTCCCGGTCAAGCCGGAATATTATTTTTGTCCGAACTGCGGTGCGAAACTGACCGAACCGCCGCTCGCCACGGGCGTTGTCGACCAATTGCTGCTCTATGCATTCAGCATCGTCCTTCCATGGATCGCGTATCTGGCGATCACCAAGTGGCAGGGGATCAAATATTTGCGTGCGCCGGATCCGCGCGCCAAGCAGATCGGCATCATCGCACTCGTCCTGCTCGTCGCGTCAAGCGTCGTTGCGATATGGCTCACGACCGTGTGGATCCAGGGATATATTCAGCAATCAATGAATGATATGAATAGCTTGGGAATATGAGGTGGGTGATCGGTATTGATGAGGTCGGCCGCGGCGCGCTCGCGGGGCCGGTGGCGGTCGCCGCCGCCATGCTCGCGCTTGACGCCCATGGCCACGTTGCCCACACGGCATTCCGGTCATTAAAAGATTCTAAAAAACTGAGCGCCGCGCAAAGGGAATTCTGGGCAAAGGAACTGCGGAACAACACCAATGTGCATTTCGCGATTGCGCGCGTCTATCCGCGCGGGATAGAACACACGAATATTTCCGCGGCCGCGAACCGTGCCGCACAGAGCGCCTTTTCGCGGTTATTAAAAAAATATAAATTTTCGCCGCAGACGCCGATTTTTCTTGACGGTGGATTGTATCTTGGCAGCAAGGCACGCCAGCAAAGGTTTTCTGTGGCGCGCGGCGCGGAAAAGATCAATGCAAAAACCGTCATAAAAGCAGACGAAAAGATCCCGGCGGTCGCGGCGGCGTCCATCATCGCAAAAGTGTCCCGTGACGGGTATATGCGGCGGTTGGCAAAAAAATATCCGCGCTATGGCTTTGACCTCCATAAGGGATATGGCACGGTGGTACACCTTCGCGCCGTCAAAAAGTATGGTCCATCCATCGTCCACCGGTTGACTTTTTTGGGTAAGCGCCCTAAAATAAACAAATAAATTAACTTTTATTCAACACCATGGGTGGCGTACCAACCAAACATCATACCCATAGCAAGACGGGCAATCGGCGCTCGCATCTTGCCATGAAGAAAGCGAAGTTGCTGGTTTGCAAGAATTGCGGCGCCCCGCGGCGGGCGCATCGGACGTGTGCGCAGTGCGGGAAAATGTAGTATCGTAATAGTATGAGTCAGTCGCTCTTTGCAGAAATTGTTCTTTCCTAATAATGGCCACACGGCACCTGATTCGAACCGTCGTTTTGCAGTCACTCTACGAGTGGGATTTTTATAATCAAAAAAAGGACATTACGGACATTCTTGAGCGGGATATGGCCGAGTTTGCGCCGGGCGTGGACGAGCCGGAATTCGGCTGGAAGATATTGCAGGGCGTCGCGGTGCATCTGAAGGATATCGACGCCGTCATCCGCCGCGCCGCGCCGGAATGGCCGCTCGAGAAGATCGCGGTGATCGACCGGAATATTCTGCGCATTGGGTTGTACGAATTGCTTTACGCCGATCCGAACGAAGTGCCGCCAAAGGTGGCGATCAACGAGGCGATCGAGCTCGCAAAGAACTATGGCGGTCCGAACGCCGCGCGGTTTATCAATGGTGTATTGGGAACGGTCTATCGGGAAAAAGTGCCCGCTCACGACAGTACAACGAGCAACAGCGCATCCGCACAATAACGGGCGAACATTTATGGCATCATCAGACGAACTAGAAAAAAATATTGGCATCACATTCTCGAATAAGGATCTTTTGACGGAGGCGCTCACGCACCGGTCATACCTTAACGAATATCCGCGTTGGCCGTTGCCGCACAATGAGCGGTTGGAATATCTCGGCGACGCCGTACTCGAGCTTTTTGTTTCCGAAGAATTGTTCAAAAAGTTTCCCAATGAGCCGGAGGGGCAGCTCACGGTGCTTCGCGCCGCGTTGGTGAACTATCAGATCTTGGCGAAGGTGGCCGAACGGATCGGCATGCAGAAATTCATCCTGATGTCGCGTGGTGAAAAAAAAGACACTGGCCGCGCGCGCGAGGTCATTTTGGCAAATGCGATGGAAGCGCTGATCGGTGCGATCTATCTCGATCAGGGGTTCGAGAAGATGCGTCCGTTCGTGCACGAGTTCGTGATGGTCAATCTTGACGAGGTGTTGAAAAATAAGACGTATAAGGATGCCAAAAGCGAACTGCAGGAGATGGTGCAGGAAAAGTTCAAGCTGACACCGACGTATAGACTAATCGAAGAGGTCGGGCCGGCGCACAAGCGCATCTTTACGATGGGTGTCTATTATGGCGAAAAACTGATCGCGAACGGCAACGGCCCGTCCAAACAGGAAGCCGAACTTGAGGCGGCAAAGAACGCGCTCAAAAAGAATAAATAGTCATGGCCGAATCCCATTTTCTCAAGCGGCTCGAGCTGAACGGTTTCAAATCATTTGCGGGAAAGACCGTGCTGGAATTTCCGGCGGGAATCGTGGCGGTCGTCGGACCGAACGGCTCCGGCAAGTCGAACATCGTGGATGCCGTGCGATGGTTATTGGGTGAGCGCGATGCGAAGAATCTCCGCGGTGCAAAGGTGGAGGACCTGATCTTCGCCGGTACGCAGAAGCGTGCGCGCGTCGGCATGGCGCAGGCGAGCCTCTATTTTGAGAACAAGAACAAGTTCTTCCCGGTGGACTTTGAGGAGGTGGTGGTGTCGCGTCAGATCACGCGCGACGGACAGAGCAAATATTATTTGAACAAGTCGGAAATATTATTGCGCGACCTTATCGATTTTTTTGCAAAGGCGCGGCTTGGTTCCCGGGGGCTCGTGATCATCGGGCAGGGGGATAGCGATCTTTTTATCCGCTCGTCGCCGCTTGAGCGCCGCGAGATGATCGAGGAAATGCTCGGGTTGCGCGAATTCCAGATCAAAAAAGCCGACGCCGAGCGAAGATTAAAGAACAGTAAAATAAATCTTGACAAAGTGACGGCGCTTATCGAAGAGATCGAGCCGCATTTGCGATCGCTCAAGCGCCAGACGGGCCGCTGGGAACGCCGTGGCGCACTGGAGGAAGAATTGCGTTCGCTCGAGAACCGGTTCTTCGGTTCGCAATTGCATGAGCTGCATGCAAAAGGCGAGCAGGTGGACGAGCGCATCGCCGCGCACGCGCAGCAGTGCGAAGTGTTAGAAAAAGAAAAACGCGCGGCGGAAACGCGGCAAGCGGCAATCGAAGAAAGCCAGCCGGAGGAGCGCAAGCGCCTCGCCAAAATAAAAGAGGAGGTGACCGCGCTCATGGATGCGCGGAGCCGGTTGCAGAAAGACGTCGGGCGCATTGAGGCGCAGATCGAGATGGCAAAGCGTTCGGTCGCCACTGGCGCGCACGGCGGTGCGAGCGATCGCTCGGCAGAAAATCTTATCGACGTCTTGGAAAAGATAAAAGCGGAGCTGGAGTCGGTGTTGAGCGAGGAGCCGCTTGCCGTGCAGGCCGCCATCGAGACGGTGCTTGAAGAGATCACCTTTGCGCTTGAGGAAAAAGACGAGCCGCGTCCTGCCAAAGCGCCTGCAAGCGCGCCGGTGCCGGATTCGCTGCGCCGGGAGTTCGAAGAAGCGGCGAAAGACCTGTCCGAACTTGAGAAAAATATCGCATCGCTGCGCGCGCAGGAGAAAGCGTTGGAGTCCGGTCAGGAGGATTTTTATGCCACCTTTAAAGGCGCTGTTGCCGATGTGCAATTGGCGCAGGGCAAGCTTGATGCGTGGGAGAAGGTCAACCGCGAGCTATTGCTTGAGAAAGAGCGGCTCGACCTCCGCCGCGACGAGGTGCTGCGTCAGGTGGACCAGGCCGGCCGTCGTGCGGAAGAGTTTCGCGACGTATCGCTCGCGGAAACGGTTGCCGCAACGGATGCTACCGACGACATAGAGCATCGGATCTTCCGCTTGCGCGGAGACCTTGCGAGCATCGGCGAGGTGGACCATGCGTTGATGAAGGAAGCCGAGGATACGGCAGTGCGCCATGCGTTTTTAGTGAAGGAATCGGAGGACCTCGATAAGGCGGTCGTGGACCTGACCGCGCTCATGCACGAGCTGAACGAGAAGATCAAGACCGAGTTCGATAAATCACTTTCAAAGATCAACGACGAGTTCGCGAAATTCTTCGCGCTTATGTTCGACGGGGGATCGGCGAAGCTGAAAGTATTGAAACCGAAAGAAGACCGTGCTGCGGATGAAGGAGAAGAAGAGAAGGAGGGCGATGTAAAGGGAATGATCGAGCAGACCGAAGACGAGCGTTATCAGGAGAAGAACGGCGGCGTGGACATCGAGATCAAGCTGCCGCGCAAGAAGACGACGTCGCTCGACATGCTTTCCGGCGGCGAGCGGTCGCTCGTCGGCATCGCCGCGGTCTTTGCGTTGGTGTCCGTCAGCCCGCCGCCGTTCCTCGTGCTTGACGAGATCGACGCGCCACTCGACGAGCGCAACGCGCGCCGCTTCGGCGCCATGCTCAAGGATTTCTCCAAGCGCACGCAGTTCATCGTCGTCACGCACAACCGCGCCACGATGGAGGCCGCCGACATTCTCTATGGCGTCACGCTCGCCGAGGATGGCAGCTCGAAAGTGGTGTCGCTCAAGTTGGAGCCGGAAGGGGAGGAAGCGAGTGCGGCGAAAGAATAATTTTTGTGGTGGACCCAGGGAGAATCGGACTCCCGCCTCAGCAATGCGAATGCCGCGTAATACCACTTTACTATGGGCCCTCTTTGCTCACTGATTATAGAGAAACGGTAGGGAATTTCAAGCGGCATTGCATTTTTCGCCACATCACTTTGCTATACTTAGAGAAAGATAAAAAGGTCGAGAGAAAGAAGCCTTATACATTAATCGTTATTTAATTATCAATTATGGTTGTACAAAGTTGGACGGATGTGGTGGTGGGTTCGCTCCAGAACCTTTGGTGGGGGGTTGTCAATTACTTGCCGAACATCATCGGCGCGTTGGTGGTGCTTGTCATCGGCTTGATCGTGGCAGCCGGACTCGCGGCGCTCGTGGAAAAGATACTTGAGAGTGTTCGCCTCGATACGTTCCTTGAAAAGATCGGATTGAAGCCGATCTTCGATCGCGCCGGGGTCAAACTGCGCGCGGCGTACTTCTTTGGAAAGTTGGTGTATTGGTTCATCATCGTCGCGTTCCTCGTGGCGATCGCAGACAGCCTCCAGCTCTACGCGCTGTCGGAGTTTTTGACGTCGGTGTTGAACTATCTGCCGAACGTGATCGCGGCGGTGCTTATCATGCTCGCGGCATTCGTACTCGCGCATTTCCTGCGCAAGCTCGTAACGGCGTCGGTGATGAGCGCAAAGCTCCACGCGGGACCGTTCCTCGGCACCGTCACCTATTGGGCGATCGCCGTATTCGGATTCCTGACTGCGCTTACGCAGTTGAACATCGCGGCAACGATCATCCAGACGGTCGTGACCGGGTTCATCGCTATGCTGGCGCTCGCCGGCGGCTTGGCCTTCGGCCTTGGCGGCAAGGACTACGCGAGTCATCTCTTGAACAAATTGAAGGACCGCACCGAAACGCATTAAACAAAAACAGCCCCTCTCTTTTTGGAGTATTTAATCTTCCATGCTCCAAAAAGAGAGGGGCTGTTTTTGTTTGTTATATAATAAGAGCATGTGGTTGATCTATGCATTGCTATCTTCCGTGAGCGCCGCGGGCGTGGCGATCCTGGGGAAGATCGGACTCCAGAACGTGGATTCGACGCTTGCAACGACGCTTCGTGCGATTGTCATGGCGGTGTTGCTCGTCATCACAAGCCTGTCGCTTGGGAAGCTGAACGGCGTATCCGTTTCCGCGCTCGCATCGCGCTTGCGGGCGTCGCCGGCGCGGCCTCGTGGCTGTTCTATTTTCTCGCGCTCAAGATCGGACAGGTCAACAGCGTCGTCGTGATTGACCGCTTAAGCGTGGTGTTCGTCGTGATTCTCTCCGCGATCTTCCTCGGCGAGGCGCTTACATGGAAGACGGCGCTCGGCGTTGCATTGATGGTGGGCGGGGCACTACTCGTGGCGTTCGCATAGATGTTTATCTCTCTATCACCATGAATACTCGGTATATGTTTTTTGGAGCATTTAATCTTTCATGCTCCAAAAAATATATACCGAGTATTCCCTTGACCTTTCGCGCTCATTTAGTATAATGGAACCCATGTTAGCCATTAAATTACAACGCATCGGGAAAAAGCACCAACCGAGCTATCGGGTGGTTGTTGCGGCAAAGCGATCAAAGATGGCGGCTCCGCCGGTGGAGGATCTGGGCGCGTACGATCCGCGCACCAAAGCGACGACCATTAAGAAGGAGCGCGTTTTGCATTGGGTCAAGATGGGCGCACAGCCGACCGTCACCGCGCATAACCTTTTGGTAAAGGAAGGGGTGATTGTCGGAGCAAAGCTCACGGTAAAGATGCCGAAGGCGGTTGCCAAGGCTCCGGTTGAAAAGAAAGAGGCCGCCACCGCTTCGGAATCGGAAGCATCTGCGTAGTTTGACAGAACACGGTCATCGAAAAGTAACGAAAGGTCGGCGATTCGAATTATCGAATGAAAGAAACGACAGAATAGAACATCAATGACGAATTCATCTTCAGCAGACCAGGAATTCCTCGAGTACTTGGTAAAATCGCTCGTGGACCATCCGGATGACGTGAAGATCGACCGCAAGGTCGACGAGATGGGCGTTTTGCTCTCGCTTCACGTGAACGCGCAGGATATGGGACAGGTTGTCGGCCGCCAGGGTGCAACAGCAAAGGCCATCCGTTCACTTTTGAGGATCGTCGGCATCAAGAACAATGCCCGCGTGAATCTTAAGATCGAAGAGCCGGAAGGAAGCACCCGTGCGCCGCGGGCGGAACATACGCCGGCAGAAGGCGGCACAGAATAGCATTTATCATACTAAAAATCCCCGAGTTAACGGGGATTTTTAGTTTAGATAGTTTTAATTGCGGTACGTACAATCGAGTGCGTGGTGGGAGTGGCACGGCTGCTGGGCTCGGCTTGCTACCCGAGTCCACGGGGTTCGACTCCCCGCACTTCCACCACTCAAAAAGTATTAAATAAATATTAAAAATAATTTGACGAACGTTCTCTGACATCTATAATGAAATTACGGGTAGCAAGCCGAGTTTCAGCGCCGTGTTGGACTGATTATAAAAAGCCCTTTGGGGCTTTTTATAATGCTTGCAAACGTTCCTATTTTTGCTACAATAACTAACGACATGGCACTTGCATATACCGACTTAACCAAGGGAGTTTTATTCATTATGGATGGCGCGCCGTACGAGGTGATCGACACCCATTTTTTGCGCATGCAACAGCGCAAGGCCGTCGTGCAGACGCGCATCCGCAATCTCATCACGGGCAAACTTTTGGATCGCAATTTCCAGGCGAGCGATTCGTTCGAAGAGGCGGAGATCGAGCGCAAGCATGCGATCTTTATCTACGAGAGTAAAGGCCAGTACTGGTTCCATACCGAGAACAATCCGAAAGATCGCTTTGCGCTTGATGCCGATGTGGTGGGCGATCAGGGCCGTTTCCTCAAGCCGAACACCCGCGTGCAGACGATGATCTTCGAGGACAAAGTGATCACGATCGAGATCCCGGTCAAAATGGAATTCAAAGTGGTGGAAGCGCCGCCGTCGCTCAAGGGCAACACCGCGCAGGGCGGCAATAAGGTGGCAACAATTGAAGGAGGCGCAAAGATCTCCGTGCCGTTGTTTGTGAACGAAGGTGACATGATCCGCGTGAACACGCAGACGGGGGATTACGTGGAGCGGGTGTAGCTCACGTCCTGCGCTGTTTCTCAAACCGGTTGCCGCTCGGGCATCGTTTTCGCTCATAACGAAATTTTTCCACCCAGCTTGCGGACTCGCGGGTACCCGGAAAAATTTCTACTCGCTTCGAACGCTGCAATTTCCTCGCGTCAACAAGGTTTTCGAAACAGCGCAGGACGTGAGCTACACCCGTTTTTATAAAAGTATAAAATAAAGAAAGCGGCGCAACACGAGTGTGCTGCGCCGGGGGTATAAGATAGAGAGAAGAAGATTATCCTCTTCGCGGTTTATTCACTATAGAAAGGAGCAATAACATAATTGCTATTGCCGTCCAGAAAATTGTCTCCACGGTCTCATGCAGCGAGTGATGATAAATTGCTGCTATTGCCGCAATGCAAGCGACCACAAAGAAACAAACGCAAAAAAACCACTTCATAAAACCTCCTTATGCTTCTAGTAATATATTAGCTTATTTTATTTAATATGTCAAGTATTTCTCACAAAACGGTCTTCGTCGGCATGTCGGGCGGGGTGGACAGCTCCGTCGCGGCATATCTATTAAAAGAACAGGGCTACGATGTCGTGGGCGTGTTTATGAAGTGTTACAACATTGACGGCTGTGCCGAGTCGGACGCCGAGGATGCGCGCCGCGTGGCGGAACATATCGGCATACCTTTTTATGTTTGGGATTTCGAGCAGGAGTACAAGGATCGCGTGGTGCAATATATGATAGAGGGTTATCGCGCGGGGATCACGCCGAACCCGGACGTGATGTGCAACCGCGAGATCAAGTTTGGATTATTCCTGGAGAAGACGCTCGCGAGCGGCGCGGACTATGTGGCGACCGGGCACTATGTGAAGATAGAAAAATCCGCGGACGGCGGCAAAATGGATGGCGGCGTTTTTAAATTATTCGAAGCGAACGATCCAAACAAAGACCAGTCGTATTTTTTGTGGACGCTCGGGCAAAAACAGCTCGCGCATTGTTTATTTCCCATCGGCGGGATCGTAAAACCCGCAGTGCGCGAAATCGCGCGCCGCGCCGGGCTGCCGACGGCAGAAAAGAAAGATTCGCAGGGGATCTGTTTTCTTGGGAAATTTTCACTTGATGATTTCCTTAAGCAATATATTCCGGAGCATCGCGGCGCACTCGTAATGACGACCGGTGAGAAAATTGGAGAGCATTCCGGCGCGGAATTTTATACCATCGGCCAGCGGCACATCGATGCCGATTTTGATTTTCCAAAAACTGGCGTCGCGGGAGCCGAACGCAAGCCATTCTATGTGGCATCGAAAGACGCGGCGACGAATACGGTGGTGCTTGCGGAAGGAAGTGATGACCCGGCGCTCTACCGCGATGAAGTTGAGCTGACACAGATGAATTTTATTTCGGGAACAGTGCCAGAAGGAATTTTGCCCGTCCGCGCCCGCGTGCGTTATCGCCAACCGCTCTCGGATGCAACGCTTTCAAGACTTGAAAATGGCAACTATAAGCTGGTGTTCACCGTGCCACAAAAGTTTGTTGCCGAAGGCCAATCGGCGGTGTTCTATAACGAAGATGGCGAGATGCTTGGCGGGGGGGTGATCCGGTGCTAAAATTGGCCTATATGCGCCAATCCCAGCTATTTACGAAGACCGAGCGGAATGCCCCGAAGGATGAGGCAACAGTGAACGCCCAGCTGTTAGCGCGGGCGGGATTTGTTTCCAAACTGATGGCGGGAGTCTACAGTTATCTGCCGCTCGGGCTGCGTGTTTTGAATAATATTGAGAACATCGTCCGCGAAGAAATGAATGCCGTCGGCGGCCAGGAGATCTCCATGCCGATGATCCATCCGAAAGCGAATTGGACGACGACCGGTGGCTGGGACAAGATCGATATCTTGTTCAAGGTAAAGAGCCGCACGGAAAAGGAATACGCGCTCGGGCAGAGCGAGGAAGAGATAGTGACGCCGCTCGTCATGAAGTATGTGAATACGTACAAGGATCTTCCGAAGGCGGTATACCAGATCAACTGGAAGTTCCGTGACGAGCTGCGCTCGAAGTCAGGTCTTATGCGTGGCGTGGAGTTCCTTATGAAGGACATGTATAGCTTCCACGAGACGCAGGAGGATTTCGAGCGGTATTTCGCGGAGGTGAAAAAGGCCTATTTTAAGATCTATGAGCGGATGGGCCTCACGGCGAAGGCGACCGAAGCCTCCGGCGGTGCGTTCACGCAAAAGATCTCATACGAATTTATGGTGCTCACTGACGCGGGTGAGGATGATATTTTGTATTGCGACGCATGCGACTTTTGCGTGAATGTGGAGATCGCAAAAGAGAAAGAAGGAGAAAGGTGCACACGATGTGGCAAGGGCACGCTCGCCGCCGCGCGTGCGTCGGAGGTAGGAAATGTTTTCGATCTGGGGCAGAAATTCGCAAAGGATTTTAATGTGACGTATACGGACAAGGATGGCAAGAAACAATATCCGATCATGGGTTGTTTCGGCATCGGTATCTCTCGGGCGATGGGGGTGATCGTCGAAAAATACCATGATGAAAAGGGGATCATCTGGCCGGAATCGGTGGCGCCGTTCGCGGTGCATCTGCTTGCGCTTGGCGGTGCAGACGGCGAAAAAGCCTATGAAACTTTACAAAAAGCGGGCATCCAAGTACTCTATGACGATAGGGAAATATCCGCAGGCGAAAAGTTCGCGGAGGCAGATCTGATCGGTATTCCCTGGCGAATTGTGGTCAGCCCGAAGTTGGACGATGGCAAAGTGGAGATCAAAAAGCGCACGGAAAAAGAGCCGCGCATAGTGGACTTAAAGGAAGCATTAAATCTTATTAAAAAATAATGGCACTCTTCGATAACGTCTTTAAGGACATCGGCATCGACCTCGGCACGGCGAACTCGCTCATTTATTTAAAGCATAAAGGAATTGTGGTGAACGAGCCGTCCGTCGCGGCGATCAACACGAAGACGAACCATGTGCTCGCAGTAGGCGATGAGGCGAAAAAAATGTTGGGCCGCGTGCCCCCGCACATCAATGTCGTACGTCCGCTCGTGAACGGCGTGATCTCCGATTTTGAGATGACGGAAGAGATGCTTCGTCATTTGCTCAGCCGCCCGAAGGCGAGTCCGATCATGTCGTACCGCCGTGCGATCCTCGCGATCCCAAACAATCTCACCGAGGTGGAACGGAAGTCCGTCGAGGATGCGGCATTGAATGCCGGCTGTTCGAAGGTATATCTCGTCGAATCGCCGACGGCGGCCGCACTCGGCGCAGGGTTGCCGATCATGACGCCGACGGCGAGCATGATCATCGACATCGGCGGCGGCACCACGGATATCGCGGTGATCTCGCTCGGCGGCACCGTCGTTTCGCGCACGCTCAAGGTGGCGGGGGACAAATTCAACGAAGACATCATTCGTTTTGTACATGACGAATTTCATCTCGCGATCGGCGAGCCGACGGCGGAATTCGCCAAGATCGCGGTCGGTTCCGCGATCCCGCTCGATGAGCGGATAGAAGTGCCGATCCGCGGCCGCGATTACACGAGCGGCCTCCCGCGCGAAGTGGGCATGAAGAACAATCATGTCCGCATGGCGATTGCAAAGTCGCTTCGCCAGATCATCGATTCGGTGCATGAGGTGATCGAGGAAACACCGCCGGAACTGGCGGGCGACGTTCTGCGCGGCGGCATCGTGATGTGCGGCGGCGGTGCGCTCCTGCGCGGCCTCGACGAACTGCTTGAAAAAGAGACTGGCGTTACCGTGACCGTGGCCGACGATCCGCTGACATGCGTCGTGCGCGGGCTTGGCCAGATGGTGGACGACTTCGATGCGCATCGCGAGCTGCTCGACAATCCGTTAAAGCCGTTGTACATCAATTTATAATGGGACCGATATTTTATGGGACGAGAGCGTTCATCAAATAATCGTTGGATCTCCGGCGCGCTCATCGTCGTTCTTCTCTTCCTTATTTTTTTCATACCGTCCTACGGGTGGAAGATCCGCATGTGGTTAAGCCCCGCAATGGGCGCATCGCCGGCAGATGGTTCGTCGCTTGCGGCACAGAACGATGCGTTACAAGCGCAGCTCGCCGCGTTGCAAGTGGTGGCATCGCAGTTGCCGACGTCCACGCCGAACACAATTCGCGCTATGGTATATTCGCGCTATCCGATGAATTTTCGGAATGAGCTGTTGGTGAATGCGGGATCGGATGAGGGGGTAGCGTCCGGTGATGCGGTGACATTTCAGGGTATGTTGATCGGTCAGGTGCAAAAAGTGTTTGGGAGCGAGTCGCTCGTCCAAACAATTTTTGATAACAATCTCAAGATGCCGGTGCGCATCGGTTCTACCGGAACCGACGGCCTTTTACAGGGCGGCGCGGATCCCGTGGTCGGATCGATCGCAAGCACTGCGGCGATCGCGCCGGGCGATGTCGTGTATTCCGCGGTGTCGGGAATCCCGTACGCGCAGCCGATCGCGGAAGTGGTGGCGACAAGCACTTCGGCAGACAGCCTTTTCCAGCAGGCAACGCTCAGTTTTCCCTATGATATCAATAATGTCGAGACGGTCCTTATCATGAAATAACATGCTACGCCTGCGATCCATCCTTGCCGTCCTTATCCTCCTCCTCGCGTGCGCGTTCCAATTTTGGTTCGCGTCAGCGGGAGTGTTCATCAACTTCATCCTGGCGGCGCTCATCGTATTCGCATTCTTTTTTGATATTTGGGAATTGCTCGTGTTTGTCCTCTTCGCTATTTTTGTGGTGAATTGGTCTCCGATCATAAGCGTGGATCTTTTCGTTTTTGCCATCATTCCCATTGTGGCATACGCGTTCCATAAGGTCTTTGCGTGGACGGTGTGGGCCGCCGTGCCGGTGGCGATCGTCTGCGGTTTCATCCTGCTCTATTGCGCCATCGCCCCGGCGGCATTCCTTGCAAGCGGGAATTTGTTCCTTGTCGATCTGTTCGGCGCGCTGATCTTTGGGGAATTGGTCTTTCTTACATTCGATCGGTTGGAGGTCAAATGATCTTTTTGTCATGAAAAAAAAGCCGGAGATCCCGTTTGAGGATTCATTGAACGATGATTGGGGCCGCGACCTCGATATGGTGGAAGTGCCGCTTGGCACCCGCCCGATCGTCGTTCTCGGCGTGGTCATTGCGTGCGTTGCACTCGTCATTCTCGGACGTGTCATCTATTTGAATTGGACCGGCGGGGCGTATTACGCCGCGCGTGCGATCGATAATGCCGAGGCCGCGCAGGCGACGCCCGCGCCACGGGGCATCATCTACGACGCGGAAGGTGATCCGCTCGTTGCGAACAAGGCGGTGTTCGATGCGGTGCTCGATGCGCATCTTTTCATCTCCGATCCGTCGTCGCAAAGTTCGACGATCGCCGAAGCGCAAAGCATCCTCGGCGTGCCGTCGTCCACGGTGTGGTCGCTGCTTGATCAAAGCGAGGCGCAGGATTTTTCCACGCCGGTGGTGTTGACGCAGGACCTTAGCCAGCCGGAGCTGGTGAATCTGCAGGCGCTTGGCGCGTCATCGACGATAAAGATCCAGAGCGATTTTGAGCGGTATTATCCGAATGGTCCTATCTTCTCGTCCGTCGTGGGATACGTTGGGCGCGTGAGCCAGAGCGATCTTGCGAGCAATGCGGACCTTACCGCGGATGATTTTGTCGGCAAGATGGGCATCGAAGAAGAATATGATACGGCATTGCAGGGGACGTCGGGTGTGGACATAAAATTCACCGATGCCTACGGGAAGGTGCTGGGCGAAGAGCAGCAATCCGCTTCCACCATCGGCGGTTCGGTGCGCCTGACGATCGACGGTGGGCTGCAGACGGAGATGTATGACAGCATCGCGCAGGAGCTTGCGGTACTTGGCCGCCAGGTGGGCGTGGGACTTGCCATCAACCCGCAGACCGGCGCGGTGCTCGGACTCGTCAATCTGCCGGGATTTGATAACAACGCGTTCGAAAATCCAGCAAGTAGCACTGCGGAGATCCAAAATTATCTCACGTCACCGCTCAAGCCGCTGTTTAACCGCGTCGTTTCCGGGCAGTACCAGCCGGGCTCCACGATCAAACCGCTCGATGGCGTTGCAGCGCTGAAGGAAGGGGTCATCACGCCGGATCGGCAATTATATTCTCCCGGCTATCTCATGGTGCCAAATCCGTATGATTCCTCCACGCCGACGAAGTATATGGATTGGGAATCGCACGGATATATCGATCTTGCCGCGGCGCTTGCACAGTCGTCGGACGTTTACTTCTATATCGTTGGCGGCGGCTCGCCGGAATATACCACGCCGCCACTCAACGATCCGGCCGATTATGGGATCAACGGGCTTGGCGCGGAAAAACTTTATGATTGGTGGACGACGTTCGGGTTGGGGAAAAAGACGGGCATCGATCTGCCAAGCGAGGCTGCGGGATTTTTGCCGACGCCCGCATGGTGGAGCACCGTCTCCACGCGGCCGTGGTCGCTCGGCGATACATACAACGTTTCCATCGGACAGGGTTCGCTCGCGGTGACACCGATCCAGCTTCTCAGCTATATCGACGCGATCGCGAATGGCGGAACGATCTATAAGCCCTTTTTGAATGCAAGCGACACGCCGGTGGTGAGCGAGAACCTCACCTATCTTTTGCCCCAGATCCAGCAGGTGCAGCAGGGGATGCTCGCGGCAGTGGCGGATCCGCGCGGCACCGCATACACGATGAACGGTCTTCCCGCGCAGGCATGCGCCAAGACCGGCAGCGCGCAGGTGCAGAACAACCAGGAAGAGAACGCGCTTTTCGTTGGCTATTTCCCATGCACCAATCCAAAGATCGCGCTGTTGCTTCTTATCGAAAACTCCAAACAAGGCAGTTTGAACGCCGTCCCGATCGCAAAAAATATTTTCGATTGGTATTACAATAATAGAATGACCACCGCGAAATAACACATCCTTTTGGACCTAGTGTTAAGAAACAACGGTCCAAAAGGATGTGTTATTTCGCGGTGGTCGACAGTTTTCATAATGCCAATAAAATTCTATAATACAGACATATGAGCGAACTGAGACAGGATCTAACGTCGGGGGATTGGGTGTTACTCGCGCCGGGGCGCGCCGCGCGGCCGAAGTTTTTAGACAAAAAAAAGCCCGCGCGGAAGCCGTCACCAAAATCGGCATGCCCGTTTGAGAACCTTAAAAAATCCGGCAATTGGCCGCCTATTCTTGCACTGCCCAACGAAAAAGAATGGGAGATCGCGGTAATCCCAAACAAGTATCCTGCCATCGAGCGTGGTCCAATGTGTTCGGTGCCGTTTCGCCATGGCATCTATCATGCCCGCACTGCGGTGGGGACGCATAACCTGCTCATCACCCGCGATCATAACAAACATTTTGTCGACCTCAGCAAGGCGGAAGCGGTAAAGGTTTTCGAGGTGTTTCAGGCATTGCATGGCATGGCGGCAAAGGACCAATGTGCCGCGTATGTCTCGTCGTTCTATAACTATGGCCAGGAAGCGGGCGCATCCGTGTGGCATCCGCACTATCAGATCCTTACGTTGCCGATCATCCCGCCGCACAATGTCCGTTCGCTGCGCGGCACGAGCGATTACTATAAAAAATACGGGCGGTGCGTGCGTTGCGACATCATAAAGGTGGAACGCAAAAAGAAAACACGGGTGGTCTTTGAGAACGAGCATGCGATCGTGCTTGCGCCATATGCGTCCAAGCGGCCGTTCGAGGTGAGCGTGCTGCCGAAAAAACATTGGGCGTCGTTCCGCGAGACCTCGCCCGCCGCCGTGCGCGACATCGCGGGTGCGCTCCAGTTGGTGATGCAGCGGATGAAAAAATACGTGAACGATCCCGACCTGAACTTTTTTATCCACGATACGCCGCTCGATCATAAGGATTATCGCCATCACCACTGGCACATCGAAGTGATTCCGCGGACCTCTTTTGAGGCGGGATTCGAATTTTCCACGCAGATCGATATCAATATCGTCGATCCGGACCGTGCCGCTGCGATCCTATGCGGAAAAAAGGCGTAATCACGCCGGCGGGCGTCTTATTAAAAAATGATAAAAAAGATCAAAACATATCGATTGGTGAGCTTATTGTCGCTTGCGTCGTTCGTGCTCTCGGCGGGCGGGTTCTTTTGGGCGCTTGGCGCGCTCGGCGGCGCGGCATCCGGACCGCTCATCCTGCACTTCAATGACATGGCCGGCATTACGAGCATTGGAAGCTTCGGTGATATTTTGTGGATGGGCGTACTTGGCATCGCCATCGTCGTCATAAACTTTTTTATCGCATTGAACCTCGAAGCGCGGGACAATGTTTTGGGAAAGATCGTTGCCGCGATGACGCTCGTCATGGCCATCTTGCTTTTTTTGGCCTTCGCAGCTATAATCAGAATCAATTAAATCTATCAAAACGCATTCAAACCCCATGGCAAACGATTTTGCAGTCATTGAAACAGGCGGCAAGCAGTACCGCGTCTCCGCCGGAACCAAGCTTAAGGTGGAGAAGTTGGACGTGAAGGCAGGCGATAAAGTGGTTTTTGAAACCGTCCTTTTGGCGTCGATCGGCGATACGGTCAAGGTGGGCGCGCCGTACGTTACCGGTGCAAAGACCGAGGCAAAAGTGATGGGTGACAGCCGCGGCAAGAAAGCGATCGTGTTCAAATATCACCCCAAGACCCGCGGGCGCAAGAAAAAGGGACACCGCCAGGAGTATACCGAAATAGAAATTACCAAGATATAACAAAAAGCCCCTCCTTATTTTTGACGGTCACGTTCCTACGTGGCATTTCCGTCAAAAATAAGGAGGGGCTTTTTGTTATATCGCTATGGTATAATAAATAATATGAACATATTAAACTCGGGCATGGGGACGGGGCTGCCAGCATCGTTCGGTCCGTGGTTGTTGTTTCTCGTTGTTTGGAGTTTGTTTTGGAAAGGGCTTGCATTGTGGCATGCCGGACGCCGCGGGCAGCCGTGGTGGTTTGTGATCATGCTTGTCGTGAACACCGTCGGCATTTTGGAGATCATCTATCTCTTTGCGGTGCTCAAGCTGAAGTTTGGGGAGTTATTTAAGAAATAAAATCTAATTGATATAAAACACCTCCGCGCTCGGCGTTCCTGCCGGGATCTGGTCGGTTTGTGTTGGCAATAGATAGTGGATGTTCGCTGCTGCGGCATCGCTTGCGGTAAAGGAGCGGGTGACGAACATCGTCGTCTCTGCCGGAGTGGGAATTCCGCGCACGGGAACGCCGCCTGCGTTCACAATGACGTATTTGGGAGTGCTCGCGGGTAGCGCATTGATCTGCTGACCGATCGTCACGTAGTTCGCACTGAATGCGCCGGGGACGTTCGGATTTTGTGCCCACACCACAAAGTAGTCGTAGTAGCCCCAGCCGGCGATGACGAGAAGGAGAATGACCATGAGCGATTTCGCGAGCTTTACACTCCAATGTTTTTTGATGAGCCGATAGAGCCACACGCTGCCGAGTGTTGCAAGGATGAGGGCGGGCGCGAGGGCGAGAATGGAACGGAGCGCATGGGGGATGCCTTCATCCGACGCGGCGGCAGGAAGGATGCCGAAGATAAGCCACGCGAAGACGAGGAGCGTACCGAACAGCGGAAATAACTTTTCGTTCTCCGCGGTAATATATTTTTTTCGCGCACGGCGAATCCAGAAATAGATCACAAGCACGATGCCGAGCAGGAACAATATGCCGACCGGCAGGAACAGCTCCGGCGCGCCGCTCACGTTCTGCCGCCAGTTATAGTCGCCGTGATAGTTGAACATCAGCGCTTCTTTCACGACGTTCACTGCGAAGTCGTATGCGGGGCTTGCGGCGCTCGTGACGCTGATCTCTGCCGTGCGGCCGAAGAAGCTGCCGGGGGTCGTGGCAAAATACCATCCGAGCGGCGCGGCGACGATGAACGTGACGACGATGAAGAGCGCGGTGCGTTTCCAAAAGCCGGGAAACTTATGAAAGAAGGGGATGAACAATAAGAACAATATCGGCGTGACGCGGTAGGCGATATAGGTGTAAAAACCGAGACCGTAGACGATGCCGGCGGCGAGCGCATACCACAATGCAGTATGTTTGTTGGCGGCGCGGAACGCCTTGATGATTAACCAGAACGTAAAAATAAGGGCGAGCGGTGCCAGGATCGCGCGGAAGCCTATGCGTGAAAAAATGATTCCCCAGAAGCTGGTGGCAAGAAGGAATGCGGCGAGCAGCCCCGGGCCATCGCCAAAAAGTTCGGCGACGAGCAGATATAATCCCCACACGGTAAGTATGCCGGCGACGGCCGCGGGCAGGCGAACGATCCACGGCGCGGTGTAGACATGGGACAGGTCCATTGTGGCGGCGATGATGTTCACGTATAGTCCCTCGCGTCCGTTGTCTTCGGGATAAAATACTTGGAAGTGATTCGTCTCGGCCGCTTCGACCGCATTATTCCCGTCCATCGCCTCATCGGGGTAGAGCCCGGGCGGCGTGGCGGTGAAATGGTAGAAGCGGAGGAAGATTGCTATAATAAGGATGCCGAACAGGAGAACATTCCGTTGGGTTTTAGACATTCCTTTTATTATATCAAAAATGGATTCATCATCATTCGAACATGCGTTGGAGGCCGATATGAAAACGCTTGCGGCGGAAATTCATCGCACACAGGAAATGAAGGATACAAAGAACGCGGAAGGGTTGGATGTGGTGAAGGAAGCCATTCGCGCATTTCCAAAGCTTGAGCGTCGCGCTTCCGATGATAACGGCGTGCCTGCTGTCCCCGTGCCGCCGGGCGCGGCGGCAAGCCCTTTGCCCGCGTACGCGCAGAATGCTCCCGCGGAAATAAAGCTGGAGATAGAGTATCTGCTCGACCTTGCGTTCCGTAAGGGCATCGGCGCGGCGCTTGCCGAATCCGCAAAATCGCCATACTTCGTGCAGGACGCGTTCCATGACGCGCTCGCGGGGCGGCTCTATCCGGAACTGCAAAAGCGCGGCCTCATGAAGTAGAGAATTAATATGCCGACATTCTATCTATTGCTTGGGATCGTGGTCGGGGCCATCATCGTGGTTGCGGCATTTTTCATCGTCCGCACGTTCGCGCGGCGGCGGATCTTCGATTCATTGCAGACATCGCTTTTTTTAATAAAGATCCCAAAGGCGCAGCCGTCGGACCAGTCGCATACGGGAGGGGAAGGCGGCGATTTTAAAACGGAGCTCGCGCACTTCGAGCAGCTGTTGGGTGGGCTGTCGTCCATCAAGAAACCGATCGTCTTTGAGGTCGCGGTGCCGCATATCGGCGAGGAGATCCACTTTTACATCGGCGTGCCAAAGTTGTCCGCTGAGGTCGCTATGAAACAGATCCAGGGATTGTGGAATGGCGCGAGCGTGGAACTCGTGAGCGACGATTTCAATATTTTTAACGCGAACGGCGCCACGGCAGCGGCCTATGTGATGCAGAAGGAACATCACGCGCTGCCGGTGCGGACGTACGCGGAATTGGGCGTTGATTCTTTCGAATCCATCGTGGGCGCGTTCGCGAAGATCAACGAGATCGGCGAGGGAGCTTCGCTCCAGCTCGTCGTGCGCGCGGCATCAAGCGGTTACAAGAAAGAGATTTATCATCATATCGAACAATTAAAAAAAGGTGAGCCGCTCAAAAAAGTGCTGGGTAAAAATATCGTGTCGGGCGTCAGCGTCTCCGATGTGACTGATGTATTTAATCCAAAAACAAAAGAGCAGGCGGCGGAGGAAAAAAGCAACCGCGTGGTGGACGATGAGGCGGTAAAAGCGTTGCAGCTCAAAGTAGTAAAGCCGCTCTTTGAAGTGAATCTCCGGCTTGTCGCGTCGGCCGGGTCGCCCTTTCAGGCAAATGATATTCTGGATGGCCTCACGGCGGGATTCAGCCAGTTCGGCAGTCCGCTGCGCAATGACTTCAAAATCGTCAAGCCGCGCAATTCAAAGAATATCGTGCATGATTTCATCTACCGCATGTTCGATGATGGCGAGAAGATGATCTTGTCGAGCGAGGAGATCGCGAGCATCTATCATTTACCGATCTCGTCCACGGAGACGCCGCGCGTGAAGTGGCTCAAGTCTAAGGAAGCACCGCCGCCGGACAATCTTCCGACGAGCGGAATTTTGATCGGCGACGCCATGTTTCGCGGCGTGACCAAGCCGGTATATATCACGGATGACGATCGCCGCCGGCATATCTATGTGGTTGGGCAGACCGGCACCGGTAAGTCCACCTTGCTTGGCAATATGATCATCGAGGATATCCAGTCCGGCAAGGGCGTGGCGATCATCGATCCGCACGGCGACCTCGTGGAGAACGCGCTTGGCTTCGTGCCGAGGGAGCGGTTGGATGACATTATCTACTTCAATCCCGGAGATCTTGCACGTCCGCTCGGCCTCAACATGTTGGACTTCAACTATGACCGGCCCGAGGAAAAGACGTTCATCGTGAACGAGATGCAGAGCATCTTCAATAAATTGTTCTCACAGGAGACGATGGGTCCGATGTTCGAACAGTACATGCGCAACGCACTGCTGCTTTTAATGGAAGACATGTCGAATGAGCCGGCCACGCTCGTGGAGGTGCCGCGCATATTCACCGACAGCGCGTACCGCGCACGCAAGCTCGCGCGCATCCATAATCCGGTCGTCATCGATTTTTGGGAGAAGGAGGCGGTGAAGGCCGGCGGCGAGGCGTCGCTCGCGAACATGACGCCGTATATCACCTCCAAGTTCAACAATTTCATTTCGAACGACTATGTGCGGCCGATCATCGGTCAGCCAAAATCCGCGTTCAACTTCCGTGATGTTATGGATAACAAAAAGATTTTGCTTGTTAATCTCTCCAAGGGAAAGATAGGGGATATCAACGCCGGACTGCTCGGCATGGTGTTCACCGGAAAGATCCTGATGGCCGCGCTCTCGCGCGTGGACATCGCGGATGCAGAGAAGCGCCCCGACTTCAATTTATACATAGACGAGTTCCAAAACTTCACGACCGATTCGATCGCGACCATCCTCTCCGAGGCGCGCAAATATCGTTTGAATTTGACGATGGCCCACCAGTTCATCGCCCAGCTCGAGGATAAGATCAAAGATGCCGTATTCGGCAACGTCGGCTCCGAACTTGTATTCCGTGTAGGCGTTCAGGATGCAGAGTTTCTTGTAAAACAGTTTGAGCCCGCGTTCAATGAAAACGACCTCATTAATATCGACAACTTGAATGCGTACGCGAAGATCTTGATTAATGGCCAAACCTCCAAGCCATTCAATCTGAAAGTCGGTACCGCGTCGTGGAATGGCGGAAATAAAGAACTGGCGGGAAAATTAAAAGAATATTCGCGCATGAAATACGGTCAGGAACGGCAGGGAATCGAGGATGATATTTATAAGCGCTTGCGCGCATAGGGGAAATAATGTATGGTATCGGCAGCGAGAGGAGAGCCTATGGCCTGTGTTGAGACGATCCCATTAGACAGGCAAGAGACCTTCTCCATTTTTGATAGATGGAAAGATCTTTGTGCCGCTGCGGCAATACTTCCGGGGTTCAGTATCCCGGAGAGATGCAAGAGAATCTGGAGAAAAGGAAATTGCGTGGCGGCGTGCAACGACTTGGAGAGTGTTTTGATCATTCTCTTTATTTATTGCCGCATTGGTGCCGTAGATTATCTGGAACACGCGGCAATCGTTTGGGGAGAATCTTCTGACGATCGCCGTGCGATTCGGGCTGATCTTGCCAGATTAAAGATATCTCTGGCTAAGGCTATCAGCAAAGAGGCCGTCAGCTGGCAGCTATTGATGGCGGCCGAGTTGATTGACAAACTTTGTTGCGACTATCGGCGTTTGATCGCCTCGCATGGCGAAAAGTGTTCGTGCCTTACCGGACACGACGTGCGATGGCGGCAAGGTCAACATCAATAAATGTCGGCACAACGGCGGGCGCTTGTTTTATGAGCGACCCGCCTTTTATTTTTTATAACTGGACTTTTGAGCAAAATCAATTACTATTTACCTAGTGCCGTTGTAGCTCAGCTGGTAGAGCAACTCCATGGTAAGGAGTAGGTCGCCGGTTCAATTCCGGCCAACGGCTCACTCGCAGATGGCAAAAGGACATACCTTTCTGGCTCGTGATAAGAATAATTTGCCAGAAAGGTATGTCCTTTTGCCATCTGCTCGTTTGCGAAAAGGATAGAGAAAAATCGCATATCCGGGTGTCTCGACGCGGATTTGCAATAACGTCGCGGATATAGTATCATCCTTCCCATGGCCAAGCTAAAACATGCCGACCGGCTGATCACGATGCGCTGCACGAAGTGCAAGCGGCGTAATTATTACACCAATAAAAATAAGAAGACGGTGGAGCGAAAGATCGAACTTCAGAAGTTCTGCGACTGGTGCCGCGTGAAAACGGTACACAAAGAGGCAAAGATCACCGGAAAATAACGAATACTCCAGAGAAAAAATGCGCTTGGCCTCTATGGAATAGGGGTGGGCGCATTTTTTAATGAGAATTTAATGTGCGATATGCCATGATGGCGATATGGCATATTCTAATGATATTAAGAAAGCGGCAATGGAGTTGCGCAAGAAAGGGTATTCGTTAAAAGAACTCAGCGATCGGTTTCATATTGCGAAAGCCACGGCATCTTTGTGGTCAAGCGATATACCATTAAATAAAAAAGCAAAGAAAAGAATTTTGGCGGTGAAAAGACGTGGTCAGCTTGTTGGAGCGCAAAGTAGAAGGGCGAGAACAAAAGCAATTGAGAAGACCTATTTTGACGAAGCCTTACTCGAAATTCAATCGGCTCCTGATTACAACAAAATTTTTTGTGCAATGATATATTGGTGTGAAGGGAGAAAAAAGCAGATGGGATGGCTTTTACCAATTCCGACCCAAAACTCGTAAAAACCTTTTTGAAATTACTAAGAAATTCATTTACCTTAGATGAGAAGAGATTTCATCCGTGTATTCACATTCATTCGTATCATTCTCCAAAAGTTCAACTTGATTTTTGGTCAAAAGTGACCGATATTGATAAGCAGCAGTTCATAAAACCTTACCGTAAGGCAAACAGCGGAAAGCGCATACGTGAAGGTTGTCAAGGGTGTATTGACGTTCGCTACAGCAGCAGCGATCTTGCGCGCCGATTATTGGCAATTGCAAAAGCATTTCTTCAACATACGGGGGTATAAGCTCAATGGTAAACTGGGGGACTCCAAATCCTCTTTTCCGGGTTCGAATCCTGGTGCCCCCGCAGACAAGGCGGTTCTATCGTAGCGATGGCCTCAGCCGAGGCTCTAGTGCGACTGGGACACCTAAAAAAGATCGCAGTCATTGCGATCTTTTTTGTCCATTAAAAACTTGCGCTTGGATCAGAGTTGTTGGCCATAAGAATCAAAATGATCATGGCGATGATGATCGAGCTGAGAAGATCCGGGATTCCAGATCATTAAAACGAATACTATTATAACCAACGTCAAAAGGACAGCTAAGATAAGCTGCACGATGCGCAATGGAGATTTTTTAGTAAGATCTTCCCTTAGCCTTTTTACCGCAGGGTGATCGGGATACGCACTTTCGACGACTTCGAAAAGATGATCTTGGCTGTATTTTGCAACTCGATTCAATTCCCACCAGCCACACCAAAAGCTCACTGGGACGATAAGCAATAATATTGAAATCAGAAGCCTCGTTATCCAATTAACAGGAATCAATTGGGAATTAAAAGTTGCAACAGCTATAACCACCGTTTCCCAATCCGGACGGCGCGGGCGCGGCCAGCACCCTAAAAACAAAATAATGAAAATAATAACCCAAGAAGAATATCAGAAGCAGATCGCCGCACTCAGAACGCCCGAAGAGATCGCCAATTTCGTAAGGGAGTACGCGATAGGCGAGGAGGTGGTAAAAAAGCATCCGGGCGGACGACCACGGAAATTCGTCGATCTGCCCGCGCCATCCTCGAATGAGAGTTGGCGAGAGCTTGCAGGCAACGACCTCGAAGAAAAAGTCATCGCCCTTTACGCGAAGGGCCTCACGACTCGCGACATCATGGGCTACATCAAGGAGCACCACAAGGTTGAGGTATCGCAGGCCACGATCTCGAACATTACGGACATCGCTCGGCGTATCGCTTCGGGATACGCGAAGAACGGGGCGAGCTCGCTCCACTTGTCCTCCCAACTCTTGAGGTATGGTTGGTAGCGCGGCCACTTCTCCTTTACTCTCTCCAATGGAGTGGAATAACGGTACTGACGCCGCATTAATTCCGATAAGCGGAATAGATGAATCAGCAGCCACATCATCTACGCCCATAGCCGATCTCAATTATTCCATTTCGGCTTTGCCGCTATGTCCGACCGAGATGCCACAAGAAGCGCCGGTGGCGATCCTCGGTTTCCCTGCCTCTACTCAAAACGATGGGATAACATTCACCGTCCTTAATGGGGGCATCAGTGGTTATGATCAATCAAATCCGGATGCCTATTATGATTACTATACCACTACCCCAATGGACAATGGAGACTCTGGTGGCGTGGCATTATCAAAATATAATAACGCAGTATGCCTGCTTGGCATTCCGACTTGGGTATCCATTGGGGAAAATCAGGTCGAAGGAGATATTCAAGATATAAATAATATTGTCTACACTGACAATTCTCAATCATCTCAATAAAATGTTTTGCGAAAATTGCGGGACAAAGTTGGAGGAGGGTATTAAATTTTGCGGCAAGTGCGGGTCGAAAATCAGCGATGCTACAGATAGTAAAGAGGCGTCTCAAGCTAAGCCCGCCATGGAAAAATCGACTGGTTCTAGTCCCCAACTTGGAGCTAAGAAAATTGCTAGTATAGCAATCGGGATCGTAGCATTTTTTGTGGCATACTTCTTGGTGAGAGCTGTTTTTAGTCCTGCGACAAATTCGTCTGTCGGCGATGATGCCTTTATGAGTTCATTTAAGAGCTCTTTTATGCAATCGTGTGAAGCGAAAGCGGGTGAGGCTGCTTCCGCATATTGTACTTGTGCGGAAAATTATTTAATAGCAAATAATACCGAATCGCAGCTCGAAGCATTAATCACTCAGGTTGAATCAGGAGCTAGCTCAATGCCACAGGCCATGACCAATGCAATCAATGCTTGTGCTTACGCTGCGCCTCGGCAATAAAAAAATAACTCTTAAAATAATAAACATGTTTTGCAAGAACTGCGGGGCAAAATTGGAGGAAGGTATTAAATTTTGCGGCAAGTGCGGAACGGTTGTTGCTGGACACGGACAAGCGATAGCAAGCTCTACCACAATCTCTAGTCCGGTAAAGGTTAAAAACTTGAATGGCCTTGAGGGGTGGCTCGCTTTAGTGGGATTTGGGTTATTGGTTGAACCATTAGTGCTTTTATACACTATTTTTTCGGTTAATCTTCCTTTCTTGTACGGGGACAGCTATCAGAATGTCGCCGCTAATTATCCAACGCTTGCCAACCTCGGTGTCTATGAACTTATAATAAATATAGCTTTCTTGGCAGCGCTGATATATCTTAATATCTTGTTTTTTAAGAAGAGGAAAGAATTTCCACGCTATTTTATAATCTATCTCGCTGCTAATTTTGTTCTTATCCTGATTGATTATCTGATCATTGCCGGAGTGAATCCGTCCGCAGATGCGTCCGACTTGGGCAGAGCGTTTATAGCGTCGGCAATTTGGATACCCTATTTGCTAAAATCACGGAGGGTAAAAGAAACGTTTGTTTTGTAGTAAGTCCGAACGTCCTGCAAAAGCCCCCGCATATGGATCTAAAAATAATTTTCGCAGGCGTTTCTTCAGCCGTAGGAATCGCATGTTTTATTCCGTATATACGCGATATTTTTCGTGGGACAACGAAGCCACATATTTACCCTGACGACATCATTATATCTTTTTGCGGTTACCATTTTGGATACATCTTGCGGGGTTCTTGTTTGGATTCGCCAGAAAAATAAGGCATTTTAAATAATTTTAATGCCACGTGTGCTTTACTGTGCGCAAGCACATGATAAAGCACAAGAATTTACAAAAAAATCTGATAGCATACGGCATTTTGGCGCTGCTGTTTCAGTTTCCGGCGTTTACTCCCCATCAATTTAAATCCGATGGCGTTACGTCAATTCTGGAAGGGAGCGTGATTGCCGCACCAACGGTGGCACTCGGCGTCTCGCTATCGTCGGCGATGTTGACGCCGCTCCGGCTGCAGGTGGAGCTGCGCCCGCTCGCGACGCCGTTCACCGGTGTGCCGACGCAGACAAGCGGAATTTTACTGTTTACCAAAACCGGCATGGTTGCGGTGAGCGGCTTGGCCGGCGGGAGCTATCACTGGCGCGCGCGGCTTGAGAACGCGCTCACGGGCGCGACGTCCGCATGGCAAAGCTATGGCACGGTGGGAAGTGTGGTGGCGAATACGAGCGCCGCCGATTTTTCCGTCGTCCTCCGCGAGCCGATCGTGATCGTGCCGGGTATCGCGGGAACGATATTGCAAAAACCGGATGGGACGGAGGCGTGGCCGAATATCAACGAGATGCTCATCTCGCCGTCGGACAGCTACCTCGATGCGCTCGCGCTCGACGCAACGGGCGACGCTCCGGCGTCGCTGGGCGTCGTCGCGGGTGGTGTGCAGGGGAGCACGATTCGCGCTGCGGCGATCTTAAAAACCGCGACGCTCACGCTCGGGGGCATCACACTATTCAGTGATGATTTTTATGGAAATCTTGTGAGCGCATTCACGAGCGCGGGCTACGTCGAGGGCCAGAACCTTTTTACTGCGCCATACGATTGGCGGATGGACATAAACAATTCCGTCGCATCGCTCGCGGCGGTGATCGCGCAGGCGCGCGCGGCATCGCCGACGGGAAAGATAGACATTATCGCGCACAGCATGGGCGGTCTGCTTGTTAAGAAATATCTGGCGGGATCGGCGCTCGCGCCATCAAGCGTTGCGTTGGGTCCGACATTTTTGGACAAAGTGGTTCTTGTGGGCGTGCCCGAGCTCGGCGCGCCGTATGCGCTCAAGATGTTGGAATATGGCGACGATCTTGGCATTCCGATTGCGAACCAGGACGAAATGAAGAAGATCGCGCAAAACATGCCGGCTATTTACGAATTGTTGCCGAGCGAAAAATATACGACTGCGGTCGGCAGCTACGTGCAGGATTTTCGCAATGGCGCTGATACGTTGCTTGATTACGCGGCGACCGCGCAATTTCTGACGACGAACGCGAACGATCATGCCGACGTCCGTAATCCGGCGCTCATCGCGCTTGGCAACGCATTCCACCGCGCGCTTGATGCCGCGCCGGTCGCCGCGCCGAACGTGTACACGATCACCGGCTGCGGCAAGCCGACCATCACGGGGTACGATATTTACGATAATGGCATAGTGGATTTGGAACGCGGTAGTGGCGATGGCACTGTGCCGGAAGTGAGTGCAATGGATATGGCGAATGCATCACGCGATTATTTTGTGATGAGCGGCGCAACGGGTATCGACCACACCGGTCTCACAAGCGACGCCCGACCGGTGGCGCTCATCGCGGAGATCATTGCGGGCAGCATTGGCGGCGCGAGCGGGAGCGTCGCCGCGCCGCTCCCGCAGGGGATATCGTCATCGCTTGCGGACTGCGCGACGCAAACTGTTTCGCAAGGCGGCACAAATGCGGGTACCGGCGCGGCATCGTCCGCCAGTGAGACCACGATCGAGTTCAGCGCGCACGACACGGCAGCAACAGACACCGTCGCGCTTGGCGTGTACGACGCGAATGGGAATTATACCGGCATCACCGCATCTGATACGGTTGTCACCGGCATTCCGGGAAGCGAGTATGAAAAATTAGGTAACAATGTTTTTATTCTTGCCCCCGCCGGAAAAAATTATAAAGTGATCGATCAAATGGCTGGCGATCAGGCAACCGCATCGGGAACGTTCGAGATGAAGGTGAGGGGATATCGTGCCAGCGCTGTGGATCGCGAAGCAACCTATCTTTCTGTGCCGCTTGCCGGAACGAGCACATTTGCGGAACTGGATTTTGCCGGGTTCAACGGGAATATGGACCTGCACATGGGGCATAGAAACATCGCCCAACACGGAAATAATGCGAGCAGTACCTTCGACGGTTCTCGCCATCCAGATTCTATCCTCTCCGGACCATTTTCGCGTTCTCATCGAAAAAATGAGTGGCAGAAATAACACAGAAAAGAAACATTTTCCGGATCGTGATAAGAATAATTCGCCGGAAAATGTTTCTTTTCTGTGTTATTTCTGCCGATGTTTTATTGAGGGAATATTACGGTTTCGCCCGATGGCAGTGCAATGCCGTTTAGAATCCCTACGATCTCCGCTTGTAAGTTTTCCTCGTCGGTGTCGGTGAATCGTTGGATCGTGCCGGAAGGGTAGTTCGCAAATTGGCTCTGCCCGATGCGCGTCTCGAATTCATAACATGCGCCGTTATATTCCAGCCGGTAAAGCGCACCTTTTGCAAAATGTCCGGCGGCCGCGGCGCCAAGCGGAGTGAACTCGCTCACGGCATAATCGTCCGCAGTGGTGCTTGTGGGGGTAAAATTCGCAAAGCCGGTTGGCGGTGTGGTCAGGCACGCGGCCTGCGTGGTAAGGTCGGTGCGCTTTTCCACGCGGATGCCGGCGCTGTCAAAATTGGTTCCCTGATATGCGGTGCCGGTGTAATAAAGACAATAGCTAAAATCCGCGTCGCATGGCGGGATGTAAGAGCGCGTTGTTATCTGTTGCGATGAGGTTGCCAGCCCAAAGTCGGTGGTGGGGTAGGTGAGGGTGATCGTCCCGTCGGAGATGCTTTGGCTTCCTGCCGGTGCCGTCCCGGTCGGCGTACTCAGCACGAGCATCGGTACGGTGTTCGAGGACGTGCCGCTTGCAGAATTCGCCGGAGTGATCGTGCCATTCTGATTGCCGGAATTTACGAACCACAAGAACCCTGCGGTGAGTATCACCACCACGATCACGAAGAATACGGCGATGCCAAATTTGCCCATCGTTTCATTATACAATTTTGTATGTTGACAATTTTTGCCGTTCGGCTATACTTGAACCAATTCCAAAGACCATAGGTTTTGCCGCTCAAAAGGGCGGCAAGTAAAAGTCCTATGAGAGGAGTGATGAACATTATGTTTGATCATTGCTCGCGCCCTTGGAAGGGGCGTTTTCGTTTATTAAGGAATCATTAAATAAAAAAAATATGAAAACACGGGCACAAAAAGAAACAGAATTGGCGAATGCACGCGCGCTTTTCGAGAAGAGCGAGGCGTTGATCTTTGCCGACTTTACCAAGATCACCGCGGAGAACCTCCGCAAGCTTCGCACCGAGCTCAAAAAGTCCGGCGCAAACTTTCTTGTCATCAAGAAACGCATCCTTAGTATCCTTTTAAAGGAAAAGGGGATCGATGTTGACCTTAAGCAGTTCAAGACGTCCGTCGGCACGATCTTCTCCGAGGTGGATAACGAGCACATCGCCGGACCGACGTTCAAGTTCTTCTCGGGCATGGAGGTTCCGGAAGGCGAAGCGAAGGACGTTTGGATAAAGAAGATCCTCGCGGGCTATGACATCAACGGCAAGGCAGCGATCGATGCGGAGCAGATCGTCTACATCGGCAAGCTCCCGCCGCGCGAGGTCGTGCTGGCACAGTTGCTCGGCATGCTCGCCGCCCCGATCCGTTCGTTCCTGTACATCCTGGATGAGAAATCAAAGATGGGTGGCAGCGCAGCTGCCACGCCGGTCGCGGAATCCACCACTGATACCGATTCACCTGAACAAAAGGTCGAGCTAACGCAAGCACAATAAATACAATGGCAAATTACGACGATTTAATTTCAAAAATAGAGTCTCTCACGGTGGTTGAGCTCGCGGAGCTCGTGAAGAAGCTTGAAGAGAAATTCGGCATCTCTGCGGCGGCGCCGGTGGCGGCGGGCGCGGGAGCCGGTGCGGCTGCGGCGGAAGAGAAGACGGCGTTCAATGTTGTCCTCAAGTCCGCGGGAGCCAGCAAGTTGAATGTCATCAAAGTTGTTCGCGAAGTCACCACGCTTGGTCTCAAGGAAGCGAAGGACCTCGTCGATGGCGCCCCGAAGACGGTCAAAGAGAACGTCAAGAAGGAAGAAGCCGAAGAGATCAAGAAGAAGATCACGGAGGCAGGTGGCGTTGCGGAAATCCAGTAGAACAACAAAGGCCCCTTCTTTTTGACGAAAATGCCACGTAGGAACGTGACCGTCAAAAAGAAGGGGCCTTTGTTGTTCTCGGATTCCTTGAAAAGAAAGAGGAACTACATTACTATACTTTTACGAAGGGCGTTTAGCTCAGTGGTAGAGCGTTCCGTTCACATCGGAGAGGTCGCAGGTCCGATCCCTGCAACGCCCACGAATTTGGTACCTAATACTTCTTAATTGAATAAGTGCACCCTAGCGCTTTACGGATGTCGTGATATAGTTAAGCCAATGGACGAATGTCGAAAAGGGTCTGCGGTTCTGGCTGTTTTGATCGTCATCGTCGTTCTGGCGGTTGCCGGTGGGGTTTGGTATTGGACGACGCATAGGCCTGCAGCGAATGGCTCCCAGCCTGGGAGCGCCGCGACCGCTTCCACCTCGACGGCGTATCAAAGCGCCGAGTATGGCGTGAGTTTTAGTTATCCGAATACCTGGACGGTCAAGATGGGCGATGCGGCCGAAGGGGAGTACGGACTTAATACCCAATACTATCCCGGCACCATCTCCCTTATTACGGTGGAGATGCCGACCGATTCCTATCCCGGCAGCGGTTTCGAGGGGGCGTACTTCAATCTGAGTGTTAATAAGAATCTGAGCTTCAGCCAATGCGTTTCCATAGATTCGCAAAATTTGCCCTCCGGCAGGGAGGGGACGACCACGATCGGCGGGATTGCATTCAGATGGGGAGGTGAAGGTGGCGTCGGGGCGGGGCAATCCTCGTATGGAAAGTATTATACCGGCTACGCCAACGGTACGTGTTACGAGTTCAACCTCGGAGATGCGGGTGGATCGAATGTTTCCTTGAGCGGCGTTCCGGGGCCGAGCTATGCGGGTGACATGTCGGTTCTGGAAGCATTGCTGTCATCGGTGGATTTCACCGGTCAGAGTTCATCTGTCCTAAAGTTTACTCCACCAAATAACGTTGCGTATGAAGATCAAACATATTCTGCTACGGTGTCGCCTTGTTTCGTCCCAACTGTTTATAATCCTGAGTATGGTGTCGCCGAGATCAATCCGGCCAGTAGTTCCCAATTGGTTCCGGGGGCTGATGTCGACGAAGGTGGCTTTGTTGCTGTGGTATTAGATGACCTTGGCAATACGGACTTTCATTGCGACAAGGGCACCAACACAGAAATTTTTGACGTAGTCATGCATTCTGAAGGAGGGTCTTTTATAAATACCAATTCGCTTCCCTTGGGGACAGTGATCCTTTTTGTGGCAAACGAAGACCCGGGTAGTGATTATGTCGCTGGCTCCCGTGATGTTTTGGCAGTGAGCGCGCCCTTTGAGTTGTTGAAGGCGCAATAAAGCATTAATCGCCGTTCATCTAGTTGTTGGTAGCAATTTTCGAAGTTCGCAGTTTGTTCCGGCGTCATCCTTTGAGGTAACTCAGTAATATATTCGGTTATCGACTTGTTACGCCCACAAAAAGAATGCTCGCGCTTTCTGGCTCGTGATAAGAATAATTCGCCAGAAAGCGCGAGGATCCTTTTTGTGGTTTAAAACTCTCAGGGGATAAGAGATTCTTTTTGCGGCTATAGTTCTCCGAGAACTTGACTTGGAAGAGGTTTAATAGGTCGTCTCACAAAAAGAGCGTATATACAAACCACGGCAGATACAATTTGTAGACTTGCAAATATGGTTTGTTGAGCATGGAAGGAAACAATGGAAGTGCTGATGTGGGCAACAATAAATAATACCCAGCCAAGCCATCTGCGCGACGTAGTTAGTAAATATCCTCCCCAAATAAACGAAACAGAGGATATTGTTTCGATGATCGTAAGATAGCCAGCGAAAAGGAAAAAACATAACAAAGCGGAAAGACCACTAATGATAATATTGATGGCCAGTGCTTTTTGTTTTGATGGGTTTGTGTGAGTAACATACCCATAGAGCATAACCAAGAAAAAACCAAGCTCGGCGATGGAGAGAATTTTTAAACCAATGTAAAGGACCCCTTTTGTTAGACACTCATTCGACGAGTTTTTCTCGTCGTTTTTTTTGTTACGCCGCGAGCTTCTCCGCATATACTGACGGCGGCATCTTGAGCG
>Ga0326727_10000712_pt1 | contig 134120 bp, 122 predicted proteins | sample MB2enrmetagenome_FD_207643 | JGI IMG/M metagenome (GOLD analysis project Ga0326727, IMG submission 207643) | Lab enriched peat soil microbial communities from McLean, Ithaca, NY, United States - MB29MY | ecosystem: Environmental > Terrestrial > Soil > Wetlands > Peat | place: USA: New York... | reverse complement strand
TCCGTGTGCAGCGCCCTCTCCAGCGCACCCTCGTACGCTTCCCGCAATTCGGCGATGCTGGCCGAAATCACAAGCTGACCATCCACCGCGATCTCAACCCTGTCCGACCCCGTCTCGCCCAGCACATCCGCGAAGACCTCGTACTCCTCCGCCACTTGTTGGATTCGCGGCAACTGGAGCGGGTCACAGCTCAGTACGACTCGGCTGGCGTCTTCTCCAAAGAGCAGGAACTCAAGCGCTACTTGCTGCTTGGGCAATCTGACGCTCAGGCCAACTCCGCCCGGCAGCGCCGACTCCACCAGCGCCACCGCTAACCCGCCATCGGAGCAGTCGTGCGCGGACTCGACCAGCCCCGCCTGGATTATGGCCACCAGAGCGCGTTGCAGCGTGGCTTCTCTCTCGATATCCAGTTCCGGCGGATAGCCCCACACGGCGCCGAAAATTTCTTTCGCGTACTCGGACGACCCAAACTCCAACTCAGCATCGACGGCGTCGCCAGCTTCATTCGCGCGCAGCAAAACAATTATTCTTCCCGCTTGCCGGAAGTGCATCTTCGCCGTCTTGTGTACGTCTTCGAGAAGACCCACCACTCCGATCACGGGAGTCGGGTAAACTCCCTCGCCGAGAGTTTCGTTGTAAAAGCTGACATTGCCGCCAGTAATCGGCGTATCAAGTTCTTCGCAGGCTTTGGTGATGCCGTCAATCACCTGCGAAAACTGCCACATGATGTGCGGTTTTTCGGGGTTGCCGAAGTTGAGGCAGTTGGTAGCGCCAATCGGAGTCGCTCCCGCGCAAGCCACTTTGCGGGCAGCTTCCGCAACGGCATGCATGGCGCCGAGACGAGGATCGAGATAACACCAACGTCCGTTGCCGTCGAGCGACATGGCCAGTCCGCGATTCGAGCCCTTGATGCGGATCACGCCAGCATCGCCCGCTCCCGGCGCATCGACAGTATTGGTCTGCACCATGTGGTCGTACTGCTGCCAGACCCAGCGCTTCGAGCAAATGTTGGGGCTCGCAAGAAGCCGCTTCAAATTCGGAGTGAAATCGTCAGCGCCGTTTTCAAGAACAGGTTGTGGGAAGGGCACGGCTTCAGCCGTGCCACTGACAGCTTCAGAAGCCGTGGGCTTTAGCCCCTGAGGACCGCGAAGGAATGAGAGCTTGATGTGCTCCGGCATTTCGCGCTCGACCGACGGCTCCCAGCGCGTCAGCGGACGCCTGTACACCGGCGCGTCATCGGTGAGGGCGGCGTTCGGAATTTCAGCGACGACTTTGCCGTGTTCAAGCACGCGCATCTTCCCATCGGAAGTGACCCTTCCGATTTCCACCGCATCCAGTCCCCACTTCTGAAAAACGCGGAAAACTTCGCCCTCGCGGCCTTTCCGCGCGACCAGCAACATGCGCTCCTGCGACTCGCTGAGCATGATTTCGTAAGGCGTCATGCCGGTCTCGCGCTGCGGGACGCGGTCCAGTTCGATTTCGACTCCACTGCCGCCGCGCCCGCCCATCTCGCAGGTCGAGCAGGTCAGCCCAGCAGCGCCCATATCCTGAATGCCGACGATCGCGCCGGTTTGCATGGCTTCCAGGCAGGCTTCCAGCAGCAGTTTCTCGAGGAATGGATCTCCGACTTGAACATTGGGCCGCTTCGCTTCCGACCCTTCGCTGAACTCCTCGCTCGCCATGGTGGCGCCGTGGATGCCATCGCGCCCGGTCTTGGAGCCTACATAAATTACGGGATTTCCCTCGCCCGACGCCCGTCCGTAAAAAATCTGGTCGCGGCGGACCAAGCCGAGAGCAAACACGTTCACCAGCGGATTGCCGGAGTAACAGGGCTCGAACTTCACCTCGCCGCCAAGGTTGGGGACGCCGAAACAGTTTCCGTAAGAAGCGACGCCAGAGACCACGCCTTCCATGACGGAATGGTTCTTGCGAATCTCCGCCTGTGTGGGCAATGCCTGTGTGGGAGCGGGGCTCTGCCCCGCGCGGACGGGGCGAAGCCCCGTCTCCACACTGATCGGCCCAAACCGCAGCGAGTCCATCACCGCCACCGGTCGCGCTCCCATGGTGAAAATGTCGCGCAGAATTCCGCCGACGCCCGTGGCCGCTCCCTGAAATGGTTCGATAAACGACGGATGATTGTGCGATTCGATTTTGAACGCGCAGGCCCATCCGTCGCCAATGTCCACGATGCCGGCATTCTCGCCCGGCCCCTGCACGACCAGCTTGCTGCGCGTGGGCAAACGTTTCAGGTGAACGCGCGACGATTTATAAGAGCAGTGCTCGCTCCACATCACGCTGAAAATGCCAAGTTCGGTCCGCGTGGGTTCGCGTCCGCCGAGCAGCTGCTTGATTTTTTCGAATTCTTCCGGAGTGAGGCCGTGCTCCCGGATCATCTCCGGCGTAACGGCAGCGATCGCAGAGGTGGTCATGGGTGGGAATTTCTATTGTCGCATCTCAACCAACTTTTCGCATGTGGATTCGTTCAAAAGGAGGAGGGTCACACCTTCGTTGCTAGCCGAACCGTCATCCAGCCGATGGAGACGCCCAAAAATGCCCCTGCGATCACGTCTCCAACCCAGTGGTAATTGGTGATGACCACTGCGGCGCACAGCAGGACGACGATCAACGCGCCGATCGCTCGCCAACGCGGCATCACGATCCAGAGAACCGACGCGATAGCAGAGGAAATCGCCGCCGTTCCAGACGGGAACGATCCCCATTGCGGTCCGCCGTGCAGCGGGCGGAATCCGTAGAGGTGGTTCTGAATGTACGTCGGGTCGGGCCAAGCGCGACCAAAGATGCGCTTCAAGACGATGTCGGCTGCGGTTGCCCACATCGCGGCCCACGAACAGAGCAGCGGTGCTCGGGTCCATGAACCAAGTAGGTGTCCGGATATAACAAAGGCCCCGCTGCCGAACAGGAACAGCAGCGCCGCCACGACAACAAGATCGAGGGGCGCTAACGCGCGGTCAAGCCATGCCCATGTCGCCGTATGGCGAAGATGCCTGTCGAAGAATTCCGCGATAGGGCGATCCACGTATGCGATGCACACCACAACCGCCATTGCCGTGGCTGCGAATGCGAGCAACCAGTTCCTGAGTGCGACGTTGTCATTCATCGTCTGTCAGTGTCCCGATGATCGCAGAGGAGGTCATAGGGGAATTCTTAGTGTCGCATCTCAACCAACTTTTCCGCATGCGAATTCGTGTATCCAAATGAGGTGGCCGCTCCGCGCGTCTATACTGTCGCAGATGAAGTCCGTCATTGTCGGCACCGCCGGACATATCGATCACGGCAAGACGGCGCTGGTGAAAGCCCTGACCGGCATTGATGCCGACCGCCTCGAAGAAGAAAAACGGCGCGGCATCACCATCGACATTGGGTTTGCCCACTTCGAACTCCCCGCTCCCGATGGCAGCAGGATTCGGCTGGGTTTCGTCGATGTCCCCGGTCACGAGCGCTTTGTGCGCAACATGCTCGCGGGCGTGGGCGGCATCGACCTGGTGCTGGTGGTGATCGCCGCTGATGAGGGGATCAAGCCGCAGACTCGCGAACACTTCGATATCTGCCGCCTGCTCGCGATCCGCCGCGGCATCACCGTGCTCACCAAATCCGACGCGGTCGATGCGGAGACGCTCGAAGTCGTGCGGCTGGAAGTGGAAGAATATGTGCGCGGATCGTTCCTCGATCCGGCGCAATCGCCGATAGTCGCCGTAAGTTCGTTGACCGGCGCAGGTCTGGATGAATTGAAATCCGCGCTCGCCCGGGTCGCCTCCGAAGTTACCGCGAAAAATTCGGCGGCCTTGGCTCGCCTTCCCATCGATCGTGTCTTCACCATGAAGGGTTTCGGCACGGTCGTCACTGGCACTCTCGTTGCAGGCACGATCCGCAAGGAAGAAGAACTCGAAGTGTTTCCCGGCGGCAAGCGAGTGCGAGTTCGAGGCGTCCAGGTTCATGGCTCGCCGGCGGAAGCCGCCGTTGCCGGGCAGCGCACCGCACTGAACATCGCAGGACTTTCTCCCGAAGACCTGACGCGCGGTACGACGCTCGCGACCGCGGACACTTTTCGTTCCACGTCGCGAGTCGATGCGCTCCTTTCCCTTCTTCCTTCAGCGAAGCCGTTTAAGGACGGCGCGCGTGTGCACTTTCACGCCTACACGACGGAAACCATCGCGGAAGCGCGGCTCTATGGAACCAAGCAACTGAAGCCGGGAGACGAAGCCTATACGCAACTGAGATTCGCCGAGCCCATGCTGCTTCTGCCCGGAGACCGCTTCATCGTGCGCCAGTTTTCGCCGGTAGTGACCATTGGCGGAGGCGTCGTGCTGGATGCGGCGCCCGGGACTCGCAAGCAACACGCAGAAGATGCAACCGCATTTCTCAAGATCATGCGCGATGGTTCCCCGGAACAAGTGCTGGCAGCGCGCGTCGCACGGCGTGGAGCAATCGGTCTGCGCCTGGACGACATCCCCGGAGAAATGAACATTCGCCGGGAGGAAGCGGCGAAGCTGGCCGCGCCAGCCGGATTGGTGTGGTGCAATCAGGTGCTGGTTGCGCCAGCGGCATTCGCGGAAGCAAAGACAGATGTACTTCAGGCCGTCAAGGAATTTCATGATGCGAATCCGCTTGTCGCAGGGATGAGCAAAGAAGAGTTGCGCGATCGAGTCAACCTCGGCCCCGAGGTCTTCTACAGCGTGCTTGCGAAACTGACGGAAGATAAGAAACTGGAAGTCGCAGGCGAACTCGTCCACATGCCCGGCCGCGGCGTGGTCATGAAAGATGAAGAAGCCGAGTCAAAGAAGATTATCGAGCAGGCGTTTGCTTCCGCCGGGTTGAAAGTCCCGTCCCTGAAAGAAGTGCTGGCGAGTCTGAAGCTGGATAAAATCCGCGCCCAGAAGCTTGTCACTCTGCTTTTGCGCGACAAAGTTCTGATCAGGATCTCTGAGGATCTCGTCTTCCACCAGAGCGCGCTCATGGATCTTCGCCACAAGATCGCCGCTCTCAAAAACAGTTCGCCGAAAATTGATGTCGCCCGCTTCAAAGATATGACCGGAGTCAGCCGCAAGTATGCGATCCCCCTGCTCGAATATCTGGATCGCGAGCGGGTAACGCGGCGAGTGGGAGACGAGCGGGTGATTCTGTGATTGCAGAGGTCAGAGGTCAGATTGCAGAGGTTAAAGACATCGACGCGCGGTCTTCACCTCTGCAATCTGACCTCTAACTTCTGACCTCTGGCTTGGGTGTGTTTAGCAGCATGAGTAGAGTTCGCATCGTCGGAGCAGGCCTCGCGGGATCGGAAGCGGCGTGGCAGTGCGCGCGGCGTGGCGTCGCCGTCGAATTATTCGAAATGCGGCCGGTGCGCACGACTCCCGCCCATCAGACCGACAGCTTCGCGGAACTGGTCTGCTCCAACTCTCTGAAGTCCGACAGCGAGAACACTGCGCCCTGGCTGCTAAAGGAAGAAATGCGGCGAGCGGGCTCTATGCTGCTCGGGATCGCGCGGGAAACCGCGGTGCCCGCCGGGCACGCTCTGGCAGTGGACCGAGCCGAGTTTTCGCGAAAGGTAACGGAGGCGATTTCCCGCGAACCGCTCATCACGATTCGCCGCGAAGAGGTCACGCAGATAGAAGCAGGCCATTTGACGATAATCGCAACCGGTCCCCTGACGTCGGATGACCTGTCTCGTGAGATTGCGCGTCTGTGCGCAACGGGCCATGGCAACAGCCACCTGTACTTTTACGATTCGATCAGCCCCATTGTCGAAGCCGATTCCATCGATATGAGCAAGGTGTATCTGGCGGCACGCTACGACAAAGGGTCGGCCGACTACATCAATTGTCCAATGTCGAAAGACGAGTACAACCAGTTCTATGATGCACTTCTCGCGGCGCAGTCGGTGGAGCAAGAAGACTGGGAAAATCTGAACTACTTTGAAAGCTGCCTGCCGATCGAAGAGATTGCGAGGCGCGGACGCGACACGCTGCGTTTCGGCCCGATGAAGCCGGTCGGGCTCAAGGACCCTCGCACCGGCAGAATGCCCTATGCCGTTGTGCAATTGCGGCAGGAAAATCTGCGCGCCGATTCTTACAATCTTGTCGGATTCCAGAATCACCTGAAATTTGGCGAGCAGGCGCGCGTGCTGAGTTTGATCCCCGGCCTCGAAGGCGCGCGCTTCCTGCGCTACGGGCAAATTCACCGCAACACCTATATCAACGCGCCGGCGCTGCTGAACCCGACGTTACAAGTGAAGGCGTATCCCCACGTGCTCTTCGCGGGACAAATCTGTGGCGTCGAAGGCTACGTCGAATCGATTGCGACCGGCCTGATAGCGGGAATGAATGCGTCCGCGCTGGCAACCGGCGGCGAACCGGCGCCTCCACCGCGAGCCACGGCGTTTGGCTCGCTTGTTCACTACATCACGCAAGCCGATCCCCGGAACTTCCAGCCCGCCAACATAACGTTCGACCTGTTACCCGCCCTCGACCGAAAGGTCCACGACCGCAAAGAACGCCACCGCCTACAGTGTGAACTGGCGCTCAGGGAATTTCAGGATTGGATCGGACGCGTCGTGTTGCAGCGCACGGCAATCGAGAAGTAGGTCCTTGTGTAAGCTCGTCGAACACCCCAAAAAACGCGACCTCCGTTCCAGTTGCGGGTCGGCTACCGAAATGGAAAAATGCTGACGATGGACACAACATCGCCTCTACTTATCAGAGACGAGCAACCTTGTGACCGAGAGCAGGTTCGGAAAGTGAACGAAGCTGCTTTCGGGCGCTCCCATGAGGCTGACCTGATCGACAGGTTGCGAGTAGAGGGGGCCGTCTTGTTATCGCTTGTCGCAGAGTTCGACGGCCAAATCATCGGCCACATTCTATTCAGTCGAATGACGGTGGAAACGGCGCAAGGGCCCGTTGCGGCCGTTTCATTGGCTCCGATGGCTGTTCAGCCGGACCATCAAGGCCGCAAGATTGGGAGCCAATTGGTTGGTCGTGGTCTGGCTCAACTCCGCGATCGAGGTGAACGTATCGTCATCGTGCTCGGACACCAGCACTACTATCCTCGATTTGGCTTCTCTTCCGAGAAAGCCCGTTACTTGGCCAGTCCGTTCCCTCCCGAAGCATTCATGGCGCTGGAACTCTCCGATGGCGCGCTGACGGGAATTCATGGTGCCGTTCGGTATCCCTCTGCGTTCGGGCTGTGACCGCGTTCGTTCTCCCAAAGGCCCCTTTTGCGGGAACAGGAACTAAACCTCTCCATTCCACGTACAACAAAGCAGCGAGCAAGGCCGCGCTTTCATTTCCCGGCGGGCCGCGTCGAACCTTCAGATGGCATTTCGCGATCTCATCCAGGACGTCTTCCGAACCCTTTGGGCGCACCGTGTCCGCACCCTGCTGACTATGTTCGGAATTGCCTGGGGAGTGGTCTCGATCGTCTTGATGGTTGCCGCTGGCGAGGGCCTTCGCGTCGGCCAAGCCAAGCAGGCCGAAACCCTGGGCCGCGACATCATGATCGTCTTTCATGGCCGCACCAGCCTGCAGGCTGGTGGCACGCGAGCTGGCCGCCTCGTGCACTGGGTTGATTCCGACATTCCCCATCTTCAGGAAGAGGCCACCGATTGTCAGTATGCGATTCCGGAGCTCGAACAGGACACAGTGCGTTCCCACACCGCTTACAACGCGGCCGCGTTCACGGTAACCGGCTCGACGCCGGAGTTTGCCGAGATTCGCAGCCTCGGCGTCAGCGAAGGCCGCTTCTACGATCAGGCTGACCTCAACGAAAACCGGCGCGTGGCCTTCCTCGGCTCCGATGCGAAGAAACAGTTGTTCGCCAGTCGTCCGGCCGTCGGGCAGTTCGTCTATCTCAACGACATACCCTTCACCGTTGTCGGCGTGATGTCATCCAAGAAACAGGACTCCAGTTACGACGGGTGGGACGTCAACAAAATCTTCATCCCCTTCTCCGCCATGCGACGCGACTTCCCCGATAAGCCGCCGGGTACGTCCTACACCTTCGACCAACTGCTGGTCGTCCCAAGCTCGGTCGAGCACCACGAAGCGTGCAAGGGAGAGATCCGGCATGTGTTGGGAAGGCTGCACAACTTCGATCCCACCGACAAAGAAGCCTGCCCCATCTGGGACACCATTCAGGAAGCCAAAGCCTTCCGCACCATGACGGATGGCATGAAGTACTTTCTCGGCGCGGTCGGCATCGTAACGTTGTTCCTCGGTGGCCTCGGCGTCATGAACGTTATGCTGGTGGCGGTTCGCGAGCGCACCCGCGAGATCGGAGTCCGCAAAGCCATCGGTGCTCCTGCGAGCAGCATCATGCGGCAGTTCTTCCTGGAAGCGCTCATTGTCGCGCTGATCAGCGGCGGCGCGGGTCTGCTCATCGCGTTCGGCCTGTGCGCGCTGGTCAACCTGCTGCCGATGCCCGACTTCTTCGCCGGCCTGCTGCCAACATGGCAGACGGGAACGGTGGCCATTGCCGTTCTCGGAATCATCGCCATCCTGTCCGCCTTGTATCCGGCTCGGCGCGCCGCCGCCGTCGATCCCATCGAAGCCCTGCGCCACGAGGCCGGTGGCTAGAGCGTGTTTAATAAATTGGTTTTGGGTAGGGCACGGCTTTACAGGCTGCGGAAAAACTCGATGTTGCACTTGATTTTGGGTGGCGCAGCGCTTCAGCGCTGCGGTAACTGCATTGTTTTGAGTGCGGCTTTAGCCGCTGAGGTTGCGCTTTCTGCTCGGAAGCTAGTTTTTCCGCAGCCTGTGAGAGCCGTGCCGATTAGGGCCTTTAGAAATGCGGGCTTTAGCCCCTGAGGAACGCGCCTTCTAAGCTGAAATGCATTTATGAGAGACACTCCAGCATGGCCATGATCTATCAAATCCTCAGCGAAGCCTGGACCGCGCTGCGGCGCAACCGCACTCGCAGCGCGCTCACCATGCTCGGCATCGTGTGGGGAATCGCCACCGTCACACTGCTGATCGCATACGGCGGCAGCTTCCGCGAGATTCTGGTTAGTGGCTTCGACGCCTTCGGCAAAGGCGCCGTCATCTGCTGGCCGCAGCAGACCAGCGAACAGCCCGGCGGCCAACGCGCCGGCAAGAAAGTCGTCCTCGAGCAAGCCGACCTCGACATGATCAAGGAGACCGCCAACTATGTGCGCCACGCCTGTCTCGAGACCGTGCGCCGTCCCGGCATCGCCTACGAAGACCGCATGGTGGGCACTGCCGCCGTGCGCGGCGTTTGCCCGGAATACGGCGATATGCGCAACGAACAGCCTTCAGAGGGCCGCTGGATCAACTCTCTCGACCAACTCGAACGGCGCCGCGTCGCATTCCTGGGCGCGCGCGTGCGCGAGCAGTTGTTTGGCGGACGCCCCGCCGTGGGCGAAACCGTCCTGATTGGAGGAGTGCGGTTTACTGTGATCGGCACCATGGACCGCAAGATCCAACTGAGCAACTATTTCTCCAGCGACGACGAATCGACCTGGATTCCGTACTCCGCGGCGAACGATCTTTGGAACGCGAAGTACGGCGACGTGCTCGTGTTTGAACCCATCGCGCCGCAGTTCGAGCAGCGCGCCGAGGCGCAGGTCCTCGCCGCCATCGCCACGCGCCAGCAATTCTCGCCCACCGACAAGAAAGCCATTCAGATGTTCGGCCGTGAAGAGTTCCGCCCCGTCATCAACGGCATCACCATCGGTCTGCAAGTGTTGCTCATCTTCATTGGCATCCTGACGCTCGGCATCGGCGGTGTCGGCGTCATGAACATCATGCTCGTCTCGGTCGATGAGCGCGTCCAGGAAATCGGCTTGCGGCGCGCTCTGGGCGCTCGGAAGTGGCACATCAAGGCCCAATTCCTTGCCGAGACGCTGCTCATCATGCTGCTCGGCGGCGCCATCGGCGTCGTGGTGTCCTACCTGGTTGCGCTGGCCGTGGGAACGCTTCCGCTGATGGGACCGCTGTTCGAAGACGACTCCGGGAAAGCCGACATCCACCTCAGAATCTCATTCTTTACCGTCACGATTTCAACGCTGGTGTTGCTGGTCGTCGGCGTGCTGAGCGCGCTGATCCCCGCATCGCGAGCGGCGAACCTCGATCCCGTCGAGGCCCTGCGATACGAATGATGTTTGTGGAGTGACGGGCGCGAGCATCGGCTCTTCTCCATTGACGCCGCAACTCTCCCTGCGATACCTTTGCGGCGTTAGTGCGAGGTGATCCATTGCCTGTCTCCGCCGTCGACTGCGTTCAGCCTGCGATTCAACACACCCGCGAGCAACTGTTCACGCGCTTTCGCTGGGGACAGTGGACCCGTCTCGCTCTCGTCGGAATTCTGGCGGCGGAACTGCATGTCGGCGGATGCAATTTCGGAAACTTCGGGGGTAGTTGGCCTCGCGTCCCACACAAAAGCGGGGACGGGTTGCTGCCATCTTCGAGTCTGCCGTCTGGTTGGCCTCCTTTCAATCCCGCGCACATCCCCGCGCACTTTGGGCAGTTCATTGGTGTGATCTTGGTGGGAATCTTTGCCGCAATCGTGTTTTCCTTCGTCTTCCTGTACATCAACAGCATGTTCCGGTTCATCTTGTTCGACTCGGTGCTGCGGCGGCAATGTTCGATTGGCGAGGGATGGGGGAAATGGCGTCGCGCCGGCGGCCGATTCTTTCTGTGGCAGATTGTGTTTCTGATTGCGACGTGGCTGTTTCTGGCGGTTCTCGTAGGCTTGCCGCTGGCCCTCGCGTTCGCCGCAGGGTGGACGACAGACCTGCGGCAACACATCGGACGGCTGATTGTCGGAGTGATCCTGCTCGTCGGCCTGATCGTAGTGTTCGCGCTGGTAGCCGCTGTGGTCCGGGTGCTGGCTAGAGATTTTCTGGTGCCGATTATGGCGCTTGAGGATCTCGATTTTGCCGACGGCTGGCACCGTTTACTGGCGATGATCCGGCCCGAGAAGGGACGATTTGCCCTTTACCTGCTGCTCAAGCTCGTGCTTTCAATTGCGGCGGCCATCCTGTTCGGCATCATCGCGATCATCCCGGCGCTGTTTGTCATAGTCCCCGGTGTGATTGCCGTGGTGGCGGGCCATGCCGCAGGGCTGGGATGGAACGTGACGACGATCAGCCTGGCGATCATCTTCGGAACCTTGCTAGTGCTGCTTCTGATTTATCTGATCGCGCTGGTGTCCGTGCCGGCGACAGTTTTCTTCCCGGCGTACGCGCTGCATTTTTTCGCCGCTCGATATCCAAGTCTCGACGCGCTGCTGAATCCGGCCCCTGCGCCTCCGGCGCCGGAATTGCCGCGGGTCCCGGAGCCTCCGCCGCCCTTCGAACCGCCTCCGCTGCCGCCGTCGGCAGAGCCCATCGGGTAGCACAATCTACATTGTCATCCTGAGCGAAGCGAAGGACCTGCTGTCTCGTGCGCTGAAAAGAAATCAGGTCCTTCGCTTCGCTCGGGATGACAACCCAAACGAATGTCGGGAATTAGAGGGACACCACGCTGGAACTACTGCTGCCCGGCGCTCGGCTTGCGCCCCCAACTGAAGCGCCGTCCGACGATGCACTTTACGATCAAATGATCGGCGGAGTTGGAAACATCCACTCCCGCGCCGAAATTGAACTCCCAGTTGGGCGAAACATTAAGGTCAATCACAGGAAAGATCTGTTGCGACTGCTGAGAAATGGGATCGAAATCTGAGACCGGCCCGAGAGCGCCGTAGTATTCGAAACCACCGGTGATCTTCTTGGTGAAATCGTAACTAATTTTCACATTTGGAGAAAATTCCCATCCCTTGCCCGTGTTCCGCCCATGCAGCGCCCGGTCAAACGCCGGATTGAAGTCGAAATACCAGCGCCCAAGTTTCTTGTCGATGATGGGACGAAGCTCATAGTTCCAACTATCCTCCGCAAATTTCCGCCGCTGATACCCAATTTCCTGCGAGATGCTCACTCCCACCGGCAAGTGCCATGACTCAGGAGCCGTGAAGCGCGGGCGAATGTGATCGCCCACCCAGTTCCAGCCCCCACCACCCGAACCACCGGGCTGAATGCTCGAAAAAACATAGAAGCCGGTTTCAAACCAGTCTGTCCAGCCCTGTGTGATCTCCAGCGTCTCGTGCTCGGCATGATTCGAGGGAAGCACGCCGTTGATCACCTGCTTCGAGCCGTCCACGGTGAAGTTGGAATGGATTTCCACCATGGTGACGTTCTTCGGCGTCGCTTCCGAGGAGTAGACCTGGATTTCATAGTTGTCCTGAGCGTGAGCCGGCCGGGCGAGCGCTGATAGATTGAGCGCGAGAAAAATGGTCCCGACTACTAACCGCAAGCGATATTTCACCATGGTCCCCGGTCTATGAACTGGAATAAGCAACATGCCATCTCGATGATTCGATTCTAGCGGGTCGTAACTGGAAGCAGGGAATTCGCGGTGTGCCCCGCTGTCATCCTGAGCGGAGCGGCTCCATTCGCTCGCGAATGGCGCTGCGGAGTCGAAGGACCCCTACTCCCGGCACAAACCTCTGGGAAGCCGGAATTCTCCACTACCTTCAAGATACCCCCTACTTATACCGGCGCAGGCCCTGGAACTCTCCGCACCGCACGGGTGTCCAATGTTTCAAGACACGCGCGTGCCTGAGAGAGGAAATCCGAATGGCATTCTCAACCGCAGGCACTGGTCCGTCTCGTCCACAGATGAACGTCACTCCTTTGATTGACGTTCTCCTGGTGCTCATTATTATTTTCATGGTGGTGGTGATCGAGCAGCGGCCAACCGGTTTGCAGGCAGAGATTCCACAGCAGCCGAATCCAACAGGTAGCACGATCCCGCCGCCCAATCGGACGATCGTGATTCAGATCCATCACCCGAAGCCGGGAGCGGATCGCTCTCAGGCAGAACATCCGCAGGTGATGGTGAATGAAGAAGCAGTGGAATGGGATCGCTTGCGTGAACGCCTGCGCGATATTTTCGCCATTCGCGTGGAGCGGATCGCCTACGTCGAAGCCGATGACGACATCGATTTCCAGGAAGTAGCCGACGTGATCGCAATTGCCCGGATCGCCGGTGTCGACCGCGTGGGCCTGCTGACCGAGGACGGAAAGCATGTTCGGATGAAAGGCTAGGAACTAGCTGAGCACTTCGCGAAACGGGTTGTGGGCCGCTTTCCGGGATCTAATTTAGTGCCATCGGAGCTCTCCTGATTCGAGTTTGCGCACGGTTGTTTCAGCCCCGAATTCGACGGAAACGGTCCTGAATCTCCCGCGTTCCGTCCAAGTTTTCCCCGGCGTCTCGATCGCATAGCTCCAAGCGCATCCCATATCGGTTACTTCGGCCCAGTCAGGTTCCGGCATCGACGCAATAACCTGCTGTGGAGTCATTCCAAGGCTCAAATGTATGTAGCCAATGCGAATCGCATGCCTTCTGGCCGCTGCTGCGCGATAAGGGAAAGTCTGCTCATTCGCCCAACCGGAAAAACTCCGAACCCCCATACAGCCTTCGCTAAGCTTCTGTGCCGGCAGATTTAGAGCGACGGCACAGACGAGAATTGCGCTACCGATCAATGTCGACCTCGTGCGGAAGCGGGCCTTACTCATGATGAGTACACCTACGACTTTCCTTCGCACTAGCTATACAGTATCGTATCGTTCCACCGCCAGCAGTTGAAGAGCGCATTTAGAGGATGAGCCCTAGTTCCGCGCCCGGTTTTTGATCCAAATCGGCGAGCCCATGAACCCAAACGCCGCCCGAATCTGGTTTTCAAGAAAGCGCTGATAGGAGAAGTGCAGCTTCACGGCGCGGTCGGTGAAGAGGACGAACGTCGGCGGCGCCACTCCGGCCTGTGTCATGTAATAGATTCGCACGCGCTTGCTCATAGGAACCGAGGCGCGTTCAAAGTCAACCGTCCTAAGAAAACGGTTCATCTCGCCGGTCGTGATGCGCTTGCGGCGCTCGGCGGCAACTTTCTCGATCAGCGGAAGAATTTTTTCCGTCCCCTTACCGGTGTGCGCGGAAAGAAATAGCACCGGAGCATAAGCCAGAAATTTGAGCCCGTAGCGCAATCGCTCTTCGTAGAGCGTACGGTCTTGCGGGCGCTTGGCGTCCTGAATGCGCGCCGTCTTCGACTGGCTGACGGCGCGCTTCTCGCCGCTCGCCACCAGATCCCATTTATTGACCAGGATAATCACCGAGCGTCCGCTCTCGTGAGCATAGCCTGCGATGTTGGCGTCGAGCCCGCTGGCGCCTTCGGTGGCATCGACCATGAACAGCACGATGTCGGCGTCTTCGATGTTCTTGCGCGCCATGACCACCGAAAGTTTCTCGGCCATCAGCCGAGTCTTGCCTTTGCGGCGGATGCCGGCCGTATCAATGAACCGAATCTTGCGGCCTTTGTACTGGATGACCTCGTCGATCGAATCCCGCGTAGTGCCGGCAATGGGCGAGACGATGGCGCGATCGGTCCCCGTGAGCTGATTGAGCAGCGTGGATTTGCCGACGTTAGGATGCCCGATGATAGCCACCCTGATCTCATGCGGCTCCGCGGGGGTTGGAAGGGTTTCCTCTGTGACCTCAGTGTCCCCCGTGGTTGCCTTTGCACTCGCAGGCAGCACGAGCAAGATGGCGTCAAGCAGATCGTCAATCCCCCGTCCATGCTCGGAAGAAACCGGAAACACATTCCGTATTCCAAGCGAATGAAATTCTCCGAGCAACGAATCCTGCTTGTCGGAGTCCATCTTGTTGACGGCGAGAAAAAGCGGCTTGCCGGTACGAGCCAGCAGACGAGCCAGTTCGCGATCGGGCCCTGCGATCTCGGTGCGAGCATCGACGACCATGACAATGGCCGCCGCTTCTTCAAACGCGACCTTGGCCTGACGGAAAATTTCCGCCGGGATGAAGTCTTTATCGTCGGGAACGATGCCGCCCGTATCCACCACGCGAAATTCGCGCCCGCGCCATTCGACTTCGCCATAGAGGCGGTCGCGCGTGATGCCGGGCTCGTCTCCGACGATGGCGCGCCGCGATCCGGTCAGGTGGTTGAAGAGCGTCGATTTGCCGACGTTAGGGCGTCCGACAATGGCGACGAGTGGGAGTGGCTTCTTCTTGGTCAAAAGCTTCTTGATCGAAGGCAGTGGGCTGTTTTGAATTTCAGCATCGGGCTTCATTTTGAAAATTGCTTTTTCAGCGCAACGACACCCTCAAAGAGAGCGAAGTAAAAAACCCAATTGACACCGGTGAAAAGCATCTCGTTCAGGCGCGCGTAATCGCCGTTCGCAAGCAGGCCTGGATAGCCCGCGACTGCGGCCAGGAATCCTCCTAGATCGTGAGCACCCCAAACGTGGATCGACATAGTGATTGTGGCTGCAATGACGGCGGCGACAACTCCAAGGGTTACATGCTTCATGTCACGCTCTCGACGGATTCCACCTCTGGTAGTCCCACCAACTTAAAGCAGCCCATCTTTGATCGAACTCGAAGATGAGTTACGTGGGCTATCCCGCTATTATAGAGACTCCGTGCCTTCCTCATCCCATCCCGTGTCTCCCGCTGCGGGATTCTCGCTGTATCAGTTTTTCGCACCGGGAGGCGTGCTCTCGAAAACGCACCCCGCCTACGAGTTTCGCCGCGGGCAGTTGCAGATGGCCCAGGCCGTGGAAGAGGCGCTCGAAGAGAAAAGGCACTTGATCGTAGAGGCCGGCACTGGTACAGGCAAAACCCTGGCTTATCTCTTGCCGGTGATCCGCTCAGGCAAACGAGTTATCATCTCGACCGGCACGAAGAACCTGCAAGAACAGCTCTTCCACAAAGATGTTCCTTTTCTGGAGCAGGCGCTTTTCCCCGATGGCAAGAGCAAGCTGAACGTGTGCTACATGAAGGGACGCGGCAATTATTTGTGCCGCAAGAAGCTTTATGACCTCACGAGAAATCCCGTGCTGAGCGGCTTGGAGGAGATCGATCATTTCTCCGAAATCTCGCGTTGGGAAAAGCTCACGTCCATCGGCGACCGCGCCGAGTTGGCGGGCGTGCCGGAGACGAGCGTGTTGTGGCACAAGCTGGACGCCCGCTCCGAGGCCTGCACCGGGCAGAAGTGCAGCGAGTTCGACCGCTGCTTCATCACCGAGATGCGGCGCCGGGCGGCGGAGAGCGACATAGTGATCGTCAATCATCATCTCTTCTTCGCGGATTTGACGATCAAGCAGCAATCCGAATACGCGCCCGATGCCGGTATTCTGCCAGAGGCCGGCGCTGTGATTTTTGACGAGGCGCACGAGCTGGAAGACGTGGCCAGCAGCTATTTTGGCGTTTCTATCAGCAATGCCCGTGTCGACGAACTGGCGCGCGACGTAGAGCAGGTGCTAACGCGCAATCGCATGGTTTCGGCGGGAATCTCCGGAGCGATTGGCAGTTTGCGCGACCACGCCGCGCTGTTCTTTTCGCTGCTGCCCACGGGGAGCGGACGGTTTGCCTTTGAGAACCGGCGAGATTTTCTCGAAGAAAACGGCGAAGAATACGATGCCTTGCGGAATTCGCTCCAGCGCCTCGACTCCGAATTGCAGCAGTTGCCCGAGAAGCCCGAGGAAGTGTTTGCCTTCTCCCGTCGCGCCGGAGAGTTGCACTTTCAACTGCACTTCGTGATGGAAGAGGAAAATCCGAACACTGTCTTTTGGATCGAGCGGCGGGGCACGCGCGCAACCGGAGGCAGAGGTCATGACCGGCACACGGTGTTCTTGCAAGCCACTCCGATTGACGTGGCGCCGATTCTGAAGATGGCGTTATTCGATAAACTCGATTGCGCCGTGTTGACTTCGGCGACCCTGGCTGTCGGCGGAGGCTTCGATTACATGCGGCAGCGGCTGGGGCTCGAACACACGCGAGAGTTGCTGCTGCCCTCGCACTTCGATTACGAGAGCCAGGCGCTACTGTACGTGCCTCCCGATCTTCCCGATCCGCGCACGCCGGAATTTGCGGCGCTGGCGGCGGAACGCATTCGCCAACTGCTTGAGATCACGCGAGGCCGGGCCTTCGTGCTGTTCACCAGCTACGCGCAGATGAAAGACGTTTATGAGCGCCTGTGTTCGCAACTTCCGTTTCGCCTCTTCCTGCAGGGAGAGGCGCCGAAGAACGCGCTCCTTGAGGAATTCCGGCTGACTCCCAATGCGGTGCTCTTCGCGACATCTTCCTTCTGGCAGGGCGTAGACGTGCAAGGCGAACAGTTGAGCTGCGTGATTATCGATCGCTTGCCGTTTGCCGTTCCGAGCGATCCGGTGGTCGCGGCCCGGGTGAAGGCCATCGACGCGGGCGGCGGCAACGCCTTCTTCGAATTCCAGGTGCCAAGCGCGGTCATTACTCTGAAGCAGGGGTTTGGGAGATTGATTCGATCGTTGCATGATCGCGGTTTGCTGGCGCTGCTCGACAATCGGATTTTGAAGAAGGCTTACGGGCGGGTGTTTGTGGAGAGTCTGCCGCCCTACAGCAGAACAACAGACTTGAGGAAGGTTGAGGAATTCTTCGGGGCAGGTTCTTGAGCTTAGAGAAGGTTGTGGTGACGGGGCTCCGCCCCGTCCAAGCGGGGCGAAGCCCCGCCACCACACAATCGAGACTATTCTGCTGCCGGTGCTTCTTTGTCGACAACGACCTTCAAGTGCGTGGTCACGTCCCGGTGCAGCTTGATGGGGATCGTAAACTCGCCGACGATCTTCAGCGGTTCGTGCAACTGGATCTTCCGGCGATCGATGTGGAAGCTCTTCTTCTCGAGCGCTTCCGCAATGTCGCCAGCCGTGACCGATCCGAACAACTGATCGGCCTCGCCCGACTTGCGCAGGAACTTCACTTCGAGCCCGTCAAACTGCTTGGCCAGCGCTTCGGCTTCCGTCTTTTCATTGGCGGAGCGGCGCACGGCGGCGGCCTTCATCTGCTCGATGACAGTCTTGTTGGCGGTGGTGGCCTCAATCGCCAGTTTCTTGGGCAGGAGGAAATTCCGCCCGTATCCCTCGGCAACTTTCACCACCTCACCGCGGTTGCCCAGCTTGGGCACGTCTTCTTTCAGGATGACTTCCATGAATAACTCCGTTTCGTTAATAACCTAGTCGTTAGTCGTTAGTCGTTGGTCGTTTGCAAGTCTTGGTCGCTCAAAGCGTGCTGTCCTAGCGATGTACCGCGAACGACGAACGACTAACGACGATCTCTAACTTACTGCGCGCGTCCGGCGAACGGCAGCAGGGCGATATTGCGCGCCTGTTTGATGGCCCTCGACAACCGGCGCTGGTGCGGCGTGCACACTCCGGTCAGGCGTCGCGGAGTGATCTTGCCGCTTTCCGCTACGAACTGCGCCAGCAGACGCACATCCTTGTAATTGACCGCTTCGATCTTCTCGACGCAGAACTTGCAAACCTTCTTGCGCCGGAAAAATTTACGGCCACCTTCGCGGGGACCACCGGGGCCCCCGCCGGGACGCGGACTGCGCGGCCCGCTGCGCTCGGGGCGGTCGCCGCCACTACGCTCCGGACGACTTTCGCCGCCGCTTGATCCCGCTGACCCGGTTGGTGCCTTCGTTTCTTCTGCCATAATGCTCCTGCTTTCTAAGAATTCGTAAGGGACGCGCGAGGCGCCCATTTCTCCACTGATCGTCGCGCGACCAACCAACGGCCGACTAAACTGGCGCCGAGGCCGGAGGTTCCGTGGCCGTTTCCGGCGCTGCCGGTGTCACCGGTGTTGCCGGAGCGGCGGCTGCGACCGGTTGTGCGCTGGCTTTCTTTTTCGAGTCGCGAATCTTCTTGATCTTGTCGAGCCGCTTCAGTTCTTCGTCCGTGCGCACGGTGAGGAACTTGATCACCGGCTCGGTCACGCGCAGGCGGCGTTCGACTTCGTGCACGACCGCGCCGGTGGCTTCAATCATCATCAGCACAAAGATGCCATCGTTGAATTTGCCTACCCTGTACGCAAGACGGCGCTTGCCCCAGACCTCGCTCTTGGCCGTTCCGCCCGCCGAGCTCACCGAAGACTCGAGCGTCGAAATCAGCTTGTTCAGATCCTCGTCCACCATGTCGGGCCGGACGATGAACATCAATTCATAGTTGCGATTCATTCGTTATCTCCAAAATCCTTAGTACAGTCGATGGTCGTCAGTCGTTAGTCGTTCGGAATTCATCGCGGGCCGTAGGCGTTTGCTAACGACCAACGACCAACGACTAACGACAATCCACTAATCACTCCGCAGCGTCGTTCTTCCGATTGAACCGGTTCATCGCCGCCGCCGGTCCTTCCTTCAAAATCACTTCAACCGCTTGCGCGGCCGCGTCCAGGACTTCGACCACAACTTTTTCCTGCGCCTTGCGGAACAGCGTCAGCACATACTTCACGCTGTCCGCGACTTTGCGGTCCGGCGCAATTCCCAGCCGGATCCGCAAAAACTCGTCTGTATTCAGGGCGCCGAGAATGGATTCCATCCCGTTGTGCCCCGCCGAACTTCCTCGCTGCCGAATGCGAATCGCGCCCAGCGGCAAGTCGAGCTCGTCATAAATCACAATCAGGTCCCGGCTCACGTCGGCCTGATGTTCCGCCACCAGTTCCCGCACCGAAAGCCCACTCAGGTTCATGTAGGTTTCCGGCTTGGCCAGGAGCACCGGTTCTCCGGCAATCGTCGCCCGCGCCGTCAGCGCGCGGCATTGGCGATTCCTGACTTCGATCCCCAGGCCGTTGGCGATCCGATCAATCGTCAAAAACCCGAGATTGTGCGGCGTGAACTCGTACTCGATTCCTGGGTTGCCCAAACCGACAATCAGTTTCACGCGAGTTCGCTCTTCGCTTTTCGCTGTTCGTCGTTCGCTATTTCGCAAGCCATCAGCGTTCTCACCCGAAAAGCGAACAGCGAACGACGTGCTCCCGGCCAGCAGCTATTTCTTCTCTTTCTTCTCGGCCTTCTCTGCCTTCTCGGGCTTGCCCTTGGCCTTGGCGTCGGCCTCGCCCTCGGCCTCGCCTTCACCCTCGACTTCCTGCTTGCCCTTCTTAATAACTTCGGGCTCAGCCGGAGCTGCCTCCGCTTCCGCCACCGCTTCCGGAGCCGCAACCACTTCTTCCTTCACCGAGGTCATGTGCGCGATCATCTGGTTCTCGTCAGTCAAAAACTTCAGCTTTTCGCTGCGCGGCAGGTCTTTCACGCGCACTTCAACCCCGAACACAAGGTGGCTGATGTCCACTTCGATGGACTTCGGAATATCCGCCGGAAGACACTCAATCTCGATCTCACGCAGCAATTGCTCGAGGATACCGCCCTGCGTCTTCACCCCCTCGGCCTCGCCTTTGAGCACAACCGGAACCGTGACCGTCAGCCTCTTGTCCATGGCGATGCGCTGCAGGTCCACGTGGAGCAGGGTTCCCTTGATCGGTTCGAACTGCCAGTCCACAATCATGGCCTTCACCCGATCGCTGTCGAGCGCCAGGTCGAAGATCGTGTTGTGCCCGCTCTCCGACCGCAGGATGCGCAGGACTTGCCGCGGATCGACCGCGACCGCAGCCGCGTCTTTGCCCGCGCCATATACCACGGCCGGAATTTTCCCGCCGGCGCGCACCCGCCGGGCGGCGTTCTTGGTCCCAGGTTCGCGCTTCTGCGCTTCCAAAATGCCTATATCCGTTGCTGTCGCCATAATTCCGTTTCCGTCCTTCGTTGTTTCGCTCTTCGTCGTTCGCTGTTCGTCGTTCGCAAACTTTTCAGTCCAGGGCGAATAGCGAACAGCGAACGACGCTTCTAAATGAACAGTCTGCTGACCGAAGTTTCCTCGTGAATGGACTGAATGGCCCGTCCAATCAGTCCCGCGATCGAAAGCACCTTGATCTTTGAGGCCTGCCTTGCCGCTTCGGTCAGCGGAATGGTGTTGGTCACGACCACCTCGGTGATCGGAGAGTTCACAAGATTTTCCACCGCCGCCCCCGAAAGTACCGGGTGCGAACAGCAGGCATACACGGAACTCGCGCCATTTTCACCCAGGGCTTGCGCCACCTTCACCAGCGTCCCGGCTGTGTCGATGAGGTCGTCAATGATCAGACACGTTCGGCCCTTGACGTCGCCAATCACGTGCATCACTTCCGCCACGTTCACGTCGACGCGCCGTTTATCCACGATGGCCAGCGCCGCATCCACCTTCTTCGCGAAAAAGCGCGCCCGTTCCACGCCGCCCGCGTCCGGCGAAACTACCGTCAAATCCGGCAGGTTCAGCTTCTTGAAGTAATCCACCAGCACCGGCGAAGCGAACAGGTGGTCCACCGGAATATTAAAAAATCCCTGCAACTGCGGCGCGTGCAAGTCCACCACCAGCGCGCGATCGGCGCCTGCAGTGGTCAGCAGGTCGGCCACCAGCTTCGACGAGATCGGCACGCGCGGCTTGTCCTTGCGGTCCTGGCGCGCGTAGCCGTAGTACGGAATCACGGCCGTGATGCGCCGCGCCGAAGCCCGCTTGAGCGCGTCCATCATCAACAGCAGTTCCATCAGATGCATGTCCACCGGATGGCAAGTGGGCTGCATCACGAAAACGTCGGCCCCGCGCACGTTCTCCTGGATCTGCACATACGCTTCGCCGTCGTTGAACCGTGTGACCAGAGCCTGGCCGCGCGTCAGGCCAAGAAAGTTGCAGACCTCATCGCAGAGCGCCTCGTTGGCGCTTCCACAGAAGACTTTGAATCTGTCGTCGACCCGGGCGCGCTGCGGCTTGCGCTCCGGCTTCTCGTCCGTGATCGGCTTTTTTTCCGCGGTCGTCTTTTCGGCGGTCGTCGTCGCAACTGTGCCCATAATTTCAGTTCTCAGTTCCCGGTTCTCAGTTCTCAGTTTTGCGGCTCCAGCGTCTCGACTGAGAACTGAGAACTGGCAACTGAGAACTGCTTTTCTGGCTGGGCCGCTAGGATTCGAACCTAGACTAAGTGCTCCAAAGGCACTTGACCTACCCTTAGTCGACGGCCCAGTGAAACGATCTGCTGATTGCACTTCAATTGTCGTTCAACTATCGAGGTTCGACAATCGAAAATCAACCTTCCAGAATTCTTCCCCAATACTGCTGGCGCGTCAACGTACTGGTCGCCTCCGCCCTCACCCCCTGCTTCCGCAGACGGATGGCCGCCTTCGCGGCCTCGGCTCGCGACCGGAACAGCCCATACAGGGTTGACCCTGACCCGGAGAGCGAAGCGTATCGCGACCCCGCGCGCTCCAGCGCGCCTTTTATGTCTCGCAGTTCGGGATATTGAGGAAAGACGACCTTCTCGAAGTCGTTTTCAATCCCGGTACGGACAAGGTCGAGAAGCAAGCTCCCGGCCCGGCTCCCGCCTTTTGCGGAAGCACCGGTGTTGGGTGAACCATTCAGCCACGCCGAAAGCGCGCAGCCAACCTCAAACAGTCTACCGGACGCCCCCGCCCGCGTCAATTGACGATTCTGTGTGGAAACAAGAGCCTGTGTGGTGACGGGGCTCTGCCCCGTCCCAGCCGAGCGAAGCTCGGCCCCGCTTTGCGTCAGTGCATCCCAATGGGCAAACGCCTGAGCCGTCGAGACCCCCACCTCCGGCATCACCACCACCATCGCCACGGAAGGCAGATCGCGCAAAGGGTAAACCTCCTCGCCGCGACCCACTCCCAATGTCGTTCCGCCCACCAGAAACAGCGGCAGGTCCGACCCAACCTCAGCGGCAATGCGCAGGCGCGCCACCGCGGACAATTTCTTCTTGAGAGCCCGCGTCTTCTTCAGTGCAAGCTCCAGCGCGATCATGGTAGCCACTGCGTTTGAAGACGCCGCGCCCAACCCTCCCTGCACCGGCAGGCGCTTCTCGATTTCGACGCTGACTCTGCCCTTCGTGCCGAGTTCGCCCATCACCCGCTCGGCCATGCGGTAGCAGGTGTTCGACGAATCCAGCGGAACCCGCGGGTCTGTGCACAGAAGCTCAATCCCGCTACCACGGCCGACTTTCACCCGGATCACGTCATGCAGCGCGATGGTCTGGTACACCGTGCGCAGATCGTGATATCCGTCCGCGCGCGCGGCGCCGATGTAGAGCCCCAAATTGATCTTCGCAAAGGAACGAACCGCGATTGTCATAATTAGGAAATCGCAGGAAGGGGAATTGTAAGCCATTTGCCTGCGGACGGCCCCACCCGCCGATCGTTGTATGTACAAAATGTTCCACGTGGAACATTTGTCTTACTTAAGTGTACGTATAATAGTGTACATGTTAAGGGGCAGTGGGGGCGAGTGGCAGGCGCACAAAAAGCGAAACGTTGGGTCTCGCCCAGTGTTTTGATGTGACCGTAAGTCAGGCTTTATGGCGAGCTATGCTCTCAAGTCATTGATAATGCTATGGTCTTTTGTGGCGAAATAGACACATGTAAGTATTTTTTACACTGTAATGTTTACACAGTTCATGTCGTTCCATCACTTCTTACTTTTATGTACTTTCGCTCGAGTACCCGCAGGCGCTTTCCTCTTTAACTTGATCTGATTGTAATCAACGGCGGCCCGGACAAGATTTGTTAGAGCACGCTCATTGATCTTATCGCCCTCGAGAAGATCGATTGCTCGCCACTGGTTGCCTCCGAGGCCCGCGTTGAACAGCTTGTCAGGATCCGGAAGGCTCGCCCCGTGGGCAAACGTAAGCTTCACCTTATCCTTGTGCGCGTTGCCGACCGCGATGATTCCGTCGCGAGACCACACTGGGCTTCCCATCCACTTCCATTCCTCGATGATCTCCCGGTCGGCCTCAAGGATGCTCTTGCGGAGGCTGGCCAGCGTTTTGCCGCGCCAGTCCGTGAGTCCTGAGATCAGTTGGTCAATACGTTCCGATGGATTCATTGGTTCTTTATACCTCCGAATTCTTGTCGCATTTTCATGGGAGTAGTTTTATTGGGCAAGCTTTCCCGATCTCCTCGAAAGATGTTTGTTGCATTGGCTGATGCGGCCATGATGTTACTCCATGGACTTATCTCGCGACTTCTGAGCCGCCCTGGGCGTCCAACCAGGGGCCTCGACGCCGAACTGCTTTGAATATTCGGCGACCAATCGCTGCCAGCCCGCGAACTTCATGGCGTCGACGCCGGCGATAGCTCCAATCGGCGTACCCGCGAGGAATCGATCCAGCACGTCGAAGCAGATGTGCCAGCCCGCCGCGCCCCACGAGATGAAGCGGCGATCGATGCTGTGCCACAGCGTCAGGCGCGTGCCGCCACCAAGGGCTTCGAGTTCCCACCGGATATCGCTGTACTCGAGCACCTTGGGAGCGTCGGCTCGCGTCACTCTGGTTTCCTGCGGCGTGGGCGTTCCCACCCAGGTGAGCTTCACCGTGGTTCCAACCGTGCCTAGGCTGCCATCGACCACAAAGGGCGCCCACTCGCGCAGATGCGCCGGGTCGGTAAGCGCCTGCCAGACTTTTTCCGGCGAGTGGCGCAGATCGCGGACGAGAATGAGCGTCCACTTGTTGCCTTCCTTTCGTACCTGCGCCCCGCTGGCCGGACCTGGTTCGTACTGCGCGAGATCGGTCACTCTCTCCTCCTTAGCTCGACCAGCGTGCCAACTGGGTGAGCTGAATGAGGTTGCCGCAGGTGTCCTTCACCATCGCAATGGTCGAGCCGGTCACCTCGGTAGGCGGCATCGTGAACTCGGCGCCCCGGGCCTTGATCCGCTCGTAGTCGCCCTTGATGTCGTCGGTGAAGAACATGGCCGCGGGCTGATTCTGTTGAAACATCGCCTGCTGATACGCCTTGGCCGCCGGGTTGTTATTCAGCGCCAGTTGCAACTCAGTGCCGTCCGGTTCCTCGGGCGAGGCCACGGTCAGCCAGCGATATGGGCCGTTGCTGAAATCGTTCTTCTTGGCAAAGCCCAGTACCTCCGTATAGAAGCGCAGGGCCGTGTCCTGGTTGTCGACGTATACGCTGGTCACTTTGATTTTCATTTGCTTTCTCCTCTGTCACGTCGCGGTTTGGGCCGCGTCGTTTTGTTTGTCTTCTTTTTCGTTGGTGTTGATTGATCCTCTCTCGATTGCCCCATGCGGTCGAGGTAGCGTTCGAGAGCATCCACGTGAGCCGACCAGAACCGGCGGAACTGCAACAGCCAGGCATCCATCTCCTGAAATGGTTCGGGTTTCAGCCGGTAGAGACGGCGCTGTGCGTCCACTGTGGATTCCACGAAACCGGCCTCGCGCAGCACCCGCAGGTGCTTCGACACGGCCGGCTGCGGCATACGAAGTCGACGCTCGATCTCTCCCACTGACTGTTGTGACAAGACCAGCAGGCTCAATATCGCGCGGCGGTTCGGCTCCGCAATGATTTCGAACACAGATTTCATTCCTTGTGTATACCCCATAGAGCATATACGTGTCAAGGCATATTTAAGGGGTCAACGCAACAGTGGCCGAAGTGGTGGGCTATCCGCCTTACTGACGCACCCCGCCCGCGCTGCGCTCCCGTTATATAATGGCTCGCTCAAAGGCGCTTCTCCTCCGCTGTAACTCAATCAGCGCCGTGAATTGTTGAGCATCCTTTTCTCGCAATCGGAAGGGAGTAAGCGAATCATGATTGACCGTAAGTTGTTCTGCTACGTCACCGTAATCGCCGCGTTGGCTTGTTCCATTTTTGTCTTCGCAAAGGCCAAAGAAAAAGAGGACACCTCTGAAGTCAAATTCACTGCGCGCAGTGAACTGGTGCTGATCCCCACGCTGGTGACCGACAAGTCCGGCAACCACATCGGCGGACTCAAGAAGGAAGACTTCACGGTGCTGGAAAACGGCGATGAACAGAAGATTGCCACGTTCGAGGAAGTCACCAGCGACGCGCAGCGTATGTCGCGTCCCAGGAACCCGAACGAGTTCAGCAATTCCCTGGCGGGCGGCTCGTCCAGCCGGCGGGTTACGCTTATTGTGCTCGACCTCATCAACACGAAATTTGCGGATCAGGCGAATGCACGCCAGGACTTGCTCAAGTATCTGACCGAATCGGTGGACCAGCATGAGGCAACCGCCCTCTACACGCTTACCCGCACCGGCATTCACGTGATTCATGACTTCACCACCGATCCTCGCATCCTGGTGGCCGCGCTGCATAAGGTGAAAGGCGACCCGGTCGAGATGGTGGATAGCGACGAGGATGTGGCAGCTGCAACCGCGAACGGCAGTGCGGGTGCACCGAGCGGCGCGGGCGCACCGGGCGGCGGGGGGTCGAAAGGAGGAGGAAGGGTCGCGAGCGAAGCCCAAAACCTTGAGGGCATGCTGAAAGACGCGGAACTGAATTTTCGGTCATTCGAGCAACGCGTTGCCATCTCCTACACTTTGGATGGAATGCAACAGGTCGCACAGGCATTAGCGGGGTCTCCTGGGCGCAAGTCGCTGATCTGGGCGAGCGGCGGGTTTCCTTTCAGCGTCAGCGGCACCATGCAACTCGCACCCGCTGGACGCGATACTTTGAGCGACGTTCTGCCGCTGTACGAACACACCTGGCAACTGCTGAACGACGCACAGATTGCGCTCTATCCCGTGGACGTCAAAGGACTGCAAAATAATATAATTATGCCAAGCATCAGTTCGTCCCCGTCAAACGCCTCCCTGCGCAACCCGGGAAAGGCCTATACGCGCGCGACTTTGCGGCAAATGGATACGCAGTCGTCTTTCCAGACTTTTGCGTCGATGACTGGAGGGCGTGCCTACTACAACTCCAACGATCTGGTGAAGGGCTTTCGCGACGCGGTGAGCGATTCCGCCCAATACTATATGCTTGGCTACTATCTCGATCGGACGAAGACGAAGTCAGGCTGGCGCAAGCTCGCGGTGAAGGTGAAGCGCGATCACACGGAAGTCCGCACGCGCAGCGGCTTCTTTGTGACCAATGCCACCGTCGATCCCGAAAACAGCCGCAGCAGCGACATTTTGTCGGCTTTGCAGTCGCCTTTGGATTTCACATCGCTGGCGCTGGTGGCGAAGTGGGACAAAATCGAACCCGGCAAAGAGGCGGGCAAGAAGCATGTGAATTACGAGATACGCCTCGCCCCCGATGCTGCGCTGATCGACGACGCCGACAATAACCACGTGGTGGTGGACTTCGCGGCGCAGGCGAAAACTCCCGAAGGCAAACCGGTCGATCGCCCCATGGGTCAGAAAATCGACGGTCATGTGCCCGCGGACAAATTGGCAGGCATTCGCCAGGAAGGTCTTGCCTACCACGGCGCTCTGGACCTTGCTCCCGGAGAATACACCGTCCGTTTCGTGGTGCGTGACGGCCTCAGCGGACGCATCGGATCGGTTGCCGGCCCCTTGAAGGTAGAATGAAACAGTCCGTGTGGTGACGGGGCTGTGCCCCGTCCAAAGCCGGGTTCGGCTCGGCAGATCTCCGAGGCTCTGCAATGCGCAACTTCATTCTGGGGATGGTCGTCGCCATTCTGATTTTGCTGGCCGGTGGCCTTGGCCTGGCCCTGCTCGGTTTTTTGCCGACCCGCGCCAACCGCGTTCCACCGGAGATGGAACGCCACATCGCCATGAGTGCGCTCGACAATTCGGTCGAGCGCCATGCTCCCCGCGTGAACAATCCCGTGCCCCCAACCGACGAGAATCTGATCGAGGGGCTGAAGATCTACACCATGAATTGCGCGCTTTGCCATGGCGGTATCGACCGCCAGCCCTCGTCCCTTGAGAAATCCTTCTATCCCCCGCCTCCTAGCCTCATCCTGCACCCACCCGACGATCCGGAATGGCACGTCTTCTACGTGATTCGCACCGGCGTCCGCTATAGCGGAATGCCCGCCTGGGACAAGACGCTCTCCGATTCCGACATTTGGAAGCTCACGGCGTTCCTCACGCGCGTAGAAAAGCTGCCGCCCGCCGTGCAGGACTATTGGAAGAAATCCAGCGGCGTGAACCCTCCAACCGGACAGCAGGAAGAACACGACGACCACAAGTAGGAGGTTGTGCGGCGGCGGGGTTCTCTTCTGGACCGCTTCGCCCTCCGTCATCCAACTTCAGGGTTGCCCGTCATACGGCCAGGAGTGCATTCGTCTCGCAAAGCGCCCACTCAGTCCCACAATCCGGCCATTGGCTTTTCAAGCGTAAATTGTCAACCCTGAACTCGCGACGGGCGTTGATCTCCGAACAGGATACCAGAAGCGTTAATCAAATACTGTTCATCGCTCAGCCTCTCAAGCAATTCGTCGGGGAATGGGGAGATTTCGGTCTGCAAATACGTGGCCAGGTCGCGATAGATTTCTCGCCGCGCATACGCCGCTAGTTCGTTACGGCGGCGCAGTGCATCTTGAATCAGAGTTGCGAGTTCCGGCGTCGCGGCTCGGCGAAGCTTCATCGCGATTGCAGGATAATCCATGAAGGAGTTGTACTTTTGCCGCATCCAGAATTCTTCTACGGGCGCAGCCAGTGGCGTTTGGCGTACGACGAGCGTCCCAGCCACGCGGTCGCCGAAGCGCTGCATCAGGGGACTGCTTAGTACGGAGAGGCCTCCGACCAGATAGGCGAATGGCAGCGCATCAAAAACGCGCATCAGATTCCGCACCCACGCCTGTTCGATCCGCAGCGGAAGGCCATCCTGGTCAATGACCCGCAGATGGAAGAGGCGTTTCCCAATCGTCTGCCCGTTCCAGTAGCCCTCCAACAATGCGCTATAGGCAAACCCGATCGCGAACTCCGCGAGCGTGATCACCATCAATCCAAAACCTGGCGCTTTGGAGAAAATCCAGTAGACTAGCAGCCCCACTCCGTTAACCGTACCCAACACGATAGCGGAATCGAGCAGCATGGCGTAAAGCCGGGAAGCGGGTCCGGCCAAAGGCAAGCGGAACAACACACCTTCCGGCGTCGCAATGGTCAGTTCGGCCGCCGTCGACGCGCGGGTTGACTGAGTATCGATCATCTGTTCTCCGAAGGAACACTGGAGCGCGATGCCGTGCCGATTTCTCTCCGTCCGATCATTAGCAGATAGATCGTCAGCAGCACGAGTTCCGAGGCGGCAACCGCAACCTTGAACCCATAGGGCAGAACGGGCGCGTGATGCTGAGAAAAAAACGCTTCCATGAGTCCGGCCCACACCAGCATCATGGCCAGCCCGGCGACCAGTACCAGCCATTCCCGCATCGATTGCCGAAGGTTGCGGTCCTCTCGCCGGCGCAAAAGCAGGCGCGCCAGGTAAAAGCCGGCCTGTCCGGCGATTAAGATCGAGGGAATCTCAAACACGCCATGCGGCAACAGCCAGGCCGTCATGAACAGGCCGAAACCCTGCCGCGTGTAATGAACCGCTACGGCCCCGAGCAATACGCCATTTTCGAAGAGGAGGAGCGCCGTTCCGATGCCGAATGTCACGCCGAGGGCCGCTGCGAGCAACGCTACCTCGATGTTGTGCCTGATCAGTTGCCCCGAGAATGCGGCTTCGATCTGCGCGGAATCCAGGTGCCGCCCCTGTCCTTGTCCTTGCTCCTCTTCATGCACGCGCTGGCCCGGATTTCGCAGATAATCGGCCGGAAGCAACACATCCACAGAGGCCGGATCGTAGCGCACTGCAAGTCCGCCCAAGGCGCAGCCTAACAGCGTGATCAGCACAGCGAGCGCGAAATAGCGGACATGCCGCCGGAACGTTTCGGGGAACGCCGTGAAGATTCTTAGCCAGCGGCGCGGCTGCCAGATTTCAGAGCGCGTCGGTGGAGCGTAATAAAGTTCCGCATAGGCTCGCGCCACGAGCCGCTCGAGATACTGTCTTAGCTCGTGCGCCAACGCACCGTGGGTGACGCGATTCAAATCCGCGGCAGCATGGGCGTAAAGCTCTTGCAGTTGTTCGGCCTCCGCTGGATTCAGCCGGCGGTCCGGCCGGCCTTCTAACGCGGCGAGCAGCGATTCGAGGTCGCGCCAGCGTGGCCGCGCCTGCGCCTGAAATCGTTCGAGATCCAGGATCACAGCCGTTGCTCCCGCTTGTTTTCCAGGTATCCTTCCACGGCGGTTCGCAGGAATTTCTCCGCAGGAATGTACCGGAGCTGCACATCCAATTGACGTAGTTGCCGCGCCAACGCACCGAGCCGCTGGTTTTCTCTATCACCCGCGAGCGCCGCGTATACATCTTGATCGGTGCTCAAATCCTCCCTTGAGGAGAATGCTGGCCGCACGTGAGCCGGCAAGATGCTGGTCATCAAGAGAGCATGTGATGAGCGGACCAGGCCAACTCCGCGGCGCAACGAGTCCGAAATCGAGCGCTCGGTCAGATCCGCCAGCAACACAAGATAGGCACGCCGCCGCAGCCGGACTCGAATGTCGCTGAACAACTCTTCATAATCTGCATTCGTTGGCAAAGGCTCGATATTCAGCAGACAATCGCGAAATCGGTGAAACTGAGACTGGCCGCTCCCTGCGCGTAACCAGGACTTCGCTCCATCCGCGTAAGTGACCAATCCAAATTCATCGCCCAGTTCGAGCGCGACGGTCGCGCCCACCAGCGCCGTTTCCACAGCGAGATCCAGCATCCGTCGCGGTGCGCGCGCTTGCAGAGCGGCGCTCTCGGAGTCCGTCGTCGTATGGAGGGCGGGATGGAGGGCATGCGCGGATGCCCGCGATTGATCCACGACAAAATACACTTCCTGCTTTTGCTCCCATTGGAAGAGCCGTGTGACCGGAGCGCCACGGCGTGCCGTGGATTTCCAGGCGATCTCCGAATAGGTATCGCCAGGCTGATATTCTCGCAAGCGCTCGAACTCGCGCCCGTGTCCGGTCCACGGCGTCTGCTGAGACGCAACCAGCATGCGGTAAACCGGGCTGCGCAGAATCTCCTGCCGCCCAGGCCGCAAATTCGCGTCGATCCGCAAAGGCTCGGGCATATCAAACCATCTTCGCAAACGCCAGATTCGGAAGCGCGACTGCCGCTCGATGCCAACCCGCGGTCCAGTCCACAGGCCACGCCGAAGCAAAGCGATTTCCGCCGTCCACGGCCAGAGTTGAATCTGCGTTGCGGTTTCTCGAGTTGATCCACTTGCGGCGGAATCCGGGCGCCCAAGCTTCAGTCGCTGAGGATCGCTTTTTACCCGGAATGCGGTTTCGCTGTCTTGTGTTGCCGGCATGATCGCCACGCGGATATCGCTGCGCAGCCAGCCCCGGCCCGAGCCAGTAAGCGCAAACGGAACCCGGATGGTCTGCCCCTCGCATCCTCGCAGGCCTTTCTCCGGCTGCAGGAGAACGGGCGCACATTCTGCGCGGGTGAGCCACAGGGCAATCGCGTCATAACACGCCAGCAACGCGACAGGCGTGGCGATCAGCCCGAACCATAACCATCCGTGAGCGAACCATGGCACAATGCAGGCCCACACGCCAAGCACTCCCATGATCCACACCAGCGATCCCTGCGGACTAAGACTAAAGAGCGATCCCGCTGGGCGAAGCGCGATTCGCTCGGAAGTCTTGCCACCCAACGGCGGGTTGGGGCGTGCTGGTTCTGCAGTGGCTTCGAAGGTGGCCGCGACAGCCACGTCCTGCCCAGCAATGCCAATGCCCGCGGAGCTCTTGCTTCCAGCCGTCATGATTTCACTTGCTTCAATTTCAATGTTGTCGCCCGGCATGTACTACGCAGGCGGTTACCGCGGTACTTCGACCGCCTCCAGCACCGCGTTGATTACCTCGCGAATCTCGACGCCTTCCATCTCAAACTCCGGCCGCAGCAGCATGCGGTGCTCCAGTACAGGGGCAGCGAGCGTCTTTACGTCCTCGGGCAACACGAAATCGCGCTCCTCGAGCGCCGCGAGCGCCCGCGATGCCGACAGTAACGCGAGCGTCGCCCGCGGTCCGGCGCCAACCCAGACTGCCGGGTGCTGCCGGGTCTGTCGAGCCAGGCTGACGATGTAACCGCTGACGGCCTCGCTGACGCGCACATGCTCTGTAGCGGCCCGAAGCCGTTCGAGTTCGCCGGATTGCAAAACCGGCACGCGCAGGTCCTCGGCTAAGCGACGCTCCGGTGCATCGCCTCCTGCTACGAGTCTCGCCAGTTCGTTTTCGTCTTCCGCCGCCGGGTAGTCCATGCGAATTTTCACGAGAAAGCGATCCTTCTGAGCCTCCGGGAGCGGATATGTGCCCTGATGCTCGATTGGGTTTTGCGTGGCAAAGACGACGAAGACCGGGGACAGCGTGTGGGTCTCGCGATCGATCGTCACCTGGCGCTCTTGCATGGCTTCCAGCAGCGCCGATTGCGTTTTCGCGGGTGCGCGATTGATTTCGTCCGCCAGCAGGAAATTGGTGAAAATGGGCCCGCGCACCAGCCGGAATTCCTGCGTCCTCAGGTCGAAAACGCTTGTCCCTGTAACGTCTGCCGGCATCAGGTCCGGCGTGAATTGAATGCGCTGGAAGTCGCCCGCGACCGCGCGCGCCAGCGCTTTCACCAGCAGCGTTTTCCCCACGCCGGGCACACCTTCGATGAGCGCGTGTCCGCCGGCAAGTACCGTCACCAGCGCGAGATCGATAGCCTGGTTTTGGCCGACGATCACGCGGCTCAGGGCTTCTCGAACGCGCCGCGCTCCGCTCGTGATCGTCGCGAACGCCTCCGACGATTGCATTGCTCCACTCCCAGACTGTGCCTGCCCGTCCGAACCCTGTACCGGATTCTCGTTCATGCGATCTGTGCCTCCAAGGAAATCATCTTCGGTTAAGCATGGAACCATCGGGCGCATCGCGGCCGACATGAGCCAGACCCTTTGCGGATGCGCGGCGTTCGGCTATCAGCTGGCTTAATTCCTTATATCCCACTAGAGGAGACTGAGCGAGCGCAGTGCGCAGCCTCGCGCCCCAAAGTGGGTCGGCAGAAATGGCCTGCGCATCCAGCGGCCACGAGCGGCGGAACTGTTCCCAGCACTCGGCCACTACGCGTTCTTTCGCGATGCTCCGTTGCAGCAGGCGTCGCGCCGCTACCCCGGCGACTTCGCCATGACGCACGATCTGCGCACCGGGGTCGTGCGCCGGGCGTCGCACCAGATCGCCACTCATACTCCAAAGCAACGCCAGCAGAGTCGCCCAGAACAGCAGCAGAGCAGCTTGCAGCCGGTAGCGCTGCACCAGCCAAAGCACACCCTCATCCTGGTGCAGTCCGTGCAACGTTTCGTCGACCCAGATTACCGGCCGGCCGCCCGCAAGAAAATCTAACAGCACCGGGTTGGGATGCGTCTTGATCGCTTCGTTCAATAAGAACGATTCTTGACTCGCGGCGATGAGTTCGCCGTTTCCGGCCCGCCGCATTGCCAGATAGACACGTGCAGAGGTGTCAGCCTTGCCATTCGCTCCCACGACCCCGCTGTACAGCACGGTCCACTGCGCATCTGTTTGGAGCCACGGGGCATCGGCGGCGAGATACATCGTCTCGCTGTCCGCCGGCATTGCACGGAGATCAGGCGAGACCCAGGGTGGAGTGTGCGCCTGTGCAGTTCGGTCCCACTTGTTCCCGACTTCCCAGCCTTGAGACTGGGATTTCAGTTCCCAACGGGGCTCGACCAGAATGACGCGGCCGCCGCGTGCCAGGAAATCTTCCAGCCGCCCGCGAAACTTTGCTGCGGCCTGTAGTTTTCCATCGTTCGTTTTCCCATCGTTCGCTTTTCCGTCGTTCGTGGTCCAATCGTCAGGGGAGTAGCCCCCTATAAAGAACGCGGCCGTTCTCGATGCGTCCTGATCGGAGAGGGAGTCCTCATCCTGGCTGCGCTTTACCTGGTACCCAGCGCGCGCATAGGAATCGAACAATAGGCTGGCGCCGTAAGGATCCTCGCGCAAGCTGGATCCCATGTCGCTGGTTTTCGACTCATTCTGATGTGCCATGACCAGCAGGATCGCGAACACCGCCGCAAAAATACCCGCAGCCAGCAGCGGACCCCGCCAATTAAGCGCGATGCTCTTGCCCGGCGTATCGTCAGACATGGTTGAGTTAGACATGGTTGAGTAACTCCCGCTGATCTTGACGGTACGCAGCTACTGCCTCTGGCGTCAGCCCATGGAAACCGTACCAGACGCGGTCGAACTGCCGCAGGCTGCCGCGCAGTTTCTCGGGAATTTCTGCTCGCGCCGCAACGGCCGCTTGCGGACGCCTCCGCCATCGGCGCGTAAACTCATCGAGATATTCTCGATTCGTGCGATCGCGGCGGATCGTCAGCCATTCGCGCTGAGCCAATCCTGCAAGCAGGCCGAAATACGCCGCGCGCAGGGCGAAGCGCAATTCGCCCTCCCCTTCCAGCCGTCCTGCCAGGGCGAACCATTCGTCCTCGGAACGCACGCTTGCTGACGCACCCTCGCTCAAATCGGGAAGCGGCGCGATTGCCTGTGGGATGGATAGCGATGCCGTCTCCCTTTGTCGCCGCAACCAAAAGAGGACCCCTCCGGCCGCAAGAGTCAAAATCGCGATTAGCCACAGCCAGATTCGCAAGTCCTTCAACTGCCAGGGGCGCGTGTCTTTACCGAGCCAGAGATTCAGCCCGCGGGGCCACAGTTTGCGGAGAAAATTCCGGAGTGCATTCCAAGCGCGCTCTATTTCGAGCGCAATCTTCGCCAGCAGCCTGTCAAACCAGTTAGGCGGACTCGGGTGTTCGGCGTCGTGCCAGCGATAAATTGCGCGCCGCGACTCTACATCCAAGGCTTGGCGCAATTGTTGAATCCGTGCCTGGCGCGCGGAATCGGTGAGAGTCTCTGCTCTGTTTGGCGCTGGCGGCATCTGCTCTGCGCGCGCGGCCTGGGAAACGCCAGCGAGAATCGCAACCAGGACCACCAACGCGCCGATCAGCCTGCTGCCAGCCGTGGTGGATGCAATCATCTGAGCCTTCTTCTCTTGCTCGTGTGGCAGGCTCGCCAGCAAGCCGCGCAAGTCGTCGCCTTCGCGCCTCGATTGCAAATGCTGATAAACAACGATGAACGAACACTTGACGATGGGATCAAGTGCCAGCCATGCGCCCGCGAACAACGAAAGCCAGAACGCGGAACTGCGGAGCAGCGCGAATATCCCTACGGGCGTAGACAGGAGGGTATTTACGCCAAGAATCGAGTGCAGAAGCTGCGGAACCAGCATCGCAAGGATCAGACCATTCAGCCACACGGCGATCCAGAAAGGAAAGAGCATCAAGAATAGGAGCACGCTGCTGCCGAACCATTGACTCGCGATTGCCAGGCAGCCGCGCATAGAGTGCCTTTCGGCGCCGTCCTCACGCGCCTCAAGACTGGCAAATTGGCATGCGCTGTAAAACCATGGCGCCCCGGCGAAGGTTACTAGCGCGACTAACGCACTCGCGCTTAGGGTGATCTTCCACGCCAGCAGACGCCCCAGGGCTGCCGCTTGCGCGGTTGCGCCTACCGGTTTCGATGTGGGCGTGCCGAACGCTCGCTCGCGAACCCGTTGCATGTAACTGGCGACCATCGACACGCGCAAAAGATAGCTTGCGGCGAGTAATGCCGCCTCCATCAGCACAACGCCATCGGATAGCCGTATCTGGCCATTTACCACCCACATCGGAATAAAACAAAGGACGAGAGGCGCACTGCCTGCGTAATAACGCCACGCCTCGCGCACAAATGTTGATCTGAACAGTGCGAATCCGCGTTCCAGTGCTTCGAGCGAGTTCAGCCGGTTCCGGCGACCGCGTACGGGTAGCACGCGCGCACGCAGCGAAGGAGCCGGAGCCAGTGCGGCTTCACTCATGGTTTTTCTCGGGGTTTTGCTCGGGCAGCCGGTCAGCGGCGACTCGGCCGAGATTCAGATGCTCCTCCGGCGTATTCACTCGCCACTGCAGCAGCGCGAAAAAGAGCGCCATGAGCGAGGCAAGCGCGGTAAGTCCAGCGAGGGCCTGCCGGAAGCGGCGGGTCGCTGACAGCTTTTTTGCGGGCGGGCGCGCCATCCGGCGCAGACACGGCGGACAGGCGAGCTTGCCCTCTTCGTCCGTCACACATTCACGGCAGAAAGTTCCTCCACAATGCGGACAGCGCGCCGCCGCTTCACGCAGCGGATGAAACAGGCAGCGTGCATGGCGCAAACTCGTCGTGGGCGCGGCTGGCGTGTCAGAGGCCATTCGTCTGTGAGGCATCCGCGATGGAAGCGGCCGCAGACGCTGCTTCCGAGTTCGTTTGGACAGGGACCCCAGCCGGTTGCAGGCTGGGTGTGGGAACGGCCGGTTCCATGGTGACGTCGCGAGAGGCGCGAACCGCCGCATCGATTGCTTTAAGGATCTTGCGAGCGCGACGTGTTCGGTTCACCAACGGCAGATCGACGCTTGCTCCCGTGGTGCGAATCCGCGACTCCGCCGTCGAACCGAGCGCCAGTTCCAGCATGACCCAGGCGAAACCGATGCCAATGAAAATCGCGCCCGAGGTCGAATTCACCCACTGCCACAAGGAAAAGCCGAGGGCAGCAAGCAGCACCGCCGGAACGATCAGGCGCCACAGCCACGATCGTCTGGGCCAGACCACAATGCATTCCAAGTCGCGCAAATAGAACCGGCGGTACTCGACCGCGTACATCATGCGCTTCGCGGCCAGCAAACAATCCTTACTGAGATACCACCTCGTCCCGCCGGTCAGGCTGCCAACGCGCGAAATTTTGCGGAAAGCACTGTTCAATCAATGCCTCCCCGCCATCCAACGTGCCAAGAACGGGATGCCGAATAATAGGGGAAGCCAGACGAACCCTGCATATGCCACCCAGAAACGCCACCCAGACCGCGGAATCAAGTACGAACGCGGCGCCTTCCCATACTTCACGTGCAGGAAAATCACGGCCGGAAGCGCGGCTACAATTACGGGCCAAAAGAGAATCCAACCCCAGCCGACTGTCAACGCAATGGAATCGTAGAGCACATCGCGATACCGCCATTCCGCCTTGCTAGCCTCCGCACCGGAATCGGCGCGCCCGCGCTCGAAGCATGTGGGGCAAACGTGCTCCGCTCCCAACTGCAAATCACACAGCGCGCACACGAATCGGCCGCACCGCTGGCAGCAAGCCTGAAACGCCTTGTCCGGATGAAAAAAGCACGTCGCCTGGTCCGCAAGCGCGGACGCTGCTCTATTGCTCTTTCGGCCAACCGGCCAAAGGCAAATCTGCAGCCGATTCGCGCAGGAGGGGCAGTACTGCCATTCTGTCTCCGTCTCAACTGGTCTTACGTCTCCTCCGCAACTGGGACAGGGGATTGCCGCAGTAGGCGACGCCGGGTCATCGCTTGCGGAAGACGCCGACGCGCCGGTAGTGAAAGGATTGATACTAAGGTTCACGCTACGCTCTGTTTATAGATCACCCTCGTGTCACACACCCGGTCATGCAAGGCTCGCTTCTCGTCGTCCACCCCCAACATGATCGCGCTAACCAGCATGAGGACGGAATTTACGTAAGGAATGCCGCTGGTAACAACGTTCCACATGAAGAAGCGCCCAAAGCATACGCCCCAACTCAGGCTGCGGCCGTCGGCTCGGATGACCTTTAGCCCGCAGGCCATCTTTCCGAGAGTTGCACTGCGATACTTCAGCATCAGAATCTCGTAGCAACCTTGCGCGAGGAAACCAACCACAAAGAGGGTAATAAAGCCGAACCCTAGAAATGCAGGGTTAGGTGCGCTGTGCGCTTGACGACTCGCCCGGATTACATTTGGCATCAGCACGGCGAAGAAAACTATCAGGATGGGCACCGTGAAAATAAGGCCATCAATGAAGCGCGCTCCGAAACGGATCCAGAATCCGCCATAGCGCCAGGCAAGTGGCGATGCCCCAGCGGCGCCGCTCGCCATCACCCGGCTCAGAAATGCCGGCTTGCAATCGGCACACACCCAGTTTCCGGCAATATGCACCAGGTCAGACTGCGCGAACGCCCGTCCGCATTGGGAACACGCCAAAACTGTCTGGACCGGGGCTTCTTGACTCATTGGGTATCCTCCCTCGCGTACAAAGTCGCACTAAGCCTAACGCAAGCGGGTTCCCGCGCCAAGTACTATAAGCAAGAGAACAGTAGTAACCGTGGGCGTTTCGGACCAGACTCAGTAAACTGGAAGGGCGTGGCACATGTGCCCGATAGGATCAGCATCGTCGTGACCACCTTTTCCGTTGCCAGCCGGCCACGGGCAGCCCATGGCACGATACTGGCGGTGATCACCGCGGCGCAATGCCGCCGAAGCATAGGTACTTGATCTCAAGGTATTCTTCGATCCCGTACTTCGAACCTTCGCGGCCCAGTCCCGACTCCTTGACTCCGCCAAAGGGGGCGACCTCGGTTGAAATGAGGCCCGTATTGATACCGACCATGCCATACTCGAGTGCCTCAGCCACTCGCCACGCGCGACCGATGTCACGCCCGAAGAAATACGCGGCCAGACCGAACTGAGTATCGTTGGCGAGAGCGATGGCGTCCGCTTCTGTTTTAAAGCGGAACAGCGGCGCCACCGGTCCAAAGGTCTCCTCGCTGGCAATCGCCATCGCGGTCGTGACGCCGGTCAGGATGGTCGGCTCGAAAAAGCGGCCACCCAGGGCATGACGGCGTCCTCCAACAAGAACCGTTGCGCCTTTCGACGTCGCGTCGCGAATGTGGTCTTCCACTTTCGCCACCGCAGTGTCGTCGATTAACGGCCCTTGCGTGGCGCCGGGCTCGAAACCTGAGGCCGTCTTGAGCGACTTGACCGCGACCACGAGCTTCGCGGCAAAAGCGTCGTGAATGCTGTCCTGAACGAGAACGCGATTGGTACAAACGCAGGTTTGGCCAGTGTTTCTGTACTTTGAAGCCACCGCGCCCTCGACGGCGGCGTCCAGATCGGCGTCGTCAAAGACGATGAAAGGAGCGTTGCCGCCAAGTTCGAGCGACAATTTCTTCACTGTACTCGAACACTGTGCCATCAGGAGTTTGCCGATTTCCGTGGAGCCGGTGAAGGAGAGCTTCCGCACCGCAGGATGAGAAGCGAGTTCGGCCCCGACTTCGCCGCCTTTTCCTGTAATCACATTGAATACACCCGGCGGCACACCGGCGCGTTCGGCGAGTTCGGCCAAAGCCAGCGCGGAAAACGGGGTCTGGGATGCCGGCTTAAGCACCACCGTACAGCCGGCGGCGAGCGCTGGGCCAGCTTTACGTGTGATCATCGCGAGCGGAAAGTTCCAGGGCGTGATGCAGGCAACAACGCCCACCGGTTCTTTCACCACGACAATCCTCTTGTCGGATTGGTGGCCAGGAATCGTGTCGCCATAGACGCGTTTCGCTTCCTCTCCAAACCATTCGAGAAACGACGCTGCATACGCGACTTCGCCGCGCGATTCGGCCAGCGGCTTTCCTTGTTCGAGTGTCATCAAATGGGCGAGGTCTTCCTGGTGCGTCATCATCAGATCGAACCAGCGCCTGAGCACCGTGCTGCGTTCTTTCGCAGTCCGGCTGCGCCACCCGGGGAACGCTCGCGCAGCCGCGTCAATCGCCTGACGCGCTTGTGCAGCGCCCATCCTCGGGACCTTGCCAATGATCCTGCCGGTGGCGGGATCGTCAACCTTGATTTCGTTGCCGTCGAGCGCGCCCACCCACATTCCGTCGATGTAACAAGCCTGCCGGAACAGCAGCGGATCGTGCAGCGCGATTTCTGTCGTCATAACGTAACTCCCCAAAGGGCTGACCAACGTTCAGAAAAATGCGGTGGGCGCCTCGATTTCTCCCATCGCCTCGGATCCATGCTTCGCGACTAGAAATCGCCGTTGACGAGTTCTCTTTCATCTTGCCTCTCCTCTAACTCCGAATGGCAACGGCGGCCGGCGCAGAGACCGACGCTAGCGCAGCCTCGAGGACTGAAAAACCCTCTTCCAACTGATCGTCGGTAATCACCAGCGGGACGAGCAACCGAATCACATTGCCGTAGGTTCCGGCGGACAAGATGATGAGGCCGTGTTGCCAGCAATACTTGATAATGTTTTCTGTTTCCTCTTTGGCTGGTTGTCGCGTGGCGTGGTCGCGGACCAGCTCGAATGCGCGCATGGCTCCCATGCCGCGAATGTCGCCGATAAGAGGGAACTCCGCCTCCCACTTTCGGGTGCGGCGGCCTATCCACTCGCCAATGCGAAGCGCGCGGGCAACGAGTTGCTGGTCGTCGAACATCTTTAGCACCGCCAGCGCCGCCTCGCAGGCCACGGGATTGCCGGCGTAAGTCCCGCCCAGTCCGCCGGGAATGGGAGCATCCATGATTTCTGCGCGGCCCGTCACGGCCGCGAGCGGAAGACCGGCGGCGATCGACTTCGCGGAGACGATCACATCGGGCTCGATACCCAATTGCTCGCAAGCGAACAGCGTACCGGTGCGGCCGAAGCCGGTCTGCACTTCGTCGGCGACCAGCAAGATGCCGTGCCGGTTGCAAACTTCACGCAGCACATGAAAGAACTCACGGGGCGGGGCCACAAAACCGCCCTCGCCAAGGACCGGTTCGACGATCACGGCGGCTACGGCGCCGGCGTCAACGGTGCGCTGGAACACGTCTTCCAGAGCGTGAGCACAGTGGATTTCGCACTGCGGATAGGTGAGTGAGTACGAGCAGCGATAGCAATAGCCGTACGGGACCCGATAAACCTCGGGAGCAAACGGGCCGAAGCTCTCCTTGTACGGATGCACCTTGCTGGTAAGGCTCATTCCCAGGAGCGTGCGCCCGTGAAACCCATCTTCGAAGGCGATGAGAGCAGGGCGGCCCGTATAGGCGCGGGCAACTTTTACGGCGTTCTCCACCGCTTCGACGCCGCTGTTGACCAGCAGGGTCTTCTTCGGGAAACTTCCCGGCGTGCGCCGGTTCAATTCCTCCGCCAGGCGAACGTAGGCATCGTACGGGGTCACCGCAAAGCAAAGATGGGCAAAGCGTCCCAACTGTTCCTGCGCGGCCTGGCGGACTGCGGGCGCACAGTGGCCGGCATTCATGCAGCCGATGCCGCCCGCGAAATCGAGAAACGAATTTCCATCCACATCGTGCAAGACGGCGCCTTCAGCCCGCGCGATGAAAACCGGCGCAGTCGAGTGCGCCCCTCGCGGCACAGCACTCTGGCGCCGCTCTCCCCAGCGAACCGAGTGCGGTCCGGGTATCTCCGTCTGAAGGTTGATCGAGTTCACGTCTTTTTTCCTCAAGGAATGCAGGCGAGCGCAGAACGGCTGCGCTCGCCGCAAGCATCAGCTCAGAACATTATTTTCAGATCCAATTGCAGCTGTCGTGGAGCGAAGGCTGCGGTCGACTGCCCAAATTGCTGGCTGCTCATGTCGCCAACCGGGTTATAAAGATTCACCCGATTGAAAATGTTAAATGCTGCCGCACGGAACTCGACGTTGATGCGCTCGGACACCGCCGTTTTCTTGAGCAAAGTCAGATCGACGGTCTTGTTCGCTGGCCCACGAAACGCGTTCCGGCCGAGATTGCCATCCGTGCCCACCGGAACGCACTGCGCACCCGCCCCGCTGTTCACGGGGCCATAGTCCAGAATCGAATTAAGCCCGCTGTACGGATAGGAGTGGTCCGGACAGAAGACCTGGATTGCCGCCGATCCCCTACTGGAGCCGCTTGGAGTGAACGACAGCGTCGGATCGCCGAAGAGGCCATTGACAAATTGCGCGTTGCTGAAGCCCGAAGTCTTGATCCCGGCCGGACGGTTCGGACGATCATACGACAGACCGTCCATGTTGAAATCACATCCGTTGTACCACGCCTGACCGCAGTAGACATCAAACGGACGACCGGACTGTAGCGAGACGATAGTGTTCAACCCCCATCCGCCAAAGACCTTGTTCAAGGTTCCCCCGCCCTTTGGACCGGGGATATTCCAAACGCCGGTTAAAGTAAGCCGATGCCGAGCGTCAAATTCCGAAGGGCCATAATCCAGGTGGGTCTTTTCAACATCGGAGACACCGCTGTAAAGGAGACCGTAACCGTTTGTGTTTTGGTAATCTCCCAAGCCCCCTTCGGTGAGGTTGTCGAGCACCTTCCCGAAGGTGTAGTTGGCAGTGAACATCAGGTTGTGAGAGTAATTCTTGCGCAACTGTGCGTTCAATCCTTCGTAGTTGGATTGGCTCTCATTGGAGATATAAGTGATCGGTCCCCAGCCGGGGTTGTATCCACTGAAATAGTAGTTGCACGAGGTCTGGTTGCAGATATCCCCGTCAAAACGGTTGTAGTCTTCCCGGGTGTAACCTCCCACACCTCGCGTTCCAACATAATTGAGGGCGAAACCATAGTCGCGGCCAAATGAATGCTGAACCCCCAGGAACCATTGCATGGCATAAGCCGTGCGCAAATGGGGGTCGACGCCGTTGGGGTAGATTTCGATATAGCTGCTAAGCGGTCCGATCCCTCCGTTGGGCAGAGGGGGGCCTGCGTAGTCTGGATCTTGATTGAGTACGAATGGAAACCCGTACGGAAGGGGACAGGTGCTGCCGATATAATTTGGGTAACAGGGGTCGAGAAAGGCCGTGTTCGCGTCGGGCGGATCCAAGCGGGAGGAGTTGGTGTAGAGGTTCGAGTAGGGCTCGTTGTATGCGACGCTGAAGCCGCTACGGATCACGGACGTCCCCTTGCCGGTCGGATCCCAGGAAAGGCCAATTCGCGGCGCAAAGTTATGGTAGTCGGTGTCCCAAAGCTTTTTCACGCGGCCGACGGTAGCGCCGGCGATTTGCTGAAATATGTTGCTCCCCGAGCCGAGAATCATGTTACTGAGGAGGCCGTTGGTCTCACTTGGACCTGGAAATACATCCCAACGCACACCAAGATTGACGGCGAAGCGCGATGTGATTTTCCAATCGTCCTGGGCAAAGGCGGCCCACCGGTTCCATCGGAAATGGCGCGGAGTGTCTGTGAACTTGCCGTAATTCGGGCTGCTGTAATCGGCGTTCACGGTGGCCTCTTCGAGGTAGGGTGAGTCCGTCACGAAACCGGTGAGGACGCCTAGGGCGTTGTAGCAGGCAACGCAGCTAAACTCAAACCACGGATCGCTATAGTACCTGTAGTTGCTGTTTTCTTGAATGCGGTTGAACTCAAACCCGAGTTTGAGCGAGTGCCGCCCGGCCGTGTGCAGCAGGGTGTCGTTCACCTTAAACGCGTTGAAAATGAAATCTCTTGGAACAAAACCTTCGCCGCCGAACGCCAACGTGCTATCGTCCATAAAAAGCCAACCAAAATCGCTTTGTGGCAAGCCCGCGCTCTTCAGCATGCCGGCAGTTTGGGTGTCGCTGGGCATGCCAAACGAGATGTGACTCACGCTCCGGCTGAAGGAGAAGCGGAAGTCGTTGAGCGTATTGGAAGAAAATTGATGAGTGAATCCGGAAGCGAGATCGCTGTACGTACCGTTAAAGGGGGAAGTGAAGCCACGAATTCCCGCGGTGAACAATTCGCCGCGCGCCACGTCGCCGGACGCAAGGTCAGAGTCCCAGCGGGCAAAAATTTCGTTCTTGGAATTGATGTGGTGGTCCACTCGGACAAGGTATTGATCCGATCGATTGGGTTCAGTCTGCGGCGACTCCGCCTTGCACTGGAATGGGTTTAGGGCTCCCGACGAATAGTACATGGGAGCGATACAAGCGGGCCCGGGGAAATCATGAAAGAACATCGCCGCCAAACTGCCCGGCGCCGGTAGACTACGGGTGTAAGGGGTCTCGCTAACCACTTCGACGGGAGAGCTATCCGTCAACCGTGATCCGCCGTAGTCCATAAAGAAAAAAGTTTTGTCCTTTTTGATCGGGCCGCCGAAAGAAAAGCCGAACTGGTTCTGCCGCAGGGGACCTTTTCCGATGGTGGTGTCGAAAAAGTTTCGAGCGTCAAGGGCGGTGTTCCGGCCGCTGTAAAACATGGAGCCGTGAAAGTCGTTGCCGCCGGATTTAGTAATGATATTGACAATGGCCCCGTTGTTGCGCCCGTACTCAGCCGAGAAGTTCAGGGTTTGAACCTGCACCTCCTGAATGGCGTCGAGCGAGGGGTAAATCAGCGGTGTTCCGCCGAGCCACTCCGCATTATTCGAGGTGCCATCCAGCACGAAGTTGTTGCCGCGGGGCGTGGATCCGTTGGCGATGAATCCGAACTGGAAGGTCACGGAAGAAGTCGGCGAGGGCACGCCGGAGACCACCGGAGCATTGGTCGCCGTTACCCCGGGTTCCTCCGTCACCAATTGGTACACCTGTCTGCCGTTGAGGGGAAGGTTCTCGACCTCGCGGGTGCTAACGGTATTGGTCAACCGGCCGTCTTCGGTTTGAACCAGAGCAGCGCCCGTGGCGACCTCGATGGTCTCAGTCGCGGTGCCAACCTGCAGTCTCGCATCTGCCGGAGTCGTCGCACTGGCGTTGACGGCTACATCGTCCAGCACCATGGCCTTGAAGCTAGCGGCCTCGATTCGGACCTGGTAGGTGCCAGGAGGAAGGTGGTGCACACGGTAGTAGCCGATCTTGTCGGTCTGCGTTTGGTCCACATGCCCGGTCTGCAAACTGGTGATTGTGACCGTCGCTCCGATAATCGCCGCGCCGCTCGAATCCATTACAGTTCCCGCAATATCGCCGTCCGTGAATTGCGCCTGCAGGTTCACAGCGAAAGCAAGTAATGCGAACATCACTAGCCGTCTTGCCCATCTGTCGAAGTTTTTCATGGTGACACCCCTCGTAGTCGGTATCTGAAGCTGGGCTCGTGTATCGGGATCGTTCCACCGGGAAGTTCTCGCCCGTCCCCGCCGGGGCAGAAGGTGTTAAGTCCCTGCGCGAAGACTCCATTCACGGGCCCGTTTCTCTTCGTTACAGAGTGGAGCAATTTTATCGATTTCATTGACGGCGTCGTACGTTCGAATTAACCCCGGCCTCCAACCGGGCTTTCCGCTAGTACTGGAACTTCAGCGCGAACTGAATCTCACGCGGATCGCGGGCTTGGAGTACCTGCCCAAACGTCGAATCGGTCGAGATCCCGTCCGGACTAATGAATTGGGCATGGTTGAATAGGTTGAAGAACTCCGCGCGAAATTCGAACCGTCTTTTTTCGCCTACGGGGATCGCTTTGAGAATGGAAAAGTCGACGTTGCTGACGGCCGGACCGCAGCAAATGGTCCGCGGAGCATCGCCGATGCGGCCAAGGAGCGGTGTGCCCGTCTTAGTAGAGACGTGGGTTGGATCGTCGGTGAAGGAACTAGTATCAAAGAAATAGCGGCTGCCATTCACCAACTTCCGTGGGTCCAATTTGCGCAAGGGTGCGACTTGATCGGGTTCGCCTGGATAGAAGAAGTCCAAGCTGTTCTCCAGTTCGTTATCCGCCTGCGAGGAAAGCAGGATCGGGAAACCAGTTTGATAGGCCGCAATTCCCGAAAAAGCCCAGCCGTTCAGAAGTTTGCCCTCCGCCCCTTTGAATTGAGGCACGGGCAGTTCCCAATAAGCGCTGAGCACGAAACGATGGCGCGTGTCAAATAAGGAAAGCGCGCGGCTCTTCTTAAAGTCGAGAGGATCGATGGACCCCTCGAAGGTGGACCCCAGGTCAAACGACTTGCTCCAGGTGTAAGCGGCTTCAAGCTGCAAGCCACGCGCAAAGCGCTTCTCCAGCGAAGTTTGCAGCGAGTTGTAGTCCGAACTGCCAACCGTGTCTTGGGCAAAGAGGCTGCCGAACACAGGCACGCCGCCCGTCGGGCAGCCGGCACCTGTGGTCGGTATGCACTGCGGCGACGAGTAGCGGCGCAGGCCCACCAAGGTGATGTTGGTGGTCGTGACGGTGTTCCCCGGGATGATGTAAGGACCGCCGCCATTCGGGCTGCCGTAGGGCATATGCAGGCCCCCGGGGGGAGTAGTAGTGCCGGCCGGAATGGTGTACGTCTGGTCAGCGAGGAACGGCCCACATGGAACTCCCGCGCTTGATGTAACCGCCGTACCCATCGCCATAAGATCCAGGCACGTCTGCGCGGTGCCATAGTTTAGGTCGTGCGTTATCAGCAGGCGATGCCCCTGCGAACCCACGTATCCGATCTGGAACTTTGTGCCCGCCCCCAACTCACGCTGAATGGTGAGGTTGTATTGCGCGGTATACTGCGTCCGCATGTGGGGTTGGGCCTCGCCAAACAGCGTGATAGGTTCGAATTGCGCCCAATCTATCGGCCCAGGTGTCTGGTGAAAGATTCCATTGACCGGGTTCAAGTATGTTCCGCCATACTGGCTCTGGTAAGGTGTGTCAAACAAGGTACTGAACAAAACGGGGGAGACACCAAAAGGAGGCTCTGCGGAGAATTCCAGCAGCATAAGCTGCTCGATGGGGTTGTAGAACATCCCCCATGCAGCCCGGATACTGGTCTTATCTGGTCCACCCGTCAGTTTGCTGAGAAATCCGGACTTCCAACCCGGACTCCAATTCCCGCCGATTCGCGGAGCAAAACCCTTGTAATAAGTTTGGGTAAGCCCCCGCGGAACTCCCTTGTCATTCGGGAAGACCAAGCCGATGGGGTTCTGCGAAGTGCAATCCGTATGCGCCGTATTCTCGCAGGTGTAGATTGTCGACTGCTGCCCGGGGCGGAAGGTTTGTATGCGATTCCCTGTGTCCTTCATCGGGTTATCCAGTTCCCAGCGCAGGCCATAATTCAACGTCAAATTCGGCTTGATCTTCCAACTATCCTGGGCAAACAGATACGTCGAATGGCTGCGCACGTTCTCCGTCTGTGCCGAGCCTTGGATGTAAACACTGGGAAGACCCAACAGGAAGTCGGCATAGGATGTACCGGCGTTGCCACCATAAAAAAGGAATTGGCCATTCGGGTCGAAGTACAAGGTCTGATCGAACCGGTAGTAGTGCTCGTCGCCACCGAACTTAAAGCTGTGACGCCCTCGAATCACACTGAAACTATCCGTAAACTGGAAGGAGTTCCCGATCTGAGGCGCTTGCCCTTCCGGGTCATTGCCGATATCGAAGCTCCCGGAAAGGTTGACGGCAGGCAGACCTTCAAAGTTTGCTCCCAGTCCAGGGTGAATTCCCAGCGTGTTTCCCGGTACGTCGCCGTAGAAGCATGCGACCGGGTTGGTCAGCCAGGATTGCGCGGGCGGGCAGGAGTCTTGCACCAAACTTGTACGATTTGGATGCTGGAAGGTGCCCTGCGCCTCGCGGTTATAGTTGAAACGAAATTCATTGAGGGAAGCGGAACTGAACAACCATGTGTGACTGAAGTTCAACTGCTGAAAACGCTCGTTGTTGCTGGCGCCAAAGCCCGGCACATTGGCGCCGGGCACTTGGAAGTTCTCAAAGGGGTGGGAAACAAAATGCTGATTCACATAATAATACACCGAAAGATTTTGATGCTCGTTAATCTTGTGATCGAACCGGGCCTGGCCCTGATCGGCGCTCTCGGGCTGAATCGGGTCGGTTTGAACCTTGTTGGTGCCAGCGATATTAGGACCACCAGGGGGTAGCAACTGCAGGAGGTCGACTGAGGTCGGATCCATACAATCCAACGGAATTTGGTTGCCAGGAAAGATGTTCGCGTAGGGGGTGCCAGTAGTGATGGGGTTAGTCCCGCCCTCGGCGGTGACAGCGGTCTGACAACCCGTGCGGCTAGTTAAGATGGTAGCATCGGGTACTGCCGCAGTGGGCGATATGGGTTCAATAGCATAAAGCTGAGTGGCGCTGGGAAGCTCCGCACCGGTTGGTAGCGAGACCTGCGCCGAGGAAATGCCCTTGCGAACGCGGCGCCCCTCGTACGAGAGGAAGTAAAACGTACGGTCCTTCTTAATGGGACCGCCGAAGGTGGCGCCGAACTGATTCTGCTTGGAGTCGGGTTTCTCGTAGTCAAGAAAACCCTTTGCATTCAGCACCTTATTGCGAAAATACTCGTAAACGCTACCGTGTATATCATTGGCTCCAGACTTGGTGATCACATTCACAATGGAGCCGGAGTTGCGTCCGTATTCGGCGTCGAAGTTATTGGTTAATACACGGAATGCCTGAACGCTGTCCGGGCTGGGCTGCACGGCGGGCAAATTCACGAACTGATCGTTGGCATCGCCGCCATTCACCATGAAATTGTTCGATCGTCCGCGGCCGCCGTTCACCGAAACCGAGCCGGCATCGCCGCTCCCATAAAAAGTTGCCGTCGCGCTAAGTCCGCTAATCCCGGAAGTCGCTGTGACACCCGGCTGCAATTGCAGGAACTGGTAAGTATCCCGCGCATTCAGGGGCAGCTCAGTGATGGAGCGGCTGTTCTCCACGGCGCCGAGCTGGCTGTCGGTGGTATCCACCAATTCGGGCGCGGCCGTCACCTCCACCGTAGTGTTGACATCGCCAACCTGCAGGACGATGTCCGCGGAAATGGTCTGGTTGAGTTCCAACGTGATGCCCTTCTTCACACCTTTCTTGAATGAGGTACGTTCGAATTCTAGCTGGTAGGAACCCGCTGGCACTTCGACGAAGATGTAATCGCCAGTCGTGTTCGTCTGCACGGAACGGCTCGCTCCGGTGGCTTCATTGACCAGAGTGACATTCACTTCGGCCACCGCAGCACCACTTGAATCAAGAACGCGACCGAGGATTTTGCCCCCCGTGCTCTGAGCGTTCGCAAAACTCACAAGCCACAACAGAACCGCAAGCCCACACAACGTGCGAAATACTCTCCGTGCGTGCATACAAACCTCCGTTTTGACGGCAACGATGTTTTGACGGCAACCGAACGAACGTACACATCAAGCACCAGCACCTTGCGACTCCGACCCGGAGTCGTTTAAATTGTGCTAAGATTACTAGCTTTCCTGTAGAGTTATTGTCAAGACAAATCTTTTAGGGGTCTGAAGTGTTGTAAAAGACTTAAGATTGAGGACTATGGCCTATGTAGCGGTTCGTTCGTATATTTCTGTAAGGTTGTAAAGTTTGCGGTAGATTGTGATTTTGTTGTAAGATGCAAGCCGGCGAAAATAACGCCGTATCACACCATGACTGAGAAGAAGACTGCCGTCTATTTTCGCATCAGTGAAGCGGCCCGCATGCTCGGGATCAGCGCCTCTTCCCTGCGGAACTGGGAACGGATGGGCCTGATCACGGCGGCTCGCAGCCAGGGCCGCTATCGCCTCTACTCCCGAGAGGGGCTGAAAAAGTTGAGGAAGATCAAGTATCTGAGAACGGTGCGGCGCGTCAATCCGGCTGGAATCGCGGCCATCCTGCAAGACAAACGGGAAAATGAACGGGCCCCCTCGGCGACGAAGCGCGAACAGAAAACGATCGCGCAAAAGCTGCTGGAACTGCGGCGGGAACACGGCCTGACTCTTGCCAAGGTCGGCCGGAAGACGGGAGTGAGTGTCAGCTTCCTGAGTTCCCTGGAACGCGGGTATTCCAAGGCCTCCATCGCCACTCTGCAAAAACTGGCCCGTCTTTATGAGACGAACGTCCTGGCTTTCTTTTCCGACGAGGATAATTCGCCCCGCCTGGTACGAGCGCGGGAACGGAAGATCCTGGTGCCCAACCCCGGCGTACAGATGGAACTGCTTGCCTTTGGCAAGAAGGCTATGGAACCGCACCTCTTCCGGATCGCTCCCGGCGCCGACAGTGGCGGCTCCTACAGCCATGAAGGAGAGGAATTCATCTATGTTCTTCAGGGCAAGCTCGAAGTGTGGATCGATGAGATTGAGCACTACGCGCTAGAGGCAGGAGACAGCCTGTATTTTGAAAGCACACAGGCACACCGCTGGCAGAGCCTCAGCGAGAAGGAGACCTTGCTCTTGTGGGTCAACACCCCGGCAACTTTCTAAGACTCGCAGCCCGAATGCGCCAGGGAGACCCCTTCGCCCGCGGCCATGACGACGCGCTCGCAAGTTGCGCCAGTTCCCGTACCCAGTGGCTTGACTTGCACGGGCGAACGATTGTGCCTCGATTGATCTGGGAACTCATCCTTGCCATGTAACCTCTCGACAGCTCGGAACAGAATGCGGCAAGACAGCTTTCGCTTATAGGGAGAATGATCTTGGAACTTTTCAAAAACTGCCCGAAAGTTTCTCCGAACAGCATGCCGGCGCGCCTCTTGCTGGCATTTCTCGGTAGCGCCGGACTGTACTATGTCAACATCATGCCGGCACTGGTGGACGGGTTGAAGGTGGGACTCGGCTTCAGCAACAAGCAGGCCGGGTTAGTCGGTTCCTGCAATGTCTACGGCGCAGCCACCGGCGCATTCCTGATTGCGTTTCTGGTTCGACGCATCCATTGGAGATCTGCCGCCCACTTGCTTCTGCTGGGGTTGATTGGCATGGACCTGCTGTCGATGCTGGTCAAGAACCCATTCGGGCTCATGGGCGCCCGATTCTTGCACGGTTTTATCGGTGGGATGCTGATAGGGATAAGTTTTTCCATCTTCGCCCGCATGACGGCGCCGGACCGCACCTTTGGCATGTTGCTTGTGGTACAAGTTTTCACCGGCGGTCTCGGCGTAATGACCTTGCCCTTGCTGGTACCGAAGTTTGGTACGAATGTTTTGTTTGTGGCGCTGATTTTGTTCAGCGCTACGACCTTGGTGATGCTGCAGTTCCTGCCAGACTATCCAGTAAAGGCGCCGGTTCCGCGCAACCCGGGTGCCGCATCCGATCGATTGCAATTGAAGCCGCTGTTGCTCGCGCTGTTCTCCGTATTTTTCTTTCAGGCCGCCAACATGGGGCTATTTGCCTTCATCATTGGACTCGGCAAGGCTCATGGACTGGAGGTGGCGTTCCTCAGCGGAACGCTGGGCATTGCCAACTGGATCGCCACTCTGGGCGCGGTATTGGTGATCGTCGTTTCCACCCGCTTTGGAATATTCAAACCGATTATCGGTGGCATGCTGTTGGCGCTGGTCGGCACCTATGCATTCAACTACTGCGGGGTGAAGTGGATCTGGATTGCGGCCAATATCGAGACCGGCATCATGTGGAACTTCGTGATTTCCCACCTGCTCGGGATGTGCGCCAGGTTTGATCGGACCGGCCAGACCGCGGTATGGGGTGGTTTTGCTTCCAAGATGGGCTTGGCGTCAGGCCCGATGCTGTTTTCGTTCGTTGTTGGAGCGGGTAATTACTCAGCGTTGATCGCGATGGCGCTCGTGCTGTTGGCTTTGGCAACTTTTGCGTCGGCGATCCCGGCATGGGTGCTGGATCGCGGTGCCGCCAATGCTTCACTTGACGGGCAAAGCGCTCAAGGTGCTTAGCTAAGGACTTGCCCTTATAAGAAGGAGAGGTCCCTGACAAAAATAGGTCGGCGCGCGTGGGCTCGCACACCATGAACATTAGACATCTGGAAGAACGCGATTACCTTCCGATCATTACAGTCATCGACGAATGGTGGGGTGGCCGGCACATGGCGGACATGCTGCCGAAACTGTTCTTCATCCATTTTCGCGACACCAGTTTTGCGGTCGAAGAGCATGGCCAAATCGTTGCCTTTCTCGCTGGTTTCATCTCGCAGACCTTCCCCGACCAGGCTTACATCCATTTTGTTGGCATTCATCCTGAATTCCGCAAGCGAGGTCTAGGGCGCCAACTGTACGAGCGTTTTTTTGGCGCTGTGCGGGAACGCGGTTGCAGGTTGGTCCGTTGTGTCACCTCTCCCGTAAACGCCGGCTCCCTTGCGTTTCACACGCATTTGGGTTTCGAAGTGGAGAGAGTGACCGGCCAGTACAGGGGCGCGCCGTGCACGCTCGACTATGACGGCAACGAGAATCACCGGATTTTGTTTGTGAAACACCTCAAACAGGTTTAGTAGTCCACAACACGCATTAGAGCTTAGAGTACATGGGCGCAACCCCTTCCGGCTGTCTGGCTGGAAGGATCGGAACACTATTGACCTTTGGAGTTGAACATGTCGCTATTCTCGATTGCAGCGTTACAAGTTGAATTGCCTTACGGAGACAATCGCGATCGTCTCGAAACAGAAACCGCAAGTGTTCTGGCCAGATTCCCGTGGGTCCAAATGGTGGTGCTTCCCGAGCTTTGCTCATTTGGACCTGGCGTGAGTTTTGCCGAAACCATGCCCGGACCGACCGAAGCCCGCTATCAAGCTTTGGCGAAAAAACATGGTATATGGCTTGTTCCTGGATCGATTTATGAACGTGTGGGAGAAGATGTTTTCAACACCGCGCCTGTCATCAACCCTGAGGGCAAGATCGTCGCCCGACACCGCAAAATGTATCCCTTTCTGCCTTATGAAAAGGGAGTCAAGCCCGGAAATGAGTTCGTCGTATTCGATGTTCCAGAGATTGGTCGTTTTGGGATCTCCATTTGCTATGACGGGTGGGTTCCAGAGACGACTCGCGCGCTGGTGTGGAAGGGCGCTGAAGTCATCATCCACCCGACCATGACTGGAACCATTGATCGCGCACAAGAACTGATCATTGCCCAGGCAAATGCCATCGTGAACCAGTGCTATTTCGTTGATGTAAACAATGCCGGTCAACTGGGCAACGGACGGTCTATAATCGTCGGCCCGGAAGGTGAAATCATCCATCAGTCGGGTGAAGTGGGGGAACAGGTGCCTTTCACAATAGATCTCAATCGCGTTCGGGAGGTAAGACGGCATGGTACCCTCCGGCTGGGTCAGATTCTTAAGTCGTTTCGCGACACACCCGTTGATTTTCCTTGTTATCGAGGAAAATACGAAGACTCCCCTTTCATGGCAGCACTGGGACCTCTAACCATGCCGGAGAAATAGAGATACAGACCGCCGATGAGATATGAGGCAGCTTCCCCGGCTGTATCTTCTCCAGCAACATTGTAACATTGCAGTAAATGTGCAAGACAGTTAACCTTGCACCTTACCCTTGCGTCCCTAACTCCTTTGGGGCATAGTTACAAGATTATCCACGCGGACCGTTTTTGTTCTTGACAAACATCACAGGAGCGGTCATAAGGTATGTGCAAAGTGGGGACGGATTCCGTTTGTGGGGAATCCCAACGTGTTGGTCAACCGGAGACGTAAATCCGACAAGCCCCGGTCAAGCGCCGGAGGAGGCTACAAATGAAACATGCCAGTCTTATCGCCGCGTTCCTGATCTGGGCAGCTCTAGGATGCGTAGCTGCGTTTGCAACGGTTGATCCGATGCCGGGCGATCCACTCACGGGCAACGGTGTGGTCAACCGGAGTGTCAATACCGTCACCACCCTGATGGGCACCGCGCAGCCATCGGCTATCGTGAACGATACGAGCGGGTTCGGAATTCCCTCCACCGCCGCCGCGCCAACGAATACCTTCGAAGGAACTATAGTCCTGTCGAATGTGACGACTACAGGAAATTTCGCCGATATCTACGACCCCCTTAATTACTCGGCAGACACAGGTTTTAAACATCTGCCATCGAATAACGGCAGCAGCAGAAATCTCACGCTTCAATTCGTACAAAACGGCAGTTGGCTCATCCCGGTTGTCCAAGGGTTGCAGTACACCGGATCCTCAACTGCAACCGGCTATTTGTGCGGTACATCCGATGGTTGCTCGGGGTCGGGGGTTGGAACGTACCCACAATTCCCGTGGTATTGGAACCTCATTATCGGCTATGGGCGGGTTTGGAATGAAACCACTGACACGTACAACGGATATCAATACACCCGTGCCTCATTCCCGTTTACGCTGGCGGAGTACGATCAGAACTGCGTGCACAACGGGGAGATGACTTTTCTGTTCAACCCCAACGCCAGCCCGAAGATTTCGCACGTGTTCTACCAGATCGATTATGAAGTCTGCGAGTACTGGCAAGCGAACTTCTACGGAAACCTCACACCCACCTATACGCCGGGCACGATCAGCGGCGACACCACGATGGAGAACAATGCGGCGGCGGAAATCACCAACCGGATTCCGACGAAGCCCTTCTCCAGCCTGGCCACAGACTATCCCAATTCCGGCGTCAACACTGCGGAATTCACGGCGCAGTTTAGCCATCCCACCTACATTGCCGGCTATGGACTGTACCTCAACGGCGTCAATTATGTCAGCGCCTGCCAGACCCGTGACGGCGACTACGCCTTCTGCTCGGAGATGCGCTGGCCCTCGTACTCGGTCGCAAAATCTATGTTTGCCTCAACAGCCTTGAGCTGGCTCGGCGAGAAGTATGGCACCGGTGTCTACAGCAGTCTCGTAAAGAGTTATGTTCCCCAATACACCATCGGCGGCACTTGGACCTCTACTACGCTCGCGAATATGTCCGACATGGCCAGCGGGAATTACGACAGCAGTGGCTTTGAGACCGATGAAGACAGCACCGACATGAGTATGTTCCTTGATGCTGCTCCTTATTACAACTACGGCAGCACCTCGGAACAATCGAAAATCCTATATGCGTTCAGTCTCTTTCACCAAAACTACGCCACGCCGGGAACCCTGTGGGTGTACCACAGTAACGACACCTTCCTGCTCACTTCCGCCATGCAAACCTATCTGCAAGGTCAGGCAGGCAGCAGTGCCGACATTTGGACCAGCCTCTACACCAATGTTTACACACCCCTGAACGTGAGTCAGGGTATGCAGCAAATCATGCGCACGGCGTGCAATAACCAAAGCACGTCGACTAACTGCAGTCCCAGCACGGGCGATGCTGGTCTCTCGGCAAGTGGCGCGCCCATGGGCGCCGATGGCATGTATCTCATCGCGGATGACGTCGCCAAGATCGGGTATTTCTTAGATAATGAAGATGGCGTGATCGGCAGTACGCAGGTCTTGGAACCGACCCGGCAGAATTATGCCACGGTCCGCACTTCCAACACGGGCTTACAGGTTCCCGATTCCGCCTTTTATGTGGGCACGCCTCTCGTCGCGAACACCAACAAATACGGCGCCGGCTACTGGACCAAGTATTGGACTACGACGGAATTCCCACCGAATAGCGGCGCGTCGGAGGATCCCATCTATGGTGGTATTAATGGGGCGACGAATCCATTCAATTCGACATTTACCTGCCAATTCTGGATTCCATACATGAGCGGGTACGGTGGGCATACGGTCATGCTCTTGCCCAATAACGCGGTTTATTACATTTTCAGCGACGACGGAGAGTTCGATTGGACCTATGCTGTCGAGCAAATCAATCTGGTGAAGCCGATGTGCGGCACGGGCATCAACTACCCGGCCAATGGCGCCACGCTGACAAGCAGTTCGCAGACCTTCCAGTGGTACATGTACAACACCGCCACCATGTCTCCCACCGCCCCGACTGCGCCCGTCCCGGCGACGGGATACTCGCTTTCCGTCGGTAAGGAAGTGGGTGGCACCGAATACTACTCGTCCGGCCTCCTGGGGCAAGTGCTGTCCCAGACCGTCACAGGGCTGCCTACCAACGGCAGCGCGATCTACGTGCAATGGTGCTACTACGAGAACAACAGTACAACAGCGTCGGGGTGCGACAATTACACCTACACCGCTTACAACTGAATCCCGAATGGCGACGGCGAGGCCACCATGACTGTCCCCTGTCCGTCGCGGACCATTAAGTGGTAGCAGCGGGACCTTCAGTTGGGCGGCGGGCACGGGTGCGACGGCGTGCTGGTTGGCCTTTTGAGTTGGCGTTTATGGGGCTCTGCCCCGCTAGGATGGGCAGAGCCCCGTCCCCACACAGCTTGTTTCTCACACTGGCGAGAGCTTCACTACCCCGGCGGGTCGCTGAAATTGATGGTAATCGCGGTTTGAGTTGCCGCGGCGTGGCCGTTGAGAATGTAGGGTTGGAACCGCCACTGCTTGACTGCGGCAATCGCCGCGCGGCCCAGAATGAAATATCCCCGAACAATCTTCAGATCCTCGACGCTGCCATCGCGCCCAACCAGCACCTGCAGCAGCACCGGTCCGTGGAGTTTCTGCGCTAACGCTTCCGGTGGATACACCGGCTCTACGGTGTGCACCAGCAGAGCTCGCGCCGCTTCTTCGCTCAACGCGGCAGGTTCGCTGAATTGCTGAGGCGCAGGCTGCGGCTCCGGTGCGGAGACCGGCATCATCTGCGCCGGATTCACCGTCACCACAACCGGCCGCTCAATCGGCGGCGAGTTTCTCATGCTTTCGGGAATCGCCGCTCGTTCCTTGCGGATGGGCGCCGCTTCCTGATGCTCCAACACCGGCACAGGCAGCGGGAAGTCGAGAGCCTTTGGCAAGGGCATACGCGTTTCCATCAGCGTGGACTCCGTTGCAATTACTTCCAGCGCCGGTGTCTGCGCATTGGAACTGTTGGGATCTCTGCTGTAGTACGCATCCGGTTGCGCGTCGCTTCCTGCGGAACCCGCGGGCAACGCCCCGGTTTGGTTCCTGTAAAAAAGCGCCGCCACCGATTCCCGCAAAACGCGGAATCTTCCCTCCGGCGTCCGCGACAGATATTCGATGGCCTCGCGCGATCTCCACAGGCAAAACAGCGCCGTAAGCACGAGCACTGCGGCACAAACTCCGCGGAACCCTATCGCATGGCTGCGCCTTCGAGGTTCTTCTTCGTCAGTCGCAATTTCGCCGCCGCCGTTACCCTCCGCTGCATTCGCTTCCGGGGAACCGGCTGGTTGCTCCTGCTGACTTTGCTCCTGCTGACTTTGTTCCTGTACATCGGCGCCCACAGAAACCGCGCTCGAGCCGTCGCTGCTGGCATCTTCCCATGGCGACTCGGCAGCGTCCTCTGCGCTCGACGGTTGCATCTGTTCACACGCCTTCGCTAGCACCGCCTCGGCTTCCTCGGCGGAAATGGGACGATAGATCAGAAAATCGAGCCGGTTGTCGCGCATTTCCGCCGCCGTGGGTTCGCGATCGACGATGGCGATGGCCACCGTGCCGCGGTTCGGCGTGGATTCGTGAGCGCGTTTCAGCAGGAAGCTCGCCTCCGGTTGGTCAGCCCAGTCCGCGATCACGCACGAAAAGGCTTGCGTCTTCCCTTTTTCGATGGCCGTAAAGATGTCGGAACAGACGTCAACGCGGATCCCCGCACACTCGCAGGCCGTGGTCATGGCGGAGTTCGCCTCGGAGCTTTTTGAAAACAACAGGGCGCGGAAAGCCATCGCGGCAACAGCTTATCGGTATTTTCGTCACCGCGACAGGTAACTAGTGGGTACTTCACCGGTGGAATCTGGCCATCCCTCCGGTAGGATTCCCATTCCCGCGGCGGTTACCTTCGTAACCTGCCGCTCGTCCCAGCCTGACAATGTCATATCTCAGCCCACGCTCCCGATAACTCATGGCGCAGCTTCTGCTGCCGCTCCTGCATCTCTTGCTGCCTTTCCTGCAGCTTCCGCTGTGAATCTTGCAGCTTCTTCGCCGTGTCTTTCCAGCACAATGCCTGCTGCTGCACTTTCTCCATGATGGCCGGAGCCATGCGGGCGATTTCAGACCCGGCGCGGTTGATTGCCTGCTCGGTTTCTGCCGTGAAATTGGGAATGTCAAAGCTGTCTTCCAGCAGGCTGCCGGAATCCTTCTTCTCGGGAAGAGTCAGAGTGAGATTCTGCTCCTTCTTCTCGCGCATCACAGTCACGGCCACCGCGCCGCCTGACGATGACCGCAGAGCATGCGTGAAGTCAGAGGTATCGTGCACCGGCTGGTTGTTGACCTTGACGACTACATCCCCAGCATGGAATCCGGCCTTTTCCCCTCGGCTGCCTTTGTCCACCGAGCGCACCAGCACGCCGTTGCCGCCCTTGACGCCAAAAAAATCTCCCAGTTGGGGAGTGATGTTTTCCACCATCAGCCCGCTGCGCAGCGACGAGTGGACGACGTTCACGAAGACGGGCACGTCGAAGTCCGGCAACTTGGGCAAATCCGGTATGTTGATCTTGAGTTCGCCACCCTTCGGCCAAGCCATCGACTTGCGGTCGGCAAGTTGCACCTTGATCGTCAGCGGTTGACCGTCGCGGCTGATGCCGAGATTCACCACGCGGCCGGCCGGCGTTTCCTTAATCATCCGGCGCAATTGGGCAGCACTCTCGATCGCCGTACCGTTCAGGCTTACGATGACGTCATGCTCGTGCAGCCCGGCTTTTCCGGCGGGAGCGTCCTGGTCGACCATCGTGACCTCGGCTCCGTGCTCTTCCTTGAGCTTCAATTCGCCCAGCCGCTCCGGAGAAACGTCAGCGATGTCCACTCCGAGATACGACGATCCGCCGCCCTCATCCGATCCGGAACTCCAGTCCCAGCTCTCGCCGGCGCGATCGTAATTCGATTCCACTGGCTGCGCGCTGGCCACCAGCGAGAAAAGAAACATGCAAAGCAGGAAGCGATGAATCATAAGCCCTCCCCAATAAAATCTGGTCGTTCGTCGTTAGTCGTTCGCGATGCGTTGTGGACTGCGAGAGTCCCGATCGACCAACGACTAGCGACCAACGACTGCTCCTAGTGACTGATGCGGCGAAAGTTGACATTCCCAGAACTCGTCCGGACCTTCAGCACCGGCCCGCCGCCGTTGAGTTGACCCTCTGCCGTCACCGTTTTCTCCCACGGTCCGCCTTCACTGGAGACGTGAATATCGGAGAAGTCGCTGTGGATGGTGTGGCCATTGGCGACTTCGATCTCCGCCCGAATGGAGATCGCCAGATCGTTCGCCAGATAGACGGTGATGTCGCCGGCCGAGGTCTCAAGCGAGGAATTGCTGTGCCCCCCAGCCGATGAGAGTAGTTTCACAACGATTCCGCCTGCCGAAGTTTCCGCCTGCACCGAGGTCGCTCCATCCAATTGGATACTGCCTCCGCCGGTCTCGGCCTGCACCCGCCCTTTCGCGGAAGCCAGCCGAATGCTGCCCGCGCCCGTCTCAATCTCCGCTGACCCTCCAATGTCGCCCAGGTCCACGCTGCCGCCCCCGGTCGTGGCTTTCACCGGCCCGCTGCACTTGTCCACCCGAATACTGCCCCCGCCCGTCTCCAGCACCGCGCCTTGCAGCCCGGAAAGAACGACGACGCTTCCCCCTCCACTTTCCGCCTTGATCTCGCCCTTGGCGGATCCAACCCTGATGTTTCCTCCGCCCGTCTGCAGATTCACATTGCCGTCCACGCTGCCGACTTCAATCGTGCCGCCGCCGGTTTCCGCAACCACCTCGCCGCCGATGTCATCCAGGTGAATATTCCCACCACCACTCTCGAGCTCGACACGTCCGGCAATCCCGGTCGCGTTTACGCTGCCGCCTCCGGTCTCGATCTTGGCGGACTGCAAGTTTCGCGGCACATTGATGACAAAATCGTCAGAGCACTTACGATTTCTCCTGCCCTCCGACTCCGCCACGATCCACGCCGTATCTCCCTTTACCGACGTGTTGATCCGGTAAGACTCAAATTCGCGACGGGCCTGCTGTTCTGAAGATGTGTAAGCCCGGCGATGAATGACATATGTGATCCCCGCCTGCGATCCACCCTGAACCCGCACCGAGCCCGCGTCGAGCTTCACCCGCAGATTCTTCGCCGCACCCAGGTCTCCCGTCACCTCCTGGACCCAGTTGCTGCCCTCGCGATACACCCGAGCTTCCTGGCAGAGTGCCAGAGATGCCAGCGCCGCCACCACTATTCCAATGCCGGCGAGTTTTATAGCTTGCCTCAATGAATGTCCTCCTCAGCTAGTAAGTCGTTAGTCGCCGGTCGTTAGTCGTTCGGGATTCGTCGTGAGCCGCAAGTGTTCGCCAACGACCAACGACCAACGACTAACGACCAACGACCGTTCTCAATCCATCTCCGGCATCTGCGCCAGCATGGTACGAACCTGCGAGCGAATCGAGACGTTCTGATCCGTCTGCGCCAACCGGGTCAGCACCGATCGCACATTGCTGTCCGTTTTCATCGGCTCCACCAGTCGCAAGGCCTGCATCCGTACGCCGGAGTTCGTGTCGCTGATCAGCGCCCGCAAAACTTCATCCCGTACTCGCCCATCCTGCCGCACGAAGCCGCTCAGCCCATCCAGCGCCTTCAACCGCACACCCGGATTGGTATCGTTCTGCAGCGCATACATCAGCGCTTCCCGCACGCGCGAATCGTCGGGCGCCTGCGTCAGCACATCCACCGAGTCCATGCGCACTCCCGAGTTGTAGTTGTTGCGCGCCGCGAACAACAGCAACTGCTGGATGCGCTGGTCGTTCAGCGAGCCTTGCGCTTCCTGGGTCAAAACCGTGTCGTACTTGATGCTCACCTGATTCGATCCCGGCTCCTGCGTCACCGACCGGATGCCGGCAATCGCAGACGACTCCAGCGGTTGAGTGAGCGACGAATTGCCGCTGCCCGATTCGAGCGAGCCCGTCACTACGCCACCGCCACCACGCGCGGAAAGAAAGTTGTAAGTCGCGCCAATGCCTCCGCCAAATCCCACAATGAAAATCGCCGCAGCCAGTGCCGGCGCCATCCGAATCTGCCGCAGCCACATTGACGGCTCAAAAATCAGCCGCCGCCAGAATCCTCCGGGCTGCGTGGTTTCGAGCGCTTCCTGCAGCCGCATCCGCGATGCCGCCAGCAGGTTCGGAGTCGGCTCCTCGACCGGCATTTCCGAAAGCGTCGCGTGGAACTTGCGCGCCGCTTTCAACTCGGTGGCGCATTCCGGACACCGCGCCAGGTGCTGCTCTACCTCGTAGCGGGCATCGTCCTCCAGCTCGTTATAGACGTAGAACAAAATGTTTTGCCGCACCCAATCACATTTCATCTTCGTATCCCTTCGCGGGACTAAAGTAAAAATTCATCGCATCTCCGCCAGCGCGGCCCGCAGTTTTTGCGTCGCGCGAAACAACGTATTCTTCGCCGTCTCTTCCGTCGTATTCAGCATCTCGCCCACCGTGCGCAACTTCAGCCCGTGGTAGTGCTTCAACTCGAACACCATCCGCTCGCGAGGCGTCAGCCCCGACAATGCCGCGCCGATCTTCCGCCCCAGTTCCCGCCGCATCAAATCGCGTTCCGGATTCGCTCCCGAGCGCACGTCCGCAAACTGCTCCAGCCGGCTGTATTCTTCGCCCGATGCGTTCACCGCAACCGGAGCCTCTTCCTTGCGCACATTCCGCTTTCGCAAATGATCGAGGCAGAGGTTGGTGACGATCCGGTAGATCCAGGTGTAGAAGGAGCACTCAAAGCGGAAACTGCCCAGATTCTTGTAGGCCTTGAGGAAAGCCTCCTGATAAACGTCCTGGGCGTCGGACTCCGATCCCGTCAGGTGCAGCGCCAGCCGCAGAACCGGCTGATCGTAATGACGCACCAAGACCTCGAAGGCCGCGCGGTTGCCCTGCTGCGCCTCCCGTATCAGACTCGTGTCGTCAATTCGGTTGCCCTGCGCTGCCAAGGAGCCCCTCATATTCCGATACGACGTGGGGTTCTCGTTGCCGCTGTCCTGTTCCGTCCGCCTCGGACGGGAAATCTCGCCAACCGGAAATGCAACTGCGTAAGAATCGGCCGGCATTGTCTGTCTCTGTCCCCTACAAGTGGTCCAACCTCAGCCTTGCACAGAAATAGACGGGGCAGCAGCCCGGACGTTAGCAGATTATCAGGAGTTGGCCCTTGATTTGCTCGACAGTAGAGAACAGCGATTGTTCGTGTGGTGGCTTGTGTGGTGACGGGGCTTCGCCCCGTTCCAAGCCGAGCAAAGCTCGGCAGCTGCTACTGGCCGCAGCAACGCTGGACTCGCTACAGCTTGTCAAACCTCAGCCGCATTTCATTCGTGGCCTCAAACCCAAGCTTTTCATACAAGGGCCGCCCTTCAGCGCTGGCGTGCAGATTCACCGAGCGCAATCCCTGCTCTTTGACCCATGCCAAAATTTTCAGCATGATTTGCCGCGCAATTCCTCGCTTCCGAAAGTCCGGCTCCGTGTACACATTCAGGATCACCGCGCGCTCAGTGCAGGGGTCTCTGGGACTCGCCGGCCATGGAGACAGAAGCACCCCTCCGCCACCCACAACGCGGCCCGAGCCGTCCAGCGCCAGCCAGTGGCGATACGAACCATCGGCCAGAGCCTGCGCCAGCCATGGACCGGCAATTTCTGCCATCCGATCGAGTTCCTCGACAGTGCCTTCGCCCATGTCGCGGAGCATCGACCGCCGGTGATGAAGAATGATTGCCGAATCGCTCGGCCCTGCTTCTCGAATCGTGATGTCAGTCTGCGTCATGTTCGCGCCGTGTCTCCCAGGCTATAAAAGGTACAATAAAGCCGACGCAGGTCACAGCCGAGGCTAGCTGGAATTCATGTTCGAAGTCACCGTCGAAGACACATTCGCCGCAGGACACTACCTGCGCAACTACAAGGGCAAGTGCGAGAAGCCGCACGGCCACAATTACAAGATTCGTGTGACCCTCGCCGGCGCTGAGCTCGACAAGGCTGGCCTCCTGCTCGATTTCAAAGATCTGAAAGACGTGATGAAGCACGCCATCGACCGTCTCGACCACCAGATGATCAACGACATCGAGCCCTTCACTGTCCTCAATCCCTCCGCCGAAAATCTAGCGAAATATTTCTACGACGAAACCAACGTCCGATTAAGCAGCGCGACCAACGGCAGGGTGAGAGTGAAAGACGTCACCGTTTTTGAGACCGACACGACCACGGCGCGCTACTCGGAGTAGCAATCGGGTGATCGGGCCATCGGGCGATCTGAAGGCTCTGGTTTTGAATTTCGATGACCCGATGGCCCGATGATCCGATCACCCGATGGTTTAGTTCCATGCAAGTCACCGAAATCTACAAATCGCTGCAAGGTGAATCCACCCACGCTGGTCTCCCCTGCGTCTTCGTGCGTCTGACCGGATGCAACCTGCGCTGCTCCTGGTGCGACAGCGAGTTCAGTTTCTACGGTGGGCGCAAGATGACGCTCGAGGAAGTGCTTGGCGAAGTCACCGCTCTGAGCGTCGGCGGACTGGTCGAGATTACCGGCGGCGAACCCATGTTGCAGGAGCCCGAAGTCGTCCCGCTGATGGAGCAACTTCTGGAGGCTGGCTATCAGGTGCTACTCGAGACCAGCGGCGAACGCCCCCTGGCGCGCGTCCCGAAACAAGTCATCAAGATTGTCGACGTGAAATGTCCGCACTCGGGAGAACCAAACACCTTCGCACTCGATAATCTGGAAGCGCTCCAGCCTCACGATGAACTCAAGTTCGTCTTGACCGGCCGCACGGACTACGAATTCGCCCGCGACTTCGTCCTGAATCACGGGCTGGCTGCGCGCGTGCACGCCATTTTATTTTCGCCCGCGTTCGAAAAGGCTGCCTCCGGCTCGCGCGACACTTCGCACTGCCTGCTCGATCCGCAAGAACTCGCCAAGTGGATCCTCGCCGGCAACGTTCCCGCACGGCTCAGCCTGCAAGTCCACAAACTGATCTGGGATCCCGCCGCCAAGGGTGTGTAGAAAGGCCCAGATGCGCCCTACGCCGACTTCGCTCGCACCCGGTTCTCCGCTCGCAGGTGCGCCACCACCAGCCGTATGTCTTCGAAGCTCACATAGGGCGGCACCGCGTCCTTGATGTCTCTCAGCCTCTCGACACCGTGCTTCAGGCAAGCCGCCTCAATCAGCGGCTGCGCGTCTGGAGAAACCCACTTCGGATCCAATTTCACCTGCCCGGTCTCGATCAGGTTCGCCACCGTGCAAACAACGGTCGAAACCTGTCGCGCCCGAATGCGGGCAATCTCCTCAAAGCTGCGCCCCTCGTTCAAAAGCCGAAGCGTCTGTTCCGCCGGAGCCGGCTCCCTGGCCCCGGTCGGCTTGGCACGGGCTCCAGCGCCAAAGTTCCGCAAAGCCTGAAGAATTTCCGCGCCGTACACATCTGCTTTCTTTTCGCCAATTCCCGGCACCTGCTTCAACGCCGCAAAATTGGCGGGGCGCCGGCGGCACAGCTCCTCCAGCGTAGTGTCGTGCAGAATAATGTAGGCGGGCACTTTGTTCTCCCGCGCCATGTTTCGCCGCCATTCGCGCAGATACTCCGCCAGCACCGGATCAGCTTCCGTCGGCGCCGCGTCCCGCACCCGCGGTTTTTCGGATGGCAGCAGCGGGGTATAGAACGACGGAATAGACGTGGACGGGAAAGATGTCTTCCTCAACGCGATCTCCGGCGTCTCAACTCTCACCTTCTCCTTCAGCCACTCCGGCTTGGCGCCGCAATTGTCGCAGTTCCCGCAGCGCTCCCATTTCGGAGTCTCGCCGAAGTGCAGACAGATCTGCCGGTGGCGGCAGCCGTGCGAATCCGCGAACCGGCTGATCACGCGTTTCCGCTCGATTGACCGCTCGCGCTCCGCGTCATCCGAAATCTTTCCGATGAAGTATTCCAGCAGAACGTGATCTCGCTTCTGCCACAGCAGCACGCAATCCGCCGGACGCCCGTCCCGCCCCGCGCGGCCCGCCTCCTGGTAATACTGCTCAATCGACTTCGGCAGCGACAGGTGAATCACCGCCCGCACCGCGGGCTTGTTGATGCCGAGGCCAAACGCGATCGTTCCCACCAGCACCCGCACCTCGTCCGACATCCATCGTTCCTGATTCTGCCGTCGCATGGACGATTCCATTTTCGCGTGATAAGGAATCGCCGCAATTTCGCTCTCCTCCAGATATTCGACCGTCTCCTCGACCCGGCGGATCGTGGGCGAATACACGATCACGCTCTCGCCGGCGTATTGCCGCAAGGCGCGGACGAGCAACTCCATCTGCGTCCGCGCTTCGCACTCGTGCACCACGTAGCGCAAATTCTTGCGATGGAAGCTGGCGATATAAAGATGCGGATCGCGCATCTGCAACTGCTTCAGAATGTCGTGCCGCACCTGCCGCGTCGCGCTCGCCGTGAACGCCGCAATCGGAAGCTTCGGGAAGCTCGTGCGCAGCCGGCTCAGTTGCCGGTAGTCGGGACGAAATTCATGCCCCCACTCTGAAATGCAATGCGCTTCGTCCACCGCAAAGAAACCCACCGGCACTTTGGCCAGCCAATCGAAAGTATTCTCCGCGGCCAGCCGCTCCGGCGAAAGATAAAGCAGCCGATATTCACCACGCGCCGCTTTCTCCATCACCTGCCGCCGTTCCGCCGGACTCTGAAAACTATTGATCGCCGCCGCCGGAATGCCCATTTGCGCCAGTTGCGCCGCCTGGTCCTGCATCAGCGCGATCAGCGGAGAAACCACCACCGCCGTCTTGCCCGAAATCACCGCCGGAAGCTGGTAGCACAGGGACTTTCCGCCTCCGGTCGGCATCACCACGCAAGTATCGTGCGCGGCCAGCAGGCTGCGGATTACATTCTCCTGCTTGGGGCGAAACTCGTGGTATCCCCAATAGCGCCGCAGCACTGCCGCCAAGTTTGGAACCTCGGGCATTCTTTGGGCAGTATAGCCTTGGACCTATGGTCGAAGTCTGTGAGCGTTCGACGCCAGATTTGTGATGAATTCGGTGAGAGTAAAAAAGGCCGGCTCCTAAGCCGGCCTTCGTGATGGTTTGGCGCGGACCCTCCCTTCGACTTCGCTCAGGGCAGGCTTGTCCGCGAAATTTACTTCTTTGGCGCGATCGCGTCCTTCGCGGCCTTCGCCACGCGGAACTTTACCACCGTCTTCGCCTTGATCTGAATCGGTTCGCCGGTCTGCGGGTTGCGTCCCATGCGGGCCTTGCGATGCGCCTTCACCAGGCGTCCCAGGCCGGGTATAACAAACACACCGTTCTTCTTCGTCTCCTTAATCGCCGCGTCTGCCAGGTGCTCCAAAAAAGTCGCGGCAGTCTTGTTGTTGGTGCCGAGCTTCTCGGCCAGGTGGCGGGTGAGTTGAGTCTTGGTCATACCAGAAGCCATGAATTCCTCCTTCAGAGACTTACAAATTTGCGTGTATCCAGCGCATGATAGCGCACTGGGCTGTGGAAAACTAGCATTTTATGCAGATTTTATGCGGTTTCCAGTAAGGCAGCCCCTGGAAAATCCGCATAAAACTGGGGTCCGGCAGCCAAAGAGTGCCCAAATGGCTGGGCGGGCCGACTCATTGGAAAATCCCCGGGCAGTGGCGTGTTCTGAGAACTGAGAACTGGGAACTGGGAACTGTGAGCTGAGAGCCGAGAGCTGAAGTCCTTACGGATCGTACACCGCTGTGTGCATGCCCGCATGGCGCGCAGCTTCCTGCATCTGGTCGAGCTTCCTTTTCTGCTCATCGAGTTGCTGCTGGATTTGCGCCACACGCTGCATTTGCCGCGCCTGATAACCGTTGTACGGCGCCTCGTATTGGACGCTTCCATTCGCGGATTGAATCGACGCGTGGATCCGGTCGATCCGCGCCTGCAGCGTCGCCATCCTATTCTTTTGCGTCAGGATCTGGCTCTTCCATTGCGCAGCCGCTCGCTGTTCGGCCAAGCGTTGTTGCGCGGAGCGTTGTGCCGCGCGCTGATCGGCGGCCTTGGTGCTCGCCGCCACGTTCGGCGCCGACTGTGCCTCGCGCGGCCCCTGGTGCGCGTCCGGATCCTTGGGAAGGTTCTCGTTCGTGACCACCAGTGGCTTTGCCGTGGATGATGGATCGTTGGCGTTCTGCTTCGCCCGGTTCTCGCGCGCAATGTCGCCAAGCGACTGCCCATAGGCGGCCGAGCCGATCAACAACGCGATGGCCATACTCTTCAAGAACATTCGCTGCATAACCCTGCGCCGCATAGCCCTCTCCCGCCCGCCACGCCGAACCGTTCTTTCAATGGTAGCTCCGTTGGCTTGCGATCTGTAGCTACCCAAGTAACTCGCGAGCGAAACGAAAGTGCGGATCCATCATGGCCAACCGGCCATCTCCAGAACCTTCTCCACCGTTATCCCACTCTCCCGCAAATAGCGGATGCTCAGCGCATCGTGCCGTTTCGCCAGCCGCACTCCAGCGGCGTCCCGCACCAGTTCGCAATGAAAATAATCCGGAGCGTCATACCCTAGCGCACGCATCAAGAGCAGTTGCCGCGCTGTCGACTTCAGCAAGTCTGCGCCCCGCACGACTTCCGTGATTCGCATCGCCGCGTCGTCGACCACGACCGCGAGTTGGTAAGCAGGAACATCGTCGCGCCGCCAGACGAGGAAATCTCCGAAATCACTGCCTGCGACGTAGCGCTGCCGGCCGAGATTCAAATCCGCAAATTCAATCTCCTCGCCCCCGGGAACGCGAAACCGCCAGTTCATGCCCTTAGGCTCCATGAACTCGGCCACCTCCTTGCGCTCACGACAAGTCCCCGGATACACCGGCTCATCGTCCGCATCATTCGGAGCGTTCGCCGACTGCGCCAGATCCTTGCGCGAACACATGCACGGATACAGAAACCCGCCCTCCCGCAGCCGCCGCCAAGCCTCCAGATAGTGCGCCCGGCGCTTACTCTGCGAGTAAGCGCCATACGGCCCGCCACAATCCGGCCCCTCACTCCAATGAATTCCCAGCCAGCGCAAATCCTCAATCATGGCGCGGGCAAACTCCGCCCGCGAGCGCTGCGGATCCAGATCCTCATTCCGCAAAATCAAAGTTCCCTGGTTCTCGATGGCCCGTCGCGCCGCGACCCAGAAAGTCCGCGCATGACCGATGTGCAACAGCCCTGTCGGCGACGGCGCCAGGCGTCCGCGATAACGTCCGCGATAACTCAGAGGTAAGCTGGGCGAGACTTGACTCACAGAGACATTTTAGCGGGAAGCGCTGTGGCCCACGCGCGCCGTGTTGCCTGCCACACGGCGTGTATGACAACCCACACGGTACCGCGCCAGGTTCGCCCATAAGTCGCGTGGCATCAACAGCCGCCCGATTGGCCGCTCTCCTGCCATATCACTTCCGACTGCGCCAGCCGCAGAGGAGGTGACAAAATGACAACTACTTGGAAATCCACTAACCAGAAATCCGCTAACCAGGAATCCGCTAACCAGGCAACTAACAACATAATCTCCGGGACGACACTTTCGCCGTGGTCGCGCCAGCAGAAGCTGGCTATGATCGCAGGCTTCGCGATTCTCGGGGTGTTACTCGCGGTGAGCGCGTGCTCGAAGCAATCGCCAAAACCGGCGCTGGCCGGCATTTCCAGCCCCGCGTCAACTTCGCCGACGCCCGCGGCCGCGGCAACACCTGCAGCCAACCCAACCGCCGCAGCCTTACCAGCAAAAAAGACGCCAAAGAAGCGTCCCGCGAACGTCACTTATAGCGACGCTAACTCCGGCGTTTCGTTCCTCTATCCGCGGAAATTCGTGTTGATCTCGGGCGCCAAGGCGCAGCCCCAGCTTGCCGGTATGGGTGATGTGCCGATGAACTTCGTCCAGCCCGGCGGAGTCGCGGTCGCGACCGTCGCACTGCCCGGCGGTTCGTATCCCGGCACCGACTTCGCATCCGCCTTCTTCAACGTGAACGTCAATCGCAGCGTCTCCGAGCAGGAGTGCGCGCACTTCGCCTTCGTCGACACGCGCAATGCCGACGGCGAGCCAGTCGACGCCGAGAGAGTCAAAATCGGCTCGACCGACATGGAGATGACTTCCAACTTCTCCGCCAGCGTCATCGCGCAGGCCGAAACACAGTACTACCATCGCTACGAAAATGGAGTCTGTTACGAATACGTCATAGGCCTGGGCACTGAAGGATTCGCCACCGAAGGCGGTATCAAGCACGTCAACCGCGACCAAGTTTTCGCCAAGCTGGAGAAGATTCTAGCCACGGTGAAGATCAATCCAGTCGAGCCGGAGCAGGTGGTCGAACCAGCAGTCGCCAGCATCGCCGGCAACAAGTAACCAACTCGAAGCGCACGAAGAACACAGGCCACGCGAACCTCTTGCGTGGCCTCGTGTTTTTTGCATCTTTGTCGAATCACGCTGCATCGAAGCGTTATTCCGATTCCAGAGATGCTTGGCAACTTTGTCCCAGGCACGCAATCCCTGGTCTCTAGGAAAAACTCACGTAAAGGGTCTTGAATCGTCATGCTGAAAACAGCCCAACGGATTGGTATGGTTTCCGCGATCGTCCTTCTCGCGAGTCTATCGGCGCTCGCGCAGACCTCAAACTGGAACATTGACCCGGCGCACTCGACCGCGCAGTTTACCGTGCGCCACCTGGGGATCTCGAATGTCACCGGGAATTTTACGAAGGTTACGGGAAGCGTCGTTCTGAACGAGAAAGACATTACGCAGTCGCAGGTGGCGGCCAGCATCGACGTTAACTCGGTCGATACGCGGGTCGAGATGCGGGACAAGGATCTTAGAAGCCCTAATTTCTTTGACGTGGAAAAGTACCCGGCCATCGAATTCAAGTCCAAGCGGATCGTAAGCAGCGGCGGGAAGTTGCAGGTGATTGGCGATCTGACCATCCACGGAACCACGCACGAAGTCACGCTCGACGTTGATGGACCCACCCCTGAAGTGACCGATCCATGGGGCAATTCGCGCCGCGGACTTTCCGCGACGACGACCATCAACCGCAAAGATTTCAATCTGCTCTACAACAGCCTTCTCAAGACCGGCGAAGCCGCGATTGGAGATAACGTCAAGATTCAGATCGACGCGGAAGTTGTTAAAAAGAAGTAGCCGCGCGTACAGTGGAGAGCGTGAGAGCTCAGAAGACGAAATCGAAGAAGCGAGCTTCGGCGGTCTCTCCCAACGCCTTCGTCGGCAAGTTGGAGAGGCCGAATAATGACGAATTGGCCGCTGCGCTGGGTCCGACGAAAGCGCTCTGGGACGAATTGGCCAGCGATCTTGTACGGGAGAACCAGATCGACCTCCAAGAGTGGCATTCCTATTCTCCCAAGGCAGGATGGTCGCTGCGCCTGAAGCATGGAAAGCGGACGATAGTGTATCTGGTCCCTCTTCGGGGCTCCTTTCAAGCGGCGCTGGTTCTTGGTGACAAAGCGGTGAAGGCGGCCCGGCAGGTCTCGCTTCCGGCGCGAGCGCGGAAGATCATCGCAGAAGCGCCGCGCTATGCGGAAGGGACAGGAGTCCGGATCAGCGTAGACGGGCCTGAAGACGTCTCCGCTGTCAACAAGCTGGCGCGAATCAAGTCGGAAAACTGATGCCGCCGTCGCAACTGCAAGTCACGCTGCGGCGACCAATGCGCGAGAACTATCCCACCGCTTCTGCCACTTTCAGGGTACGGCGTCCGGTATGATCGAAGAGTCGTGACCAGGGCCGCCGCAAAGAACAAACTACAACTTTTGCGTTCCGAGAAGCTGAGCAAACTGGCCTGGCTGGTGCATGCCCTCTCGACGCGACATGGCGGAGTCTCGCGCCCCTACGGCGGAAATGTGCTTAATCTTGGGTTCACGAAACACGACTCGCGTGCAGCCGTCGAGCGTAACCGCGAGCTTTTCCTCAAGGAACTGGGCGTTGCGAACGGACGCAGAAGCTGGCCGCTGGTTTCGCTGCGCCAGATTCATTCCGATTTGATCTATCGAATCGACCGGATGCCGGAACAGACTCTGGCTGGAGACGGAATCGTCACGGATACGCGCGGCCTGCTTCTGGCGGTGCAGACGGCCGATTGCCTGCCCATCATTTTGGTGGATAGGAAACGCCGGGCAGTCGGCGTCTTTCACGCCGGCTGGCGGGGCACTGTCAAGCGCATCGTCGAGAAAGGTGTCGGCGAAATGCGAAAACACTTCAAGAGCGATCCGCGGAATCTGGTCGCGGCGATTGGGCCGGGCGTGCAGGGGTGCTGCTACGAAGTGGGCGAAGAAGTGCGCACCAGGTTTGAAGCTCAGTTTGCATACGCCAACAGCTTGTTCCGCGAGGTGAAGGAATCGGATCCAGTGCGGGAAAAATATCCGCTGCTGTTTTTGACGGCGCGCGCGCCGGGACACGGCGAATTGCCGGTCAAACTTTTTCTTGATCTGGTGGAGGCGAACCGCCGGCAACTGCTGGATGCGGGCGTGCTGGCGAAGAATATCGACGCGGTCGGGCCGTGTACGGCGTGCCATACGGAGCTGCTGTTCAGCTTCCGCGGGGAGAAGGGCGTGACGGGGAGGATGATGGGGGCGGCAGGAATCAGGCTGGAATGAGCGAGAGCATCGGGTGATCGGGCCATCGGGTCATCGGGCGATCTAAGTTCAAAAGCCTTTGACGTTCAATGACCCGATGGTCAGGTGACCCGATTCGCTTACGCCAGGTCGAACAGTAGAACTTCCGCGTCTTTCGTTGCTTTGATCGTCAGCTTTTTTTCTTCGCTGAGGGCCGCGCCGTCTCCCTGGTGCAACTTCTGGCCATTCAGCTCGACTTCGCCCTTAGCGACCTGGAGCCACGCGTGTCGCTTGGCTGCAAGCGGATGTGTCGCTTCTTCTCCGGGTGCAAGCAGAGTGACGAACAGCTTCGCGTCCTGATTGATTCTTACCGAACCCTCGCCGCCGTCGCTCGAGGCGATCAGGCGCAGCTTGCCGCGCTTCTCGGCTTCGGGGAAAGTTTTCTGTTCGTAGCCGGGTTCGTACCCCTGCTTGTCGGGGAGAATCCATATCTGCAGCAGATGCACAGGTTCAGTTGACGACGGATTCATTTCGCTGTGCCGAATGCCGCGGCCCGCAGTCATGCGCTGCCCGTCGCCCGGGAGAATCACCGAGCCGGTGCCAAGGCTGTCTTTGTGCTCCAGCTTGCCTGACAAGACATAGGTGATGATCTCCATATCGCGATGGGGATGAGTTGGAAAACCGCCGTTGGGCGCGACCCAATCTTCGTTAATCACCCGCAGCGAGCGGAAACCCATCCACTTGGGATCGGAGTAATCGTTGAAACTGAAAGTATGGCGGGTCTTCAGCCAGCCGTAGTCGCCGCCGCCACGCTCATTGCTCGGTCGAATGGTTATCATGAGGCTCACTCCTATTTAGTCGTTGTAACGACTATTTCAATTCCTTTAGATGTCGGAGGAGCGGGAAGGATTCAGGGGGAGAACCGCCGTTAGTCGTTCGCGGTTCGCCATTCGCTGTTCGCGAACCACTATGGACGACCTGGCCGCTGGCAAAGGCTGCTATGCTTCGTCTTGCGGATTGCGGCAGTTCTCGACTTCAGCTTATGCCTTATCGCGTGGTTTCTTTCACCATGGCGCAAGTGCGGCAAGGAGCGCTCGGATTCCAACGCCAACTGAGCGCTGTCTTGCGCGAACGTCCCGAGATCAAAGTGTATTCGGTGAGCCCGTTCGACCTTGATGAACGCCGCCGCTTCAAGGATCGCTTTGGCGGAGACATCGTCTACTTTTTCAACGAAGCGGCGTGTCAGGAATGCGAGCGATTGGGCCTCAGCTTGCAGTACCTGGCGGAAATCTCCGACGACGAACTGCCGCGCCGGCGAACCCTGGTTGTCGGCACGCCAGAGCGGAAGGGGGGTATCGGGTAATCGGGCCATCGAAGATCGACTCGGTTCTTGATCGCCCGATGACCAGATGACCAGATCGCCCGATCCTTCAGTCCTTCTTGTGTTTCTTGTGCGAAGTGTCGGACTTGGGCTTGTCGTCTTTCCTGGTGTCTTTCGAGACCTTCGTGTCTTTGGAGTCTTTCGCTTCCTTGAGTTCCGCAGAACTGCTGTCGCCTTCCGCCGAAGAGGACGAGGACGACGCCGCGGAACCGGCGCCCTTCTTCGGGTAGTCGGTAACGTACCAGCCTGAGCCTTTGAACCGCACGGCTGGAGCCGAGATCACTTGTTCGATGACGCCTCCGCATTCGGGGCACTTTCGCAGTTGCTTATCGGAGAACTTGCGGATTCTTTCAAAGCGATGTCCGCACTGCTTGCACAGGTATTCGTAGTTGGGCATGGGTGAGCTGATTTTAGAGGCGAAGATTCGCCGGCGTCAATTTGGCGAAGAGTCGGTCAGTGGTGTAGTTTCCGAGTTGCCCGTAGCCCAGGAGCAACCCTACACCAAATTCACCATCGCCTGACCACGTTCCACAAGTCGACTTCCCGGTATTAGTCTCAAATCACTTCCCGATTGCCGACCATTTCGGACGGTCTGCCCGTTCTGCAAGTCGACATTGAGAGAACCATCAACAACCTGCTTGAGAGTAGTTCTCCTTACTGTAACGCAGCCAAGCATTCGTTTGTCGCGTCTTTCGCTTGAGTCTATATTGAAGGTTCTTCCGTTTGAGGGAATTGACGGTTTCTTAGAGGACACTGCGATGACGATTCCTGAAACGCTTTACGTGGATCACAAGCGTCTGGATCAATACGTCGAACGGATCGCCGAACCGCTCAAGTACGACAAGATCCCCGAATTGGAGGTCAAGTTTGGGTTGACCGATCTCGGCATTGCACTTAAGCAGCGCCGGGAGGGTCGACCGCTCACGACATACGAGAAGATCGAGCTGCTGAGACGGTACCTCTGGCGCGAAAACGAGTTTGAGCGGGGCCGACTAGAGGGCCGGGCCATCTTCGGTCAGGTCCGGAAAGTATTTCACGAGGAGAATTGCCGAGCCACCAAAGTGAAGCTGCCGGCGGCTTCTCCCGAAGAGGTCGTAGCGTCGCGCGGATACCGAGAGCCGAGCGGTTTGGAGGACGAGTTCCACCGCGTTCGGAGAATTCAACAGAGTGAGGAGTTACGCCAAGCCGCGTCCGAAGGGAAGCGGCGAGCGTACCAGGCTGCATTAGCGCGCGCAAGCAAGGAACTTCTGGGATTCAATGGGGTCAACGTATGGATTTCTTCGCCCAATGAGGCCGCTGGAAAGGTCGCGGGATCTTTGTTTCTGTTTGAAGACTTCTCGAGAGAGGATGAGAAGACCTATGGCGCCGTATCTGCATATAGCGCACTGGTGGTAATCTTTCACGACCTTCGTAGCGAGCTACAAAAGACACCCCTGGTGTCGATCGACTTAGGTGAAACAAGGAATCCGGAGGCTGAATTTCAGCAGCACTTCGCGGCGGACCCGATTCGCGCACTCGCGGAAAAGGGAGGCATCGTCACTGTCTCGCGCGATGTCTATGTTCTCTACCGTATCAGGGAAACCGTGCTGTATCCGCTCGATGGTGTCGAGACTGCGGGCACATTTGCTTATCCGATTCTTATAGCAGCCGACCGATGAGGCTTGGATTGCTTCGCATCAAGGCATGGTGTCATCACGATCAGGCTGACGAAAAACGGGCATCGTTTTGATTGAAAATGCGGTTCTTCTGATTCGTACCGAAAAACGGGCCAGTGTCCAGAAGCAGAGTTGTTCTCGCGTAGTCGGAAAACCGGAAACTGCACCCCCTACCAAAGCTCCGGCAGTTTCTAAATCAGCCACCACCAAGACAGGAAGACTTGGCTCCGCAAGCATTTTCCTTCGTGCTACAGTTCAGCGTTTCAGTAAGTCCACCGGCTCGTGCACGTCGTGCACCCGAAAATATTTTGCCAGAGCCGGATGCTTTGCGGCGACGGCTTCGTACATGGCATAGGCCACGTTGCGATAGGACGCGTGTCCGGCGGGCGTGGTGCGCAATTCGGAAATGTACACGGCCTCGGCGAAGTCCATCTTAAACAGCGTGCGCTTGCGGAACGCGAGCGGGATCGCGTACTGCGCGTTCTGCCGGGCCTCTTGACCCCCGACCGTTGAAAGTTTCTGCACCGCGGCTTCGGCGCGTTTCATTGCAGCTTCGTAGTCGGAGCGGACTCCAGCGGCTTCGACTTCGGGCGGCGTGTCGAAGCCGTGGGCGGTCGAGAAATCCTGCATGATCTGCACGCAGCGGCGATGGCGGTGCATGTCGCGGAAGCCGCCGATGTCCATGAGGATGTCGAAGCGGAACTGCTGGCCGGCGGAGAAGGGACGCAGCAGCTCGTCGTGCGGGCCGCGATGGTGCAGGCCGAGGTCGATAATTTCGCGGCGGCGCGCCTCGCCGGCCGCTTCAATCGTTTTGCGAAGCTGCCGGTAGGAATAATGACAGTGGCCGTAAAGGAGCGTGGTCGCAAGTTCGATCTCGAGCGGATCGGCATTGAGCGAATCGGTGTCAATTAGATCGACGAGCGGCGCGGGTTCGATGGCGGCGCCATGCATCAGGTCGGCCGCGGCTTGCTGGAGTTCGCGGCGCGTCTCGATTTCGTAAGGGTTGGGATCGGCGTACTTGACCAGGGTGGGCGCGACCCGCACCTCGCGGAGGAGTTCGCGCTCGGCGCGGTCGGCGATTTCGGGCGACACGGCGCGGATCTCGGCCACCAGCGCGCGCAGCGATTCTTCGTTTGCGTTGTAGGCCGGAGAAATGGCGGCTTGTTTCAGCAGCGCTCCAAGATCGCGCACTTCTTTATGCGGCTGCGAGAGCAGGTGCGCGACCTGATTTTCCAGCGTGCGGGCGTTGACGATCTCCCCGATCGACGTGTTGGTGGCAAGCGGCAACAGATAGCGCGAAATGTCGAAGGCGCGGGCGCGCAGGGTGCGCTCGTAAGCTTCCGGCTTCATTTCCGCGGGCCGGGGCGTGATGTTGGCGAGATATTCGAACGTCCGCTGGGAAACTTTTTCGTAGACCGTAAATAATGACTCGATGGTTTCGCGATAGAGAGTCTGATTGAACGAGGAATCCGAGCCTGCACCTTCACTCTCAAAATTCGGCGTGTAGTAACCACTCTTCCTGAAGTCTTGGTAGCGAGTCGAGCGCTCCTGGCCATCCCAGCGCGGCTCGTCGGCCACGGCGATGGCGGCGAGGATGGAGAGGCGCTCGATGGCCAGCGCGATGTGGGCAAGGTCGGCGATGGAGCGGTGCCCGTACTGGAAGTAGAACGTGTTGAGAAACTTCTCGGCCCTCTGCAGCGTGATTTCCTTCAGCGACTCTTTCATCGAGAGCGATGAGCGCGAATACCTGGCCATGGCATAGGCCTGGATCTCGGGCTCAACCCCGTAAACGGCGAATACCTCGACGGAAGTTCCGGGGGCCGAGGCGAAGACGGGATGCGAAGTCGCGGGCTCGGTTGAAATTGCTTCAGACATGGGAGTGAAGGAATCTTAATTGCGCGGGTGAGTTGGGCGCAAACGGCTGAGCGGAGGTAGAATCTGCGCGAGCATCAGGATACAAGTAAAGGTTCTCCAGTGACGAACTCGGCTGACGGCAAAAGCGATTTCATTCAGGGCGATCGGACTGACGGCGTCCGAAGCCAGATCGATTTGATTCAGGCCACACTCCCCGAACACATCGAACAAGCTCGCGGTCTCTTCCTCGAATATGGCAGTTCACTCGGCTTCAGCTTGTGCTTTCAGAGTTTCGACGAGGAGTTGAAAAGCCTTCCGGGCGCCTACGACCCGCCAAGCGGGAGATTGCTGCTTGCCCGGTACCGAGACCACGCCGCCGGCTGCGTTGCGTTGCGCAAACTTGAAGCCGGTATCTGCGAGATGAAGCGGCTTTACGTGCGGCCTGGCGATCGCGGCAGGGGCCTGGGCCGGATGCTGGTGGAACGCGCGATCGCCGAGGCGCGCGCCATCGGCTATGAGCGCATGCGTCTGGATACGGTTGAATCGGCTATGAAGGACGCGGTCGCACTTTATCGCAGGATGGGGTTCCGGGAAATCGCGCCGTATTCCGCGATTTCCATCGAAAGCGCGCTCTGGATGGAACTACTGCTGTAGATGGCCGCTTGCAGTTCGCGCGACCGCGGGCTTGAGCGCGGCAGCCGGGGACGGCTGCGCCGTCTTCTTCGCGGCTGGGGTCTGGGATTGGGTTCCTGCCTGGGCAAGGGCAGCGTTCGTCAGGGCATGGCCGAGGATGACGATATCCACGCGGCGGTTCATGCCGCGGCCTTCCGGGGTGAGATTGGTGGCGACCGGGTGATACTCGGCGAATCCGGCAGCGCTCAGACGATCGGGACTGAACCCGTCTCGGACGATGAGGAGCCGCACAATTTCGGTTGCCCGGGATGTGGAGAGTTCCCAGTTCGAGGGAAACTGGGCGTTGTGAATGGGGGCGCTATCGCTGTGGCCCTCGATGCGCAAGCGATACTCACGCTGGCGGAGCATGCTGGCGATGCGGTCGAAGGCGGCCTGCGAAGAGGACTTCATCTGGGCTGAGCCACTCTCGAAAAAACCCACCTCGCGCAAACTGATAACCAGACCGTCGGGCTCGCTGCGCAAGGCGATTTCCTTGCGCTTGATTTCCGCTTCGAGCGCACTTTCCAGTTCGGCCTGCAACTTGGCCAGATCGCCATTCTCCACGCCGGTGCCGAGCGGGCCATCGGGGCGAGACGCGATCCGGCCCAGGCTCGCGGTGCGCTCCGTGTTTTCGATGGCTTGCGCGGTGCTGAAGGGCATGGGCGTTGCGAGATCGATAGGCACCTCGGTCGTGGAAGCCTGAAAAACTCCCATCTCCTGAAAAGCAACTTGGATGGCCAAAGCCAGCATTCCGACTTTTCTTTTGTCGACTTGCGACGAGGCGTAGAGCACGACAAAGAAGGCAAACATGAGGGTAATGAAGTCGGCGTAGGAAACCAGCCAGCGCTCGTGACTGACATGACTGGGGTGTCGTTTGCGCCGTCTCATGGGTTGGCCTCCTCAGCGGCGACGGCGGGTTCGTGGGCCTTAATAAGGAACCCCAGGAGCTTCTCTTCCAGTATGCGAGGATTCATCCCTTCGAGGATGGAAACCACACCTTCGAGCGTCATTTCGCGGATGATCTGCTCGTCCCGGATGCGAATTTTCAGTTTTCCAGCCGCCGGCAGCAAAATTAGGTTGGCGGCGCCCACTCCGTACAGGGTAGCCACAAAAGCGACGGCAATTCCTTTTCCGACTTCGTCGATTTTGTCCAGGTGCTGCATAACTTGGATCAAACCGAGCACGGCTCCGATGATGCCGATGGTGGGAGAAAATCCACCGGCCGATTCGAAGAGCTGCGGAATTTTTTCTTCCTGTTCTTCTTTGTTATCCAGTTCGAGCTCCATGATCTTGCGGAGTTCCTGCGGGTCGGTCCCGTCTATCGCCAACATGAGGGCGCGGCGCAGGAAGGGCTCGTGGATGGTTTCGAGTTCTTTGTCGAGCGAGATGATGCCTCCCCGCCGCGCCTGGTTGGCGTACTTGACCAGGAGTTCGATCGTCGCTCGCGCATTCTGTGCGGGCTCGACGAACACCTGCGCCAGCCGCCGGAACGCACTCAGCGCCACCGGCAAGGGATATTGAATAAGGATCGCGCCCAGCGTGCCGCCAAGAACGATCATGGCGGCGGTGGGCTGGAGCACTTGGCCGAGATTTCCTCCCTCAAGCTTCAAGCCGAGCAGAATGCCGCCGATAGCCAGTATCAGGCCGCCGAGGGTTGCCTTATCCACGGGGCTCCTATTCCTTGCCAGCCGGGAGGCCATTGCCCTCAAGAACGGGCGGAAGGGCGGAACGGTTGTCCCACCAGAGCATGATCCCTTGCAGCACCGAGCGGCGGAACTGTACCACGCGTTCTAGGACGTCCTGGGCGCTTTCGCGAACGACAATTTTCTCGCCATTCACCAGCGTGAGCACGGTATCGGGCGCCTGCTCGACGAACTTGATCAGGTCGGAATTGACCACCAGCGGGTGATTGTTGAGGCGGGTAAGTTGGATCATGTTTGACTCCTGCTTGAATAACATCGACGGAAGAAGGCCCGCCACTTATAAGGCTTCATCAATAAAGATCGGCAGAAACGGCGAGGGCGGGGAGAAAGGACTAAAAAGGAGGCGGGTTACTTAAGACTTATGCCGTCTGATATCTGTGGAAATAAAGCCCGGACGTGCCACGCCGATGAACCAAGAGTGAAACGCAATTGGGTTCCGCAGCACAAACGGAACGAACTCCGGGAAGGTTTCGGGGACGAATCCAAAATCGGAACCAACAAGGAGCAACTCCATGGCACTTACCATCTTAAATAACATTGCTGCGATCGTTGCCGAGAACCAGCTGAACCTAACCAGCGCCAGCCTCAATACAACCCTGCAACAGTTGTCTTCAGGATCGCGCATCAATACCGGCGCCGACGATCCAGCCGGTCTGGCCATCGCCAACGGTTTGGAAGCCAATATCGCGGCGCTGACACAATCCGTGTCCAACGCCAACGATGGCGTCGGGCAGTTGCAACTCGCCGATGGCGCGCTCGCCCAGGTCACCAACCTGCTGAATACGGCAGTCACGCTGGCCACGGAATCGGCCACCGGCACCGTGTCCAATACGCAACGCGTTGCCATCCAGTCGCAATATGCGTCGATCATGGCGGAAATCAACCGCATCGGCACGTCGACCACCTATAACTCACAAGCGGTGTTTCAGGGTGGCGTAACAACCAACCTCAACGCGGTGGAGAGCGGCAACAATGGCACCGCCGACCCGTTGGCGGCGCTCACCCCTCTAACCACAGGCGATTCGACTTCGGTCTCCGCGGGCGGGGTCACGTTCACGTACACGGCCACATCCACGAACGGCGCCGACCCCAACACGGTAACGGGCAGTTCCACGGGGCTTGGGGCGGCGACAGCGCTGGGCGCGGGCGCTGTTCTGACCCTGACCAGAGCGAGCGGAACCTCAACTTACACAGTGACCGCCGGCGGAGCAACCATGCAACAACTGTTGGCCGCCGTCAACACAGGGAGCGTCGCGGCAGGCGTCAATATTACGGCCGATGGCACCGACTCCTCGCACGCCAACTACACCGCCTCCCTCACCCCGGCGGGCAGCCTGCAGATCACCGATCTGAACGGCAATAACGATTTGGCGGCTACCCTGACGGGCCAGACCACGGGCAGCACGACCCAGTTCTCCACCGCTGGACAGAACTACTCAACTACTACCGCATTGGCCGCGAGCGAAGAAATACAAATAGCTCGGACTGGCGAAACCGCGACCTACACGGTGGGGAGCGCCGGAGCAACGCTGGGTCAGTTGATGACCGCCATTAGTACGGGTCAGAGCCAGAGTACCGGGACAAACCAGGGCGTTGTAGTCGCGGCAACCGTTGGCACACTTGCAGTCGCTAGCGCCAATCTAAACGCCGTGATCTCGAATGGGAACCTGGTAATCACCGACTCGAGCGCGCTCGGCGGTTTGGCCGTGACCGAGCCCGTCGGCGCCGTTGCCAACACCTCCGTGCAAGGCGCAACCGCCCTCACCGGTGTCCTCAACGCGGGTTATACGATGACCTTAACGAGGGGCGGCAAAAACACCATCTATACGGTGAACGCTGGCGGCACCGCAACCGACCAGGCGTTGCTCCAGGCCATCAATACCGGCGTTTCAACTGCCGGCGCGGGTGGCATTACCATCGGCGGCGCCGGTTCTGCCGCCGGGTTCTCCGCCTATCTGGACGCCGCCAACAAACTGAACGTTACCGACACCACGTATAGCGGCGCTTTGACCGGTTTTCAGAATGGCATCTTTGCGCCCAACGAAGTGGCTACTACCTCCACACTCGCCCTTACTGGCGGAACTACGCTGGAAAACGGCGAAACCCTTACCCTGACCAGGGCGAACGGCTCGACGATAACTTACACGAGTCTAGACGTGGCAGTAAACTCGGATATCACTAACCTGGAAGCCGTCATAGCAACCGGCGTCAGCACCGCAAACTTTAGCGTCAGCAACACCGCTTCGCCCGGCAATCTGGGTCTGTCGGCCACACTCGCCACGGTGAATGGCGTCGCTCAGCTGGTCATCACCGATGCTGGCGGAGGCACGCTGACCGCCACGACCTCGACTAATCCTGCCGGCGCAGCCGACGAGTTGGCCAACGGCGCGACGACAGTAACCGCTCTGGGGCCGGCTTATACAGCAATGACAGGGAACGGCCCCGGCGTCTTTTCCAATGCGAATCAGCAGTTTGCGTTTGCCGCTAATGCGAATCCGGCGGCGGGCTACTTCACCGGCAGCACGACTACGCCATCCACGGTGCAGGCGCTGCTCAACGCGATCAACAACGACACCACGGTGGGCGCGAAAGCGTCGCTCGTCGCCGGGCTGCTGCAAATCAGCGATCCGTTGAATCGCCAGGACTTGAAAGTAACCACCACCGACCCGGTGCTGGGCGCAGCCGTCTCGGGCGCATCCACCACTCTCGCCAACGACACCACCTCCTCGACGGCGACCGATGCCAACGAACTCGTGGGCAGCACGGCCACGACCTTAGCAAGCTATTTAACCAACGGTAGCGTCACCAGCTTCACCTCCGGCGGCAAAACCTTCTCCTTCACCGCAGGCGCGAGCTCGACCGTTGCAAACCTCATCAATGCCATCAATTCGCCCAGTGATGCGGCCAGCCTGAATGCCTACCTCAACTCGTCTGGCTTCCTGGTTGTCACGGATCCCGGCAATTCCAACAACCTCGCGGAAGTCTCGGCCGATCAAAATTTGGGCGGCTTCACCAATCCGACCATAACCACTTCCCCGGCCACCAACATTTTCCTCAGTGACGCAACCACCATCGGAAGCAGCCAGATTGCGGTGATCATTGGGGGCCTGTCGGCTTCGGCGATCACCAACGGCAACGGCGGCAACGCCATAAACCTGGCTGGCACGGACCTGAACACGCAACAAGACGCGCAGTCAGCGTTGACCCAGATCAATCAGGCCATCTCCAACGTTGCCAGCACTCGCGGCACCTTGGGTGCCAGCGTGAACCGGCTGACCGCAGCCAGCAACGTCATTGACAGTCAGGTGCAGAACCTGACCTCGGCGGAAAACACCATCACGGCTGCCGATATTCCCTCGACCGTCGCCAGCCTCACCAAGTACTCCATCCTGGAACAGACCGGCATCTCCGCTCTGGCCCAGGCCAACCAGCAACAGCAGTTGGTGCTGAAACTGTTGCAGTAATGAAGTCGTTTTGCCAAAGGAGGCGGGCAACCGCCTCCTTTTCATTGCGCCCATTCAGCAGCTTGAATTGTCGTCCTGGTCGCGAGTTGTCATCCTTTTATGAATTGTCATCCTGAGCCAAGCGAAGGACCTGCTTTTCGCCGCCAAATGCCCGTTTCGGGAACTCTGCCAAAACAAGAAAATACCGTCGCGAAAAATGTTTCCTCAACCAGCGAATTGCCGCCGAATGTTGTCGAAGTGCATCGGAATCCTGAGACTTGGGCTTAGCAGCCGGAAGCGAAGGAGAAAAAACTCATGGGAATCAGCTTTAACGCCGCAGCTTTGTTGAATGGAAACGGCATCGACGTAAATGCGGTTGTCTCCGAGATCCAGGCCGCTCAGACCGGCGAATTGACCACTTGGAAGGCGGAGCAGACCACGCTGCAAACGCAGGCAACGGCCATAAGCACGATCAATACCGATTTGTCGAACTTGCAGAGCGCGGTGCAAAACCTTACCGGCTCGAACGGAGCCCTGACGGCGGAGACGGCCAACTCCTCGGAGTCGGCGGTCGTAACCGCGACGGCCCAGACCGGGGCGGCGACGGCCGACTACTCGGTGATAGTGAAAACCCTGGCGTCCACGGGCACGCTGTACACAGACTCGGTAACGGACGCGAACACGTCGATTCTCCAGAACGGCCAGGCCGGCGGCGAACTTGATGTGCTGATCGGAACGTCGAACCCCACGACGGCGGTCATTCCCATCACCGCGGGCAGCAACGACACGCTGACCACCCTCGCTCAATCGATCAATACCTTGAGTGCCAGTGACAATTGGGGCATCACGGCCAACGTGGTGACCGACGCCAACGGCGCGCACCTGGCAATCTATAGCCAGTCCACGGGCAGTGCAGGGTTGCTGGCAGTCGGCGCCAACACCGGCACCATCCTGAACTTTGAGCCCGCGGTGGGCGGAACCGACGCCGACATCAGCATCAATGGCATCCCGTATGCCAGCACCACCAACACCGTAACCGGGGCGATCCCGGACGTGACCCTCGACCTGGCCACCGCCCTTCCGGGTACCCCGGTGACGATAACGGTGGGCCCGGACACCACCGCCATCACCAACGCCATCAACAATTTTGTCACGGAATACAATACGGTCATTGGCGACATCAACACCCAGTTCACCGTCAATGCCGCCACCAACACGGAAGGACCGCTCGGGGCGGACACTTACTTGCGGAACCTGCAATCCAGCCTGTTGGCGGACGCGGGCTACCAGACCACCGATCCGACTTCGATCAGCAGCGGCTTGACGAACCTGGCACAGCTCGGCATCTCCATGAACCAGGACACCGGACTTCTGACGGTGAACCAAACCGCGATCGACACCGCGACCCAGTATTCCCCCGGCTTCTCCGATGTGCTCGCCAACAACCTGAGCGCGCTCCAGAATTTTTTTACCAATTCCAACTCGACCGGGTTCGCCGACAGCTTCAGCGCCGACCTAACCAATCTGACCGACCCGTCGACGGGCCCCCTGAACGCGGACCTAACCGCGAACCAGGCCCAGCAGACCGCCCTGGCAACCGACATCACCAATTTTCAGGCCCAGTTGGCGGCCCAAAAGTCGCAGTTGGACCAGGAATTCGACACGGTCAACGCAAATCTCGAGGAGTATCCCTTCACGTTGGCGGAAGTCACCGCAGCGTTGGGGTCGATGTCCTCCAGTTCGACGACCACGTCCACAGCCCCGACCACAAACACAAACACGACTCCGACTTCCGGGGAAAGCACGAGCGGCAATAGCGGCAGCAGCAGCTAATCGAAAGGTGTGCGGTCATGAGTATTCAACAATCGTATCGGGAAGCGGCGGTTCGGGGCGCGAGCCCGGTAGCGCTGGTGGTGCGGCTTTATGAGCAGATGATCGAAGATCTGCGGCAAGCGGCCAGCGCCATCGAGCAAAACGAAATTGAGCGGCGGACCAAGCGCATCCAACACGCGATTCTGGTCATCGGGCATCTGCAGTCGCCACTGGACCTTGTCAAGGGAGGCAAGGTCGCCCAGAATCTCGAAAATTTCTATAACACGCTGCGCCAGAGTCTGGTGTGGGTGCAATTTCATCCTTCGAAACGCGCGCTCGCCCAGCTGATCACGGACTTGCTGGCGGTCCGAGAAGCCTGGATCGAGGTAGAGCGAGCGGAGAATCCGTCGGTCACGGTCCCGGCAGTTACGGCCGCGGCCGGCGCCACTCCTTCCGCCGCCGCCGGACGCGAGTCCGAGTCCGATCCTGTGCGCCCGGACTGGCAGGGATAATGCCGCCGGACGCGCTCGAAACCTTGCGCCAGGTGAATGCGAATCTGCATTCCGCGCTGCTTCGTCTCCGTCCGGAGCGAAAGCGCTGTTCGGCCATCAGGCCCCAGGATTTCTCCGACTTACTCAGCCATCTTCTGCGGGCGGCGGAATGTTTGCGGCGCCTGCCGCCACTTTCCGAGGCTGGCGCGGCGCTCGAAAAAGAATCGCTTGAATATCGCGGCAACCTGGAAAAGCTGAAGCATTTCCTGCCCGGCCTGCACGTCCGCCTGCTGGCAGAGAAGTCGCGGCTCGAAACCGCAAGAGCCCACGTCGCGGCCGCCATGGCCTGGGCTCGGGCCCGCAAGAAGACGCTTTGAGCTCTGATTTGTAATTGGAAATATTGGCAATTCGTAGTTGGCAATTTTCAAAGCCTTTGGTTTTCAAATTACCAATTACAAATTGCCAATTACAAATTCCTACGTCAAGTAATTGAAGAGATTGTTCTGCGCCATCTTGCTAATGGCGGCCAGCGCCGCCTGGGTGTCGGTCTGGGCTTGGGAGAGATTGGTGGCGGCCGCAGCCATGTCCGCGCCCCCCAGCGTGGTCTGCTGCTGGCTCAGTTGCAGCTTGGCGGCATTGAGGTAGGTGGTCTGCGATGTCGCCTGCTCCATGGCGCTGCCATAGAACACGCGCTGCGACGAAAGATAGCTGGAAGCTGCGCTTACTGCGTTGACCGCGGCAGGAATGCCGGTATTGGTCTGCATCGCCTGGATGAGGCTGTTGATGGCGAGAAAAACGTCATTGCCAGGAGCGGAAAACAGTTGCGATCCAGGCACGTTGACGGCGACCTTGTAGCCACTGCCGATCGGTACTTCATTGACACCGGCGTTGCCGGCATATTTGACGCCGGAAGGTAAGGCACTGTCCACCACGTACGGCGCCGTATTCGTATTGGTGCCGGCGAACACGAAGTGGCCCTCGTACGAAGTGTTGGCCAGGGACAGCAGCTGGTTCTGAATGCCTTGCAGTTGACTGGCGATTGCGGCCCGGTCGCTGTCGGAGAGCGTGCCATTGGCGCCCTCGACCCCGAGGCTGATGGCTTGTTGCAGCGCGGTTGTGACCGAACTGAGGGTGGAATCGGAGGTCGAGAGCTGGCCCTGCACCGCGCTCAGAGTCTGCAAATAGCCGCTGTTGAAGGTGGCCTGATCGTTGTTCTCGACCAACTGGGCGGCGGCGCTCGGGTTGTCGGAGGGCTCGTTCACGCTTTTGCCGCTCGAAATCTGGAGCTCAGCCTGTTGTGCTTCCAGTTCTGTCTGGTTAAGCGCCGCCAGCAGATCGGGCATGGGATTCGGATTGACGCGCATCGATGTTTACCTCCCAACTCTTACGCCTCTGCCGTATCCATGCCAAGGTTTACGGCATCGAGAAGCATGAGGTTGATGGTAGAGACGACCTTGGCCGCGGACTGATAGGCCGTCTGATACTGGATGAGGTTGGCCGCTTCCTCATTGAGCGATACCCCGGAGACGCTCCCGTTCTCGTCGTTCAGTTGTTGCAGGACCAGGCTGGAGGAGTCGGCGTCCGCCGAAGTATTCGCCGTGGCACTTCCGACTTGAGCTACCAGGTTGGAATAGGAATCGATCGGCGTCTGGCCATTGGCCAGGGGCGTATCGGCGACCGCGCAGAGGCCGGTTCCGATTAGAGTGTTTTCGGCGAGAACCAACTGCTGGTTGGCCGTCGTGGTAAAGGTGCCACCTGTCGGAGCCTGGAAGGTGTGGGACAGAGCGCCGCCGCCCAGAAGGGGGCCGGTGCCGGTGTCGCTGGCGGTCAGTGCCGCGCCGGACAAATCGGTGACTTGGAATTGGCCACCGGTTACTGTGGCTGAGTAGCCGCCCATGGCGACGACGCTACCGCCGACACCGGCGACGGTAATGTCCCCGTTCGTCCCGTATGTGCCGGCGCTGGTCGCGGTCTGGATGGCGGTCTCCAGGTCAGCTACGGTCGCGCCCGCTGCGGCCGTATAAGTTGCGGTTTGACCGTTCCTGGTCAGGCTAATTTGTTCGCCGGTGGCTAAGAGGTCGCTGCCATTGGCCGAAAGGTCGAGGCCCGTGGTTGTGACCACGTTCAGATTGGGCGTGCCAGACTCGACAAAGCTCACGTTCCCGGCATTGGTGGTATCGGTGACCTGCAGGTCTCCGCTCGTGCCCCCTGCCCCTGCCAGTGCGGCCGTGTACCCGCTGTGGACGTCGGTGCCGCCGACGGTAACGTCATACGCGGCTTGGTTGGCGCCGACCGAGGCGCCGGTGTTGATGGCACTGATCAATTCAGCCACGGTCGCACCGTTGGCGCCCACCGTGTAAGTGGTTGTTTGGCCATTGTTCCTGGTCGCGGTAAAGACATCGCCCGCGCCCAGAATGGCACTGAGGCTGGCGAAGCTGCCGCTGCCTTGCACCATGTTGGGATTATTGCCTGAAGTCTCGACGGCGGTCATGTTGCCGGCATTGGTGCGATCGGTAATTTGCAGGTTTCCGTTCACTAGGGTAGCCGCTAGATTGGCGGTATCGGCGTTGGTATGGAGACCGGCTTCGGCCACGGTAATGCCAACATCGTTCCCGGTTGTTGGCGTGCCCTGTGTGGTGCCGGTGCTGATGGCGGCCAACAGTTGGGCCATGGTCGCTCCGCCGCTGCCTGCCGTGTAAGTCGCGATGGCGCTGCCCCGGGTCACGGTCAAGACACCGCCGGGGACCAGATTGGTATCGTCCGAAAAGTTTCCGCCACTGGTGATTACCTGGTTGATATTTACGCCGGCAGTCCCAGTCAGGTTGTTGTTGTTATTGACCAGATTTCCATTGCTGCCGGTCGAGCCGTCGGAACTGGCGGCAATCAGCGACGGGTCGGTCACGCTGACGGTCAACGTGGCCGCCGCGCCCACCCCACCCGCCGGCGGAGGCACAAAGAGATTGCCGCCGGCCTTGCCATTCAGATCGTAGCCCGCTGCGTTGGCGGTGTTGAGGCCGTTGGCGAGACCCGCTGCCAGCTGATCGAGACTGCTGGCAATGCTCGGAATTTCCTGGTCGCGAACCTGAATCAAACCGGCCAGGCTCCCACCGCTCAGTGCGCCGGTGATGTCCTCGGTCCCGGCCATGATGTGCTGCACCTGCGCGCCATCGGCGCCGGCGCCGAGCTTGGTGCTGAGCGCGAAACTCTGCGATCCCGATACCAGCGTCGTCCCGTTGGACGTCGCCAGCGTGATGCTGTTCCCGGTCGAGATGACCTGCACATCGATCAGTGCGGAAAGCTGCTGGATGAGGTTGTTCTGCTGGTCCACCAAGGTGCCGGGGGTCTGGTTGCTGCTCTGGAGATTGCCGATCTGCTGGTCGACACTGGCGATCTGCGATGTCAGGGCATTCACCTGGCTGACCGACTGCACAACGTTCCGGTCGACATTGTTGCCCTGGGTCTGAAGGTTCTGCGCGGCGGTGTTGAAATCGGTGGCCATGGTGTCGGCCGCAGTCAGCACGCCCTGCCGCAACGTCAGATCCGAGGGATCGGGGGAGAGCTGTTGCAGGCTGTCAAAAAAATTGCTGATGTCGGCGCCGATGCCCGAAGTGGAACTCGCGAACTGGGTTTGAATCTGTTGCAGTTGCGTCAGCGAGGCGTTCAGCGAGCTGTTCTCCTGCGTGGCCTGATTGATTTGGATTTGCAGCATGGGGTCGCGCAAGCTCTCGATTTTCTCCAGCACCACGCCCGTGCCTATGCTCCGCGATCCCACCTGCACCGGATCGCCCGCCGCCACGTCGGAGACCTCCCGCGTGTATCCGGGAGTGTTCGCGTTGGCCACGTTGTTGGAAGTGGTTGCCATCTCCTGCTGGCTGACCGAGAGCCCGCTCAGGGCAATCGAAAGAGACCCGAACAAACCCGACATGGTTATTCTCCAGCCCGGAGCCGGACTTCTGGTCTGAGCAAGCCGGGATCGGGCGTATAGGTGAGCGCACAACTGTCGACCACGCGATTCAGAACTGCCAGGCTGCGCTCGAGGTGCCGCAGCAGCGACCAGTGCACTCGCGTGAGATAACGGATCCGAGCTTGGAGCGTCTCCCACTCGGTTTGCAGCCGTGCGGAGTGCCCGGTTTCCGGGGACTTGCCGGAAGCGCCAGCCGATGGCAGCGCCGAACGCCGCCCTGCCTCTCGACGAAGCTCGTCTTCAAGGCGGCCCCATTGCCGGCAGAGCTCTGCCTGATGCGCCGCCCCGCGCGCGATCGCTTCCGCGTCGTTGCGCGCCAGCGCCAGCGTGCTCGACTCCAGACTGTCCGCCAGCCTACGCAACAGCGCCAGCCGCTGCTCGATCAGTTTGCTGAGTTCGGGAAGCGATGTGTCGATATCGTCCATAGCGGAACAGCTCTTGGTTCAGAACAGATCGTCAGATCAAATCATCGCCAGGCCAAGTCGTCGGCCGGGTTGTCAGGACAAGTTGTCAGGCCAAGTCCTGCATCGCAATCATGCCAAGTCATCCACTGCGTGCTTCGGAGTGTCGGGCCCCGGCTCCTCATTAAGTTCTTCTTCTTCGACCGTTTTCTCGGGCACAGCCGGACGCTTGCGCCGGGGCACCGGGTCGCGCTCATCGCCCCGCTTCTCCAGCACGCGCAGCAGCGCCGCATCAATCCCGTTCGTGATCAGCGGATCCATGATTCACTCCGCTAACTCTGGGCTCCGCCCAGTTCGCTCGCCAGCGCATCCGCAATCTGGCTGGCAGGAACCGAATATGCGCCATTGCCGATCGCCTGCTGCAGCGGTTCAATCTTGGCCTGGCGAATTTCCGGCTGCGCCAGAACCTGGGCCTCGAGCGACTGCACCCGCGTCTGATCGAACGAGAAGCGGGTTTGGTCCACGCCCGCGGCGCTGCTCGCCCCGGTCCCCGATGCTCCGGTCTGCCCGGCCCGGCCCGTCGTGCTTCTTTCCGGTGGTTCCACTCCAAACGATGTGAGATCGACTTTCATAAGATTCCTCCAATCCCCTATTGCCCTTATCGGCAGATTCTTAACAAATCTTAATGTGAGGGCATCTCGTCCGCGGACCCAACGCACCTCAACCCTAAGATCGGCAGGGTCTGGAAAAACTTTAGCGCTCGAAGTGAAACCCCCGTTCAGCTCCCATCCGATACCTTTGGTGGCTGCAAATGGCGCAAGACGAACTGCGCGATGCCAATCCCGCCCCGGGCCGCGAGTGCCTGGGCCAGCGCCTGCGTCCCCATGGCGCGATAGTCGCTTGCCCCCGGAGTTTTCGAGTCCTCGTCGCCGCCAAACGTCTTCTGCAGAGAGTCGAGCACGGGCGTAAGCAGCATGGCTTCAAAGTCCCGCGCCGCTTTTTCATTCTTCACGATCGCTTTCGCGGACGGAGGATTGGCTGCCGGCAGTGGGATGGAACTCGAAGCGAGTGTAATGTTCATCAGATTGTCTCCAGTGGCCGTTCGTCGTTGGTCGTTGGTCGTTAGTCGTTAGTCGTTCGCGGTTCGTTCATGATGCGAAACGGTTTTCCCGCCTGCAAGAAGCGAACGACGAGCGATAACGACTGCCGACCAACGACTAACGACTAACGACCAACGACCAACGACTAAACTCAGATGACCTCCAGGTCGGCATCGAGCGCGCCAGCCGCCTTGATGGCTTGCAAAATCGAGATCACGTCGCGCGCGGTCGCACCCATGCTTTGCAATCCGCCGACCAATTGGTCGATACTGGCACCTTCGTCGATTTCGAGGCGCCGCGCCGGACGGTCCTTGGCGTGCACTTCGGTTTCGCCGACGACTTCGGTTTTCCCTGCCGAGAGCGGCGCGGGCTGGGAGACGGAATACTGGGTCGAGATCTGCACCGAGAATCCACCATGCAGAATGGACACGGCTCCGAGCCGCACGTCTCTCCCCATCACCACCGTTCCCGTACGTTCGTTGACCACGACGCGGGCGCGCCGGTGCACGGTAACGGCAAGGTTCTCGATTCTCGCCAGGACCGCCGTCAGGTTCACCACGCCGGTTGCGCTCGGATCGAACTCCACTCGTCCGCCGTCGCGGGCGATGGCGACGGCGTGTCCAAATTCGCGGTTGATGGCGTCGGAAATTTCGCCCGCCGTCGAAAAATCCGGCTCCCGCAAAAGCAGCGAAACCGGAGCCAGTCGGTTGAAGTCGAAGGCTAGACTACGCTCCACCCGTCCCCCCGCCGGAACTCTTCCCATGGTTGGGTGGTTCATCTGCTTGCTCGCGCCCGCGCCTCCAACCGCATACCCTCCCACCGCGATCGGGCCCTGGGCGGCGGCGTAGACCTGCCCGTCCGCCCCATAAAGCGGAGTGAGCAGGAGCAGGCCGCCTTCCAGGCTTTTGGCATCGCCGATCGAGGAAACGGTCACGTCCAGTTCGGTGCCGGGCCGCGCGAACGCCGGCAGGCTGGCAGTCACAAACACTGCCGCCACGTTGTTGACGCGCGCCGTCGCCGCTGGAATCTGCGCGCCCATGCGCTGCATGATGTTGGCCAGGGTTTGGGTCGTGAATACGGTCTGCTGGCTGTCCCCGGTGCGTGTGAGCCCAACCACCATGCCGTAGCCGATCAGGGGATTTTCCCGTACCCCTTCGACGCTGGTCAGGTCGCGGATTTTGATCGCGACCGGTTCGGTGGCAGAGACTGCGCCCGTAAAAAGCGTGAAAAGAACGATCGCTCCGGAAAGCGTAAACAGCAGGAAACCGGTGGCCCTAGCGGCTTTCATAAAGCTCCTAAAAATCGAACAGGCGCATGAGGAAGCGTAGTACCTTGTGCGGCTGCCGTACGCTGTCCGAGATCACGCCCTTGCCCTTGATCTCCAGTTCCAAATCGCCAACGCTGTCGGAAGCGACCGTGTTGTTCGGCCCGATGTCGCCCCGCCGCACCACCCCGCGCAACACAATGGTCTGCTTCTCGTTGTTCATGTTGATAATGCGCCGGGCCTCGACGACCAGGTTGCCGCTGGGGAGAACCGCGACCACTTGGCCCGCCAAATTCGTGGTCACACTCGTGGCCGTGGCAGCCGCGCCTTTCCCGGATAAGGCTTCGGACGAATGCACTCCGAGCAGATTCTGTGCGCCTCCCGTCCCCAGCACGGGCACCGAATCTATGCCCCCACTGGTCGAGAGGGTGCGCGCCGTGCTCACGGAGTTGGCGTTCGACGAGGTCAGCCCCTGCGCCACCACGATCTCGACCGTGTCTCCAACCGCCATGGCCTTGTAATCGGCGCTGAGAGAAGCCATCCGTCCCGAATCCACCCAAACGCTCCCCAAGGAAAGTATGGGTGCGGCAGGTTGCCCCATCTGAACACGGGCGAGGTATTTTGCCAGGCTGTTCTTTTGCGCATCCCGCTTCGACGCGTTCAGCCAACCGGCCGTCAGCACGAGCAGGCAACACAGCGCCGTTTTCACTTAGGTTCTCCTTGGGGAAGGTCAGAGGTGAGAGGTCAGATTGCAGAAGTTAAACCCCATCGCACAAACGGCGCCGGCGGTCCCGGAATTTCACCTCTGCAATCCGACATCTCACCTCTGACCTTCATTCCTACTGCGGCAAAGCTTCCAGCAGGGCGGGACCGGAAATCCGCGCCCGGAAAATGTGCCCGTCCAAGCCGCGCACGCGAATGATTTCGCCTTCGCGGCCACGCTCCAGACACGTCACGCTCGCGGTCACGCGAAAACCGCTGGCCAGGAACACCGCTCGCGCCGGGTCCCCGGCGCGCACCGTTGGTTTCGGCGGAGCCTCCGCCACCGGGCGCGGCCCCGGCGCCAGACGCGGCCTCGATGCCACCCGGCACGACCCGGCTCGCGCCCCGGCGTCCGCATTTGCAGAGTCACTACCACCGTCGCGCACATAGTTATGGACGTAGTTATGGAGATAGACCAGGAACGGCAGGCACTGCCCGGGCGCGCCGCATTCCAGGCGAAATTGCGTGCGTCGCGGGCCCTCGTCCCAGCAGGCCGACGAGACTCGCAGCTTCCGTCCGGCAAGCGCCGGGACGGCCGCCGGCAGATCGAGATCCTCGGCTCGCGGCAACTGTTGTTCCGAAAGCCCTCGCTGGCGGAGTTCAGCCGCCACCGCCTGCCACACTTCCTGCCGCGTTACCGGAGTTGGCGGCGTGCCCGGCGGCGGGTGGGACTCTTCAGCCAGGAGCGTGGTCGAGAGCAATGCGCCCGAAGCGATTTCGAAGGCGAATATGAAGAGCGCGAAAATAGACCGGGCAATCACTCAGGTCCCTCTACTTCCCCAGGTTGTTGACCAGCTGAAACATCTCATCGGCGGCCTGCACCACCCGGGAACTGGCCTCATAGGAACGCTGCGCCACGATCATGTTGATGAACTCATCGACCACGCTGACGTTCGACTGCTCCAGATACCCTTGCTCGATCTGCCCCAAACCATCGGTGCCGCCCGGCGTGCCGACGGCGGCATCGCCCGAAGCGGTGGTGGCAAGATACAGATTCTGGCCGACGCTGTTCAATCCGCCCGGATTCGGAAACAGCGCGAGTTGTATGGTTCCCACCTGCTGCGCCGCGGTTGTCCCGGCGAGCGTGACCGACACCGTGCCGTCCGACGCGATCGTGACCGAGGTGGCGCCGGCTGGTATCGTGATGGCGGGCTGGAGCGGATTCCCGGCGGCGGTAACCACATTGCCCTGCGCGTCCTCATGGAATTCGCCGCTTCGCGTGTAGGCCGTCTCACCCGTCGGCAACAGCACCTGAAACAATCCCTGCCCTTCGATGGCCAGATCGAGCGGGTTGCCGGTCGCACTCAGGTCGCCCTGCAACTGAATGATCTCGGACGCGGCAGAGCGCGTGCCCAGTCCAACCTGCAGGCCGTCGGCTACCGTGGTCTGCTGCGAGGCAGCCGCGCCCGGCATCACCATGCTCTGGTAGATCAGATCCTGAAACTGCATGCGGCGGCTCTGGAAGCCGGCTGTGCTGGAGTTGGACAGGTTATTGGCAATGGTATCCAGATTCGTTTGCTGCGCCTGCATTCCGCTGGCGGCGGTGTAGAGTGCTCGAAACATTCTTCCCTCCTGATCGCTCTTCGCTCTTCGCTCTTCGCTCTTCGCTTTTCGCTTTTCGCTTTTCGCTTTTCGCGAACGGCGAACAGCGAATGGCGGACAGCGTCTCTAAACTTTTGCCAATTGGGTGCTGGCAATCTGGTTAAATTCGGTGTCAAACAGCGACATGGCGCGCTGCAGCATTTCGGCCTGGCGCTGCACACCGATCAGCGTCACCACCGAACTGATGGAATTCACGTTCGAAGATTCGAGCGTGCCCTGCCTGAGCGTGGGCTGCGGCGCCGGTTTCGCGCTGCCTTCGGGGGCGGCGATCAAGGTTCCACCTTCGGAGGTGAGCTTGGTTCCGGGAGCGAAATCGACCAATTGGATACTGCCCGCGACCGCCCCGTTCACCGAGAGCGTTCCATCCGAAGCGATCGAAACGGCTCCCGCCGCGACGTTGATCACGCCCTGGGCTCCGAGCGCCGGGTCGCCGAGCACAGGATCGCCCGCTGCCGTCACCAGTACCCCGCTGCTGGACACCTGGAAGCTTCCGTTGCGCGTATAGCGAGTGCCGCCTGCCGTCTGAATGGCAAAAAAACCGCGGCCTTCGATCCCCACATCAAGCGGGTTGCCGGTGGTTTCCAGATTGCCCGCAGTCATATCCATGTGCGCCCCTTCGAGTACCCCAAAATTGTTCGTCGCCGAGTTGAGCACATTGTTGAGCACATTCGGAGCCGTCGGGCGCGACACCGCCAGCAGCGACTGGAAGGTTGTCTGCTGACCTCGAAACCCGGCCGTGTTCAGATTGGCAAGATTGTGGGCCGACACTTCGAGCGCCTGGCTCTGCGCTCGTAACCCCGCGCACGCTGCATAAAGTCCGCTGTCCACGTTGGCTCCTTGTGGTTAGACAGGGAGCAAGCGAATCGCCATTACGGAGAAGGGAACTTTTTCGCAAATGACTTTGTTCTGAACCGCTTAGCAGGAACAGCCGGGCAAAGAAACATTGGCGGCGTCTTATAGTCTGCGGGCGGGGAAAACTTTGCCGGACGTAACCCGGCAAAAAAGACCAGGTGTCGGGTCTCAGGCATCAGGTCTCAGGAAGATCGCGCCCAAGCTTTTCCTGACACCTGAGACCTGACACCTGAGACCTGCAACCGGACACCTGCCTCGATCAGCTCTTGAGTTGAAGACGAACGGCAACCGGCGCGCCCTCAAAGAGCAGGACCGTCTCCATGGACTTCCCATCGACCAGCGAATGGAATCTGTATTCTCCGCCGCTGATGACGGTCGGCACGCTCAGCATGCATCGTTCATCCGTGCCCGCGAGCTTGTTCTTGAAGTTTCCCGCGACCATGTTGCAGATCTCTCCGAGCGCGTCCACTTCCTGTTCTTCGAAGTCGGCCGTGTCCCCCAACATGCTCTTGGCAATTTGGCCGGCGGTCATCGCGGAGCAACGCACCGTCACAACTCCGCACAGCGCCCCAGCCAGCCCGACGATGGCGGTAAATCCGCCCTCCAGCTTGTGCTCGGATGGCTTCGCTGGCTTCAACTGGCAGCCCAGCATGATCTCGAAAACTTCCTGCGTCGCGCGTTCGAGAATCGCCAGCCAGTTTTCCTCGTGAGACGGTTTGGCAAGTGCGGTACCGGGGGTCATGGTTTCTTCCCCAGTAAGGGTAAGACGCGTTCTTTCACTTGATGGAGAGTAAATGGCTGGAGAATGCATCCGCGAACGCTCGCCGAAAGCGTTTGCACCACGTGCGCTTCGCTGTCGTTGCCGGCCATCGTCACGACCGGCACGCCCTTGGCGCTTTCCACCGTAGCCATCTGACGCATACACTCCAATCCGTTCATGATCCGCATGTTGCTGTCGCACAGGATGAGGTCGACTGCGTTGTTCGGCAACGCGGTCGGCGCTTCGGCCCCGTTTGAGGCTCCCACAACCCGGTCGCGGAGATGAGAGGTTTGGGATCAGCTTTGCAGTTGAAGACAGACCGCAACCGGTGCGCCCTCAAACAGCAGGATTGTTTCCATGGAAGTCCCTTCGGCCAGCGAGTGCAGGCTGTATTGGCCGCCGCTGATGACGGTCGGCACGCTCAACATGCATCGTTCATCCGTGCCCGCGAGCTTGTTCTTGAAGTTTCCTGCAATCATGTTGCAGATCTCTCCCAGCGCGTCCCCTACCTCTTCCGCGGAGTTGGCTGTGTCCCCCAACATGCTCTTGGCAATCTGGCCGGCGGTCTTCGCGTCGCAGCAGACCGTCAGAATTCCGCATAGCGACCCGGCCAAACCGATCATGGCGGTGAATTCCCGGCTCGGCTCGTGCTCGGACTGCGCTACCGGCTTCACCCGGGTGCCCAGCATGATTTCGAAAACTTCTTCGACCGCAAGTTCGAGAATGGGGGGCCAGTTCTCCTCGTGCGACCGCGTGGCAAATGAAGTATCTGTACTCATGGTTTCTTCCCCAGCAATGGCAACACGTGCTCTTTCACCTGATCGGGAGTAAATGGTTTGCGGATGTATCCACGAGCGCCGGCCGAAAGCGCCTGCACCACGTGCGATTCGCTGCCTTCGGTGGTGATCATCACAATCGGAACGCCTTTGGCGCTTTCCACCTTGGCGACTTGGCGGACAAATTCCAGTCCGTCCATGACCGGCATGTTGATATCGCACAGGATGAGGTCGACTGCGTTGTTTTGCACCGCGGTCAGCGCTTCGGCCCCGTTCGAGGCTTCCACAACCTTTTCCAGTTCGATGCCCGCCTGACGCAGCGAACGCTCGACTATTTTGCGCATCACCGAGGAGTCATCCACAATGAGCGCTCGTATCTTATCCATGGTTACCACCACTCTGCGGTGTATTCGGTCAGGCCTCGGAATCGCGCGCCGCGATTTTACGGCTGACTTGATTTACATCGGCAATTCGAGCCGGGGCTTTAGCAAAGCGATGGTACGCCGTCCACCGCCCACTAGCCGCGGGCCGATTTGAAGCTGGGAGTTGAAAGATCAAAGCTCGCGGGGGTCGACCTTCCGTAACCGGCGAGCAAGCAAGGTAGGGACGGAGCTCTTGGCAGAACGTGGTTCCACTTAGGCGAGAACACACTGCAAGTGCAGCAAGTGGGGTTAGGAACAGTTTGCCCACGGCCCACCCGTCTGGTTTAATTGATTCACCGTTATGCTTAGTGGAGATTTATGACCTTGCTCGACGCCCCAACCTACGATCCCGCGAAAGCGCGGCGGCGGAAGATCAAGATCGCGGCCACTGTCGTGGCCGTGGTCGTTCTGGCCGCGCTGGCCTGGATGTACCGCAACTGGCCCGAAGAGCACGCCGTCGATAAATTCTTCGCCGCGCTCCAGCACCAGGATTATGAAACCGCCTACGCCATTTACTTCAACGATCCCGGCTGGCTCCAGCATCGGCAGAAATATTCTCAGTACACCTACGCAGATTTCTATCGCGACTGGGGACCGGGCGGCGAGTGGGGCCTCGTCAAGTCCCACAGGATCTACGGATCGGCCAACACGAAAGGCTTTGGCGGCGGAGGCGTAGTGGTCGAGGTCATTGTCAACGAGCGCACCGAGCACGCCCGCATGTTCGTGCAAAAGTCGGATAAGACGCTGACGGTGTATCCGTACTGAGTTTGTCGACTACCCGTCCACTGGTAAAGCGGCGACCTTCGCAAGTCGAAGTTCGGCGAAGGAGCTTTACATCCTTCCTCTCTGGGGAGCAATATTGACCAACCCCGGGTGCATTACGATGAAGCGACGCAGAGAGCATTCGCGGGTGGTTTTCTCACGCGAGGGGGAACATTGTGTCGGGTTTCACTGAATCAACGGTGACCTCGAGCCCGAAGGCCGTGCGCCTTGGAATCCTTGCTGGGTTTATCTCCTGCCTGACGTACCCACTCGCCGCCTTTGTTCCTCTGCCACTGCGCGCAACGGCTGCAGTTGCAGCCTGTTTCGGTCCTGCGCTGGCCGTGGCGAGTTTTGGCCTGAAAGGATTGCTCGATCTGGAGAAACCGATGCTCTCAAGTGCTTTGGGCTTACTGCTGAACGCGTTGGGCGCCGCGCTCTTTTCTGCGATGGCCCTCGTACAGGTGGCGGTCGGCTCTTTGGTTAAGGATGAGAAAGTCTTAATACCGTTAAACGGTATCTGGCTCGGCCTCGATAAGGCGTGGGATGCTTACATTGGTTTGGGGACCATCTGCTTCGCGATAGCGATGCTGCGACATCCCCGCTTCGGGCGAGTGTTTGCATTTTCCGGGCTAGCCATTGCCGCAGGTCTGCTGGTGCTGAATTTCTATACCTTTCCGGCGCCGCCGGCGAGCGCGGGCCTAATCGATCCGGGGCCAGCCATCGGTCTTTGGTATCTTGTTGTCACAATTCAGATGTGGCGCTCCCTGTCTTGGGCGAGGCGTGCGTCTGTTACCGTTGCGGAACCGCTCTAAGACTGGGGAGGAGTCCTGATCCCTGCTGCACCTGTTCCGCGCTCTACGCCGCCAAGGCCGCAACCTGCGCCAGCGTCTTCTGCAGCGACGCTTCATCCCCCACCGTCAAACAGGTCTTCGAGCGGTCGATCTGCCGCATCAATCCCCATAGAACTTTCCCCGGGCCGACTTCAATAAACAGGCTGGCTCCCTTATCGATCAGCAGCCGCATCGACGGCTCCCACTTCACCGTGCCCGTCACCTGGCGAATCAGGGCTTCGCGCGAAGCCTCCGCGGAATCGACCACCGCCGCATCGACATTGCACACCACCGGACACGACGGATTCTGAAAACTCAGCGCGCCCAAGTCCAGCGCCAGACGATCTTGCGCCGGCTGCATTAGCGAGCAATGGAAAGGTGCGCTGACCGGCAGGCTCACTGCCTTCTTCGCTCCGCGCTCGGTGGCAAGCTTGATGGCACGGTCCACGGCGCCGGCGTGGCCCGAGATCACGATTTGCTCGGGCGAATTGATATTGGCCGCCTGGCAAACTTCTCCCTGCGCCGCTTCCTTCGCGATTTCGCCAACCTGGTCGAGCGTCATTCCAAGAATTGCCGCCATCGCGCCCACGCCCACCGGCACCGCTTCCTGCATGTACTTGCCGCGATTGCGAACCGTCCGCACCGCATCGGCAAAGGTCAGCGTACCCGCCGCCACGTGCGCCGAATACTCGCCCAGGCTGTGTCCGGCAACAAAATCCGGCTTCAGGCCTCTTTCCTCGAGCACCCGCCACGCCGCCACCGACGCCGTCAGAATTGCCGGCTGCGTGATCTCGGTCAGCTTCAATTTTTCTTCCGGGCCTTCAAAGCAAAGCTCGGACAGCTTGTAGCCGAGCGCCTCGTCGGCTTCGTCAAAGGTTCGATGCGCCACCGCATAGTTGCCGGCCAGTTCTTTGCTCATGCCAACGGTTTGCGACCCCTGGCCGGGAAAGAGAAAAGCGATTCGAGAAGAACTGTTTGTCATATTAAGTGAGGTCAGAGGTTAGAGGTCAGATTGCAGAGGTGAAAATCCATAACGCGAGCGGCTGCGAGAGGTTTTACTTCTGCAATCTGACCTCTAACCTCTGACCTTTCCTACGTCGGGATAGCAGCGCTCAGCCCCGCCAGCTCCCGCTCGATGGTTTCGTTGACTTTGCCCTCGGCGAATTCCGCCGCCACGCGCACCGCGTTCTTGATGGCATTCGCATTCGACGATCCGTGGGTGACGATGCAGACGCCTTTGACGCCCAGCAGCGGCGCGCCGCCATAATTGGTGTGATCCAGCCGCTTCTTGAAATCGGAAAACGCGTTGCGCGAAAGCAGCGCGCCCACCTGCCGCGTGATCGTCGCCTTCAAGGTTTCTTTCAGCACGGTGCGCACCAGCCGCGCCACGCCTTCCGAAGTCTTCAACGCTACATTGCCGACAAATCCGTCGGCCACGATCACATCCACATGGCCGTTGTATAAATCGCGGCCTTCCACATTGCCAATAAAGTTGATCGGAAGCCGCTTGAGCAGTTGAAACGCTTCGCGCGTCAGCTCGTTGCCTTTGCCTTCTTCTTCTCCGATCGAAAGCAACCCGACCCGCGGATGCTCCATGCCGAAAATCGAACGGCAATAAATATCGCCCATCACCGCGAACTGCTCCAGATGATTGGCCGTGCAATCCACATTCGCGCCCACATCGAGCAGAACCGCCGCCGCGTTCAGGACCGTGGGAAACGCCGCCGCCAGCGCCGGACGGTCCACGCCCGGCAGCGCGCCCAGCACCACTTTCGCCGTGGCCATGGCGGCGCCCGTGTTGCCCGCGGTCACGAAGCCCGCGGCGCGCCCATCGCGCACCAGCCGCAGTCCGACGCGGATCGACGAATCGCGCTTGGCGCGGATCGCCTCCACCTTGTCGTCCATGGTGATGACTTCGCTGGCGTGAACCACATCGACCGGCAGCCGCAGCGCGCCAGGATAACGCGCCAGTTCGGCCCGCAACTGCGGTTCCGGTCCCACCAGAAGCACGCGGACGCCGTGATGGCGCGCCGCCTGCAATGCGCCTTCAATCTCCGGCTTCGGCGCCTTGTCGGACCCCATCGCATCGAGTGCGATTACGCTAGGCATGAAAGAAACACGGAAACTAGGACTTCTCTTCGACTTCCACAACTTCGCGGCCCTTGTAGGTTCCGCACTTCGGGCACGCGCGGTGTGGCATCTTCCGCTCATGGCAGTTCGGACACTCCGACAGCGAGTGCTTCGAGAGCGAGTCATGCGCGCGCCGCGTGCTGGTGCGCCGTTGTGAATGTCTGCGTTTCGGATTCGGCATTGTTTTTAGTTCTCAGTTCTCAGTTCCCAGTTCTCAGTCAAAGCGGTTTCACTGAGAACTGAGAACTGGGAACGGAGAACTTTCTCCTATTGATTCAGTTTCGTACGTATCTCTTTCAGCGCCGACCACCGCGGATCCTCGACCTCGTCCACGCACGAGCACTGAATTTCATTCAAATTCCTGCCGCAATGCGGACACAATCCTTTGCAATCTTCGCGGCAAACCGTCTTCAACGGCAGCGCCAAAAGCACCTGCTCGCGCACCGTATCTTCCAGCAACAGCCCTTGGCCCTCGTAATACCCGATCTCGGCCTCGGCGTCCGTGACCGAAAGCTCTTCGTGCCCGGCGTCGGTTCCCAGCGGCCGGTACAGAAGGTCGAAGCTGCGCTCCACCTGGTGCACCACCGGATCGAGGCAGCGCGCGCAAGCCACTTCCAGGCTGGTCTCCAGCCTGCCCTTCACCCGGATGTCCTGCACCACCTTGTGCTTGCCGTGATGCTCTTCGACCAGATCCGCCCGGCCCTCGCTGCAGAGCGGCGACCGCTGCCGCACGTCCGCGCCCAGATCGATCGCACCCGGGCTGAACTCCTCCCGGAAATCGACCGGGTGAATCTTCAGATCCTCAAGTTCGATGAGCATTGGAACCTCCGCCGCCCCCACTCCAATTGCCGCAAAGGCCCGCGGAAGTGCGCACGGAGACGAAAGTCTCTCAGGGAGCAATAAGTAAGAATAAAGGCCAAGAATAGCGGTGTCAAGGAAGGGATGCAAATTCCAGCCTAGGGATATGCTAGACTATCCCTATGCCCACCCTATACGTGGAAAACGTGCCCAAGGACCTCTACGAAGCCCTGCGCGCCCGCGCCCGCAAGCGCCGCACCTCCATCGCCGCCGAGGTGATTGCGCTGATTGAGGAAGGCGTGCCCACCGCAGCGGAACTGAAACGTCGCCGGAAACTCATTGACGATCTCGCGGAAATCCGTGCGTATAAGCCTCCCGGCCCGGGACCGTTTCCTTCGACCGAAGAGATGATCCGCGAGGATCGTGAGCGGTGAGGAATTTTGTCGTGGACGCGAGCGTCGGCGCAAAGTGGGCGACACCCGACATCATTGAGCCTCTCGCCGATCAAGCGTATCGCTTTCTCGTCGCCCATGCGAAGGGGACCATCCATGTGATCGTCCCAGATTTATTTTGGCTTGAAATCGGCACCTTTCTATGGAAGGCCGCGAAGCGGGGTGTAATCACATCTGCATTGGCAGGCCGCGCTCTCGACGCAATGCTCGTCCGCGACTTCCCGACCTTGCCAAGCCGGGCCTTCCTGCAGGCGGCGTTCAAGATCGCGTCCAGTTTCGACCGCACCATTTACGACAGCACCTACGTTGCGATGGCCGTTGCCACGGGCAGAGATCTCATCACCGCCGACGAGCGCCTGGTGAACGCGCTCGGAAGCCGCTTCCCCGTCCGCTGGCTGGGGGCTTTCTAACGAACGCTTCCGCTCCTCAAAGGACCCAGCCGACCGAGGTCAAGAAACCCGGGGATGAATTAGGCCGCTTTGTCTTCGGTCGGCGAGGTCTCACTTCAGCCCCAGTGCCCGCAGCACCCCATCATCCGCCCCTGCTTTCCCATCTTTTTTCGTGACCACGCCGAACGATCCCGAGTAGTCCCACATCGCCCAACCAATTCCGTTGCGCTCGAACGCGGTCCGCACATCGCGCAGCCATGCGGCCCGGTCCTCGGGATCGGAATACTCCCGATACACGCCGAACTCGTTACACACCAGCGGAACTCCGCGCCGCCGCGCCCACTCCGCTGCTTGCTTCATTTCGGATTCAATACGGGCAGCGTCCCAGTGATCGCGCCCATAGCGGATCACCTGCAGCCGGTCGACTTCATCCGGTGCCAGCGCTGCCACGCGCTCCGCCGCCTCCGGCGTCGATGGATATTTCACGCCGCGCAGCCAGTGCCAGTAGTACGCGCCCCAAGTCGCTCCCTGATGAGTGAAGATGTGCGGCTCATAAAAATGAAAGTTGTAAATGATGTTCGGATCGTGCAGCGGTTCCTGAAAAACCAAGTCATCGTCATCCGACCAGCGCGCTCCCGCAGCGATGATCGTGTGAGCAGGCGCGCCCTCCCGGATCGCCGCCGCCAGCTTCGCTTGCACACCCAGCCACCGATAGCGGTCCGTGAACTCCGGCTCATTCAGAATTTCGAGAAACACGCGGTCCGCATCCCAAGTCGAGTAATGCGCGGCCAGCGCCCGCCAGAAATCGGCAAACTGCTCGACAAACTCGTCGTCTTTCGCCAGCCGCGCCTTGAAGTCGCTCTCCGGATGCAGGTCGATCACGACCGCCAGCCCTTGGTCGAGAATCATCTTCACCGCCGCATCCAGATTGCCCAAATACTCCGCTGGAATTTTGTTGGGCTCGCGCGCGTCAAACATCGGCTGCGGATTCACGCTCAACCTCACATGATCGAAGCCCATCGACTTGATCAGCGCGATATCGTTGGCGGTCGTCCAGGTTTGAAAATGTTCCGGAGTGTAGCCGCGCTTGTCATACACCTGCGCGAACCACTCACTCGCGTTGATTCCCCGCTTCAATCGCCCAACCCGCGCGAAAGCCAGCGAGGCCTTGGCGCTCCCGGCCGCGCCAGTCTGCGCCGCCGCGTACCCTGCCACGAGACCTGACAACAACAAGAATGCAATACGTAATTTCATTCGACTCATCTTGACTCCACCCATCGCCGGCAATCCCTTCCGCATTGATACACTAATGGCCAAGTCCCAAGCCCAAAGACTAGACCATGATTCCCTGCCAGCGCCATCTCTTCGACATCCCCGACGACGTCGCCTACCTCAACTGCGCCTACATGTCCCCGCTGATGAAGCCGGCACTGGAAGCTGGAACCGCGGGCCTCGCCCGCAAAGCGCACCCGTGGCAGATTACGCCCGATCAGTTCTTCACCGGCTCGGAAGAATTTCGCACCACCGCAGCTCGGCTCCTCGACTGCTCGGCCGACTGCATCGCCATCGTTCCCTCCGCCAGCTACGGCATCGCAACCGCCGCGCGAAATCTGCCGGTCAGGAAGGGCCAGAGCATTCTCGTGCTCGCGGAGCAGTTCCCGTCCAACTATTATCCGTGGCAGCGTCTGGCCGAAAAAACCGGCGCGGCGCTGAAAGTCGTCGCCTGGCCTGAAGATCATGACTGGACCGCAGCCGTCCTGAATTCCCTGACCGCCGACGTCGCCATCGCCGCACTCCCGCACGTGCAGTGGACCAGCGGCGGCAGGCTCGATCTCCTCCGCATCGGAGATGCTTGCCGCAAGATCGGCGCTGCGCTGGTTCTCGACCTCACCCAGTCGCTGGGAGCGCTGCCCTTCAGCGTGCACGACGTGCAGCCGGATTTCGCCGTCGCCGCCAGCTACAAATGGCTGCTCGGGCCCTATTCCGTCGGGCTTCTCTATGTCGCTCCAAAATGGCAGAGCGGAATACCGTTGGAAGAGAATTGGATTCAGCGCGCCAACGCTCGCGATTTCTCGAGCCTGATCCTGTACACGGAAGATTACGACGCGGGCGCGCGACGCTTCGACATGGGCGAGCGCTCCAACTTCGCGCTGCTGCCCGCCGCCGTGCGCGCCATGAAGCAGTTGCTGGAGTGGGAAGTCGCGCGGATCTCCGAGACGGCGGGCGCACTCAATCGTCAACTGGCAAACGCCGCTGCGGACGTGGGATTTTCCGCGCCCGCCGAACCGTTGCGCGCGCCTCACTACCTGGCCCTGCGGAGAAAAGAGGCGTTCCCGAATGAACTCCCCGAAATACTCGCGAGAGAGAAGGTATTCGTCAGCGTCCGTGGAAGTTCAATTCGAGTGACGCCGCACGTCTACAACACGGCCGAGGACGGCGAACGGCTCATCGCATGTCTGCGCCACATCGCCGCCACTTAGGAAGCGACTCCAAAACTACTGTTTGAGAGCCGTGGCTCGCCGCTGCGCCAGCGATGCCGCCTCGCTGGCCGGATTTTCTTTCTCCACCTGGTCGTAAATCTTCTTGGCCTCGTCCGGCTTCTGCCGCGACTCGTAGAACCCGGCGAGTTCGAGCTGCGCCGTCACCTTGCTGACGACGAGCGTAGGCTTATCGATCAACTGCTTATAAAGATCGGCCGCCTGCGTGTCCTTATTCTCCGCGCGATAAACGGAAGCCAGCGCGAACTTGCCCAATGCCGCAAGGTCTGCGTTCGAAGAGCCCGCCGCCTCCTGCAGACTGCGCTCCGCTGCCACGTTGTCGTTAAGCTGGGCCGCGGCCAGTCCCACAAAATAGCGCGCCATATCGGCAGTGTGCGTGCGCGGATACTTATCGGCGATCGCCTGGAACTGCTTGCGCGCCGCCGTGGCACGCTCCTGCGCCGACGCGAAGCTGTCGTATCCCGGTTCCGCGGGCACGCCTGCCGGACGCACCGGCGTTTCAAAGGTGCGAACCGCCGTCGAAAGCTCGGCGCTCGCCTTTTCATCCTGCGTGTTGACGTAATACCAGCCGCCAAACGCGATTGCTCCGATGACGACAACCGCGATCACGGCGGCAGTGATTTTCGACTGGTGCTCCACCGTCCAGTGGGCGGTCTTCTCCGCCGCCTCGATCGTGACCTTGCTGAAGCGGTCTTGTTTCAGTTGATGCCGGGTTTCTGCGCGCACGGGCTTCCTTCTTCGCTTAAGGATGGGCTGACAACCCTTCAGTCTAACAGGCCGATTTCCAGAGCGTCAAAGCTGGGACTGGCAAGCACCGATGAGATTTGCCCCCGGAAACCGCAAAACTAATGGCTCTCATTCTCCTCGCCAGAAACGCCAGAAAGAAAAAACACCCTCCGCAAGACTCGCGCGGAGGGTGGGGGCCGTTAGTCAGTGAACTTATTTACTCAACACATTTACTGGACATTGATCTGCTGGACATTGATTTGCCGACCGCTGATCTACTGAGCGTTGATCACGCCGAATATACCGTCGGCATTGTTCTTCGGTCCTGCGGTGTAGAAGAGCTGGTTGGTGTTGCCGTTGTTAGACGAGCCGCCACCAAACTCGATTCCCCAGATCTGGTTAATGTGGATCGCCTTGCCGGCGGAAGTCTTCACGGTCCCAACGAAGGCGCCGCTCGTCGGATTGAAGCCATTGATCGTGCCGGTGTTGGTGTTGTTGCCGATCAGCAAGGTGTCGCTGAGCGCGCCGAAATTTGAGGGAGCGACGGCAAATCCCCAGGGCTGGTTGAGGGGCTTGCCGTGAATGAGGGTCTGCACGAACGTTCCGTTCTCGTCAAAGACGTCGATGTATCCACCCGCGCCACCATTGGTAGCGGCGAACGCAACATAGACTTGGCCGTTAATGTCTTGAATGCCGAAGGGAGCGAAGCCCGCTGGAAGCTTGGTGTCTGTGAACGACGCAACCAGGTTGAAGTTTCCGTCGTAAACGTCAACTTTGTTGTTCCAGAAATCGGCGGCATAGAGATAGTTGCCGGAAGCGTGGCTGGTAATTGCCAAGCCGGTATAGATGGCGCCGGAACCCGAGTTGTTCACCGCGATCAGCGCGTTGTTTGGATCGAAGTGCGACCAGCCGCTGATGGTGCCGTCGAGGGTGCAGAAGAGGAACGCCGATGTCCAGCTGTCGATTTGAAATTCCGACGAACCGTTGTAGACGATGCCAGTGGGAGACCCGGCGCCAGTTCCGGAAGCGGTTGGAATGGTGACCACGAGACTCTGCTTTGCGCCCGCGCCGGTGTAAAGCGTGGAGAGGCCGGAGCCCTCATCGCTGAGCCAGAACGGGCCGCCGGGGCCATAGGCAAGTCCCCAGGGATTGATGAGTTGCTTGTCGCCTTTCTTGCCGGTATTTTTCACCAGTGTGGTCGCCGTGTACTGCGCTAAGGCGAGGCTGGAGGCAACAGACAGTGCGAGCACAAGCAGTGCGGCGACGAAAAGGTTGTGACGGAACGCTCGATACATATCTCGGTGCATAGCAAATTCTCCTTGAAGCGAAGCTTGATGGCGGCATGACGTTTGCCGTGCCTGCCCACGCAAGGTGGAGATCAAAAACTCACCTTGCGGCGATGGCAATCCTATTCGGGAAGCGCTACGGACTTGTCAGGAGGAAGTCGGCGATTTGTAAAATTCCTGTCACGAAGCGGCGGCGTCACGATTTCGGGTGCAAGATGAAGCCGCCAACGGCCGAGGCGACGCGGAGTTCACGCGAGCGCAGCGCCCGCGTCACACGAAGAAATTATTGAGCGGTTTCCAGCAGGCCCTTCTCGGCTTTTTCCTGACACGCGATGCAGTGGCGAGTCCAGGGCACGGCGTCCAGACGCTTGGCGTTGATCTCTTTGCCACAGGAGACGCATTCTCCGAAGCTGCCTTCGTGGATGCGGGCGAGGGCGCTATCGACCATGTTGAGCAATTGGCGGTCATTGTTGCTCTGGCTGAAGAGGAATTCCTTGTTATAGGAACTGGCGGCGCGGTCGGCCACGTCCTGAGTGGCCTCATCGTCGACCGTGCGGCCGTCTTGCTGATTGCGGACAACCATCTGGCGCAATTCCTGGCGCCGGGTTTCCAGTCTTTTTCTGAACGTTTCTAGTCTCTTCTTATCCATGATTGCTGCCTGCCGTGAAGCAAAAGTCGCGCCTCACAGGACCCATCCCACGCGAAGTCAAACATGTATCCTATGCGCGGGAGAGATCGGGCGTCAACTGGAGGGAAGCGATTGCAGAAGTTAATTGCAGAAGTCAGAAGTCTGCAATTTTACTTCTGATTTCCATCCCTATCGCGGCAGCGGCTCGGGCATGTCGGCGAGCGCGTATCCCATCACCGCCATGGCGGCGGCGTTCTCGCGCAGTTCCTGCGGATCGATTTTGTCGAGCGTGTCGGCGGCGGTGTGGTGATAGTCGAAATACTTGCGGCCGTCCTGGATGATGCCGATGCCGGGAACGCCGCCTTCCACCAGGGGCTCAATGTCGGAGCCGGGGCTGTGTTCACTCGAGCGGAAAACCGTCGAGCCGACGGGGCGCAGGATGTCGACGAGCGGCTGCAACCGAGCGATGGCCGCGGGCGGCATCTTCAAATAGAAGCCGAGTGGGTGGCCAGCTCCGGCATCGCTCTCGATCACGGCGATGTGGTGGGCAAATTCCGCGGCGTGAGTTTTGGCGTAGGCCTTGTTTCCGCCGCCTCCATTTTCCTCGTCCATCCAGGCGATGACGCGCAGCGTGCGGCGCGGGCGCATGTGCAGACGCTGGAGAACTTCGGCGGTGGCCATGGAGATGACGACACCCGCGCCGTCGTCGATGGCGCCGCGACCCAGGTCCCAGGAATCAAGGTGACCGGAGACGACCACGATCTGCTCGGGATGCTCGCTGCCCTTGAGGTCGGCGACAACGTTGTAGCCGGTGACGTCGGGCAGGCTTTGCGGAGTGAGCGTGAGGTGCATGCGAACGCAGCCCTGGGCGGCGAGGTGCTCGACCAGGTCGGCATCTTCCGCGGCGAGAGCGGCGGCTGGAATTCCGGCGGGAACGCTGTAACCGGTGTGCGGCAGGCGATAGTCGGCTCCTCCGACGGAACGGATGAGCGAGGCCACGGCGCCCAGTTCAGCGGCAGCTTTGGCACCGCGCCCGCGGTAGACAACGGCTTCGCCGTAAGCTTCGAATGCCATGCCCGCGAGGGCTTTGCGCTCATCGTAAGGAACTTTGAAGAGGACAATCCTGCCGGCAACTTTTTCGCGGCCGAGAGCGGTGAGTTCGTCGAAGCTGTGGACGACGACGACGTCCGCCGTGATGCCTTCGGCGGGAGTCGCAGAGCTGCCGCTGATGGCGGCGAGAACAATTCGCTGCGTCGTTTCCGGCGTCTGGCCGGGATATTCGACGAGTTGGGCTTTTTCCTCGCCGCGAATCCAGTGGGAGACCTGCGCCGGCTCCAGGTGAACCTCTAGGCCGAGTTTGCGCATCTCGGCGGCCACGTATTCCGCGGCGGCCTGCGCTTGCGGCGATCCGGCGGGGCGAGGGCCGATGTTCTCGGTCAGGTGCTCGAGCTGATGCCAGGCATAGTCGCTGGCGAGAGCCGCGTCGCGCACCGCCAGCAACTGATCGCGCAGTTCCTTAGCATAGGAATAGGAAAAAGCCGGTGCCGGCGGAGCCGCCTGCGGTCTCAGCGGCGGAGTCTGTGACCACGCGGCAAAGCTGGCGGAGAGCAAGAGCGCGCAGATCGGCGTCAGGGGTTTCAAGTTGAGTTACGGCGAGTGTACAGGAGCGGGCGCAACAAAAAAAGCGGCCCCTTTCGGGGCCACCCTTTTCAAAGAGGCGAAGTGGCGGGAATCAGAGGTGACTTAAGTTTGACGCCGCTCTGGGGACAGGAACGGACAGAGTGAGATGTCGAGAACAGCGAGAGTGAAGTTTTTCCAACGGTTGCGGCCTCTTCATCTGCCATGGAAATAAGCATTTGCGAAACCAAAATGATAACTGGGGCTAAGAGCGAGGCCCATTTCGGGAACCTATTCAAAATCAAGATGTTAGGGGAATCCCTTAGACTCAGAACGCGTGGCGGATCGGCGGCCACTGATCGGCCGGGTGCACAAAGCTGCACATTGGCAGAAGTGAGGTGGAAGCGGGACTTCTCCAACATAAGCTCTAACTTAGGGCGAACTCCTTGCAAGTGGTGCCTTCATCCGGACGCAATCGCCAAGCCGGACCACATCCCGACTGCCTGCGCGTCACCGGCACCACGCAGCCTCTAGTGCCTCATTAAACTGCCAACCACTCCGCCCAAGGAATCCTGCCACGCATGGACGATCATTCCAGGGCGAACGCTTCCGCGCCAATAGGCCAGAATCCCGAGCATCGCTCCGAACAGGCCGATCAGAATCACCATCCGGAATCCCTGGTATGCGTGGGCCGCGCCGAATGCTGCGGCGGAAAGGAGAATGCCGGCAGGAGCGCTCTTAGTCAGGGCCATGAACTGCCGTTGCAGGTAACCTCGAAAGATCGTCTCCTCGCAAATACCGGCGGTGACAGAGAGCGCGATCCAGAGTGCTACTTCAGCGGGCCCATGCGGGAAAATGAACTGCATATTGCGACCCGGCGCGCCGACGCGCAGGAGCCGGCCGAATGTCCAAAGTAGCGCCAACGCAACGACCCAGAACCCGGCGGCAATTCCGATATCCCGCAGCACCTGGCGGGCGGAATGCCAATGATCTCCAAGAACGAGGAGGACGGATGCGCCACTCCGCCGCACGCCCGCCACTACAAGAACGAAGAAGAACCACTCCACGAAGATAGTGATCAAATAAACGCGCACGCGGTTCGGATTAGACGCCGCCCTCATTTGATCTGCGAGAATCTTTGCCCCGAACGTCCAACCGGCGAACCCGGCGAGCATCAAAATCGTGTGGAGTGGACTAGCGACTTGGGGATAGCGGTCTGATGTGGACTGAGCCGGAGCGGAAGTCTCCATGATTGCCTCATCTAGCCAGAATGGCGCCTGCGCGCACTGTATCAGCCCTTGGATGCCAAGGCCATGTTTTTTTGGCAGTGCGAGCGGCGCCGCTGTACTTAAACTGAAGCTTATGGGGCTGTGCCCCGCCTGGACAGGGGAGGAGCCCAGTCCCCGCACAAAGCAAAGCCCCCTCGAGAGGGGGCTTCGGACAAATCGGCACAAAATTTCTAGCTGTCGCCGGCGACGGTGCGCACCTTCCCGGGCAGGAAATGGTAGGGTGGCCACGGACCGGTTACCACCATCTGGCAATCCTTGAGTTGCTTGGCGGCCGTGCTGTAACGGTTCTGATATTTCTCGATCGACTTGGTGTCAATGAGGTGAGCGATATCGAGCAACATTCCGTCGGCGTCGACCTTCTTGCAGCTGACTTCTTCCTCGAGAGGGTTGAAGAGCTTGTGCACCTGCACGGAGAGGGCGCGGGCTTTGGTCTGGCGCTCGCGCTCACGCGACGCCTTCTCGCGGAGTTTGATAAGGTACTCGCGGCCGACCGTATCGGGCAGCACAATCTCTTCCATGGTGCCGCGCAGAGAACCGTCGCGGACCATCAGCTTGATGCGCATTTCGGACTTGCCACGAAGCCGCTCCACGCTTTCACAAAACGTGCGCCGGTTGGCTCGAACCGCCTGCCGAATGGCATCTTCGGTGTCGAAAATCGTTCCGAAGCGGAAGGGTAAGACGGTAGCGGTTCGGAAGCTCTGGCTTACCACGCGGGCGTGCTCGAGAACCGACTTTTCGTCGAGTTTCGAGGTCGCGCGGTCGTATTCACTGACGATAACGGCAAATTCTCCGCTCGGGTAGCTCATGACGGGAGCGGAGTTCACACCCTGAATTCCATCTAGAACAAAAGGACGGCGGGCGCGAACACCGTTGGCGAGGGTTGGGTGTTCCGTGAGGCAGTACGCGTACCACGACATGCATTCTCTCCGAATTGCACTGGGGCCTTGGGCGCCCCTTCAGATGTTCATTTAATGCTAGGGCTGCGTTTCTACCTGGAAGATTTGGTTTTTGGGACTAGGTGAACGCGAAACACTGCGTCCATAACTATATTACTTCCAAACCCTGCTATTTGCAACCTTTCTTGTGATAATTGCATCGCAGCGTCTCAATTTGCTACGACGGCGGGTCGGCACCAGAGTCAAATCCTCGGCATCGGTAGGTGACGGCGCCCGAGCTATGTTTGACTTCGGCGCGGCATCTATCTAACCTGCCGGATGGCGGCGGAAGTCGCCCGACCGCCCAAATGAGGAAACCTATGCGGGCAATCTTCGCTCATGGTTCGATGCGGGAGTGGTTGGTTCGGCGCGGTTTTTTGGGGGTCAGCCTTGGCGTTGCGATCGCTTTCCTGCTGGTTCTCAGCGGCCCGTGGATTTCGCCGGGAGCGGCCCGGGGTGAGGGCTCGTCGGACGCGCGCCTGCAAAAAGCGTACCGCTTCCAGCAGGGAGGCTGGACGTACGTCCACCTGGAGGGATCGCCGTCGGAGATTGGATTTCAGCACGGGTATCTGCTGGCGACGGAGATTGCCGACGCTTTCGAGGTCGTCAAGCTGATGGACATGCGCCAGTCGCAGCGCGACTGGGCGTTTTTCCGCCAGGCGGCGCGAGAGATGCTTTGGCCGCACATCGATGCCGAATATCGGCAGGAGTTGCAGGGCATCGCCGATGGGCTGAAGGCGCGCGGCGTCGAACTCGATGTTTACGACGTAGTTGCGCTTAACGCCTTTGAAGAGCTGTCCGACTATTACGTGCCGTGGCTGAACAAACGGCAGAGCCGGCCGAACGCGCCGCGCCCCAAGCCGCCGGGCAATTGCAGCGCGTTTATTGCCACGGGCAGCCAGACAAAAGACCGCCAGATCGTGATCGCGCACAACAACTGGACGAGCTATGTCGAGGGCGAGCGCTGGGTCATGATCTTCGACGTCGTCCCCGAGCGCGGCAACCGCATGCTGATGGATGGCTTTCCGGGGGTGATCACGAGCGATGACGATTTCGGCATCAATGCCAGCGGCATCACGATCGCGGAAACGACCATCACGCAGTTCGAGGGCTGGGACCCAAAGGGCAAGCCGGAGTTCATGCGCTCGCGGAAGGCGCTGCAATACGCCAATTCGATTGACGACTATGTGCGCATCATCAAGGATGGAAATAACGGCGGCTACGCCAACGACTGGTTGATCGGGGACCGCAAGACGGGAGAAATCGCTTACCTCGAACTGGGGCTGAGGAATACACCTTTGTGGCGCACGAAAGACGGCTACTTTGTCAGCTCGAATTTCGCGCGCGACCCGAAGCTGATCCGGGAGGAAACCACGTTCAACCCGGAGGATCCATCCTCATCGCCGAATGCGCGACACACGCGATGGGAGGAGCTGATGCAAAAGTCGAAGGGGAAAATCGACGTGGAAATGGCCGAGCAGTTTTTGTCGGACCACTTCGACAGCTTCGAGAAGAAAGAACAGCCCAATGAGCGCACGTTGTGCGGCCATGCGGATGCGTCTCCGCGCGGCGTAAACCAATGGGACTGGGGCGCTTACAATCCGGGAGGCGCGGTCCAGGGCAAGGTCACGGACAGCAAGATGGCCGCCAGCATGAGCCTGCGGGCCCGGGCCGGGCATCCTTGCGGAGCCGATTTTGTGGCCAAGGATTTCCTCGAACAGCATCCCGAGTACTCCTGGCAGAAGCCGGTGCTTCGCGACATGAAGGCGGGGCCGTGGACGACTTTCAGCGCGGGCCAGAAGCGCCAGTAGTCAGAACCTATCTCATAAATCGTTTTGGGTAGGGCACGGCTTCAGCCGTGCCGCCCAGAACCAAGAACGACGCGGGCTTTAGCCCCTGAGGGATACGCGGTTTACTCCTTCGGTTCATTATGAGATGGCTTCTCAGCGCTCACGACTTCTGCTGCTTCTGGGCATCGGCCCAGTCCCGTAGCGCGATGGTGACCGCATGGATCACATCCGCGGCTTCACGAGCGCCTGATAGACGGGGGCGCGGCTCAACGCCTCCATATTGGGCTCCCCGGGTCCGAGCATTCGCTGGGTCATACCCACAAAAATCAGACCGTTGGTCGGATCGACCCAGAACCAGGTGTCCGCCGCTCCGAGCCAGAAGAAAGTGCCCCGGCCAACCACTTCGTCGGCTTGCAGCGGGTCGGAGAAGACCGCGCAATCGTAGCCATACCCCATGCCGGGCCGCATAGTCTCAGGACCAACTGAGAACTCGCCCGTCATGAGACTGGGGCTGAGATGGTTTGAGGTCATGAGCTGTACCGTGGCCGGCGCCAGGATGCGCACGCCCTCCAGTTCTCCGCCATTCAGGAGCATCTGAGCGAAACGCAGATAGTCCTGCGCGGTTGAGACCATACCGCCGCCGCCCGAGGGCATCGATGGCTGCGTTGCATAGTCGGAGGCCGCTCCGCTGCTCGCCGCGTTCGCCACCAGTTCGCCTTTCGCGTTTTCTGCGTACAGCGTGGCAAACCGGTTTCGCTTTTCCGGGGGAACGAAGAAGCCGGTGTCCTTCATTTCGAGGGGCCTGAAAATGCGCTGCTGCACGAAAGCGGGCAGGGACTGGCCCGACAGTTTTTCAACGATATAGCCCTGGATATCCGTCGCCACGCTGTAGACCCAGCGAGTTCCTGGCTGGTAGAGCAATGGAGTCTTCGCAAGTTTGTCGATCATCTCCTGCAAGGATTCCGATCCCAATACCTGCTGCTCCATGTACATTTTGTCGACCGGAGTATTGCCGAAAAACCCATACGTGAAGCCCGCGGTGTGGGTCATCAACTCGCGCATGGTCGGGGGATGGACCGGGTCTTCCAAGATCATCTTGCCGCTCTGATCCACTCCCTTGAAAACTTTCAGATGGGCGAACTCGGGGATGTACTTCGAGACCGGATCTGAAGGGTGCCACTTGCCCTCTTCGTAGAGGATCATCATGGCAACGCCGGTGACAGGCTTGGTCATGGAGAAGATGCGGAAGATCGTGTCCTTCGTCATCGGAGCGCCGCTCGCGATGTCCTTTTTGCCGTATGTCCTCTCCTCGACCACTTTGCCGTGGCGCGCCAGAACGGTGACGATGCCGGCAAGCTGCTTCTGGTCCACTTCCCCCTGCATTGCCGCATGCAGCCGCTCCAGTCGCTTGGACGAGAAGCCGAGTGCCTCCGGCCTGTTGTCAGTCATATCGGGGGCCTTCTTGTTCGCTTGCTGAGCCTGGATCTGAGGCGCACCGGCGACAAAGAACAGTCCCGTGACTAGCGCTAGGGCGAAACGCGAGAGTTGTGTGTTTTTCATTTGTCTTACTCCTGTTTGATTTGCGGAGTTGCTGGCTGTCCCAAGAATTATGGCGCCGGCGATCTCAGTCAGGCTTTCGGCCGCTTTTGAACGGCGGCGCGCTCTTGCAGCGCGATCATGACCGCGCGCAGCATATCGCCGGCGGGAGCGGGCTTGCCCGTCCAGATTTCAAACTGCCGGGCGGCCTGTTGCACAAACATTTCGACTCCGGGGATGACGGCAATTCCCTTGGCGCGCGCGACCTGCAGCAGGTGGGTCTCGACCGGGTCGTACACCATGTCGAAAACGACACCGGCCTGAATCTCCTCGTCTTTGAGCGGGCAGTCGCGCGCGTTCCCCATTCCAACTGGAGTCGCGTTAATGATGACATCGAAGGCCATCTTGCGGAGTCCGGCGCGTTTGATGGTGCGCGCTTTGGCTTGGCGGGCAAGTTTCTGAGCCTTGACGGAAGTGCGATTCAGTATCCAGACTTCAGCGCCGCGCTCTTTGAGACCGAAGACTGCGGCCCGGGCCGCGCCCCCGGCGCCGAGCACGAGAACTTTCGCGTTCTCGATGGCGAGGCGCTGCTCGAGCGGACGAATGACGCCGGCAATATCGGTATTGAAACCGTAAAGCTTGCCTTCCTGTCCGCGGACCACGGTATTGCAGGCGCCGATCTTGGCCGTGTGCGCGTCGGTGTTATCGAGGTACGGAAGGATGGCCTGCTTGTACGGCATGGTGATGCTCAGGCCGTGGAGAGGAATCTCGCGCACGCAGTGGATCAGATCCTTGAGCGTTTTGGCGTGGAGAGGAAGATAAACGCCGTTCACGTTCTCACGGCGCAACGCCGTGTTCATGATGACCGGCGAGAGCGAATGCCCGATGGGATCGCCGGCGACTCCATAGATGCGAGTGGCGGCGTCGACTTGATCGAGGCGGTAGATGCCGCGCAGATCGCGCGCACTGACCTGACCAGGTGCGGTCTTGAGATCGGCATCGACCCCGCCAAAAGTGAAAACGCTGCCCGCGCGCACGCTGAGCACGCGGCTGATGATGCCCTGCTCTCCCATGCACAACCCGATCAGCGCATGTTTGCCGCTCTGCGTCTGCAGAAACTTCATCATGGCCACGTTGTCCGAGAGCGTGGTGGCGGTGCTGACGACCTTGTAGAAATCGGCCGGGATCTTGAGCATTTTCTCCAGCGTCTCATCGAGCTTGCGTGTGGCGCGGAAATCATGGAATGACAGGATGAGTCCGGCGCGGCTGCGCAGGCGCGCAATCGCTTCGGGCTTCGACTTCAGTGCGCTCTCCAGTTCGAGGTCGGCAATCTGACAGCCCGCGGCCTGGGCTTTGGTGAGCACTTCCAATTGAGAAGCCAGCGATCCCTTGAACTTGCCGCCATGGTCGGCGCGGCGGCAGGTCGCGATGGCGGTGACGTACTGGTGGGTCTCAAGAAAACGATGGATCTTGGGAAGCGCGGCCAGGGGCTGCTTCAGGTAATCCAAACGGAACTCGAGGAATGGGTTATCGCGGGCCATGGATTCGGCGGTATCGAGCATGTCTTCGACAGTGTCGCGGCCCAGCGCCAGGCAGACCCTGGGCAGGCGGGTAGACAGAAAACGGGGCGCGAGAGTGGACGTAGAAGCCAAGGCCATTTGTTTTCAACGACGGCGCGATATTACAGGGGTGTAAGCGTAGATGCAACATTAACATTGGTGCACGGCTCAGGAAACACTTAGGGAGCCAGAGGGCTAAACACCCTCGTAACCTTGACCCCTCCTCAATCGCTTGTTACTTTTCGGCTGTAACCCTTGTCTTCCGAGAGAGATAGCTGGGAAGCCCCGGTGCGGTTTGGAGTCGGAGGTAACATGAAGAAAACAGGATTGTTATTGCTACTGGTGGTGACGGCGACCCTCGCCGTGGCCCAGCAGTCGACGACGGCGATCACGCCCGATGCTGACGGTATTGTCAACACCACGGTCAACGTGCCCTTCGTGCGTTTCCAGACGCCGACCGCGGCCGACATTTACTGCGCAGGATTCCTTACCAAGGACCGGGTTCCCGACGCGAACTACGTGAACGGCGGCCTGCAGACACCGACCTCAACCAAGTTCGAACTCGGGGGACTGGTCTACCTGGCGGGGAGCGGCTATCAGGCGGGACAACTGTATTCGATCGTCCGCGAACTGCGGGACATCAACGAGTACGAAATCTATCCGGGGCAGAGGAAAGTACTGGCTGCCGCGGGACGCCCTTACGGGGAAATTGGCAGGGTGCGGGTAGTCGATACGCGTAGTCGCAGTGCCATCGCCCAAGTGGAATTCAGTTGCGATCCCATCAACCCGGGAGATGTCGTCATGCCTTTCGTGGAAAAACCGCCGATTTCGTTCCACGTGCCCGGGCGTTTCGACCGCTTCGCGCCGGCCAATGGGAAGCTGAGCGGACGGATCGTGCTCGGTAAAGACTTTGACGCTTTCCTCGGCACGGGCATGAAACTCTATATCAACATGGGTTCGAACCAGGGCGTGAAGGTGGGCGACTACTTTCGCGTAGTGCGTTCCTACACAGCCACCTTGCAGGATCCCGTGGACTCGCTCTCCTTCAGCGCTCAGACTTCCGAAGACACGCAGATGCGCCCGCCCACTTTTGAGGCTGGTCGTTTCACAAGAACCAAGGGGCCGAACATTCGCGTGGGCGATCTGCCGCGCCGCGCCGTGGGAGAAGTGGTGGTTCTGAACGTAACCCCGACCGCATCGTCCGCCATGGTCGTCTTCGCGCTGGAAGATGTGCACGCGGGCGACACCGTGGAACTCGACAACCAGCAGTAAAAGAACGCAAACAATTTGATCGGGACGGGGGGAGAGCGAATCTCCCCTTTTCTTCTGTCCGATTCAGCGGGGAACTTCCACATCGGCGTCGCCAAACACCTCGGCGGTGAAAGCCTCGAGGGTTGCGTTCTTGCGCCAGGCATCCAGCGGAAGACCGGCTTTGCGGCTGGTTTGCTCCAAAAAAGTTTCCCGCTCCCAACCATGTTCGACGGGAACCTGGGGCAGCAGCAGGCCGCGGCGAGCGCCATCGGTGATGAGCAGGCCGTGGCGCCCGACTTCCACTGCCTCGGGGTGAATCGGGAACAGGCGGGAAAGCACGCTCAGGGAAACTTCCAGCTTCAGAGCTTCTTCCTTCGTCACCGGCAGGAAACGGTGGTCTTCGAAAGCGGCGGCGCGGGCCGTTTCGGCCACGGCGCGATATAGAGGCGCGATGGGCACGGCATAGCCGACGCATCCCCGAAGTTGGCCGTCCAGGTAAAGAGTGGTGAAGACGCCTCGCAGCTCCGACAGCCCCGCCGGGAAAGCCGTCGCTTCCGGAGAAGGCCGGCGCTCCAGAACGGAAAGAATCGCCTGGTGCGCGATGCCGAGCAGAGTCCGGCGTTGCTCGAGAGAGAATTCCGGGGATAGCGAGGCGGGATCGCGTGCGATCGAACTTTCAGACGGCTTTTCAGACAGCCTGGACATCGCGTTTTCTCCGCCGGGTGAGGACGAAGGCCCGCCGCCGCCGCTTTTCCGATTTGCGGTCGATCCGCGACCAGAAAGCGACGAAGTAGTCGAGCGCTGAAACCAGCGAAAGCAGAACCATGAACCAGATCGCGAGCCAGGCTATCCAGTAGACCGGGAAAAAGTAAGCGCCGTACACCGGCCACTCGTGCCAGCGGCGTGCCAGAATCACCGCCACCACGGAAATAATCTGCACCAGCATCTTGAACTTGCCCAGTTCGCTCGCTTGAATCGTAAAGCCTTCGGAAGCGGCAATGGAGCGCAGACCGCTTACCAGAAACTCGCGGCCAATGACCACCACGGCCATCCACGCCGGCACCAGGGCCGGATTAAACTGCACCAGCGTGATGAAGGCGGCAGCGATCAGCAACTTGTCGGCCACCGGATCGAGCAGCATCCCTGTGGTCGTGATCTGGCCGCGTTTGCGCGCCAGATAGCCGTCAATCCCGTCGGTGATCGACGCCAGGATGAAAACCACCGAAGCCAGGATTTCTCGTTCCCCGCTCTGCTCGCCCGCAAAGCGCGAGGTGCAAAGAATCCAGATGAGCAGCGGAATCGCCGCGATGCGGGTAAGCGTGATGTAGTTAGGAAGATTCACACGATGACTGAGCCAGGGCCGCGAGGGCGGTCAATGTGATTATCCTCCACATCGGAGGCCAAGGCAACGGACAGGAGGGCAGTGGTTGGCGCCGGGTGCAGAATCTTCAAATCCGTTGTACTGCCCTTCACTCACGATTTCGATCTTCGGGGGTTCTGATCTACCATCGCCAGAACTTCCACCACGGCTCTTTGCCAGACGCCTCCGCTGGAAATATTGACACAACCTTAACCAGTTTAGTCCGATGAATTGGTCTGTTGGTCTTCTCCGAGGTTATGAATTCCTCAGCGCCAGCAAAGACGGCGCATGCGATGTGCACCGCATCAAGCCCTCGGATGCCTGTCTTGCAGGCTTCCTCCAAGGCGTATTTCAAAAGCGCTTCACTTGTCGGTATTGAGCGGGTGGTGGTTGCAAAAAACAGGTTGTAAAACGCAACCTCCTCCGTCCGTCCATGAAAAGTCGCCTTGGGCAAAACCTCCAAGCGGACGTACTCGCTGGTAACGTATTCCCGGTTTGGATCCGCCAGAAAGGGAAGAGCAAGAGCGGCGGCGGCGGTTGTTCCCTGTGCCGCAAAGATGAGGACGCCTGAATCAATGTACGTAAGCGTCGCAGCCAAAACTAGTGCCTACCCCTCATCTCATCGATTTCTCTCGTCAAGTCTTCTGCGCTCTTCAGTGGAACGCCAGACTCTTCTATTTGACGGCGCGCCGACATTAGGCGATGTCTTGTTTCCGTCGTGACGAGCACAGGAGCAGTGTATACTGCCCCAGAAACTTCCGACGTCGATGGATACACGGGGTCGCAATTCTTCACCACTGGCACGGAGGTGGAAACGACGTATCCGGCACTTCTGGATTTCAACAATTCTGCGACCTTGTCTTCATTTACATTTATCGACAACGACATGGAATGGCTCCTTGTTCAACGGTTGGTCATAATAGTGTTTTCGGCTGATCCACTTGAAATTCTCGTGCTTCGTGATTGCAGCGATCTCGATAGGTCCACCGACGATGTTCGCTCCCGGCAAAAAGCGTGAGTACATGATCGCCGAATGTACAAAGAACCGGGCTAGATCAATGACATCCTGAATCGGCATTGGCGCAAAGACCAGTGGAGCTTGCAGCTGCGCAGCCAACACCGGCCCGAGCTGGCTAGCGAGAACTGCAGGATCTTGCGGCGGTTGAGTAACTGCCGCTAAGACTTCGAAAAGGTGTGGACTGAAACCCGTAACCATCCGCTGCAAGACCTCGGTCGCACCGCCCCAACTTAAACCTACCTCATGATCTGGCCTCAATTTCTTGGGTGGCTGTGGAACTCCCCTCTGTATTTCTACTGACCATGATTCACCAAAGTCCCCCGGCTTGGAATAACCTCCCAAAAGAAATCCCAAGTTCGTGTTGAGCTTTGCAGGCTGCTCTAGCTTTTCGCACTCATCTCCCAAGAACCTCGCCAGAATCTTCGCGACCGCCTCCATGGTGTATTGCTCGGCATTGAACGCCATCTCTTCCGGCGTATCGGTAAGCTTCTTCCTAAGGTCCTTTATCAACGTACCGATCGACGCCGTGCCGATATTGCCACTTCCGAAAGTGATGCAACCGATGGGTTGGCCCTTAACCAAATTGAAGATCTTGTTTGCATTGTCATACACATTGCCGACCAGACCCTCCTGTCCCGGAAAAGTCAAAGTCGACGCGCTATCTGCTGCTAGTACAACACCGTCGTGGACCCCGATCAGGACCGCTATACTCATTGTAATAGTTACCTCGGCTGGCTTTCCGTTACAGTTGAGCTCGCCATTGCGTTCATGCCGGTAATCGAACTAACATCCACGCTGCATTTCCGATTACCGCTTCGTCCGTAAACCGACGACCGTCAGTCTGTCTCATTGCCGAATTGGACCTCTCCGCTCCAACGGCCCTTCCGGTTGTTGCAGCAAAAGCAAAAGAACCTCTCATCCAAGTATCGGCGCGACTGGAACGGTTCCACACTTACGTAAGTACCGTGCTACGGGCGTTTGAGCAGTGCCCCTCATCGCATCGGACCGCATGACCGACGACGGCGTGAGTATACTCCGAATCCAGACCTTTGGCTGCCAGCATCGGACGAGGAAAGTTGCGGAGCAGGCTCAGCTAAAACCGTGCGCCACATAAAGTTCAGGATGCGTCGCCCAATGGATCTCCCGGTCATAGCCTTTATTCCTTGTGCGCTTCTTTGTACCCGGCCGCCTTAGCCTCCGCTTCGGTCATGAACTTTCCAGCCTTGGTCTTCCCATACCAGCGGCCGCTCTTGTGATAGACGCCGCTCTCGGTGTTCACCCAGACCTTGCCGCTGGCCTTAGCGGCGGCAATCTCCTGACTGGAAGCCGCGCCAGCCGCCTTGGTCGTCGTCTTGGGAGCCGCCGGGGTCGCGCTGGGACTAGCCGGAGCTGCCGGTTTTGCGGCGGAGCTGGTGCCGCTCGCGCTCGCCTGCGCCTTCGCCAAAGCAGGCGAAATAGCGGCCGTGAGCATCAGACAGAAAGCAAGCATCCACAGCGTAAGTTTGCTTTGGGAATGATTCATATTTCCTCGCGAGCTCAAAAGGCATCAAGCCCCGTTTTTTTGCGAACCGGACAACGCGGAGCTTCCGGCCGGAAGCCCCGGACACTACGCTAGGCATAGATTCCGCGCTGCCGTATGGTGTACGCCACGCGGTCGATCGCCAGCATGTACGCGGCGATCCGGTTGTTCACACCATGCTTTTCAGAGTACCCGACGACGTCGTCGAACGCCGTAACCATGATGTCCCCCAGACGATCGTTGACCTCCGATTCCTTCCAGAAGTAGCCCTGGCGGTCCTGCACCCACTCGAAGTAAGAAGTGGTGACCCCGCCGGCGTTCGCCAGGATGTCGGGAATGACGAAGACTTTTTTCGCGGAGAGAATATCGTCGGCCGCCGCCGTCGTGGGCCCATTCGCGCCTTCCGCCAACACCTTGCATTTCACCCGGTCCGCGTTTTGGCTGGTGATCACGTTTTCCGTCGCCGCCGGAACCAGAATGTCGCAATCGGCCAGCAAAAGCTCGGCCGGATCGTATTTCTCGGCGCCCGTGAACCCGTGAATCGTGCCATTGCGTTGTTGGAATGCCCACAGTGCCTCAATGTCGATGCCGTCCTTTTTGTACAGCCCCCCGCCAACCTCGCCGATGCCGATGATCTTGTATCCAGCTTCCGCCATCAGCCGCGCCGCGTTCGAACCGACGTTGCCGAAGCCCTGCACGATGACCCGCGTCGTCTCGCGATTCAGGCGCAGCTTCTTGATCGCCTGTTCGCAGACCATAAGCACGCCGCGCCCCGTAGCCTCGCGCCGCCCGCGCGATCCGCCAATGTTGATCGGCTTGCCGGTGACGACCGCGGTCACCGTCTGGCGCGCGTGCATGGAATAGGTGTCCATGATCCACGCCATGGTCTGTTCGTTGGTGTTCACGTCGGGCGCCGGGACGTCCTTCTCCGGCCCTATGAAATCGAACAGCTCGGCGGTGTAGCGGCGGGTCATGCGCTCCAACTCCCCCTGCGACATTTTGTGCGGATCGCAAATGATCCCGCCCTTCGCCCCGCCGAACGGAATGTTCACCACCGCGCACTTCCACGTCATCCAGCTCGCCAGCGCCCGCACTTCGTCCAGGTTCACGTCGGGTGCGTAGCGCAGTCCGCCCTTGGCCGGGCCGCGCGCAATCGAGTGCTGCACCCGGTATCCGGTGAACACCTCCACGCGCCCGTCGTCCATCTGCACCGGGATATGCACGATAATTTCGCGGCTTGGACTCCGCAGCACCTTCCACAGCCCTTCATCGAGATTCAGCTTCTGCGCGGCCAGGTCGAAGCGTGCGCCTTGCGCCTGCCAGGGATTAGTTTCCTGCTCCATGTCCACTGTCGTCATAAAAGTCTCCCCATGATTGCGATTGCGATTTTCCGCCCAACTCAGCCAAGCTTCGCAAAGTATATTGCCGCCCCGCAGGCTAGGCAAGCGAGGGAAGGTATGTCCAATCCTGAATTCACAACGACGGAAGTAAGCTCGAAGCTAAAGCCACGGGACACGAACTCCTGACTCACCACGTCAGTTCGTGCGATGCTAGATAAATGATCCGTCCCGACTACAAAGAATTCGCCCGATTGTCGCGCGGCGCCACGCTGGTTCCCGTGGCGAAGTCCATCTCCGCCGATCTGCTGACGCCGGTTTCCGCTTTTCTTGCGGTCTCTGATGGAGAGCCCGATGCCTTCCTGCTCGAGTCGGTCGAAGGCGGAGAAAAGATTGGACGCTACACGTTTCTCGGCGTGCGGCCGTTTCTGCGGCTGGAATCGCGCGGACCCGAGATCAAGATCGAGCGCGGCCGCAAAATCGAGCGCCGCGCGGGAAATGTTTTCGCAGTCATCAAAGAACTCTTGCAGCAGCATCGTCCAGCGGCAATAGAAGGCCTTCCGCCGTTCACCGCCGGCGCCGTCGGTTATTGCGCGTATGACATTGTGCGCCGCTTGGAGAACATCGGAGAGCACGCTGCGGATGATCTCGACGTTCCCGACTGTGTGCTGATGTTTTTCGACCGCGTCCTCGCCTTCGATCACCTGAGGCACCAGATCCACATCGTGGCGTCGGCGGACGTGACGCGGGAAGCTCCCAGAGTTGCCTACCAGCGCGCGGTGAACGACATCGCGCGCATCGAGAAAAAGCTCGCCACGGGATGGAAGCCGGCCTACTGGCGCAAGGCTGCCACAAAATCAAAGCTAAAGGTGCAAGCGCGCACTCCGAAGCCGAAGTTCCTCGACAGCGTCCGGCGAGCCAAAGAGTACATCGCCGCCGGCGACATTTTCCAGGTCGTGCTTTCGCAGCGCTGGGATTTCCAGCCGGGAGTCGCTCCGCTCGATCTCTACCGCGCCCTCCGAACGGTGAATCCCTCTCCGTATATGTATTTCTTGCGATTCGGCGGCCGGAAAAACTCGGGAGGAATGCACGTGCTCGGCTCGTCTCCCGAAATGCTGGTGCGCGCCAGCGGACGAAAGCTCGAATACCGTCCGATTGCCGGAACGCATCCGCGTGGACGCGACGAAGCCGAAGACGCCGCCCTCGAAAAGCAAATGCTAGCCGACGAAAAAGAACGCGCCGAGCACGTGATGCTGGTGGATCTCGGCCGCAACGACCTCGGCCGAGTCAGCGAATACGGTTCGGTAAAAGTCCGCGATCTGATGTACGTCGAGCGCTACTCGCACGTGATGCACCTGGTGTCGGCGCTCGAAGGCCGCCTGCGTCCCGAACTAAATGCGATGGACGCCTTCGCCGCGTGCTTTCCCGCAGGAACGCTGAGCGGCGCGCCGAAAGTTCGCGCCATGCAGATCATCGAGGAGCTGGAGCCCACGCGGAGAGGAGTGTATGGCGGCTCCGTCCTCTACGCCGATTTCGCGGGTAACCTCGATTCCTGCATTGCGATTCGCACTCTGCTAATGAAAGGCAAGAAAGCGTACCTGCAAGCCGGCGCGGGAATCGTAGCCGACTCCGATCCGCAGCGTGAGTTCGAAGAAACGGAGAACAAGGCCCGAGCCGTCCTGCGCGCAGTGGAGATGGCCAGAGGCAGCGGATAGAACTTGATTTCGGCTTCCTTTTGAAGGGGCGGTTTTGGAGGGGAGCGGCTTCAGAGCTTAAGGAAAAACTCGTGTAGAGACGGAATTTGCCCTGCCTGGTTACGTCAACAATAACGCTGGTCCGGCCCTTCACTGCCCTTCAGGGAACGAAGGAACGTCCGACGCCATCGGTATAATTCCTTCGTCATGCGTTCTTCTATCCGCCTGCTTGGGGCGGTTGCTCTCATCCTCCTGTCGGAATGGACTGCGGCCGCGCCTTTGCCCGCTTCCTGGAGCGGGGTGCTGCGCGACGCGGCGGGAAGCCCCGTCTCTGGCGCTACGGTCACGCTGACGGGCGCCTCCGGCAACCCTGCGTACACGGCCAAGACCGCACCCGCCGGTGAATTCGCCTTCCCCAACATCTCCCCGTCGAAATATAAAATCTCCGTGGCAACGCTCGCCGCCAGTTTCAAGTCCACGACCTCCATCGAGATTAAAGACGGAGCAAAACTCGCAGCCACGCTGCAACTGTCGAGTCCGGAGAAAGGGCTTGTCTTCATTCCGGAAGGAAGCACGGCATCCCAGGCGAGCGGCGGAGAGCGTCTTTCCAGCTCGGAAGTCTCCAGCCTGCCGCTCAACTCGCGCGACTTTAGCAAGCTGCTGCTTCTGGCGGCCGGCACCATGACCGACGCCAACGGGGCGGCGAATTTTACGCAGCAGTTTGCGGTCAACGGCCAGCGGGGCTCGACGACCGTCTTTGCGATGGACGGCGCCGACACTACCGACCCGGAAATGGGCGGCGCCACTTTTTCCAACTTCAATGTCGACGCCATTCAGGAAGTGGAGTCCAATTCCGGCGTCATGTTGCCCGAGATCGGGCACGGCGCGGCGGGCTACACCAACGTGGTCACGCGCTCCGGCACGAACGCAATTCACGGCAGCGTGTTTGAATTCTTCCGCAACGCATCGCTCGACGCGCGCAACTACTTCGACTACGTCGGCCTGGACCACCGCCGCATTCCCGCATTCATCCGCAACGAGTTTGGCGGGACGATCGGCGGGCCGGTCGTGCTTCCCGGAATCTACAGCGGCCATGACCGCACCTTTTTCTTCGGCGAGTACCAGGGATTCCGCCAAATCCTCGGCACGACGCAGGTTTTCCCCGTGCCCACCGCCGACGAACGGCTGGGCATCGACACCGCCACATTCCCGGGAGACACTCTGACTGTCCCGGTCAATGCCGCGATACAGCCGGTGCTCCACGCCTACCCGTTGCCCAACGATCCGGCCGGTTCCTATGGCGCGCGCACGTTCGCTACCTCTTCCAAGGTCACAACCCGCACGGATCAGTTTTCGGTGCGCGTGGATCATCGCATTTCCGCCAAGGCGCAGCTGTTCACGCGGTTCAGTCTTAACCAGGTGACGGGGCCGGTCACCAATCCCGATCAGACCGCCCTCGATCCCAGCTTTGCCATCCAGTTCTTCGATCACCAGCGCAACGCGGGCGTAAGTTACACGCGCACCATCAGCCCGCACTTCAGCTTCGAAACGTCGCTCGGCTACATCCGCAGCACGCCATTGTTTCCCGCCGCCAATCACACGCAGCCGGCAATTCTTTTTGGCGACGGCCTGCTTGCGGCCTACGGGGCTCCGGCTGGCTCAATTCTCGGCTCGTATTCCAACCTTTATCAGCTCAAGCACGACATGACGGGCATCCGCGGCGGCCACACCTTCAAATGGGGTGTCGAGATTCGTGTGAATCGCGATTCGACCATCTTCGGCACGGCTCCCAACGGCGCCTATTCGTTCGGCGGCGGAACGGCGTACTATTCTTCGGATGACCCCGATGCGCCCCCCATCATTTCGGCGAGCGGGACTCACAACATCGATCCCGGCGATCCGCTGCCCGACTCGCTGACCGGCCTGCTCACCGCAACGCCCTACTCGTACAACATCAGCGCCCCGGCGGAATTCACTCCCGTGGGCGGCAAGTTCGACGAAGCCGGGGTTCGCCGCGAAGCCTACAACTTCTATTTTCAGGACGCCTGGAGGGCCACGCCACGCCTGACCATTTCTTACGGTGTGCGCTACGAGGTCAACAGCCGCATCCACGAGCAGACGAAGCGCACGTCGCTGCCGCTCTTTTTCGACGCAGATGGCAAGCCGACTTCGTACTGGAACCACCAGGCCACTTATAAATTTGTGGTGAACCCGCAGCCTCCTTACAACAAGGACTGGAACGGCTGGGGCCCGCGTCTGGCAGTCGACTACGCGTTCACTCCCCATACGGTGCTGCATGCGGGCGGAGCCCTCACCACGCGCCTCATGAACCTGTGGCAGGAAAATGCACTGACGGCAGCCATCCCGTTCGTCTTCAACCCGTACTTTACGGCGGAGCCGACCATCGCGGTGCCGTTCACCAATGCGGTCGTGCCCGAGCCTCTGCCGCCGCCGTACGATCTCCAGGGCAATCTGATTTATCCGAATAACCGCAGCACCGACGCGAAACCGAACACGGTGATGGACCTGGCGCGTTTTCAGCAGGACGTGGCCGATCAGACACCGGGCCACCAGACCCAGTTGCCGGCGATCTACGGGATCGCGCGCAATTTTCGCAATGGATATATCGGGAGCTACACCCTCGGCCTCGACCACGATTTCCGCGATTTCAAAGCCAGCGCCGCCTACGTAGCGACCGCGGGCATTCATCTCCCGATGCCTTTCTTTCCCAACAGCTATACCGGCGCTGACCCCGCATTCGCCCCGTTTACAACGTTCGATGACGCCGGAAACCCGACCGGCGGCCTCGGCTCGGTAGCTATCATGGCCAGCGATTCCCACTCCACCTATCACGCGCTGCAAATGAGCCTGACCAAGAACTCGGCGCGCGCCGGACTCGGCTTGCAGGCCAGCTACACCTACTCGAAGTCGATCGACGACACCAGCGCCGTGATGGGCGGCTCCATCGCTGGCGCCGGAGTAGTCCTGCAAACCGGCCCGCAGGATCCCTGGAATCCGCGGGCGGAGAAGGGCGTATCCACCTTCGATGTTACGCACGTCTTCACCGTGAGTTGGATTCAGTTGCTGCGGTTTGATCGCATGAGCTTTCTGCGCCCGCTCGGAAAGACGCTGACCTCGGGCTGGCAGTTCCTGAATATCACTACGCTCATGACCGGCCCGCCCTTTACCGTGTATTCCGGGGTGCAGCAGACCGGAGCCGGAGCCGGCGGAGCCGACCGTCCCGATCTGGTGGCGACGCCGCATTTTTCGACCAGCCGCGCCGTGCGTGCCGACTATTTCGGCCGCGGCGCCGACAACGCGTCCTTCTTCAACATTCCCATCAACCTGCCTGACGGAACCGGGCCCAACCACGGCCGCTTCGGAACGCTCGGCCGGGGCACGTTCCGCGGGCCCGGCTTCCACAATTTCGACGTGGCGCTGATCAAAGACACTCCCTTCGGCCGCCGCGGCAAAACAGAATTCGGCACACTCGAATTTCGCGCCGAGTTCTTCAACGTCTTCAACATCGTGAACTTCGGATTACCGTCGAACATCCTGCGCGGCAGCGGTTTTGGGCTTATCAGCAAGACCGCCGGATCGTCGCGGCAGATTCAGTTTTCGCTGAAGGTGATTCTCTGAGATCGGGTGGTGCGTGGGATCAACTTCTCAGAAAATTCGCCACCAGTTTCTTCCCCTCGCCGGTCAGCACGCTTTCGGGATGAAACTGCACTCCCTCGACAGGAAAGTTCCGATGTCGCAGGCCCATGATGACTCGCGTTCCGTCTTTGTCAACAGTCCAAGCGCTGACCTCGAGATCGCCAGGCAACCCGTCCTCGGCGACGATCAGCGAGTGATATCGCGTCGCGGTCATCGGAGAAGTCAGTCCGCGAAAGATGGTTTTGCCATCGTGCTCAACCTGGCTGGTCTTGCCGTGCATCAGGTTCTTGGCGCGCACCACCTGCCCGCCGAAGGCCGCGCCAATCGCCTGGTGTCCGAGGCAGACGCCGAGCAATGGCACTTTGCCCGCGAAATGGCGGATCAGCAGGATGCTGATGCCGGCCTCCTGCGGCGTGCAGGGTCCGGGAGAAACCACGATGCGCTCGGGATGCATCGCCTCGATCTCCGCGCAGGTCACTTCGTCGTTGCGGCGAACCTCAATCTTGGCGCCCAGTTCGCCAATGTACTGGACGAGGTTGTAAGTGAACGAATCGTAGTTATCGAGGACGAAGACCACAAGTTCATTGTAGCTGTTAAAAAGCCAGGGTTCAGAGTTTCAAGGTTTCTAGGTTTCAAAGAAAAAAGCAAAAGCTGTGCGATCCGAGCCGTGACAAATCCTTGAAACTTTGAAACCTTGAAACTTGGCTCTTGCTTGACAGGTTGGCCGCTAATTGACATGCTTACAGGCGTTCGCGACCAACTTTGAAACTCTGAAACCTTGAAACTTTGAAGCCTAGCTTTGGAGGAGGTTCAATGGCCGAAACGCCGCAGGATCAGGACAATGACAAGCGGACCACGCGACGCTTCGCGCTGCGTCTGCCCGTAACCGTCCGTTACGGCGAAAGTGCGGAGGAGCACGCGGCGCAGACCCGCGACGTCAGCGCGCGCGGAATCTGCTTCTATGTCGACTCCGCCATCCAAGCCGGCTCCGCGATTGATTTCACGCTGACCCTGCCGCCCGAGATCACGCTGACGGAAAGCATCCGCGTGCGCTGCAAGGGCCGCGTGGTGCGGGTCGAAGGCGGCGGTCCCGCCAGCAAGATGGCCGTGGCGGCCGTCATTGATGAGTACGAGTTCCTGGCCGACTCGTAATACCTCGTGCGCTTTCTCCATCCGCTTTTTTTCACGAACCTCCGAGTGGTATGGTTGCTGTAACACTAGAGTGCTTCCGTGAAAGACTTCCCGCCGAATCCTGGGTTGCGGCACCCGCGGTCTCGCCGCAGTTTGCGGGCGGATTTGTGCGCGGTGATTGCGCTGGGAATGCTCCTGCTCGGAGCGCCGTGGCTTCGCTCTCAGACACCGGTCAAGACTGCGGCTAAGTCTGGTCCCAAGCCCGCCGCTTCTTCCGCCGCGAGCAAGATTGCCGCGATCAAGAGCTTCCGGATCGTGCAGGAAGAAGATGGCCAGGCAGTTGAGATTCTCGCGACAAAGCCGTTGGTTCCTTCGATCCAGGCGATCGGCGACCCTGATCGGCTGGTGATCGATCTGCCGAATGCGCGGCTGGAAACTCAACAGAAGCGGATCAGCGTAAAAGCCGATCAAATCAGCTCGATACGCGCCGACCAGTTTCAACAGAATCCGCCGATAGCACGCGTCGTCGTGGATCTGCTAGCGCCGCGCGCCTACACCTGGGATGCCGCGGGAAACCGCCTGGTCGTTCATCTCGGGAAAAGTCCCAACCAGGCGAGCAGTTCGCCCTTTCAGCCGCCGACGGTTCCCACTCTGACGCCCGCGCCGCAACCAGTCGTGGCGGCGGTGCGCGCGGCCGGCCCCCTGGCGCTGACTGCAAATAACGGAGGCGCGGGTTCTTCGATTACGGCCGGACCTGATACCGCGATCCTCCGCCTCTCGAGTGGCGGCGAGGTGCATGTTTGTCCGGGAACGACCGTCTCGGTTACTCCGTCCGAGAACCGGCATAACCTGATGCTCAGCCTGAACACGGGCGCACTGGAAGCGCACTTCGCTCTCGACGCTTCTTCGGATTCCGTGATGACGCCGGACTTCCGCATCCTCCTGGTGGGGCCGGGAGAATTTCACTATGCCATCAGTGCGGACAATCAGGGCAACACCTGCGTGCGCGCGCTGCCCGGCAACACGGCATCGGCGATTGTTACCGAGCTGCTCGGCGATCGCACTTACCAGGTCAAGGCAACCGACCAGCTCGTGTTTCGTTCCGGCCAACTCGATCGCGTGGATATGGCGGTGCCGTTGGATTGCGGATGTCCGCCGCCGCGAAACCCTCCGCTTCGGACGGCAGACAATCTGCCCGTGCAGAGCCGGCTGCAGAACGAAACACTGCCGCCCTTGAATGCGAGCCCAGCGCCGCCAGCGGAGACGACTCGCGCGGAAAGCGCGCCCTCGACTGGAGTGCCGGCCGCTCCACTTGACGCCTCCGTCGCGCCGAATGAACTTCACGTGCAGGTAGAGGCGCCGTTCGTGTTCCACGCGACAGGTCCTCCGCCTGCGCCGGTTGAGGATGTGCAAGCGCTGCCTCTCGATTTGCGTCCGCGGGCAGCACCGGCTTTGGCCGTTCCGCTTCCTCCGCCCGCGAACGAAAAGCCGAAACCTGCCGGCACTGAAACGGCATCGGCGAAGCAAGCGCCGGCACGCGGGTTCTTCAGAAAGCTTGGCAGATTTTTTGCCGCGATGTTCCGCTGAGCTCACAATTCTTGCAGCGACTGGATCAAACGGCAGCCTGCGATCGCATTGGAACCGCCGTGCGCTCGGCGCATTGTTCCAGGATGATGGGCACTTCAAACAACGCTCGATTGGAGTATTCGCCGGCCTTCAGACGGAATTCATCGAAAGTCGCGCTCTGAAGTGAGCGTTGCACGGCGGGCGCAATTTGTTTGAAGCTCGGCACGACGATCCCGTACCCTTTCTCCGTCACCCATTCCGCGTTGTAGCGCTCTTGCGGCAGTGTTCTGGAATTGCATTCCACGATGACAGGCAAGTGGAGCTGCAATGCCTCGCTGATCGAGCCCGGACCTGGTTTCCCGATAAAGAAGTCGGCCAGGGCCATGTAGTATTCAACGTTCTGAGCAAATCCGACGACGAGGACTGGCTTTCTGGTCGGCAGGTTCTTGAGCTCAGCGGCCAGTTTCTCGTTGTGCCCGCAAATCAGGATCAACTGGACGCCGCTGCCGGTTTCATTGAGCTTCCTGGTGATGTCGACCATCGCCTGGGAGCCGTAGCCTCCGAACAGGACAATGCCCGTTGGACAATCGGGTTCCAGCCCGAGCCGCTTCCTTTCGGCGACGCGATCAACGCTGGTCTTTTCGTAGAACCTTGGCTTCAGGATCATTCCCGATGTCTGGAAGATATGGTCAGCCGAATGGCCGATGGTTAGCGCTTGTTGCCGGGCGCGTTCCGTACCGACGATGATGTATTCCGACTCGCGCTCAATCCAGAAGTGTGGCGGGTAATCCGCCAAATCCGTTATGAGAGTGACAAAGGGCGTTCTTGTGCCGGGCGTTCTTATACCAACCGGACGAAGACTGTCGGCAATCGCGCGATTGAAGTGCGGAATTACTGAGAGCACCAAGTCCGCCGGATGCTCGGCCCAGTAAGCTCTAAGTGCTTTCACAATCGGAGAATGGTAAAGGCGGATGGTCCCCTGCAGAACGACCAGCAGTTGCGGCGTGAAGCGCGTCCAGCCTTTGCGCAGGATCAGGTTGTAGGTGTCCTGAATGCGCAGGCCGGTGGCGCGGCGAAGCAGGTCGAGGGGATCGAGCAACTCCTGAATGTCGAGAAGGCTGACGTCCCAGGGATGCTCTTGCCCGGCGAGCGTGGCCTTGAGAGCGTCCGCTGCACTTTGATGTCCTCCGCCGGCGTGGTGGAAAACGATGGTCAGTTTGCGCAAGAGTTCTCTTGCCTCGTCTGTGGTTGAATTTTACTGGAGACCGCACCGTCGGTGGAGTTGGCGTCAGCGGCCAACACCCTCGTACTCGCTATCTTCGAGTAGCTCTGCCTCGCCAGCGAATTCAGCAGGTTCGGAATCAGTTCGTTCTTCGCCGAGATGGAGATCGTCAGGCCGCTCGACGTATTCATGGATTTCGACTCCCTCTTCACCAACGGTGATGTAGGTGGGATGCGCGTCAATCCAGCTTCCGCAATTGAAATAATCGGTTCCATGCTCGTGCTTGTGCATGGCGGCATGAGTGTGGCCGCAAAAAATGCGTGCCGCCTGACGGTGACGGGCATGAGCGAGGGCGCCTTCGGCGACCTTTGACGACAAGCGCAGCCAGCGCGTGTTGAGCCGGTCGAGAAAACGGGTCACAGTCTTGTTTTTCGAATCCCACTTCTGCAGTTGCAGGTAGAGCAGCGTCCCAATGTAATAGCTGATGTGGACGTTGCTCACCACGAAGCCGTCGAACTGGTGACCATGCACGGCGATGTGGCGCAGGCCCTCATATTCCCATTGATATTCGTGGTACACGCGGACACCCACCAAATGGGACATGATTTGGGCCAGGCCGTGGTCGTGATTGCCTTCGACCCAGACCACTTCGACCTTGCGCTTGGGATTGGAGAGCTTGCGAATGAAGCCGAGAAATTTCCAGTGCTCTTTTTTCAAGCGTCCGAAATTGAGGTCGGCAAAAATATCGCCCAGCAGAATAAGGCGGCGATACTGATTTTCCCGCAGCACGCGCAACGCCTCGCGCGCGCGGCTCATGTCCGCGCCGAGGTGCAGATCCGAAAGGATCAGCGTGTTATAAACCTGCGCCGCCACAGCTTCCATTGTCGCCGTGGAGTGTTACGAGGTGATGAATTGGACATCGACCGCGAGGCCAGAGGTAACCTGTCAGTCACCTGCCTCCAACCTGCCTCTAGAGCCGGCTGACTGTCCGCAGACGGCTTGCCCCGCGCCGTTTTTGGCTTGGTTCGCGGTCGCAGGGCAGTCAGTGCGTTGGGGGGACGTACTCGGCTGGATGCGCCGATCCCTCACCGAAGAAAAACTGCTCCATCTGCTGCACGATGACTTCCTGATCCTGCTTGCGCGCCGGGTTCAGGCGATATTCGTTCAGCAGCATCTTGCAGTGCTCCACCCACTGGCCCCATGCCTGTTGTGAAACCTGCTCGTAGATTTTTTTCCCCAAATCGCCGTCGAACGGAGGCTCGGGGAGCCCAGGCAATTCCTCTTTCAATTTTGCGCAGAAAACTTTGTGATCGGACATAAATTTGTTCTGAAATTATCGCACAGACAGCGCGGATTCACTGGCGTCTGCGGGGAAGGTTCTGCCGCAACGGTGAAATTCTGCCTGAGTTCGCCCGAGCGAGCCAAGCACGCCCTTCACCAAAATCGTCGGTGACGTGAAATTTCTATTGACAAATTACATACAAATGGCAATATCTTGTGGTAGGACAGCTGCTCATACTACAAGTTGAGTGGCCCGGGCATCAAGGTGCCCTGTCGAGAACCTTGGGAGAACAAATCGTTCAAACGGAGGAAAACACTTCATGGCAACCAAGAAGAAAGCCGCCAAGAAAAAGAAACACTAAGCGAGCGGACGCTCGTTCAGAAATTCCCCAAAGCCTCTCCGGAGAAGCACCTCTTGAGAGGCTTTTCCTTCCCTTCCGAACTTGACGTTCGCGGCGCAACGGAGAGCGGAGCGCCAAAAGGCCCTTGCGGCGGCCCATCCATACTGGCTAGGTACTTTTGGGGGTTGTCCCGCGGCGCGGCTCGTGCTAGAAACGCTATACAGGAGTACGGCAGCGGCCCCCATGAGTCTGCGCAAGAAAGCATCGAAGAAAGCGGCCCGCAACGCCGAAGTGGTTATTCCAGACAAGCTCTATTTCCGCATCGGCGAAGTCGCCGGCTTGTGCCGTCTCCCTGCCTATGTGCTTCGATTCTGGGAAACGGAATTTCCGCAGCTCAAGCCAGTAAAAAGCAGCACCGGGCAGCGCATGTACCGCAAGCGCGATGTGGAATCCGTGGTGCGCATCAAGAAACTGCTTTATGAAGACGGCTTCACCATCGCCGGCGCGCGGGTGCAGTTGCGCGAGGAAATCAAATCCGATCGGAGCCAGACCACCCTTCCGTTTCCGATGAGTCCTCCGGTAAATGTGACGCATTTCCGGAATGAACTGCAACAGATCCTCCACATTCTTTCCGCACGCCACTAGCCTGCAAGAAAAAACGCGGGCCGTGAAGCCCGCGTGCATTCCTTCGCAAATCGATTTCGTCTTATGCCGATTGCCGCAGCGGCTCGGCCTCGACCAGCGGTGCATTGACCAGGTGCTCGCTCAGGAACCAGGCTTGCAGTTCGCTGGGGCGAAGCACATCGCTCACCACCAGATCGTTGGTGCCGGGGTCGCCCAGTTTGCTAGCGAGCTCCGCGAGTTCACGGCATTCGGTGATGATGACCTCGTGCGCGTCCAGCAGGCGAGACAGTTGCACTGGAACCTCTTCACGGCCCTTGGGCGGGCGCGGAATGCGGGTCAACTCGGCAACGTCAGCCGCCATCGCGATACTGACTCCGCCCAGAAGCTGGATTCGTTCCGCGATCGTGTCGACGATCTCGTTCTGTTCTCCGTAATGCTTATCGAAAAGAAGATGGAGTTGATAAAAAGTGGCTCCGGACACCTGCCAATGGGACTTCTTGTAGAGATCCCGAAGCGTCATGGTGTCGGCCAATAGTTGATTGAGGCGCTCGGTCATTTCCAGCCGGACCGGTTCTTCCAATTGCAGCGGCATCACACTGGTCACCGTGCCAAATGCCTGGAGTTCGCGCGCGCTCTGGTGGTAGCGGGGTTGCGCTGAAGCTTTGCTCGAATTGCTGGAGATTGGTTTCTTAGCCATGAAGTTCTCCTGAAACTACGAATTGGGGGCAAGCCAGAAGAGGAGGAAATTGCCAAAACGGAGGTATCTGCTTCCGGTCCTGTTTGCCGGTTCAACCCCATTGGATGCGAACCGCCGGAAATAGATTCCGAGCCTCTCGAATGGAAACTCTGCCCAGCGTATGCCGGTCAGTTGGTGGACAGCAGTGCCTGGCCCCGCGCGCTCAGTCGGCAGCGCTGCGCCGGACGCTGTGCACCTCAGTGAGGAAGTCGACTCGAGGCGCACCTTTGACACCCGCGCTCGCCATTTTGGCTTTGAGTTCCTCGGACGCTATGAATGCGCGCGCCTTTTCCAGACTCTCCCATTCGAAGAAAAGAACAAGGTCGTTGACGTTTCCAGCGCTGCGGAAAACGCGGCAACCGCACTCGCCGTTCTTGCGCCGCCAGTCGAAGGCGGAATCGAACACCGCTTTCCAGGCCGTATAGTCGGAGACTTCGTGGTGGATGAGAACGTTGATCATGATTTCGGAGGCACTCCTTTCACCGTGAAAACGTTGCTCCAAACGCAGGAAAAATGCAAGGGCAGGGATCACAAGGGGCTGGACTTGCGCGCCAGAGT